>Ga0080064_1000026_pt1:67500-478138 | contig 478138 bp, 323 predicted proteins | sample Subgrocontami54m_FD_69260 | JGI IMG/M metagenome (GOLD analysis project Ga0080064, IMG submission 69260) | Subsurface groundwater microbial communities from S. Glens Falls, New York, USA - GMW46 contaminated, 5.4 m (SPADES assembly) (version 2) ... | reverse complement strand
TCAAAAGATCCATAACCAATTCCTTTCTTTGATAGTTAGCATCATGATGTTGAGGATTATCGCTAATGTCCTTTTAGCAGCGCTCGCAGCGCAACTTTCTAATGAATTATGGCGATAATGATATCCCAAGGGGACTGTCTCAACAAAGCACTCTAGGCGCAAGGCACGTCAAGTCTTACCCTTGGGACACCCTCAACTATGAACCAAACTTCTATCAAAAAAAGGAATAATTTAAAAGAACAACTGCCAGCTTAACCTAAAAGGCACGTCGTGAAGCCATGGATGGCGAAACAGTGCCGAAACGAGTGAAGAAATTACCACGATGGTAATTTCTGAGCGGTGCGCGGACAATTGGTTGGAGACTCGCTAGAAGCGGCATGTGTTTAAACGCCGAAGGATTCGCCGCAACCGCACGTGTTTTTTGCGTTGGGATTCACAAATTTGAATCCCTTTCCCTGAAGGCTATCGACGTAATCGAGTAAAATTCCGTTTAGATATAGAAAACTTTTCGGATCAACGAAAACATTGAACGTGCCCAATTCCATCACGTTATCGCCTTCGCGTGATTTATCAAAATTAAGTTTGTAGGAAAGCCCTGAACAGCCCCCGCCATGAACGCCAAGTCTGAGTCCCAATTCCGGCTTATTTTCTTTTTCCAAAAGTCGCTTTACTTCGACTCTAGCTGCATCCGATAATTCAATACCCATACATTACCTCTTAATCCCTTTGGTTTCCATTTCGTATAACGGAGAAAGCGCCCTGAGCATATTGACTGTTTCGACTACACGGCGGATAACATAATCCACCTCTTCTTCGGTATTAAAACGCCCCAAACCAAAGCGAATCGAGGCGTGAGCTGAATCTTCTCCGACGCCGAGCGCCTTTAAAACATGGGAAGGTTCCATCGAAGCCGACGAACAGGCCGAACCGGACGAAACGGCGATTTCTTCGCCCAGTCCCATCAATAAAGATTCGCCTTCTACATAGGAAAAGCTCATGTTTAAATTATTCGGTAAACGGTATTCCATGCTTCCGTTCACACGCACATGGCTTAATTGCTTGGTTAAGCCTTCGAGAAGTCTATTGCGAAGCCGGCTGACTTTTTCGGCTTCTTCTTTTCTTAATTTTCCGGCTTGCTCGCAAGCAGCGCCAAGTCCAACAATGCCGGATACGTTTAACGTGCCGGAGCGAAAACCGTTTTCATGGCCGCCGCCGTCGATAAGCGGCTCGAGCCGCACATGGGGTTTTTTACTTCTAACGTACAAAACGCCCTCGCCTTTGGGACCGTAAATTTTATGAGCTGAAAAACAAGCCAAATCCACGTTACATTTATTCACATCGAATGGAATTTTCCCAACCGATTGCGTCGCGTCGCAGAAAAAAAGCACGCCTTTCTCGCGCGTGATCTTACCGATTTCTTCGATCGGATGAATTGTGCCGATTTCGTTATTGGCATGCATAATGGCTACAAGCAAAGTGGTTGGCTTTATGGATTTCTTGAGCACTTCAAGATTTAACCTGCCGTCCGGCTGAACAGGAAGATATGTAATTTCAAACCCTTCCCACTCAAGCGCCTTACATGTATCCAATACGGCCCGATGCTCTGTTATGCAAGTTACAATGTGCTTACCTTTGTCGCGATACATCCGAGCCGCGCCTTTTACGGCCAAATTAATAGCTTCCGTAGCGCCGCTTGTAAAAACAATCTCGTCCGGCTCTGCACCTACAAAAGAGGCGGTTTGTTGCCGGGCACGATCGACTAATTTCTTGGCCTTCCAGCCAAAAACATGGCTCCGGCTTGAGGCATTTCCAAAAGTATCCTTCAGCGTGGGAAGCATGGCTTCCAGCACTTCTGGATCTATCGGTGTTGTTGAATGATGGTCAAAATAAATGGGTAATTTCATAATTTTCTTATGCTAACTTCGACACCCGCTAAATCGTTCCAGAAGTCAACGAAATCTAAGGCAGGTAAGTAAACCAATGTGCTGTGGGCACTTACATTAAAAACTAAGGTCATATTACAATATCGGAGTGAATTAGTCAACTTTGCGAAGCAGCGTGAAGCAGCGATAAGTCTTTGTACGCAGTGAAGTTGTGTTTAGGAGGAACCAATTACGAGATGGATTAATTCAAAAAGATCGTCGATTAGGTAATCCGGCTGCTCAAAACTCAAATCCTCTTTCTTCCCATACCCGTACGTAACCGCGCAGGTTCTTATCCCGGCCGCCTTGCCCATTTGCATATCTAGCGGGCTATCTCCCACTACAATCGCTTTATCCGGACGAACATTTAATTTTTCTAAAAGAAAATAAACGGGTTCGGGAGCAGGCTTTTTTTGTTGAACATCGTCCCCGCCAAGAACGGTCTCAAAAAAGTGAGCGATCTCCAATCCTTTTAAAATGGGCGCCGCAAATTGAGCCGGCTTATTCGTAACAATGACCTTCTTAAATCCGCCAAGCGATTCCATCGTTTTTTTCACCGACGGATACAACACGGTTTTATCCAAGCAATGTTCGCCGTAATGGCGGCGAAATATTTTTATAGCCGGTTCGAATTTGGCGTGCGCATACTCACCCAAAGCTTGCCGAAGCAAATTCTTAACTCCCTTACCAACAAACGAAGTTATGGTATCCACCGGCAACATTTCCAGCGAAAGCGAAGCCAAGGTATGATTTACCGAAAAAGCAATGTCGAGCTTTGAATCGATAAGCGTTCCGTCTAAATCAAAGATAATCAAATCGAATGCTTGGGGGTTTTTTGCGGTCTTCATTGAACGCTACGCGACTAGAGAATGAAACTGGTGGGTTGGCGTCTCTAAAAGTTCTTTGAGGAGCGGGATATCGGCGGGAGGAAAAGGATAACCTGCCAAATCGCTGTAGCGAACCCATTTTATATTCGAACAACCGATGGGCCGCGGGCTTCCCTTCTTAATTTTGCAGAAATAAAAATGAAGCTTAACGTACCGGTCCGGATAAGCGTATTCATCCACTCTCCAAAACTTCACATCGCAAATATAGATACCTAATTCCTCAAGAAGCTCACGCGCTAAACCGGCTTCTCCGGATTCACCGCGTTCTACTTTGCCGCCCGGGAATTCCCAATAACCGCTGTAATAGGCACCGTTTGGCCTCTGGGTTATAAGCACACGATTTCTTCTATGGATGATTCCGCAAACGACATCGTAAATGGGTTTTGTTTTAGGCATGTTATGATTTACAATAGCATCCACAGAAAGGGTTCGTATGAACAGGAAAGTTAAACAAGAAGTTTCTTACCAAACTTCGATCCAGTCGGGCACCGTTTCCAATACAGAATATAGCGTGAAACGCCAAATCTTTTTTTGTTACGGACATCGCCTTCGTGATTATGCGGGACCATGCAAGAATTTGCATGGGCATAACGGCAAAATAGAAATTGAATTATCAAGCAAGCGCCTTGACCGCAAAGGTATGGTAGTTGACTTTATTGATATTGGGCGAACCATTAAAAACTGGATAGATAAAACGCTTGACCACAAACTGCTGCTTCGCCAAGACGATCCTTTGATTTCCGTTTTAAAGGAACAAGGCGAACCGTTCTTTATTATGGAGCAAAATCCAACCGCCGAGCATATCGCTCAACTTATCTTTGAATATGCCGCTTCCCAAGGCCTGCCCGTAGTGTCTGTTACGCTGTGGGAAACCGAACACGCCGCGGCTACGTATAGAAATTCTTAAACCAGACTAGCTTATCCGAACATCATTGCAAACACTTCGACGTCGCCAGAGCTAAAACTAATTTCTAGCGCGTATTCTCCGTAAATATCCCGCGTATTCACCAGTTCGTACAGCCGACGATTATCGATCTCCACGTAACTACGGCCATCCCGGAACCAAATGTCTTTTCCATAATTTTCGGTAGTCAGCGGCTCACCGTCTAGCCTCACCTCAGCTCGAAGGCGTGAAGCATGGAGCGAACCTAAAACTACGTAAACGCGGCTCGCTTCGTAACGCAAAAGCAGTTTACCTCCGCGTCCTCTGAGCAACGCTTTATCCTTCTGAATTTCCCACTCCCCAACGAGATAAAAGTGGTTAAACTGAAGCGTCGTATCCGCACTGTAATTCTGCGTAGCATTCGGCAAAACCGGCTCAGGGCTGCCAAAATGGGTTAGTTCATCATAGCCTGTGTTAATTTGCGGAGTACCCACACGCGAAAAATCCACCTGGGGTTCTAGAGATTCAATGCTATCCGACGTTTCAACGCCTATTTCAGAAAGAAGATCTTGGATGCGAAACTCAATCTGATCGTAATCCGACTCTCCCACGAAAATATCCCGTATGATGCCTCTGTGATCGATCAAATAAAAGGTGGGCCAGGCACGGTTTCGATAGGCTGTCCAAATCAAAAAATCATTGTCGAGTACGACCGGATGAAACATCACCTCTTTGGAAACCGCGGTTTTGACATACGCCGCATCTTTTTCAAAATCAAATTGAGGAGCGTGCACGCCAATAGCATGCAGCCCCCATTCTCCGTATTTCCGATGCCACTGATTTATAAATCGAATAGCGCGAATGGAATTGATGGACGTAGAAGACCAAAAATAGAGCAGAACGACACCACCTCGCATCTCGGCAAGACTGGAAGGAAGTTCTGTGTTTATCCATGAAACGTTGTGTGGAAATTCAGGAGCAGTAGCGCCGACCAGCGGAAAAGAATCGGCCTGCTTTACTTCGTTCTTGCAAGAAGACAAGAATACTAGCGGGAGTAAGAGCCAAAGAATAGTGTTTGCTATACGTCGGCGCACGACGACCCTAGAAAAGACTGGTTGGGAATTGTGAAGCTGTAGATTTTTCTTTTGGAATAACATCACCCCAGTTAATCGAAATTTCGTGAACCCGAAAATCCCTTACGGAACGAAAAAAAATCTTTCCGTTCTCTTTCCCGTAATCGTAAATCTCTTTGGTTAAACGGACATCGTTCTGGCAATAATCAGCCAATTCCTGCAAACGGCCTTCCCTAAACAGCCGCACCGCATCCAAGCCGTGCCCAGTTTTCCGATCGTTAAAAGTAGCTTCCGCCACACTTTGAAGAGCGACACGGTGACCGCGAACGCGCTCGATTTCCTCCAACAGATCTAAAATCGGAAATTGTTCGGCCGGGGTGAAAAGATAACTGCTAAGAACACCAAAATCAAACGAACGGATATTGAATCCTACGATAAGCCCCGCAGAACGCAAAAGTTCCTCCAATTGAAACATTTCGTGTTCGGTAAACGAAGCGTACGAATCGGTATCGTAATTGTAAACACATACTACCGAAACGCGCAGTTTATGTAAATTCTGCTTTCCGCCAACATCCGCAAAGGTATTTTGCGTCTCTAAATCCAAAACAAGAACCGGACCCGGTCGTATGATCATTGGGAATTTTGGTAATGTAATGTGAAAATAAGATGTGGATTCATTTAGATAAGTTTAAATTATACTGATCGAAGGGCAAAAGAAAAAGAGAATTAGCCAAATCTTCTTATTCGGGCCTTTGTTTCTGAAGTTGCCAGTGCTTGGCCGCTAAAAAAATCAAAGAAACAACCTCAATTAAAATGAGAGAAAAAGGGTCTTTCAGCATTTTTCCCTTACAGAAAAGGAAATCAAGAAGTACGCACGGACCCCAAACAAACCCATGAGAAATGCCTACGAGCCAAATCCAATAAGAAAGATGGTTAAAAGTTGCCATGGCAGGTGCACTGTAACATGAATGACGACCAGTATCTACAAAAACTATATTATAAAAGTGTAAAAAAAGTCGCCCTCAATTTGCTCTAACATAATGTATATGCTAGCCTTATCACTAGGAGAAAAAAATATGAAAGTTCGATGTGTGCCTCTCGTAACCTTCTTCGGCATCCTTCTAATTTTCTCCGGTTGTGCAGATAAAAAGTCCCGCCTTCTGAGCGAAAAAATCCCTTTAAACACCTACGATCTCGAAGAAATACGTGCCGGCGTAGATGCACACAAAGATTTCCTCAAGACATATAAACTGATCGAAAATGAAAAAATAAACGCATACATGAACGATATCGGTCATCGACTCGCATCGGTCAGCGAACGACCTCATATGCCGTGGCGATTCTTTTTAGTGGATAATGACAGCTCGTGTGAAGCTTTTGCGCTCCCCGGAGGAAATATTTATGTTTCAAGCGGTCTTTTTCGGTTTGTCGAATCAGAAGCAGAGCTAGCAGCCGTTATTGCTCATGAGGTCGGCCATACAAGTGCATACCGATATCATAATCGGGAAGAATCCAAAACAATTAGATTTGGGAAGCTTGCCAAAATTGGAGCCGGAGCAGCGGGCGGATTAATTGGCGGACCTGCTGGAGGAGCGGCCGGTAGCGTTCTTTCAGGAATTGAAATGGGTTCGCCTTACATTAAACAACAATTTAGTAAAGATGCCGAAGCTGAGGCTGACGGAAGAGCTATGCATTATCTAAGGCAATTAGGCTACCCTCCCGCAGCTATCGTCAGCTATAACAAACGGCTTGCTTCAACGCCCATTGAAACATTACCGATTTTTATTCATTTCTTTAATGCTCACCCGCCGTCTGATTTTCGGGTTGAAAAGGCCATAGAAAATCTGCAAAAAATTTCAAAAAATAACGAACCGGAAGTAACAACGTATACGAACGATCGGCATCATGAAATGGTGGAAGAACTGGTCAAAATTCAAGGCGGATCGGAAAAGAAAAGTCTTATCGAAAAAATCCTCAACACACCAGAAAAAAGACAAGATCCGAGTGCAGCTGTAATAGTCAAGCCATCCGTATAAAGACGGAGCCCAGCCTTAGCTCAAAAACAAAATTTTAAAGAAGAAATTGGAATTAATGAGGTTTGCGAGAAGGTTCTTTAGGATCTCGCGGAGTTACTTTCGGATTGTTTTTAAACTGAGGCGTCAATTCGGCGTTAATCTTACCCCACTCCGAATTTTCTTCACCGGTAGGAAGAATAGCGTCAACCGGGCATTCGGGCTGGCATAAGCCGCAGTCAATACAAACTTCGGGGTCAATGATCATAAAAGGTTCGCCTTTATGATCCCCCGGATGAATGCAGTCTACCGGACAAACATCGACACATGATGCATATTGTTCCCCTAAGCATTTTTCACCAATAATATAAGCCATCGTATTTATCTCCGTTTCAGTCCCAGAACAATGTAGTTAATAAGCGCGTATTATAAATGAAAATTTCCCTTGATCAAAGCTTAAATATTGAATCAAAAAAGCAGTTGCCAATTCCTTGTATTAGATTATACTTAAAAACCTGATCTGGGATTACCAACCTTATCACCATTCCAAGCAAAGGAGTTTTGGTATGGCTCACGATACTCAATCAAAAAAATGGGCTCTCATTTTAGGGGCATCCAGCGGTTTTGGCGCTGCCACAGCGCGTGAATTGGCAAAAAACGATTTTAATATCTTAGGCATTCATCTGGATCGTAAGAATACAATGCCTATGGCAGAGCAAGTTAAGCAAGATATTATCACAGCCGGACGAGACGCTCTTTTCATCAATATGAATGCTGCTGATGAGGAAAAACGAAAAGAAGCGTTAGATAGCTTCGAGGCACATGTTGGAAATAATAAGCAGGGCTCGATTAAACTCGTTCTGCATTCTCTAGCGTTCGGAACCTTAAAACCTTTTTATGCCGGCGACCCAAAGGAAGCTCTTACCAAAGTACAGATGGATATGACACTCGATGTCATGGCAAACAGCCTGGTCTATTGGGTACAAGATCTTGCCTACCGGAAATTAATAGGACAAGGCTCACGAATTTTTGCTATGACGAGCGCCGGAAGCCAACGGGTATGGAAAACATACGGTGCTGTTTCCGCTGCTAAAGCAGCTCTCGAATCTCATATTCGACAGTTAGCTTTGGAACTTGCCCCGCTCGGTGTGACATGCAATGCCATTTTAGCGGGCGTGACCGATACGCCGGCACTCCGGAAAATTCCAGGTCATGAAATCATGATAAAAACAGCCGCTGAGCGAAATCCTTTTAAGCGTTTAACAACACCGGAAGATATAGCCAAGGCGCTTGTGGCCTTTTCTAATTCTTCTACCGAATGGATGACCGCCAATACCATCCGCATTGACGGCGGCGAAAACGTCGTTGATTAAAAACTCAATGCACGCCTGCACCGCTCGGCTAAGCGCCGATCGGGCGCCGCTTGACCGAGCGGCGGTCGGCCGCTTAGAGCAGCGGTGCCGGGCGGTCGGCTCGGTGCTTTGTTCTGCAGCACCGCGCGGTTGGCGCGGAAATAAAAATCCCGCTCCGGTATGAACCGGAACGGGATTTTTTATTAAATATGGAATTTCTATTAAGCAGTTTTGGCAGACCCTCCGAGCGATCTACCCGTTAAAGGACAAGGCTTGTAATCCGGAAATCCGTTAAATTTCGGAAATACTGATCCACCCACATCAACAACTGCCCTGCCAAGGCGATCTAATCCATTTTGAACGCCGCGCAGTAGGCCCGTAAGGGGAAACGCCCAACCCGGGTTATCCTGATATTCTTGAACAGGGCCCATTATGATATCAAGGGGCGACACCACAGCATTAGTAACACCGCGCAAAATCATTCCCGGAACTTTCTCAACATACCGGTCTGAATTTGCCCAGTCGGAAAATACATCCCCCGCTAATGCCGGAGTAGCCAACGTCAACATCATCAACAAAACAAGTGCCGACTTTCTCAAGCTACACCTCCGTTTATTGATACTAAATCCTTTTAGACTGACACCGTTAGCATCGGCATCACAGCTCATATACTTTAGGGGGCTAAACTTTCGTTAAAATGGGCGTTTAGATTCGAAAAATTAGACTAGACTTGCAGAGATTCCGGCAGGTGAAAAACTGCGTAATTCCAGGAATCGAAGAATGACTTCTTCCATAACTCGGTTCGGCGTCGAAGCGCCGGAAGTCACTCCAAGATTAACGGAACCTTCAGGAATCCAATTCTTATCCATGCGTGGACTTAAACTCAAAGGTTTATGCCGGATTTCATTCGCTGAAATTAAATCCGTAGCATCCTGAACATGATAGGCGCGGGATTTGGATTGTGCCATTTCAAGGAGATGGGAGGTATTGCTGCTGTTATAGCCTCCGATAACCAAGAATAGATTAATATTTTCCCTCTCTCTTAATTTAAGCAAGGCGTCCTGGCGGTCCTGCGTAGCGCGGCAAATCGTATCAAAAGAACGGAACCGATCGTTAGTTTCGCCGGAACCGTATCGTGTTTCCATGGCTTTTTTTAACATTTCGCCAATTTCCATGGATTCGGATGCCAACATAGTCGTTTGATTGGCCACGCCCACTCTTTCCAAATCTATATCGGGGTCAAAACCGGGACTTGTAGCCCCACTAAATTCGGCTAGAAAATGTTCTCTATTTCCGCCGGATGCAATATATTTACAAACAGCCTCCGCTTGCTCTTTGTCTCTGACAATAACATATTTAGCCTCTGGAACGATGAGCACACGGGAACTCGTCGCGCGCGTTTCTTCATGATTAAATTTTCCGTGAATCACGGCGGTGAAACCCTCGGCCGCATATTTTTCCACACGTTTCCATACATGGACTACCGAGCCGCAGGTCGTATCCACTAAAATACAGCCTTTATTTCGGAGCTCTTTTTCTAACATGGTCGTGGTGCCGAAAGCAGGGAAAATCACAACATCATCAGCAGTTAGATCGTTAATACGGATATTGCCGGCGTAACTTCCGGAAAGAAACTGTATTCCGACTTCCATAAGCTCATGGTTAACCCGAGGATTATGGATGATCTCATCGGTAAGGAAAATACGGCGATCGGGAAAATGCCGGCGCGTCTCGTAAGCGAAATCGATTGCCTTATCAACACCGTAGCAAAAACCAAATTCCTCAGCGAGGCAAATACGGATATTTCCTATAGTAAGCGCGTTTTGGTGTGCTCGTAGGTAATCAACCACACGGCTATCGTTGTAGCGGCGGTTCAACTCTTCGGCTACTTCCTTCTTTAACCCGAACCCGTGTTTGAACACTTGGGTTGCCGATGACTCTAGGGGGGCTTGCGACATGGGGGCTATGATACCGATAAACCTACCCAGCGTCAATCATTACGCTTAAGTCGTGTTCATTCAAAATCTTCCGACAATTTTCTGTTTCTTTTCAAACGTTTTAACTATAATGTTACTTCTTTGAGAGGCTTCTCTACTTGATCAAAAAAAACATACCTACATTTTCCAATTACTTGGACAGGCTAAATGAGCATTTCTTCCACGGCTGTCAGGCCCTTTCAAGTTTTTTTGTTTTTGTAAGTACCCGAAAAGACGATGCACTGCACGGCATGTCTCCTGCAGAAGAATGGTTTGGCTTAAAAGCCTATACGCTAAGCACTTCTCCGGCGGTCCGCATATTAGGCTGGATCGCAGTAGGATCACTCTCCTTAGCTGTTTTTCTCATCGTTTGTCTCACGGTTTCACGATGCGTAGCATTGTGGGATCTTTGGTTTGAAGCCATTAGACGTCCGGACCAGGAATCTCCCGTTCAGCGATTCATAAGAATTTTTTCTTTCTGGCTATTCGTAGTCGGACTCGCTGCCTGGCTCCTCTGTAAAATATTCAGCTGATGGGGCTGAGATCCATCCCATGTGCGGCCGATACACGCTTACTCTAAATAAAGACGGGATTCAAACGCAAATTCCTATCCTCCGTTCATTCGATATGTCGTGGAAACCGCATTACAATCTCGCGCCCATGCAAATGATCCCTGCCATTGTTTCCGGCCGGCCTGATACCGCCATTAGTTTGCATTGGGGATTAATTCCCTCCTGGGCAAAGGATCGCGCGATCGCGCAAAAATTAATTAATGCGCGAGGCGAAACATTAACGGAAAAACCCAGCTTCAAAAATCTTTATAGATTGCGAAGATGTCTTATCCCTGCGGATGGATTTTACGAATGGCGGGCGATGGGTCGTACCAAACAACCAACGTATATTCGCCTTCGATCCGCAAAGCTATTTACCTTTGCGGGACTTTGGGATGAATGGAAAGATACGCAAGGAAATATCGTCCGGTCTTGCACCATTATTACAACGGTGGCTAACGAGTTAATACAAAAATTCCATCACCGAATGCCTGTAATCGTAGAGGAGAGTTTGCGCGAAATGTGGCTTGATCAAAAATTGACGGAAACCAAACGATTGGACGAAATGATCCGACCTTTTCCTTCCGAAGCTATGGAAGCTTACCCGGTATCACTCGCCGTGAATAAAGCCGAAAACGATGGGCCTGAATGCATCAGACCTGTTGCCGCGCCGACCGCGCGGCACCGCAGCACCGCTTGGCCGACCGCCGCTCGGCCAAGCGGTGCAGAAATGGATCTTAACTTAAATTGAAATTATTCTTTGGATCCGGGAGTATCGTTTCGCTCTAGATAGCGAAAGATGAGTTGCTGGGCGTAGGGAGATTGTTCTTTAGGGACAACGATTCCAAAACCGGGCGGCGTCACTCCGGATAAGTTTTTCTTGGCCTGCTCAAATACCGTCACCGCAATATTTTCTTCCTCAAGCCGCATTTGAATAAATGCCGCCTCTTCACGGGAAGCTGTTTCAAAAACCTGGACCCAGGTTTCGCCCGGTTTCAGCTTTTTTTTCTTCCACGAGCGGACAACCGGTGCCTGGACGTTTGCTTGTGGCAAACGCCACTTAGTTATCCAATGAAGTAAGTACAGCAGCATTAATAAGCTAATGGCTAAAGCAGTCAAGTGTGTCATTCCCTCAGATTAAAAATTTCCTCTTGAACGCCCGGATCTTCAAGAGCACCAAGTTCTCTTAATTTCTCATACGACGAACGATGGATGGGGCTGGTTCCATACGTTTTAAGAGCTGCCCAATGTGCTTCCGTGCCGTACCCTTTATGCCGTCCAAAACCATATTGGGGATAGGTTTTATCAAACTCAGTCATCAATTCATCCCGATATACTTTTGCCACAATGGAAGCCGCCGCAATCGAAAAATTAAGCGAATCTCCCTTAATAAAGCAATTGTGCGGAATGGCAAAATCCGTAATCGGACGCCCGTCTAATAATACATGCTCGGGTGCGACTGTCAAGTTTGAAACCGCCCGGCGCATGGCCAATTGCCCTGCGTGAAAAATATTTAATTCAGCAATTTCATTCACCTCGGCCATACCTAAGCCGATCGCTACGGCTTCCCGGCGAATTCTCCGACTTAATGCATCCCGTTTAAGCGACGTTAGCTTTTTAGAATCGTCCACTCCGAGCAATTTTCTTACACTAAAATGCGGGGGAAATATAACCGCCGCCGCTACAACCGGACCGGCCAGCGCACCCAAACCCACTTCGTCTACACCGGCAATATAACGTAGCCCACGCGCCCAAAGAATGTGTTCAAACGATAAGAGACGTTCGATACGAGCGATTTCCGAGCGGATGGAGCGTCGCCCCACAACAAGTTTTGAATAGGCATCGCCGGATAGAAAATCATCGAATTGTTCCTCACTTTTAAAGGGCGGCGGATTTGATATACGAAGACTCGATTTTTTCCTGGATATTTTGGCGCGTGCTTTTTTAGGCATATTTAAAGTATACCTTGCGAGGTATTTTTCCGGCCGAATGGGAATTTTTGCCAGCCTAGCGACGTTGAATGAAGGGACCCAAACTCCGCTACACGCACGATATCCTTATCCCGCCATGGATCTAGCGAAACCAAGCTCGGAAGAGCAAGCCCTTGAATACCGCCTTCCGAGCGGTCCAGAAGACGAAGAATTTCAGAGATATCCGTAAATGGTCTGACGGTGGCTAACCGGCCGGAAATGGGTTCGTCCAACCGAATCTGCGGCTCAAAAAGAACGCCGTAACGGCCAAGGGAATCCGAGTCTTGGAAAACGTTCTCTCCTGAAAGTTCCCGGATAAGAAATGTATTCTTTTTTATTCGATTCGTAGCAGCCTCCCGGACGGTCCGTTCCCCCAAAGGATACTTGGCTTCCAGCCCATGTAAAGCTTTGGCGAGTTCTTTGGCGAATTCCTCGGGTGAAAACTCTCCTCCTCTTTCTACAAAAACCGTCTGAAGGCTAAGGCAGCCCCGCTGATCGTATAACGCTACATCGCATGCCGCTTTTCTGGCTAAAGCGGAAAGATCTTTTTTTCTCGCCCATTCTTTTTCGATAATACCCACAGAAAAACCGGGCCCGCGGAGTTCCAATTCCAGACGGCCGGATACGAATGTTTCGATTTGTCCAATGGTTTCCTGAGTTCCGTAAAGAATAAGCCGATCAACTCCGCCGGCTAAGGCTTTGTCCAACTCCTTCTTTCCCCCCTTCCAGCAAACCAGAGAAACATATTGCCCAAGCCTTACATCCATGTCCGTAAACGATTCCACGATAAGCAAAGGAAATAAGGGGCTTCTGGAGGAAGCTTTAACAATGCTTAGATTTCCCAGAGCAACTTCGAGAATTAAACTTTCAACGCTTGCGGCTAAAACATTGCTAGGCAAAATATGTCCCACCAATTGAGGCTGTTTTCCGCCCAACTTTTGGACCAATTCGTAAAGCGCCTCATTTTTAATAGGGCCAAAGAAAAGGTCGATGCATTTCTCAATCATAGGCGCGGATAAACGAATGGTTTGCGGAAGCAAAAGTCTGGCTTTCCGACGCCAGGGAGAATCCGGATTACGCCAACGCGCAGCCCATTTTGAAAGAAGCTTGATTCTCTCTGCCATCGGTAAAAAACGGCCGGGTTCTTGCAAAATTTTTCTACCCTGCGCGGCTAAAGCCCGAACAAATTCCGAAGAAACAGGATCTTCTTCGCTGGAAAACCTGACCGAAGGCCAAATACGGCTTTCCTGAGCTGATTTTATAATTATGTCAGACATATAATTTTTCCTCAGAAGCAAGCGAACAACCTCTGGGTTCGCTGGACGGAACACGACCAATGACTTCAAATCCTCTTTTCGTTCGAATTCCCAAATCCTCTGTTTCAAGCGCAAGGACAGAGCCCACGTTTGCAAGATCCAAATGACAAAGAATTCCTTCGCGTCCGCATTCCACTTCCGTACCCGCCATGGGATTAATGACTCGCGTCTTTACCCAGGCAGGGCCTCGCTTTTCCACTTCCCCTGCCTCGCCAAACAAATGATCCCGGAGCGCTGTGTCGTAAAATTGCGAGCCCATTTCCGTCATTCCGTATTCGTTAATGCAAAACACCGGGTCAAGTTCGAAGGTAATTTCAAATCGTTTATATAAATCGGCTTTTGAAATTTTTCGCTTTCGCCCCTTCGATCCACCAGTCTCCATTAAGCGGCTGCGCCGCGGGAGCTCAAATCGAATTTTCCGGCCATCGCAATAATCCAAAAAATCCAAAAATCCGACGGCCGTGCCAAACAGCATGACCGGCTCGCCGTCTTGCCTAAGCTTATCGAGAAACTTTACCATTCGATCGTAATCAGGTTTTTCATTTTCAAAAAACCAACCCGAACGCGAGGTACCGTATTCGGAAAAAACGTGGGATATCATAAATGAAAGAGAGGAATCATTGACCCGACGAAACGAAGGGACGAGCGAAACCATAGATATTTTTGGTAAATCAGGCAGACAAAAATGTTTAAACGTAGCCATAAGCGACTGTTCGTATAAAGAAAGATCGTCCAGATATAATTCGCCTCGACTTGCTCCGGTTGTCCCGCTGGTTCGAAATACGCATTTGGCCTGATCGCGCGGAAAACTGGCTACGTACGTGGTCTTAAAAGCCGGGACGGGCAAAAACGGGATATCTTGCCAGCTTTTTATATGCGCCGGCGTTTTTCCCTGCCCTTCGGAAAACCGCCGGTAAAAGGAATTGTTTTCAAATTGAAAATAAAAAAGTTCTCTGGCAAGAGCATCGAAACGTGGTTCATCCGTGCTGCCGCATCCTTCTTTAATAAAATCACGAATTTTATTTTCTATTTCTACGCGATTCATTTCGAAACTTCCAGATGCGCGTCTCCGGGATTGGCGCTTTTTACGATTTGTTCCTTTTGTAAAAAATCCAATAGCCGGTCTAGGGTCGCTACGACAAAATCGATCTGTTCATCAGAGATAACAAGCGGCGGTGTCAAACTTAAAACATTATGGCCGGGGCCGGAAGGCAGCATGATAATTCCCTGCCGTAGCAGTAAATCAACCAAGCGACCGGTATTTTCTGAAGCCGGCTTTCCGTTTTCAACCAATTCCACGCCAATCAACAAGCCTTGTCCCCGCACATCACCTATAAGAGGATATTTTTTAGCCAAGCTTTTCAATTTTTCCAAAAGAGATTTACCTAAATGATTAGAACGTTCGATAAGCTTTTCGTCTTCTAAAATTTGTATGGTCTCTAAAGCCGAGGCCGCTCCCAAGGGTGAGCCTAGAAATGTGCTGGTATGAATCGCTTCGCCTGGCGAAATTCCCCAACTTGCCATGACTTTCTCCGAACCCACACAAGCTGAGATGGGAAATCCACCCGTCATGCCTTTACCTAATACAAGCAAATCCGGGAGAACTCCTTCATGTTCCGAAGCAAACCAACGCCCCGTTCTTCCAAATCCCGTCATGATTTCATCAAAAATTAAAAGAATGCCGTGCGCATCGCATATTTTTCTTAACGCAGGAAGAAATCCCTTAGGCGGCACAATAACCCCGCCCCTTCCTTGAATGGGCTCGAGAAGAACGGCGCCGATCGCTTCACGACGCGAATCTTTAATCCGCGTTTCGATGGCTTCCAAAATTTCATCGTAACCGGATTTACTTTTCGAAGGCCAATGAAACGGATCGGGAAACGGAATATGCGTTACAAAACGGCCTATTTGATCCAGGAAAGGTTCTTTAAAATCGTACCGATGCGTAGCCACAAGTGCACCGTAGGTCAGGCCGTGATAGGCACCTTCAAAAGCAATGACACCGCTTTTCTTGGTGTGCATACATGCCGTTTTTATAGCCGATTCGACAGCCTCCGATCCGGAACTTGAAAAGATGGTCTGTGAAAGAGCGCCGGGCGTAATTTGGCGAAGTTTCTCGGCCAAAAGAACTTTTAATTCGGTGGGATGGACGTCGCCCATTCCATGCATTAATTTTTTTGATTGGCGCTGAAGGGCATCGACTACACGAGGGTGGGAATGACCTACATTCTGAACTCCGAAGGCCGATCCAAAATCGATAAAGACATTGCCGTCTTCATCGATCACGTTAGCGCCAAGTGCCGAATTCCAAAAAATGGGAAATGCGCCCCCGATGAACGTGATATTGGGAGATTCCACACACTTCAAACGTTTGGAAAGCTTTAGGGACTCCGGTCCCGGAATGGCCTTAATGTTGGGGAGGTCGCGGCCTGTCATATGAGTTTCGTCGTTCGTAAAGCGTGAATCGATCGGCTAAATACGATTCACGAGTTACTATGAAGAATTTCGTCCACCGTGGCTTTCAATTCTTCGTAAGGTCGGGCTCCGGATAAAAGACGGCCGTTGATGAATGAGGTTGGCGTGCCGTCCGCGCCGAGAGAGCGGGCATATTCCACATCCTGATCGAGCTTTGTGTCAATCGAGGAATCGGCCATGCATTTATCAAAATCTTCCATGGCGAGCCCCGCAGACTCAGCGTATTTGCGGAGCTGATCGGTAGTAAGTGCGCTCTGGTGGCCAAAAAGCGTATTTCTAAATTCCCAGAATTTGCCCTGCGCTTGTGCGCAAACGCTGGCGTGGTGAGCCGCTTTAGCATTGGCGTGCATAGGGAGAGGATTATGACGAAAAACATGATGAATATCGTTCGGATATTCCGAAACCAGGCGATCGACCGTTTTGCTAAACTGTGCGCAATAAGGGCATTGGAAATCGGAAAATTCTACAAGTGTAATCTTTGCATTCATCGGTCCGCGGGCCGGAGCGCCGACGATATCAATACCAACTGTTGGCTCTTCGAGAAAGATTTGAACTCCGTATTTTTTCTTCAAATCGGAGATGATCTGATGTTCTTTAGCGCTCATTTTATCTTCGATGATTTTATCCCGAATGGCCACTTTAAATCCTTCGATGGGTTTACCTTGAAAATAATAGCTGTTGTCTTGATAAAACTTGAGGATATCGTCTTCGCTTACGGAAATTTCATCTCGGTTGAGCAGCGTACGTTTAAGGTCGGCGCCTTTCTGACCAAGAGATTGGGCTTCTTTCTCAAACAACTCATCGGCAATCATCAAGTCCAAAGCTTTCTTGCGGATCTGATACATTTCCGCTTGCAAAGAAATAAGCGCGGGCGTTGAAGCTTTATCTAAATCGGAAATCGTAATTTCTTTGTCGCCGACTTTGGCCGCCAAACCACCTTGAGTTTCAGCCGCCGGAGACAAGCCGGAAAATGCCCATACGCAAATACCCAATATAATAAAAGACCAGCTCTTTAAAGTCTTATGCATGAAAGTTCCTTTCATAGTAAGTATAAATTTAGGCATCATTGTACATGAAGAGATAACGCATGACTACCATAGGCTTTCTTGGTTCTTATTCCGATAAAAGAAGGGCCGGAAGATCATTAAGCGAACGGATAACCTGTTCATCTTGATCGGAACGGTAGCCGGTATTTCGATTGAGATGAATAGATCGCAGGCCAGCCGCTTGTGCGCCTTCGACATCGCATTCATAATCATCACCCACGTGCAGAATCTGCCCGGCCTCGAGCGAAAGTTCTCGTTTTAATTGATTGAAAATAGCCGCGTGCGGCTTGGTCGCGCCGGCTTTGGCTGAAATGATAACGGTACGGAAATAAGAATGGATACCCAACTCTTTAAGAACATTGAAAAGCCGGGAATCCCAATTGGACACAACGGCCAATTCTTTATTCATGCCTCTTAGTTTTTTCAACGTGCCCAAAACATCCGGAAAAAGCTGCCACGGTTCTTTGGAAGAAAAGCGAACGTACAGCGCTTTAAAAAAATCTTCGAACGGTTTCGGGGTCTGAAAACCTTTAAAAACAGACAGAACCGTTTCGCGCCACCATTTTCTTTCGGCTTCTTCGGATGAATGCTCTCCAAGCGCCGCTAAACCGCCGCGCGCATTAAATACATTTCGAAATCGGATTTCCACTATTTCCGGATCAACGACAACGCCAAAACGCTTCGCCTCAAGCGCATAATGATAGCCTACGGAAGGAAAAGCCCTAAAAAGCGTGCCTGCGGCATCAAAAGACACCGCTTTAATGGATGGGTAAGACAAATTTTTCATGGGGATGCACAACTGGGCTTACGGAAGTGGGACGATCAATCGCCGCAAAACTACACCGGCTTCGGTAAATAATCGTTTGGAAGTATCTGCGAGTGGATAATCTTGATTATAAACTACTTCTGCCATTCCCGAATTTATAATCATTTTTGTACACATAAGACAGGGCGAATACGTAGTGTAGATGGTAGCTTCTTTAATACTCACACCGTGATACGCCGATTGCGTGATAGCGTTTTCTTCTGCGTGCGAGCAAAGACATTCGGCAAGTTGAGTTCCGGACGGAGCGAAATTACTGCATCGGGGACAGCCCCCTTCGTTGCAATTTTTCGTACCGCGGGGAGTGCCATTGTATCCCGTAGCAATGATGCGCTTATCCTTCACAATAACGGCAGCCACTTTTCGTTTCACGCAATTGGAACGGCGAGCGGCCACTTCGGCGATCGACATAAAATATTCATCCCAACCGGGCCGCCCAATTTGCGAAGCCAATTCCATAATTAAATTTTTCACTTTCTGATGTAGATCAGCGATCGAACCGTCATTCGCAATCTCTTTCTTAGCAAGCGCTTCCGTCACAGCGAGCTGTTGATCTTTTTCAATATCGCTACGCGACTCGCGCACTTCCACAGCGACAAAATCTTTAAGTGTGCCGGGGTCTCCTTCCCTTTTCCGCGCCCGGACTCTTTCAAATCGGATTTCTTGGGGAGCGGTAATTCGAACGAGCGTAAAATCTTTTCGGCTCATAAGCGCATTGGCTTCAAGAGGATGGCGGATCGAGTCGATAACGTAACGTTTGCCGGGTTCCAATTTGGCTAAAACACGGCGAGCAAGTACATCCGCTCCATATTCAATGCGCAAACGGTTTCCTTCTTCAATGAGAGATTCTCGCGTGATCGTAGCGCCGCGATTTGAAAGTGATTCGCGAATTTCATCGGAAAGGGAAAAATAATGAAAGCTATGCTCAGTGAGAAAACTGACGACTTCGCCTTTTCCGGAACCATTTTTTCCAGTCAGCCCGATAATCATGGGCGGCATTATATCATGGCGAATTTGTTTCCAAAAGTCTTGGTTTTGCTTATAATGACAACACTTTGATCATGAATAAAAAATATGCTCTTACAGGTTTTCTCCTTGTCGCCGTGCTGGTAACCAGCGTATTTGCGGCAAAAAAAGCCTTTCATAAAGAAGCGACATTTTCTTCAGAAGGAAAAGTAAAAGGCAACCCTTCTGCACTCATTAAAGTCAGCACATGGAGTGACTTTCAATGCCCGAGCTGCGCTATGGCAGCTAAAACGATCCATCAATTCATGGAAGCACATCCCGATACTGTTCAAGTCAAATTCAATCATTTCCCTTTACAAGGTCATCAGCATTCCAGAATTTCACATATTGCCGGAGAATGCGCTCATCGGCTTGGAAATTTTTGGGCTTTCCATGACAAAGTTTACGATAATCAATCCATCTGGTCGGTGATGCAGGATCCCACAGAAACATTTATTCGATATGCCGAGGAAGCCGGTATTCCAAAAAGTGATTTTGTAGCCTGCCTTTCGGATACGGAAGCCGAAAAAGCCGTTCTCCTGGAAAAAATCGAAGGTACAAAACTTCAGATAGAGCGAACGCCGACCATTTTTGTCAATGCTGAACGCCTCGTAGGTGGGCTGGAACTTGAAGCAAAATTAAATAGCTTACTGCCTAAAGAAGAAAAGAAAGAAGGAGAAAAACCCGTTGGTTGAGCAGAAAACGTCTAGCAGTAGATCGGATTATGTATGGTTGATTTTACGAATCGCGATTGGTTTTATTTTCGCGTATGCCGGATTTATGAAATTAATCGAGCCGGTTGAAAATTTCGAAGCTGCCATAACCGATTTTAACTTATTTTCCCCGACGCTTGTTCATTGGATCGCACGCATCGTTCCCTGGATCGAGTTGATGGGCGGAACTTTCCTTCTGCTTGGCTACTTGCCAAGGATAAGTTCGGCCGCCGTCGGCGCATTGGCATTTGGGTTTGTAGTGCTGTTAGGAATGTCCGTTCTGACCGGCAAAGGCAGCGAAAGTTGCGGCTGTTTCGGTGAATCAGGAATCAAATTGTCTCGAAATCAAATGTTTATTTTGGATCTTGGCGCATTTTTTATCGCATTTAAATTATTCCGGAAAAACAAATTTCCCTGCTCATTACATAACGCTCTTACCCGCTAAAAGTAACTTACGTCATTTAATAATCCGACTGATTCCAAATCCCCGGAATTGCAGTACTGCATTTGGAACAGCAGCCGTTTTTTATTCGATTTGATAAAATTTGAAATCCAAAACGGCGAACGAGCGTTTCTTTGCAATTTGGGCAGCGCGTATTTTCGTATTCGCCCACCTTACCCGGAATATTTCCTGCATACACGTAACGCAGTCCCGATTTCTCCCCGATAGCGGCGGCGCGCAAAAGCGTTTCTACGGAAGTATTGTCCGGGTCGGTCATTCGATAATCCTTATGAAATGCGGTGACGTGCCAGGGAATGTCCGGTGATACGCTCGCCAAAAATTCCGCCATTTGCGTTAATTCCGCGTCGGAATCGTTAAAGCCCGGGACGATTAGTGTAACGATCTCAAGCCAAAATCCTTTTTGGTAAACCTGACGGACGGTGGACAAAACATTATCCAGAACGCCGCCCAGTTCCCGATAGCATTTGTCGTTAAAACTCTTGAGATCAATTTTATATAAATCCACCCAAGGCCTAATATAATCGAGAACTTCCGGCGTGCCGTTGCCGTTGGAAATATAAGCGGTCGCAAATTTCTCTTTCTTGGCGAGCTTAAAAATGTGCACGGCCCATTCGCTCGTAATCAAAGGCTCATTGTACGTACTGGCGATGGTTCTCGCACCAAAACGTTTGGCAAGCGCCAAAAGTTCTTCCGCATTCGTAGGTGCGGGAGGCGCAGTTGATTTTGGATCGCGAAGCGCCTGGGAAGTAAGCCAATTCTGGCAATATCCGCAGTGAAAATCGCAGCCGAGCATACCAAAACTTAGAGCGTCGGTACCCGGATAAGCGTGAAAAAAAGGTTTCTTCTCGATAGGATCGCACTGAATAGCGCCGGCATAACCGAACGGGACAAAAAGCTTTCCTCCTTCGTTATATCGTACGCGACAAACCCCCGAACGGCCGGCTTTAATAAGACAGCGATGTCCGCAAGCAAAACAGCGGATCGCATCATTTTCCTCTGTTTTGTAAAGTTCGCCTTCTTTTGTAAATTGTTTAAGCGTTTGCTCCAAAGTCTGCGCAGACATAGCTACCTCCATTCACATTTTATCACGAAAATTTAGACGGAGCAGCGGAAGGAATTATTTTGAAATTTCTGAATGCGTATTCAGCCGGATAACATATTTAACTACTTCTTCCAAGCATTCGACTATAGACTGAATACCGTTAAAAGAAAATAGACGAATTTCTCGAACACGATCTAGAAATTGTTCTTTTTCGAAACCGAATTCTTCGCACATCTTTCCGTACATCTCAGGAGATTCCCGTTTACCTAAAATAACAGGCCCTATCAGAATCGTACCGACGAATTGAGAACTCATTTGAATCTGCGTAACCGTGTAATGCATACGATGAACACAGGTGATGGTACTTTTCCGCTGGACCATTCCAAATTTAAATGCTTCATTTATGCAACGGGAAATTTCAGACGGACTTGCGCTAGTGACCAAGTCTGAACAAGAGGGGTAATTATTTGCTGAAAAACATCGAAAGGCTTCTATAGGAGGAATAAAATGAAGGTTAGCACCGATTAATTTCGACAGCCGGCTTTGCACATTTCGCCATGCTTCTTCGCCGAAAAATGCAACTCTGGCAGCGTCCTCTTCATTCCATGAATGAGGTTCTGGCACGGGCTCCCCACTTAGTGAATAAAATTTCTCAGCTATCCTTAGCCGAATGTAAGACGCAGTCGCTATGTTTAAAGCAGGCTGTATTCTTTCATTTTGTTGTAAAGCGTAGTGCGGTTAATGTTGAGCAGGCCGGCGGCTTTCTTACGATTCCAACCCGACTGCTCGAGGGCTTGAAGAATAATGCGTTTTTCGGGTTCTTTGAGACCCTCTTTAAGTGACGTTAGGTCTCTTTTTGTTTCGTCCTGTTGACTTTTCCGAACAATATGTTCGGGAAAATCATCAATATCGAGAATATCGGTTTGCGCGAGAACAATGGCACGTTCAAGGCAATTTTCCAGTTCCCGTACATTACCCGGCCAACCATAACCCTCAAGAAGCGAGAGCGCTTCTTTACTTACACCGCGGACATTACGCTTCACTTTTTCATTAAAACGATGCAAAAAGTGTGCCACGAGAGTTGGTATGTCGCCTCGCCTTTCGCGAAGCGGCGGTACTTCGATCGTAATTACATTTAAACGATAGAAAAGATCCTCGCGAAACGCACCGCGTTTGATTTCGGCTTCGAGATCGCGATTGGTGGCAGCCATAATACGCACATTAACATGCACTGTTTTGGTATCGCCAACCCGCTCAAAAACTTTTTGTTGAAGAACGCGGAGAAGCTTAACCTGAAGATAAGGAGGCAGGGCATCAATTTCATCTAGGAGAATCGTTCCGCCATCGGCCAATTCAAATCGCCCCATCCTGTCGCGAATGGCGCTTGTAAAGGCACCTTTCACATGGCCAAAAAGCTCGCTCTCGAGTAATTCGCGCGGTATCGCGCCACAGCTAATTTCCACATACGGTCCTTCTTTTCTTTGCGGACAGTTTAAATGAATGGCCTGAGCAATAAGGCCTTTTCCCGTTCCGCTTTCACCTTTAATGAGCACTGTCGTCTCGGTATTGCTGGTCGCCTGAACAATAGAATAAATCTTCTGCATCTTGGAATCTTCGCCGAGAATACTGTGAAACCGGGTTTTTTTCTCGCTTAATTCTTGCTTCAAAACCTGATTTTCTTCCTTCAGTTTTTTTAAATCAAAGATGCGGCGAAGAAGTATCCGGATTTCATCGTCATTAATAGGCTTGGTTAGATAATCGGAGGCACCAAACTTCATAGCCTCCACCGCCGTTTCAACGGTGCCAAAACCGGTCATCATGACAACGTCGATTTCAGGAAAGCGTTCTTTGGTTTCTTTGAGAATATCGATTCCCATGGCGTTTGGAAGGCGCATATCAACGAGCGCTAAATCAAAATCTTTTTCTCCGAGCTTGGCCAATCCTTCTGTTCCGTCCGAGGCCATGGCTACATCGTAGCCCTGATGGCTCAGCACCTCGAAGAGCGATTCTCTGACCAACTGATCGTCGTCGATGATTAAAATAGAATTTTTCATTACGGGTTATTCCTTTCTGTACGTATTACTCTGCGTGCGAGACGCACGGAAGAACAATCTGAAATAAAGCCCCTTGTTGATCTTGAGTATGTTCGACGGATATTTTTCCGCCCGAGCGCTCTACAATTTCTTTGGAAATCGCCAAACCGATACCGGTACCTTCCCCGCCCGGTTTGGTCGTGAAAAACGGCTCAAAAATGCGGGATTTGACGTGTTCGGGTATGCCATGGCCGCTATCTTGAATTTGAATAAATACGGCATCCCTTTCTCGCCGAGTCGTCAATATAACTTTTCCGCTTGGTTGACTTCCGTCTCCGTTCATAGCGTACGCAGAATTTTCAAAGAGATTTTTAAAAACCAACTGCAATCCTCCGTCTTGTACAAATAAGGAATGGCCGGGAAATTTTTTCTGAAAAACGATTTTTTCGAAGTGATGATCATGAGAAACAGATTCGATGCTTTGCTCAATCACTTGATGGATTTCGGAAGTGCGAAATGATGTGCCGACAGAAGTCCTGGAAAACTGCAAAAGCCCGCGGATCACATTAACCGCTCTTCTAATCCCTTTCTTAGCTTTGAGCAAATACTCACGGGTAAGGCTGTCTTCCAACGATTCGTCCAGAGCAAGATTGACAAAACGGCGGATGGCATCAAGAGGGTTGTTAAGTTCGTGAGCTAAATGGGAAGCAAGCTTTCCTGTTGAAACAAAACTATCTTGTTGCTTCGCCTTTTCCGAGAGTTCGTGGACGCGTGAATGCAAGGCAATATTTTCCTCCTGAAGACGCTGGCGTATTCGCATATTTTCGCAGGCCGAGGAGATATGTTTAGAAAACAATTCGGCCATTTTCGAATCTTCTTGATCGAAAGGCAGGAGAGATTCTTTTTCTGTAATATTGATAACGCCGATTAATTTATGGTCGACAGTAAGAGGAAGGCAAATAAAAGAAGAAGAGTTGTAACGACCGCTGCGCGGAATATCGGAAAATCGATGGTCTTGCTGAATATCGGTGACTAAAACGGAATGGCCTTTTTCGGCCACTTTACCTGCTATGCCTTCCCTAAGCCGGATACGAACATCTCTTAGCCGCGAAGAGCCGCTTGGAGTGCGCATTGCTCTAGCGATAAATTCTTTGGCACTTTCATCCCATAAAAATATCGAGCCCGCATGCGCCTCGGTAATGGCCAAAATAGAATCGAGCGAAAACTGCACAAGCTCATCTTGATCCGTCATGCGATGAAGCGCCGCAGAATACTCTTCCAACGGAAGAGATAAAACGGGCTCCGAAATGCGTTCTTCCTTAGTGTCTAAACTCATTCGATGGGAACTTTCAGGACATGCCAAAGTGAGAATTCTTTAACGGAAGACCCGCTAAAGTTTGGAAAGAATAGCACAGTATATAGGACTTGTCAAATATTTAAGTCATTCATTTTAAATGACTTACATAAAATATTTATCGCTTTTTACGACGTTTAGCTAAATCGACTTAACGGCCGTATAAAGTTCGGACCTTGATAAAAGCGCACTCGGAGGCTTGCTGAGAGGAAATGTTATTGAAATCAGGCGGCTGGAGTAGTAGCTAATCCGTCGAGATGCGTCTTAGCCAGCTTTGCTAGAGGATGACTCGGATAATCTTTTAGAAAAGCCTGGAATAGCGTTTGCGCTTGTTCTTTATCGCCTAGACGATTTTCGGCAATGAGTGCTTTCAGAAAAAGCCAGCTACCCTTACGCGTGGTGACCGTTTCCTTTTCCATGTCCCCGTCTACGTTGGCAAGCACCTGTTGCCAATCACCTTTCATAGCATAAGCTTCGTTGATTAAACGGCGCGCTTGATCAGCCACGGGCGATTCGGATTCCTCGGAACCGAGCCGTTCGTAACGGCTAATGGCGTCATCCAATAGTTTTTTGGCTTCTTCCGGCTGGCCTTGCGACTCGCGATACGAAGCTGCTAAAAGAGGAACTTGAAGGGCTGCGCTGCTATTTGGATATTGGGCTTCAATTTCTTGATACACTTTCTCGGCATCCGCCCAAAGACCCTCGTCCTGAAAGGATTTCCCGATCATAAGTCTGATATCGGCAGCGGCATCGATATTGTCCGAGAAATATCGCTCGATGCATTGATTAAGCCATTCCCGCTCTTTCGTGTAGTTCCCCAATTCACGATAAAGTTGAGAACGTCTAACGGACGTTTTCTGAGCCATAGGATGGTTTTCGTAATTTGTATAAAACTGATCGTAAATCTCCAAAGCCTTTTCTTTTTCGCCGTTTTTCCAGGAAACTTCAGCGGCGGCCAAAAGGCAAAGCGGCGAATATTGATCGTCCTTTACTTCTTCCACCGCAGCAAGCCAGACGTTACGGGCTTCCTGCCAATTATTGGTAATCGCATGCGTAATACCAAGAAAATACTTAATGCCGACGCCGAGCTCGATGCGTCCAGCTTCTTCGATCATTTTCGTATAATGCTGAATAGCTCTTTGATAAACCTTTTGTTCCCCAACCGCATCTTTTGTATTTTTGTAATGATTAAGAATATAAATAGGAGCGTACATACCCTTTGGCTTAAGCATATAATAGTCCGCCACTTCCCAGTACACTTTTTCTGCTTCGTCCCATTTACCCTCTTCCTCATAAAGCTGCCCGATCCTAAAACGGGCATCTTCAGCCCAAGCACCCATGCCGGTATAATTCTGGACAACCTTGCTCAAGATTTCACGAGCCGCACCGAAATCGCCCTGCTGCTTACGGATCTGTGAAATAATAAAGAGAGCTTCCGGGGACTTTGGAGAGGCGGGGTATTTTTCTACGATATTTTGGAAAGCACGTACAGCGGGCTCAAATATAGAGGGATCCTTACTCTCGCTCCGCTCAAAGGCCGCATGAATGTTATCAAGAGCTTTCGTAGCGTTGTAGAAGGCCTTTTCAGCAAGATAGTCGGAACGCTGACACCCTGACGTAGCCCAAGCTAACAGAACTAATAGAACAACCGATTGACGTAATTTCACTTTTGTAGAATTCGTTTGTTTCCCTAAAAACTAGGAAACGAAACGACGCTTCCTTGCGTACAATGCAGCGAGCAATCCCGAACCGAGCAAAAACATGCTGGAAGGTTCCGGATTCGAAGGAACTCCGTTATTGCCGCCGTCGCCATTTGAACCATCTCCGCCGTCGCCAAGTCCATCTCCGCCGCCACCCAAATTAAGCGGATTATCATCATTAAAACCAAGGATGCTAGGGCCGCCTGAGCCACCGGGGCCGCCCGAACCATAGCCGCCACCCGATCCCAAATCTCCCGAACCTCCCGAACCTCCATTGCTACCGGATCCTGAACCGCTACCGGAAAATAAACCGGCGAAGAGACCTCCTAACATAAGAAGGGCGCCAAGGAGAAGGATGCTTTTACGCCTCCAGAAAGGTGCCTGGGCAGGGGCTATAAGCTCATCTTGGAGCTGTGCCTCGAGCTCTTGATCCAAAAGTTCCTGTTGGCCGGCCGTGCCTACTGTGGACGTAGAGTTCGTGGACGTGAGAAAATCAACAACCGTTTCCGTCGCCCCCGGCATCCCCGTATCCGGCATTAGGGACAAACTTGAAGGAGCGGGTGGCGAACCGGAAAGCCCTCCGCTTTCTCCGCCTGCCAAATTTACCCCTACATTTTCCGTCACCAGCTGCACATCCTGAATGACCGGAAAAGCCGAAGCTGCCGGAATAAGCAAAATAGCTATGGCTGAAAGTAATGTTTTATGCATTCTCATGGTTTAATATCCTCCCTTTATTAAGGTAAAGTACAGCCGTAACCGAAGTCACCAAAATATCGGCAATGACCGTCAAAATAATGCCTACAACTAAAATCCAGAGCACCGAATCAGGCTCGTAATAGTTAACCAAAATCGGCGAAAGACCTTTGGCAAATGAAACGGCGGTGACCGCCAAAAGCGGTGCCACCATAAGAGCAGAGGCTATACCAAGATTCTTAAATCCAAATACAACACCCTCCCAGACACTTTTAAAGAACCCGCCCTCCCGAAGCATAACCGAGGGAATAATAAAACCCAGCAAGGCCTGCACAATCACAGCCACCACGTACCCGGCGCCAAGCTGAACCCAGAGGCTCATGGTTAGAATCGGGTTTAAAAAATTAAACAGTATCTTGAACAAAAAGTACGCGAACAGCCACACAACCACCAGGGAAATATAACGCCCGAAAACTTCACGAATTGCCGTAGATGTGCTTAATCGCGCATCACCCTTAAGGGCGGCTTCTATTTTCTTAATGGCCATGCCGGTAACAAAAACACCAAAAATTGTGGCGATTAAGAAATGCGCATGTGCTTGCAACTTAGGGAGAAGCAGAAAATTTTCCGGGTAGTGAAGAAAGCGAGAACTCCAAAACGTTCGAATAATAGGCGCAACAACATACGAAACCGGAGGCGACGGAGCGAGAAAGAGCAACGCGAGTGCGACAAAATCAAGCACCCCGATAAAAATAAATGGAATCCAGATCGTGGGGTCTTTTATCAACACGGAAAAGGATTGTTGATAAACTTCGACAAATTTTGGCCAAAAAAAATCATCTTTACCGCGTGATTTCATTAACTAAATTACCTGCTTTCCTAACAATCATTCTATCCATGCAACCAACCATCTTCCTTAATCTAACTGATCTTACTGCCCTTTAAAACCAATCACCGCACCTACGGTCATCGCAATCACTTTCATGTCAAGAAGAGGGCACATTTTCTCAATGTAGAGAAAATCGTACTTCGCCTTCCTCTTCACATCTTCAATCGTGCGATCGTAACCTTGCCTGACCTGGGCAAGCCCTGTGATACCCGGCTTTACGCAAAGACGGCGGTCATAGTGAGAAATAACCTTTCGAAATTCACGGACGAAATAAGGTCGCTCGGGTCTCGGACCCACTAAGCTCATTTCACCTTTAAATACATTAATGAGCTGCGGCAATTCATCCAAATGTGTCTTTCGGAGAAACATTCCAATGCGCGTAATGCGTGGGTCATGCTCGGTTGCCCAAACCGGTCCGGTGAGCAACTCTGCATCGGAACGCATGGTGCGAAACTTAAACATCATAAAGGGCTTACCCTTCTTGCCAACGCGAACTTGCCCAAAAAGAACAGGACCGGGGGAACTAAGCTTTATCGCAATAGCCGCCAAAGCCATAACAGGCGCGCTAACAATCAGACCGAATGTGGCTACCGTAAAATCAATGGATCTCTTTACCAAAGAGCGCCAATGCACGATAAGCTCCGTACGGAACTTCGTAGCATTAATCCACAGGATTTCTTCCCAGGGAGTCTTTCCTTCCATCGTCTTTTGATAGCGTCGATGGAAAAGGAAAAAACTCACCTCCTCTTTCATTTCTTGCACAAACTCTGAAAACGTCTTATTTGCTGTCTCTCTCATTTACTTTCACCTCGTCAAAAAAAGTCATAGAAGTATTGCGGATATTGGGTTAATACACCTATCGTGCCAAATTAAAGAATTTCTATATAAATAAGTTATTCTCATAACTTTATTAATATCAAAGCTTTAGTTAATAAAATTTTACTGATAAATTCCGTAGTATCGAGTCAGAGATTCTGCTTTGTTTATTAAATTAAACAACGCTATCATGATAAAAAATTATGTATGTAACTAACTATAGGACAAGAACTAACAAATTATTGCTTTGTTGTTATCTATAAACATGTTGTAGGTTAAAAGAACGAATCAAACCTAGACATACCTGGACATACTAGGATATCTCGGTATTGTCCCGGCTATGGCGAGGAAGCTATGACTGATTGCTATTCTAACAATGGCAGGATTTGGTTGAGAAAACCGTCGAAAACAGATTGGTCGGGACCGGCGAGACGGATGAGAAGCACTTGTGATTTTTTCTGCGTGAGCCTGTCCCAGGCAAAGAAAAGCTGCTGGGCATAGTAATTGGTGGTAAACCGATCGCCGACTTTGTAAACATAAAGAACATGCTCCGATGCACCTTTTCGTCGTTGATCCTTCGCGATAAATTCCTTTACCATTAATCTACCTACTCGCGTAGGCGGGGCATCCTGCCCCGCAAAACCAATCCGGGGCGAGACGCCCCGGCTACGTGAAGTTTCGAGATTCACATCACGTTCACCGCCGTCAACGATACTGAAATGGGAAGAAACGTAGCAAACCTCCGGCGGATGCGCCACGCGACGGTCCCTGTGCGAACCCACGAGAAGCAGGTGAACCTTTCCACCCTCCGCCGTCTCGTAAAGCCGCGAAAGTACGTTACGCGTTTCGAGAATTTCATACGTCCGCTCGTCCAACTCCGTATCACTACCCTTCCACGCCCCGATATTCATCGGAATTTTTTGAAAGAGCGGATCCTGCGTTTCGTCCATCTTAAAGGAAGTCGGAAGCGCAAGCGGAAACGCGAGAAGCAGCGCAAGCGAACCAAGAACGATACTATAAGCCGCGTTGGTTTTAGACACTTTTGGCCTCCAGCTTTTTTCTCAACCAGAGAAAGGCGGCAAACGCCGCCAAAAATACCGCATATCCCGAAAAATCGTGGAACCAGGTTTCGATGATCGTATCCGTACCGTAAATTTCACTTAAGAATGAAAGTGAAAAAACACGTACTACATTCGATAAAATCGCGAGCGGTATCCCGGCCGTTACCAGCACTGCTTTCTTCCAAGGCGGCATTTTAGCTCCGTATACAAAAATGAGTCCCAGGCAAAGAAACGCAAGAAATGACCTAAGCCCGCTGCACGGATCCCCGACTAAAACAGCGGTGTGCGGCGTGTAAATATAGCTTCCCTCACGAACGGCTTTGACGCCCACGTACGGAAGCAAAAAAGCCGCAATTTCTGTGACGAAGAATTTCATCTTTAATGTAACCTCAGAAATGACCAGAAGTGGAAGCGGAATCATTAAGTAAAGAAAGGCAAGCGGATACCAAATCGCTTGAAAAACTTTCCTCCCCAACAAAAACAAAACGCCGGCGAGAACCAGCGTTACAAACGAAAAGCAGGATGCGAAATACACCCGGAAAATCGCCGAAACGGCCTGAATAAGAACGGCCGTCAAAACAACCGGGAGCGCTCCCCACTCCACTCTACGTTCCGTAGAGGCCAATTCGGATTTTTTTTTCCATATCCAATAAAGCACGATCAACGGAATGAGAAATCCGTGCGCATAGTAGGAATCACGCGCGGTCCAGCGATCGTACATCCAGACAAACGCCGGATGGTAAACGTAGAGAAGTAAACCGACCGGGGCCATCCATTTCAAATAGCTACGCATAGGCACGTTCCCAAGCCGCTTTTTGCCGGCCCTGCAAAAATCGAATTAGGGCCACAAAAGCACAATAATTGAGAAGGCAGAACATGTAAGGAATATAGCCGATGCTTTTTTTGCCCAATCCTTTCTTTTCGGAGTACCACTCCCACGCCGCAAGACCGTAGAAAAGAAATTGCGCTGCTAAAACCAGCCGGTACATACCGGACCGGAGAAGAAATAAATTTGCGGAAAAAAAACCGAACAGAAAAAACGGAATAAGCAGTCTCATCAACTTGTGCGAAATCAACTGCCAGGCAACGGGGCTTTTACCCGGCACAAGCAGCCGCGGCAGAAGAAAGAAAATCTGGTAATTCCCGGCAAGCGTCCTGACCTTCCGCTTAAGCTCCTCCCGCGATTTCGTAGACGGCCGGTCGTAAGCTTCGGCCTCGGATTCAAACACCGCCCGGTAACCGCGGCTTACAATCTGAAGCGGAATGTACATATCGTCGACAAGAATATTCACAGGAAGCTTCGCGTAAAGTTCTCTGCGAATCGCATAAATCGCACCGGTTGCGCCAAGCATCGAACCGATTTCGCTCTCGTTTCTGCGGAGAAACTTTTCGTAACACCAGTACGCGTCCATGCCTTTCTCAATGCGGCCTTTCGTCTCGTTCTTAAAGTAAAGCTCGCCCGAAACGCAGCCCACTGCCGGATCGCTGAAATTTCGCACCAGCATCCGGATGGCTTGGCGATCAAAAGCCTGGCGTGCGTCGGTAAAAATGAGAACGGATCCGTGCGCTTCCTGGACAAGCGCGTTCAGCACGCTCGGTTTTCCCAAATTCGAAACAAAGCGGAAAAATCGTACGCGCGGCGAACGAATCTTCGAAATAATTTCATCGGTAGCATCCGACGCCCCGTCCGAACCGACCAAAATCTCGATCTTTTCGTCGGGATAATCCATATCCAGGAGATTACAAAGTTTAGCCTCAATGTGTTTCTCCTCATTAAACGCTGACAGGATGACGGTCACCGTCGGCTCACACGCTACCCTCTCCACCGGTTTTCTCATCCCTTTACTCAACACCAACAAAAGAAAGGGGTAACCGGCGCACGTATACGCAATCAAAATAAAGAATATCCAAAAAATAAATCCCATCAGTTCTTACTCCCCGCACCAAAAACTATTCGCTTTGTTTCCGCTGCCGTATCGTACAAATCGGGAGGCAGTGCGCTGCGAACAGCGTCTTTTATGCTTTCCACAAAGGCTTTTAAACCAAACTTTCCGAAAATCCAGTCCGCAAATTCTTCCTCACTGGTACCTGCTTTAACAGCAATACGGGAAAGCGCCAAACAATCAGGCTCGGCTACATTTAAGCCAAAACGGGATGTAAATACAAATCGATATCCCGCCTCTTTTGCGGCCAAACGCACGCGCACATTATAAAACCCGCGCGGCACGGAAAAACTGTCCACGCGTTTTCCCAGCAGATCTTCAAGCGCCTTTTTCGAACCCAGAAGTTCTTCCTTTAACTTTTCGTTCCGGAGCCGGGTAAGCGGAATATGATTGAGACCGTGCGATCCGATATCAAAGCCGTTCGAACCAAGCTCCCGAATCTGGGCCCCATCCATATAGCCGGGCGATCCGATCAAATTTACGGGAATAAAAAAAATCGCTTTCATGCCAAATTCCTTAAGAAGCGGAAGAACATGTTCGTAATTGCTGATATGCCCGTCGTCAAAGGTAATCATGACCGAGCGATTAGAATCAACAGTCCGCATTTCACTCAGCTCTGAAATGCCGAGCGACATAAATTTTTCTTTTCGCAAAATTTCAAGGTGGATACGAAACGATTTTTTCAAAATGAAGTACTCGCGTTCTGCCAAGGAAGCGCCGTATTCGCCTTCCCTCACTTCGATTCCATGATAATTAAGAATAAGAAGTTTCACGAGGTCGCCTCAATCACGGCGATTTCGGGACGGCAGAGGAAACGAATCGGAAGCGTTTTGGTACCGATTCCGCGATTCACGTACATCTGGGTTTTCCCTCTCGTAAAGAGCCCTTTCATGTAGGGTGACCGGTTTGCATAATCCGACATTCTAATGAGAAACGGAATGCCGACCTGCCCGCCGTGCGTGTCGCCTACCAACGCCAGCTGGATTCCAAATTCCTCGGCTTCTTCAAAAACATCCGGCGCGTCAGCTAAAAGAATTTTCGGCACGTGATCGGGAACACCGGCCAACAAATCATCGATCTTTTGAGGATTCGTTTCGGCGTCCAATCCCAGAATCCAAAGAAAATTTCCGTTGGGCAACGGGATTCTCCGATTTTCATTAACCAAAATATCGATCCCTGCGGGAAGGAGCTCGCGCGCAAGCGAACGGCCATCCATCACGATATGATCGGTATCACCGGCGATTCCGTAAATACCGATCGACGCTTTAAGCGCACTGATCAACTTCTTCGCCGGAGCGATTTGCGTCGCATCGTCAATAAGATCGCCGGTAAAAAAAACAAGATCCGGCTTAAGCGCGTTTACTTTTCGAATTAACTGCTTCTCGCGAAAACCGATTCCTTCATTTAAGTGAATATCGGTGATGTGAACGATTTTCGTATCCCCCAGCACATGGGCCAATTTCGCATCGTGAATTTTTACCCGGTGAATCTCAATCCAATTCGGTTCAAGGTAAACGGAGTAAACGAATACGCAAGCTGCTGCCGCAAACGACCCTAGAAAAATTTTCGCGAGCCTGTTTAGACTCCGCGTGCTGACAAACGACCAGCCAATGGTCGCCGTCCCGATGCCAAACATCGCTAGTACGCCGTATTTTAATAAGGCCATCTCACTCATGATCCCTGCTTCTCAAAATTTTCTTCCAGAGCGGCAAAAACCCACGGAATGCCATACAAATAAGAGTTCGGACGATGATAAATGAGCTTCTTGTAGACAATGCCATCCCAAAGCGGATCGGACGATACTTGCTGCTGACTCAGAAGATACTTCATGCCCTCTTCGGCTATTTGTACGTACTCTGCATTACCCGTAACCAGATACAAATACGCAAGGGCATTAATAACATTCGTCACGGCGTCCTTACCGGAACCCGCAAGAAAATGAGTCGCTTTTTCCAAAGCGGAAAGCACTTCTTTGTCTTGTGTTAATTCGTGATATGCCATAATGGCAGGAACGGCATAATTACTCATATAAAGCTGGTGCTTCTCTCCTGACCATTCCCCTGTCATAGGATTGTAGTTTTCAAAAAAGCTCCCATCGGCATTTTGGCCTTTTAAATAAATTTCCATAATTCTATCGGCCGACTTCTTGTATGTCTCGTCCCATGTGGCTTGGTAAAGCTGCACCATTCCCCAAAGTGCGTTGGCAAAAGCTCTGTGAGGCGCGATGTCGGGGTGTCCGGTATACGTAAATTTATTCTTCAGGAAAAAACTACCCGCTTCCTTGGCTACGTCCAATGCCCGCTCGTAACCGGTCAGGTAATAATAAAGAAGGATTCCGTAAATATTGGTATGATCGGAAAGCTCGTTACGATCACCCCAATGGTTGCCGTTGTGCCGGTGCATGGAACCGACTTGTGAAAAATCTTCATCGAGTTTCTTCAAGCGCGGGTCGCTAGCGATAGTATTGTAATGAACGGTGTCGATATCCATGATGTGACGCGCCAGGTTGTCGCCGAATTCGAAGTATTTCCAGTTGCCGCTTCGAACATACTGCAACAAGGCGCCCGCATGAAGACCTACGCCTTCACAGTTGTACCAGCCCCACCGGCCTGTCGGATGCCAGCCTTCTTCGTCGTACCATTTGTCATCGTCTTCGTGCCGGTACCAGCTCAAGGTATCGCCGAAATCAATCATGCCGTACCATTTGAAATTTTTCGGCTGGCGCGCAGCCCAGTCAAAAAGCCGTTCTAAAGCGGCCTCCTGGGAAGCGTACTTTTGATCAACGGGGTAAAGGCGGCCGAGCGCTCCCGTGCGATCAATCCAATAAGGATTGACTTTGATCATAAGCGGTTCATTAAAAGCTCGAGCCTCCTGATCCACCAAGGCTTCCTCGGCATTCCCCTTGTGAAAATAAAAGAAAAGCTCATGCGTTTTGGCAAGGCCGAACGCGCTTCCCCGGGCCACCGACTCCGGACCGTAGGCATCCGCCGTAGTTTGCAGATCGAGATCGCCGGCACGCTTCGGCCAGATATTTACGGAAAGTTCGTTTGTCTTTCCGTCGTAAACGTATTCCTTCGGAAAATTCTCTTTAAAATCACGCACCGCCACGGCCACGCCCGAAGCCGTATCCGAAATATCCGTCCAGCCCAGTACTTTTACATCTTCGGAGGTAACCGCACCTTCCACCTCAAAAGAATTGGAGTCAAAAGCATCCTGATAAAGCGACAGGGTACCCGGCTGAATAAAACTGACCGGATTAGCGCCCTCCACGCCAAAGGTAACTTTTCTTTCGCCGGAACGAGACGTAATAGGAACTTTTATCTGAATCGCTTCGATGGTCTCATTTTCAGGGAGCTTTAAGCCCTTATACTTGTCGTTGTAACGGTTCTGCGGATAACCGGTGTAGACAAACGTGTGGTACACACGCGCGAAACTTTTTCCTTTAAACGCGTGAATACGTACGATCCACTGACAAAACCGGCTTCCGTCCTCGGCCTGGAACCAGCCGCTTGCTTTAAGCCCGATCTTCTCGGTTCCTTTCTCCTCAACCTCAAGCTTGTAGGTTGTCTTGTCCAGATGCCCATAATGCGCCTCTCCACGGAAAGAAAGCGAGATAGGAACTTTTGATGCGACCCTTTCATCCTGGGCAAATTTTCCGTCGCTGTTTAAATCAAGGTACACTTCATCAAAAAGATAAAAACCGGTTTTACTTACCGTAAAAGCCATGGTGCCTGTCTCGACGCGAATCTTTTCCGGAGTTTCTTCAAGTTTTAACGGCGAAGAATATTCCGGCGTAGAAATCTCCGGACCGTAATCCAGATAATATCCCTGCCCGGAGAAAGGCTGTGGAATATTTGATTGCATGTCCATTTGAAGCCAGCGAATACTTTTATCCGGCCAGCGAGCCAGAACGCGTGTCTGAAATGGAAATTCTTCCTGAGCGGCATTTCTGATTTTAATATTTTTCTCCGAAATCAGCTGCCCCGGAGGGAAAGGAAATCCACCTTGGGAAGGCCAACTATTTCGAATAGCGCCGGCTTCGTCTTTAATAATAAAAGGAACACGTGTCATGGGTTTCTGAGTCTCGGGATCCACAATCGCCCAAAGTTGTTTTACATTATCAAAACCGTAATTGACCATATTGACCGGACGCTCTTTGGGCGCCGGCGCTTTTTCAAAGAATGCTTCGGCGGCAACTCCGACGGCATCTACGCCTGCCTGTTCGGACATTAAACGTATATTGTCGACATAAAACATCGAGTCAATCTTGGGCTCCCAACGAAAGAGGGTAACCTGCCCAATGTTTTTCAAATCAATCTGTCCGTCCATCTTACGCAAAGGAATCTTGAAATGGTAAATGCGGCCGCCCGGGCACTGCAGATCCATCTTAAATCGGTTATCCGCGTGATCCTTAACCTGCAGAATCAATCGTTCGGTATCGGCCTGGGGATTAAAAATATCGATCTCGAGTGATTCATACTTCGACCAGTTGGTGAGCGCTTTTCTCGATTCAAAATAATCCTCAAGCATGATTGCGCTCTCTTGGACATCTCCTAAAAAGGTAATTTGCCCCGCTTTTTCACCCTCGGATTTATGACTGCTGGTGATTTCAAGTTTGGCCGATTTCATCGTCCAGCCTTTTAAATCGGAATCTTTTTCAAAATTCGCAAAGACAAAACTGCCGTCGGCTTGCGCTCCGGCCACCGGAATATCGGAGCCGAAAAGATAGCGCAGAATAGAAAATCCGCCGGAAGACCCCTGTTTTACCTTGTCCGTTTCTCCTCCGCGGGTTAAAAAAGAGCCGAACAGCACGCCGATTAAGACGCAACCGATGGCGGCAGCGCCAACCATTCGTAAGCTTACACCCGTGGTCTTTCCTTCATGCAACCAACGCCACGCCTGGTCAAACCATGTGCGCATCAACCGTTTGAGAATGTCTAAAAGTTCGTTTAATTTCTTCTTCAACTCTTCTTGCTCATTCATAATATATTCCTTTTATTTAAGCATGCCGGCGGCTTGCCAAACTCGGTGCAAAAAGTCGTAAGCGCCGTTTATTTTCTTTTTGAATTCAAACAACGAATCTCCGCCGGAAATTTCAGTACGTTTCAACAGATAAGGATCTCCCCCGGCCAAGTTTGCGCCGGGCATTACGGTGGCGGCATTTGAATAACCGCTCACTCGAACCAACCGAACGATTTCTTTATTCCACATTCCACCCGGATAGCAGAAGGACTCGCAGGCTGTTCCAAATTTTTGTTCGATAGCCCGTTTCGACTGTTCGATCTCCTGCTTGGCGCTGGATAAGTTGACAGACGTGAGCCGAGGATGGCTTACCGTATGCGAACCTATTTCGATACCGGCGCTCTGCATTTCTTTAATCTCATCCCAGCTAAGATAGGTACGATCCTTCTCATCCCTCCTAACCGAACCCGTAATTATGTAAACCGTCGCTGAAAATCCATACTTTTTTAAGACCGGAAACGCATTCGTATAGTTATCAAGATATCCGTCATCAAAGGTGATTGTGATCGGAATGCGTCCGTCGCTACGATGCGACGGCAGCAACCCTTCCTGCACACTCACGCCGGCATACCCGTGGCTTTTTAACCACTCCATTTGCTTTTCAAATTCTGCCGGGTGAACGCTTAAGCGATCCCCTTTAATATCATTCACGCGGTGATAGGTAAGGATACGAAACCCCTGCCGGCCGCGGCGCCGAGCAAGCTTAGACGTTTCAAAAATGACCGAGCTGATAGCGCTAGTGAGGAAGCGCTTCATACAAACCGTTATGCGAAAATTCTCGAAGATACGTCTTCACATTTTGACCAAGATCGAAGTTTTGAACGACACGTTGATGGCCGCGCTCGGCAAGCTCGATTCTGAAATGATCATCTCTGCACAATTTCTCCAGCACATCAGCAAGCGCCTTATCGTCTTTAGAAGGAACAATAACTCCGGTAACTCCGTCTTCGATTAATTCTTCTACGGATCCGAACCTGGTTGTCACGACAGCAACCTTTGCCGCAAGCGCTTCGATAAATACGTTCGGAATTCCCCAATGCCATTCCGGCTGCGCCATAAGTACTTTGATATCCGCTTGCTTGTAATAAGGAATAACCTGATCCTGCTTAAGCGGGCCCGTCATGGTGACAACATCCTGGAGCTTCAAAAACCGGATATGCCTTTGAAGATCTTCGGCAAGCGGCCCGCCTCCGATAATGGTGGCGTGAAATCGAACGGCTCTTTCCTTTAACTTACTAAGCGCTTTGATGAGATGTTCGAAGCCCTTGTGCCACTGAAGTGTCCCTACGGAAAGAATTTCTATGGTTTCAGATTGCTCCGCCCGGGCTTTTCTAGTCCCCGCAAACTTCTCCAGGTCAATGCCGTGGTGAATCACCAAAATTTTTTCTCCCTCGCGTAGGCCGGGCATTCTGCCCGGCGGTCTCCGGGGCGGGACGCCCCGGCTACGAAAAGCACCGGAAGCGATTTGCTTGAGATATTCTTTGTTTTTCTCAGTGCATGTGGCTACAAACTTCGCTTTTGTAATCTTTCTTTTCAAGCTCGTGGTATTCAAATAAATATCGTGCGCATGCCCGGTGAAGCTGAACGGACGCTTGGTGATTTGGCTTGCCACGTAGGCCACCGAAGCCGGATAGGTCGCCCAATACGCGTGGATGTGATCGATGCCTTCCCGCCGGACAAAGTCAGCCAGATAAACCGCCTTGGGAAAAAAAATTACGTTCTTCCAGAGAAACTCAAAGCTCTTCAAATTCCCAAAAACAAGACCTAGAAGCGCAGTGAGATACCTGACCGGGTAGCGGAAAAAAACACGAATATTGGACCCGAGCACCCGCCGGGAGAAAAAGTAAGGAACGTAAATAGTTCGCGCAAGTAATGCGCTCGCCTCATCGTGAACAGTTTTATCTTTCGATTTTCGAAGCGAAAAAATAAAAATGTCTACCTGTTTTGACAGCGCATAGAGCTCTCTTAATATAAATGCTTCGTCGTAGCACGGAAATTTTGAAACTACAAATACAACTTTCATCGTGTTTTAGCCCTAAATCCCGATCTTTTCTGAATTTGTACTAATTTCATAATTTATATGTTTTTTATTGAATACTCTTATTGATTCTGCTACTCTTTTTGCATGCTTGGACAGTATCGACGAGATCTCATTTCAAAATCATTCTTCCGCTTGGCCGAAATCACTTTCGGTGCGGCTGCTGTGTCTGTTTGGTTCTCTCCGAAACCCATGCACATAAAGCTTGGATTGGCCACATTCTTCATGCTATTATTCTTATCAGCAATAGCAATGAGCCCGAGCCAACCCCCCGAAAAAGGGAGGAAATCATGTTAGAATTCGTCGCAATGAGCGTTGGTCTGCTGTTCGCAGGTCTTGGCGTCTTCGTGCTTGTCGACCGCTACCTTGATAAGCGCCGTAAAAAACACTCCTCTTAAAACCCGCCAAAGCTCGTACTTCATAGCTCCAGCACTTCTTCGTATACTTTTTCGGTTTGCCTTGCCATTTCTTCGACACTAAACCTGGTTTGAACTTCCCGAAGCGCCGTTTCCGCCAGCCCGATTCTCAAGCTTTCGTTTACAAGAAGTTTCTCCAGGGCCTCGGCAAGCTGCTTACTTTCCGCAAACGGAACTAAAAGACTGTTTTCATTATCACGAAGGCACTCAACCACTCCACCTACCGGCGTAGCCACAATGGGAACATTAGCCGCCATGGCTTCCAGCACCACAAGGGGAAACCCCTCGTATTGCGACGCCAGCACAAAGACATCCATCGCCCGGTATACATTTTCCATATCGCTTCGAAACCCGGAAAACGCTACAAAATTTCCAAGCCCGTGGTCGTAAGCATACGTATGAAGCTCATCCCGCATCGGACCGTCCCCGGCAATAAGCCCGCATACTTTATGCCCTTTAGCACGGAGCATACTAAGCGCATCCAAAAAATACACATGCCCTTTTTGCGGCACCAAGCGTCCAACCATACCGAGCACCTTCGCACCGTCGTTGAAGCCGAATTCCTTCTTGAGATTCAAAGCGGCTTGATTCGCGCCTGAAAATTTTCCCGTATCGATTCCGTTATAAATAACGCAAGCCTTTCCGTCGACTGCGGACAAGTGGCTCTGGTAAAACTGCTCGACCATTTTGCTCACGAAAATAACCTTCCGGGTCGCGCCAAAAAGTACGCGATCGAGAAAAAAATGAAAAGGCTTTTTCCAAACGTCCTGATTATGTTCTGTCGCAATAACAGGTACGCCGGAGAGCCAGGCCGCGATACGCCCCCAGAGATTGGCCGTAAAAAGATGCGTATGAATGAGATCGATTCGTTCTTTCTTGATAAACTTCACCATACGCGGAATAAGAAGCGGGTCGAATTTAGGCCGCTTATTCATGGCCGATATTTTGATTCCCCGGCGCTCAAGAACTTCCGCATACCGGCCCTTGTCATTCAGACAAAGGACTTGAGGCTCAAACCGCTTTGGATCGATATTTTGAACCAGATTTAAAACGACCTGCTCCGCCCCCCCGAGATCAAGCGACCAGATGACATAAAGCACCCGCTTCCGGCGAACGGAGGAAAAAATATTTTCATATTGCGAAGTCATTTCCTCGAGCGAAAAGTCTCTTAAAGCCTTCTCACGCGCGGCCTTTCCAAACCGTTCGCGCAGATCGCGGTCTTTAACAAACCGAAGTAGCTTCTCCGCCAATTCGGAAGGATCCCCAGGCCGAACCAAATAACCATCCGCGCCGTCTTTAATGACTTCGCTATTCCCGCCCACGCGCGTGGCCACAACCGCTAAACCCGAAGCCATGTATTCAAGAACAGCATTGGAAAAACCTTCCGAAAGTGAGGGAAGACATCCTACGTCCATTGCTTTTAGAATGTGCGCTGTGTCGGTCCGGCGTCCTAAGAATCTTACAACACCACCGATACCGAGATCTTTTACCGAAGCTTCGAGCGAGGGTTTAAGCGGCCCGTCGCCAATCAAAAACACTTTGAAGTTTTTTTCGTTCTTCAAAATCTCCGCTACAGCGTTCAAAAGATAACTGTGCCCTTTGACCTCATGTTTCATGTGGGCAACCACGGCGATGGCCACATCGTGATCGGAAAGGCCAAGCTCCTGCCTGATTTCTTTTCGTGTGATCTCATCTGCAGGGGAGAACCGCTTGGGATCAACTCCGTTGTAAATTCGGTAAATAGGCTTGTCTGGGTTCTCCTGCTTCCTAACCGCATCGCTTACCGCTTCGGAATTCACCAAAAGAGCATCGACAAACCGGTTAAAAAAGCGATTCACGAAAACTTGCCGGGATGAACGCCAAAATCCCTCGTCACGTCTCGTAGTGTAGATCCGCTTCACACCGGCCCATTTCCCGGCAATGGTTCCCAAAATATCCGCGTGCAAAAAGAATGTTTGAATCACTTCGATCTTTTCCTGCCGCAAATAGCGCATAAGAAAAGCAAGCGCTTTCCAGCCGGAAGGACCGTAAGCGCTTTTTACGCTTAACACAATCGGCCGCACACCGGCAGCAACAAATTCTTTTTCTAATTCTCCGCCGGCGAGCAAGGCTATAACGCGCGGATCAAATCGCTTTCGATCGAGGTGCCTGACCAATTCCAGAACGTTAGTCTGCGTGCCCGCGGACGTAAGCTTATCCAGAAGAAACAGAACCGGTATCTTATTTATTCTGTCCATCATTTTCCTGTATTAAAACGGATGCTCGTATCGAGATCGATCGATAGGAGCATCTTTACGATAGTTCCAATAGCTCTTACTGGATTTATCAATCTTTAAATCCAAGAAATGCTGCCCCAATAACACAGAAATAAATCTGATCGGCGCCAAGACACCATAAAAAAGAACCCCGAGAACAACATGGGACATGAAAAATCCCATAATCACGGCGAAAGACATCCAGATTTTCTGAAACGGCTTCAGGATAATGGGAAAAAGAACTCCGCTCACTACAAGCGCCGTCCCGGTAGCTAAAAAGTAAACCGCGGTAGGCTTCTCTTTCCAGAAGAGAAAGCCGGCGATCGCCACTAACACACCGCCGACAACGACGCCAAATTCCCTAAGCTCTTTCTTGCCGCTTTTAATCGCTTTTATCTCATTCCACAACATACATCACCTCTTTAATCAAGAACGAATTCTTTGCGCCAATCCACATCACTCGTCAGCTCTTTCTGCTCTTTCTTCGCAAGCAAATAATTTTCCATCACCAAATAATCCATATGCGTACGCATAAAACAGGTATATGCCTCTTCCGGCGTACAGACAATCGGTTCCCCGCGTACATTGAACGAAGTATTGATCACCACCGCACAGCCGTGATTCCTCTCAAACTGCGTAAGCAACTCATGAAATACCGGATGCGTTTCCTTGCTCACCGTTTGAACGCGGGCCGAATAATCCACATGCGTGACGGCCGGAATGGTCGAACGCGACACATTCAGCTTTTGAATACCAAAAAGTTTTTTCTCCTCACCGGACATTTCTTTCTGCAGTTCCTTACGAACGGGCGCCACCAAAAGCATATAGGGACTTTCGCAGTCCAGTTCAAAATATTCCGATACCTTCTCTTCAAGGACCGAGGGCGCGAAAGGCCGGAAACTTTCGCGAAACTTGATTTTCAGATTCATGATCTCCTGCATTTTTGGTGAACGAGCATCGCCTATGATAGAACGCGCGCCGAGCGCCCGCGGGCCGAATTCCATGCGGCCTTGAAACCAGCCAATAACCTTTTCTTCCGCTAAGAGATCCGCCACGGTTTTGGCTAATTCGCCGGGAGTCAGTTCGCGGTATGGAATATTGCTGCTCTCCAGAAATTTCTTGATTTCACCGTTACGATATTCGGGGCCAAGGTAGGACCCGCTCTGCGAATCGGTTTTCCCGCCGGCTTTCCTTTCGCTGCCTAGATATTGGTGCCAGACTATGAGCGCGGCTCCGAGCGCGCCGCCGGCATCTCCTGCAGCCGGTTGAATCCAAATGCGGTCAAATATTTTCTCTTTAAGAAGCTTTCCGTTGGCTACGCAGTTGAGTGCCACGCCACCGGCCAGACACAAATTTTTCTGTCCGGTCTCTCTACGAACATGGCGCGCAATGCGCAGCACCATTTCCTCGGTAACATCCTGAATAGATTTCGCCAAATCCATATCCCTCTGCGCCACCTGCGATTCCGGCTTACGCGGCGGCCCGCCGAACAAATCATGAAATTTTTTTGAGGTCATCGTCAGTCCGGATCCGTAATTGAAATAACTCATATCCAGCTTAAACGAGCCGTCTTCTTTAAGATCGATCAACTTTTTGAAAATTAAATCTTTGTACTTCGGCTCGCCGTAAGGCGCAAGCCCCATCACCTTATATTCTCCCGAATTGACTTTAAATCCCGTGTAGTACGTAAAGGCAGAATAAAGCATGCCGATCGAGTGAGGAAATTTAATCTCGGCCTGTATTTTTATCTCGTTACCTTTTCCGGTACCGTAGGAGCAGGTCGCCCATTCGCCGACGCCATCCATGACGAGGAAGGCCGCTTCATCAAAAGGCGACGGATAAAAAGCGGAAGCGGCATGCGATTCATGATGCTCCGGATAAATCATTTTCCCCCGGTAATCCAGTTTCCTCGAAATAATATCCCGTATCCACAGTTTTTCCTTCATCCACACCGGCATCGCTTTGGTAAACGACCGGATTCCAAGCGGCGCATAGGCCAGGTAGGTTTCAAGCAAACGCTCAAACTTCAAAAGCGGCTTTTCGTAGAACGCAACCAGATCAATTTGACTTTTCTCCAAACCCGCATGTTTAAGGCAAAAATAAACCGCATTCGAGGGAAACGCCGCATCGTGCTTCTTTCTTGTGAAGCGCTCCTCCTGGGCGGCCGCAACAATTTTTCCGTCCACGACGAGACAAGCCGCCGCATCATGATAAAACGCTGAAATGCCTAAAATATTCACCGTACAATTTCCTCCCTTAAAACACCGTTTGTTAAAAATGAATACAGTTCAGCCGCCGCTCTTCGGTGGCCCTCTGCATTGAAATGCGTATCTTTTAGCCGAAGTTCTTCTGAACTTTGGCCGTGCTCGAACTGCTCGGATAAACGAAAGAATGCGATTTTGTTTTCACCGCAGAACTCCTCAAGCGCCATTCGCGCGTCCATTAAGTTCACTCCGCCTAAGAAGCGGTCGATTTTCCATTTAAAGTCAGAACGTGTGTACACCGCGCGATCCTGGTCTGGAATATACATGAGAACCAGCGGGATGCCCCTCTTGGCCAACGCTGTTTTTAGATCCAGTAAATATTGTTTTGTTTTTTCCAAATCTTTTGAAAGATGCGTCTTCTGAATAACCGATACCATCCGGCTTCTGACAAAATCAGCCAGAACGCTGTTTTTTGTCGCAAAATCAAGCATGGAAGAATTTTCCTTAGCGACATCAGCCAAATAACCCTCTCTAATTTCTCGCGCTCGAGGGGCTTGGCCATTATTCGAATAATCATTTCCCTCATAGAATGCGAGAATCACTATGTCAGGTTCATATTTCAAACCGATCGACTTCGTGAGCGCTACAGCCTCAAAAGTTCCAAATCCCGGTATACCGGCATTGACGACTTCAAACTTTTTCTTTTTCCCCGGCGTGCTATTCAGATTAGTCTCGAGCACTTTATAGAAACTTTCCGGGAGTTCAACGCCCCATCCAAAAGCAAACGAGTCTCCCAGGCCAAGAATCCTGAACATTCCATCTTGTTTCTTACCGTAATCGGCATCGCGAAGCCCATCGGCATTCGCTTGAACACGAATACGAAAATCATCCTTCTTAAATTCCCAGTCGAACTGCGGCGTAAGCGTCCAGCCAATTTCGGGATTCATTGTATACAAACCTTTCGGATGTACCTCGACCTTGTCCTGTCGAACAGATCGCCGTTCCTCTAGACGCTTCACAAATGAAAAAGGGATCACTCTAAACATGGCCTCCAATAAAATAAGGCACATAACGGTACTGATCACAGAAATGAGCAAACCCACCAAAACGGCCCGTAAACTTCCGGAAGGAGGGGTACTTTTCTTTGCAGTAACGGTTGGCATCAATTAGTCTCCTCCGGAAACGTCCGTGTCGGTATTCTCCGTCCAACACGCATCCAGCTTATGACTCAAACGGCGGCCCTGTTTTTGATTCCGTTTGGTATCCTCATCTGACAAGGACTCTACACGGGCAGACTCGGCCTCTTTTTGATCAAGCCATTGCAGGCGATACACTGCCGCAGCCAGGATCCAAAAGTAACTGGCTACGGCTTGGGAATCAAGCCTGGAGCCAAACATATTACTCATCAGAAGCCCAAACAGGCCGCCTAAAAATCCAAGCGCCACTGCTTTCGAAAAAGGATCTTTGGTGGTTATGTACAACCTCCGGGTATTTAGAAATACCAGAAAAACAATCCACAAAAAAACGATCAAAGCCGGTATTCCCATTTCCGCTGCGATGATCAAATACGTATTGTGGGCATCTCTTGCGCCCCCCTCCCAATAACGTTGAAGCATATAACCGAAAAGGCCGTAACCCACGCCAAAAAAGGGATGTTCCTTGATCATTTCGAGCCCCGCCCGCCAGATTTCAACCCGCGTTTTGGAACTGCTTTCCAAAGATTCTTCCGTCAGACTTGTATCCACATAGGTCTTGTGTTCGATTGTCTGTGACATCCGGTACCGGATTCCGGGCGGTAGCAGAACGGGATTTAAAACTGCGAGCCCTATAGCAAAGAGCAACAGGAAAAACATGACCTTGCTTCGGAAAAAAACGATCGCACAAAGACCCAGAGCAAATGCCAGATAGCCTCCCCGTGAAAAGGTGACCATAATCCCGCGAAAACAAATCAAGAAAGGAATCAAAAGAAGCCAATATTTCCATTTCTTCAAATTCAGCAGAAAAAATCCAAACGGCAGAAACATGTAATAATTAAAAAACGCCGCAAGCATATTCGGCTGATCCACAATGCCGCCGATTCTTGATTTTTCCAAACTCGATACATTTCCAAGTTCTATATAATCATAAATAGCCATAAGACCAACAATGGTCGTAACAATCACCATCGTGATGACCACATTTTTTATGTTTCCCCGATCCTTGATCGTGTTGAGGGCAAGAAAAAAAAGAAAAACAGGCGTCATCCAGCGCTTGTATTCAATAAATGCGACATGGAGATTTGCCGAATTATAGTAATTTCCCCGCACTACCGAAATAAAGCCCAGGAGCAGAAACAAATAAATCGGTACATTAAGCGACGTCTGAAGCCAAAGGGGTTCGCGATCGGATTTCTTGCCCGACATCCAAACAATAATCAAAAATCCCATCAGAAGATTCGTTAAATTTATGACTCCGGCCGCGCCTCCAAAATCCCCGTTCAAACGACGGCTGAACGGAAGATAGGCAACGAGAACATAGGTTATGATTTCCGGATTGGTCATCCCTTTAAGGAACAAAACGATACCCGAAAAAATAGCACCTAACACAAGCACATAAGGAGGCAGGCTAATTTCTTTTGTAATAATGTATGCCAGAATGCATGCGAATATACCCAGCCATACAAAATTGATTTTATTTTCTTTTCTCACCGATAGCACCGTCATCTCTTAATGCTCCCGCTGCTAGAACCGGTTTCATAAGTCCGAACGTCATTGCGAACCCCCGCGCTGTAGGGGCGCGATTCATCGCGCCCGATTAAGCGGGCGCCATAAATGGCGCCCCTACGGTCAACCTCGCAACGACTTATGAAACCACCCCGGCCTAAAATCTTTCTGAATCCTCTCCGTAAAACGGTACCTAAAAATTTCCAGGTCTGGACAAAGAAAGGAAACGGATCGTCTTTAGAAAAATAGGCGAATACACGGACTCCGTATAAAGAACGGACCCAGTCCGTCCAGGAGTAGAGCTTTTTCTCCCTTGCTTCGATGCAGGAAAAAAAATCCCATTCAAAACAAATCCATTTTAGCCCCGTCCGGTACGTGTACGAATCCAAACGCTTGCCGTACATCGTATACATATAAGCAATATAGGGAATGTCAACACCCGCCCGGGTCATCAGTTCCTGCCCGACCTCCGTCCGTGCGTTGATTTCAATCAGTACATATTGCTCATTCCGGGCATCCCACTTAAACTCTACGGCACAGGCCGGACCGACATAGCGGAGGGCCTGAAGGAGTTTCAAACCTAATTTTTCCAGATCGGGTTGGCTGGTACTGATCTGGAGGCATCCGTTTCCCGTAAAGATGGGGTACTGTCTTAATTTTCGTTTGGAGCAAATAACAATCGGCTGATGCTGCCTGTCCATATAAGCGACAACACTATAAATCGCGTCATCGCCCCCCGGAATAATCTCCTGAATTAAAACTTCAATATCCAAATCCAAAATCTCCTGCATGTATTTTAAAATATCCTGCCGGTTGGCTACCTCGAGGACTTTGACGTTTCTGTATTTCGCTCTCCAGATGTGTGAATAAACGGGTTTAATGAAACAGGGGTAACGAATTTCATTTATTTTTGAATCCAGCTCTTTTCTGGACCTGACCGCAATGGTTTGGGGGCAAGGAATTCCGGCCTGTTTCGCAGCTTCGTATAAAAGCTGTTTATTAACGACCGTTTCCAAAACATCTTCATCCGCCATAGTAAATGCATAATATTTGCTTAGAACTTTTCGGTACCTGGATACCAATAAGACGTAGAAATCATTTGTTGGAAACAAAAATACGGGCTGCTTTTGTTTTTGTCCGAATCGGACGAGCTCTTCAACCAGATCTTCTTCCCTCGCATTTTTTTCAAACACGTAGGATTCCCGGACATACCGCGATCCGGTTATGCTCAAATTTTTCACCCGGTCCATCGCAACCACAAAGATTCCCCGCCTACCGAGAGATCGCGCCACACTAAGGCTGTTGACGGACAATCCCAGCACCACGGCAATAGGTTTTGTGCCCTGAATCAAGCGGTCTAAAATTTGGGCGCGTTTTTGCCCAAGAACTTCCCATTGATAATCGCGTTTGACAAAATCGCGCGCCTGTTCCCCTAAGCGGTTTCGGGTTGATTCCGACAGAATTAATTCGGAGATTTTATCCGCAAAATCTTGATCGGAATCCGCGATCATAAATTCTTTTCCGTGGGCTGCGGCAATCCCATCGACCGCGATCTCCGTCGTAACGACGGCCTTTTTCATAGCCATGGCTTCCAGAAGCTTGTTCTTGATCCCCGCTCCCATAATCATGGGACAAGCGTAAACCCAAGACTGTTCAAAGTAAGGCCTAAGATCCTCTACCCGCCCGGTAACGATTACCGTCTGCCCGTCATGGAGTTTTTTTACGGTTGGGTTGGGGTCTGCGCCCGCTATGACCGCTTGAGCGTTCGGAATTTTCTTCTGAACGAGCGGTAATATGTTCCGGCAGAGCCGAAGCGCCGTATCCGCATTGGGTTCGTAACTCATGTGACCGGTGAATAAAATAGTTGGAATATCGGAAAGTCCGTTATCACCCGGCTTGAAGTGACGCGTATCAACCCCATTGGGAATAACAAAGATTTTCTTTTCATTTTTCGTATTCCGGTATAGGGCGGCATCCCCTTCGGACAAAAAGATCGAAGCGCCCGATTGGCGGATGATCCATGATTCGTAACCGTACGTCTTTTTCTCCAAAAGCCATAGATTCACTTTATCTCTGAAAGAAGATTTCTTCTGCCGCTTCCGGTTCACTATCCGGGCCTTGGAATCGCCGTGGCAGTTTAGAACCGGAAGGCCCAAACCAAGAGCAAACTGGGCCGTCTGATACGTCAGGCTGGCAACAGCATCAATGTTGTACTTTTTAGAAAGATCGCGAAGGGTCTTACGAGCTTTTTCCCAGTCACCGGGATATCTCCACCGGGCATAAAACCAGGGCTTAAAGAAGAGCCAATTCAAGAAGCGTCCCCATCCGGACTCCTTATAGGCGAATGGTAAAACATCGATCGATTTCGTATACGCGTTAAGAAAAGAATGGGATGGGGGTTTCTCGCTTTGCTCGGGGAAATAAACGTAACGGACGTTATAATGTTTATTCAACTCGCACAGCGTGTTTTCAACCAGCACGATCTTGCCCGAATAATCCGTTTTAGGAAGCCCCCCATCCAAAACCAGGATGTTTAACTTAGGCCGAACGGTTTGAACAACTTTGTTCGGCTTAAGAGACTCGAGGCTTAATTTGGGGATATTTTTTTGCTGACTGCCGGAAGGCCGGAGCCGATCCTGAAGACCGTAAGAAAGACTGGCCACGACTCCCCACCATGCACCCAGAAGTCCGGCCGCCGTCGGAAGAAGATATCCAAGGTTCCTAAACGAAAATTGAGGCCTTCTGAAGCTCCCGCCAACCATGCGCCGGATCCCTTTGTTTATGGGCTCCAAAAAAGTAACATTGAAAAGTAACATTGGATGAAATCGGAAATGTTTGAGGTAGAACCAAGCGGTATTGTGACTTGAATTAAATTCATTTTTTAGATTAACGGTTCGGAGTGCATCCGGCCGCTTAGCGGCAAGATGAAGTACCGTGGCTTTCGGCTCGTAAATTATCTTATAGCCCAACCGCTTGATTCCTATGCAAACATCATCTTCAACCCGCATGTTGGGTGATTTAATCCGCGGATCGAAATATCCTATTTTTTCGAGCAGATCTTTGCGGGCTGACATATTGCAGCCACGGACGGTGTCGACTTCAAGCCGCATGCCGGAGTCTAAATGCAGATTGCTTAAAATAGAGCCGCTGGGTAGCACGCGCCCGATTTGAACGCTCGGATTGTATTCCGTCACGGATGAACGCGGCTCCGTGGACAAAACACGCCCGCCGGCCGCACCGACAAGGGGATCGTCATAGCAGCGTTCGAGAGCTTCAAGCCACCCCGGATGGACGCGGGCATCATCATCCAAAAAGGCAACGATTTCTCCGCGGGACACCTGTGCACCGTATGAATAGGATTGCGGCCTTGTTCCAAGCGGAAGATGAATGTGGTAATACCGGATCCAGTCATAGTTCTTCATGAGCTTTTCGGTCTCGTTGGCTTCGGAAGAATCAACGACGATGACTTCGTGCCTGGTAAAATCAATCTGTCCGTATAGTTTTTTCAACGCACCCTCAATAACGCTTTCCCGATTTCTCGTAATAATCAGTACGGAAACTCGGGTCTGAGATTGCTTCGTCCTGGCGGCTTCGCCGCCCGTCCTCGCAATGACGTTCGGACTCACGAAACCGGATCGAGCTATTTTTCCAATGGAAGCCGTAACGCATCTCTTTATAAATTTAAAGGTCCGGACAATAAAGGGCAGTGGATCGTCCCAGCAAAAGTAAGCAAAACTATTTGTGCCCCGGAGCGACCGGAGCCAGGCAGCCGTCGAGAGGATCTTCATCCGGCGCCCCTCGAGAAACGAAGAGAAATCCCATTCAAAACAAATCCATTTCACACCGGGTCGGCCGTCGGCCTCGGGCTCTACGGCCTCGCCGTTACTGACACGATATGAAAGATAGGGAAAATTGAGGCCGGCGGAGGCGATCAACTCCTGGGCCGCTATGGTTCGGGCGTTTATCTCCATCAATATAAATTTTTGACGGCTTGCGTCCCAACGAAACTCAACCGTAGCAGGCCCCACATAACGGAGACCTTTAAGCAGCTGGACACCGAGGACTTTTAAATCCGCATTCCTTGTAGTAATCTGAAAGCAACCGTCGCCTGCTCCGACGGGATACTGCCTAAGTTTTTGCTTTGTCACGGCCGCAAGAACGTTGCTATCCTTGTCCATAAAAGCTACCAAGCTTTGGATCGTTTCATCACCGCCGGGAACAATTTCCTGTACCATGACTTCCAAACCCAGCGCGAGGACATCGCGAAATCTCATCAGAAGTTCGTCTTTGTTTTCGATCTTAAGCAGCTTCACGTTCTTATATCGCTTTCTCCAAACATGCCCGTAAGCCGGTTTTAAAAAGCACGGAAAGGCCACTTCATCCAAAATGCCGATAAGTTCTTTCTCGGACCTGGGCGAATAGGTCTTCGGACAAAGTATGCCCAGTTGTTCAGCCGTCGCATAAAGCTTTTGCTTATTTACCACCGTTTCCATGACCTCATAAGACGCCATCGTGAATGTGAAATAACGCGATAGTGTCGCACTGTGTTTTGCTACGAAAAGCACGTAGAAATCGTTTGTCGGTATCAGAAATACCAAACATTCCTTTGACTGGCCAAATTCAAGCAGGCGCTCTAAGAGCTCATCTTCTTTTATATCGGGCGGGAGAAGTTCGAATTTTTCGATATAGCGCGAACATTCATATTCGCTCTGCCTGGAACGGCCCATGGCGAAAACGCGTATGCCTTTTCGGCCAAGCGACCTGACAACACTTAGGCCGTTCACCGAAAGACCCAAAACCAACGCCGGACGTTTTTGATAATGTTTAGAATCGCTCTTCATAAATCCTCACTAAGCTTACTTTCTTTCTCCATGCAATTGGAACCCCAACCATTTCTCTACTGTGCTATCGGTAAGTTACGTTCATCCGTATTGGAAGGTGGAGCATTGGATTTCCGATGAAGAATATCCGTAATAATTGGTTTGATCTTCAAAAATACGGCTTCTGCAACGGCTTTAGCACCATTGTCGTTGTAATGGCACTGATCTATATATGTATCATCTTCTACATTATCCAAAACATTTGCACTATTGTAATATAAAAAGTTCTTCTTACTTAGACGGAAACCATCGTAAAACTTTTCCTCATATTTACTCAGATATTTACTCCTCTCGGCCTTATACGAAATGCAACTAGTCTCTTTACTGGATAACTTATTTTTCGTATACGCGGTGGGTTGGAGAAACATGACAAAAATAGCACCGTTTACTTTCGAAATGACGTCCATTAATGCGTAGTGATTTTTGGTTATGTTAACTCGCTCCATAATATTCTGAAATGTTCCAATGGCCATATTGTCAGTATCTTCTGCATTTTCATTTACGGACGGGGCATAAAACAACCGTTTAAGTGATCTATAGAAAAGTTCGCAAGTATAGCAAGATGAACGAAACTTATTTGGAAGACCCTTTAGATATATAAGTTCTCCCCTCTCGGCCTTGCGTACAAATTCTGCTGTTTCATACACATGGGAAGGAAAAAATACTGAGCTAATATTTTGATCAGAAGCAGCGTAAAGCGAATCATTTCTACCACTTATTGCTAATACCAAATCAGCTTTATGTGTCATGAGAAACGTGTGGAGAGCAAGCATTTCTTGAAACGATTGATAACCTCTTCTCGCAAGATTGTATACCTCAACCTTTAGGTTCATTTCGTTATAAATAATTTCCTCCAAACGAGCCGGAACTGTTGATGCGTTACCTGACGAACCAACGCCGAATATGGTGCTACCCCCCGTAATCGCAATTTTCAATTCTGGATTCTCATAACTTAAACGCGGCGTAATAGCGTATCCTTCATCATCGGTTTGAATATAAGTAACTGCTGGACCGCAGGCGTTTGCCGAACTGATCAATGTATTTTTTGCATGCGTCCAGCCGAGATAAGGATGGTAAGGGCTTGAAACCACTTCATATTTATATTTTTCCCATCCCTCAAAACGAAAAATTAAGTAAGAAGTAAATTCGATCAGCGCAAGCGTGATAACAACCAGAATAACCGATAAAAGTAATATTTTTTTTCTTGTCAACATCGGTCCTTTTCCTTGTTGCATTTTGGCCATTTTTATCCCGCTTCCTATTAACAAGAATGAGTGTTTGCATGGGTATCGGACTACTCAATAAAAAAGGGAGTAGATACAATGGATCCTTTCACACTTCGGTGTCCAACTCTCGGGGCGCACTCCACACTTTACCTTTTGTGCCGCTATTTAAATGATACTTAGAATCTTCCTCCGATAAAAAAATATTCATATCCGATTTTTTAAGGACCCAGTGTTCGTAACGTTTAACTCGTAATTCATCAAAAAACGCCTTGGCCCAAGCTATTGATAAGCGCATGTCCTTACGCTCCCTTTCAACCCGTACCAACTTTGAATCGCCGTGATGATTAATGACCGGCAATCCTAAATCAAAGACAAACTGCGCGGTCTGATAACTAAGGGGAACGATCGCATCAATTTTGTATTTCACGCATAAATTTCGAATGCCTTCTCTCGCCTTGGTCCAACTTTGAGGGCATCTTCTTTTTAAAACAAACCAGGAATCCAGATAGATTGCAGACCAAATGCGCCCCCAAAAAGATATTTCAGAAGTTAGATCCATAACATCCAGGGTTTTTGTAAATTTATTGATAAAGTCATTCGCATAATATTTTTCATTCTGTTCAGGCATATAAACATAGTGCAGATTATGAAATTTGCTCAGTTCACGTATCGTATTTTCAACCAACACAATCTTACCTGAACGCCTCGTCTGGGAGATTCCCCTGTCTAAAAGAAGTAAATCCATGAACCCGCTTCCGGCATAGCATAGGAGGCGCGTCCCTAGATCTTTGCCGTCCAGCTTTCGGACACTTGACTTTTGGGACCGGGCAGCATCTTTTACGCAATAGAAACACGTCACGATGGCTCCCCACCAAGCTCCTAAAAGCCCTGCTGCAGCCGGGAGGATATAACAAAAGCTGTTCATCGTCAGTCGCGGCTTTCTTAAATTACCTCCGAGAATATGGCGTGCCGCTCTAATTAACGGAGCCCGCAAAGTTACATGCAGCAATAACGAAGGGCTGAATTTAAAATGCTTTATGTAAAACCAAACCGTGTTTTGTCTCGAAAAAAATTCTGCCATAAGACTTAAGTTAGATTTTTCGGTATCAGGCCTTTTGGTGGCGGCCAGATGCAAAACGGTTGCTTTAGGCTCAAGAATGACTTTATACCCCAATCGTTTTGCCCACATGCACACATCATCTCCAACCCGTGTATTTTGTCCCGTAAAACGACTGTCAAAGTAATGGATCCGTTCCAGGATGGACTTTCGAATGGACATGTTGCATCCAACGGGCATCCCTGGTTCGTAAGATGTGACTGTTGATTTTGGAACAGGCGAAAGCACGCGCCCGCGGACAACACCCACGTTAAAATCTTCATAACAAGCTTCGAGCGCATCTAGCCATCCCGGAGAAACCATAGAATCGTCATCGAGTAAAGCAATAATCTCGCCTCGGGAAACCTTTGCCCCGTAAGAATAGGCTTGCGGCCTTGTTCCCGGCGGAAGTTGAATTCGGTGGTAATTCACCCACGGAAACTGCTTCACGAGCTTCTCCGTTTGATCATCTTCCGAAGAATCAACCACAACAACCTCGTGCCTGGATGCTTCAATCTGAGGGTGAATCTTACTTAAACAATCACCCAACACGAAGGAACGGTTCTTTGTGATGATCAGAACCGATGTTTTACACTTCGCACCTTTCACACGGACAGAAACATTTTCAAATGTTTTTGTTTTCGCGGTAAATATGCCCGCTTTTGCGTCTTGCTTCAACTGTTGGCACCTCTCTTCAAGCTCTAACGTGAGCCGTTCCAAAAGATCCTCTTCACTTAAATACCTATGCGACCGCTTAGCTATGCTCTTAAGTTGCGTGCCAACCACCCCCATTTTCACCCAATGACGCGCCGGTGCAAAAACATCCGAATGGGCATCGACATCCCAGATAGGCATTAGGCCGCGAGGTTCGTATGTCACGCCAATCGAGGAACACCAGTCATGCCATTTAAAATCGAGGACGGTGCTTGAGGTTTTTACCGGAATCCACGGTACGCGAAAACAGTCTGCCACAATCGCACCGTGCATTGACTCGGTGATCAAACATTCTGCTTCGCCGATTGATGGCAGCACTTCTTCTATCGACCATCGAGGATCAATGTAACCAAAGCCCAAATTGTCACAGACCGCTTTCAAGGAGTCGCTGCCCCTCGGTGTATTCGAAAAATGCGGCATATAAGAAAACCGAAATTTCTTCCGGCCGTTCACTGTAAATAGTTTTCTAATGAGCGCGGCTCCGTCCGTAACCGCAAATGCTTCTGAAATACCCAACGCTCTTGCCGATAAGGGGCCTCGGACGCAATATATTCTCCATGAGTCATCGACCTTAGGGGCTATGCCATACCCTACGCCTGAGCCGAAAACAACCGTACGACTCCTTGGAGGAAGTCGACTGTTCAATAAGGTTCCCAAGCCTATAAAAATAGTCTCATGGTCCTCGTCAAAAATGCCGGGCGCCAATTTTTCCCAAAGCCAGAGATTGAGATCGTCTCCGAAATTTCTTATTCCCTTGGGACTTTTAAAATAATGAAGCTTCATGCGTGGTTTCGCGCCGACGCTGAAACTTTGCTGAGATTCCCGCCGAGAAATTTCCGGTCAAAACGCTTCACGAATCCCTTCCAGTCCGTTTCCGCTTTCCACGCTTCATACTTTCGATACTCGCGAATTCTTCCCTTGATCGCATGGATAAGATCCTGCCTGTTCATTTCTGTGAGATAGCCGGTAAATTCGTTGTAGTACAAGAGTGTGTCGTCCGCTCTTATTTTCATGTGTTGAAACATGTCGGCGGAAATATTGTTGTCCTCAAAGCATGCCGCGTCCTTTAGCTTTCCGATTATTAGGAGCGCCAGCATCGTTCGTAAACATTTCTCGCACCGGCCGCAATTGAGCTTATCCGGGGGATTGGTTAAACACACACGCAGGTTAGCCAAGCCAACATCCCAATTCGCAATTAACCTTATCTTCTCCAGCCGCGTATGGCGCGAACCGTATAATGAACAATCAAGATCAAAACTACAGTAACCTGAAATAAGAATGGGGTGCGAACCCCAGGGAATAACATGGGGAATAGGAAAATCCGAAGCAATCAAAACATGGGATATCCTATCGGAAAACGTATGGGCAACCGAAGCAAGCGCGGCCCCGAAAAACCATTTTGCCCAAAAGTCACCTTTGCTGTGCAAATGCCTTACATTGGTACGAACCGGTATCGGGTTGATATTCGCATCCTTGGCTACGTGCCGAAGCGCCTCCGTCGCGCGGCGGAACGTTTCATAACTATGGTCGGAATCTTCATGGGGCTGAATATCAAAACCATGCACCAAAAAAGCATCCTTGATCGACGCGGGATGACTTAAGGGGAAGTTCATGCGGTTATGCCGCAAGGTAAAGAGGGAATCAACTCCGCCCGACAGAAACACCGCTGTGTTTCTTGTCCCATTCGTAGCGGATCGCTCGGAATTTCTTATGCGCGACTCGATAACGACGGGTTTGTAGTTTTCCCCGTACCATCTCGAAAGCCAGCCCATATTCACAAGCAGATTTTCTTTAAGAAGCGGACAGATTTCCCCATCGATGAAGACTCTCTTTTCCCCGTGATACATGGCCGGCACTATGCAAGCTACCAAGAATGCATTCGGATTATTCGACAGGCTGTCAGCAAACATATGGTCGCTTTCAAAATAAACATCACGCTTGGGCAGATTGCAGTCCTCCCAAGTGACCGTCGCGGCTACTCTTTTCCAGCCGTTTTTTGTCTCGGACCTGAGGTTTTCAATCTTCATAAATAAACCTCACCGATGGAACCATCCTCAGTAATTCTTCCCATATTTTCTTCATTGAATGACTCCGCAAATCCGGGCCATAAAAAATGGAAGAGGTTCATCGGTGACATAAATCCGCTTCAACGCATAGGGATCCTGATCCCGACCGTTCCGGCCCCAAATCGATGTCGTGGCAGAACGGAATCCTGCGTCTTTGACAATCTGCTTGATTCTTTCGTTGAAGTCGGAAGTTTCGCCGTTCGGATAGCAGAAATCGAGCACCGGTTCACCTAATCTTTTCTCGATATGCTCTTTGGAACCGCAGATCTCCCGCATCGCATCCTGTTCGGATAGGCGGGTCAGAATCGGATGGGTCATGGTGTGGGCGCCAAACATAATGCCATGCGATTTCATTTCACGGACCTGGTCCCAATTCAGCATCCTTGAATTTCCCGAAGCGTCCCCTTCCGGCAGGGTGTGCGCCCCATCCAATTGGGCCATAGCTTGCTGCCTTTCGCTGTCCGAAATCATTTTCAAATGGCTCTTGATTTGAGTTAAGGCTTCCTCCCTTTCATCCTCGGTTTGAACAGAAAAATTCCGGCGCTTTCCGCTTAGGTGCAGTTCAAACACCTTATTCTTCGATAACTTAATAATAGACTCTATACGTTCTGTCCAGATGGGTACTTGATGCTCAACGGCATGGGATACCAGATAGACAATCGCTGGCAATTTGTGTTTTCTAAGGACGGGATAAGCCTGCGTATAAAAATCTTCGAATCCATCATCAAAGGTAAGAGCGATCGCATTCCGGGGAGACTGCTGTTTTCTTTGATGCGCCGATACAATCTCGTCGAGTGGGCAAATATAAAAATGTTTCTTCAAATAGTCTATCTGTTCGTTTAAGCGGTTTCGGGTCACGCCTTGAACATCCTGCTCATCATTTTCTTTAACATGGTGGTACATCAAAATAGCTGCTTCGCCCTGCGGACGCAGGAACCGCAGGTAAAACTGAAAGAGGCCGGTATAAAAACCGAAGTAACAGATCAGGGCTCTGATGGGCTGTTTTTCCTGGGGATTTGCAACCCGTCTAAGGCCATGAGCGAAATTAAAAAATACATAACACCAGCTATAAATTGTTGCGCCGATCAAGGCAAAATCCATCCTTTTTAGCAAGCACATCCCGAGGGTATAAAAAAGCAAAAAATCCAATCCCGACAAGACGAAAGCGCGCAAAAATTTCCATGCGGATCTTTCGATATAGTCTCCGTGATGGCGCAGTCCCGCCGGAAAGTTCAGAATCTCCGGATCCAGCGCATCGGCTTTGATCTTGATCGAGCTAGAGACATAAATTCCGCTTATGAGAAAAAATCCCCACACCCAGGCTGTCCCCATAGCTTCACGCCAGTAGCCGATCGTAATTCCGCCAAATATAAAAAATGAAAATAACTTTCCGTTTACAGAATCCAGAAACGCTCCCAATTTTGAATCCCTGCGGGATTTTCGCGCAAGGTCGCCGTCGACAAAATCAAGAAACCAGGACATCAAACACAAGATAGCTCCCACAACCGGCCGGTCTGTGGCAAGACCGATCCCTCCAAGGATTCCGAACAAAAAGGACAATCCGACGATCATTTCCGGAATAACACCCATCCTTTTGAGCCGCACGGCGACCGGTATCGACACCTTTCGCACAACCCACGGCCAGATTTCATCGCCGCCCTTGATCCTGTCTCCGTCTTTGTCTATCAGATAAAGCTTCATACTTTCCTCTCACCTCCGTTGGTTTGCTTCGTCCGGGCTTTTATCGTCCTCGGAAAAACGGCGATCAACAATGATCTGTTGCTGCTTCTTGCCATTAGCAAAGCTTGCCTTCCTTTCCGCCACGTGCTAGTATTTTCCCCGACTTTCAGAAAAAATAACTTTCGCAAATTTTCAATACCATGAATTCCGAAAAAATAGACGCTATACGTAAAAGATACAACCATGAGTGGCTGCTTATCCTTGTCGACCAAATGGATGAAGCGACATCAACTCCTCTAACAGGACGCCTTCTCGCTCATAGCCCCGATCCGCTGGAAGTCCATAAGATCGCAATGCAGCACGAAGACCATTTAGCGACCATCTACTCGAACGATTGGCCGGAAGATCTGGCTGCCTGTTTTTATGACGAAATTCCCTCTTGACCTGACATCTCAGGTCATCTTGGTCAACGCAACCCTCAGAAGTACCGCTTGCTCGCATACCATCCGACTGATCCTTGATACCGGTGCAACGTTTACCATGATCTCTCCAGAAATCCTCCTCAGAATAGGACTCGACCCGGCCAAAAGCGTAAAGCAGCGTACTATCTGCACAGCAAGCGGAATCGAATACGTCTCTTTTTTGACAGTTCCTTCTATTAAGGTCTTTGGCATAGAACGAAAAAATATTGAAGTTTGCGCCCATACACTCCCGACAAATATTCCAGCGCGAGGACTCCTTGGTCTTAATTTCCTTGGCCATTTCAATGTACATCTCAACTTCAAGGATGGAAATATCCGTATCGAAACGTAGGTTCAAAGAATTTCCCGGCTCGTCCCCGCCCTTGATTCTGTCTCCATCCTTATCAATTAAACGTAGTTTCACACACTTCTCCTTTTACAATTTTGAGACCATAAGTATTTGATTTGTCCCAGATTCGAGAGGAGCATGACTTCGTAATAGAAGCTGTCACGCCATCGTCCTATTCCCATAAAAAATAGCCACTTCAAAAAAAATCCAAGGGATTCAGGGAAAAGGTAGCGATAAATGCCGCAGATTCTAGGAAGGCCGGCGAATCTGGTTTTGTCGTAAGCTTGCGCTCCGACTACACCGGAATAAAAATAGCGCCGGCGCGCATATTTTTTTGTTAAGCGCTCAGGGACGGAGGGATGATAAACGACAGCATCATGAACATACATCATCTGGTAGCCCCTTGAATGAACTTCGTAGCCGAATTTGGTGTCCTCCGAGACCGGACAATCCTTCACTGCATCGCATATATCCGTTCGAAACCGAAGACCTTGGTCAAACACGAAGCGCCGAAAAGCACTGTTACACCCGACCGGAGATTTGTTCAGCCCGAAAAGACAGTCCCGATTCCCCATATCCGTTTCGGGAAGAATGAGTTTCAAGCGCCGCGATCCCGAAATCGGCAGCCAATGCGGAATCTTTTTCGGCCACTGGGGAACAACGCGGCCTCCAAGACCTGATGCGTCGGGATATCGCTTCATCGCATCGTGCATGGCATAGATCCAATTGGGCTCCAGGGTAACATCGTCATCGGTGATCAGAATCAAATCGCCCTTTGCTTCATCAATTCCACGATTTAACGCGTAAGACTTTCCTTGCTTGGGTTCGAAACGGTAGAATGCCGGGAAGGGCAGTTTATCCAGCCACTTCTCTGCGACAGATTTTGTAGAATCTGTGGAGTTATTATCGATGAGAAACATTTCGATCTCGACACCCTCGGGAATCATCTGACGGCTTAAACTTTCCAATGTTGTGCCGAGTAGCTCAGCTCGATTGTATGTCGCAAGGATAATGGTAAAGCGGTCCCCGCTTGATTTCTGCACGTCAAGTTCGCTATTTCCGTTCGAGTGCATCATAGGACGCTTCCTTCCCAAGCAAATTATTTACCTCATGTTCATATCGGTCTATCGCGATCGGCCATGTCCAGCGCTCACGAATATTCCTCACGGCGCGCTGTCCCATCCCGTTTCTTAATACCTGGTCAGCCGACAATTTCCGCAGCGCCTCTGCGATAGCCTCCGGATGGCGCTCAACCAAAAATCCGGTCTCGCCATCCACTACGGTCTCCCGTATGCCGGCTTCTTTCACACCGACAACGGGCGTTCCGCACGCCATGGCTTCGAGTGGAACCAGACCAAAAGGCTCCATGATGGGAACAAAAACCACAGCGAGCGCCGTATTGTAAAGTCGCACCAGCTCCCGATCGCCCGGATTCCATGCGATGAAAAGCTCCACATCTAAATCTTTGGCTAACCGCTGGATCTCCATAGGAATACTCGACTGCGTTTCGGATTCCGGTGTTGCGATCACAATGCGGGGCCGTTCGAACTTCTGCATTTGGCCTACCGCGCGAATGATCAGTTGATGCTCTTTGGGCTTTACCAGCCTTCCCACCGACAGCACCGTATGCTCGCGCGTAAGATTAAGAGGTTTAAATCTTTCGTGATCCACCCCGAGGTAACTCGTCCTGGCAAGCCGCCCGTACACGTGAAAAAATAAATCTTTTGTATGATCTGAATTCACCAGAATGAGCGAGGCGTGCGGCATGCGCCGAATGGCGTATCGCTCCATCATCTGCCGTTCCTCGTTGATGGCCAGATCACAAAATCGACGGTATATTTCCCTTAAACCGGAACGCGCGCCATTGCCGCTTGGTGCATTTCCATTACAAGAATGGTTGATTCCTTTATAGCGCACAGCGGAAACTTCGTGGCTGTACACAACACTCGGAATCTTTAGATATGGAAGCAAGCCCATCGTATGCGCACCGGGATGCTGATCGAGGTGCACGAAATCATACCCCCGGCTGTTGATCTCATTGGCCGTTTGCTTGAGCCGCGGAGTCATTTGGCGCCGCCGCCACGCACATTTACCAAACCACACGTAAGCATCCAGAATATAGGGTTTCAGTTGCTTGCGGATGAGCGGCCCAAAGGAAACAACATAGGTGTTTCGCACATAATCGGTGAGCGGTAGAAAATCTAAAATCGGTTGGTCGCAAACGATGTACTCATCGATGACGTGGCCCCGCCGGGAAAGCTCGCGAACCATATCGTACGTAGCGCGTTTCGCGCCTCCGGTCACTCCGGTATGACACCATGCTATTTTCATTTTATTTCCGCACCTCTATACCGTCTCGCGTAGGTCGGGCACCCCGCGGGGGCTGGCCTTCGGCACTGTCTTGCCCGGCAATCCGGGGCGAGACGCCCCGGCTACGTGTCGCCGCTTCGCGGCTCCTCGCAATGACCGTCTCATTAGCATTTAGGTTCAACACTTCTAAAAACAATTCTTCGTAGCGGCGGCTCATAGTCTCCAGGGTAAACTCCGGATACGATTCTTCCCTGGCCCTTACCGCCATCTCTTGATATTCTTTCTCGTGATTCAGAAGATACTCCATTCGGGCCATTGCACCGTCCACCATGTTTTCATCCTTCTCGATCAAAAAGCCACTTGAACCGTCTTTGATAATCTCATGAATGGCCCCCACTCGTGTGCTAATCACCGGGACATTCATCAGCATGGCTTCCTGGATGGCCAAAGGAATTCCTTCGTGCGTGGAAACTAAAATTAACAAAAAAGAATCCTTAAACAATTCTCCGATGTTTGTCACCGCACCGGGTAAAACAAAATGCTCTTCTAAACCATAATCTCTAATTTTAGACTTTACGCTGCTGAGGAGCGGGCCATATCCCGCCATGATAAAACGTAAGGGCACAGCAGGATTTTTCGCTAAAATACCCTGGGCAATATCTACGAAAATGAATGGATTTTTTTCATTGGTCATTCGCGCAACAAAAGAAATAATTTTTGCGTCTTCAGGAATCCGGTATTGCCTGCGAAACTTTCCCGGAACGATCGTTTCCCGGGAAAAATCCATCAGATCGGTTCCATTATGGATAACCCGCAGGCGATCGGCTAAGGCCATAGGAAGCCCCCATGCTCCGTACTCCTGTTTCATGTGCGTCAAGAGATGATGACTAATACAAACTCGCCGGTCTACGTAGGGCGCTCCGACGGTAGAAATATGCTTATGCGTCCCTCCTACGCGCTCCAAGTGAATGATATCGATAACCTTTAACTCGGGAAAAACTTCTCTGATTTTCGCTAAACACTTGTACGTAATATGAGCGTTGGTCAAAAGGATTATTTTAATATTCAGCTTTTGGATAATCTGAATCAGATAATCCGTGTATAAATCAACGTCATAGGATACGGGAATTCCAACATAACTCACAAAAGACGTGAGAAACTCTTTGACCCAAGGATTGTCATCTTGGCTAAAGCAAAAAAGATGAAAGTCGTAACCTTTAGGGCTCAAACCGCGAGCGACATCCTGCATGACCTTCTCCGACCCTCCCATGCTGAGAAAAGGTATAACACAGAGAATCTGCGTCTTGCCCGGATTCCCCTGCGGAAGGCCGGATAGAATATCCTGGAAACGACGGTCTTTATTGAACATTCTAAGGATTTTCTTCCTGATCCGTTTGTTGACGAAACCCATTTTTTTATAGAGTGCGCAGATAATTCCGCAAACAAATGCCATCCTTAACTTAAGATTCATGCCGAGCACTTTTTGAACGATGGTCCGCCATATCCCAAACGATTCTTTCCTAAAAGGCAAAAATTTTGAAATAAATCCACCAACGGCTTCCGCCAACCCATCAAATGATAAATAACCATGATGAAATCTTAAAAGATGAGCCAGAAAGTGAATAGGCCAGTATCTTAAACTGGTCAATGATTGTGGGTGGTCTCCGTAAAGATATAAAGTCTTTGCCAGACGGCGCATGGCGAACTTTTTTTCAACCCTCAGCCAGTAATCGTAATCTTCCATCCATTCAAGCCGGGGATTAAATTCACCTATTGCTTCATAAACACGACGTGTATACAGATAGCAGGCCCCTATGCCGTTCTCAAAATAAAATGACGAGTGCGTGCATGTTTTTAAGGTTCTTTGGCCCTTTTCTAAATCCAGGAGATGCATATCCGTATAAACAAAATCCACATCCGGACGACTTTCTAGAAAACGCAGCATTTCTTCAAGTGCTGCAGGTAAATATTGATTATCATCCGAGGTCCACGTTAAGTAGTCTCCCGTAGCGGCGGCAAAGCCGATATTGAGCGATCGCGGCAGCCTTTGGTTTTTTTCATTTCGGATGTATTTGATCCGGTGATCCGTAAAGGAACGAATGATCTCCGGAGTATTGTCCGTTGAGCAGTCATCCACTACGACCAGTTCGATATGGCGATACGTCTGATTCAAACAGCTCTCGATGGCCTGCCGGATATATTTCGACCCGTTGTAGGTCGGAAGCACAATACTGATTTTTGGATTGGCTGTGGTCATAAACAATTCTTATTCATCATTCGTTTTACGATTTTTTGGGCGGCCGTCCCATCCCCGTATGGATTTTTAGCCTTAGCCATGCGCCGATACTTTTTCTTATTCTCGAGCAAATCAGTCACTTTCCCAATGATATGCTGCGTGTCGGTTCCGATCACTTCCACGCAACCGGCTTTGACACCTTCCGGCCGTTCGGTTGTTTCGCGCAAAACTAAAACCGGTTTTCCTAAACTCGGCGCCTCTTCCTGTAAGCCTCCCGAATCGGTCAGGATCAAATGCGCTCGGGCCATGAGCTTGACGAAAGGCAGATACTCCAGTGGCTTGGTCAAGAAAACATTACTTTCGCCGCTCAGCTCACGACGGACGGGTTCTGAAATATTCGGATTCATATGCACCGGGTAAATAAAGATAAGTTCATCTTTGTATTTCCTCGCCAGAGCTTTAATGGCATCGCATATCTGAATAATGGGCCGGCCAAAATTTTCTCTCCGGTGAGCAGTGATCAAAACAAGCTTCCTTTGATTTAACAAGGCCCCGTTCAAAGACAAGTTTTTCAGATCGTATTTCTTTTTAGCCGTATCCAGAAGCGCATCGATAACCGTATTGCCGGTCACTTCAATCTTTTTGGCATCGATCCCTTCATCAAGTAAATTCTTTTTGGCTGCTTCCGTGTGGGCAAAATAGAGTTCGCTCACGCTGTCAATAATCCGGCGGTTGACTTCCTCGGGGAAAGGGTGATGTTTATCCCAAGTCCTCAAACCCGCTTCCACATGCGCGACTTTCACCTTTTTATAAAAAGCCGCCAGAGCGGCCGCCATGGCAGTCGTCGTATCGCCCTGGACCATCAAATAATCCGGCTTCTCTTTTTCTAAAATTTTCCCCATTTCCTCGAGCACCGTCGTCGTAATGTGCTCAAGGTTCTGGTTTTTCCGCATGAGGTTTAAATCATAATCCGAGCGTATCTTGAAAAGTTTAAGGAGCGGATCGATCATCTGCCGGTGCTGGCCGGTCACACAAATTTTGCAATTAAACTTTGCCGGGTATTTTTTTAATTCCGTAATGACCGAAGCAAGCTTGATCGTTTCCGGCCGAGTACCGAATACAATCATTATTTTTAATTTCTTAGCCATTTAACTCTTCTCCCCCACGCCGATCAGTAAATATCCCTGCCGGAGTAGTGACGGCTTTGAGTGATCTTTAAGATTAAATATTGTTTTGATTACCTTCCGCGCCGATTGCCCGCCGGGCATCGTTAAAAAATTCAAAGAATGCTTTGCGGCCACTGTAAATTCTCTATAATTTTTGAATCCGGCTGCACGAAAATGAGGCTTTAACGTCCTAAACGGCCTTTCGCCTCCCCACGGCCATTTTTTATTCATCCGCAAATACCACATTCCAACCCGATATAAAATCGCATAAGCATTGGGAACCAGAATAATCACCTTTTTTTTCGTGACACGAAAGGCCTCTTTTAAAATATTGATGATCTGCTCATCCGAAAAATATTCAAACACGCCGCAACTAAAAGCCACATCAAACTCTTCTTGAGCAAACGAGAGAGGTTTAGTCATATCTCCCTGCACAAAAGTTCCTTGCTTCCCCAACGCAGTAAACAATCGTTTGCTAAATTCTAAATTTTCCTCTGACCAGTCAAATAATGTTGTTTCTTTACCGCGCAGAGCAAGCATGGCAGCATTTTCCCCGCGTCCGCATCCTAAATCCAGCATCGACCCTAAACCTTCCGCCTCTTTGAGGAGAACCTCATTCCACGGAAGATAGCTGCCGCTTTTGAGAGGCAAAGCGACCTTAGCCGCATCCGCGCCGGTGTCCAATACATTCGACCATTCGGTCGGTGTTAAATTCCAGGGATCACTCATTTCTACCTCGTACGAGCAAATATAAATCGATGAAAAATTTATTGGCCCAGCTGATTTCTTTTTCAGGAAAATATTCGGCGCCTTGGCCGTATCCGCCGTAAAAGCCGCCGCTCGGCTTCTGAATTTTCTCAAGATACGTTAACATCCGTTCGGCTTGGGCGAGATTACCGACCTTGTGCCAAGCCAGTCCGAGCTGCGCCATGCCGGTAGCGCATACCCATTCCGCACCGGGGTAAGCGGGAATGCCGCCGTCGGGCTTCTGGATTTTCTCTGCTTGAGCCAATCCTTCTTGTGCCAATTCTTTCTCGCCCAGATCGGCCAGCGCTTCCATCATGTAGCCAAAAATATGGGAGAGCGTCCCTAGTTCCGGTTTAAATTCTGTCAGGTCGGGTTTGCTTTTATAAAATGTAAGGCTGTGCTTCGCCGCTTCGATATATTGGGGTATCCCAAATTTCTTGCCCGCATCCCATAGAGGTGTCAGGCAATACAAATTGCAATAGTGGGATAATTTTCCTCCGCCCGCCAAATTCCAGATTTCATCGGAGGGCGTGTGGATTTCGCCGCGCTCGTCGATTTGATTCACCACAAAATCGCAGGCCTTAAAAATACTTGATTTTAGGTGCGGCATATCATCCGACACCGCCAAAAATCCGCGTATGACCTGCGCGGTATCGAACGTATACGGCGTTTTCACTCCCGGAGCGGTGAAAGAACCGTCGGGCATTTGAATGGACGCCTCCCACCGTGCCAAATCAAGGGCCAATTCTTTCTCACCCGCTTTGTAGAGCGACTCGATTAAATAACCCGTTACCTCAGGCGTGAGGTCCTTAGTTTTATGATGGACCACAATACCGGTTTTTCCGATACGGTGCTTTTTAATCCAACCGATCGCTTTTTCTAAACCTGATTTTTTATTTAACAACTGACTCAAAATCGTCATTGCGAGCCCCCCGATCGCGTAGGCCGGGCATCTTGCCCGGTAATCCGGGGCGAGACGCCCCGGCTACACGGCATCGGCCTTCGGCCTCCTCGCAATGACGTTTGATTATTAGTAGCGTTATTCGCTGTCATAGAATTGCCTCATCATAGCGTTTGCTTTCAACCGAGCGATAAGCGCTCTCGATCCATTTTTGAGCAGTGAGGCCATCCTGATTCTTTGTAACGGAAGGGCTTTTAGTCACGATTGCGCCAACAAAGTGATCGATTTGCCGGGCAAACGCCGCTTTCGTGTCGCCGGCATTTGGAATCCGTTTAAATTCGTCCCATGTTTTGAATTTGTAGGACAGCCCATTAAAATCCAGCAAAAGGCATCCGTCTTCTCCGTAAATTTCCAAATACGTTTTGGCGGGAACAGGCGTGGTCCAACTCACATCAATAACTCCTTTAGCACCGTTTTGAAGAACGCAGCTGATATGCGCCGTATCTTCCACCGTAATATTTTGCGAAGTGGTCACTTCGGCGGAAACCTTTTGAATATCACCAAGAAGATAGCGAATCAAATCAAAGGCATGGGGACCGTTGTCCATGATGATACCGCCGCCGGATATTTCCTTATTGGCGTACCAGCTTCCTTCCATATTCATATAGCCACCGAACATGAGCCGGAAATTTAAAATGCGGCCCAGGCTGTTTTTATCCAGTAATTCTTTAGCTCTCTGTACTTCCTCGAAAAAGCGAAATTTGAACGCGGTTAAAAGTAGCTTGTTCTTTTCTTCCGCCCGTTTGGCCATCGCTTCCGCCTCGATCACGGAAACTGCCAAAGGTTTCTCACATAGAATATGGATTCCTGCCTTCAAGAGATCCAAAACGATTTGATAATGGCTGGCCGGAACCGTGCAGAGGCTCACGCCGTCGAGCTTCTCGTTTTTAATCATGTCTTCGTGGCTTGCGTAAGCCCTGCCGCCCGTTTCCTTGGAAAATTTTTGAGCTTTGGATACATCAGAGTCGACAAAAGCCGCCAGTTCAACCAGCGGATTTTGTTTGTATGCGTTTAAGTGCCAGCGCCCCATCTGACCACAACCGATAATGCCGATCTTTATTTTTCGCTCACTGCCCTCTGGAATAATTTGCTGATACGTAGGTTGAGGAATCGCCATAGGTTTAGCGGTAGCGGTGACAGTGCTACCCATTTGCGCTAAACATTTTTTTAGCACCTCTACGGCCTTTTCGATGCGTGTCTTACTCCAACATTCATCGACGGGGATGGATATCATGTGTCGAAGCGCATCTTCGGCCTTCGGGCAGAGGCCTTCTTTATATTCGTAGACACGGTCGGTCACTTTCGGGCTGAACGGAAAATGGGAATTACCGAAAGTTTTTTTATTGGTCAGTGATTCGCTGCACAAATAAATGGGTTTGCCCGTATAACCTGCGGAGACCCATACCCCGAGTTCTAACATTTTTTTAGCAAAGCTTTCGATGTCTCCTTTTTTAAGCTGCATGGAATACAACCAATAAGAAGACTTCGCGCCCGCTGTTACAGGGGCCGGAACAACTTCGGGAATATCGGAAAGCAGTTGTGTTAAATACGTTCCGAGTTCGTAACGTTTTTCAACAACGCTTTTTACTTTTTTAAGTTGGGCCAAACCTACCGCGGCGGTCAGTTCATTCATACGATAATTCGGAGCCAAAAATAGATAGGCCCGGCTCCCCCAGCCTTTACGGGCATACCCTTTATCCACAAAGAGCCGCATCTTTTCGTAGTAATTTTTATTCGAAGTAATCGTCATCCCTCCGTCGCCGGTCGTCATATGTTTTGATTGCTGAAAACTAAAGCAACCGATATCGCCCATCGTCCCCACATATTTACCTTTATATTCCGTCACATGGGCCTGCGCGCAGTCTTCAATGAGCGGAATATTATGCTTTTTGGCGATCTTAACCATTTCATCCATATCGCAGGGATTGCCGAAGAGATGAACAACCAAGATCGCCTTGGTACGCGAGGTTATTTTTCGTTCGACATCGGCCGGATCCATATTGTAGGTTGCGTCAATATCGGCAAAGACGGGGATACATTGCTGATAAAGAATCGGAACGATGGTTCCCAAATCCGTGATCGGGGCCGTAATGACTTCATCGCCCGGATTCAAATCCAACGCGCCTAAAGCCGTATGAATCGCCGCTGTCCCTGAAGTTGAAGCCACCGCGTAAGGAACGCCGTAGGTCTTGGAAAATTCTTTCTCAAATTGCGGGACCATGGTTCCGTCAATACCGAACAGACTCTGCGAAAGCAGTGCCTGATGGAGCAGTCTAAGCTCTTCCGTCCCAAATAAGCAGCGGCCTTTAAAATATTTGACGGATCTCATCAAATACCGATACGAGAACTCTTGTAAATAATCTTTTATGGCTTTTCTTATCTTCGTTATCATTTCACAAACCTTTCTTCGCCCATCTTTCTTAAAAGTCTTTGCGCAATTGTCGCCAGTATCGTGTAGCCTTTTTGATTAAAATGGTTCCAATCCTTTGGCCCGTGTAATAATTCTTTTTGGGCATACTGATCGATTTCATTTCTGGCGTCTTCAAAAGAAACATGACATTTCCCGGCAATTGTCTGGATGGATGCAGCGATCTCATCGCTTCTCTGCTTAACTAAATCACGATCATATACTTTGGATCGTCCTTCGTAGGTTTCGATATCAACTTGATCTGAAACTAATTTATAAGTGGACAAAGGGGAAGGGATATAAATGACCCCTATCCGGCTTTGAGGAAAATATTCCTTCAAATATTTAAGGGATTGTTCAAAAACATACACACTTAGTGTTATTTCATCTTCTGTTAATTCTAATGAAGGAGACTGCAAACCATCGGGAATATCAACAATATCCTGCCCCAGCATTATTTTATTCACAGATCCCGGAGTAAATATATCTGGAGCTGCATGCTCGTCATGAACTTTATTTTTGGGGAAAAGGATGGCCCGCAAACTCCTGGCAAAAAACAAATTACTATACCAACGGAATCCCTCCTTAGCTTTGTACAAATGATCCCAAGGAAGAACGGCCTTATTTATAAATTCCCGGAAATAACCAGAGTCATAGATTTTATTACGGTCATACTTACCGTCGAAAAGAGTTCGAATCGATAGCAAGTTATCGTTCAAGTCATTGCCTTCATAAAAATATATAATAAAATCTTGAGGAGCCTGCACTTTATAAAGCAGAGTTGTCTTGAGATACTCATAGTTAGAAATAGGGGCGCAAACTATTCCATTAAGGCTGCCCGCTCCTGACCGCCCAAAACTAATCACATCCCTGCCGGTCTGCCGGTAAATAACATGGGCGCTATGATAATCTGGATTTTTAGAAATATTCGCTGAGCGAAGCCAGTCACCTTCGCCTTGAGCATAGGAATCACCGATAAGAGCTACATAGTCTTTAGGAAACGTTGCTTTCTTAGAGCTTTGCGCCAATATGCGTGAGGCTTCCGGGATATAGCCGTACAACTTTAATGGAGAATACGGTAATAGAATCCGAAAAAGAAAAAACTCGATTAACAAATACGTAAAAAAGACGGAACTAAGGACCAAAATCGAATTCATGAGAATCAACTTCCAGTTCCATTTCATACGGATGTTCCGTTCCGTCTCTATGTAAGGTACTGTATTCACCACCTTGGTTTCCTTTCCCTAGTTTCGTATAGTAGATAAAATGGCTTCTTTTATAGAATCTGGAATAAATCTTTTGATTTCTCGGCCAATTGTTGAGCGTGACATTTGCTCCCACAGAGGCATACGAAATTCCCCTTGCCCATTCATCTCTAAAACTTTCTTGTAGTATCCAGCTTCTAGCGCGTCAATCCGACTTTGTTCAAATCGTTCCACACTTCTTCGGGCGTTACTTTTGATGACTTTCCTTAATGCCTGATCGGTACAGGCCATGCGGATCATGTCCGCAATGGCTTGCGGGTTTTCGTAATCGTCAATCAATAATCCGTTATGCTTATGTGTAATGGCCTCGGCAATTTCAGGAATATTCGAACCGACCAGGACAGCTTCGCATGCCAAGGCTTCAATGATCACAATCGAAAATCCTTCCCAGCGGCTGGGCATCGCCATGCAATCAGCCCAGGAAAAATAACGGGCCAATTCCTGGTTCGGAATGGCTTCAATAAAAAAACATTGTTCAAGCACACCGTAATCCTTTGCGACTTGAACATATTCGGCCGGCTCGCCTTTTCCAACAGCTAAAAGACAATAATCTTTTCCTAAATATTTCATGGACTTAATCAAATTATCCAAGTTCTTCTGTTTTGTCTTCCGACCGACATGGATAATCTTATGCTTAAAGGGATATTGCTTATTGAGCTCATCCCCAATTTCTTCCTTCGCATAAGGGCGCATCTCGTCAAAATGGATACGATTCGGAAGCATCCACACGCGTTCTTCTCTTTTGTGTTTGGTCAACACCAGCTTCTTGACGGCTTCCGACATGCACAAAACCACATCGGCTTTGGCAATCGAATCCCAAAGCATGCTGGGTGTGGTATCGTGAACGGAGACGATCGCCGGTATACCATTGACTTTATTTTCACAAGCCATTTCACAGGGCCAAAACCCGCCGTAAGCACGCACGACGCCGATATTCAATTCCTTTAGCCGGGAACTCAACTGTTCGGGGCGAGTATGGATGGCCCTCATCCCTAACAAATCAGGATTATCTTTTTCCAGAGGGGACAGCACATACACCTCATCGAAATATTTTAACGGATTAAAATATTCCTTCAGCCATTTCGCCCCATAACCGGCGGATAAATATATTTCGATGGGGTCGGTTGGGATCGCCGCCAATCTCTTTGTTTTCTTTTTCATTACTTCATTCATTGCTTCTCAATCTCCCAGCGTGTCGGTAGCTTGATCGATCCTCGGGCGTTTCTGGCACGCCCTACGACAAATCGATAAGCTTTATCGTGCCAATCTATCAAATTATCAGGTATTTCTTCTGCTATAAAAGTTGTGCAAACGTAACTATTCATAGGTAAATGAAACTCAGGCACACTGATTTTTATTTTTACTAAACCATTTAATTCCCCATTAAAATTTACATTTTCATAATGGCTGTTAATACAATAACTAAAGCCGCTATCATCGTAAAAGTAGACACCAAAAATCGGATCCTTTAATTTTTCATTTACCTTACATTTGAGACTAATATTTAATTCTTGTCCTGTTTCAAGAAATGATACCTCCCGGCCGCTTTTGTCATAAAACTTTAGAGAAACGACTTCCGCTTTCTTATATCGCTTGGACTCAAACACCGGATTAACGGCTGTTTTCTTTGACTTATGCTCTAAGACGTCTTTAATATAAAGTGAGATGGCCTCTTCACTCGGACCAAAAAATCTTTGCGTACCATTGAAAAGATAAAGTGTTTGACTGGTATATTCCCGTATTACATTTTCATTATGAGTTACAAGAATGATCGTGGTTCCGGTCTTTCTGACCTCAGCCATTTTTTGATAACATTTAAGTTGAAAATCTTTATCGCCCACGGCCAGGACTTCATCAACAAGCAATATGTCCGGCTCACAATGGACGGCCACAGAAAAACCTAGGCGCACAAACATTCCGCTTGAGTACGTCTTAACCGGCGCGTCAAGAAAATCGCCTATATCGGCGAACTCAACAATCGAATCAAACTTACCGTCAATCTCTTTTTTGGTCATGCCAAGGATGGCTCCGTTAACGTAAACATTTTCGCGTCCCGTCAGTGTCGGATGAAACCCGGCGCCAACCGCGATCAAAGCCCCGACTCTTCCCATTACGGTAATTTTGCCCTTGTCGGGCATGAAAATACCGTTGATTAATTTCAAAAAAGTTGTTTTTCCCGAGCCGTTAGAACCAATAAGACCAAACACCTCTCCTCTTTTTATTTCAAATGAGACATCATCGATAGCCCAAAACTCATCCTTCCTTAATCGCTCCGAGCGGCTCCGTAGTCCCAGCATATTCCGTCCAATATCATCCATCCCGTATAGCATGGATTTCTTAAGGGCCCGGCAATATTTCTTCGATACGTTCTCGACTTTAACGGCAATATGGTCGTCCACTTCTAAACCCTTTCTGTTATTTTTGTTTCGGTAATATGAAATAAAATTAAGCTCATTAATAAAAGAACTACTGAAAATATGCTTGAAACTAAAAACCCCTCGAATTCACCGATTTTCCCTTTCAGAATAATATCCCTTACAGCCGAGATAAAGTAATACAAGGGATTGATTTTTGTTAAGCTCGTCAATATTCCATATTTTGGTTTAGCGTATAAAACCGGTGTTAAAAACATAAAAAAGGTTAAGGCTAAAGGTAAGGCCTTGCTGACGTCACGTATCACACTGTTTAAAATGGCAAAAATAAATGCCAACCCAAGGCTTAAACAAAGAAGCGGAAAAATGACCAAAGGTAGAAACCAAGCAGCTGCCGATGGCATAATTTGATAGTAAACAAATAGAGCACCGACAAGAAACATTCGGATAAAAAATGAAACAAACGATGCCCCGAAAGACGCCAAGACGAGTGATTTCTTTGAGAAATTGATTTTCTGAATCATATCTCCTGCTCTTACAAGAGACTCGGCGCCGGAAATCAAACCGCCTGTAAAGAGACTCCATATAGCTACACCTAAAAGGGCGTACAGTGGGTAAGGGATTTTAATTTCTCCTGCTGAAAATACTCCCGAAAGATTCAGGATAATAAATGTGCCCACACTCATTAACGGGGCAATAAATGTCCAGCCAATACCGAGAAGGGATTGCTCATAACCTGCGAAGAAATCCCTTTTAAACAATTGAAAGGTAAGCCATCTATTTTTTATGATCTCGCGAAACACATCCGGAAGAATCGATAGATAGCCCTTTTTCAGCGAACTGTCCGGTTCGTACGTAACAACATTTTTTTTCATTTTAAAACTCCCTTTATACTTGCAGATCCCGGCGCGGCTTGTGTATTTTTCGTTGCATACGAAATAGCTGATGTCTTTTGTAATGCTATGCTGCCGTATCCCTTTCTAATCTCTTCTACGATATTCACGATCTGGAAGCTTCCGGTATTTAATAATTCGTGAACCGCTCTTCTAACATCAGGATGTTCGGAATCGTAGTCATCAAAAATAACGATCCCATTTTGTTCCAAATAGGGAATGTAGTTATTCATGTCGGCTTTAACGCCTTCGTATGAGTGGTCTCCGTCAATATGTAAAATAGCTATTTTATTTTTATCTTCCCATTGTTTTATTACATCCCCGGAGTTTCCCCTGATCGGTTTTACAAAAGTCTCTAGTTTGTTACTTTTTATTCTGAGCATAAACGTTTTATATGTATCAAATTTTTGATTCCAGGAAGGCGTCCCTGTAAACAGGTCTATGGCTATTAAAGATTGAAAACCATTTCTCATTCCGGCTACCGCCAACCAAGTTGTAGAACAACCCATATACGACCCGATTTCAACAATGAGTGCTTTCTTACCGCGATATTTCATTACAGTGTCATACAGAAACCTGCACTTTCTCTCATCCATCATGCCGTCATAGCGTGGCACAATGAATCTATATCTGATACTCAAATACAGGCGTCGCCACTTTTCATAGTTTAAGAAATCTCTAAATATGCTCATGTCTCTCTTTAAACTTTCAATAGCCCGCTCGGCTCTAAATGCCCATGATTTCCATATCTTTCTTTTCATCACCCGATATCCAACGGAAGAATCGGGTATTTCAAATTGATAACCGAAGAATTCAATGTCTTTCGCGTATCTTTGAGCAACGATTTCTCTCATTTCCGGAGTATAATAAGCACTGTAATGCGTATGCTTTGATTTATGCCGGATATGAGGCAGCTTGACTTGAGGTAAATCGATGATTCCGCAAATCTTCTTGAAATCTTCTTTCAGATTTTCATACCGCCCCACAAAATCCACGATCATATTTCCTTCTTCGTCGGTTAGATAACGCAGCTGATTGTAAAAGCAATTCTTTTCACCATCGTAATCATGAATCGTTTGGGTACAGTTTTTGATAAATTCCTCAAAATTTCTTGAGTTCTTAAGCATATATTCCCAAAGTCTGTTACGAGGACCCATGTTAACAGCCATGCTGTACCATGACACCAAGCGATCGTATGGATTCCGGACAAAGGCAAATTTATAATACTTTGTCCACTGTTCTTTCCCGATTGCCTTTTTGCCTTTTATGGCAAAATCATGTTTATTCAATAACGGCATCACATCAGGGATGTGTTCTCTAAGAACCGTGGCTATGCTTTCCCCGGCTGTTTTTTGAATATGCACAAAAATAAAATTGTGTTTCTCTGATATAAGCATTTGATATTCCTCGTTCAAGAGACTTAATTAAAATCTTCACAATCTGCTAAAAAGCAAGAATCAGAATTCAATCTTCCCTTGATCCCGTAAATTCGTTAGGAAAGAATAAATTTGATCGGCAAATATCTGATTTGCTTTTTCGTTAGGATGACAATCGGCTTGGTATATACAAAATTGCGATGCTGCCATATTTCTAAATGCTTGAGTTGCATCTAAAAACCAGAATTTATGTTTTTCGGCTAGGCTCTCCAGAAAAGCGAGAAGATTCGGCTCTAACGGTCTAATATCCAAAGCAACAACCACAACATGGGCACCTTTGGATTCTGCAAGTTTATGAATCCTGCCAAACATAGCATCCATATAAACTCTATGATCCTGATTTAATCTTTCGTTAGAATCCGAACTCCGATCGGGCATTTTCTGAAAAATAGTTGTTCCCATATTGCCAAGGAGTTTTTTAATCAATGTTACAGAATGCAATTCAAAAAAAGGATGGCTCACCGGTTTAACTTTATACGGTTTTTGAGAAAGCCTATTTTCTACGTACTCCTTTTCTTCCAGCCAATCGTTGTGCGCGCAAAACCCGATCAAAATAAGGTCCGGATTATACGAGATAACTTTATGTTCAAGAACCGCCGCATACTGCCTCAAGTTATACCCACCGACAGCAAAATTAATAAATTCGATTTCTCTATTTTGATATTCCCGAGCAAGTCTTTTTTCCAGAAGAGAATGGTACGCATTTTCTATAGGTATCCCTGCCGGCAATGTAAACGAATCGCCAATCACAGCAACACGAAACGTATTGCTGTTTTTCTGCATCTTATAATCTTTGTCTCGAAGGCCCTGGGTGTTAGTCGCAAATTTTGTCTTTTTAAAATAAGTACTTACGTTTGGCTTCAATTCATAAATGATTTCCGGATGGTCAGAAGCTCGAATTAATCCAGACGTCCCTAAGTTATGAACCGAATCCATAATGTGCGGTAACAGACTATCAAAACCGTATTGGTAAACTCGAACACCCGCTTCTAGCATAACCAAAGAGAATGTACATGATATGACTAGCAGGAAAATATTTTTCGTAGCGTTTCTTAATTTCATATCTAACTTAGTCCCTTCTGGTCAATTTTTTCCACGGTGCCATTATTATTGAGATAACCGAATTTTTCTCTTAAAAGGCCAGCGTCCTCGGAATCTTCGATAATGTTTTGTAATTCAACATCGCTTTCCGGAGAACGTTCTTGAACAATCTGCAATTTTTTGATCTTCTCGCCGCCGTCATCTGAACCCCATTCCCAATCAAAATTTTTAGGCCTTTGATAATGATCCACCCCAGTCTTTGTTTTTGAGCCCAGAAAGGAGAACAGCTTCTTTGTTATCATCTTGGGATCCCGAATAAGGTCTTCGTAACGCACGAAACAAACATCGGCATTCATCGAATCCACAGAAGTAAGAATCCTTTGATAAACCTGGCACCAATACTTCACCCAATCTGTTTTTGTCCAATGTTTAAGTTCCGTATCTTTATGCCGTCTTAATAAAGATTGAATGACCTCATATACATCTCTTACCAAGACAACGATCTTGATACGATCCAGCTTCGGGGATAATTTTGTGGTTGCGCCGGGGTACTTCAAAACAACGATCCGTTTGCCGCTTAAAAAATAAGCCTTTCGATACACATGATAGGCATTGCCGCCGAATTTTGTATAATCGATCTCCGGTAAATGAGAGACCCCCTCGGCTTCCGCAAGCAATGCTTTAAGAAGAGTCGAGCCGGAACGCATCGAGCTCATGATAAGAACAATTTTTTTGGGCGGTAAAAAATGATAAACCACCCAGCTATAGAGTTTTCCCAGCCGCTCTTTCAATGCTAGCCTTCCTTTAATCAATTCCGTCAGCATACCCGCTTGAAACCAGAATAACTTTTCGTGGGTCAGTGCTTTTTTCGCATCGCGTCTCAAATAATTCCAAATAGCCTCGAGAGCGTTTCCCAAACATTCACGTACAAGCCAGCGCGGGATCTTATTAAATTCACCTTTCACAATGACCTGTGAACGCCCGTGCACGAAACGCCAGCGTCTTAAATATCGTAGATCCATCTTATGGGAAGGAACTTTATGATGAACGCTCGCGGATGGGACATACACGGCTTTCATTCCGGCTCTTAATGCACGGCTGAGCATTTCTGAATCTTCTCTTAGAATTAAACGAGAACCCTTATTGCCAAGATCTGTCCGGAATGTTCCGACCTTCTCAAATACATTTCGCTTGAAAGCCATATTGGCCCCATACAAAAAGTCGCATTTGTCGCCTCCCTCCCTGACAAAGGTCTCGGAACCCTTATCTAGTAGCGCCAAGTGAGCTTGAAACTCCGGATTTAATAACCAGCGCGGAGGATCGGATTCCCACAACGGATGGATCGGCCCTCCTACGATGTCCGCGTCAAATTGATCAAATGCCAGAGAAATATTTTTTATCCATTCCTCCGAAGGAATGACATCGTCATCGGTAAAAACCAAAACATCACCCCGCGCTTCAAATATGGCGCGGTTTCGCGCGAAGCTTATGCCCTGGTTTTCTTCAAAGATGTAGCGTAAAGGAAAAACCGATTTCTCCGAAAACTGAGTAACCACTTCTTTTGTTCGGTCACGGCTATTATTGTCTACTACCAAAATCTCAACGGCTGCACCATCGGGCAGAATCTGTTTTTGCAATGCCTGCAAAGTGCCATGCACACTTTCAGAGCGGTTGTAGGTACAAACGATTATGCTAATCATGGATTCCCTCGAGCCGTAACCATTCCATGGCTTCCTGTGTGGACATGGCCCAGTGGGTCAATGCGCAGTCACTCGTCCAGGTTTCATAAAAGTTTTTTAACTTCCCATTATTATTGTCTAAACAAATATGCCGGATACCCAAAAGAACGCAAAGTACGTGTCCGTGAAGGCGATCGGTGACAACATAACCATATCTACTCAACAGATGAGAACCGCGCGTCAATCTGATCCCGGCGACCGTGTCATAACATTTCGACAGACGATGAGATGCACTTCTCAATCGATTTGGAAATTCTCTGCATAATCCGGCGGCTTGTTTATAAATAAACAGCGCAAGTGAAAAATCGTCTTTTAGCCAGTCGGTTCGATCAAGCTCAGCCCAGAGCGCAGCACCGTTTAAGGCAGATTCACCGTCGGAACGAAGAAGCGCCAAGCCTCGTTTTCCGGAATCTGCCGCTACCTCGAGCGGGCCTAAAGCAAAGGCCATGTCGGGGCACAAAAAAACTTGGCATTTGAATTCGTTTTTCGCAACGTTAAAACTTTCTTGATCGCGAACCAGCAGCGTCAAATCTGCGTGTCGATTAAAAATTTTCTTTGCTCTTCTCAAATTCTCCCTATTTTTAAAGCAAATGGATTGGGGCAGCTGAACAATGCTGTGATTTGGAAACGTTTCTATAATCATCTCGCGGAAACTTTGATGCGCCGGCCAAGTATCGCCGACATTTCCACCGCCATTTAATAGAATCGTTCCGTGGCCAATCTTCTCCGACAATACTTTATTTGAATGATTCGAGATATCGCTCGTGTATGTAATCACAGCGCCCAGTTTCTTCAGGCATCCCACGGCACCCAGCCAAATGGCGCTATCTCCTACATTCGCATAATTCGGAAAATCAAGAAGCGCGCAAGGCTCGCCCGGTCGAATCAGCGGCCAGAGCGTTTCTTCTATGACACCCGAAAGCCTTTGAATAAGCTCTAGACGGTCTTCTTTCTCTATAACTTTGGTCATGCTGTTACCTGCTCACAAGATTTTTCTCTGAAAAGAATCTTTCTGTTTAAAAATCCACGCGCTCTCCTCGGCCATCCTTTCAAACCTTTGAGGTAGACTTCATCCAGCATGTCTTCCAAAGCTTGGATCAGAGGCCGATCCGTTCCGTGACGCTTTGCCATCTTTAGCGTGGTCTCGGCACAATACCGCATGGTCAATATTTCGATCGGAGCTCTCGCCAGCAGAGCAAGTTCGAAAGGCCTTTCAAACGTCCGAACTTTGCCCAAGGCTTTGAACAACCGAAGGTTTGCCATAACCCTGAGACATTTTCCGCATTTCCCGCAATTATAGGATCCGTCGCGATTCTCCCAACACACACGCAAATGATTTTGTACGACTTTATTTGAGACAATGGATTCGATTTTTTGAACCCGGTTTACTTCGCAGCCATCGTGGACGATCTCGAGATTTTCCGTTCCCCATAACGGGTCAAGTAACGGATGCGATCCCCACGGTATTAAAAACGCATAATCATCTGAAGCGCCAATGTACATTCTGAAAAAATGCGATGACAAAAATAAAGCAACACTTGCGGCCGCGGCACCATGGGAATGTTTACCCCAATCCAGATGCCGGTCCATTAACTCTCTTATATTTGTTTCCACTTGGACTAAAGGAAACCCAAGTTCTTCGCTTGCTTTCTCAAGCTGAGAAGAGATTTTGGAACGCAAAGCGGCATCTTCCAGGCTTACATCAAAGCCATGCACAAAAATGAGCGATGCGATTTCGCTTCTATGTTTTAGAAGCGTATAAAATGAATCGACTCCCCCGGAAAAAAAGCAGCCTGCCTTACCGTTCCGGACGGGGCTTACATCGGCATAATCCTCACACTCGATTCGGATCTTAGAAAAATCAGGGTACCAACAATGAAAAATATCCTGGATCGTTTCGATTTTTTTCAGCAGCTGCCTCGAAGCCTTGCCTTCAACCTTTATACGGCTATTCGTTTTCATAGCAAGGAGCAAAACCCCCGCTAAAAATGGATTACTGTTTTGTTCAGGGACAATGCCGGACACCCGATAAAAAAAAGTATGTTCCTCGCTGCCAAGTTTGATCATGCTTGATAGCGTATAAACTTCGCCGTCTTTTTTAAGCACCGGTTTTTGAACGATGATTTCGCTTTGCATGATCACTAGGCAACCCTTGTCTTCCAACCCAACAAAAGTTGCTTGGCTTCTAACGTTGAACTCCTATCCAGAATATAAAAAGTGCCGAAATAAGCCGCAATGCCCGAGACTCCCAAAAAGAAAAAATTGAATAGGTGATAATTGACTGAAACGGGCCAAAGGATCGCAAAAAACCCTTCGAGTAAAAGGATGGTTCCGATCATGGCCAACCCGGAAAAAAGCGCAGCCGAAAGTTGTTGAAATAATTGGCCATACCGAAAGCGAACGATTTTTTTGGCGAGTCCTAGATTAACGGGCGCAAAAAGTATGACGGCCACGAGCTCCGAAACGACGCTGCCGATAAGACCGATTTGACGGATCAAAAAAATCAGCAAAGGTATTCGTACTATTAGATTAAAAAGCGTTAAGTTAAAGCTGTAATCAGGACGGCCCTTGGCCATAAAGATCGGCGACGAACACGCTTTAATCGGTGAGATCAACTGCACAAAACCGTACAATCTCACGAGGGGAATAATGGGCTCCCACTTTGCGCCGTAAAGAGTGAAGACAAACTCTTTAGATAAACAGATAAGACCGATACTGAACGGGATGGAAAGCATGCTCACGAATTTAATGGTTTTTAGATAAACACGCTGGAGCGTTTCTTCGTCATGCTGTATGCGCGAATACGCGGGAAACATCACCCCGCCGACAAGCTGCGTAAAGTGCGTGTTAATAAAATTGGCTACGTTATTCGATACGGCAAAGTAGCCGACCATAACGGTGCCGAGCATTTTCCCGATCACGATATCGTCCAGATTGGCCGTAAGATACCAAAGGAAACTCAAGCCCATCATAAATTTTCCAAAACCGAAAAGTTCTCTTGCAACCGTTAAATCAAAAGACCACGTCAATCGATAGCCCGACATTTTCCAGTTGAGGACGGTAATCACAACTTGTTTGATAACATACGCCCAAACCAAACACCAAACCGTCGGCGATACTAAGGCGATTAAAATAGCAAGGGTAGCGTTGGCGATCGCCCCGCTTAAATTAACGATGGCGATTTTTCTGTATTCCATTTGCTTGGCCAGTAGCGCAGCAGGCACCTTCCCGACGGTATTCAAAAGAAATATAAATCCTAAGGCTCGCACGACAGGCGTTACTTCCGGATTCTTAAAAAAGACGGCGACAAAAGGAGCTGCAAACTGACAGGTCAGAAAGATGGTCACCCCGGATGCGACCACCAGGAAAAATGTTGTGTCGGATGCTTTCTGAATCGATTCCTTGCGTTGGATGAGCGCCGAGTCCAGCCCAAATGACTTGACCAGATTGAGCGCGTCTATCGCCACAAACGCCAGCGCGAAGAGTCCAAAGCTCGCAGGATCAAGCATGCGTGCGAGTACGGCAAAAGATGCCACAGAAATAATTTTCTGAAGCACCTTACTAGCCACTTCCCACTTAACTCCTTGAACGGTCTTTTGTTTGAGTGAACGCATCATAGCTCTCTTCGACCCGCGATTTTTCGATTCGCGATTTTTTTAACACCCGGCCATTCGTAATAACCCAATCGCCAAGCGTTAAAGCGCCGCCACAGACTCACCGGACTTAGCAGAACCACTCCGAAAAGTGCGGCCGCGCCTTTCAGACAGGTGTCCAGATATATCGCCAGAGCAGTTGGAATCGTACGCGGCAAATAGGAAAGTTTCCGGTTATACCGCAAGAGAAATTCCCGAAACATTCCGCTTTCGCCCATGTCGATATTCCATTTGCTTTTGAAATAATTGTAGCCATTTTTAATTAAGCGCATGTCCCATCGCCACCGGAAGTACGCGATATCCTCCGCCCGGACAGGACTGTGAAGCTTATAAAAAATTACGGATTTCGGCTCGAAATACATGGGAAAACCCGCCTTCTGCCACGTGAGCCCCGAATCGCATTCGGCTACTTCATGAATGTTCTCATCGTACGCACCGAGCTTTAACGCTGTTTCTACCACCACAAGCTGGCAATGAAGCTCACCGTAATCGGTAGCTTGGCGCTTAAGATTGCTGCTGTCCCAATAACTCAATCCGTGATACCGGAGTTCTTTATGCGCATGCGCTTCACCATTTTTATACGTAACGTAGAAATCATTTCCAGCGGTATGGATAAGGTCTTCGGTCTCCAGCATAATCGGGACAACCATAGCTGCATTCGTCTCGCGCTGACAGCCGAGAAGTGCACCAAGCCAGTTCGGTCGAACGTGGACATCGTTGTCCATCAAAATCGCAAGCGGGGTCTTACAGTTCCGTAGACCAATATTTCTGGACTCGGATGGATTTAAAAACCGGTCTTCGATGACGAACCGGATTTTTTCTGAAAACCGCTTTTTGAGGCGACCATAGATTTTTTCAGGCGCGCCGCCTAGGACCAGGATGACTTCCGACACTTCATTCCACTCTGTTGTAACCTTCAATAATGTTTCCAGACAACTTTCCGTTGTTGAAAACTTATCTCTCGGTACAACAATAATGGAACATTGTTTCTGATAAGTCATTTCGGATCACTCCATTTCCCCGTGTAGGCGGGCTTCCAGCCCCGCAAACCCCGGGGCGAGACGCCGCTTGGTCGGGCGCTTGGTGCTGCGGTGCTGCGCGGTCGGCGCGGCGCCCCGACTACGCGCTATTTTGGGCACACGCTTTTTCGTCACTTTATAAATGGAATAGCCGGCGAAAGAGTGAAGGACTGAAAGCGGCATGGAAAACCTTTAAATCCTTGCGACAATCTTCCGGGGGTCGGAAAAACGGCGGGTGGCATTCCGGGTATCAAGCACAGCCGAGGCATGATCCAAAACAAATTGGCATTCGATATTCTTGTGGTCGGTGAGGATCACCGTTAAATCGGATTGCTCCAGCGCTTTTGTAAACGCAGCGTTTCCGTTCTCCGTCGGAAGCGAACGATACACTTTTTCGTGCAAGGTAAAGCTCGGAACATAAGGATCGGCATACGAAACCTCGGCGCCATTTTTTTCGAGCATTTCGATAATTTCAAGCGCCGGAGATTCACGGATGTCGTCAATATTGGCCTTGTAGGTAACGCCCAGAATAAAAATTTTTGATCCGTTCAAAGACTTTTTCTTTTCATTCAAAACCGTGCGCGCTTTTTCAACCACAAATTCCGGCATGCTCGCATTTACTTCGCTAGCCAGTTCGATAAAACGCGGGCTAAAGCCGTGAATACGCGCTTTCCAAGCCAGGTAGTGCGGATCGATCGGAATGCAGTGACCGCCAAGGCCCGGCCCCGGATAAAAAGGCATGAATCCGAACGGCTTTGTGGCGGCCGCATCAATAATTTCCCAAATGTCTACGCCAAGCTTGGCGCTCATCTTGCAAAGTTCATTTACGAGACCGATGTTGACGCTTCGAAATGTATTTTCAAGAAGCTTTACCATTTCGGCCGAACTGGTGGATGAAACGGGATGCACGTTTTCAATAGCCAGCTTATAAAAAGCCGTGGCCAGCTTCGTACACTCCGCCGTAACGCCGCCCACCACTTTCGGAATATTTTTTGTGTTGTACACGGGATTGCCCGGGTCCACACGCTCGGGCGAAAATGCCAGAAAAACATTTTTGCCAACCTTAAAACCTTTTTCCTCAATCATAGGAAGGATCACTTCATCGGTTGTGCCCGGATAGGTCGTGCTCTCAAGGATAATGAGCATGCCGTCATGCAGGTATTTCACAATCTCCTGGGTCGCATTGACAATATAGGAAATATCCGGATCTTTGGATTTACGAAGCGGCGTCGGCACGCAGATGTTGACGGTGTCTAACTCACGGATCACCGAAAAATCGGTTGTTGCACGGAGTTTCTTTTGACCGACCAGGTCACTCAGAAGCTTTCCATCGACATCCTGGATATAACATTCCTTACGGTTGATGGCATCGACTTTTCGTTTATCGATATCGATACCGACCGTTTCGACGCCGTTTCTGGAAAATTCAACAGCCAGGGGCAGTCCGACATACCCAAGGCCGATGATCCCGGCACGAATGGTTTTTGTTTTAATCTTCTGTTCTAAAGATGTCTTTGTTTCGGTTAACATTATTCACTCCTCAACTGTCCTAATATCATTGCGAATTGATGCATCACAACCGCATCCCGAGGCGGGACGCCGCTTGGCTGAGCGGCGGTCGGCCGCTTGGTCCTGCGGTGCCGCGCGGTCGGCGCGGCGCCCCGGCTACGTCTTATTTTTTACTCGCGTAGCCGGGGCATCTTGCCCCGGATTACTACCAATATGGGTACGGATCCGTCTGATCTGCAAAATGTGCCGAAGAAAAAATATAATCTTCAACTCTACCAACGGTTCCAGCTTCAAGCGGGTTTCGGTGAATATAATTTAATTTCTCATCGAAATCTGCCTTATTCCTTACGGCATGCTCATAATAATTATCTTGCCATATTTTTCCAGATCGTTTGTTTCGCTTGTTAATGGCTTTTGCTGTGAAACTTTTCAGGCTATGCATTATTGATGCAATAGTTTTTTTACCAGCAGACCAAGCTAAAAAATGAATGTGATCGGGCATAATTACGAAACTATACAGCTTGAAATCTCCACGATCTCTTAGAAAATAAAGCGCATTCAGTACGATGCTTGCATCCTCGGCTCCTGTTAACCAAGGTTTCCGGTCTTCTGTAACCGCCGTTATGAAATAAACACAATCTGAAACTTCAATATGATTTAAGCTTGTCACAAAACTCTCATCCCGGGGCGGGACGCCCCGGCTACGGTACTATTCGACGGTAACGCTTTTGGCTAAATTGCGAGGCTGGTCCACGTCGGTACCGCGGAGCGTCGCAACGAAATACGCCAAATACTGAAGCGGTAGGACACATAAAAACGGCGATAAGAATTCGCTGGTTTCCGGAATGTAAATCACATCGTCCGCGATTTTCTCTAAGCCCGTATTGCCCTCTGTAGTAATGGCAATCAGCTTTCCGGACCGGGCCTTTACTTCCTGAATATTGGAAACCATTTTTTCGTAAACGCTGGACTCCGGCATGATAGCCACCACCGGCATGTTCTCATCAATTAAAGCAATCGGACCGTGCTTCATCTCGCCCGCCGGATGGCCGGTCGCGTGAATATAAGCAATTTCCTTAATCTTTAACGCACCTTCGTGAGCATTCGGATAATTAATCCCACGAGCCAGAAAAAGAAAATCCCGGGATTCGTAATATTTTTCGGCAATGGCCTTTACACATTCCTTTTGCGCAATAACCAGACGCATCTTATCGGGTAACTCGAGAAATTCTTCGGTAAGCCTTGTAAGCGTCCCCTCGTTGGCCAAACCCCGCGCTTTGGCCCACCATAAACTTAAGGCAAAAAGCACGCCGAGCTGGGCCGTATAGGCCTTCGTGGAAGCCACGCCGATCTCGGGACCCGCCTGGGTATAGATGACGGCATCGGATTCGCGCGTGATGGTACTGCCGAGTACATTACAAATGGATAGCGTCTTACAACCGCTTTCTTTCGCGTGCCTGAGGCCCATCAGCGTATCGAGGGTCTCACCGGACTGCGTGATCGAGAGAAGCAGCATATTTTTCTGCGGGATAAGCTTGCGGTAGCGAAATTCGGAAGACACGTCAACTTCCGTCGGAATGCCGGCAAGGCTTTCCAGGAAAAATTTTCCCGTAAGCGCGGCGTGCCATGATGTCCCGCAGGCTTGTATTAAAACGCGCTCAACTTTCTTTAATTCGTTTTGATTGAATTTAAGCACATCGAATAAATTGTCATTGCGAGCCGTGGCCCCAAGCAAGGGCGAAGCAATGACAGACGCATCTGGAAAGCGCATGCGGATGAGGCGCTCAAGAACAACAGGCTGCTCCTCGATTTCCTTGAGCATGTAATGCTCAAAACCTTCCTTGCTTACATCCTTAGCGTCCCAATCAATGTGAATAACATTGTGCTCGACCTCTTCACCCGAGACTGAAGTAATCTTTACGCCTTCCTTCGATACCACCGCCATTTGATAATCTTCCAGAAAAATAGCTTTCCTCGTGTAATCGATAATGGCCGGGGCATCGGAAGCGACAAAGTTTTCACCGTCGCCGAGTCCCACAACCAGCGGGCTTCCGTTGCGCGCCGCCACAAACAAATTACCTTCGCGTCCGCTGATAACGCAGAAAGCATAGCTTCCTTGGATCTCCTTAATCGTGCGGCGCACCGATTCCTCGAGACCGCAGCCCTGGATCACATGGAACCGTTCGATAAGATGAGCGAGCACTTCCGTATCCGTATCGGACGTAAACACGTGCCCTTCTCTAATCAGGTGCGTTTTTAAAACGTCGTAATTTTCAATTATTCCATTATGAACTATCGCGACGGTTTTTGTGCAATCCGAATGAGGGTGAGCGTTCTTCTGGGAAGGTTCGCCGTGCGTGGCCCAGCGCGTATGGCCGATGCCTAGAAAACCGTGCATGGGATTTTCGCGAATGCGCATTTCAAGACGCGCGAGTTTCCCCGGTTCTTTTACGACGGAAAGAATACCCTGATCGATCGATGCCAATCCGGCAGAATCGTAGCCCCTATACTCCAGACGCGAGAGCGCCTTTAGAAGAACCGAATCAATATTTCTATTCCCGATATAACCAACGATTCCACACATAAATTAAGAAGCCCTTCCCATCTATGCAAATTTATCGTTTATCACGCAGCAAACCGTACAATTTTATCCGCTGGTTCTGCGAGGTTACAACCGATTGTCCGGGCAATGCTTTAAATCCACTTCAGGTAGTTGCCTCCGTCGACGCTTCATAAATGCCGTCCCGGCATTTACTGCGCTCGGTGAAAATTGCTCTCGCACATCGTGTGCTACGCAATTTTACACAACGCGCCTGCGGCAACTACCTGAAGTGGATTCATCTAATTCGCGCCCTGCTTCTGATAGCTGCAGAGGCGGCTTGTGTGAGATGAGCGTAGTTCAGGACGAACGAAGCCATCTCACACGCAACGGAGGAAATATCGAGGACGATATTTCCGTAGTGGCGCCGACGCAGCTATCAGAAGCAGGGCACGCATTCCGCGATGCCGCAATTCGTAATTGCCTAAGCGAGTAACGCAACGATTAAGCTGAAGCGGCGACTCGGGAAAACTCCGGTAACGTCAAAAACCAGTCGACGGTTTTCTTGAGTCCTTCGGGAAAACGCGTCTGGACTTTAAAACCCAAAAGCTTTTCAGACTTGGAAATATCCGCATACGTTCGGCGGACATCGCCGGCACGTTTGGGTTGAAAATTGGGCTGAGTATCATGCACACCCAAAATGTCTTTCAAGCCGTTGAAAATATCCAGCACCGAATATTCTTCATGGCACGCAATATTGAACACTTCGCCCGCCACACCTTTTGCGAAAGCAGCGCGAATATTGCCTTCGACCACGTTATCCACGTATGAAAAATCCCGGGACTGCAGTCCGTCCCAATGAATTTCAGGCGATTTACGCTTGAGGAGGCAGTCGATGAAAATCGGAATAACGGCCGAATACTTGGACTCGGGATTCTGACGCGGCCCGAAAACATTAAAATAACGAAGGCTTACCGTATCGAGACCGTAGAGCTTGGTAAAAATGTTACAGTAATATTCACCCATAATTTTGGACGCTGCGTAGGGTGATTGCGGATTTGGTATATCGGTTTCCTCGCAAGGAAATTTTTCGGTATCGCCGTACACGGACGATGACGATGTGGAAATAACGCGCTTCACTTTGGCGTCACGCGCCGCCAAAAGCACATTAAGCGTACCGCCGACGTTCACATCATTTGTTTCCCGCGGATCATCAACCGACCTCAGCACCGCACGAAGAGCCGCTACGTGAAACACGTAATCAACGCCCTTTACCGCATCCCGCACCGCATGATCGTCCCTCAAATCTCCGACGATCAACTCAATCTTGGAACCCAGATGCGCGAGATTCTCGCGTTTACCCGTTGATAAATTATCAAGCACCCGGACTTCGCACCCGCGCTCGACCAGCTTATCAACAACGTGCGATCCGATAAATCCTGCGCCACCCGTAACCAGACATTTAGGCATAATTCAATGATCTCCCTTCAAAATCTACTCTTTTGTCACCCCCGCGCAGCTCGGTCGAGCGGCGGTCGGCCCGGCGTAAGCGGGGGTCTAGGTCGTGGATTCCCGCTTTCGCGCCGCTTGGCCGGGCGCCGGTCGGGCGCTTGGTGTTGCGGTGCTGCGCGGTCGGCGCAACGGGAATGACACATCTACTTTCTGTTTAGAATTTTTTTCTGCCACCAATCGGTGAATTTATTTTCTAACCCTTGCAGATGTTCTTCGGTGAGCTTTAAGCGCTTGCGAATACGATCGCCTTTTCCTTCCCCGGCGCCTTCCTCGTAGGTGTAGGTGTAACCATAGTCATAACGGTACTCCGATGAATGGAATTCTACGTGAGTGAGTACATACCCTAACACTTTTGCGCCGGACTGCTTAAAAAGCATGCTGGAGTGCCCAATGATGCTCTTGGGTGTCCTGCCGAGCTGGATCACCATAAGCACCCCGTCGGCTACGGGCGCAAGCATACCTGCATCCGCTACGGCCATAATGGGCGGCGAATCGATAATGATGTAATCAAAGTGATTTCTGAGCTCCGCCAGGAGAATCTTAAACTTATTTGAACTAATTAGCCCCGAAGGATTATTCACATGTTCGCCCCTCGGCATGATGGCGAGATTTTCTTTGGCGTTGCGGTACATTACTTTCTTGGGCGAAAGACCGTTCTCGTCGGTCAAATACTCCGAAAGACCTTGCCGTTTACTGCCCAGTCCCAAGTAATCGGCCAGCTTACCGCGCCTTAGGTCTGCATCGATCACACAGACTTTAACATCGCTGTTCTCGGCAAGTGAAAGGGCCAGGTTGGCCGTGGTTACGGTTTTACCCTCACCGTGAATCGCGCTTGAAACAAGCACCACTTGGGCCTTGTCTTTGTCCAGGTGGGTACGAAGATTTACGCGAAGCATTCGGTACTGTTCGGAAATAAGCGAATTCGAAAAGTGATGCGTAACAATCGGATGCTCCGGAACCGTATTCTTTACTTCCGTTACTCCCTGAATCCAGGACTGCCGGCGCGGCGGCTCGGACTCCGCCGTCATCGAAAAAGAGGTAACAGGGCGCTTCGACTGCTCGATATCCTCCTGCTTTAACTCCTGAATTTTTTCCAGCGCTTTAGTAAACTTGCTCATATCTTTTCTCCCCTCGAAAACGAAGTTCTGAGATGGTCTCCTCAATAATGAAGGGTGTGATCACCCTCATTTCTTCCAGGCAACCAGTCAACAGTGCATGATCACATAAAAGATTAATCAAACGCGGAATGCCGCGCGAAAACCGGTACACCGCCGCCAGAGCATCGGCATTGAAAACCGGATCAATCCATTGGTCTTCGCTGCGCACGCGGTTTAGCCGGTGCATGATGTAGTCCCGCGTTTCGGATTCGGTCAGCGGATGAATGTGGTAATGAATGGCAATACGTTGTCTTAACTGCTCGAGCCTGGGCATTTCAACCTTGTTTCTCAATTCCGGCTGGCCTACGAGCACAATCTGAATCAGTTTCTCTTTTTCGGTTTCTAAATTCGAAAGCATACGCACTTCCTCAAGACAACGCGGTGTGAGATTCTGTGCTTCATCAATCAGAAGAACTACGGTTTTATCATCGGAAGCTTGCCGAAGCAGGTATTCGTTCAATTGAATCAAAAGCTTCTCTTTGGTACCCATTTGGTACGGGATAGCCAAATCTTCCATAAGGAGGTAAAGAATCCCTTTCGGAGAAACATGCGTATTGGTAATCACCGCGGTCTGCACGCTGTCGCCAAGACGTCTTAAAAGCGTCCGCACGACCGTGGTCTTGCCGGATCCGATTTCGCCGGTAACGAGGGCGAAACCTTTGCGCTGGCGGATGGCGTAAAGCACCGCATCCAGAGCCGACTTGTGTTTCTCGGAAGGAAAGAAAAAGGTGGAATCCGGCGTTTGGTTAAAGGGATTTTCCTTAAATCCGAAAAAGCTGTTATACACTGGCCACTCTCCTTAAACGTTCTCCGGCCAGAAGCTCTTCCGGACGGATGCTGGCAATCACGCCCATAATAGGAAGCTCCAGAAGGAATCGGGCTTCGTCGACATTACGAATCGAATTGTCGCTAAGTTCGGCCAAATAGACCGCCATGCTTCCGATACCCAGGCCAACCAACAGTCCGCCGAAAAACATAAGTATGGGATTGGGCTTTACCGGTCTAAGCGGTAAACGGGCCGGCTCCAAAACCCGGAATTTGGTCCCCTTTTCGGAGCTTTCAAGGCGATGCGATATTTTTGCGGTTTCCAGTTTTTGCAGAAGCGATTCATAGATACCGGCATTTACAAAATAGTCGCGCTGAAGCTTGGCAAGCTGCTGCTCCTGCCGGGGTACGCTTGAAATAAGATGCGCATATTCGGACGGATCAATATTCGCGCCGTCTTCCTGCGCTATTTGAATTTGACTGTCGCGCTGCTCTTCAAGATTTTTGATGAGATTTCTTGTTTCGAGCACACGCGGATGCTCCTCTGTGTTTTCGGTGAGAAGGCGATTTAATTCGATCTTGAGGGCTACAAGCTGCTCATTCATGCGCGTGGCAATCGGCAGGTTGGCATTATAAATTTCTTTAAAATCCCGCAGATCTTCTTCGGATTTCTCAAGCTTGGTGCGGTACATTTCAAGCTCTTCTTCAATAAAAACGATGGCGCTATTGGCATTCGCATCCTGCGACGTAAGGCTTCCGTCGATAATAATCTCGCTCAAGGTTTGCACAATATCCTGGGCCTTTTTCGGATCGGACCCTTCAAAGCCCACCGTAATGATGTTGTTGCCTCTGAGCGCAATGGACACATGATCACGCAGACTTTTAATGAGCTTCTCAAAATCACTCGGGGCCTTAGCCTCTTTATCCAGATCCAGCTCCTCCACCAATCGGGTCAGCCGGGTCCACGACAAGAGTTCCTCACGCAATGTACGTAAGCGTTCGCTTACGCGCGGCGAAATAGCCAAACTCGAAATGAGGGGATTTAAGATTTGCTCCTCTTCAACGAGAAGAACGGTAGACGCCCGGTACGTCTTTGGTAAAAACAGGCCAAGCGCCAGCGAAACGACAAGCGCAAAAGCAATCAACCCAAAGAAGATCTTCTTATGCCGGAGTATCATATAGTAATACTCGCGCAACCTTAGCGTGCTTGAAAAATTCTGCAAATCTAAATTCATAAACTCTCCTCTAAATCCTAGAAATATAAGTTCTTGTCATTCCCGCGAAATGTCTACCATTGTAGGGGCGTCGTTTACGACACCCTCAACGGGCGTGGTAAACCGCGCCCCTACAATGGCCAAGAGTTTCTCGCAATTACATCCACGTCAACTTTCGATCATGTTCCACAAATTTAAGACAATACGCACACCCAACCTTGCGCCAAAAATGAGTAAGGGCCAAAAGAATAAAGTATGAACACGACGAAAATTTCTCATATTTAATTCAGATAACCATTTTTCCTAGCCTCATTTCCATAAGCCAATGAGTATACACTTGAAGCTTGGAATATCGGCCCTACCACTCTTGAGAAACTATTTACAAATCTATCGAAGTATTTCTGATGAACCACAATGGTGTCGCCAGCCTCCAGAAAGAAGTCCTCGGCGGCGTCCCCTTTAATAATCAGATCGTTCAGGTTGACCTTTTTGCTTGTGGCGTTTCCGTCCTCGGTCAAATTCGAAGGTCGAATAACGTAGACGCGCTTCATCGAGCCGTCTTCGCGCGGAAGCCCGGCCGCAACAATCGCTTCTTTTACCGTAATCTGATCACCTTTCATCGAATATTTGCCCGGCCGATTCACGAAACCGAAAACAAAAACCGATTTGCTGAGATAGTCGGAAATCATGACGGCCACTTCAGGGTATCTCACAAATTTCGTTAGGGCTTTGTTGATATCCGCCTTGAGTTCATCTTTGGTTTTTCCTGCAGCTTTAATATCGCCGACAAAATTGTACTGAATATTGCCTTCCGGATCGACAACGTAGCGACCGGAGAAATCCGGCTGATTGCGAACAATAATGGTAATGACGTCGTCTGTGCCAAGCGTGTATTTGGAGCCCTCACCAATAACCTCCATATAGGGAGAATAATGAGCGAAAGGAGAAACCTCCGATGCGCCAAGCGGATCGGTTGCCTGCGGTCCCGCTCCCTGTACCGGGGCTGCGGCGCTCATATATTGCTGCTGAAGCGGCCCCGAACTATAACTAGGCGATTGCATGAAACTTGCGTAGGGTGAGAACTGGGTGCCGTAGCTCGTTGAATATCCTACGGGAATAAGAGGAACTTGTCCGGGAGGTGTCTGGCCCGAAGGACTCGATGCTAAGGCGCTCAAATCGTTTGGATTTCCGGAATATTTCAGATCCTCGGCGTAGCCTTTGGCCTGCCAAACGAATCCGATGGTTACAGGAAACAAAAAGAAAACCGAAAGAGCCTTCTTTATTATTACTGGTGCGTATTTCATAGTATTGGCGATCCTCTCATAAATAAGATTCCCTTCAAATTTTAAGCTGTCCCTAGACTTCGTAAACGGCATTGATAATTTTTTCGATGTCGGTAAGCTCTTCCCCTGTATAGGAACGCCACCCCTTCCAGTCGCGCTTAGCTTTGCGAATGCGACCGGCTTTCTCCCAGCGAATAAGAGTCTTTACGGTTACTCCGACTTTTTCAGCTACTTCTGTAATAGTTAATCGTTCTTTGTCCACGACTGGAAAACCTCCCTCTCTGGAAACCGGGCATTAAACCGGTGTACAATAAAGTAAATTTTGTAAAAATTGATTAGTATTTCCGCTCAATTTTTGTTCGGGGATATAACACCCTGAATTGCCGCGCCGACCGCGCGGCACTGCAGCACCAAGCGGCCGACCGCCGCTCGGCCAAGCGGTGGAGTGCCTGACAATGACCTAGGCTGTCCGGTAGAGTCCTGGTATTTGCAGTTTGCATGCCAAAAACCTATAAACTAAAATATTGAAAGATAATTGTGCGCTTATGTCTAAAACAAAGGTTTTGTGATGGGAAGATTTAATTTTAAAATGTTTTCATTATCAGATGGACGAGACTAAAATGATCTTTTTTTTAAACTTAACTATATATATGCTAAAAAAAACGTCATAACATTATATAATAAAATAACTTACATCAAGTATATAAATTTAAACATTGCGAATATTAGGCTTTATTTTTGTAAGTTTACTGTTTTAAGCATATTACAACAAATGGTTGATAATTATAGGAACGTCTGCTAACCTTTTTACAGCTTTCGAACTCTAAAGGATTGGAGGTGCCATCACAAAACATGGATGGAAAAAGGGGTAAGTTAATCCTCATTGTCGAAGATGAACACCAAATCGCTCACCTGCTTGAAAAGCGCCTGTCTCTTTTAGGGTTCAATGTTATCTTGGCTTATACGGGTGAGACTGCGTTAAAACTTCTAGAAAAAAGTAACCCTCACTTAATTCTTCTGGACGTTATGCTTCCCGGAATTGACGGATATACCGTACTTAAGGAAATTCGACAGCAGGAACTTAATCTAAAGAGATCCGACCCTGTCCCCGTTATTATGCAAACAGCGCGGGGGCTTCCCACCGAGATACTTTGCGAGAGTGAAGGAATATCCAGCTTTATTCGAAAGCCTTATGATATGGAAGAACTTTTAGGCGCCATTTCAGGCGCCCTAGATGATCTTTAATGATGAAGACAACGGGTCGGAGTACTTACCCAACTCCGTATAGACGCACCAAAAACAATTTGTTATAATCCCGCCCAACATACAGCCCGGTATTTCTCCATATAGAATCACCGGCCGGCTCATTTAATTCAAATTCAGATTTAACTCCCATAAACCTAAAAACATGGAGCTATAAAAATGGGTACCCCTACAAATAATAAAGCTGTACTTGAATGGGTTGATGAGGTGGTCAAGCTCTGCCGGCCTGATAAAGTCGTTTGGTGCGACGGCTCGGAAGATGAAAAAAAACGCCTTACGAAGGAATGCCTTGCGGCGGGTGAATTAATTGAATTAAATCAGCAGAAATTACCCGGCTGCTATCTTCACCGCTCCGATCCGAACGATGTCGCGCGTGTTGAGAAGCAAACATTCATCTGTACAAGAAATAAAGAAGATGCCGGACCTACCAATAACTGGATGGCGCCGGATGAGGCTTACAAAAAAGCTCGCGCTATTTTCGAAGGCTCGATGAAAAGCCGGACGATGTACGTCATTCCTTTTCTCATGGGCTTGCCAAATTCTCCGTTTGCCAAAATTGGTTTTGAACTCACCGATAGCCGTTATGTCGTACTCAATATGGGCATTATGACCCGCATGGGTAAAATTGCTTTGGATCAGCTTGGAAATTCGCCGGACTTCACGAAGGGGCTTCATAGCCGCGCGGATTTGAATATTGAGCGCCGCTATATCCTCCATTTCCCCGAAGACAACACAATCTGGAGCGTGGGTTCGGCCTACGGCGGAAATGTGCTGCTTGGGAAAAAATGCCTCGCGCTTCGCATCGGAAGCTGGCTCGGAAGAAAAGAAGGCTGGCTCGCTGAACATATGCTTATTCTCGGCATTCAAAATCCAAAAGGCGAAATCCGCTATGTTGCCGCCGCGTTTCCCAGTCAATGTGGAAAGACGAACTTGGCCATGGTCGTGCCCCCGGATATGTTCAAGGGGTATAAAACCTGGACCGTAGGCGACGATATTGCGTGGCTTCGCATCGGCGCGGACGGACAGCTTTGGGCCGTTAATCCGGAAGCCGGATTCTTTGGCGTAGCTCCCGGCACCAGCGCAAAAACCAATCCGGTGGCGCTTCAAACGATTCAGCGTAATACGCTGTTTACTAACGTGGCCCTAAAGCCCGATGGCACGGTGTGGTGGGAAGGGCTTGAAGAACCGCCCGCCCAATGTATCGATTGGCTCGGCAAGCCGTGGACGCCGGCGTCTAAAGAAAAGGCAGCACAACCAAACAGCCGGTTTACGACACCGGCGGGACAATGCCCGTCCATTTCACCGGAATGGGAAAACCCCAAAGGCGTTCCGATCAGCGCCATTATTTTTGGCGGAAGGCGCGCCAAAGTAGCGCCGCTCGTCTACGAATCCTTTAATTGGCAGCACGGCGTATATGTGGGCTCGACGATGGCGTCGGAAACAACAGCAGCGGCGGCAGGACAAGTCGGCGTGGTTCGCCGGGACCCGATGGCCATGCTTCCTTTCTTAGGTTATCACGCGGGCGAATATTTCCGTCACTGGCTCAACATGGGCAAGAAAATAACGAAGCCGCCCAAGATTTTCCACGTGAATTGGTTCCGCACGGATAGCCAGGGAAAATTCATGTGGCCTGGATTTGGCGAAAACCTGCGCGTACTTTTATGGGTTCTCGATCGATGCGAAGGAAAAGGCGATGCTCTCCGCACGCCGATCGGCTACGTCCCTACCCCGGATGCCGTCGCAACAACCGGGCTGAAACTCTCTCCCGAAACCTTTAAGGAGCTTTTGAGTGTCGACAAGGGCGAATGGAAACAGGAACTCGAACTTCAGAAGGAATGGTTCGACAGCATCGGGCCGAAATTGCCTGAAGAATTACGCCGTGAACACGCCGAACTGGCTAAACGTTTGGAAGAGAAAGAAAAGGCAGCCGTTAGGTAGTTGAGGTTTCTTGGAATTCGCTGATGCGTTTTTTGACGAAGGGTTTCCAAATAAAGTTTACCGGGTAAGGCTTGAGTTCCAGATTTTCGGCTTCTTCCCTGCTTTTCCCTTCAAATTTCATCCGGTAAAGAACGCAAGCCACGCCCGTCCGCTCGGCGCCGCGGCGGCAATGAACGAACACGGGTTTTTGCGCCGGATCGTTCATGATGGAGAAAAATCGCTCCATCACTTCCGGAGCCGGTTTCTCAAATATTTTCCAGGGCAAACTCACATATTTCATACCCGCGGCTTCAACAAGCTTTCTATCCTTTTCGATCCCGTTTGACTCATGCCTGAAATTCACCACGGTTTTAATGCCGAGCTGTTTTAATAACGGATAGGCGCCGTCGGACGGCTGGGCGCCGCGATACAGCCCATCGGCTACCTTGGCAAAAAGCTCGATTTTTTCTTTTAACATAAGTTCGATATTTTTATTTTCGGCATGAAGAAAATTCACAGGAACCATTAGAAAGGTAAGAAAAACCAGGTTAAAGAATAGGCGTCTCAATTAAAAAATACCTTATTTTCTCTTCTCCAGAGGAATAAATTTCTGCGGCTTGGGCCCGATATAGTCGGAAAGAGGACGAATCAAGCGGTTGTTTTCCATCTGCTCAAGTACGTGAGCAATCCAGCCCGCCATACGGCCCGAGGCAAACATGCACGTGAACATATCGATCGGAATATCGCAAAGCGCGAGCACCGATGCGGAATAAAGATCCACGTTGCAGTACAAGCCTTTTTCCCTGAAAGCGACTTTCTCGAGCTCTTCTGAAATTTGATACCAGGTCAAATTTCCTTTTTTCTCGCCGAGTTTCCGCGCAAGATCCGCGAGCGGTTCGGCCCGGGGATCGCGAACCTTATAAACCCGATGCCCAAATCCCATAAGTTTCTTTTTCTGGGCAAATAAATTTTTCACGTAAGGCTCTGTATTTTCGACGGTCTTGATTTCGATAAGCAATTCCATAGCCCGTCGATTAGCAGAGCCATGCAAATCGCCCTTGAGAGCACCAATGGCGGCAACAACGGCGGAATGTAAATCGGAAAGCGTTGCGGCCGTCGTGCGAGCCGTAAATGTAGAAGCGTTAAACTCATGATCGGCCAGAAGTACGAAATACGCATCGAGCGAGCGCTTGCTGATTTCATCCGGGATTTCTCCGGTCAACATATAAAGAAAATTCTCGGCGAGACCTAAACCGGGGCGGGGAGCGATGGGCTCGTGGCCGTTACGAATTCTTTCGAAAGCGGCAATCACCGTCGGCGTGCGCTCGAGAAGCCGTATCCCTTTATTGATATTGGCTGCGCGGGTGTATTCTTCGGCATCGGGATCGTAAAGCGCCATGGCCGAGACAGCCGTACGGAGCACCGACATCGGCGGCGCCGCGTGGGGACAGGTTTTTAAAAATTCTATAACTTGGGGCGTTAATACCCGCTCGGTGGAAAGCCGCTCCATCCATTCGGAAAGCTGTTTTTTATTCGGAAGATCACCGAACCATAAAAGATAAGCGACTTCTTCGAACGTGCAGTTTTCTGCTAAATCATTAATGTCGTAGCCGCGGTAGAGAAGCTTGGCTCGCTTTCCATCGATAAAACAAATGGCGCTCTCGCCCGCAACGATATCTTCAAGACCTTGTTTAAAACCGGAAGAAGATTTTTTGGAGGCTGGGATAGTGTTTGCGTTAGCTTTTGGCATGAATTAAAAAGGAATAGGACTACGCTGTTTTCTGAGTACTTAGTTCGGCCTTCTTGACAAGAAGTTGGCGTGCGTAACGTGATTGAAAACCGCCCATCTTCTGTTCGACTTCTTTCAACTGGGCATCGACTTCCTTAAGCGTCATCGCCGAAACTTTGCGGATGCTTTTCTTCCCCGCTCCTTCGGCCGGCGCTTCCGGCGTAGCCGACGCGGCAGCAGCGGGTTTTTTTGCTTCGGCTTCCTTAGGCTGGGAACTTTTAACCTGGGAATCTTTTACTTCTTTGTCAGCCATAAATCCTCGTTGAAATGTTACAAATAGATCTTACGAAAGGCCGTTACGATAGCCGAAGTCACTTCCCTTGTCAAGCGCGAGTAAAGTAACGCGAGCAAAACAACATTACACGCGGACGGAAGGACGGGAGACTTTTCGCCAAGCGAGAAAAAGATATATAAATTCTGCGACAAGGAAGAGTGTTACCCACTGTCCGCCGCCGGCGCCAAAGCCGTAGCTGTGGAGTCCGCGGCCGAGTACGAAATTAACTCCGTACCAGGTCATCACAATGAGCATAAAACAAAGAACGGCGCCTACGGACAAGCCAAAATCCTTTACCCAACCAATAAAGCGCGCGTGAAGCAACGCGAGATAACCTAAAAGCGAAATAAGCGCCCAGGTTTCCTTTGGGTCCCAACCCCAAAACCGGCCCCAGGATTCGTTGGCCCAAACTCCGCCGAGTATCGTGCCGGCTGCCAGTAAAATCACACCCACCTGAATGGAACGGTAGACAAGATGCGTAAGGTCTTTGATTTTCGCGTGAGAGCGCGGGGCGCGAGGCGTCGACTCGCGTATAAAATGACCGAGCGCAACGTGAGCAACGCCCATCGCAAGCGCAAAAGCTCCGTAGCTGGAAACGATCGTAAGCACGTGAATCGTCAGCCAGTAATTACTCCGGAGAACGGGAACCAACACGTCCAGGCTCGGATCAAACGGCATGAGGCTGCCTAAAATAAGAATGGCGGCGCCGACGAAAGCCGAAACATTAATCAAAAGCATTCGCTTTAATACTCCCGCAAGAACCAAAGCAAAAACCGAAACCATCCAGGACATAAAGACAACCGACTCGTACATATTGGAAACCGGTGGGCGGCTCAAAACCAAAATTCTTAAGACAAGCCCGGCGGTGTGGCAAAGAAAAGCAATAACGAATGCACCGGTTCCTATTCGCCTTAAACTATTTTTCTCGAGCCGCCAGCCAAAAATAAAAAGTAGGCCGCTTACCAAATAAAAAACCCAAGCCCACCTGAACGGCTGGAACGCGTGATACATAATTTCTAAATCCAATTTCCAACCGGCATTCCATGCATTTGGATTTATTTCTCGTAACGCTGTCTCTAGTTGATTCACCGCCTGATCAAACGCGGCCTGGTCATTTTTTGCATAGGAATCCATCACCTGGCGCAAAAATTCGAGAATGGCCGCGTTTTTCTCATCCGGCCGTTCGGCAAGTTCGCGCACCGACAGCCAATCTTCTCCCGTACCGGGAGCGGGCGCCGCTTGGCCGAGCGACGGTCGGCCCGGCGGCGGAGCGATTTTAAGAATATCGCCGGTTAGAAGAGCGTTGGCCATCAAAAAAGCGTTTCGAGCGCTTTGAATCTTCCGGTCAACGGGTAGTAAATCCTCGCCCCGCTCACTTTTGGCAACTACTTCATCGAAAAGTTTCTGAACTCCAACGCTCGTCTCAAGCTCATTTAGAGAATAATAATTTCGCGTAGTATCTAAACCGGCCTGGCGTTTGAATGGAAGAAATCCAATTTTAACAATCGGCTTTTGATACCAAACATCGGGCTTGGCGAGCAGTTCAAGCAAAAAGCTTAAAGACGAATGACCCAAAACCGTTTTCCGGCCGTGCACCGTTTCGGCCAAATCGATGGCGAGCGATTCGAGCGGCTGCACTCTGCCGTTATATTGAATGGGTAATTTTTTTAAAGAAGATACATTCACCGGATCGGACGCAAAGGCGAATGCTGTATAAGTAAACAAAAATACAACTGTCATTGCGAGCCCCCAAAGGGGGCGAAGCAATCTCCGAGCAGATCTGAGATTGCTTCGTCGCGCCTTCGACGCTCCTCGCAATGACACCCTAGAATACTTTTTCATAGAATCCTCACGTTCCGTCGCGAACGGAACTGGAAAACGGTTTAATATAAAACATGGTTACAATGCCTGCGATCATCACGATGGCACCGAGGTAAATAATCGGAGTTCCCGGAGCCTTGGCCACTTGGAAAACAGAAATCTCGCTTTGACCGGGCGGCACTTCGATAAAGCTGGATTGAAATATCCGGTAGCCCGCGTAATCCAGCGGATGATTCATATAAATTTTTCTTTCAATAGTAACGCCACTCACGTGATCGTGGAGAACTACATCGCTTTCGTAAGCCGCAGGACTTCTCGTACCCGGATAAAATGTGCGCCTAAAATCCACAAGTTTAAGCGAAAACGGAACGGACGCCGTCTTGTAACGAAACACGGCATTTGCCTGCCTACCCCCCACCGACAAGGCTTTAGGTTCGCCAAACGATAACCATTCGGGCTCTCCCGCTATTTTCTCTCCAGTTTCCGAATCGAGATAATCCAGCTTTAGCCGAATAACCGGCTGCACTTCCTGTTTCTTCGCCGTTTTAACGACATCAAGAGGTTCGAATTCGTATTTGGCGGAAGCGCGCGGGTAATATTCAGTTACTAGAAACTGAAAATCCATCCAACCGGCCGATTGCCACTCGTTTAAATTTATTTCACCCGATGAAAACTCGCCTTTAGCAGTTTCGCTTACAAAGCGCAATTTCTCATCCATTCCTTGAATGAACGTGAAATTGGCCTTGGGCTGTTCTTTTCCGGCCGGATGTGCAGATTCAAGCCGGGCGTGAATTTTGCTCCAACCTTCGCCGGTCGATCCGTGGAGCGTATCAAATTCGGGGAAGAGCGCAAAAGCGGTATGTTTTTCCACACGGCCGTCTTTGTGCTTTACTTCAAAACGAACGGCCGGATTAGGCGTAGCATCGGGTTCGTTTACAAGTTCGTTACCCACCACGCGCGCGCTTGGGAAATATTCTACGATCTGGATTTTCGCGTTGATCGATGGTAAATCGACAGATTCGTCTTTGCCCGGCTTCACGGGAACGCGAATCGGCATTTTTACGTTGGGTACTTCGACTACAAGATAAGGAACATCGTCTTCTTTGACTTCAGGCAGGCTCGGTGGTTTCAAAAGCATTTTTTCTTCCGCATCGGAGAGCGCCATAAGCAACCTGAACTTGGCCGGGCCGAGCGCCCAGGTGCTGCTGTCGGGATTGGACGGGTCATCATAAACGAGTGTTTGCTCTTCATGAAAGCCGGCCATCTCACTTTTTATTTCAAAAACGACGGCCGGATTTCTTTCCGGAGTTCCTGAATCGGTGATTTTAAGCTTTCTATTTACCCCGTTCGCCCATTCCAAAAAAGTTAGGTAAAATTCGCTATCGCCGAGGTTTAAAGGTTTTCCGATTCTATCTTTTAATTTAAATTCATCGGCGGGCAGTCTATAGGAGTCCGTGTTACTTAATCCAACCTCAACCACGCGCTCACCCAGCGTCATTTCATCGAGAGCATCTCCTTCGGTCAAGTACATTTGGCCGTCGATTCCCAAATGCCGGTTCATACCAGAGCCCAGGCAGATAAAGAGAAGGCCAAGATGCGTAATAATAAATCCGGTGTGGCGGCGTTCAAACGGCCAACGCAAAACCACCGCGCAAAAAACGTTCAGCGCAAAGAGCGTCAGAAGTAAATCAAACCACCATGTTGCGTAAACAAAACGCTGAGCAAGTTCGGTGGATTCGAACGACTCATAAAGGGTCGAGCAAATGAGTATGGCGGCCAAAATAACAATGAGAAATATGGCCAGCTTGAGTGACCCAAAATAGCGGCAGACTTCGATAAAAATATTATTCTTCTTCGTAGTCGTATTAGTTTTCATTCAACCGTGGTTGGGGTAACCGGATATTTGAAGAATGGTTGAAACTGCTTGTATTATACATTTATTCAAAAATTTCCCTACTATTTAATCTTGATTCTGCTCAACCTCTGCTCAACCGCATTTTTGCAAAGCTTCACAGGATAAGGTATTATTTAACCAGCCCTATTGGAAATAAAATGCCCAAAACTTTACCGACATTTACTCTCCATGCAAAGACCAAAAGCTCACCCAAGATCCCGCTTATCTTATTTGCCACATTCTTAGCTTTTTCTTCATCCTTTTCATGGGCCAAGACAGTGCCCGCCACAAAGCCAACCATCCTTTCTGCCAACATTCCGATTCAAACCCCGGCTAACGGAGTAACGCTCGCCGGACCGCTCGCGGGAAAAAAAGTTTATATATTGACACCGGATGTTAACCGCCCGGAATGCTGGGTTGATTCGCCGCATTGGACCGGCAATGAACTTTACTATGCACTCACCTCTCTAGACTTTACCTTAGCACTCTCGGGCGTGGGTTTGGTTTACAATCCCGATTGCCAGTTACCCACCAGACAAATAGACGGCGACTTTGACATTTATGCAGCGATGCTGAACATGGGAAAGTGGAAGATTTCTAGCATGAACATCAATTCGCTCGAACACGATGCCGGGATGAGTTTGTCCGCAAATACCATGGCTTACACCGTGTATTATTCGGCTCCTAAATCGTGGGACATTTACACGGTGAGTAAGAAGGTCGGTACGAGAGGATACTTTTGGCTCCCACCCCTTCCGTATCAGCACAATTCGAAGTGTAAAGAAGATAATCCTGAAATTTATGCGAATGGAAGAAAAATAATTTTTGAATCCAATCGGGTAGATGCCGCCGGAAACTCCTGCAACGAAGAAGAAAATATGAAGTTGTGGTATTCGGAAAAAACTTCTTTAAAAGCACCATGGAGCGTACCGGAGTTGCTACCGGGCGTTCCCAACGAGGGCCAGAAAAATACTCAGCCGTGGGTGGATGAAGAAAACGGTTTTCTTTACTGGACCGACGATAAAGGCTGTACCTGCATTCGCAGAATTCCCTTTGATGGAAAGACGCCGTACGGAGAGGCTGAAAACATAGTCGTGCCGAATACCGGCGCTCTGTGGAACGGAACAGCGGACAACCAAGTCATATTCGCCGGTGAATATTCGCACGCCGGCAATTATGCGTTTTTCGCCTGCGCCGTTGCTCATGACGGAGGACCGTTTTTAGGCCGTTGGTCCCTTTCTGCTAATATCTGTGTCGTGCCCCTCAACGAACAAAATCCGCCCATAAATTAAATTTCATTGCTTCGCTCGCTCGCAATGACAGACAGACTAATGCTACAATACGCGCCATGAAATACGTTCTCGCCATCGATCAAGGAACAACCGGCAGCCGTGCCTATATCTTTGATCAAAACGTGCGCCCCGTCGCAAGCGCGTACCAGGAATTCCGCCAATTTTATCCCAGGCCCGGCTGGGTGGAGCACGATGCCGGTGAAATCTGGAATAGCGTAAAATCCGTTATTGCCCGAGCCCTCCGCAAAAGCGCTATTTCTCCGAAGAAAATCGAAGCCATCGGCATTACCAATCAACGCGAAACAACCGTATTGTGGGACCGGAAAAGCTCCAGACCGGTTGCGCGCGCCATTGTCTGGCAATGCCGGAGAACGGCAGATCTTTGCGCCAAGTTAAAACGCGCCGGCCACGAATCGATTTTTAGGAAGAAAACCGGCTTGGTGATCGATCCGTATTTCTCGGGAACAAAAATCAGCTGGTACCTAAACGAATCTGCTTCGCTCAGAAACCGCGCCCACAAAGGTGACATTCGATTCGGCACGATTGACAGCTGGCTGATCTGGAATTTGACCGGTAGAGAAAGTCACGTCACCGATTTTACCAACGCTTCACGGACGCTTTGCTTTGATATCTTCAAGAAAGAATGGTCTAAACCTCTTCTCCGCATTTTAAAAATTCCGGACGCAATACTACCGAGCGTACAATCCTCGTCTTCCGTTTTTGGTTACACGAAAGGATTACGTATGCTGCCGGACGGAATTCCGATCACCGGAAACGCCGGCGATCAGCAGGCTGCCCTTTTCGGACAAGGCTGCGTCGAACCCGGAACGCTTAAGAACACGTACGGAACCGGTTGCTTTATTCTTTTGAATACTGGAAAGCGCGGTATTTATTCTAAAGAAGGTTTCTTAACAACGCTTGCCTGCGGACCCAAGGGCGAGCCCTGCTTCGCACTCGAAGGCGCTGTCTTCATAGCCGGCGCCGCCATTCAATGGCTGAGGGATGAATTGAAATTAATCCGAAAAGCATCCGAAACGGGAGCGATCGCGAAAAAAGTAAAAGATAACGCGGGTGTTTATTTGGTTCCCGCTTTTGTCGGACTGGGCGCACCGCATTGGAATCCGAATGCGCGCGGAATCATCACGGGACTCACAAGGGGTTCGGGAAGAGAAGTTATTGTCCGCGCTACGGTCGAATCGCTCGCCTATCAGACGAAAGATTTGGTGGAAGCGATGCGCAAAGAATTGGGTAAACCTTTCCCGGTGCTTCGAGTGGACGGGGGCGCAGCGGCTAATGATTTTCTGATGCAATTTCAAGCGGATATTTTGAATATTAAAATTGAAAGGCCGAAAATGCTGGAAACAACCGCCCGAGGAGCGGCGCTTTTGGCAGGACTCGCCATTAAACTATATTCAAAAAATCAGTTCACCCCGCCGATCGAACATTCGTTTACTCCCCGAATGAAGCGAATGAAGCGGCAGGAATTATATTCCGGCTGGCTTCACGCCGTTAAGCAAGCGCTGGTTTAGCCTAACAGCCACCCCGAACGAATCGCCAGAATAAGCATGCAAATCTGAAGTGCGCTCCAGATGTACCAAACCACAACCTTCTTCAGGACGGAAACATCCTTCACCAATCGGAATACAAGCAGCAGCGCTACCGATTCGGCAATGACCGCGGCTATGTGGCGATTAAAAAAGGACATTCCCGGCCAAACGGCATGGCATACCCAGATAAGCCAGAAAATAGATATTGAAAATGCATTGACTCTGAGCGCTTTGCGGTAACCCGCCAGATCTTTTGACCGCATCATACGCGCAGCAAATGTCATAAACCACGCACCCAAAAAGATCAAAAAAAGCGCCAAAAGAGTGGATCGAATATAAAGGTCGTACTGGCCCATGATATGCCTCCGATTAATAGCGTGAAATGAGGGAGAACCCTTTTACTAGAAAATGCGTTTAACTATATATCGGCAAGTACCGCTGGTTTATTGAATTTGGCTCTTTTGCTTAAGCGTTTGCCCGAATACTTCCGCGTTCAAGGCAAGGATGACTTCGAAATCAATCTCGAAGAATCGCCTCATATGCTCACGCATGAAATCAGCCTGATCATTATTATCTTCTACGAGGTACCAAAACTGCATTACGTTGCCTAGATCCACAAGCTGAGGCCAGGTACAAAAATCGATACCCACCGAACCGCGTCTTAAAGAATTCTCAAAACGATTTAAGAAATACACTCTCCGGCCGAGCGGAATTCTGGAAATGTAAAGAGGATCAAACTCGGGTAGATATTCCAAACGATAATCAACCTCGGTCGCTCCCGCCGCCACGGGATAAACCAAATCCTTTCCCGCAAGCAGAGGCTCTTTGCCCTGACCTATTATATACGGGATTTCCTTAAAATCCAAAGCTGCAAATTCGAGCGAAGGATAATCGCCTTCGGGTAATTTGTACGGTTGATTGGAACGAAGGCTGAACGCAATTTCAGCTTTTCCGTCCTCCGGCCATTTCCATTCTTTTTCGCTAACGATATACGTTCGAAAATAATCATATTGTTGAAGCATAATAGCAAGCGGCCGTTCTTCCTCATCCAAGATTACATACACACTAGAATATTCCAGTTCCCGCCACGTTGACGGATCCCCAATAAAACGTGCTATTTTTTCTTTAAACTCCGATAAACGGCTAGGCAAACCGCCGTAGAGAAATATGTAATGATATTTCAGAAATGTGAAATTTCTTGTCGTGATTAAACTATGGGCTGTTAAGTTCACCGTTTCACGCGTTACTCGGCCGTACGCTGTCGGGTAGGAAGGTTTCACATCGGGTGCGCCGGCATATTCCAGATAAAATTCGGGATCGTAAACGAACTCTTTAAGTCTTTCGCGGTTCGGAGCGCGTTCTTGAACTCTATCTCTTTCGTTTGCGCGACGCACAACCGTGTAGGGCAAGTAATCCGTGTAAAAGTCGATCGGCTCGGCCCCATCCGGAGCGATGTAAATCCGCGGTTTGAACCGTTCCAGGAGCGCTTGATCTTCATCGCTTGGATAATCGCCTTCCTCCCGGGCATCGGTTGGGTGACTCAGCGCCTGCGCCATCGCATTTGTCCAGATAACCGTATCTTTCCAAAGAAACGGATCCGCGAAGGCGGACGCCGATTGAATCAAAATGGCCAGCAAAATGAGAAAGGTTCGTATGAATTTCATGACTCAGCGTTAGGGTTTAATTAATTCCTCAAATCGGACGTTTATTTCCCGTGCAAAACGTTTGTCTAAATCAACCGCCGTCAGTTTATGATGATTTGTATCGGCAATATAGAGCGTATTCTTTTCTACCCAAAGTCCGCCCGGTTCTTCGAGAGCTAAACCGCTCGCCTGAAAAGTTTCGGTGCGTTTTTCGCTTACATGAAAGATTTTGATAGCGTTATTATACGTATCGGCCACGTAAAGTTTACCTTCGTGATAATGAACACCCAAAGGATGCTGCAGCTGCGTTTCTCGGTAAGAACCTGTCTTATTACCAAAGTCAAAAAGCCCCGTTCCTACCAATGTTTCAACTCGCCCCTTATTTAAATCAATCGAACGAACGGAGCTTGTTTCGCTGTCCACAAAATAAAGCGTGTGGTCGCCGTCGAACGTAATTCCGCTCGGCTGCGCAAGCGCGCTCGAATCCAGAGGCCCGTCAATGATATCTTCTCTTCGGCTCCCCGCGAAGGGTTCGATCAGGTTTTGTTTCAAATCAAGAACCCAGATCTGATGAAGTCCGGCCATCGCAATAAAAAGCCTGTCGCCGGCAAGCGCAAGATCCCACGGTGAACTTATTGAGGTTTCGAGAGCTTTCCCTTTTTTCCCGGACTGAGCTTGTTCGCCGGTTCCCGCAACCGTTTTCACGGTTCGCGTTTTAAAATCCGCAGCACGAATGAGATGCTGCTCGGTGTCTGCAATAAAAAGTTGATCTCCGTACAGGGCCAAACCCTGCGGATGATGAAACGCCGCCGATTCAAACGGGCCGTCGCGCCGGCCTTGCTCACCGCTTCCGATCGCTTCTTCCACGCGGCCTTCCATATCCGTAACGAGAATGCGATTGTGATTGGAATCGGAAATATATATTTTCCCCTGGCTCACCAACATTTTCCCGGGAAAACGGAGGGATGTTTCTTCTTCACCGCGCGTTTCGGCAGAGACAGGTAACGGCTCTTTGGTAAGCCCTTTTCCTTCGTATATCGTGGTTAGAACTTCAATGGCGGACTTTAAAAGTTCGCGGTGCCCTTCTCCGGAAACGTTTAATACCACATTGCCTTCCGGATCGATCAATATAAGCGTCGGCCAGGCGCGAACGCCAAAGCTTTGCCAAATCTGGAACCGGTTATCGTTTACCACCGGATGAGTGATCTCATAACGCAAAATACTTTGGCGGATTCTTTCCGTGTTTTGTTCATTTTCAAATTTCGCCGAATGCACCCCAACTACGGCCAATTGATCCGGGAATGTTTTCTCAAGATATTTCAAATCGGGAATAACGTGCATACAGTTGATACAGCAGAATGTCCAGAAATCAAGGAGAACGATCTTTCCTTTAAGTTCGGCTAGCGTCAGCGGTGAAGAAGTGTTCAGCCAATCTAAACCGGCAGGAAACTCGGGAGCTTTAACCGCCGAGCGGATATTTGTTTCAATTAGGGCGCGAACTTTATTGGGCTCAATCGTAGGCGAGTTTGCAGAACCGAACGGTTTTGAGCCGGCGAAGAGAAAAGCCGCTAGCGCCGTTAAAGCGGCAATGCCCATAATACTCTTGGTCTTCATTTTTCTAAATGTGGCCTTCAGCAAGCGTGCTTTCCGGCTCAATATGAACAACGACATCGCTTACGCCGGCGTAGCGTTCGCGGATTTTCTCTTCGACTTCGTGCGATATGGCGTGCGCCGTTTTTACGTCAGTGTCGTCGGGAACCAGCACATGCAAATCCACTTGAGCATCGTCCGTCCTCCCTCGGCTTCGAACCATGTGGCAGCCTTTCACTCCGCCGATTTTGGCCACGAGCCTTCTTACCTCCTCCGCATCCAAAACGATATGATCGCAGAGCACATCCGAACTTTGCTTAACAATATCGAGCGCCACGCGTAAGATCACAAGCGCGACAAAAAAAGTAGCGAGCGCATCGGCCCAGCGCCAGCCCGCCTTGATGCAAACCAGACCGACGATCACGGAAAACGTAACCAAAACATCGCTAGCCGTGTGCATCGCATCCGAACGCAGAAGATCGCTTGCAAGCACGTTTCCTTTTTTTCTTTCGTAGAGCGTGACTCCGATATTAACGATCATTGTAAATATCATTACGGCGAAACTTATGGGCAGCACTTCGGCTGGACGCGGATGGCGAATCAGATGATACGCCGATTGAAATAAGTTGAAGGAAACGAGAAAAAGAAAAATGGCGATGCCGAGAGAAGCCAAGGTTTCGTAGCGGCGATGTCCGTAGGGATGATCAAAATCCTTGGGCTGACTGGAAAGATAAATTCCGAAAAGCCCGAGAATATTGGAAGCGCCGTCGCTAAAGGAATGAATGCCGTCGGCGAGAATGCTCAGGCAGTTGGTTGCGTAGCCCAAGACGATTTTACCGGCGGCTACGAAAAAATTGAAAATGAGAACCAGCCATAAAACCCGGCTGATTTTCCGGTATCGATCCTGCCTATCCGAGGATAATTTTTCGAGGGCGAGATTTTCTTCCATGCTTATCCTTATGTCGCCCCCGCGCAGGCGGGGGCCCCATTTTAAATTAGATTCCCGCCTTCGCGCCGCTTGGCTAAGCGCCGGTCGGCCGCTTGGTCCAGCGGTGCCGCGCGGTCGGCGCAGCGGGAATGACATCCGTGTCAAATTCTCGCAATCTTTAGCCCAAACCGCAAGAGCAAAGAAAAGCTTTTTTATTCGTACCGGAGCGATTCGATCGGGTCGAGCTTGCTGGCGCGGTGGGCCGGCCAGACGCCGAAGGTGACGCCGAGCAGCGCGGAGAAAAAGAAACCACTTAGAATAGATTGAAACGTAACCACGGCTGGCCACTCGGCTGTTTTGGCAACAATCCAGGAAATTAAGATGCCTAAAATAATTCCGGCAAAACCGCCGCAGAGACTGAGCACGAGAGATTCTACAAGGAACTGGGATAACACGTCGCGGTTCTTCGCGCCGACGGCCTTACGAATACCGATCTCGCGCGTGCGTTCCGTAACGGAGACGAGCATCACGTTCATAATTCCGATGCCTCCCACAAGAAGCGAAACCGCCGCCACCGCGCCGAGAAGCATCGAGAAAACGCGGGTACTTTCCGAAAGAGCTTTCTGAATTTCAGCCATATTCCGAACATGAAAAGCTTCATATTCGCCTTTCTTCTCGGAAATGCGGTGTCTTTTCTTGAGAATATCTTTAATAGACTCGGTGACGTGATAAGTATCCTGGATTGTTTTGGCCTCCACCTGAATATTATCGAAATATCGTGAGCCTGTAAGCCGGGTCATCGCTGTCCTTAACGGAATATGCGTAATGTCGTCGCGGTCTCTAAAGCCGTCGCTTCCTTTTTCCGCCAATATACCGATGACTTTAAATTCCAGCCGCTCCACGCGAACGATCTTATCGATCGGATCTTCATTTCCGAAAAGCTCCCGGTAGACCATAGGGCCGAGCAAAATTACGCGCTCCCGCCTCAAATCTTCATCGCTTGTAAAAGTTCTACCAATAGCGGGAGTGAGCGCACGCATTTCAATATATTCCGGAGACACGCCCGCAATCTCGGTTTTCCAATTTTTATTTTTATAGGTAATGCGCCCGTATTTGTGTACGTAACCCGAAGCCCGCTCAATACCGCTAACGCTCTGACGGATAGCCTGGAGATCTTCTACCGTAAATTTCACCACGTCGGTTAACATTACCCGCACGCTGCCGCGGACATTTTCAGGGCCGGGCCGGACCATAAGTAAATTGGAACCGAGCGAGGAGAGCTGCTCCTTCACCTGTGCCTGTGCGCCTTCGCCTATGGAAAGCATGGCAATAAGACACGCGACACCGATAAGAACCCCCAGCATAGAAAGAAACGAGCGCATCCTGTGCGCGCGAAGCATGGCGAGCGCTTGTTTGAAATGTTCTTTGAATTCGCGAAGATTCATCCCCGCAATCGAGACGGCGCCTCTGTCATTCCCCGGCTTGACCGGGGAATCCAATGTATCACTGGGCCCCCGCTTCCGCGGAGGCGATAGATTATTTTGTTTATCTTCTATGATTTTCCCATCTTTAAAACGAATCACTCGATCGGCCTGGCGGCTGACTTCTTCTTCGTGAGTTACGATAACGATCGTGAAACCTTTTTGGTGAAGCTGCCTAAAAATGGAAAGGATCTCGGCACGCGCAGAAGAATCCAGATTCCCCGTGGGCTCGTCGGCCAGAATGAGCTTCGGTTTATTGACAAGAGACCGGGCGATGGCCACCCGCTGCTGCTGTCCGCCGGAGAGTTGATTGGGAAAGTGGTGCATTCGATCGGCGAGACCGACGTTCGTGAGAAGTTCTTTGGCTCGGGTCTCAACCGCACCGTTGTCGCTCATCGAATACATAAGCGGAAGATTGACGTTTTGTTCCGCTGTCGTTCTGGCAAGCAGGCTGAACTGCTGAAAAACAAATCCGATCACGCGGCTCCGAAGCACCGTACGTTCGTCGTCGTTTAAACTGCTTACATCCCGCCCTTCCAGAATGTAAGAACCAGCGCTCGGGCGGTCAAGCAGCCCAAGAATATGAAGAAGCGTGGATTTGCCCGAACCCGAAGGGCCGGTGATGGCGACAAATTCACCTTGTTTGATTTCTAAATCGGCGGATTGTAATGCAGCGACTTGAACTTGTCCGAGGCGGTAAATGCGGGATATTTTTTCTAACTTAATCATGATGCGACATCCCCACAAAACGTAGCCGGGGCATCTTGCCCCGGATTAATTCTGCGGGGCGAGACGCCCCGCCTACGCGGTCGTTCACGAGCGGCGTCTTCCCGAACCAAAAGGCCCGAAGCCTGATTTTTCGGAATGGTTTTCGTTTTTCTGCTTGCGAAGCAGTAAAACAGTATCGCCTTCTTCAAGTCCCGAGACAATCTCGACGAAGCCGTCCGAGGAAAGGCCGGTTTTAATTTCTTTCCAAACGGGCTTTCCTTTTTTCATTTGGATCGCTACGCAAAAGTTTCCCGGTTCGCCGTTTACCTCCGGCGGACAGGAATAGGTAGCTTCTTGCGGGAGGATCAAGGCTTTCTGATTCTCGCCCGCGCGAATCATCACTTGCGCGGTCATGCCGGAGCGAAACAACGGATCGACCTCGCTCGGAAGGACATCCACGTGATAAATATTTACATTTTGCTCAAGCACGGCTTCGTAAGCAATGTGATCCACGGAGCCGGTGAACGAACGGTCCGGGTAGGAATCCAAAACGATTGTGGAGAGTTGTCCGACTTTCACAAAGCCAATATCGGTTTCGTTCACCTGAGCATCGATAATGAGACGATCCGAAATAACCACGACGGCATCATCGGCAGAAACCGTTTGCCCCGGCTCAACCGCTCTTACAATGATCGTGCCGTCGATCGGAGCAATTAGAGGCGTCGGGCGGTAAGCTTCCTGCCAGTAGGCAAGCGATTCCTCTCCTCTTGAGTGTGCCGCGTCAAGGAGTGTCGCGCGTTCGGTTGAGCTTAATTCGGCAAGCAGCGTTCCCCGCTTCACTTCATCCCCTTCTTTCACGAAAATTTCATCCACGCGGCCACCGATCGGCGGTCTTACTTCAAGCCGATTCTGGGGTTGAATCTCACCGGTCGCGGAGACATCAAAAACAACCGGTCCTTTTGTAACGCGGACTTTTTTATCCAATTCCCAGCTGAATTCGCCCTCGGGCGGTTTCTTCGAACAGCTACGAAACAGTAGAAAAATAATGATGACAGCGAGCAGTGGCCGCCACAATGGGCACAATGGGTACCCCTTCCAAAAGTGCCGGGTTTGAGTATTCATGGTATAACCCGGCACTTTTGGAAGGGGTACCCTATATTAAGCACGATAGGCATCAAATGATAATCCCTGACTGCGGAGCCAATCCGCTTCGGCCAGCACGGCATCCCGTTCGGCATTCAGAAGCGAAATGCGGCTCGTTACTAATTCCTCTTCGATACGGTCCCAATCCTCGAAGGAAACAAGACCGTCCTGGTATTGGATCGTCGTAATTTCCGCGCGATCTACCGCGGCTTCGAGAAATTTTTTCCTGACATCAACAAATTCAAGCGCGCCCGTCAGGTCCGTCCATTTCTCAATGAGATTGGCAAACGCCGTATCGCGAACGTCTTTCAGCGTGTAAAAAGCTTCCCGATGATCCGAACGCGCCGAAACCAGATCACTCAACTCAGCTCCTCCGTTAAAAATGGGAATATCAACCGAGAGGCCCATATCCCAGGTGCGGCTGTTCATCTTTGTCGTGTTTCCCGAATCGGCTAAACTAGCCGAGCCGGTTACAGACGGCCAGAAATCGGACTGTTCCTTAATAACGCCCGCACCCGCGGATTCCTTCAGTTCTTTTCTTCTCAGGACGGACGGAATCTTTTCGGCGATTTCAGTAAAGGCCGGCTCCGCGATAGGAAGCGGCGGAATCATTAAGAGTAAATCCCCGGAGGCGGCAGTTTCTGTTCCGTAGCGACCGCCGAGTTCACGCAGAAACGCATTTCGTTCGATAACAATGCTCCGTTCGGCTTGGCGCACGTCAAATAAGGCTTCGTTATAAATCGCCTCGGCGCGCTTTAGCGAGCCGCGATGTTCGCGCCCCGCTTCGTAGCGAAGGCGAACGATATCCTGGTTCATCTTTCTCCGTTCCGCAATAGAGCGTCTAAGCACGACCAGTTCCTGAGCGTGGAGAAGACGGACAAAAGCTTGCCGGAGTTCGAAAGCGATACGGGATTCCAAATCAGCGTAATTGAATTTTTCGGCGCGGTAATTACGCCTGGCCTGAAGCACATCGGCCGTGTTGTCGAAGCCGGAAAACCATTCTTCAGAAATATTGGTGACGAAAGAAAAACTGTCCGTCTCGTTGGCACTATCAACCTGGCGTCTTGTTCGCGAGAATGTACTGCTCGCGTCGGGAAGAAATCCTTCGAACGATCCCGCTAACGCTGCTTGCGCTTGCTTTACCGCTTCGCGGCCGGCCAGGAGTTCGGGATGATCTTTTCGGGCCATTGCGATGCTATCCGCCCAATTGAGAATAGCGAACATTTTATGTTCCTCCGAGGGCAAGGAAATCGGCGCCAGTTTCGTACTGAGGCATCCCTGCACAAGTAAAAGTGTAAGGAATGCAAAAATCAAAATGCGGGGAGATCGGCTGTTCATACGGCGCCCATTCTAATACATTGCACGGCTGGAGAAAATCTTAAATTGAAGGTGGGGCAGACGAAGACATTCTTTTAGATTTATGAGGATATTTTGAATGTTTTTCTCTGGTTTTGCGGCCTCCGATAATGTGCCCGGCTAAAATGGCCGGAAAGAGCACTCCGATAATAATATGTGCCCAATAAGAAACAGATCGTAAGCGCTCGCCTCCCGCGTAATAAAGGGAATAACCCGTCAGCATGAGAAGCAAATTAATGGAGATTAGAAAAACCCCGTTCTGCCGGTTCCGTTTGGCCTTCCACCCCTTTTTCATATGAATGGGAATGAGTGTGCCGAGTATGATCAACGTGAACATCGCGGCAGCGCCGTGGATTTTTAACGACCACGGTTCCAGCGGATGGACGGACTTGCCTATTTCATTTTGGTAACGAACGCCGTAATGCAAAAAAATCCAGAGGATTCCGGATAAATAGAGCATGGCAAAAGCGGTGTAGGACCAACTCAAATGCCGCCGGGAAAGTTTCATTCCGTTAGGCCGCAAAGGAATATCCTTTCTGAAACGGAACGTTTTCCGGTTGCAGTACGAAGGCCTTTGCAGAAAAACGTTTTAAAAATAACGGCCGGCGGGGGCCTGCCAGCATTACTGCTTTCGTTAAAGCATCGGCTATCATGCAGGAACTCGCAAGCACAGAAACGCTCGATTGACTCGGGCAAAAAGAACCGCGTTTGGGATGGACGATCGGTACGACCCATTTTCCCCCGATATTTTTTTTCGAATAATATCCGGCCGAAGTAGCTACGCTGATTTCGGTTTTATTTCCGAGAAAAAAAAATTGCCCCGGAGATAAAGGATAACGTATGTATATCGGCTGTTTTCTATTTCCAAAAATGCTGAGATCTCCTCCAGCGTTGACCGATCCGTAAGCAATTTTGTTTTTCTTTAGCATCTGAACAGCCCTATCCACGGCAAATCCCTTGGCAATGCCTCCCAAATCCACGACCAAAGGTTTTTTGAATCGAATTCGATACAAAGGCAGAAAAAGAATATCCCGAAAAGAATTGTTTTCTGAAGATGGACCGGAAGAAATTAAATCAGGTAGAAAACCGCCGCGCATTAATAGAGGCGCTACCGTACAATCAAAGAGACCTTCGGTGATTTCTGAAACGCGGTGGGCGGTCCTTAAAACTTTATACGTCCAGGGATGGACTCGAACGGCTTTTCGGTAAGCCAAACGGTTGAGTTTTGAAATATCGCTCTGCGGATCATGAAAACTCATGAGTCGGTGAACTTTCTCAATAGCCTTGAAAGCTTGGGAGGCGGCTTTGTGTAAAATTTCTTCCCGTCTGCCGCCGATCCTGATTTCTACCAAGGTCCCGAGAAGCGGCCGGGCACGGCTGATTTCAGGTAAGCGCGATTTCATACGTAGCCAGGATTCGCTTGATTCCGTCCGTGATATGCCGGCAAGAAAGCGTGGCGCCACTTATGTTTTTGATATCGGAGTCGAGCTTGAGGGGTGATTGGCTGGTCTTACCGACAAATTGTTTTCGCCAATTTTCTTCGCGAATCTCGTAGCCGAAATTTTCACGATAATCCATAATTTCAACCTGCTTCATGCTGCCGTCCTGCTGAATACCGACGGCGTAGATGATAAATTCGTGCTTGCCCAGAACTTCATCCACGATAAAAACACCGCCGCCGCTTACACGCCAAGTCTTGATTTCTTTGGCGCGGACGGAGACGCCGGATTTTTTTTTAATGGCGCTACGCTGGGCATCCGTGAGCACAAGAGAAAGAGCCGTAAAAGTCTGACCCGGAAAAATCGCCTGCTGGGCCTGCCCGACGGTTAAATACGTTACCGCGTACCCCGGAAGACCGGAAACCAGAACAATGCCCGGGATGGTGATCCAGGAAATCCAATTGCGCGGATTTTTTTTCATCCAAACGCGCATCCTAATTTAAGCCGGAATTCAACGGATTCAAATTCATTGCCGTAAAGCCGGCTTTCTTTTTTGACAAGGCGCTGTTCTTCGGTATATCCCACGGCAAAAGGAAGTTGAAATAAAACCGTAGCGCTTGCCCAAAATCGTTCACCGCCGTAGTGAATATTCGGCCCGAGGAAAAAAGCGGAGTTTTCGAGATCTTTTAAATTAAAACTTCCTACCTTTTGATTATTTCGAAATTCCAACCCCGACCACCACCTTGGGGCAAAACGGTAGGAGACGCCCAAATCGTTTTCAAACGCCGATTCGATCCCCCACCTATCTTCCATCTCTTTTTCCCATTCAAGTTCCCACACAAAGTTGTAGGCGGTCACCAAACGATCTTCCATAAAATTTTTCTGGAGAAGAATTTTTGGCTCAAGCTCAATACTGTCCGGCCCAAAGGAAGATTCGAAATAAAGAGCGGCGCCGAGCGGATCTTTGTAAGGACTTAAGAAACGGTAAATCTGCTCAAGGGAAATACCTTCCCAGGCAAGACCGTTGAAGCGCTTATCCGGAGAAGCCGTGTCCGGCACGCCTTCTCCGCCGGTTGTACGATCTCGGTTATTATTATTGGCGTAAACATTTTTTTCATTTGTGTAGAAAGCAACCTGATAATTATCTGTAACGCCGTATTCCAATTCTGTCCGGTAGACCGAGTTTGCGTAAACGCCGTGTATTTTCCCGTAGCGTCCCCAGTACCATTGCTCGACTTCCCATTTATTTTTCGGTAGCGTATCCGTGGTATAGGTGTATCCGAAAATTTGTTCACCAGCCAGAGCCTCGGGAATCGAAAACAACATTAATGAAACAACGCAAAGAAAAATCGCGTTACAAAAAACAGCCAGCCGACTTCGTTTTTGAAACGTTAGAAACAAAGATCTCACTTTATTTTCTCCTTTTGATTTGATTAAGGCTGGCTGGGTACTATCCCTGGCTGGCTATCTTGGATCGGTTACTTATTTTTATTACCTACCCATTTTATTTTCTCGAAAAACAAACTGGCTGCAAGCCACAAAGCACAGCCAAAAAAGATGACGTTTAAATACATTTTTCCGTAGAGGCCTTGTGACGAAAATGGCTCGGAGATTTCGTGCAGATATTCGCTGTTCGGGAAAATACCGGCTTCGGTAAATTCATGAAAGGATTGGAAAAAAATTTGAATAATAAAGAGAAGGAGAAATACCGATGTCGCGCGAAAAAAAGTGGCCATATTGATAAGGTAGCCAAATTGTTGCCAGGTCACCGCAATCGCCGCTGCTGCCAGAACGCCCAGTAAAATACCGGTGACAATCTGAGCATCCTGAATCTGAAAAAGCATGAGCACCATTTCCATTCCTTCGCGGCTTACCATAATGACCGTAAAAAACAGGACCCCCCAAAAGGAAGTCGCTGACTTCGTGGTAGCTTTGGAAAGCTCGTGTTCTACGTCCTGCTTAAAATGAGGGCCAACCTTCCACATATGAATGACCAAACCGCTTACCAAAACCGCCGTAACCGCTGCGAAGACACCTTCCCAAAAAGGCTGACTGGCGCCCTGGTCCATCCAGAGAAAATAAGCCAAAACGCTGCTGGCCATCACCGCAGCGGCTACGCCCCAAAGAACAGCCGGAAGAAGATGACGCTGCCCGGTTTTACGCAGGTAAGCAAAAATAATGGCGACAAGAAGAAACGATTCAACACCCTCACGCAAAACGATCATGAACGACTGATACATGGCCTCACCTTGCTTATACTATTTATTTAAAATCAGTTTTCCGGATTTTGTAATTTGAAGACGGTACCTTGCTTCTCCGTGTACAATGACCACTTCCCGTTCGTTCTGAAATAAATCTTCCGAACGGTATTCGCGTTCACGTTTGGCCGACGGAATCGGCAATGATGCATTCCCGGACAATTCAATCATTGGCATTTATCGCAATACCCAAAAAGGCGGTGGTCGGGAAACACCAATTTAAATTTATATTCGTGCGAAAGTTTTTCCTGAATCTCTTCCAGCCGGTCGCTGTGAAATTCGATGATTTTTTTGCAGCCCAGGCAAACCATATGATCGTGATGTCCCTTGGGGCCGGTTTTCTCGAAAAAATCGCGCTTACCGTCTCCCGCCGATTTTTGGATAACGCCCGCTTCTAGAAAGAGCGGTAAATTCCGGTACACCGTGGCTCGCGCAATTCGTTCGCCGCGATTTTTGAAACGTTCGTAAAGGCTGTCGGCATTAAAGTGAGTAGGAATCTTTTGAATTTCTTCGTAAATGCTTTTCCGCTCAAAGGTATATTTAAGCCCCTTGCGCTCAAGTAATTTTCTTAAAGACTCCAATAAATCTTTGGTCTTGTGCATAACGCACCCTCGATGGGATTAATTCCTAATGAGATTTTATATCAACGAGACTGAATCTTACTTAAAAAAACGGGGTTGTCAAGCAAATTACCAGAAATTGATCTTGATCAAATATAGTCGGTGTCTGGGTTTTCAGATTCGGCGAAGGAGCCCAGAGAAAGGCGTGCGGCCGTAAGAGGAAAAAAGGCAGCGTTTGGCTGTTCGATAGGCAGGGGGAAATTGTCCGTAATATGAGCTATAGAGCGGGCACGCCTTGAATTCGAAGAGGAAGAAAAACCGCCTTCTCCGTATTCCTCAGCTTGCTTCCATTCGTAAATGTTACCGAATCTGATTTGGGAAGAATCTACAGAACAGCCGGACAGAAAAAATGCGCTGATCATAGTTGCCATTACACAATTTATTAAACGCCTTATAAACATTTGCTTCTCCGAGGGTTATCGTATCGGCTCTTCCCGGCAGGTGTTGAGAAAATTTAGTAAGAAAAACAAGTCGATATATAAATCACGGTACGATCAGCGCTTGTGCTTTCGATAAATTATGATGTATATTCCCTTACCATGGCAAATAAGCTCAAAGGAAAAATTACTCTGATCACAGGCGGCGCCAGCCCGATAGGTAAAGCGATCGCCGAAAGGCTCGGCAAAGAAGGCGCCCGGTTGGCATTAACGTATGATTCTTCGCCCGGTCGGGCCGAAAAAGTTTGCGAGGAGCTTAAAAATGCCGGTGTGGAAGTAAAATTATTTTGCGCTGATCTTTCAAAACCGGACGTGCCGGATAAGCTGATCAAGAAAGTTATCCACGATTTCGGCGCACTTGATATTCTCATCAACAACGCATCGATTTTCCCGGAAACGCTGCTCGGCGAAATTAAAGAAAACGACTGGGACCAGGTTTTTAATACCAATGCACGCGGGCCTTTTCTTTTAATTCAATCGGCTCTTCCTTGGCTTAAGAAAAATTCCGGAACGATCGTAAACATCAGCGATATCAACGCCGCAAAGCCCCGGCTAAATATGCGCATCCCGTACTGCGCTTCCAAAGCGGCGCTCGACTCGATCACCAAAGCACTGGCAAAAGCATTGGCGCCCGAGATTCGCGTAAACGCCGTTGCGCCGGGCGCGATTGTTTTTCCGGAAAATTATAGCGAGGAACAGAAAAATAGAATTTTAGAAGAAATTCCTTTAAAACGTCAGGGGCATACTAACGATATCGCAGAAGCGGTAGCGTTTTTATTGATAGATGCGCCTTATATTACAGGGCAAATCCTATCGGTGGACGGCGGCAGGTCGATGTAGTTCGGACCAAGCACCGCGCCGACCGCGCGGTGCCGTCCAGCCGAGCGCCCGACCGGCGCTTGACTAAACGGCACCGAGGCATTTTACAGGATGATCTGCGTAAGCTCGCTCGGCCAGAATTTCCAAGAGTTTCTTCCCGGTTTTTGGTTCGATCAAATTCGGGGTAATTTCAGTAAGCGGAATCATGATAAAAGCCTGATCCGTAATGTCCTGGAACGCTTCGGAATTCGCTGATTTCCACTGATCGTTAAAAATTAAAATGTCGATATCGATGATCCTGGGTGCAAACTTATCCTGAGTCCGCACACGCCCCAAATCCGATTCTAAACGCAATAGATTTTGTTTCAGCTCTGCTTCCGTTAGTTCGGTGCGGATTTCCACCGCTAGATTCCAAAAAAAAGGCTGCCCCGCCACTCCGTGCGGTGCGGTTTCATACACTTGGGAAATTTTCGATACGTTTACCGTTTCGTAAAGCGCACGTAGAGCTCGGCCAATGTGTTGATCGGGTTGTATATTAGAACCTACGCTTAGATAGACCGTATGTTGGGAAGCTGAATAATCGGAATGCTTTCTTGAAATGGAAATGCTTACGTTTTCCGCACCTCTAAGCGCACCGGGCTTACTGACGCAAACACGCACGTCGAGCAGATTAAATTTTGAAATACAAAACCGCGCGATGTTTTCGGCAAGCGTTTCCAGAAGAAAATACTGGCTGCTTTCCACAAACGAAGCGACGGATTTTGAGATATTTTTATAATCTAGGGTATCCTGAACCCGGTCGCTTTGCGAAGCACGTCTCGCATCGCAGGGCATCTCCAAATCAATAACCACCTTCTGAAGCGTGGTTCGCTCCCAATCGTAAATGCCTATGATGCACTCGATGCCGAGTCCTCGAATCGTGATGATATCGTTTTTCGAACATTCCATTAAGATCTCCTACCGTGAAGGTATTATAACGACGCCTACCACCCATAACAAGGCGATATCTTGGGCCAAACAAAGGAAAGGGATTGATAGAGATAGAGTGTGGAAATAAAGAAGTCTAAAGAGGAATTAAGCTACAAGCGAAGGATAACGAACGGGCGCAGTCTTTTCGACAGGCTTCGCTATCTTGGCCTGCAATTGCAAAGAAGCCAACTGCCTTAGACAAGGACTGCAATATTTAATATGTTCGAGCACACTTACATTGGCTGAGCCAAACAGGGTTCTCTCACAATAAGCTCGCAAGAGATTTTTATCGGGACAACGTTCTGCTTGTTGTTTCGGCTGCTCCATTGTATTCACCCCGGCGTTTGTGTTCGTAAGGCAATTTGTAGTTAAAAAGGTTGAAATAAAAGGTCAGAAAAAATTACCTTAAACCCCCTCTTTCAACCCACACTTAAATCTGCCATACGATGGCCCGGCTGTCAAAAAATAGGCTTATTTTCTTTGGCTTATAATGGGAAATGGATCGTAAACAACATATTGCGTCTGAGCCACTTACAAGCACTATGAAAGTACCGAACCGACCGTTCGGCACCGCTTTATCAAAGCGCCCGGGCGGTCGGCCCGGGCACCGCCGGACCAAGCGGCCAACCGCCGCTCGAACAAGCGGCGCCCGACCGCCGTTCGGTCAAGCGGTACGAAATTAACCGGCCTTATTTTCGCACCCCAATAACTGCCGGATTTAAACTATCGGCCAGGTCCTGCCATGCTTTAAAAAAAATTCAAAAAATTACATGCTTCAAGGGTCCTCATTTTAAAGACGATAATCCTACGGAACAGTTAAACATATGATTATCTCTATTCTTGCATTCCCTTTCTGGACAGGGTACCAGCTTACTTTTACCTTAAATCAGCGCTTGAGCGTGAAGGAGCGGCTGCTTTGGGGTTTTCTCACCGGGCATGTTTTATTTACCTGGCTCGTATTTTTGTTTTCACTCGCCCTCGGTTTTAACTACGTCTCCATCGCTACAGCCACTGCTATTCTCCTCGCTTTAGGCATTTGGTTAACTATGAGCCAACCTGAATGGAAAAAAGACTTTACCGGCATTACTAAAAATGGGAAGCAGGCGTTGGCTAAAAAAGAAACGTGGTTTCATTTGGCTGCGGGAATACTTTTAGGCCTATTGCTTTTCCGGCTTTCTTCAAAAGTAGCTATGGCCACGCCGGCTGGTTTACTAACCGGTTTTCCAAATAACACGGGAGATATGGCTTGGCACCTGGCTCAAATTACATCACTGGCTTTTGGTAATAATTTTCCTCCCGAGAACCCGGCATTTTCCGGAACGCCGCTTCGCTATCCCTTTCTGGCCAATCTTTTCTCCGCTGTTTTCGTGAAATCCGGAATTCCGGTTTTTGCATTCTTAAAAATCCAGACGTTCGTTTTTTTAGGCATCACCCTAGCCACTTTTGGCATGTACGCCAAATATATTTCCAACAATAAAAATCTTACTCCCTGGTTAAGCATCGCTCTTTTGATGTTCTCAGGCGGCCTCGGATTTATTCATCTTATCATTGGCCACGAGTTGGATTTTCCTTATCTTTTAAAAACGCTTTTCCCTCCGCCGTACGATTTAACCGGTAATATTCCCGGCCAAAATTTTCAATGGATGAATTTCATTTCCGCGCTGGTTATTACGCAGAGAACGCTTCTTTTCGGTCTCCCCATTTCCATTTTTATCATCTGCCTATTGTGGTGGGGAATACAAATCAATCGCAAGGAGGAATTTCTTTGGGCAGGACTTCTCGCCGGCGGGCTTCCTCTTTTTCACGGTCATGCGTATATTGCGATCATTCTATTTTCTTCGGTTCTTGCCATACTATTCAGAACCAAAAAATGGATTTTCTTTTTTATTCCCGCACTTGTTTTGGCGCTACCGCAATGGATCTATCTCATTTTGACGGCACAAAATTTAGGCGGGGCTGTAAAACTTAATCTGGGCTGGATGGCGGAAAATGAAAACGTACTTACGTTCTGGGCAAGAAACCTTGGACTCTTTCTGCCGCTTTACGTACTCGGCCTTTGGAAGGCAGATCTTTCCCAAAAAGCGCGGATTTTTCTCACCACAGCCGGCTCGATCTTTGTAATCGCAAACTTCGTGCAGTTCGCGCCCTGGGATTGGGACAACATCAAACTTTTTCTCCTATGGTATCTAATCTCCGTCCCAGCCGTCGCGCAACTTTTGAGCCAGGGTTTTCTTTCCAAAAAAATTCATTGGATAGCGCTTGGTGCCGTTGCTTTAATCTTAACCATTCTTTCCGGAGCGCTCACCGTGTATCGCTTGTCCGCATTCGATAAGGACATGGGGCTTGTCTATACGCGCGAAGAAATAACGCTGGCCGAATCGTTACGGGAACTCACACCGCCCAGCTCGATTTTTTTAAGCGCGCCTGAATTTAATCAAATTGCTTTTCTAGCCGGGCGTAAATCCAGCGCCGGATACACCGGCTGGCTCTGGAGCCACGGCATCGATTACACCTGGCGGGAAGCGCAGGTTAAAAATATATATATGAATCCAAACGAATCGCCGGAAATTATCAAAGAGCTTGGCATCGATTACGTAATCGTAGGACCGAATGAAAAAAAAATATACGAATTAAAAACGTGGGAAGCACCGGCCGGTTTTAAACGCTTTATTAAAACGGAAAATTATGAAATCTACCGCAGCAGCACCGGAAATTAAAAAACACGATTTTATTTTTTTCTCAGTCGCCATTCTCTTTTTGGCGCTAGATCTAAGACTCCTGCTGCTCGGCATCAAACCGTTTCACAGCGACGAAGGCGTAAACTCCCATTTTCTTCTTGAGCTCCTTCGCCAGGGAAAATACGAATACGATCCGGAAAACTATCACGGGCCTTTGATTTATTTCGTCACGGCTGCGCTGGTCAAACTGCTGGGTTTGAGTGATTTCGCACTCCGGTTTTCCCCGGTACTTTTCAGTATTTTTCAATTGCTTCTGTTATTTTTACTGAAAAAATCCCTGAAAAAAGCCGGGCTTCTCACGGCGCTTGTACTTATGGGGTTTTCTCCTAATATCATTTATTTTGCCAGAACATTCATTCACGAAACATATTTCACTTCGTTAACGCTGGCTGCTTTTACGGCGTTTTATTTCCTTTTGGAAAAGAGGAATGTTCGGTTCTTGATTCCCTCCGCCTTAGCCATGGCTCTACTCATTACGACGAAAGAAACATTTGTCATTACGCTCGTCTCATGGTGCGTTTCAGCCGCTTTAGCCTGGCTTGTTACAAGGGTCTTACGCCGCGCCGACCGCGCGGCGCCGCAGCACCAAGCGGCCGACCGCCGCTTAGCCGAGCGGAAATTTCGTGACGCGATCAATCTAGTTCGTATAATTGTGTATGCAGGCTTAGCCGCATGTTCTTTTTTATTGATTTACTTACTGTTCTATTCTTCTTTCTTCAAAAACCCTGCCGGCCCCTGGCGGGCTATCGAGAGCTTGTTTCGTTGGGAAGGCAGAAGCCGTTATGATCACGTCAAGGAATTTTTATATTATTTTAAGATTTTACTTAAATATGAATTCCCTATTTTTGTATTGGCGACGCTCGGTATCGTTTACGCTTTCTGGCGGAGAATTTTCTTCCTCGTCTTTGTTTCAACCTGGACGATTTCCACTTTTCTGATCTACTCCTTTATTCCCTACAAAACGCCTTGGCTTATCTTAAATATACTTCTGCCCGCCGTGCTCACGGCCGGAGCGGCAGTGGGCCATGCGATTAGCCCCCTTCTCATTAGCAGAACGCGCAAAGAAATGTTCGCTCTTTTCCTTCTGATAGGTACCCTTTGCTCTGCCGCCTTGAGTATAAAAATAAATTTCTTTCGCTACGACGACGATCGGCTACCCATGGTGTATGTGCAAACAGACCGTTCGTACAAAAATCTTTTTCCTATTTGGAATATTTTAAGCGTGAAATACGGGGACAGCACCAAAACAGCGATTTTATCGCCGAGCTACTGGCCCCTGCCATGGCATTTGAGGGATCACACCGCCGGATATTACATGAAACTCGTACCCGGTCTTAAGGATCATGCTTTTTTAATTGCAGAAGACACGCAGCGGGTGGAAACCGGTAAGATATACGGTGAGACACACCATAAACTGGAAATGCCTTTCGCGCTTCATTCAGGATTTGATCTTTATCTTTGGATTAGAAACGATATTTGGGAAGATACTTTCGGGGATTCAACTTGGAGTCCGGCGGCTAATAGCGCGCGAAGCGCGATGAACGCCGATTAAGAAGGCGAAATGAATTTTGAGTATCGCCCAGCCCATTTTGAGCCCATCGGGAAATGCATGAACGCGTGAATCTTCCATATGTGACCATTCCACCGGCACCTCGATGATTTGAAATCCCGCCCGCTCTAAAATCATAAGCATTTCAACATCAAACGCAAATCCGGGAAGCGTAATGTATTTCCCCGCGACCGCGGCCGTTTCTTTCGTAAAAAGTTTGAAGCCGCACTGCGTATCGTAAAACCGAAGACCGGTAAGGGACCGGACGAAATAATTAAAAAGACGACCGAGATTATGCCTCTGGCCCGGCTGATAAACCATAATTTTCGAATCTTTCAATCCCCGGCTGGCAATGGCGCCGTCCCGCGCACGTGCTTTAAGAAGCCGATACATCGCAAAAGATGTGGATAAATCCGCATCAGCCATTAAAACCCAATTTCCCCTGGTCCTTCTTAGCCCTTCACGTACCGCGTAACCTTTTCCCGCGTGCGGAATGGTTATTAAACAGTATGTTATGTTTTTCCAAATGGGGTAACCCGAGGGCGGTAGAATATCTTTCGTTAGGTCGCTGCTTCCGTCGTTGACGACAAGCACTTCGAGATCTTTCGGAAGCTCTCCGCATTCAACGGATTTGCCGAGCTCTACAAGCGTGCGGGGAAGCCGCTTCTCTTCGTTGTAGGCCGGTATAACAATGCTTAACTCAGGAGAACTATCCAATGCGTTCATGACTTTGCGTGGTTTTTGAAAATAAATTCGACAACACGCTCATAATATTTCACTCCGGCAACATTAATTAAATCATTGTGGTGAGCTCCCTCTACGGCAAAAAATTCTTTGGGACCGGGGTGAGCCTCGAACAGTTTCTGCCCGAGGGAAAACGGAACTACGTCATCTTCCGTTCCATGAATCGAAAGAAGCGGGCAGAAAACATTTTTAATCTTAGCGACGGAATCAAACTTATACGTTAAGGGAAAAGTCGTCCCAAGAAAGGAATACATAATCTTCGCCATATCGCGCGCGGAGGTAAATCCGCCTTCGATAATCAGTTTTTGCGGCAATTCAACGGAGGCGGCCAGCTCGACAGCTACCGCGCTGCCGAGCGATTCGCCGTAATAAACAATAGGTATATTTTGCGACGTGCCACCCGGGGACACGCCACCCGGCGAAGCGCGGAGTTTCAGCCACGCCAAAGCCGCTTCGCTGTCCGCATAAAGCCCGAGCTCGCTCGCAGCGCCTTCGCTTTTTCCGTACCCGCGGTAATCGATAAAGAAAACGCTTATGCCCCGTTTTATAAATTCGGGCAAATGAAACGCACGGTCGCCGATATTACCGGCATTGCCGTGAAAGAAAAGAAGGCGGGCGCATTCGGACGGAGACGGGACGAACCAACCGTGAAGTTTAACACCGTCTGAGGCTATAATATTCACGTCTTCGTAACGTAAACCGTAATCGGCGGGTGTTGTTTGAATTATTTTAGACGGATAAAAAACAAGCTGCCGCTCAAGCCATTCCATACGACTCATCTTTAAAAAAATGAACGCGAGGGCGAGAACGATAAAAATTCGCGCTACATTCCAAGCCATCGCTTTCACGATTAACTAACAAAAAAAAATTGGTGCTTTTATACAGTATGGGGAACCGGTTGCGCAGGGACTACTTTGGTACCTGCCAAATGATCGTGCCATCCCCTCTTTTCCTTGTCCCACAGAACCCATAAGAGACCTAGCGACAACGGAAGAGAAGCTAAAATATAGGAAAGATATCTCAGAAAAGTGATCTTTAGCGTGAGCGGCGAGCCGTCTTTTCTAACTACTTTGATCTTCATTATTTTCTTACCAATCGTCTGACCGCCGGCGTAAGCCAGCATGCCCACATAATAAAAAACAGCGCAAAGCATGGAGAAAATAAGCGCCATAAAATAGGCTGGATTGTCAGGATCATACACCGCCGGGCCAAAAATAAGCCCCTGAACAATGTTGACCGGTACTCCAAATATCAAGGCGTCCAGCAAAAACGCCGCAAACCGTTTCCCAAATCCTACATTTTCCATCTTCCCCTCCTTGTTAAATTTTAGTCCGCCTGTATAAGTACTACGCTCTGAAAAAATATCTGAAGTCCTCGGCAAGCAGAACTGTTTTGCGGCACCGGCGGTTTGTCCGCTCCAGCGGCGGACAACCGCCTACCGCTCGCTATTCGGATTCCCGCAGTTACAAAGCACACGGCGGGAAACCAAGCTCCGAATAGCTGCGCGAGTTGCCTCCAAACAGTTCTGCTTGTCGAGGCTTTCAATGTCGCATAGCCTGCTTCAACAGTTGCAGAGGCGCGTTGCACAAAACTGCGAAGCACACGGATGTGCGAGAGCAGTTTTTGCACGAGCGCAGTAAATGCCGGGACGGCATTTACGAAGCGCCGCCGCAGCAACTGTTGAAGCAGGCTATGCAGGTTCAATTTATACCGCTGCAATTAGGATCAAACGGGAATGGTTACGTTTTATTCTTTTTGCGAAGAGCGTTTAATACTTCCCCGGCTGCCGGTTTCGACATGCCGGGTAATCCGGATAATTTTTCCACGCTGGCAGAGCGAATATCGTCGAGCGATTCAAAATGACTCAGCAAAATCTGCTTACGCTTTTCACCGATGCCGGGCACATCATCAAGAAATGATTTTCTGAGCGCCTTTCTGCGAAGAAGCCTGTGAAATTCTATAGCAAACCTATGCGCTTCGTCCCGCACTTTCTGAAGAAGCCGTAGGCCCGGCGACTGTTCTCCCAAATGAATCGGCACATTCGTCTCGGGGGTGAATATTTCTTCCATTCTTTTGGCCAGCGAAATCAGGTCCGCCTCCGTATACCCTTCTTCATCTAAAACTTTCTTGGCCGCCCGAACATGACCGAGACCGCCGTCGATCACAATCAGATCCGGGATGAAAACTTCCCTTCCTTCCCGGATCCCCCGAAGCATACGGCGCAGCGCTTCCTGAATCATGGCGTAATCATCAATTCCTTGAACGGTTTTTATTTTATATCGCCGGTATTCAGCCTTATCCGGCAACTCCCGGTGAAAGCTGACTTTCGAAGCCACGGCCATCGTTCCGCGTATATTGGAAACGTCAAAACACACGATTCGCTCCGGAACCCTTTTCAATTTCAATACCCGTTTTAGCTCGAGCATTCCGCTCAGCGCGATTCCTTTTACGGGCCGCTTGATATCGAATCGTTTTCGTTTGAGCGTGCTAAGCGCCATGATTTGTTCCTTAAACATCTGCGCTTCTTCGAAACGTTCTTCTTTGGCGGCGGTGAGCATGCGTTCGGTGAGGTATTCCATCATGGATTTTTTCCCGCCGGCAAGGAACGTGTTGATCTCATTAATCAACTTGTCGTATTCGGGTTTCAACTCCGGCTTAATGCAAGGCGCCAGGCATTGCTTGATGTGATAGTAAAGGCAGGCTTTCCTCGGAAGCGTCATGCATTTACGAATGGGAAATATCGTATTCATAATCCGTATCGCTTCTCTGAGCAGCTTCGCATCGGTATACGGCCCGTAATACCGGGCTTTGCGGTCCGTTTTTTTCCGGGTGAGCTGAATCATAGGAAATTCATCGCCCGTAATTTTCAGAAGCGGAAAACTTTTATCGTCTTTCAGACGAATGTTGTATTTCGGAATAAGTTTATTGACGAGATGCGCTTCCAGGAGAAGAGCGTCAACTTCGGTGGGCGTTTGAATAAAATCAAGACTGTGGATTTGACCTCGAAGAACGTCGCGTTTCGTTCCCATGTCATTACGAGATAGAAAATAGGAGGAAACCCTTTTTTTCAAATCGAGCGCCTTGCCTATATAGATCGTCCCTCCCTGGGCATCCTTAAAGATATAAACACCCGGTTCATGCGGGAGGGCATTGATTTGTTCTTCCAGAGCCATAAAGCCTTTCTTTCAAGAATCGGGAAAGTTCTTTTATTTCACTCATCCCGATCAGCCGCGCCAGCAACACATACGATACAATACCAGCCGCCGTAGCTAAAAACAATTTTACCAGACCGGTAAAGTTGGCTTCTTCCAAACCGCCGAGCCAGCCCATACACAGGGAGACGATCCACGCTGCCCCTATGCTGGCTAAAAGACTTTTTATGCAGGTGATCACTATTTCCTTCTCATCCAGCCTGAGCCTTTTCCGGCTAAGCAGATAAATCAACAAACTGAAATTTAAAATGCCGCTGAGAGATGTCGACAACGCCAAGCCGACTTCTTTCAAAGGAAACATTAATATAAGATTCAGTACGATATCGAATAGCACACAGTAGCTGGCCACCTTCACAGGCGTTTTAGTATCCTTCAAAGCATAAAAAGATGAAACAAGCAAGTTGGATCCGGAATAAGCAAACAAACCGAAAGAATACGCAACAAGCGTCCTGGCGCACCTAAGCGTCGAGGCTTCGTCAAAAGCTCCGTGTTCAAACAGCATCTTAATAATCGGTATGCGAAAAGCAACAAGCCCCACCGAAGCCGGAATAACAAGCATGAGCACCATACGAAGCGAAAATGAAATAGAACGTCTTGCGTCGTCTAAACGTTCGGCCGTCAACTGTTCGGAAAGTTGCGGCAAAAGCGCCGTTCCCATCGCAATCGGCACCAATCCGATGGGAAATTGAATCAAACGATTGCTGTACCACAGGCTGGAATTCGCGCCTTCGCCGAGCCAGGCGGCAAGCGTTCGATCAAACAAAATATTGACCTGCATAATACCAAAACCCATCGTCGCGGGAAGAAAGAGGTGTAAAATTTTTTTCACCGCATCGTCTTTCAAATCCACAACAAACCGGACGCGAAATCCATACTTTTTAAGAGGAATGAGTTGTATCAGAAACTGGACAAGGCCTCCGACGAGCAAACACACCGCCAGAATAATGGCCTGCTGTTCGGGATTTTTCGCCACCCAAGGGGAAATAAACACGGCGCTAATAATCCAAATAACATTAAAAATAACGGGGCCAAGCGAAGGCGTAAGAAAGTGACCCCGGCAATTCAGTACGGCCATGGCCATTCCGTATTGCGCCAGAAAAAGAATGTAAGGGAAAAGAATCATGGAAAGCTTGACGGTAAGAATGGTTTTTGGATTTAAGGCAAATGTTTCAAGCGAAATAAAAAGAACACCCACCACAATAACAACAAGCGTGCCTACAGCAAGCATGACGAGTGTCATCATATCGTTAGCGAGATGATCGGCGGCTACTCTGCCCTTTTTGTTGAGCGTATCCGTATACACCGGAATAAACACGCTGGAAAGCGCGCCTTCGCCGAGTACGCGCCTTAAAAAATTCGGAAACGTAAACGCATAGATAAACGCGTCCCACACGTATCCGCTACCGAACACTGCTGCGCAAACCATATCACGAACCATGCCGAGAATACGGCTAGCTAGCGTCATCACGCTCAAAAGACTCGCGCGGCTTAAAAGTTTATGATGCGTTTCCATAATCCTTATTTCTTATTCCCGTTTCCTATTGTTGCGGCGGCAACGTTCGGAAATTACCTTCCGGGTAATTTCCTCTCTCGGCACGTCGCTGCTACGTCCATCCATGGACTACGCGACGCGCCGTGACGTGCCTCTGCAACAATAGGAAACGGGAATTGATCTGATTTCAGAATAATTGCAGAACCAATTTTTATCTGTCCTGCGTAGGCCAGTTGCCGACGGCGCGTTGAATGAAACGTGCGTAGCGCAGGATGCGCGGAGCCGTTTCATTCCGAACGGAGAAAATACCGTGGACGGTATTTTCGTAGTGGCGGCGGAGGTAACTGGCCTACGCAGGATATGTAAATTCGATCTATGACATACGTCGCCGCAATAATAGAATACGAGATAGGTAAATTCTTTGAATTCTTGACATAGCGAATGGCTCATGTTAGCTTATCGCCTCTTTTTTAACCCACAATGTCTAAAAGGTAAAGGAATTTATGCCTCAATCACCATCCGCTGAAAAGCGAATGCGCAGTGACGCTCGTAAAGAGTTTCGAAATCAAGGCGTTCTTTCAGCCATTCATACGGCGAAGAGAAATTTTCGCGCGGCTACGGATAAAACCAAGGCCAAAGAACTCGGATTTGCGCTTATCTCGCTCGTCGATGGAGCTGCCTCTAAGGGAGTCATTCCAAAAGGAAGGGCGAACCGCCTAAAGTCACGCGTGAGCATCCACATTAATAAGCTGAACGTTCGTTCGTCTAAGTAAGAATTCCTCAAGACCGGAAAAAGCGTTTACGCGTCCGGTTTTTGATTTCCAATCCAGCCTGAACAGCTCCTCGCATGCATCGCGGAGTTCCTTCATCGTAAAACGCTTTGCGCTAGCAGCGAATTTCCCAGCCACAAACGGCGGAAGACCTAAAACCGCGGGTAGGTTTCTTTCGTTGCCGCCTTTGACTAAATACTGTTTTACTTCCCAGATTCTCCTCATCTGCCAATGAATAATACCGATCAACTCCGGAATATCCCGCCCGACATATTCAAAAAGGTAGCGGCAAATTTTCAAGGCTTTTTCGGTATCGCGCGCCGAGAGCGCGTCACCGAGCTCAAAAGGCCCGTACGGCGCTCCCTTCTTCACAAAGGTCACGATATCTTCGGGTATAATTTCTTTACGCGCACCCGTAAATAAAACGATTTGTTCAAGCGCCTGATAGATAAGGGTAAGGCTTCCTCCAAGACGTTCTACCAATTCAATAAGCGCTTCCCTCGTAATTTTTTTTTCGCGTGGCTCAAGAAACTTCGTGATCAACCGTTCTATTTCCTGCATCTGATCCAAAACGAATTCCTTAACGACACCGTGTTTTTGGAAAGCATGATAAACACTTGAACGTTTATCGATTCCGTCGCCTTCGCCAACAATAACGGTAAAGTCAGGGCATTCGGCTAAAAACGAAGAAAAACGTTCGGCGGCGGTTTTGGGGAAAGCGTGAATGCAGCCTATGACGAGGTATTGTTTTTCGGAAAGGAAGGGATAGGTCCGGGCTTGCTGGAACAAATCATCCAAAATGAGGTCGTCGGCGTAATAACGAAATAGAGCTTCGGGCTCCTCGCCTTTGTCGCTTCCGGCGATTTGCCTGAGTGCTTCATCGCGTAACGTCTGATCGCCGAGCAAAAGGAATATATTTTTACCCATTACCAATCTTCAATAATGCGGTCGACAATATTTTTCGCGAGATCCTTCATTACGGCTTTCACAGCCGTCGATTCCGGCTTCGTCAGGACACCTTCAATAAAATACTCGGTGTCCCCCGAAAAAGACGGCTCGTGCCAAATAAGGGTGTTTGTGCGCTGATCGATCAATTGAAGATCACACACCATGTATAGCCGGTATTCCTGAACGCCGTCGAGTGAATTAAACCGCAAGGCTTCTTGGTAATAATTCGTAAGTTTTCCCTCGAGGCGCGCATCGGCTTTCTTTATATCTTCTACTTTTAGATTGCCGTCAAAAAGAATTCGATCGATAACGGCTTCGGTTACGTCGATTTCCAAACCGCCCTCATAAGTGAAGATTTCCTGTGGCGGAATGTTGTTTTGAAAGGGAGGAATAGCAATGCTCTTGATGCCGTTCGGAAGAATGGCCCGGTTGGTGTAGCCGCATCCGGAGCCGAGAGCAACGATCAAAATCAGGAAGAGCAAATGAAAACGATTGGCAATTTTGAGATTTGGAAATTCCATTTTCGTATTCTCTATGGGGTCAAAAACTTTACAACGCTTCTTTACCGCCGGCAAGGACTTTTCCTTCTTGGTCCAAACGCGGAGCGGCTTCGAGTGATTTCAAATGAGTTTCGAGTTTAATCGTTTCTTCCTGAATTAACTTCCGGTTCTTATCGGAAAGGCTTTCCGCCTTCGTGAGATCGGTAATCTTCTTCAATCTCTCTACGACAAGCTTCCGCTCTTCTTGAATGAGCGCATGCTCATCTTCCAAATTGTTTTCTAAATTCTTTTCGACTTTTCCAAGCTTCTCCGCTAAATTTTTGTCTTGAGTGAAGAGCGCTTTTTCGTTCCGGCCGAATTTCTCTTTCAACTCATCGTCGACATTTGCTTCATAAAACGATTTGATTTCCTTACGGAACATTTGTTCGCGCGTTTCAAGCGATTGACGTCTTTCTTCGATTTTCGTCATCAATTCCTTAAGTTCGTTTTCGATAGCTGCGGTTCCGTCCGGTTGGCCGGCTTCGGGCTTTGCCGGCGCTTCGGTTTGAATTTCGACAAGCGGCTGTACAGTAATCGGCGCTGAAGCAATGGGAGCCTCAGATGCCGAATCCGGGGCGCTTTCTGTCTTAGCTAAAAGTTTTTTCTGTGCAGCTTGGACGGCTTCGAGTCCGCGTAAAATTTCATCCCGCTCGGCTGTTTCCCGGTTGAAACGTTTTTCTAAAATCTTATTCATGTCCTGGTTCGGCACCATTTTTCCGGCCAAGGAAAGTGTATGGCTTAACCAGCTGTAGGATTGTTTCACCAGAAGAGACTGAAACGACGGCGCGCCGGCGGCAGCGGCATTTTCTTTGACCTCTCTTAATTTTCTATCGAGATCCGCCAATTCTTGCCGTTTGGCGCCAATTAAAACATTTTCAAACTGGATTTCTTCCTGAAGGGCGATGATTCTGGCCTGCATTTCTCCGGGTACGACAGTCTCTAATTTACCGGCATCCTCCTGGACAAATTCTTCCTTCTCTTTTAAGCCAAATATGAATGCGTGCATTAAACGACCGTAGGCTTTAAAGGGCTTCGTCACACTTCGGGTAATCCCCGGAACAATGGGTACTTCTTTTTCGGCTTGCTTCAGCAATGCTTCGAGCTCGTCTACTTTGCGATTTTTGATGCGCCGGTGATCGTCCACCTGCTGTAACACTTTCCGAATATCTTTCTCGATTTTTCGAGTCGATTTGCGAATTTCACGCGATTGATCTTTGGCCGCTTTCTTCGTCGTGCCTTTCGCATCTTGCTTACTTACCGTTGGTTCTTCGGACCTAGTTAATTCTTTCGTATCTTCACCACGGTTCAGGGCTGAGCTGATTTCTTTAAGCCGCTCTTCCTTGCGGTTCAGCTTGGCCTGTAAATGCTCTTCGCGAGCTTTTAGTTTGTCTGCGGTCTCGCCTTCACCGGCCAAATAAGGAATGGGATTAAGAAGATTAACCGAAGCGGTGACCGAAGCCGTAACGGCGGCGAGCGGCGCTTTCAAAATGGATTCGATCGATATGCCCTTGGCTTTCCGGTAGCGCTCCTCGAGGGTCTTAGCTTCTCTCTCCAGTCTCGCGATTTCCTGACGGAGTTTTTCCAAATCTTCCTTTTGCTGCTTTAACGTGCCGTCCTCGGAAGCCCACTGCTGCTTAAGTTCTTCCTTCCCTGAAAGAATCTCAAGCTGCTTCATTTCAAGCATCTCGATCTGAAGCTTAATGGATTCGCGTTCATCGATGAGATCGTTTCTGCGGCTTTCCAAATACGCGCGCTGGGCATCGAGTTCTTCGATCTCGCCTTTCTTATACGTGATCGTCTCCGAAAGCTCTTCCCCGCCAACAAAGGGAAAAACGCTAAGTAAGAGACCTTCGGTCTTCACACCTACTTCATCCGCCAAGCGGTCCAAACGCACCCGTTCGCGTTCCAGCGAACCGGCCTCGAGCTTGAGCGCTTCGTCCCACTGGGCGAAGGCACGCTTAAGGTCTTCGGATTCGACATGTTTCAATTTCTTTTTCTTGCGGTTGATGGCATCGCGCTTGGAGGAAAGCTCGCGTTTCTTTCTCGACAAAAGATCGCGCCTTCGTTCAATATCGTCGCGCTTGGCTTTTTTGATACCGCTTTCTTTTTCGCGCAATTGTTTAACGGTTTTTCCGATTTCTTTTCTCTCGGCTTCGAGCCGGCTTCTTTCTTCTTCCGTTACGGTGTCGGAAAGCGAGGCCAAACGTGAGGTTGCTTCGTCTAATTTAGCCATCCACTGTGTGAGCTCTTGACCGGTTTTTTCAGATTCGGATTCCCAATAACGTACAGGGTTCTTAAGCTGCTCGAGACGTGCGGTAGCCTTCTTACCCCATTCAGTATCCGGATAAAGATTGGCGACTGTTTCGTAATAAATGATGGCTGAGTCAAGATAGCTGCGCTCTTCGTAATACGAACCGATATCAAAATTTTTCCGCGCGTGCTGTTCCTCGGCTTGCCTTTTGAAAACCGTGGCTTTCTCGACTTCGTCGGCATTCGGATTCGTTTTAAGGAAGTCTTCGAACTGTTGACGGGCGGCCGCCAAACCTTGTTGATCCCGATTGACGGTAGAAGACATAATGAGCTGAGTTTCCGCAGCCTGGAATTTTGCGCCGGAAGCCAGATCGCTTTGAGGATAAATTTCGGAGACGGCCTGGAACGCCTTGACGGATTCTTCAAACCGGCCAAGTTTTCTAAGCGCTTCCCCTAAATAAAATTGCGCCTGACTTCCGTAGGCTGAAAACGGTGCAGTATCGACGATATGCTGGAACACTTCAACCGCCAAAGGAACGGAAGGAAGAATAGGAACGCCCATTACTTTTCGGCGAAGGCCATTTAAAAAAATATGGCCGAGATCGTATTCGCGGCGGATAACTTCGTCGGCTTGCTCAAACTGGGGATAATTTTTTAAAAGAGATTTGTAATTCTCAAAGGCTTTCTTAAATTCTTGAGCTTCTTCAAGGAGAATAGTGAGCTTTAGCTGTACCTCAGGAGCGATCTGAGCTCCCGGATAATGTTTTAAAAGATGTTCGAGTTCCTTAATGGCTTGCTCCCGATCACCTTCTCCGTAAACAGCCATGGCGTAGCGATATTGGTCGTCGGGGGTATCTTGCACAGCTCCTTCAGGATTTACAAATTTGCCGGTTTCCGGTGACCAGACCCAAAAAGCTTGGCCCGGCGAAACGGAAGCAAGAGTGCAAACTAAAACGAGGGAAACGGAGCGTAAAATGGATTGGAAAAAGAAGCTAAACTTTTGGTGAGACATTACTTCGGGTAACCTCATTTCTGGAAAATTGGTGATGATACTAACACACCAAAATCCTATAAGTCAAACTAAAGGTCTGCTTAATATAAATAGAAGAAGCGGCTCATAACATATTGTTCTTGAATAAGTTATGGTAGAGCCTTGAAAGGTTTTAGGTGAAGTTTATTTTCGTCCACTTTTAATTCAACCGCTCCGTTTTCATCGGTGTAAAGCACCGCGATTCCGGAAGATAAATTCGGATCGATTTCCGGCCGCGCGGAAGGCGAAATCACAACGATTTTTGGTTTCCATTCATTTAACCGTGAAACCAACTCCGGCGACCAAATCATTTTTTTAGAAAAAATGAAAACCGCGTCAATCCTTTCTTTTTTATCGGCTTGATCAAACTTGTCCCAAATTTCTTCGGCGGTGTTCGGTGCTATTAAAATATTTTTATCTTTCCAATGAATCAAAATCGCCGTTTCGCCTTTGGCCGATGAAAATGATTTTATCCGTACAGAACCCAATCCCGTTATTTCCGATGCATTCTTCATCTTTTTAATTTCAGTACGGCCTAGATGTTTCGGAAACCCGTGCGGCATACTGCCCGTCGCGGGAACAAGGCAATAAGTGATATCAAAAAAGTAAGCAAGGTCGGAAAGCGAACCCCAATATCGCTTCCCCCATCCGGCAATAATAATGGAATCCAGCGTGCGGATGCCGCGGCTTTTAAGAAAAGGGATGGTAATCCACCTGCCAACGTCTGGTTTTCGGGCCGGGCCGCTATTCACTAAGATGTGCTTATTCTCAGGTGTGCGGATTAAATAAATGCCCGCCTGTTTTACGTGAAGCGCCGTCACAGAAAGGCTCATCTCACTTCGGTACGTTAATCCCAAGATAACTACAGCTATCCCTACGCATCCTGCCGTTACCAAAACCACCCGCTTACGCAGAAGCCAGGAACGAAATACCCAGATGATCGAAAGCGAAAAATAGTATCCAAGCACAATGCTTAGTGGAGGTTTTGGAACAAACCAATACGCAAAAGGGATGCGTGAAATTTTTTCGTTCAGAAAGATCGAAGCTTGAATGATAAGCGCAAGCCCGTTTACAAAAATGAACCCAAGCCACGGAATATACGAAAGCGGAAGAATGATAAAACCGCCTATCGTAATAAAGGTAAACAAGGGAACAACAAGCATATTCGCGATAACGCTAATGGGTGTCACGGTTGAAAAATAAAAAGTGACAAGCGCCTGTACTCCTAACATGATAGCGGCGGAAATGGAAAAACTTCGGCGAAACACGCCCCACGGAATTTTATTCAATCTTTTTTCAAACGAAGGTGAAAAAATGGCCATCGAAAGTACGCAAAGAAAGGAGAGTTGAAACGAAATACTCCACAACCATAAGGGGCTGACTATAAGCAAAAGAAAAACTGCAAAAAAAAGTGCGCTAAGCGAATCGCTTTCTCTGCGAATGAGAATAGCCGCATAAAAGAGCGCCCCCATCAGCGCCGAACGAATGACGGGAATATTAAAACCGGCGATCTGCATATAGATGAAGATAACCAAAATAGTGAGGAGAGCATTCAAACGCTGAGGCAGCCCAAGAATTCTCCAGAACGCATACCAGCATCCTCCGACAATCGCAATATGCAATCCTGAAATGGAAAGCACATGCACCGTCCCTGTGTATACGAAATTTTCCTGGATCCTGAACGGAATATCGCGCCTATCGCCGATCAGGAGTGCTTTTAAAAACCCGCTTTCGGTTTTATCAAAAAGCGAATCGAACCGCCCGGCGATATACATTCGCACCTGCTCGACCAAAGCACCAAACGTTTGCGAATTACCCGGAGTTAGAACCGTTACGCTTTTCTCACCGACCGTATTCATTTGGCGATATACGCCCTGCCTGGAAAGATAAAGCGCGTAATCAAATTCTCCGGGATTACCGGCTGTTTTAGGTACGCTGACCGGTCCCCACAATCTGAGGCGATCACCGTAGCGAAGGATTTTCTGTGTTTGATACGTTATGCATTGAATTCGTCCGCGCACACGCATCGTCTTATCCGAAATGCGAACGGACCGGACGCTAAGCGGAAATGTTTGCCGCACGCTTTTTCCTTCCATGATTCGCCTTACCGATCCCGCCACAATACCTGTGACGGTTGAACGCATAGCGTCAGAATTCTCTATGGGAATTTGCGAAATATCATCGGAAGGCGGAATGGAGGTAACGCGAAAATTAATGGCGGACAAAAGAAACAGGAGTAACAAAAAGATGGGGCGAAACGCGTTTGTCCCCCTCACCAACCAAACGAGCGGCAAAAGCCCAAAAAGAATGAGCACGCACCCATGGAGAGGAAATTGAGTATGAGCAGAACAAATTATGCCGGCGATTAGCGCCAGGCTAGGCAACAAAAATGGGTAACGCATCTCATAGTGCTGTTACCTACATCTTTGATTTCACGGAAAATCGTGAAGGCGTGAAACGTCTTGGATAGGAATGAAACTTGAAAAAATTAATTGAACACGAAATAGTATACGCTATTTTTAGGAAGGATCAACAAATCAGTTGCAAATTCTCTATTTGATTCCAAGCCAATTCCGAACGTCCTTCTTAATTTTTAACTTTGTAAATGGTTCCTAAAGTCGAAGCCAGCATTATGTCATAACTTAGGTAAAATACGACATCCCATTTAGACGAAGTTAAAAAAGAAGTGCGTTTAATACAATAATCCAAAAAGGTAAAGCGGAATTTTGTTTCCGTGACCGATCTCAATCCGGTCTGCGGCAATCCACGCATCTTTGAGACCTTTAATCTGCTTGAAATTTTTGTCTTTCCCGCCAATTTCAAATACGTATTTGCCATCGACAAGAAAATCCCCGGCATCAGGCAGTGCGAGGGAAGCGATGCCCCTCATTTGATTGGCAAAAAAAGTCTCCCGAACAACACCTTTTTCGCTTTCCGACATTAAGGAGTGATGGATCGCAGAAAGCAGATTGGGATTCTCAATAAAAATTTTCCCGGGTTTCCGGATGGGCTTGTAGCCCTTGCCGCCAGGCCTTAGCGATATCATCAACCCTGCGCTTTCAAGATATTCTAAATACTGGTATAAATATTCCTTGGAAATTCTAAGCTCCCTGCCCATTTTTTCAATATTGACAAAAAAAGGTGACGAGGTGGCTATGAGCCACAAAATTTTTTTAATCACACGGATGTTCGCCCCGCGCACACCCCCGATGACCGCCACATCTTCGTAAAGAACTTTTTCAATAATATTGAGAACCCTCGATAGGTACGCCTTCTCGCCTTCCATAAAAAAAGGATAATAGCCGGACACAAGATATTCCTGAAAATATTTCAGTATGGTTCTCCCCTCCGAAACTTCCTGCGCTATCTTGACGTGCTTGCCTAAAACTTCAGGAAGACGGTATGCCGGTATCTTGATCTTTGCTTTAAGCTCGAGATACTCCCTAAAGGAAAGCCCCTTTAGATGATAGTAAACAACACGCCGGGAAAGATCTGCCTTGCCCTCCTGGAGCTCCAACGAAGAACTCCCGGAAAAAAGAACTTTTTTCCCTTTGAAAGTATCAATAATGTTTTTTATTTCAATCTGCCATGATGGATATTTGTGAACCTCGTCGATAATAAGCGCCTCGCCGCCATACTTAAAATACTCCTTCGCCGTGTTCAAAAGTCCATGCTGAGCAACTTCCACATTATCAGCAGATAAATAAAGGCATTTTTCGACATCTCCATACACCTCATGATAATGCTGGAGCAGGAGGGTCGTCTTCCCTACCCCCCGGGGACCGGAGACGCAAAGCGCTTGTCCTTTCCAGTCGATTCTCTCATAGAGATACCGTTTAAATTCAAGCGGTACGTTTTCTACCGTCTTCTTGTGAAGGTAATACAATTCCTCAAGCATTTAACACCCTCTCCCCTATTATTCGTCAATAGAAGTTTACGATATTACTAGTATTCCGTCAAGTATTGTTTACTGTTTAAAAATTATCACCTGCAACAACATTTCGTCGCACATATTTTTGAGAAGAAGACTGAGGGGAGGGGTAAAAGAGGGAATGTTTTAGGCTGGCTTCAACCGATCGCCAATGCTTCGCCACGGGGAGCGGACGCACATTACTGTGCAACTTGACATACATTTGCGGCTCAAAAGTGTGGATGGGAACGAGCATGGCGGGCTTAAGAGCATCCGTGAATTTCTTGAGGTCTTGAAATGAAGCATGCCCGCTCGTATGAAGGATTTCCATGGGCATCCCCTTTTCTTTCAGAAACTTTTGAACAGTCCGAAACCGGGGTTCCCGCATATATCCTTTAAATATGCTGTAAATCAAAGCGGAATCTTTAAATTCTCCGAGCTTTGCGCAATCCTCAAGCAGACTGTCCCTGAATATCAGAAATGTCCCCTCCGTGCGGTTCCGAAGCTCATCGGCGCTTATCTCAAAAGGCCTGTATTTGTAAACAATGTCTTTACGATTCTGGCGATAAAGATGACGCATCATTCTTTTGGAGAAAAAAACTTTGAGGTTTTTGAAGGACCGGTCCGGGTGCGGAATTTTGGCGAATTCCGATACCTGATCCAAAAGATACGCCGCATAAAGATCCACGACAAAAAGAGATTTTGTTCGAATCGCCGCACGGTAAAAGCTTACCATCCGGTCAATATTTTGAACCGAGGTATAAACCAGTTTGATCTTTGGATATTTCTTCGCTGCCGCTACGATGTCTTCTTCCAGATCCATTTCTGTGCGGGTTATCCCATCCGGCCGGTTCAAGGTGGTGCCTTCTAGAAGCAGGCAGTCCACCGGCGACGGTGCGGTACGGATGAACTTTTGGAAAAGCCCTGCCTTTCTCCCATGCCCCCTGAAATCGCCGGAATAAAAAAGCCGCTTGCCTCCGGCTTCAACCAGGAAAGCGTACGCTCCGAAAGCCGAATGGTCCATCAGATAGGGAGTAACTTTGAAGGGGCCGATTTTAAATGGCTTGCGGTTTTCGAAAGCCACAGCCTTTGCAATCTTTGCTTTATGCGGAAGAAAAATATCGGATACCTCGATAATTCTGCGGGTTTCTTCGGCAAGATAAACAGGGATGTCTTTTCTTGCAAAGTCAATGAGGCCGTAGTGATCCTGATGAGGATGGGAAATCAGGATGGCATCGAGGGGCTTTTCAGACTTGGTGTCGCGGTAAAGCCCCTGAACGGGAGGAAGGATCCCGGCTGTGATTAACTCGGCAACGGACTTTTTAGCAATGGAAAAACTGTCAAACTTTTTCTTTTTGTCGTGCGGCTCGACAAGCGGCATTCCAAGATCAAGGATAATCCGGACGCCATCCTGCGAAACTTCAATACAGTTCCCCCCGATTTCATGCGCGCCGCGGTGGATGGTGAGGTTCATAAAATCTACAAACGCTTCCTATTTTCTGAAAACCACTGGGCCATTTGCTTGCTGAATGTAAAAGATTCAAAACAAAAGTTCATATTTAAGCTTTCAATCTTTCGCTCGGTGAATCCCTGGATCGTTTCAGAACATTTTTTTTCAAACATTTTCATCTGTTGTCGGTCATACACTTCGTAATAACTATCAGGAGCAACCACTTTTAGATATATTTTGGAGGCATTCAGCAGATCATGGTCGCTCTTTGAAGCCCACTTCTCCTTAGGTATTTTTTCTCGATAAAAAATGTAGAGGAGTCCATACACTAAAATTTCGATGGCTGCATATAGCGGATTATTGGATCCTATTTTTAATTCTACGAACTCGTACTCTCCTTTTCTCAGCCTCTGGATAAGATCGACATTTCTTTTCTTATCCCCTCCGGAACGCACCAATCCAGACGCAACCGGAACTTGATTTGCCCATTTTCCTTTACACTCTTCGTCTGCCCATTTAGCAATCGTTTTCTCTAAAATTTTTTCAACCGACGTGTTGCTCGGGCTCACCTGTGTAACAGTTTCAAATCTCCAATTTTCAGTGGAGCCAGCATCATTACCACCCTTATAGTTCTTGGAGATCCTTTTATAGATTTTCTCCCAATAACCAGACTCTAATGCCTGTTCACCTCGCAAATACTTCTTGGCACCTGTTTTAGTCTTAGAATGACCAAAATGTTCGGCTAACAATCTGTCCACCCCCTCAAGAATGCTTTTCCTCATATGGATGTCGCCTTTCTGGAAATCTCGATTTCTTTGATGAGTTGCGGCAGTTTCTTCCGGTACCGTTTGTAACACTTGCTCAAAATGGCATCAGGGCTGACCTTTGCTTCCCTGAGGAGCGCAAAACACAGGATGAGCAAGTCGCCTGTTTCGGTAAGGTAATGCGCATCTTTCTTTTGATACCGTTCCCGAATTTCTTGAACATGCTCCGTCATCATCTCTAACAGTTCTTCGGCGTGTTTTTTCTTCGAAAGTTGATTCAGGTGCTTCGAATAACGAAAAATCACCTGTAATTCTTTTTGTGCAAATTCGTTGGCGTTTGGCACCCAAAGTACGGAGAATCGTGAAGGCGTGAAACGTCTTGGATAGGATAGAAGATTTTAACTAAAAACTAATTAAAGTCAAATGCGGAGCGCTGGACCATTGCAGAAGACGGATCAGAACGACACCGGCAAAAAGAAGCAAAACAAAAAACTCGGCGGTGTGTTCGATTTTACGAACCGTTTCTTGACGGCCGGTCATGAATATCACCGAATGTCCAGAGTTATGGTTTGGTTAAGACGCGTTAATTCAACATGCTCGGGACTGATTTTATTCACCTTCGCGCCGGCAATCTTATCCCCTACTCGAAGCAAGCGATCGTTGATGATGACAAATTCTTCGCCGCTCTTATCCACAATGATCCCGCTTATGCGAAACTGTTTTTGTATCCGGGATAAATCAGGTTCGTCGGTAACAAGTCCCATCACTTCACCGACTTCGCTTTGAATCGTTGCCGCCGTCTCTCTCGGCCGCGCCGAAGCCCACATCCAGGGCTGGGCCCAAAATCCGGCTGAATTTTTCAGCGGTGTTCCCATCTTTAGCCGTGCCGAAATAATCATGTTGCGATCAGCCTGGGTGCGAATTTCAGGTGCAGGGGCAACGCGGGAAAGGGTAACTAAAAATTTTCCTGCCAAAACCAGGAAGACAGTGCAAAAAACGATGCTGAGCCCGAGCCCGAGCCCTTGAGCCCAAGCCGGCCAGCGAACGACCTTCGCTTTCGCTTCAGAAATTTTCTCACCGATCGATTCGTGCTCCGGCCCCACCACTTTCAGCCGCAAATCTTGCGGTTTTTCGAACCGGACCGAAACGGGTTTTTGAACCGTTACCCGGTGGCTGTCCAGATTTTCCGCTTTCGCCTTTTTTCTAAAATTCTCCAGCCGCACGGAAGGATCGGCAGAGCCGATTTTTCTTAACGCATTCAGAATAATGCTCACTTGAAAACGCCCTCCATCGTGATGCCCTCGACTTCGCTTTGGGCTTCCATAATAATCTCATCCGTGATGGTTCGGGTTTCCTTCACATACGCGGCCAAGAGCGCCTTGTCGCACAATAAATTAATCAATCGGGGAATGCCTCCCGAATAATTGTAAAGCAGATCAAACGTAGTCTGCTCAAACTGCGGTTCGAAATTCTTATAAATGGATAAACCGTTCTCGTCTTTTTCGCCCCTGGCCAGGCCCAGACGATGAAAGATGTAGTCTCCGATCTCCGTCCGGCTTAACGGCCGCAAATGATAGCTCACCGCGATACGCTGCCTAAGCTGAGCCAGACCCGGATCGGATAAAGTGCTGCGCAGTTCCGGCTGGCCGACCAGAACGATCTGAAGTAATTTGGTCTCGGTGCTTTCTATATTGGAAAGCAGGCGAATTTGCTCGAGCGCACGCCGATTCAGATTCTGCGCCTCATCAATGATAAGTACTGCCGTTTGCGCACGTTCGTTTTTTTCGATCAGAAAACGGTTGAGCGCGTCAAAATAACCTTTTTTGGTTTTCTTCGCGGGCTTAACACCGAAATCCTCGACGATGGTTTCCAGAAGTTCCAGCTCGGATAAATTAGGATTGAATACGAAAGCGGTTTGGTGGGAACCGGAAAGCGTTTCGGCAAGGGCGCGGCAGACAGTAGTCTTGCCGGCACCGATTTCGCCGGTAAGCAGAACGAAGCCTTTTCGCATTTCAATCCCGTAGACCAGAAAAGAAAGGGCCTCTTCGTGTCCGCGGGACCAATAAAGATATTTCGGATTAGCCGTTACGCCGAAGGGATAGTCTTCGAGTTTGAAAAAATCCTTATACATGGCTAATTAACGCTCCATTCCGGTGCCGATCAGGTGAGGCTCGATGGAATACAAGCACCCGTCTTTGCGGCGAACCGGCAAATTAACCAAGGGGTTGGCCGAGCTAAATTCGGCTTCTAGTTTACCAGAAAATAAATTTTGGATGGTATATTTTCTCGCGCTCTTACTACCCTTTGCCACACCCTTTAGAAAGTTCGGCAGTTCGATAACCGCGGTCTTGTCTTCGTTTCCGTTATGAACCAGCGCCAGAAAATGTTTTCCCTCGCCGCGGAGAAGCGCTGTTTTCACGGTAGGGGTTTTCGAACGGCTATAAACGGGCACGTTAAAATAGTCGAGCACGCTGTGAAGTATTTCGGCGTTGGGCTCTACTCCCAAATGTAAAATTTTTCCGCGGCCGAACGGTTTTTCGTATCCCACGCACAACTTTCCGAAGCCTTCGCCAAAGTCGGCTTCGAATATTTTTCCTTTCGGCCTGTGAAACGTTAAAACGGAGCTGACCACAGATACGGATTTCTTACCCAAACGGAGTTCGAAGCTTCTTCGAAATTCAAAAAGATGCCGGTCCGGATCCTCGAAGAAATCAAACTTGAGAGGCCGGAAATAATCATCTTTCTTCGGCCACTCCTGAAAGGCAACGATGATTCCGCCGCGTCTTACATAATCCATCAGCCGGACTTCTGCTTGATTGGTAATCCAATGATTTCCGGAATAAAAAAGAATCGGCGTCCTCAAATCATTGTGAGCCGGATTAAAAAGCCGGTAATCAATATCAGCGTCGTAGAGCGCGCTTAACACCGATCCATCGTTCGTGGCAGTCTTCGCCGCATATTGCATCGGATGATACGTCGCACCGACTTGTGTGAGCTTGGTGCACGTTGGAAGATTCATCTCTCGATATGTTCGCGCCAAATCTTGAAATACAGAGGCCAATTCATGACGTTGCCTTCCCCATTCGTCGAGCGGTGACATGTACCAGTTGTCGCGATTGACGAGCATATACCAGTTCCAGCCTTTGATACCGCCGATGACAGCGCTTACGGTGGCCATACGATAATGGTTCGGTGTCATAGCGCCGGAATGATAATGCTGCGGATGCCACACACCTGCACCGAATTCCGCAATAAAAGCCATGCGCGATGTCTCCGACGCATAGCGAAATTTATCGAGCGTACGACGGTGCTCGGCACTGTGTTCGCTAAATTCATTATGCGCGTAAACATCGATGCCCACGAAATCCGCGATTTCTTGAAACGAATGCCAATCGTGGGCGTAGAAAAAGGGATAGGTATTTAAATAAATAGGAACGTCAATTTTCAGGCGCCGGTATTCCGCGATAATTTCCTTCGCATAGGTTTTGGCATACCAATATTTAAACTCAAAGAAATCGAGATTGCGCCGGAGCTCGGGATCGCCCTTGAGCGGGAATCCGCGGGGCGAATCGGTGTTTAAATTAACCATCCTCGCCATAAACGGGCCGGCTTCGGTGAAATTTTTGCAGGCGCTTGCCCACGCAACGTTAAGTTTTTCGATTTGCTTATATTTTGATTTCAAAAATTCCTGAAAAAGCCCGGGCTTCTCGCCCAGGCCGTATTGATGACCGAAACGATCGGGCCAGCAGTCGATTTCATTATCTGCCTGAAGCGCAATGATATGCCCACCCGGCTTCGTTGCCTGATACGGACGAATAACTTCGGTCACCGCCCACATATACGTTTTTGCCCAGGCTAAAAATTTAGGATGAAGCCGGTGATACTTAAACGCATAGGGCGGGACACCGTCCTGGGGCCATTCACTATAAATGTAAGGGCCGGGGCGAATCATGAGCCAAAATTTTTCTTTTCTGGTCAGCTCTAAAAATTTCAAAAGATTTCTTTGCGGATCGGTGCGCCCCGTAAAATCGAATTGCCCTCGTTCGAATTCGTGATAATCCCACGGCACGTACGTAGAAATGACTTCGATGCCTATTTTACGAACGGCGTCTAAAATTTTTTTCCAGTTATTCGGATTAAGCCGCCAGTAATGGACTTCGCCGCTCAGCAGAGGGATGGACTTGTTGGCGACACGGATGGACTGATCTTCTATCGTGACGGATGGCATTAGGTGATAATGTTTACGAGCCGTTTGGGAACAACAATGATTTTTTTTGGGCTCTTACCTTCAAGCCACGTTTTTACTTTGGAGTCTTCCAGGGCTTTAGCTTGAAGCGCGGATTCGGAAATTTCGACCGGAACTTTGAGGTGGGACCGAACGCGGCCGTTTACTTGAACGGCGATTTCGATTTCTTCCTGCTTCAACCGGGAAGCATCAAACGCGGGCCAGCCGGATTGAAATATACTTTTCTTCTCACCCATAATACGCCAGAGCTCTTCGGAAATATGGGGAACAAACGGAGCCAGAAGAAGCGCCATATTCTTCACGATTTCTTTCATCAATTTCCAATCGCTCGGTGATTCGGGCCGGAATTGATACGCTAAATTAAGCAGTTCCATAATGCTTGCCACGGCCGTATTGAAATGAAAATCGCCTTCGAGATCGTCGGTGACTTTTTTGATGGCGAGATGGAGATGCCGTTCCAGATCTCCGGCGTTCACTTGCCCTTCTTCGGCCAATTTAAAACGGCTATCGCTTTTCCCTTCCGAAATCACGAATGTGGCAAGCCGCCAAAATCGGCCGAGAAACCGGTAACAACCTTCCACCGCCTGATCGTTCCATTCGGCATCTCTTTCAGGCGGACCCATAAATAAAGTGTAGAGACGCACAGTGTCGGCGCCGTAATTCTGAATCAATTCATCCGGACTGACGACATTGCCTTTCGATTTACTCATTTTCGCGCCGTCTTTAATGATCATTCCCTGCGTAAATAATTTTGCGAAAGGTTCTTTGAAGGAAACAAGTTTCTGATCGTAGAAAACTTTGTTGATGAATCGCGAATAAAGTAAATGAAGAATGGCGTGTTCGACACCGCCGATGTATTGATCGACGGGAAGCCAGCGGTTTACATTGTTGGTATCGAAAGCTTTTGTATCGTCCTTTGCTGAAATGTAACGGTAGAAATACCAACTGGAATCCACAAACGTATCCATCGTATCGAAATCGCGCCGGGCATTGCCACCGCATTTCGGGCATGTTGTCGATTTAAAAGAAGGATCTTCGGTAAGGGGCGAAACCCCGGTAGGTTTGAATTGCACATTTTTCGGCAAACGCACCGGCAAATCTTTTTCCGGCACGGGAACCGTTCCGCATTTTCCGCAGTGAACGATAGGAATGGGCGCGCCCCAATAGCGCTGGCGGGAGATAAGCCAATCTTTTAACCGGTAATTCACGGTGCGCCGGCCGGTTTTTTGCTGAACCAACCAATCGGCGATTTTCTCAAGAGCGACTTTGCTCGGCAGTCCGCTAAACTGCGCTGAATTTACCATCACACCTTCCTCAACGTAAGCTTCCTTCATTTCGCTTAAAACCAGAGGCTTTCCCGGGCGGTCGATAACGATACGAAGCGCAAGGCCGTATTTTTTGGCAAATTCAAAATCGCGCTGATCGTGCGTCGGCACGGCCATGACCGCGCCTGTTCCGTAATCCATAAGGACGTAATTGGCGATCCAGATTGGAATTTTTTCCTGTGCGGTGGGATTAATGCAAAAGCGGCCGGTGAACACACCGACTTTCTCGGTTTGGTCAAGCATGCGCTCGCGACGCCCCTGCTTTTTTGCTTGTTCAACAAATGCAAGACAAGCCTTCTCTTCCTTCTGACCTTTAACTAACGAAGGAACCAATGGATGTTCGGGTGCGAGCACCATATACGTCGCGCCGAAAAGCGTATCGCATCGTGTTGTAAAACAACGAATGGGATCGCCGCCGCCAACCAACGGAAAATCAATTTCAACGCCGAGACTTTTACCGATCCAGTTTTCCTGCATAGTCTTCACACGTTCGGGCCAGCCGGTTAAGAGCGAGAGATCTTCGAGAAGCCGGTCGGCGTAATTAGTAATTTTTAGAAACCACTGCTCGAGTTCTCTTTCCTCTACAAGCGCCTCGCAACGCTCACAGTGATCGTTTACGACTTGCTCGTTGGCGAGCGAAGTTTTGCAAGAGGGGCACCAATTCACCGCGGCTTTTTTCCTGTACACTAAACCTTGTTTAAAAAGTTGGAGAAACACCCACTGCGTCCATCGGTAATATTCGGGAAGGCAGGCGACGACCTCGCGTGACCAGTCGTAGCCGCAGCCCCATCTGCGAAGCTGAACTTTCATATTGGCAATGTTTTGGAGCGTGGAAATTTCGGGATGAATATTATTTTTAATGGCCGCATTCTCGGCGGGAAGCCCGAACGCATCGAATCCCATGGGACTCAACACGCGAAAACCTCTCATCATTTTGTAACGCGCTACGGCATCACCGAGAATGTAATTTCGCCCATGTCCAACGTGAAGAGCGGCGGAAGGATAGGGAAACATCACAAGGCAGTAATATTTTTTATCCGCGTTATTGATATCGATCTTAAAAAGTTCGATCTCGTCCCAAATTTTTTGCCAGCGGGGTTCGATTTCGCGGTAGGGATACTGCTCAACCATTTTTGATTTTTGCATAGGCAGGAAGAATATCCTAATTTCTATATCGCCGCAAGATGTTACGCAATAATGAGTAGCCTTCGGGAAATTTATAAACTTGACAAAAAAATATTCATAATTACAATCAGCATAATCTTTTATGAAATTCTGACTTTTCGTTGAGGCGACCTCTGCGGTCGCCTCTCTTGTCCCGATCCACGGACGCGCCAGGGACGGCCGCTCCCTTGTGGGATGGATCGCGCCAAATTCGCTGATGGTCTTGGAATACGCGCAGGAAGCGCGGAATCAAGAAGACCCATCAGCAGGAATTTGGTGTCTTGAAATTAAATCTGCCGGATTCCATCCGTGGAGCTGCCTTAAAAACAGCTGATTTAAATTTTTTGTCTGCCTGTCCATAGGCAGACGTTCCAATCAGCCGTTTTTAAGACTGCACATCCGTGGGGCTGTAGCTCAGCTGGGAGAGCGCCACAATGGCATTGTGGAGGCCAGGGGTTCGATCCCCCTCAGCTCCACGGATGGGCAGTCTTAAAATATTTTCGGATTCCGGCATTGGACACCTAATCTAACCCGATTGGCTAATAGAAAGATTTGTCGCTAAACCGATAGTCGTTTGAACAGGCAGGGTATGAATTTAACGTTTCTTACGCGGCATATTTCAGGGGATATTGCTCTAAATGCTCAAGGGATTCGAGCTCAAGATCAATGTCCAAAGCTTTCCAATACAAATGGCGCTTATGAAGCAGCTTAACGCCATGAATCTCAGAAACGCGAGCATTCTTAAACCAAGGAAACTCCCTATAGGGCAAAAAATACTCTCTAGCGTTGACATGAAGCCATACACCGATCTTTGAAATGTTTAAAACCTCAACTCCGGAAGTGTTTTTTCCACGCTTTCTTGATTTCATCTTCATGCTCCTCAACAATGCGGTGCAATTCTTTTAACTTTCTCGGTTCTAACCCAAAACTATCAGCCAGAGCAATAACAGGCTCAATCCAAAATTTAGCTTCCCCTTCTGGGCAAGTCACGTGAACATGCATTCGTACTTCTTCACGAGAAAAGAAGAAAAAACGATAATTTTTATATCTGAAAATGGTGGGGCTCAAATATCAATGCCTTAAATATTACGATTCTCTTTCACAGCCCTAGGATACACAAGAACCCTTCGCGTCGATCTACCGTTTGCCCTAAAGTATACCCCAATTTGCTAAACTTCCTCAATTTCTTTATTGTTCCCGATAGAAAAACAGAATAGATGAGAGAGTTGGTTTCTCACAAAATCGTTCTGAACCAGTTCGATCGATTCATCCTCCAACTTCACAAATTTTCACCCTACCCTACCATCAACGCTTCACGGTTGGGATTGTTTTCTTTCAAGCTCAGCGATGCGTTGCTCGTATTTGGCAATAACACCTTTGGCTGCGTGTATGCAGAGGCACAGGAAACCGATAACCCGCTACCGCTCCTTTATTTTAGTCCAATACGGTTGTGAAACCTCTATAAATCATCGTAAGGAACGTCCATAAACATACGCGAAAAGCTTTTATGCTAAATTTTTATGGCGAACAGGATGGAAATTATGGATACTATTTGAACACTAAACATCACTGGCATAGTCCAGAACAAAATGCAATTTGGTGCGATCCATGTGTCTGCCATACTTATTTTGACTGTTCGGTAAGGTTATTACGGATGATAGCCGGCAACAAAAGAACAGTCAAAATAAGTACTACACATCCTGTGCCGGGGTGGTGAAACTGGCAAACGCGCCGGACTCAAAATCCCATCGAAGATTTTTTGCTAACTCTTTCAAACGGCACATATTCACTTTCGCCGCCGTAATTTAGCTCGCCTTTTCAAGCCATGCGAATTCATGGGAATCTTGTCTATTAAGCTCTTCTGTGGACACTATTTGGACACTAAGAGCCTATCCTGATATCAACTTTCTGTACGTGATCCAACCGTGAAGCAGGGCAAGATAATTTTCTGGTTTCTTTTCCCACCGAATCAGAATTCTCCGGAATCGATTTATCCAACTGTGCGTTCGTTCCACAACCCACCTTCGAGCTTTGAATCCGGCTTATCGTGCGCTAATAATTCTTGAGACATTTCCGAGACAGCAAGAACCTTGGGGGTTGGTCACTTCACAGTAACAGTTGCCAGCTCTGACTTGGGTTTTGATCTGGTCGATCGCGGTGCTTTTGCTTGTGCCTTTAATCTCGGCTTGAATTTTGTCCGGAGTCCAACCGAAGCAATAACAGACCGGAGCTTTGGAATTCTGGGGCTCCTTAAGTCCCACGAGAACATTGAGATCATCTTTTCGAAAGAGCAGGCAGTTTGGAATAAAATAGACAACGTCACAGGTTGCGTTCCTGCAGAAGCAGAATTCCTCTTGTTTAGGAATTTGAGAACGTTTCTCAGGTTTGACGAGAGCGCCAAGCGTGATCCGCTGAACCGTCTTCCCTAATTCTCCGCATTCGGGACATTTGGCTGAACTGCATTTCTGCGGCGGATGAAGCTCACAACAAACCTCCGTGAGAGTTTCATGTCGTTTCGGCGAAGCCTTAGAATCAGGACAACGGTTCTTGCTCATTTCGGCCCCTTTCAATTAAATCTTTGGTTTATCGGCTTTGTATCCAGTCTGATTGATCGCATGAATAATTTGGCCCAAAGAGGTCTTTGCAGGATCGTAAGAGACAATCGCTTTTCCTTCTTTAGCGCTCGCTTTGACCTGTGTCACTCCGGGAAGCTTTTTGACTGCAGACTGTACGGTCATTTCGCAGGTGAAACATGTCATACCTTCCACTGGAATAGAAACCTGAACACCCGATTGCGAAAGCTCACCGGCTGCGCCTGCGCGGGCGTAAGTGTAGACATTAAGTCCCGCAAACGTCAGAACCACCGCTGATGCCAGCAAAAGAATGTTCCTTGTCATTTTTTTTCCATCCATCGTGCATTGCTTTGATTCGCATGTTTTCTTTTCTGCAAAATAGTTCTTCCACGCGAGACCCAGCAAAACTGCAGCACCCGCAATGAAATACCAGTGATACTTTCCAATGATCGCTCCAAACCCAAGACCACCTAGACCGATCAAAATTAAAAACAAAGGCCCCAGGCAGCAGACAGACGCCGTAAGCGCCGACAGAATCCCGAAGCCCTTGGCTTTCATCGATCAGATTTCCTTAAGTTCGCCGGCATGGATCTTACGAACCAGGTCATTCCATTCCTGCTTCTTGAGCCGTGCAAGGTTGTCTTTTTCTCCAATATGGACTTCGTCCTCGTAGACCGCAACTTCTGGACACGCTCCACAAGCGGGACAAAGCATTATTTTTTTAATTGGCTCCATGTTCAATCACCTCCTCTTTTTCTTTTTGGTTCTTTTTCGATTTGTGGACAAACGGTGTAAGGCCGTTTCCTTGCTTCTTTTGGACCAATCCATTCCGAAAGAAGCGCTTCGAGATCCTTTTTCATTCTTTGGAGTTCCTTTATCTTGGACTCGAATTCCGCAATCTTGTTTGTAATAAGCTTTCTCACAAGAGCACAGCAAGGCTTGAGGCCTTCGCGGCTGCATTGCATGATTCCTTTGATCTCGCCTAGAGTGAGCCCCAAAGCTTGTGCCTTCTTGATGAAACGGAGCTTGTCGATCGTTTCTCTGGAATACAACCGGAAACCTCCAACACTCCGAACCGGCTTTTCCAAGAGACCTAGCTTTTCGTAGTAGCGGATCGTATCAATGGAGCTCTCGCTTGCCTTCGCGACTTCTCCAATTTGATAGCGTTCATCCTTTGGGCTCATCTTTTGCCTCCGATTTAAGCTTACATTCTGGAGTATACTCCAGAGTCAAGAGAAAATTTTTTTATCCCGGCTTTTTCAAGAGTTCATCAATTTTCACTTGAAGTTGGGAATAGTCACGGTCCCCCTTAACGTACTGGCCTCCTGAATGGATATGACGAATAACTCCTCTTTTGTCGATGAGAAAACTGACGGATGTCCATTGTCTATCTTTTGAACCAAGCCACCAATGACGAAGCGTTTTCCAGTCGTAGTCAATCGCTACGGGAAATTGGAAGCCGAATTTCTCCACATACCGCTGGACATCCTTCGGATCCAGAGGTGCCGATACTTTATGGTGCATGAACGGTCTCATTCGCCATACCCAGCGAAAAAATGGAAAACGCAATCAGAATGAACAATTTCAAAACTTTTTTATCCACTGAATGACCGCTCCTTAACTGCTTCTGCAATCATCATTCCCCAAATAAAACTCAATCTAAATTTGCGCTCAGACAAGATCCGTAACTCGGCATTTACGAGAAAATGATTCAACTCATGCTGGCGATAGCAATATTTGTGTGCAGGATCAAAAACTTTCAAAAACAAATCACACAACTGACAAAAAAGATAATCCCTGCACCAATCCAAAATGATCAGCCGTCCTCCAGATTTTAAGACACGTTTCATCTGTAGAAGCGAAAGAACTGGATCGTCAAAATAATGAAAGGAATTTGCACACACTACAAGATCAAATGTGTTATCAACAAAAGGAAGATCGGAAACTCTTGCGCGGGAAAACACAACGTTAGGATATGCATTTAGCTTTCTTTTTGCAACATTCAACATGTTCTGTGAAATATCAATACCCGTTATCCTTTGAGAAGGGTTTTGCCTTACGATCAATTCCTCTAAAACGCCGGTACCGCAAGCGACATCCAAAATCTTTTCATCACCTGTGATATGCATCCAACTTTTAAGAAAAAGGAGTGAGGAACTGACGTAACGCTTCCAGCGTTTGTCGTAGACAGGCGCTGCATGATCATATTGTTCTTTAACCTTATTCTCAAAGAAAGTCATCAATTAGTCACAGGAATCATGTTGTCATTTTCGTTTGTGTTTCTTTTTTCAAGCTTTATCTGGAATCACTCCGCAAGCGATTCTGCCACCGGCATTGCCAGTCGGTTGGCCAAAATTATCTTCCTTTTCGTGAAGAATGACGGAGCGCCCGGCAATACCATACTTACCTTCTTCCAAGGTCAAATTCGGAATAAATTTCTCAAGTTTTCCATTCCCGCTTGCATCAATCTCGATATTTCCAAAATCCCCCGCGTGAGCGTGGACAAATCCGTCTTGAACCAAATCTCCATGAGGTACGCTATCGGGATTAAAATGGCTTCCGGCCGCATTGCCCGCATCCGAGCAATCTCCCTTTTCATGAATGTGAAATCCATGTTTACCGGCCGGCGCGCCTGATATTTCAGCATTGATGGTAAGCCCTTCCTCCACCTGGGTGAAAGTTACTGTACCTGAAATGGACGAGCCTTCCTGCGTGGGTTTCACATGGGACACGACAACAGGAGCCCTGTTATCTTTATCATCATACGTGTATCGAGGATCGCCATTGTCCTTATGGATCCGGATATCGGCGACTTTGAGATTGCCTCCTTCGTCTTGAATGTCAAAATCAAGATCAAGCACATCTCCGGTTTTTACATCCTTCATGTCCGTGCATGAATAATAATAGTTTCCTGTCTTACCAACCCGCTCATGCACGCGAACAAATTCCAACTGCCTTAAATTACCCGTCCGTTCATCCATAATTTCAAAAGCGCCTTTCAAATTCTCCTGACTCACGATGTAATCGCGAATCGTCTGACGCAAGCTCTCCGCGGTCGGTTCGGCATAAGCGTAAGAAACCCCTAGGCATAAACCGATCATAAAAAAACATAAAAGTATTTTCTTCACGAGTTTCCTCCGTTCGCACTTCCTTCCGAACCGTGCTCCTGACTCGACAAGCGGTCAGAAGCACGGAGCCGGAATTTTATGCATCGATTTATTTTTCCATGGCTTCTTCGTTCGCAATCTTCTCCAACTTAGCAGCAAGCTCCGGATGAGTCGCCTTTAGTAACCCGGCTGCTTCCTTAATGGCAGAGAGGTTCTCAGCCATATGACCATGGCTGCCTTCCATCATAGCAGTGCCACCGTGTTCGGACCCGGCAACTTCCGTTCCCCCATGTTCTGCCGCTAAAAGAACTGCGGGACTGCACAAAGCAATTCCGAATGTGAGTACAAAAATAAACGTTGTAAGAAACTTCTTCATATTTTCCTCCGTTATGCACTTAGGTTTTTAAATTGAAACAGGGTTTTCGCTCCGCTCCATTCTTTCCCATCCACTTCAACGTACGGATAGAAAAAAATGTTCACGGGCGGTCCTGCCTGTTTGGGGACAAGATCGATATCCCGTCCCACACTGATCAAAAACTTGTTTGTATCAAAATTGCCGAAATAAGCCTCCTTTCTTTTGGGATTTTTCCAGGCTTCCGATGCATCCACAGGAAACCATCCTTTTCCTTCTTCATAAAACTCAGCCCAACAGTGATATCCCGCAATGTCTCCCTGCCCCTCCCCAGGCACGGTTAGACCGATTTTAAAACGCGCCGGAATTTCTGCTGCTTGCGCCATGGAAATAAACAGAGAATGAAAATCCGTGCAGTTGCCCTTGCCGAGAAGACAAGCGCGGATCGTGTCTCCTTTGCCCCATCCCGGTACCGTTTTGTCGTATTGCATCCAATGAATAACATGCCCATAAATACCCTTTGCTTTTTCACGCAGCGTTCTTCTGCCTGCTAACGCCTCGCTTGTTCTTCTTTTTACTTCGCCGTCAACTACCATCAGCCGGCTTGGTTTGAGATATCGATTTACCTTTTCTTCATGATTGGCACTTAAGAAACGTTCTTTGAGCATTTCGACTTGGTAATCAACCTTGAAATCCAAACTGCCGGGGAAAGGAGAGTTGATTTCAAAATAGGCCATCTCATTGCCGTAAACCGGATCTTTGGTTACTTCATAGGGTACCTGTAAAGTAATTCTTCGCTCTTTGATGATCTGACCTTCTCGAGTTGATGCAAGCGGAATCCACACCTTAACACCTTTTGCGTCTTGGGGGAGCCTCGTAAAATGAGCAACGTAGCCCACCTCAAACTGCCTTTTCGACGGAAAAGAATCTTGCCCAAAATGCGGGCCTAAAATAAAAACTAAGACGAAAACGGATAGAGACACAAGAAAGATCACTAAGAACCGATTCACGTTTGAATCCTTCCTTTCAACAAAACGAAAGGAGACTTCAAAAATGCAACAGGAGAAAGATAAGTTGTTCGCCCTTCTGAAAGGCCCAGAGATTTCATTTCGGTGAAATCAGGCTCTTTCAGCGTTCCGAAGAGCCTGTCCCAAATCAAGAAGACGGTCGAATAATTAGCACTCCGCGTCCTTAAGGAAACCGTATGATGGCTGGTGTGAAGTCTCGGCGTCATATGGATCCACCGGAGTCTTTTCTCCCACAAGTCCGGGAAATCAATATTGGAATGATGAAATTGGGAATACGCGGTAATACCGGCTTCAAAAACCACGAACCCCAAAAGCGAAGGCCCCCAGAAAAAGATCCACAAAGATTTCGCAAGATAAGAAAGGAGGAGTTCTCCCGGGTGAAAACGGAGCGCGGTTGTTACATCAACGTGTGTATCTAAATGATGAGGCTTGTGAAAACGCCAAAGGAATGGCACCGTGTGATTGAAGCGGTGCCACCAGTAATCGAGGTAATCAAATAATACAAAAGTAGCGATGACTTCATACATTCCATCCAGACCGAGCAAGTGAGATACACCCCAACGCTCTCCTTGAAGAAACCTGATCAAATGAAAAATAGGAATAGCCACCGTCACCCGCGTGAGAACCGTATTAAAAAGACTCAGCACAAGGTGGAAAATCCATCGTTTCCAGCGCGGCGTCTCCCATCTTCTAACATGCCAGAATGCCTCCGCCAGTCCTGCCATGGTCAGAACAGAAACGAAAAGAATTAATCTGAAACGGTTGAAATCGGTTAACATTTTCTTAGAGAACCACAATCTGATACCCTTGATCGGCCCATTTGGCGATGCTCGGATGTCCCTGATATCCAGAGGTCAAGGGTGCGTTCTTATCTTTCAACTTGTCCTTCACCTGAAATGCGGTTGCGCAGTAATCGCAAACAATTTCAACAATGCCGGCCTTGTGTAATTCTTCATACATAGGCTTCAATTTGTCGGTTGAATCCGGATCCAGCCATTCGCTGACCCATTCGGTGCCCGCACCATCAAATACGAGCACCACATCGTGTCCATGTTCCTTAAGCTCTTTACTGTAAAGCAGCGCGTGCACGGCTCGCGCCATCCCTTCGTGGGTTTCCCTTCCGGCTTGAAGAATTACAAGATATTTCCCTGAAGCCGCAAAACTCAAGGGTGAAATCATTAGGGATACGACCATCAAGAAACCCAACAAGCGTATTTTGAAATTCATCGTTTGATTCTCCTTTTCAATAGCTCATCAATTTTTAAAAATTGTCTAATCTCTGCTCAAGTTCTATCGTATTTCCTGATAAAGCTTATTCTTCAAATGCCTGACATCAGCTCCGAAAGAATAAAGACCCACCAACAGCAAATTAATTATTTTTTGTCGCACCAAACCAACATTAGAAAAACGGCGCGCAGATGTCACAACCGGATCTTCGATAATAACAGGCTTGGTCAATCGCCGCAGACGCCTGTAAAAGTCAATGTCCTCAAAAGGCACGCTTTCATTAAAACCTGCGAGCGTCTCAAAAACATTCCTCGTGACGAAGAATCCCTGATCACCATATGAGAAGAAATGAAAACGTGTGTAAGATTCATAAATTTTAAAAAGCCAGCTCCTGTCATCAAAACACATTCTGAATCGTCCCGCTTCTGAACCTTCGCTAATTTCTCGCATGATTTTTTCTAATCCATACTCAGGAAGGCGGGTATCCGCGTGAAGAAAAAGAAAAACATCTCCTTTCGCACAGCGTGCGCCAATGTTCATTTGATGAGCCCGGCCTTTTGATGAGCGTATGACTTTGGCCCACTGCGAGGCGATCGGAACAGTTCCGTCTGTTGAGCCACCGTCAACAACGATGATTTCACCTGGTGAGTGCTTCGATAGATTTTCCAGTGTTCCATGAATAATCTTTTCCTCATTATAAACCGGGACAATCACTGAAATTTTCATGCCAAAGCTCCCCGGCAGCTTGAACCAGCGCCAGCCGTACAACCAAAGCAGTGGTCGTCTGTGGAGATCCTGAAATTCTCGAGATTTTTGAATGTAAGACCAAAAATAGTCAAAAGTCTGCCGTTCTTCATCTGCATTTTGAGGGCCTGATTGAAATCGCAATCGTAAAGTCTTCCGTCCCATGAAACACTTAGGGTGTTCCGGCACATGAGGCCTTCCAGAGTTGCGGTATTGAAACTGTTAATCAAAAGTTGGACATAGGATTCGTACTGATCAAATGCTTTGAGGTACTTAGCATATCGCGTAATAGGCATATTCGCGATCGTGTAAAGACTATTAAAGACAATGCCGAAATCTTCAAAGAGTCTTTCTTTGTAATCTTCTTCCAGTTTATCCTGGGCCGGAGGCAAATGGGGGCCAACGGGATTATAAACCAGATTCAACTGTAGGGGCACGGCATGCCGTGCCCCTACAGTTCCGTATCCCAAGCGGTTCAGCAAATTGAGGGCTTTGATGGATTCATCGAATACGCCTTTCCCTCTTTGTTTGTCCACGTTTTCTTTTAAGTAACAAGGTAAAGAGGCGATGATTTCAACCTGGTGATCCGCCAGAAACTTGCCCAGATCTTCCTGGCTAGGCACAAGCAGCACGGTTAAATTGCATCGATCAATAACGTGAATCCCGCGCTTCCTTGCTTCCTGGACCAAATATCTGAAATTCGGATTTAGCTCGGGCGCTCCGCCCGTTAGATCAAGTGTTTTAACTTCAGTCCGATCCATAAAACGGACAATCGCTTCTGCTGTCTTGCGATTCATATTCTCTTGCGTCTTCGCCGGTCCCGCCTCTACATGACAATGCACACAAGCGAGATTGCAAAGTTTTCCAAGATTAACCTGGAGAATCTCGATCTTCCCTTTGCGAAGCTCTGTATTTAGTGACTTCAATTTTTCGTTAAAAAGGATCGCCATTTAAATCCCCACCTTTTGAAGAACAAAATAAAAGCTCCCTGCCGCTAGAGCCGCCATGGGAAGCGTTAAAAGCCAGGCAGATAAAATCCCGCTGATGGTTTTCCATTGAGCTTTTCCATTCACAAGACCTATCCCGAATAACGCACCGCAAGAAACGTGAGTAGTCGAAACCGGCAATCCCCATTGGGAAGCAAAAATAACCAGAATGGCGGTCACCAAGTTGGCCGCCAGTCCCTGACCATGATTCATAGAAGTAATTCTGTGGGAAACCGTTTCCGCAACTTTGCGCGCTCCCAGCATTCCGCCAATTGCCATAACAATCGCAACGAAAAAGACATTCCACCGAAGTCCCAAGACTCCTGAAGCTACAATCAACGCAACAATCTTGGGCGTGTCGTTTAGACCTCTTGCAAAACTGACTGCCCCTGCACTCATAAAATGGAGGAAATCAAGAACCGACTGAGCGCTCACACCGCACATTTTCCCTTCATAAACCTCAATTGCTTTGGCTTTGCAGCTTTTCTCATTTCCGACAAAAACCTCCGGCAATTTAATTTCTGCGCTTGCCAGAACTCGGCCGCTTTCCAAACCTAAATCCGTCAGAGGAATAACCTTTTCACCAACGCAAAGACAACTCTTTCGTGTAATACCAAGCGCTTTTCTCGTCTTGTGCATCACAAAATAAATCACTGTGGTCAGAAGGAGCGCCATAAAAGGACTTGCGACAAGAGGCGCCAGAAAGTTTTTCCCCAAGGTACTCAATCCAAGTTCTTTTCCAATCGCAATAAATCCGGCTCCGACCAAAGCTCCCGTAAGACTGTGCGTGGTTGAAATCGGAATCCCAAAGCGTGCAGCTAAAAGAACGGTTAAACCCGCACCTAAAGCGACCGCTGCGAGAAAAGCCGGGTCGGCAATGACAGAATCCGGAACAAGTCCTTTTCCTGTAAACGTCTTAACAAGGCGCGTGGCTAGAAAAAATGCCGCAACCGACCCCGAAAGCGTTGCCACGGTTGCCCAATTTAAGGCCTTACGGTAATCCGTGGTCCCGCTGCCAAAAAGCGTGGCGACACCTTTGAAATTATCATTGGCACCGTTGGCGTACGCCACAAATAAAGTGGCAGCTAAGATTGACCATGTCCAAATCATTTTTTACCCTCCCCTTAGCAACAGCTACCATCCAAACAAACAGAGATTGCTTTCGTTTTCTTTTTTTGACTCTTGCCTTTCGTCTCGCGGGGATCGCGTTCCGCCTGCCTGTGGCAATCGAAAGATTTTGCCTTGGAAAGCGGGATCTCTTTTTGAGGCTGAATAAAAACAAATTCATCCCGATAAGGAGCTTTCGAATAAATCTGAAAGGTTTTATCGCAAACCGCCGTGCGCACTCCGCGCTTGAGAACATGATGGTCATCATCCTCGACTTGTTCCCAGGGTCCTTTGTAAATCACCGCTTGGTTCCTTTCCCAACAAGGGCCTTCCTTGCCCTTGTAAGCAGTGACCGTAACGGAACGAAATTCGATCTCTTCCACCGTCCGCCAAGGCCTTTCATCGAATTTTTCAATTCTGATTCCGTAAAATCCTGCTTCTTCAAAAGCCTCGAGAAAATCCTTTTCCTGAAATGCGCCTGAAATGCACCCCGACCAGAGTTCGGGATCCTTTTGAAGTTTTTCCGGAGCAAGCTCATCCGAAACAATGTCGGATATGGCAACTCGGCCGCCTTTCTTTAGGACCCTGTGCATTTCCCGGAAAAGTTCTTTCTTATCTGCGGACCGTACGAGATTCAAAACGCAATTGGAAACAATGACATCCACTGACTCATCGGCAATGAGGGTTTGTGTCCGACGAAGTTCTTCCGCTTTGCTTTGAAAACCCTCGTAGTCGGACATCGACTTAATGGATTTCTTCACGATAAGTTTTTCCACAAACTCCAAGTTTGTTTTCAAGTCTTGAATCTTTCCTCTGAGAAAAGTCACGTTATGCCAGCCGATTCGCTCGCCAACCTGCCTTTGATATTTACGTGCCAAATCAAGCATGGCCGGATTAAAATCCACACCGATCACTTTTCCTTTTGGGCCGACGATCTGGGAAGCGATAAAACATATTTTGCCAGCGCCGGAACCCAGATCCAGCACAACATCTCCTTCTTTAATATGTCTCGAAGGATCGCCGCAGCCATAATCTTTCTCAAGAATTTCCTTGGGAATCACTTTAAGATATTTCGGGTCATAACTTGTCGGGCAACACAAAGCTTCCTCTTTGACGCCCGCCCCTTTGGCATAACGTTCCCGGACTGCATTTTCGATGCTGATCCGCTTTTTAAGCGCCAGGCCTCCATTTCGATGCTTTCCATTCCCATTCCAACCGTTTAAGCGATTCATAAATGTACCTCCTTCACATTTTTAATATCATCCAAATCATCAAGCTCGGGGAGCCGATAGTAAGTCAATTGCTCTCTTTCCATATTTTGAATTGTGTTTTGATAAACTGACGAAGTGCTCCACGGGATATCGTGGAAAATTTCCAATTTTTCGCCGTGAAGACCGATCAGGTAATAGCCGCCGTCTTTGGCCGGGCCGATCACGCAGTCGTAATTGTCCAACGCTTCGAATCCTTCGACGATAATTTGAGGTTTCAATCCCAACGTGTCACTGCCGAGTGCCATCACGCGAAAGGCGGCTAACCGTTCCGGTCCCGCTTGAAACACAGACCGAAAGGCATGCTCGAGCCGCTCGCCTAAATGGGATCCTTTTTGGGGAAGAAATTCATTAATGCGAAACGGTTCCAGCCATTTCCGGATTTTCTGCTCCTTCTCAAATGGGCCAAAAGCAAGTATTAATCGGAAAGACTCCCGAATCTCGGTAAGCACTCTCAGGTTGCTTTCGACAAGGATTCGGTAAATCCCGGCTGCGCGTTCGGGACCTATTTGACGAGCCAACCTGGTCTTGACTTTGCCGGGTTCTGGATATTTCACAAAATAAATCAGCACATTAGGCGACACGGCTCTTTACCTCATAAAGTTCCCGAAGCTCAGATGGATCCTGATGAAATAACTTGTAGCGGATCAACACGGATACATTCTTTAAAATCTGCCTGAAGATCCCTCCGTTAAAATAGCGGCGCGAGGAAACTTCAACACGGTCTGAAATGACAGCAACACTACCGAAACGTTTCAAACATTCCGCAAAGATCAAATCCTCCAGAAAGGGTTGGTCATGAAAACCGTTCATTTTCCTGAACGCTTCGCTTGTGACAAACATAGCATTGGTCCCCACCAAGCAGCGCATCCAGGAAAGATAAAATTCGTTAAGACAAAACTCATAAAACCGAAGCAAACCGTTTGAAGGAACATATCGTTTCTTAAATCCGCCTCCAAGATAACCCTCCATTATTTTTCCCCGAATGCATGAAATAGCGTTCATGGGAAGCTTCATATCCGCATGCACAAACAGAAAAATGTCTCCCGTAGCTTCAAAAGCGCCCAAATTCATCTGAAGTGAGCGGTCCGGATACGCGGTCCGGAAGAGCCTTACGTTTGGAAACTCCCCGCGGATAATCTTATCCGTTCCATCCGTTGAGGAGCCATCGACCACGATAACCTCATCCGCTCCGAGCGAAAGCAAATGGATCAGCGTGTCGCGGATAAGACTTCTTTCGTTTGCGACCGGCAAAATAATAGAAATTCGATTTTCTTGTTCCATAATTCCCATCCTAACGCGAAATAGAAAACACCATATTCAATAAACTTTACCCACATAAATAATTGGGGTCTTCCCTGATAAACAAAATGGAAATCGAGATAATAAAGAAAGACCAATCCTGAAAAAAGAACTAGAGAACGTAACGGAAGGAAGGCCAGAAACAGCAGAACCCAGGTGAAATACCAGGGATTGCCTGCCGGTGCAAAAAAGAATACGCACGTCAAAATGACGGCACAGCCTTTGAAAAAATAAACCGCATCTTGTTTTTCACGAAGCTGCTGAATAGTAACGAACATCACCGCTAAAAGGGCGGCACCTGAAATGATGCGGCTTGCGTACTCCGCTTGAACATACGCAAGGCCTGAGGAATTCATAACATGCCGGATCATTCCAAAAATGCTTTCGTTCACGCGCCATTCCCCCGCAAATCGCCCAAGCCCTTCAAAGAGTCGTGGGCCGGCACTTGCAAACGGCAAATAAAACAACGCTGCGATACCTAGAAATGTAACAAGCCCAGCGAGTGACTCGTTTTTATTCTGCCGATATGTCCACGCAAAGAGGAGAGGCAACAGAACCAGCGGAAAAAATTTAGTCAGAACAGCCAACGCCAAGGCGGCATAAGAAAAAATAATCCACCGATTGACGACGCCAAGCATTACGGCGCAAAGAAAAAGGATCGCAAATACATCCAGATGAAGACTGTTTGAAAATTCTTTAAGCACAAGCGGAGACCAGGCATAAACAAGAACCCACTCACCGGCCATTCGTAATTTTCTAAAGATAAAAAACAAAAGAGCAAGAATGCCGATTTCTGCTAGGAGTATCATTCCCTTCCAGCCGATCAGACCCCAGGGAGTGATTCGTTGTGAAAAAGAAAAGAGGAGCTGCGCCAGAGGCGGATAAATAGTTCTTACACCTGCGTGGTTAATTTTTTGAAATGTTTCGAAAACTTCAGCATTAGGTCCATCTGCGGGGGAAAGCTTATTCCAAAACGCCTCTTTGGGTGAATGTTCGTAGGGATTCGCTCCTGCAAGCACCGACTGGCCGTCCCAAATATAGCGATAGGGATCTGTTTCCTGAATGAAATTGGAAGGAAGAAAGGCAAGCCTGCAAAGAATGCCAATCAAAAAAATCCAGAAAATCGTTCTGCGGCTACTCTCGAATGCTTTTGGCAGTCTTTTCACCCATTCGAGCGCTGCGAAATAGAACGCAAACGACACAAGTTCCAGAACAATAAATGGAACGATGGGACGACCCACATGCCCTACTCCAAAAATGAAAGACCTACTAAGCCAAGACACGGCTATTTGCATAAGAAGAATCATTACGCCCAAGACAAAGATTGGATTTTTTGCGATCCTATTTAAATTCATTTTCATCCCTCAGCGAAATCCTGCCTAACTTGCAAATCTCAGCGAACCTCATTGCCGATTTTCTTACTTTGCGGGTTTGCGTTGCATAATCCACCTCGATGAGGCCGAAGCGAGGGGCGTAGCCCTCAGCCCATTCGTAGTTATCAAGCAAAGACCAATAAAGATAACCAAGAACCTTCACTCCTTCACTCATGGCTTTGGCCAATTGAGCCAAATGACTTTGAATAAATTCAAAACGCTCCTCGTCGCGATCGATACAAATTCCATTTTCTGAGACAAGAAGCGGTAAACCATATCGGAAAAATTCTTTCGCAAGCTGATAAATCCCTTGAGGATAAATTTCCCATGCGAGAAAATTTCTCTTCCCCACTTCCCGATGATGTTTGAGCGTACAAATATCCCCGAAAATCGCCGGCACCCGGAAGCCTTCGTTATGAACAAAATCGCGCGTGTAGTAATTCAACCCGATAAAATCAAGCGTCTTTGCTTTGGGAAGTCGAATTCGAAAAAGTCCGGGATAGAAAACCCGCCCGCGGATCAAAGCTTTAATAAAAAGATGGTTAAACATTAAATTCCTCAGCCAGACGGACAAACGGTCTTTCCAAGATCTCGGCGAACAGGGTGTAAAGATAAGCACATGCTTGGCAATCCCAACTTGAGCCGAGGACCTCTTCAACCGTTGATTCGCTTCTTTAATCGTGTCGTAGGCCAGTACATGCCCTTTCAGAAGATGGGACAAAGCTTGCAATGTTTTTTCATAAGACTTCTCTCCCGGCGGCCATTCGCCCATGAGATAACCTTTAAAAACATACGCCACCGGTTCATTCAAAGTAATCCAATAGCGAACATACTCGCCAAGTTCCTCAACCGCTTTCTGGACGTAGCGGGCGAATAGGTTTGGAGTCCCGTCGAATAACCAGCCTCCTTTTTTCGCAAGCCAAAGCGGCAGCGTAAAGTGATGAAGCGTAACAATAGGTTCCAAACCATTTGATTTAAGAGATTGGATAACCTCACGGTAATGGGAAAGGGCCTCCTCACTAAATCTCCCTTCTTCAAGTTCGATCCGGCTCCACTCAAGGGAGAAGCGGTGGGCGTTATGATTCAAAGATTTTGCCATAACAAAGTCTTCATGGTATCTATTCCAATGATCGCAGGCCCTGCCGGATCGTTCCTTGGCCTTTCCGTTCTGTTCCCACTGCCACCAGTCGTTATTGACATTGTTTCCTTCGACTTGATGGGATGACGTAGCCGCTCCCCACATAAAATCTCCAGGAAAGTTAAACACCATAGTGTTCCAAATCCTTCTTTTTTCGTAATCTAAGCAAATCGAATCAGCTTTTTTGCTACCTTAGGAAACCATCCTCTAAACAATTTCTCCCGATAATACTGATCGCAGGCTCGTTTGACAGACTGAGTCAATGTTGGATAAACATGGATGGTCTGTGAAATTTTTGTGATTGGGAGCCGAGCTTTCATGGCCAATACAAATTCATGCAGAAGTTCGCCGGCATGAGGCCCCAAAAGATGTGCACCCAGAATCTGATTTTTACGGTCGCAGACGAGCTTGATGAAACCGTGGCCTTCACCTTCGATAATGGCACGGTCCACGTCATCGAAATGGAATCGAAACACTTGGACATTCCTTTCTCCATATTCTTTCTTGGCTTCCCCCTCAGTTATTCCGACACGACCAAGCTCGGGATCCGTATAGGTCACCCACGGCACAACACGGTAATCGGCCTTCCGGTTCACAAAAGGAAAAAGAGCGTTTGAAACCACAATTCCGGCTTGATATTCCGCTACATGCGTAAAGGGATAAAGTCCGGTCACATCACCTGCGGCGAAAATATGTTTTTGAGTGGTTCGCAAATCAGCTCCGACTTTAATTCCCTTGCGATCATCGTATTCCACACCGATCAGTTTCAAGTTGAGCCCATCCACATTGGGAGCACGGCCAATAGAAACCATTAATTCTTCAGCTTCAAAATGCTTGAGTCCCTCGTCTGAACACTGGGCTACGACCACCTTTTTTCCTTTCTCATTTTTCTGTATTTCTTTCACTTCCGTACAGGTATGAATTTCAATCCCTTCTCGCTTAAGGATTTTTTCAAGTTCATCTGCCACTTCTTTCTCTTCTCGAGGAAGGATTTGCCCCATTTTTTCGATAACGGTTACCTTTGATCCAAGCCGTGCAAACACTTGAGCAAATTCAAGACCAATTGGGCCTGCTCCTAAAATGACCAGGGATTCGGGTAAGCGATTAAGTTGGAGGGCCGTTACATTGGTTAAGGCACCAGCTTCCTTAAGGCCGGGAATGGGCAAGAGAATGGGGCGTGAGCCTGTGGCAATCAGAAATTTTCGCCCTTCGAGTCTTTTGCCGTTTACTTCAAACGTGTGAGGATCTGTAAAATGGCCGCCGCCAAATACTACTTCAACGCCCATTTTCTGGAAACGCTCAGGCGCATCATTGCGCCCAATCTTCTCTTGAACTTTTCTCATTGCCTGCATGACTTGTGGGAAATCGACTCGTGCATTGTCTGCGATAAGTCCAAACTCAGGAAGCCGCTTGAGAAGCGATGCAACTTTAGCTGATTGCACAAGTCTCTTCGTAGGAACACACCCCCAGTGAAGACAATCCCCTCCAAGCGACTCTTTTTCCACCAACGCTACCTTAGCGCCAAATTGCGATGCACCGCTTGCCGTGACAAGCCCGCCTACGCCTCCACCCACAATGACAAGATCAAACCGATCCATAAGAATTTGCTCCTTTAAGTTTTTTGTAAATCGAGGGCAAAAAGGAAATAAGAATTAAAAGAATACTCGCCACGCAAAGATTCAAAAAGGCTTTTTGATTAGCCCCTTGCACACCTTGGAGCAGGGCATCCGCGAAATAGGTAAAGATGAATGTGCCTGGAAGCATACCGAGAAATGACCCCAAGAGATAATCGCGGTATTTCACAGACGATAACCCGGACCCAAAATTAAGACCGTTGAAGGGCACGACTGGAATCAAACGCAACCGGAAGATTGTTTTGAACCCGGAGCGCTGGATCTCTTTGTCAAAATCTGCGAGCTTTCCGTTTTTGAGCAGTCCCTCGATGAAATCACGGCCAAGAAACCGGGCGGCAACAAAAGCAAGGCTCGCCCCAAGATTGGAAGCCAGCACATTATAAACCGTCCCCCAAAACACGCCAAAGACAGCACCGCCAGCCAGTGTCAAAAGTGATCCCGGCAATGCAAACACGCATCCGATTCCGTAGATCAGAATAAAAACGACCGGCCCCCACCACTCGTTCCGAATCGACTGCATAAACGCTAGGATACTTTCCTTTTCAAAAAATTGCGAAAGCAGGCTGAAACGAACCCCTATCCCAACCGCAAGGAGAAAGGCAAACAAGAAGAAAAATTTCATTTTTTTATTCATGGCATACTTCATTCCTTTTTTTCGTTCAGGCTCCAGTCGTAATCAAGCCATTCGATTTTCGTTTGAACGGACCATTTTGCTTCCGCCGCTGGCCAATATTTCTTGATGAACGCAATGACCCCGCCGCTCGACTCAAAATCCTTCCCGAACCATTTGAAGATCGGAGAAAGATGGAGCGTATCGGAGTCCTTATCGTAGTAGGCTTTCCGGCGGTCCGATAGAAAGACATGTACTTGGTCATTCAGTTGAGAATCGAGCTTGCTCGGAAGATAAGGTTCTGGACGTAAAACCGGGCAGCCAATCGAGGCACAGACCAGCGCAAAATGAATGTGCGGGTCTTTAAATTCCTTCCGGAGTATTTCATGCTCAATCTCGTTAAGGCTTCTATCTTTGCCGAGAAGCTTTATCGCTTTCTGGTCCCAAACATCGGGAATCTGTTGAATGCTGTTTGCAGGATAAACAAGTGTTTTCCATGAAACTCCTTTTTTAAGTGGATAATGGTCAAGAATTGTTTTGATGACCGCAACGTTGTAGGCATTGATCCAAAACGCCTTTTGCTCATCCCTTTGCCAGCTTTTGTAATGATCGTCCTCAACATTTTGAAGTTGCCTCAAAATTTTATCAAGAAGCTCCGGAGATTTCTGAACCGCCTGATAATTCACCCGGCCATTTTGAACATACCGATTTAAGAATTGACCAAAGTCAGAGTAGTTAGCATCAAAAGATTCTGCCCAAAGCACGGGTGTAAATGAGCCTAATACGCATAGACCGAAGAAGGCTTTCTTCACAAACTTATTCATGAACTTCCTCCTCAAGAAACATTCTCAACTTTTTTTCTGCAGGAATTCCCACTGCAATAATCTTCCTATCCAGCATTAAAGTCGGGGATATTCTAACCCTAAGCGAGAAACCCCTTTCCTTCTCGGCAGCGATATCCACTTCCTTAAAAGAAACGCTTGGAAAATCCTTAAGAACTGTCTGAATAAGCTCGCGCGCACCTTCTCTAGAAAAGCATCCCGGATGGGTAAAAAGTTCTAAGACATGCGACATCGTCGGCTCCATTCACCGACAAGTCTACATTTTCCCGTTCGGGAAGGTTGTAAGGAAGCTGACAAAAAGCGGGATTTTTTATGAGGGGAAAAAGCACCTACGCGGAAAGAGTTTTTAGGGCTTGGGAGTCTTTAACCATAATGGCTTTCCCGGAAACATCCACGATCCCTTTGGCTTTAAAATCGTTGAAGGCGTCCGTTAAAGTAGGCCGGGCGGATCCGATAAGGTTGGCTAAATCTTGATGGGTTAAGGGAAGGGTGATCTTTGTTGTATTGCCGCTGGGTTCTCCAAATTCACGACCAAGCTCAAGTAAAAGAGAAGCTAATCTCTGCGGGATAGTACGAAAAATAAGATTTTCAAGGCGGTTTTCAATCACTTTGCGTCTGAATCCGATCAACTTGCTGAGTTGGATTCCAAGCTTGGGCTTCATCTCCATCATTTGCATTAGATTTTCCCGCCGTAAGATACAAATCAAAAGATCGCTGTGAGCCTCGGCTTGCGTATCTCTCGTTGTCTCGCCCATCGCTTCCAACTCGCCAAAGATTTCTCCGGGTTTCAGAAAAGCAAGAGTTAGCTCTCTTCCATCAGGGGTAACTTTGGAAATCTTAACAACGCCCTTTTTGATCAAATAAATGCTTTGCCCCGGCTCGCCTGGCAAATAAACCTTTTCTTTCTTGCGAAAGGTTTTTTCTACCACCATCTTGGCCATCTGCTCCATCTCTTCCTTCGATATACCCTTGAACAGATTGACCTTCTTTAAGTACCAAATTTTTGTCGCTACATTTTGAACTGCCATAGTGACATGATTCTACATCAAATTTTTGGTTCCATCGACATTTTCGTTAGCTCCGTTTCGTTGGCTCGGGCAGTACCGCTATGCGAAAGCAAGTCTTATCCATGCGTCAACCTCTCTTATATCAAATCGCCATTGGCCGCCGAATTCCAAACTGACCTTATTTCAAGACTTCCCAGCGTCCGCCTTGTCGGGAACGATACGACACAGACGCTCTTGTTTTTCAGCATTCGGATTGACTTTTCAACACCTGCGATACTCAGCCTCATAGTACAACGTTTCACAAGTTTTGAGCCAGATTTCGTGAGGTTTGAGATTGCTTCGTCGGCCTTCGGCCTCCTCGCAACGCGGATATCTCCGACATGGAAAGCGGTCCGTCCATAACCGCCGTCATAACCGACTCGGCCCCTGACTCGGCCCCTATAGGCTGGGTTAATGGCCTTATCTTTTTCCGCCGTATCGTCAAAATAAAAAAACCGTTTTCCAGACGAAACTCCGGAGGTCTCATGCCCGCTTTGCGGCACTGGTCATACATATCCACCGTGCCCGTACCGGCTTTCTCAATATACTTGGCCAGGAAAAGCGGCTCAGCGATCAAAGGATTTCCAGGTTGAGACGAATGCGGCCTGCGCAAGCTCGCGATAGTGAGTGACGGAGGCAATGTTCCCTATCCTCGTGGCGACATGATTATTTTTTCTTCTTTCGATCGGGTGATTTGAGATACTTTTGCATAGCACGGTCAAAATCTGAAGAAAACTCTCTGTCCTGCACAATCCTGAATTTTTTGTATTCTTTTTCGGCCAGTTCTTTGGCCACTTCCGCCGACACTTTACCGGGATTGTTTAACACATCGTATTCGTTAAACCGCAGGAAAGCGTCGAGTTTTTTCACCCAATCAGCCATGGTCATCGGTATCTGTTTCCCTGTTTGAAGCTCCGCATAATCGAGGTACATATTTACGACAAGGTTGAGCTCCTGAATTTCATTTTCTGCCAGATAATTTTTCGCAATGGACACGTCGCTTTTGAGAATTTTGCCTTTTGGGGCCTTCTTCCATGTGGCCAGACCCATACGGGGATTTGCGGCATCAGCGCGATCAGCAATAATCTGCGCCGCCGTCTTGCCGGTAACCGCCCAATGAAGCTTGTTTTGCACCGTCTTGTAAAAGGTCAGCGTCATTTCGGATTGCGGATCATAATCAATGCTGGCTTCCGCGTAAATGTCCGTAATTTTCTGGTAGAACCGCCTTTCGCTTGCGCGAATTTCGCGAATCTTTTCAAGAAGCTCGTCAAAGTAGTCTTTACCGAAATGTCGGCCTTGTTTTAAGCGCTCATCATCCAGCGCATATCCCTTGATCAGGTATTCACGGAGGGTTGCGGTCGCCCAAATGCGGAACTTGGTCGCCCGTTCCGAATTGACTCGATACCCCACGGAGATGATGGCATCAAGATTGTAAAACTCAATATCTCTGGAAACATCACGGGCGCCCTCTTTTTGAACCATCCGGAAATTCCGGATAGTTGCTTTGGAATTTAATTCCCTACTTTTAAAAATATTTTGAAGGTGCCCATTAACCGTCCGCACATCCACTCCAAACAACTCAGCCATGCGTTTCTGGGTCAGCCACACATTTTCCCCATAAAAACACACATCTATATTCACGTCCCCTTGGGGAGTGGTATAAAGAAGAAATTTTGATTGTTCGGGTTGGTTATCTTCGGACATATCTATACCTCTCTAAGTTTATTTAAGTGTCAGCCCTCGACATTCGACACTTTCAAATTTACCGCTTGCCGAGCAGTAGCCGGCCATTATTTCTCTACCACTTTCCAGTGCCCGCCTTTGTCGGGGCCGACTCTTTTCAAAACACCTTTTGCTTGTAATTTTTTCAATTGTTTCTTCACTCCGCCTTCGCTTAAACCTATTTCTTTAGCAAGTTCTGCTCTCGTAACAAAGCTATTTTGGCCAATTATATCCAAGATTTTCTGGGTACTTTTCTGGGTACTTTTCTGGGTACTTTTCTCCGCCTTTTCAGGAGTAATCTTTGCCGCCATTTCCTTCGCCCTTGGATTGATCTTGAGCGTCACCATAAAATATTCCCTGTCAGCGTCGGTCTGAAAAACAGGGGCGGGTGAACCGTTCGCCTTGAGCGCTCGGCGAATTTTGGGAAAACCTGTGCACCGCCCTTCCGTCAACTCAAGCTCCTTTAAGAAATCACCCAAACGCCGATTGCGGTAACGAGGCGGAGTGATGATGGGCTTATTGATATTGTCTTTGCCAAGCGGTGGCACTGGCCCCGGGTAACTGATGACAAGTATCTTGTCCGGGTAAATACGCACCACAATGGGTTCACGCTCTTCGTAACTGCGATGATAGACGGCGTTAACCAAAGCTTCTTCAATGGCTCCGTACGGATAATTGAAGAATCTGTCCGCTTCTGCCCGGCCTTCCACTTTATGAACATACTCTATGATCACCAGATCTTTAATATATTTCAGCGCCGCTCGCAACTGCTCATGAACCGGTCCGGTAAAAATCTTTTCATCAAAATCGTCGCCAACCTCATCCTTATATTTCACGACATCAATCTGAGCAACAGGGAAATATTTTTGCGGATTTCTACAAAAAAGCATGAGTCCGATATTTTTTGGCCTTAAGAACTCGTCTGGGCCCTCAACAATATTCATCCTGCGGCAAAGATCCTTAAGTGACATCGTCGGTACATCTTTGACGAGGGTGCTCTTGATAGCATACAAATACTCCTCAATTCGCCGGATATCCAAATCTTTCAGAGTTGCTTTATGGTTAACACGGTCATCGAAAGGAATATCGTTAATCGTTAGCAAGCTTTATTAGACTACGCTCATCCGTAACTGTTGCTCGTCTTGTAGTATCATTGCGGCGGATATAATACGAATAGTGCGCGCCCTTGCCTAAAGTCTCGGCGGCTTTATAGGGACGATGCGGCCCTCCGGGAACCCAGATGATGACAATGTTCTTGCCCTTGTAATTGGTCACGTCAACTATCGGAAAATATTCCGGCTTGATTCTATGAGAGAGGCCTAAAAGTTCTTTTTGAATTTTTTTGATTTCGGAAGGCGACAGCCCTTTAGGCGAGAAGGCCGGGCCAACCTTATTTTCCTCAACCCCGATAACAATATATCCGCCGCCCCAATTATTGACATCATTGGCAAAGGCGCACATCGTATGCAGAACCGCCTCAGGGTTCCATCCTTCCTTGAACTCAAGGCGCTCGGTTTCGATCACACGGGCGTGAAGTAGCTCATGAATATTAATCGGTAATGCCATACAACACTCCTAACGGGATCCCTTATCCTCTCACTTTTTGCCGGATTATACCAAAGATCGCGGACGGAAGAATTTATTTCCAAATAAGTGATCCGGATGTTAATGCGTAGCTGTAAAAAATCACCCCCTCAAAACTGTCGGGCGTCATATATGGCTTTGACCCATATCATGGAGGTGTATGCGTGCATCAACCAGAAACATCAGTGCGGCTTGGCCGCCGTTTAATCCTTGCGTTGTCTGTATCAGCTGAAAGCACCGGCTTGTGGGTGTACAGTCGGCCTCACCCATCGGTGGTTTGGTGTGGTGGTAACGAAACCACGGGGGCGATGCTCCTAACTTCTTCTGCCGCTTGCCTTCGCCTTCCTCTCCTGCTCCCGACCACACTCTCTATTCATTGGGGATTTCTTCGAGAGTATGGTCGGGAGCCTCTTCCAGGCTTCGGCAAGCGGCAGTCAGGAGGTTGTAATTATGATTGTTACCAATCGTGATCTATCTATTTTACAGATATGCCTTGAACAGAAGTTTCTGACTTTGGTTTAGATTGGGGAGATGTTTTTCCCACAGAGCGTAGACTCTCTGAAGGTCCCACTACGACGGGTTAACATGCTGATGAAGACGGGATTGTTACGAGCCGTAAAGCCCAGGGTTTGTCACAAGACACTTTATATGACGACACAGGAGGGTGCCAGATTATTAAAGACTAAGAACTGTTCTGAAGGACTCAGAGCGCTAGTGGATATCGATCTAAAAACCTTTGAGCATGATATGCAGGTTACGGATGTACGTGTCGTATTTCATCGCGTACTGGGATTTCGATATTGGATACCTGAGCGCGTGCTTAAAAAGAAAAATCTTAAGGCCAAGGTGCCGGATGGTATTGCGGGTACTGACGAAGAAAGCTATGTCATTGAAGTGGAACGCACGCTCAAGAACAAGCGGTATTATAAACGGGCATTTCTTGATATGGACATCGCATATCGCTCCCACAATGGAATTCTTTACGTCACCGATAACGTCTCGGATATGAACTGGCTCAAGAAACAAGCAGAAAGGTACAGAACTATCTATTTCCAGACTGTAGACCAGGTCCTAAACGCACCGTTTGGAGTTGATTTTGAGAATGCCTCCGGCGGCTTCATTTTCCTTGAGCACAGCTATGGCTACAAATGTCCGCAATGGGAGCCGCCAGAAGACCTCGAGGATCTTGAAAGGTAGTGACCAAATCTATGCCAAAAGAAAAACTAATCGGTGTCAAAGAAGCGGCGGAACAGTTGGGAATTCAAATCAATACCCTTTACAGCTGGATTTATCTGCGTAAAATTGAGTACGTAAAGATGGGCAGGCTCGTCAAGTTCAAGCAAAGCACTATTGATCAATTTGTCGATACCCATACTATCCTGCCGCAATATTCCTAAACGCAATAGGTATTGCTTCAAAATTTAAACTATTGTAAACTATGTCAAACTATTGATCACGTGGACAAGCGACACCAAATCGAAGATATTGAAAAAATATTAAATATCTCCCGGTACACGTATTACAACTGGGAGAAGAGCGGCAAAGTGCCTAGGGCAAAGCGGGATCCCATGAGCGGATATCGCTACTGGACCAACGCCGACTTGAAAAGGTTGAAGAAAATAACAGGAAGGGTTTAAATGGGAGTTTTTCTGAAGAACGGTGCGTGGTGGATCGACTACCGCGTCAACGGCAGGCGAAAGCGCCAGAAAATAGGCCCCAACAAGAGGCTGGCTGAAAGAGTACTGGCTAAGCGCCAGGTTGAGATCGCCGAAGGCAAGTTTCTTGACGTTATTAAAGACGAAAAAATAAAATTCAAGGACTTCGCGAACACTTATATCAAAAACCATGCCAAAATAAATAAAAAGTCTTGGGAATCCGATGTTCACCGTTTAAAACCTCTGATTGTGGCCTTCGGTGACAAGTACTTGTTTCAGATCACAACAATCGATATCGAAAAGTTCAAGTCTCAAAGACTGGAAAAGGTTTCTCCCGCCTCGGTTAACCGCGAGATCGCATGTGTGAAGTGCATGTTTAACAAGGCGATCCGGTGGGGCCTTTTCCACCGGATAAGCCCCGCAAAGGCCGTATGTAAATTCAAGGAGCATAACCAACGGTTGCGATTCCTATCTACGGAGGAACTTTCCCGGCTTTATGACCAATGTAGCGGAGAGCTGTTAGCGCTGGTTAAGGTCGCTGTTTACACAGGCATGCGACGAGGCGAAATATTGAGTCTCACATGGAACGACGTAGACATAAGCCGGCAGTTAATCTACATTAGGGATTCGAAATCGGGGAGGGGGCGTGTTGTTCCCATGAATGAAACGGTACAGAATGTTTTCTTATCTTTGAAAAAACTGCCTGACCGGCCCAATATTTTCGGCTGTAAGCACCGGGAAGGCTTTGAAGGGGCGCTCAAACGAGCTCAAATTAAAGACACGTCATTTCATACCCTTCGCCACACTTTTGCTTCTCACCTCACGATGGCGGGGGTGGATATACTTACCGTATCTAAGCTGCTTGGCCATTCAGATATAAAAATGACCATGCGCTACGCTCACCTAAGCCCTGATTACATGGCCAATGCGGTGCGGGTGATGGACACTATTAGGACACCGAGCGTTTCTATGCGGAACAAGAAAGATTTACAACTCGTTGCTTAGACTTAACTTGCCGGGGTGGTGAAACTGGCAAACGCGCCGGACTCAAAATCCGGTGGGCTCACGCCCTTGAGGGTTCGACTCCCTCCCTCGGCACCATATCCCAAGAGACGTGCAGTACTTGCCACGACGTTTGATCTGCAAGTGCGGCACCAGTATCCAAATGTTAAATTCTAAAATTGCTGAAAAAAAGGCACCCTCATTCGTGAGGGTGCCTTTGAAATTTTCTCTTCAGATTTAAGAAGAAGTTCTTTTCTGAAAAGGCTTTTTATCTTAGCGGGATCGGTCGTGACCTGATTCGGCCGAAGGTTGTCCGCCTCCGACGCGTACTACTTTAGTGGCTTGATCGCCTTTGGGGCCGGACGCTACTTCAAACTCCACTTCGTCGCCCTGATTTAATGTTTTGAATCCATCTCCACCAACGGCAGAATAATGGACAAACACATCTTTAGAACCATCTTGCGGAGCAATAAATCCATACCCCTTCTTATTGTCAAACCACTTTACTGTACCTCGCGGCATAACTTTAATTTCCTTTCTTACTTTTTGAACTTCTACGTGCTTGCGACTCCCGCTAAAAATAAAAACCGCAAGCCCAAACTCCGACTTGCGGTAGAAGTTACCAGTTCGTAGATCTTAACCAATCTGTGTTAATTCTTGCATACAACATAATACTTGCCAGAAGTGTAGCTTGCACTATTCCAAGAATCAAGGGCAATTTTACACTTCTTTTTATATATACATCACCTTTCTTTAATTATAGTTATGTATGGATCATTAAATCTTAAACAGCGTCTCAGGATCCGGAGGAAATCCTCTCTGGAACCCCGGAATCACCCCCGCAGGAATGTCCCAAAGCCCGCTTGCTGTGCGCACCATTGCCCAAACCGCACCTCTAACCGCTGCGTCTATATAGCCTACAGGAGTTGCGCCTTCGCCGTGCGCTTCGTGTAGCGCGATGGGCAATTCGGCGAATCCGCTTAGCACATTCGCAACACCACGTTTTTCTGTTCGATAAAGATTTTTAAAATATTTTCCTATAAAATTTTCGGCAAATGCAGGCCTAGCTACTTCAAGAAAAATCACGAGAAGGAAAACGGACCGAATATAGCGACTCACTTCCGATACCTCAATCTATTGTTTAAGGTAGTTAAAGTCACACAACATAACGAATTTTAAACTTATAGGCTTCTATATTATCGACGACTTTTTCTTTAGCTAGACTGCCTTTTTCTATGGGAAATTCTTTCGGTTCTCGATTCGCGAGGTAGGGTGCTCTAAAGTTACTTTTCACGGAGTCGATAACAAGAGAGTAACCGCGAGGCCCTATTTTGATGAAACCGCATTATACTTGTTCGTCCTGCGATCATTCGGGAGATGAAAGTCGATTTATTACAAAGATTCTAAGTATTATGTACCGCCCGAAGCACGATAACATCCAAGCCTTCAAACAAATCAAATGTCCAAAGTGCAGCAACCTCGTAACGATCATTTTTGAAACGTTAGATGGTTCTCTCACTAAGTAACTTTCCCGATACCCCAGAAAATCTCCTAATTTAATTTTCACTGGCGAGATTAAGAGGATAGCTTATTCTTGGATCTCTTGCGCTGCCATGCATTCCACCAAGTAACGAAGGCATTCTGCATTAGCGCAACGATGGGCGTAATGGTCAATAGAATTGCGGAATAAAAGGCAAGTACGTAAAGCGTTGGATGAGTACGCCGGTAGGCCACTATTGGACCTAAATTTAAAATAAAAGTCGTTGGCGGAAAAGTCATCAACTGATCTTCCATTCTTTTTTGGAAATCCATAAACCACGAACCCGAAACGGCTCGCTTGCCTTGGCCGGAGGGCGACGGTGATACGGAAAAGAATTGCCCGCAGCCCTGCGGTTTCGGATGAGTGAGATCCGCGCGATTATTCTTAGCTAATCTCCATCTAAGGGATAATGCTCGATTTTCTTCGTCGGTCTGCCGTTCCATATCCACGATTTCCGAGCGTTTGAATTGAACGTAGCCGCCTTCCATTTGCACCGTCACGGAATTTGGCTCTTCGCTAACGATGATGCACTCCATCAAATCGCCCGATTTCAGATAAACTTTGTCGGCAAAAGCTTGGCCAAACCAAACCAAAGAAAAAATAATAATAAAAATAAAGAGCTGCTTACGCGCGATCGGCTCACGCGCGGCGAAGGCAATCATCAAGAATCTCCAGCATAGTATCGATTTCGTTTCTTTTTACATTCAAAGCGGGGGAAAACCGTATACTCGATTCCCCGCAACCGAGAAGCAGAAGTCCTTTTCGAAATGCCCGCTCCACAACTCTTCCCTGCTCTTTCTGAGCGAAGGTTTTCTTCTTCCTGTCACGGACAAGTTCGATGGCCTGCATAAGTCCCAGTCCGCGAATATCTCCTATTATTTTACGTCTTTTCGCGAGCCTTTCTAAACCCTTCCTTAAATAATTTCCCATGACTTCCGCATTTCGAATCAGGCCTTTCTCCAAAAGATCGAGAGTCGCAAGCGCTGCGGCACACGATACAGGGTTACCTCCGAACGTAGACGCATGGCTCCCCGGTTCCCATTTCATCAGTGAAGCTCGCGCAATCATCGCTCCGAGCGGCATTCCGGAAGCAATACCTTTAGCTAACGTAATAATATCGGGAACTACCCCGAAATGCTCTATCGCGAGAAATTTTCCCGTCCGGCCCATGCCGCTTTGAACTTCATCGGCAATGAGAAGAATGCCGTACTGTTTACATATTTTGGAAAGTTTCCGGTAAAAATCTTTCGGAGGAACAATATAGCCGCCTTCACCTTGAATAGGTTCCAGGATAATAGCGCTTACTTCCCGAGGTGAAACGGTCCGGCGAAATAAATTATCTTCGATATATTTGATGCAAGCATCATCAACGGCTAATTTTTCGGAAAAAGGAGAGCGGTACGGATTCGGAAAAGGCACGTGATGAACGCCGGGAACAAGCGGGCCGAATTTCTCGCGCTGGCGAATCTTGCTTCCTGTAAGCGAAAGCGAACCAAACGTCCGACCGTGAAACGCTCCGAAAAATGAAATGATTTTCTCGCGCTTCGTTATATAGCGTGCCAGCTTAAACGCCGCTTCAACCGCTTCCGTGCCGGAATTTGTGAAAAAAACTTTTCGGTCATCACTACCGGGCATGTGACGAACAAGCCTTTCGGCAAGCTCGACCTGGGGTTCGTAATAAAAATCGGTGCCCGACATATGGAGATATCGGCGCGCTTGTTGGCGAATAGCGCGCACTACCTGCGGATGACAATGACCCGTCGAAGTAACGGCAATCCCTGCGGTGAAATCCAGAAACACATTTCCGTCGGGATCCCTGACCCAAAGTCCACGGGCATGATCGATCACAAGGGGGTAGCTTCGCGTATAAGACGGAGACATAATGCGTTTGTCGCGTTGAACGATTTTCCTGGCCTTCGGGCCCGGCAGCTGAGTTTTAATAGAAGGTTTTCTAATCATAATAGTCAAATCTTTCTAATCTTAGTTATGAATCATGCGTGTCGATTTGAGCTTTTTGAAGCTGTCCGCTGTAATCGACAAAAATGCTTTTCCATTCCGTAAATACATCGTACACCGCCGTACCGGCTTCACGATGACCATTTCCTGTATCCTTCACGCCACCAAACGGCAAGTGAACTTCCGCGCCGATCGTCGGCCCGTTCACATAGGTGATGCCCGCTTCCAAATCACGGATCGCGCGAAAGGTTTCGTTCACATTTTGCGTGTAAATCGAGGAAGAAAGACCGTAATTTGTGCCGTTTAAAGCTTTCACGGCTTCTTCGAAACTTTTCACTTTGATGAGTACCGTGACCGGCCCGAAAATCTCTTCCTGCGCAATACGCATACCCGGATCCACATTGGAAAAAACGGTGGGCTGGTAGAAAAATCCTTTCTCGAGCCCCTTTCCCTTAGCAAAGTCTCCTCCGCACTCCAGCTTAGCGCCTTCGCCTGTCCCGATTTTAACATACTTGTGAACCCGGTCGCGCTGAACGCCGTTAATGAGCGGGCCCATTTCGACATTTCGATCCAATCCGAAGCCGATTTTAAGAGACTCCGCGCGCGCGATAAATTTTTTCTTAAACTCATCAAAAATTTTCTCGTGCAGAATAATCCGGCTCGTGGCGGTGCAGCGTTGGCCGGTTGTGCCAAAAGCGCCCCAAAGCCCGCCTTCCAAGGCCAGATTTAAATCGGCGTCGGCCATGACGATTTGCGCATTCTTACCGCCCATTTCAAGCGACACACGTTTAAGCGAGCGGCCGCAATGTTCGGCTACATCGCGTCCCACCTCAGAAGAGCCGGTGAATGAAATGAGCCTGACTTTTTCATGGCAGACAATGGCTTTGCCGGTTTCGCCGTCACCTAAAACAAAATTCAAAACGCCTTTTGGAATTCCGGCTTTTTCCATAATTTTTACAAATTCGCCAGCCACCGCCGGCGTATCTTCGGCCGGTTTGAAGACAACGGTATTTCCGCAAATCAGAGCCGGAAAAATTTTCCAGGTGGGAATCGCTAAAGGAAAATTCCAGGGCGTAATTAAGCCGCAAACGCCTATGGGCATTCGAACGGACATGGCAAAGCGATTAGGCAGTTCACTCGTCGTCGTTTCGCCAAAAAGGCGCCGGCCTTCGCCGGCCACATGAAACGCCGTATCAATACCTTCCTGAACATCGCCTTCCGTTTCTTTTAGAACTTTTCCCATCTCGCGCGTCATGAGTTCGGCCAAGGCAGATTTCTTTTCTTGAAGCAAAAGCCCGGCACGCCGAATGATGGCGCCACGTTCGGGCGCCGGAACAAGCCGCCACGATTCAAAAGCACGCCGAGCGGCCCGAACGGCGTCGTCGACGTCTTCCGCGCTTGAAGCGTTAAATGTAGCGATTAGCTCATCTGTGTTGGCCGGATTACGGTCTTCCAGCCGGCGCTTGCCTTTAGCCGGCAACCAACGACCGTCAATATAATTTAAAAGGGTCTCGGGCATTTTTTATTTTTCCGTTTTTAAGTTTCGGCCTTTTGTCATACCAGCGTTTTAAAAATTGCATTTCGTGGTAGGCCGTAAGATCGATATGAAGGGGTGTAATTGAAATAAAACCTTCCGCAACCGCTTCCTCATCGCTTGTTCCGTCCGGCTCGAGAAGCTCGATGGTGCCGTTTAATTCATAGGTGCCGAGTTCAGCGCCTGCGCGATAATCTTCGACAAATCGTGAAGGAGCTTGGCGTGTAATCTTGACGCCTTTGATAGAGCGTAACGGCCGAACGGGCACATTTACGTTTAACATGAGATCGCGGGGCAGAGGATGATTCTTATGATAATCAACAAACCGCCTGACGAATTGAATGGCCGGACGGAAATCATCGCAGGCATGCGACGCCATGGAAATGGCCAGAGCGGGAATGCCAGTAAAAAGCCCTTCGCGCGCCGCAGCGACAGTACCGGAATAAAACACGCTCACGCCCGTGTTCGGACCCACATTCACGCCGGAGAAAACAATGTCCGGCTCAAATTTTAATTTCGCGAAAGCAAATTTGACGCAGTCGACGGGCGTACCTTCGATCGCATACGCCGTCTTTTTCTTGTCCCACTTTACTTCGCTGGCTCGGATCGATCTTCGGAGACTGACGGAATGTCCTGCAGCCGAACTCTGCCAACGCGGCGCGGCGATGAGCGTCTCTACATCTTCGGGGATGGCTTCCCACAAAGCGCGTAGTCCGGCGGCTTCGATACCATCATCGTTTGTAAGCAAAATTTTCATGTCTGCGCTCATTCTAGCAATTACCCTATTTGAAAATCAACATGTTATGAAAGGGAATATTATTAAGAAACGCGCGCGTTAAACGCGACGAGCGTTAAGCAGACCGTAGTGCGTAAGTTCGATATTCGCGTTGGTAAGTAAAGAATGTAAAGATCGGTCGCTCAAGGCTTCGAGCTCATCGGCTCGAGGTTCAACGAAAGAGCTGATACGCTTCAACTCTTCGTCAACGACCGCGGGATGCGTCATCAGCTCAACGACACCTTCGGGAAGTGCGTTTAAAACTTCCCGAAGACGAGCTTTGCGGAAATGCGGAAACGGATCGATATCCGGTATAAGATGATCGGCGAGAATAATTCCCCGCTTCTCAAATCGTTGGCGCACCGGAAAATTAACGCATTCAGACAAGCGAAAAGGTACGGCGAATTCTTCGGCCAGTTCTATAAAAACATCAAACACCGTTTGAAACCGGTGCAGATGATGGTGCGTATCAATATGCGTTGGCGGTTTTCCGAACCATTCTTCAAAATTTTCAATCTGCGCTTTATATTCTACGTACAGCGCTTTTTTATCGATGCGCTTAAAAAAATCTTCGTCGTGTTTTCCAAACCGGTCGCCGGCAAGAAGCGAGCGCACATCGGATTTTGGCGCGACCGGAGAGCCGAGTGTAATATTCAAATGAATTCCTACGCCCAAATTGGAGCGGCGGGAAAAATCTTCTTTGAGTTGCTTCGTAAGCGGAAGATTGGCAAAGATCGTCGTGCTGGTCAAAATGCCGGTATCGTGGGCCGCGAGAACACCTTTCGTGACTCCGGGCGTAAGATTTCCGTCATCCGCATTTACGATAAGTTTAACGGAGGGGCGCATGTTTTTTGCTGAAAAGCACGAAGGCAATCGCCGCATCCCGTTCGTGAGCCATACTCAGATCACATTGAGCATCTCGCCAGGCCGTACCCTTCAATAGGTCTTCCTGGATGCGAAGGCTTGGTTGGCCGCTGGATTTACGAATCACTTCTATTTTCAAGAAAACCGATCGATCAAGATCCAGACCAAGCGCTTTGAGACAAGCCTCTTTGGCTGCGTACCGGGCCGCAAAATGTTCGCTTCTGTTACGTTTGCGCGTGCAATACGCGATTTCGCGGAGTGTGAAAATAGTTTGGACACATTTTTCGGACGAGCCCTTCAGCATTTTTTCCATTTCTTTGATCGCAACCATGCTGACGCCGCTTCCGAATTCAATCATGGGGTACGGCTTATTTTTTCAATCTTATACTTGAGCGTGCCGGCAGGGATTTTCACCTCTACCGTTTCGCCGGCTGATTTTCCCAAAAGCGCTTTTCCCACCGGTGAAACGGTGGAAATGCGGCCCGCTTTTAAATCAGCTTCTTCTTTGGACACTAACATATACGTAAGATCTTTGTTGTTATTTAAATCTTTCAAAAAAACAGTGGCGCCTATGAACGCCTTGGATTGATCCATCCTGCTTTCATCAATGATATCCACGTGACTTAGTTGGTCGGAAAGTTCGGCAAGGCGCTTTTCCAAAAGTCCCTGCGCTTCCTTCGCGGCATCGTACTCCGCGTTTTCGCGAAGATCGCCTTTGGCGCGAGCCGTAGCCACAGCTTCGATGACTTCCCTGCGTTTCACCGTTTTCAGATACTTTAATTCTTCCTGTAGTTTTTCCAAGCCTTGCTTAGTTAAACGAACAACCATACGTTAATCTCCGAGCTGATCTTGCACAAGTTTGTCATTCCCGCGAAAGCGGGAATCTAAAACACTGGATCCCCGCTTACGCGGGGATGACAAGGGAAAATTTATTGGAGGGCAAAATAAAGGACAAGAATGAGAAGACCTGTAGAAATAAGATAAAAACCGTTATAGCGCCAAAAATCAAGCGTGCGGCCCTGCCAATTAACACGCTGAATTTTTTTCTTTTGAACTGCTTTATATGCCGCTACCTGGTCCTTAGGATAACGAAGATAAGTCCCGCCGATCTTAAAACAAGGGAACTTCTTGGATTGAACCAACCAGTCCAACTCGGCTTGATCAACGCTCAAAAATTGCTGTACTTCTTCTGCGGTAAGTAATCGTTCGGTCATAACAAACTTGGTTCGCGAAAATCAGCAAATAATAGATTTGAGTAAGGCGGGCTCTTGAAAATTTTTATTTTGTTAATTCAAAAATCTTAAACGTGAATTCTTTCCTGCTCAATCCATTTTTCAATCTCTGTCTTGCGAAATCTCCATTGATTGTCCTCATGAAATGCAGGAATTTTTTTCTTCTGCGCCCATTCTTCGAGAACTTTTTCTTCCACCTCGAGAAACTGGGCAACTTCACGTAAATCTAGTATGTCCGCCATAAACGGCGAACCTTGCTTATCTTTAGCGGAACTCATACTGATTCGCCCGTCAAACATAGCGCCATCGGCGATACTTAGCCGAGGGGCAACGATGTCACCGCGTACTACAGCAGGAGCAACGATAGAAATGCTCTCGGTTGCGGTCACGTTTCCATTCACTTTCCCCGCAACGATCACGCGATCGCCATTTATATTGGCTTTCACACGCGCATTTTCTCCGATCGTCAGAATTCCCTTCGTATCGAGTTTTCCCTCAAAACTACCATTAATTCTAAGGTTTACTGGATCTTTAAATGCAATAGTGCCCTGCATGCTTGCATCAACATCCAGGATTTTTTCGTCGCGTTCGTCTTCTCGTTTTTTGGCCATACGGAGTCTCCGTACGTTATCAGGTAGGACAGTTGGGTTTAAAAAGTTGTAAATGCTTCTTTGATTGGCAATTACGTTATCACAAGCTCATGGATTTTGTCAACGACTTCAAATAGCCCCGGTAATTTGTGCAGGCCCTATAAGCATGCTAAACTTTGTGAAGCCTCCCCAAGAGGTGAAATACAAAGTGTGTGTGACTGTCAATATCATGGAAAGGTAACTAGTGGCAGAACGGATTCGGAAAAAAGGGCGTATCCATAAAAGGCGAAAAAAACTCCTCCGCGGCGTTGCGCTTTATGAAACCCTCTTAGCTATTTTTCTTTTCTCAGCTACTACGCTTGCCTTGGTAGCTTCTACGGCTGGAATTTATCGTCTGAATGAGGATAAAGGCGCTTTAAATTCTGCCGTGGCGGGTTCGCATTCCTTGATCGAACAAATCCTGGCCGCTGATTTCAACAGTTCCCTCTTTTATAATCAACAAAGCACAGCGATCACCATTTCAGGTACGGAAGTACCTGCCACCGCCAATATTCCGGGTCTTAGTTACGTGGTTACATCAGAAAAAGTGGATGGCTGCACCCGGATTTATCATGTGAAATGTACCTGGCCGGACGGTAAAGTTACCAGAGAATACAACACCAATACCATCAAGACATGTACCGAGTTTGATGAGAATGTGGCTTATTCCCTTGATGGCGGAGTTCCAACTAATGAAGGAGTGTATGACGACGTACTTGAGGGATTAGGACTTAAAGAGCCCGCTCCTACACCTACGCCAAGCGCGACTCCTAGTGCGACTCCTACTCCTGCGCCTACCGCTACGCCAACGCCGACAGCAACACGTACACCCACGCCGACTCCAACACCGACACGAACGCCGACGCCGGCACCCACACCTACATCCGGTGGAGGTGGAGGAGGTGGTGGATGCTTCCTGCCCGGCACGTTAATTACTATGGCGGATGGGACATTTCAGCCCATTGAAGAGATCAAATTAGGTGAAAAAGTTCTCTCGTATAACTTGAAAGAGAAAAATTTTGAGCCCGGCGAAGTTGTCCAGACAATGGTTCATGAAAATAATGCGGGCGGATATTTATTGATCAACGGGGTTAAGATCACTCCTAATCACCCCTTGTGGTTAAACGAAGGCTGGGTACAAGCGGGGCAAGCAAAGGCCGGCGACAGAGTACTCAGGAACGACGGAAATATTTCAAAGATTAACGGCGTAAAATTTATTCCAGGAGAATTTACAGTATATAATTTCGAGGTAGAAGGCACCCATGTCTACTTCGCGCACAGCATATTAGGGCATAATCCTGGTGGAGATCCAGAGCCACTACAATTAAGCGCACGCGAAAAACCGCCGGTTTAATTTTATCCCCACAAAGAAAGGCAATATGGTATTGAGGATATTATGCTACAGATACGTTATAAGGAAGCCCGTGATAAATGTATAAGTTATTTATTTACATATGGTTATATATAAATAAGCGTAAAAAAACTTGCATTCTATTTGTTAGGTGCTATGCTTGATTTGTGAAGTTATACGGACGCTCTTTGTAAGAGTACTGAATTCTTGCTAAAGGCAAAGCTAGCGTAAGCTAGCGACGTTCGGCGCAATCCTGCGCCGGACCCACCGGAGTAAAACCTCCGGCGGGCAAAGCTACAGGGCCCCTCCCACGGGCAGCCTGGCCGCCAAGAAGAAGTTCGCGAAAAGCGAACATGTTTTCTTCCTAAAGCCGGGTATCCACGTGGGGGTTGGATACCCGGCATTTTTTTTGGAGACTAACATGAAACTCATGAAAAGAATTTCAAAAATCTATAATTGGTCGGATGCGCGCATAGAAGGCTGCGTGAATCGCAACGACCACACCAAGAGAAGCGGCCTTCTTATTCGCATGAGAAGCCACCGCGGTTTAACGCTTCCCGAAGCCATGGTCTCCATGAGCATCTTTTCTATGTTCATGACTGTTTGTTGCGGAAGTATGGTGCAATATCAAACAACATTCGGCCGTGTCGAACGATCCATGACGTACACTCAACAGCTTCAAGCAGGTCTCGACATGATGGTCCGTGAAATTTCAGAAAGCAATCTTTCGACTTTTACGGATGCCGGCGGCGCGGCGCTCCTATTCCCCGTTGACCTTTCAAGCACATCGGTCTATTTCAAAAAAGCAATCAGCACGAATGCGCACGGAGATAATACCTATGACACAAAAAAAATAAAGCTTTCGGTTAATGCCAAAGATCAATTAATCCGGGAAGAAATCCTTCCGGCCGGTACCGTAAACGACTCGAAGACGCTAGCGGTCAACGTCGATAAGGTAGTTTTATCCCGCCTGCCGGAAGTCAGTGGATTTATTCCGAATGCGCTTTCGATTCAGATGACTTCTACAACAACGCTTTCTTCCAAAGAAGTGGCTATGCAACAAATCGCAGCTGCAAAAGAAACGCCAACGGACGGATGTGGAGATGGAACGCCTGTTCGCCAGCGCGTAATCAATGGATGTATAACTATATCCAAAGTTGTTGATGGTGGCTCTCCGGGAGACGCTGCGATAAAACCTATTAAGACCGGGCCGTTAATAAACACGAAAAAAAATTCATCTTCCAATGAAAAAAACTACGTTTCGGTAGAACGAGTTGTGCGATTAAACAATTAAAGGAAGGGATAATCAAGGATGACTTACCTTAGAAAAAAAGGGGTAAATCAAAAAGGAAGCGCGCTAATAGTGGCGATGGGTATGGTGTTCCTTGTCGGCGCCACTACGAGCAGCCTTTTCTATCAGGGACTCATCCATTCAAAATTCGGCGAGCGCTCGCTCGCGCAGACGCGCGCGCTTGAATTGGCGAATTCCGGTATCGAGCTGGCGCGATACACCATGAGGCACTCGGCCAGCGATTGCTTCAGCACCGAAATCGCCAAACACACTCTTTTCAACAACGTACCACTAGGCGAGGATGGTCATTTCACGGTAGAAGTCCTGGCCAATCCGAATAATCCCTACACAGCCAAAGTTATCAGCACGGGCACCTACAGTCCCGTTGCGACATCAGCCAAAGTGGAAGCGAAAATGACCTGCGGATTTTTAAATGCGCTAGACAGCTACGCCATCATAACGGCCGGAGATCTTTTCGTGAGCGGCCCCATTACTACAGACAGCGGCGATTATACGTATAATGATATACACGCCGACGGATCCATAACACTAACGGGAAGTGTAGAAATCCCGCCAGGCGGGCTGACCGTTACACAGGCTGCGCCTGTTGTGGTTTCGCCGCCTCAAGGCGTTACCATAACCCAGACCGCAACTCCTTCCGGAATGCCGGTCGTGAACGCAGGCGCCTTTACTCAGCAAATGCCCAAGTTTTATCCGGAAAATGACGCGCCTAAGTATACCTTTCATAACGACGGTAAGGTCACGGACGGAGCTAATAATGTCCTCCTGCCGGCATGTTCCCCATGCGGCGCGAGTCAGGTCTTTAAAGGCATCTCATTTACACCTGCGGCAGGCGGCGTCGGGACCAAATCTGTCTGGTCAATCATCGCTCCTTCTTCCATGGAGCAAAATGCCAACTATGTGATACAGAGTGCCGATTTGAGCATAGATGCTACCGTCGGATCGGAAATAAGTCCTTTTAACGTGGCTTTTGTCGTCAAAAACGGAGATCTCAAAACCAAGCCCTTGGTTTCGGTATCGTTAGACAAACAACCTAAAATGGGTAATTCCATCTCACGTGCTGTTGCAATGGTGGTTGATGGCAAATCTTATCTTAATGACGTATACCTCAAAGACGTCGCTATGGTTGTCGGTGGAACACTCACTGTTACAGGGAATTTAGGATTAAGTAACGGCGCCGTGATTGCCGGAGGCAATACAGTACTTAACTCCGTCGATTTTCGCATTCCCTATAACGGAAGTCCCGTAAATCATAACGAAAGAGCACACGGCAGCCTTCTTGCGATGGATGCCCATCAGACCGAATACTACACTAAAGGCGTCAAGAGCGAACAGACGAACTCGTAGTTCCCCTCCATATTTCTCCTGCTTATCTCCTCTTATTTTTCAAATGCTATGCTTCAATTTTTCCACTTGCGCCACTCTTATTGATTTCGTATTATGAGCCCGCTCTTCGTCCCCATCGTCTAGCCTGGTCAGGACTTCAGATTTTCGATCTGACAACAGGGGTTCAAATCCCCTTGGGGACGCTTTTATACACGAGCTCAAACCGGGCGAGTGCTTAAAGCGTACTTTTTCGAACGGAAAAAGTGCGCTTTTCTTATACCGCCCAAACCAGCCGGCGCGATTAAAGTGTATTTTTTCGAACGGAAGCGGTTCTCAAATAGAAGGCTATTTGGGAACCTCGAGCAGACTTCTGATTTTTGCCATGAGATCGGTAGAGTCAAAAGGTTTCGTAAAATAAGCGTTTGCACCGCATTCGTAGCCAAGTTTTTCTTCGCTATCTTGAATTCGGGCGGTAACTATAATTATGGGAATTTGAGCCGAGCGGCTGTCTTTTTTAAGAAAACTACAGACTTTATACCCATCCATCTTTGGAAGCATCAGGTCGAGGATAATCAAATCGGGCTTTTCCTGGCGCGCTTTCGCCAAAGCCGCTTCTCCATCTATAGCCATCAACACTTCATAGCCTTCGAGTTGGAGGCGCTTGGCAAACACTTCCACAATATCCGGTTCATCATCCACAAGCAAAATTCTGGATTTTTCCGCCATTTTCTTTTCTCTTTCTCTAATTTAATAGGATCGTACAAGTATTTGCGGTATTCTACAATCTAACGTAAAACATGTCACATCTCATTTTCATCGAAATAGCTTCGGTCCTCCTCTTTGCCTGGGGACTGGCAACCGTACGAAAAAACGGTCTAGGGCGGCTGCTAGAATACGTGATGATTTTCTTCTACGGAATTATTCTGGAAGAGCTCGATATGAAGATTTTCAAAACGTATCATTACGCCCCCGAATTTTTGCTAAGCGCTTGGAATGCGCCGCTTTCCATTGCGTTTCTCTGGGCTGTGATTCTAGCCGGCTCGATGGCCATTTCCGATCGCATCGGATTACCGGTCGCCGTGCGGCCATTCTTCGATGCTCTGCTTGCGGTCTGGATCGATTTGGCACTTGATGCGGTAGCGATCCGATTGCACTATTGGACCTGGATTATTCCTCTAAACGAAGGCTGGTTTGGTGTGCCGCCGGCAAACCTTTATGCCTGGATGTGGGTAGCGTTTTGTTATTCGGCGCCGGCGCGTTTAATCCGCTGGCTCATTAAAAAGGATAAGCGCTGGTATTATGCGTATTTGATTTTACCGGCGATTTCTTATCTTGGGCTTCTCTTCACCATGAGTAGCTTCGGCGTAATCGCAAATACGCTCGGACTTCGAACGCAAAACGAGCGGCTGGTTATCTTCTTTGGGTTGTTCCTTATTTTTTTATGTATTGTTCTGATTTTCTGGAAGCGTTCGAAGCGCTCTTCTGAACCCTTGCCGCCCGTCTGGATATGGAGCCGGCTCGCGATTCATCTATACTTTCTTGCCGTCTATTTTTTGTTCGGACTTCATGCGAAGATCCCCCTGCTCGGGGTAATGGCGTTTGCGGTGCTTGGCGGAGAGATTTTTTTTATGAGGAAGTTTTTGAGCGCCTAAATTTCCACGCCGCCCTGGATAAATCCGTATTCGCACTCTTTCAGGTGTTTTTTGCAGTACGCGGATGAAAAATCTTCCAATTTCTTAACCCATTCAAACCGCTCGGCGTTGAAACAAGAAGTTCTCGCTTCTTCCAATTTTCCCGAATTAAAAATTCCGGGGGCACGATCTAACGCTTTTACGTAAAGCGTACAGGCTTCGTCATAAATCGGTTTCCTCTGCTCAAAAGAAACTTTGTGATGTTTTAATTGCTCTGCTTTCCAAAAGGTCTGCTCTGCTCTGAAAAGATCGAGCCGGGCGCGTAGATTTTCTCTAATTTTCGAGCAACCCGATACGGTTAAGGCCAGAAATAAAATGGAGAGGAATAAAATCGATTTTTTCATAAAACGTATCCAAAATTACCAGTGTTTTTAAAACTCATCCATGGCCCGTCCCGTTTTTTGGATGAATCGGCGCGTCCTGCGCCTACTTGAGAAACGGAGCTGCTCATCCGTTCGCCCGCTCCGTTTCTTAGATAAATCGGCGCGTCCTGCGCCTACTTGAGAAACGGAGCTGCTCATCCGTTCGCCCGCTCCGTTTCTTAGATAAATCGGCGCGTCCTGCGCCTACTTGAGAAACGGAGCTGCTCATCCATGAGCCCGGTTGGAATCGAACCAACGACAGCCACCTTAAAAGGGTGGTGCTCTACCGACTGAGCTACGGGCTCATGGATGAGCCGCCCCAATTTCGACTGAGCGCATGGATGTGCGAAGCATCCAAAAATTGGGGCGGAAAAACACTCTAACCAAAACTCTTACCTAAAACAAATGTGCGCCGCCCCCATAGCAACCAAAGCGATCCATGGATGGATCGCTCGTCGGAGAGGGCGGGCTTACATTCTTAATGAGCCGCTTCTATAAATCTAAAAGCGGATTTATCTTTCGCACGAAAATTTGCCTGAGTTTCTTCTGGTGAGCAACTAAACGGTCTGGAGCTCGGTTTCCTTAACTTTAAGGAAATCGTCGATCTTTTTGGTGTGATCGTCCGTTATTTTTTGAATATGCTTCTGGCTCGTGCGCGACTCGTCTTCCGAAACTTTCTTTTCCTTTTCAAGTTTCTTTACGACTTCGATGGCTTCATGCCGGCAACCACGAACGGATATTCTTCCCTCTTCCGCCGCTCTCTTAACCTGTTTGGTTAATTCCTGACGCTTGTCGGCCGTTAGCTGAGGCATCTGCATTCGAATACTTTTTCCTTCGTTTACCGGGGTGGCGCCTACATCTGTGGCTTGGATGGCTTTGACGATTTCATCAAGCACATTCGAGTCCCAGGGCTGGATAACAATCGTTTTATGATCCGGGGTTGAAATACTGGCTAAACCCTTGAGCGCTGTAGGTTGACCATAATAGTTGACCATAACATGCTCCACTAACGATGTGGAAGCCGATCCGGCATGCACACTTTTAAATTCACGCTGGACCGCTTCAAAGGCCTTGTCCATTCGCTTAGCTACTTCTCGTTCAACATCCTTAACCGTATTTAATCCCTGCATAAACCGCTCCTTCCTAAATCGCCGCGGGAAAATATTTTAGTGAACAAGCGTTCCGATTTTCTCGCCCGCCATGACCCGTTTTAAAGATCCGGGTTTTAAAAGGTTAAATACTACAATGGGAATATTATTTTCCATACAAAGCGTAACCGCCGTGGCATCCATCACTCGCAGCTGACGCTGAACGACTTCCATATACTTAATTTCTTCAAATCGTTTTGCGCCGGGATATTTTTCGGGATCGGCCTCGAAAACGCCGTCTACTTTGGTCGCCTTTAGAATAACGTCGGCGTTAATTTCATTGGCGCGAAGGGCTGCTGCGGTATCGGTCGTAAAATAAGGACTACCCGTCCCGGCAGCAAGAATAATAACCCGCCCTTTCTCCAAATGCCGGATGGCTCTTCGGCGGATATAGGGCTCGGTAAGTTGTCTCATTTCAATGGCAGAAAGCACTCGGGTAGGTACGCTTTGTTGTTCAAGAGCATCTTGAAGCGCCATGGCATTAATCACCGTAGCCAGCATTCCCATATAATCCGCCGTAGCGCGATCAATGCCCTGGTCCGACGCCTGAAGCCCCCGGAAAATATTTCCGCCGCCGATGACCACGGCGATTTCAGCACCTAATGCCGCAACCTCGGCGATTTCTTTCGCTACGGAACGAGTGACGTTCGGATCGATCCCGAACTTCTTCTGCCCTTGAAGCGCTTCGCCTGTGAGCTTTAAAACGATACGTTTAAATCGAACGGAAGGATTGGACATAATTTTTAAATATAAATGATGTTAAAGGAAGCCTGTTTATTTTCAGATGATACGCAACCCACGGTAAACAACTTTTGAATGCCGGTTATTTTACAACAGAATGCAAATTTTAAGGAAAAACTTTGGCGGGCACGGAACTATTATACTTCGCCGATTTCAAACCGGGTAAAACGCTTGATGATTATATTTTCACCGATCTTGGCGACAGCGCCGGAAACTACGTCCTTAATGCGCTGGCCGGGATCCCGAATGAAAGCTTGTTCGAGAAGACAAACGTGCGTAAACCACTCCTCCAGCCGTTTCTCCGCAGAATCGCCTTCTTTTTTAAGCGCTCGACGTTTTTGGTCAACTTCTTCGGAGGGAACCTGCTCGCGTGAAATATAACGGGGGGCCATAGAAGCAATTTGAAGAACCAAATCTTTGCTGAGCGTTTGCAGATCAGGGCAGCGCGCCACAAAATCCGTCTCACATCCGATTTCAAGAAGCACGCCTACCCGGTTCTGGTGAACATACGAACTGATAAGCCCCTCTTTCGTCGCGCGAGACAGTTTTTTCTCGGCTTTAGCCAGTCCCTTTTCTTTTAAAATCCGGGCGGCAGCGCTAACATCACCCCGAGCTTCTTCCAAGGCGCGCTTACAATCCATCATCGGCGCACCCGATTGGTCTCTGAGATTTTTTACGGATTCGGAGGAAATAACGGCGGCCATAAAATTACGATTTTTCGTCTTCGTCGGCTGTGAGCTCTACTTCCTCTTCGACCTCGGACAAGAGCGCAACCGGTACTCCGGATATCGCGACCGGAGAAATCGGAACGGGTTTCTTGGAAACTTGCTGACCCACTTCGCTTTCCGGAACAGTATCTTCGGCAGGGTGTGCGGCCAAATACGTTTGACGAGCTTGCATAACCGCCTGGCCAATGGTGGTGGATATCAATTTGATGGAACGAATCGCATCATCGTTACCCGGAAGAGGGTAGGTCACCATATCGGGATCAGAATTCGTATCGATCAAGGCTACCACAGGAATGTTTAATTTGATGGCCTCTTTTACGGCATTCTCTTCTTTTTTCGGATCGATAACAAAAAGAGCGCCCGGTGCCCGCCTTAAATTGCGAATGCCTTCCAAATTTTTATTGAGCTTATCGCGCTCTTTGCGCAGGCCCGCTGCTTCCTTTTTGGTGAAGAACTTAAACGTGCCTTCGTCGGCCATTTTTTCAAGTTCTTCCATGCGGGTAATACTCTTCCGGATGGTTTCAAAATTGGTGAGCGTGCCGCCCAGCCAGCGTTCAGTTACATAGGGCATTTTGCACCGGGTCGCGACGTCCTTTATGCTTTCCTTGGCTTGCCGCTTGGTCCCCACAAAAAGAATTTCGGAGCCATTCTTGGCTATTTCGCCAAGGAAGGTACAGGCTTCCTGAAGGCATTTAAGGGTTTTTTCTAAATCTACAATATAAATACCATTGCGGGATCCAAAAATGTATCTGCGCATTTTCGGATTCCAACGCTGCGTTTGGTGGCCAAAATGGACACCCGCTTCAAGAAGCTGCTTAAGAGTAAGTTCTAATTTCATGAGTCTTACATCTACCTCTCTTTAATAATTGTTAAATGATCTAACCGCCTAATCTGTTTAATCTTAGGCAAAGAAAAAACGGTTGGACAGTATATCATAACTCACTTATACGGCAAGCGGTTTTGCCGGTTAGCGTCTTAAACCAAAATAGAGGAGCAGGTTAGGCGTTAAACTGCAGGTCATAAAGCCTTCTATAAATCCCGCCTTCCCTGAGAAGCGAATCGCTCGTGCCGGTCTGAACAATCTTTCCATCCTGCAATACAATAATGCAATCCGCATGCTTTATGGTGGAAAGCCGGTGCGCAATTACAAAAACGGTCCTTCCGGAAAACAATGATTCGAGCGCAGCCTGTACTTGCTGTTCGCTTTCGGAATCAAGCTGAGAAGTGGCCTCATCTAAAATCAAAATGGGCGGGTTCTTGTAGAATGCTCGCGCTATGCTAAGCCTCTGGCATTGTCCGCCCGAAAGCGTTTGCCCTCTTTCCCCGATAACGGTGTCGTATTTTTGGGGAAGATGAACGATAAATTCATGCGCGCGCGCGGCCTTGGCTGCCTTTTCAATATCTTCATGCCGGGCATTTGTATCGCCACAGGAAATATTACTCGCAACAGATTCATTGAAGAGAACGGTTTCCTGCGTAACGACTCCGATCTGACGGCGTAAGGATTCAATGGTGTAGCTACGGATATCTTTACCGTTAACCAAAACGGCCCCGGCCGAAACGTCGTAAAACCGGAGAATCAAATTTACAAACGTTGATTTACCGGCACCGCTCGGCCCCACCAGCGCAATAACACTGCCCGGGTTAACCACCTGATTGATATTATTTAAAACAATCCGGTCCGCGCGGTAGGCGAAAGATACTTGGTTAAACACAATTTGCTTGATAGGCGGGGTAAGCTCTGTGGCGCTTGGGCTGTCTTGGATACTCGGTTTGCTATCGAGAATTTCGAAAATACGCTGCCCGCAGGCCATAGCGTGTTGAATCGTAACATGAACCTTTGTAATTTTTTTTACCGGTTCATAAAGCACAAAGAGAGAAGCGATGAAGGCCACAAACCGGCTGGGTTCCAGATAGCGATACCCGTAAGCAATCGAAAGCGCTATGCCGAACGCGGCCATAATATCGATCATCGGCCTCTGGATAATCGTAATTTTAAGAACTCTTTTTACAAAAGATAAAACGCGATTCAGGTTTTTATCAAAGCGCTCTACCTGGCGGTCTTCCATCGTATAGGCTTTGATAATTTGGATGCCGGAAAACATTTCGTGAAGCATGGACATAATGTCGGCGTTGGTCTGGGCGATTTTCATGCTGGTTTTTCTCATTTTCCTGCCCAACATATAAATGGGCAGTGCGACAACGGGAAAAACGATAAGAGCAAAAACAGCGACTTTCCCTCCCCAAAAAAATACCAGCGGAACATTGATTAAAATAATGAGGGGTTGTTTGAATAAATCCAAGAGAACGGTTGTGATGCCGTTCTCGATGCCTTGAACGTCTCCCATAATACGGCTTATCAAATCGCCGGTTCTTCCCCGGTCGTAAAAATCGTTCGATAAAACAGAAAGATGCTTGAATAAGTCGCGGCGAACATCGTTTACGGCGTGAAGGCCGACGCTGGCCATGAAATAATTGGAGATGTAATCAAAAATGCCGCGCGACAAAACAGCAAAGAAGACCAGATACGGAATAAAATCAACGGGAATGGCCAGGTTCTTTAAGAAACCAACATGGGGCAGGTTTTCGATAATGACACTACTGCCGCCGGGCTGATAAAAACCCTTGAAAATAATATAGGCCACACCGGAAACAAGCGAGTGGCATAAGGAATAGATGCCCGTAGCGGCAAAGGCGATGGCGAGTTTCCATCTATACGGCTTTACATAACGCAAGAGACGTGTGTATTCATTCATAAGGCGCGCATTCTAGCACGTATCTCATTCATTTTAAACGGGTTTAATTCATTTTTGAGGCAGAAATATTAAGATTTACCGAGAAATATTCGAGCATAAATTGACGCTTCCTGGCGGATTTGTTAGAATCCCGCACTCTTTCCTATCTATAAATCTTTATATTTTAAAGGCTTGTAAACAATGCAAAAATTGAGAGTCGGAGTAGTCGGTTCGGGTCATATCGGAAAGTTCCACGCCAGAATTTATAAGGAACTTGCTAATGCCGAGCTTATTTACATTGCCGACACAAATCCCGAACGGCAGAAGGTCGCGCAAAAACTAAAAGTCCCTTTCACCTCGTCCCACCGGGATCTTATCGGAAAGGTTGACGCCGTCAGTATCGCTGTCCCTACCCGGTTTCATTATGAAGTAGCGCGGGATTTTCTCGAATCCGGCACCCACGTTCTTATCGAGAAGCCCATCACAGCAACCATCGAAGAAGCCGATGAATTGATTGAGATTGCCGAGAAACGTGATTTGGTTCTCGTAAGCGGGCATGTGGAAAGGTTCAATAACGCCTGGCTTGAGGTTCAAAAAATTTTAAAAGAGCCCCGTTTTATTGAAGTGCATCGCCTCGGCCCGTTTCAGGAACGGGCAGCCAGCGTAGGCGTTGTGCTGGATTTGATGATCCACGATATTGATATAGTACTGAACCTTGTAAAATCACCCCTTGTTCAAAGAGATGCTGTCGGGATCAAAGTGTTGACCGAATTTGAGGATTTAGCCAACACGCGGCTGCGGTTTGAAAACGGCTGCGTTGCCAACATTACCGCTTCCCGGCTTACGCCCGAACCTCAAAGAAAAATTCGCCTTTTTCAAGACGATGCCTATATTTCGATTGATTATGGAAATCAGGAAGTGAAAATTTTCACCAAGGAAGGGAAAAAAATATCGCATCGAAATATAGCTGTGGAAAAATCGACCGAACCTCTGAAGCGTGAGCTCATTCACTTTTTAGAGCAGATCCGTTTACCCGCCGAACAGCGCAGCGCCGACCGGGCCTCCCGCGATGCGCTCAAAGTGGCGCTTGAAATTACTCAACAAATACGGGATCACTTCGAAGCACTTCTCGCAAGCACTCACCGGTCATGAAGCAAACGCTTTTTCTTGTCGCAGGAGAACATTCCGGCGATCAGCGCGGGGCAGTACTCATTGCTGCCTTAAAAAAATCTAATCCTTCATTTTCCTTCGTAGGTTTGGGCGGCCGGGAAATGGCCCGGGCCGGATGCCAAATCCTGTTCGATCTTCCTTCCATAGCCGCGATGGGCTTTACGGATGTCGTCAAAAAATACGGACAATTCCGGAGCGTCTTTCATAACGCATTGAAACAAATCGAAAACATCAAGCCGGCCGCCATCGTTCTGATCGATTTTCCGGGTTTTAATATTCGTCTCGCCAAGAAAATCAAAAAGCGTTTCCCCGTTATTTACTATGTTTCTCCGCAAGTTTGGGCCTGGGCGCCTTTTCGGAAATATACGATTGCGCGGCATGTTCATAAAATGCTCACGCTCTTTCGGTTCGAAGAAGAAGTATATAAAGGAACGGGCCTGGATGTGCAGTGGGTCGGCCATCCTTTGGTGGATCAGATGAATCGCCGGGAAAATGTTATCGATATTCGCAAACGTCTTGGCGTCCCGGAAGGCAAAACGGTTGTCGGCTTACTCCCGGGCTCGCGCGAGAGCGAAGTTTCCAGAATGCTTCCCGTCATGCTCAAGACAGGAGAAATCATTTTCCGAAAACGGCCTGATTGTTTTTTTCTTCTCGGCCGATCGAGTACGGTTGACGCGAAAATTTTTGAGAATAATCTGAAAACCTTTGCCCATTTGCCTATTCTTCGTCTGGACGGGCAATCGAAACAAATGCTTTCCGTCAGCGACTTCTCACTCATTTGCTCGGGGACGGCTACGCTTGAGGCGACCATACTCAAAGCACCGTTCCTGGTCATCTACAAAACGGCTTATTTAACGTATCTTTTCGCGAGAAATCTAATGCACATTCCCTATATCGGAATGGCCAATGTATTGGCGAGAAAAATGATTGTGCCGGAGTTTGTTCAGCATAACGCCGAACCGGAATGGATCGCGGAAAAAGCGCTTTATTATTTAAACAATCCCGAAGCCACTGAAAAGATGAAAAAAGACCTGGAATCGGTGTTGCCGGAACTGGGAGAAGGAAAAGCTGCCGAGCGTGCCGCCCGGGCGATTAGTGATTTTCTTCAAACTGCTAATTCTTTACCTGTCTCGTCGTCTTCATCAATATAATCTTTCTCACCGGCAGACGGTTCCGACGACGGAGATGGGGTTGGAGCAGCCACCGGCACTTCATTACTTTCCGCGGGAACAGCCGACAATTTCGCTTGTTCTATTTCATACTCTTCAAGAGCCTTTAATTCCCCAGTCAAAACAGCCGAGAGCTCGTGGAAATCCCCGTAAAGCGCACAACTTACTCTGTAAGGAACCATGGTTTTTTCAGATTTAGTAGCAACGATGGAAATAAACTCCGCCGGATCTTTTACGTTCGGATAGAATTTTCGCATTTTCCAGCGAAGCCAGCCGGCACCGTCACGACCGCTATAAGTAGAGCCGTTACGCCAAAATTTCATATTTGAATATTCCATTCTCCATAAAAGGTAAGAAATACGCGCCTTGTCGCCGGGTACAAGCGTTTTATACTCTTTATACGCTCGCGTTTGGCCTACGGGCGTATCGTCGAACGAAGTCATGGAATGCTTGGGGTAGGGATTCTTTCCAATCCCCGCACAAGATGAGGTCAATACGTAAAAGATCAGAAGAAATAAAAACGATCCAATTTTCGGACGCATGGCAATAATCATTAACGAATTTGCGCCTGAAATTTTTCTGAAATGCCCGATCCGATCTTTTTATGGAGATCATTTACTTCTTCGGACGTGAGCGTGCGTCCGTCCAAACCGTATTCGATAGAAAAGGCGATGCTTTTAGAACCTTTTGGAATGGAACCGCCTTGAAAAACGTCGAAAACCTCCACGTTTCGAACCAAATCAGAACCCAGGCCCGAGATAAATTCCAAGATATCTCTGCTTGAAATATCTTCTTTCATAATCAAAGCTACGTCTCTTTTTGCGGATGGAAACCTGCTTGGCGGGCTATATTTTACAAGTTTCCCGTAGTAAAGCGTGAGTCGAGTCAGATTGAGTTCACAAACCCAGCCGGTTTCCTTATATCCAAACGCCGCTTGAGCATCACCGCTAAGCGTGCCGAGAAAACCGATGGGTTCAACACCCACCGAAATCCCCAGCGCCTCTCCCGGAACCAAAAGTTTGTGCGAATAGGAAACAAATTGAAAATCAGAAATTCGTAAGGCTTTAAATAAAATCTCAACCGCTCCTTTTAAATCAAAAAAATTCGACTTACGGCCTGAACCGCCCCAGCCGGTATCCGCTTTTCCTGCAAGCAGCATGGCCGCATAAACATCTTCTGTCGGAAGCGCCTTGCCTTTCTCAGAACCGTAGGCATGAGCTATTTCAAACAAGCGGATCATGTCATGACCGTGATCGGAGTTGAGCGTAAAAGCCCGCAGCAGTCCAGGCAATAAGGACGGACGCATCACCGTTAGAGCTTTATTCTGCGGATTAACAACCGTTGTGGCATTGTCCGCGAGAAGCCCTAATTGATCGAGAAGTTCTTCGTTTTCTAAACTAAAGCTGACGGCTTCGTGGTAACCGGCACCTGTGAGAACTTCTCTCACCTCTTCTTCGACTTCCAGCGCTTTTGCTTCTGAAGACGCCGGAAGAATTCCGGAAGGAATCGTTTCGGGAATACGGTCATATCCGTAAATTCGTATTACTTCTTCCACCAAATCGATGGGACGCGTCAAATCCGGCCGGCTGGTCGGCACGGTCACTTCCATGACATTTTTCTTTTTAGGGCGAACGGAAAGGCCAAGGTTGGTTAAAATCTTTTTTACATTTGCAGCGGGAATGGATAAGCCGAGGATTTTCTCCATTTCGGACATATCCAGGGAAACTTTTTTCACCGAAACGTTTAATCGGCCCGACTTGTACACACGCGAAACTTTTTCGAGCGATCCGTGGGTGGCAATTAAATAAACGGCGCGATCCCGCGCTTGGTCAACCAGCGCCGGATCCACTCCCCGCTCGAACCGGTAAGAAGAGCCGCTCGCGAGCGCAAGCCTTCTCGACGTTAACCGTACCGTGCGCGGTTGGAAATAAGCGGATTCAAGTAAAACTCTTTTTGTATTTTTCCCAAACTCGGATTTGGTCCCGCCCATCACACCGGCCAGCGCGATCGGGTGGCTTTGATCGGCAATAACCAAATCGCTTGGAATGAGCGGGCATTCTTTGCCGTCGATGGCTTTTATTTTCTCATTCACTCGCGCCGTCCTGACGATAATTTCATCGCCGCCGAGTGAATCCAAATCAAAGGCATGAAGGGGCTGCCCCATTTCAAGGAGAACATAGTTCGTGACGTCCACCACCAAACTTACCGGCCTTAGTCCGCAAGCCATTAAGCGATCTTGAATAAATTTGGGAGACGGCTGATCTTTTACTCCTTCCAGTACAACGCAGGAATAATACGGACAGCGTTTCGAATCTTCGATGCGCACACGAATTTTCGCATCGGACAACTTCCACGGCTGTTTTTCCGCGGGAAAATGCGTTACGGGATATTTAAGTTTCGTGCCGTAAACGGCGGCGATTTCACGGGCTACTCCAATATGGGAAAGCCAATCGGCCCGGTTGCTGGTTACTTCGGTATCGAAGGCCGTAAGACCGGTTCCCAAATTATCCACCGAAAGATGGGCTTCAAGCCCGCACATGGTTAAGCGATCTACAACTTGAGCCGGCTTGTCTTTCACTTGAACGAAATCTTTTATCCAATCCAAACAAACTTTCATGCAAACTGCCTCAAGAAATGCAAATCATTTTCATAAAATAACCGTATATCTTGAATGCCGTGTCTGAGCATCGCGATTCGTTCAACGCCCATGCCAAACGCAAAGCCCTGATATTTTCCTGCTGTGTAGCCAACTTGCTGAAACACGGCGGGGTCCACCATTCCCGCGCCCATGATTTCGAGCCATCCGGTTCGTTTGCAGGTCACACAGCCCTTGCCTTCGCAAAGAATGCAGCTCATATCTATTTCTACGCTTGGCTCGGTGAACGGAAAAAAATGGGGACGAAAACGGCTTCGGACATTTTTGCCGAAGAGCTGTTTTAAGAAAAGGTTAATGACACCCTTAAGATCGCTGAAAGTCGTCCGGTCATCCACCAAGAGTCCTTCGATTTGATGAAACATAAAGGAATGGGATGCATCGACCGTATCGGGCCGGTAAACGCGGCCGGGCGCGATAATTCTAAGCGGTGGTTTACGCATTTCCATAACGCGGATTTGGACGGTTGATGTTTGAGAGCGAAGGAGATTTCCACCTTTTGTATAGAACGTGTCAAACGCATCGCGCGATGGATGATCCGGCGGAATGTTTAACGCCGTGAAATTATGGAACTCGGTTTCCACTTCCCGTCCTTCCACGACTTCGAATCCCAACCGGTGAAAAATGGCGGAGGCTTCACGGATGATCTGCTGAATCGGATGGACCGCGCCGCGGACGGGTTTTATACCGGGCAGCGTCAGATCGAGTTTGGATTTTTTGGGAAGACGGGCTAGCGCAACGGCTTTTTCTTTAAGCGCGGTTTCTACTTTTTGACGCGCGACATTGGCTTCTTTTCCGATCCGGGATCTTTCTTCGGGGGGAAGTTCTCCGATGGAACGGAGAATTTTGGTAATCTGGCCGTTTCGTCCTAAATATTCGATGCGGAGAGCTTCAATCGCCTCAGTTGCGGAAACGCCCGTAATCTTCCCAAGTGCTTCTTCGATAAGATGGCTAATATCCATACATTAAGGAGATCTAACACTTCCTGGCCACTTAGATCTGCAGCCTCGATAAGTTTAACGAGCGGCGGAAGTTGTTTTTTCCTCGTGTTCGCGTAAATGCTCTTTGGCGATTTCTACAAGCTTCGTAAATGTCGTACCGCTTCGCGCAGCTAAATCAGCCAAAACCTTTCGATCGAGCTCCACTCGGGCTTGTTTCAAGCCTTTGATGAAACGCGAATAGCTAATCCCGTTTAACCGGCACGCAGCGTTTAGGCGTACAATCCAAAGCCTGCGGAAACTCCGCTTCTTGACTTTACGATCACGGTAGGCATACGCAAGCGCCCGGTTGACGGTTTCCCGGGCGGTTCGATAAAGTTTACGCCTGCCACCTACAAAACCTTTAGCGCGTTTTAAAACCTTCTTCCGGCGGCGCCTGGAAGCCGGTGAGTTGGTGGAACGTGGCATACCTGTACCCCCTGTTTTACCTTTCTTTAGAAATCACGAAGCGAGCAACGCTTTAACCACACGCGCGCCAATACGTCCCGCAACGGATGCTTTACGCAACCGTCTTTTGCGGCTTGAATTTCTACCCGACATGAGATGGCGACGGTACGCTTTTGAGTGCATAACTTTTCCCGTGGCCGTAATTTTGAAGCGCTTGCGCGCCGCTTTGTTTGTTTTAAGTTTAATTTTTTTGTTAGCCATAACGAATTACTCCTGATTTTCGTCGTCTTTGCTTACTTCGTCAGCATCTTTATTGTCATCTTCGTCCGCATCTTCGGAATCGCCGGCTTTCGCCGGTTTTTTTGGCGCGGCCGCTGCGGCACGCGATTTGTCGGGGGCTTGATCCCCCGGCTTTGTTAATTTCTTTCCGGGTTTTTTCTTGGGAACAAGAATATTGACTACGGATTGATTATCGAGCGTATAGTTTTTTTCGATTTCAGCGAATTCCTTAAGATCTTCTAAAAGACGCTGCAAAATACGCAACCCATTTTCCCGGTGCGCAGCTTCCCTTCCCCTAAACATCATCGTGACTTTTACCCGGTCACCCCGCTCAAGAAATCGAACGGCATTTTTGAGCTTGGTCTGGTAATCGTGGTCGCCGATTTTAGGACGGAACCGGATTTCTTTTACGTGCACGATCACCTGCTTCTTGCGTGCCGTACGTTCCTTTTTATCGATCTCGTAGAGATACTTGCCGAAATCTATGATTCGGCAAACCGGTGGATCGGCGTTTGGCGCAACCTCGACCAAATCCAAGCCGGCCTTTTCCGCTTGTTCAAGCGCCTGTTGAACCGGCAGTACACCGATAGGTTCGCCTTTTTCTCCCACGAGTCTTACGGTTTGACTTCGAATACGTTCATTGATGCGAACGCTTACCGTAGCAATAGCAGTTCTCCTCCTCTTTAAATCAGTTTTATATTTCTTTCGATTCTATTTCACGACAAATTTTTTGAATCAAATCATGCGCGCTTAAACTTCCGAGATCCTTACGCCCGCGTCCGCGCAGCGAAATTTGCCTAGACTCGACTTCCTTATCGCCTACTACGGCGATGTAGGGAACTTTACTTGTTTCGGCTTCGCGAATTTTATAACCGATCTTCTGCGGACTTAGATCCAGTTCCGTTCGAATACCGGCAACGACGAGCGTTTCGTATATGCTTCGCGCATAGGCTTCCTGTTTTTCCGATATGCTCGTTATGGTAACTTGAACCGGAGCGAGCCAAACCGGGAAAGCACCGCCAAAATGTTCGATTAGTATACCAAAAAATCGTTCTACAGATCCGAATATAGCGCGGTGCACCATAACGGGCCGGTGATTGGCGCCGTCCGCACCTGTGTATTCAAGATCCAGCCTTTCAGGCATTTGAAAATCAAGCTGAATCGTTCCGCATTGCCAAGTGCGCCCAAGCGAATCTTCGACTTCGAAATCAATCTTCGGGCCGTAAAAAGCGCCGCCGCCTTCGGCGACGGTAAAATCTAATTTATTTTGTTCAAGCGCCCGGCGTAACCCGCTCGTCGCTTTTCCCCAAATTTCATCCGAACCCATCGATTCGGCGGGCCGGGTTGAAAGGTAAACTTGAATCGACTTGAATCCGTATACCTGATACGTGTCGCGAACCAACCGGATAACTCCGGCCACTTCCTCTCCGATTTGATCTTCGGTGCAAAAAATATGCGCATCGTCAATCGTAAACGCTTTCGCTCTGAAAAGCCCGTGGAGCGCTCCGCTAACTTCCTTCCGGTGAACTAAGCCGAGTTCGGCCATGCGTATGGGTAGATCCCGGTAAGAACGTTTGGCGGATTTATAAATGAGCGTTCCGCCCGGACAATTCATCGGTTTAATCGCGAAATGTTTTTCATCGGTCTCGATGAAAAACATATTTTCTTTATAATGCTCGTAATGCCCGCTCATTCTCCATAATTCATCGGAAAGCACCATGGGCGTTTTCACTTCGATATAACCCGTTTGCCGGTGAATATTCCGCCAATGCTCGAGCATATTCTGAAGCACCGTATATCCCTTGGCGTGGTAAAAAGGCATGCCCGGCGCTTCGGCATGGAAACTAAAGAGATCGAGCTGTTTACCGAGAATCCTATGATCGCGTTTTTTCGCGAGCTCAAGCCGGTCCAGATAATCTTTTAGGTCTTTTTCGCTGGGAAAAGCCGTGCCGTAAATACGCGTCAGCATCGGATTGGTTTCTTTCCCGCGCCAATACGCACCGGCGGTGTTTAAAAGCTTAAACGCTTTCACCTCTCCGGTATGCTCGACATGCGGGCCCCGGCAAAGATCGATGAATTCCCCCTGATCAAAAAGTGAAATCTCCTGATCACCCAGACCTTTGATGATTTCTACTTTGTACGGCTCATTCCGTTTTTCAAAGAACCGGATCGCTTCGTCGCGATTCATCGAAAGCTGTTTGAACTTCGATTTCCGCTGGACGACTGCCTTCATCGCTTCTTCGATGCGCGGCAGAAGATCTTCCGTAATAGGCTCCGGAAAATCGATGTCGTAATAAAATCCGTCTTTAATGGCCGGACCGATGGCTAACTTCGCCTGCGGATAAAGTTTCTTCACCGCTTCGGCCATAACATGGGAGGCGCTGTGACGCAACCGATCCAATTCACTCTTTACAAACTGCTCTCCCATAATCCAATCAACAACATGGTGGGCGTAAGAGGACTCGAACCTCTGACCCCTACCATGTCAAGGTAGTGCTCTAACCAACTGAGCTATACGCCCGTAACGTTTATAATTCAACGAAAAAAATGGCCAGCACTCTCATCCGATTTCCATCATTTCGGGGAGATGGACTGGCCGGTTTTGCAATTACTGTAAGTCATGTAGCAGCAAGGAATTCTACTTATTATCAGCTCGTTGTCCAGGGGTTTTTTCTAGGACTGAACATATTCAGAGAGTACTTTTTTCAAAGCGCCCAGGGCTTGGGCCCTATGGGAAATGCGGTTTTTTAGATCGGCTGAAATTTCTGCAAATGTCTGATTTAACTCTGGATAGAGAAAAAGAGGATCGTAGCCAAAGCCGTTTTTCCCCCGCAACTCCTCGGTAATGAAACCTTTAACATTTCCGGAAACCATGGCGATAAGCCCTTCTGGTTTGGCGAAGGCAATATGGCATTCGAACCTAGCCGAACGCTTTGCCCGGGGGATGCCTTTCAGAAGCCCGAGCAGTTTTTGGCAATTCGCCAAATCGTTCTGATCTTCTCCGGCAAAACGCGCCGAGTAAACTCCGGGGGCACCGTCCAGAGCATCGACGCAAAGTCCCGAATCATCGGCCACCGTCAAAAGCCCGCTTTGCTTGGCGTAAGAAACTGCTTTCTTCGCAGCGTTTTCTTTGAAGGTTTGGGCGTCTTCAACAACGGGAATAAGGCCGCGAATTTCTTTAAACATGACGATTTCCAAATCGGAAGGTGCGAATAGTACGGAACGAATTTCTTTTGCTTTGTGGAAATTGGTCGTGGCGACGAGAAGACGCAAGGCTAAATTTTTACCATTTGCTTTTGGTAATCGACGAGTTTTGAAATTCCTTTTTTAGCTAGGCTGATGAGCGCCATCAATTGTTTTTCGTCGAAAGGAACTTTTTCCGCCGTCCCCTGCACTTCAACGAGACGGCCATCGCCGGTCATGACGATGTTCATATCGACATCGGCATTGGAATCCTGCGTATATTCCAAATCAAGAATCGGTTTCCCGTCCACAATGCCTACGCTAATAGCAGCTACATAATCTTTGAGCGGATTTTTTTTGATTACACCGGCATCTAAAAGTTTTTGAATCGCATCCGCAAGCGCCACAAAACATCCGGTAATAGCAGCTGTTCTCGTTCCGCCGTCGCCTTGAAGCACGTCGGCATCGATGGTAATCGAGCGCTCGCCAAGAAGCGTTAAATCCGTCACCGAACGAAGCGCGCGGCCGATCAAACGCTGAATTTCCTGCGTCCGGCCGGAAATTTTATTTCTCTCCCGGGCAATTCGTTCATTACATGAGGCAGGAAGCATACCGTATTCGGCCGTCACCCAGCCTTTTCCGGTGCCGCGTAAAAAAGGAGGAACGCTTTCCTCAATCGTAGCGCTGCAAATTACTTTCGTGTCACCGCATTCGATTTGGCAAGACCCGTCGGCAAATTTCAAAACGTCTCTTTTTATGTAGACCGTACGCATATCGGTCGCGGAGCGCCCCGGCTTACTTTTTTCTTTAGTCGCTGTCATCGGATCCCCATTGCAATGTGTAATCGTGGCATAATTCGAACATTCGGTAAAAATCGCAACGCCGTCTTCTGAAGCTCGCGTAAAACGTCCTTCTGTGCATTTTCATTGATGTCGGGCGATGTAACGCCTTGCAGAACCAAAACGATTTGCGGATCTTCGGCTTCGATAATACGCACTCCGGTTAAGAATTCATCGGCGTCAACTTCCGGGCTTACAATCATTTTTATGAAAACTTCCCTGCGCCGACCGCGCGGCGCCGCACTACCAAGCGGCCGACCGCCGCTCGACCGAGCGGCGTGGTTGGAAATTCGTAGAAATTCTCTGTGTTCGTCGAAATAATTTCGCGGCTCTTTGGTAACGCTTTTAAGTTTGATATCCATCGCCACAACATCGACTCGGTCTACAACTTGAATAAGCGCTTTCGGAAGAATCCCGCTGGTTTCCAAATAAATGGGAAATCCGCGTTGCCTGAGCAAATCGATGAGCGGATCGATAAATTGCACGTAAAGAAGCGGCTCGCCGCCCGTGAGTGAAACAAAGTGATGGGGGCCACCCGATTTTTCCAGTTCCAAAATCTTGCTGAAAACTTCGTCGATTCCCATAGAAACGGCCGGCTTACCCAATTCATCGCAGTAGGCGCAGTGAATGTTACATTCTTCAAACCGCACAAAAATATGGGGCTCGCCCATATGCGGACCTTCACCCTGGAGTGACGAAAAGATTTCTGATATCCGCGAAACTTCGCTGCGCGCCGATTTGACATTATCTAGTTTATTCATGGCAAACTTACCTTTTTGACTCCCGAAAGCTTCTCGCCGAGAAAACGCTCGCCGATCCGTTTAAAATCCTCAGGCGCATCGCTTACAAAAACTTTAAGTTTACCGGCACGGCTATTTGCGGAATAAAGTAAATTAGAACGCTCGAGGCTTCTCTTTAGGCCTTCGGCAACCAGAGGAGCGGCATCGATAATATGTACGGACTTTCCCACCGAGCGCCGAACGGCTTCTTTTAGCAAAGGAAAATGCGTACAGCCGAGTATCAGCGTATCAATTTTATGCGCTAAAAGCGGCTCGGCATATCGGTCTACAATATCCTGAGTCACGGAATCGCGGAGCCAACCGGTTTCGACAAGCGAAACCAAAAGCGGCGCAGCGACGGAATATACTTTCACGCTTTTCCCACGCGCATAGAGTTTTAAATATTTTTCATATACTTTTGAACGCACGGTTGCCTGCGTTCCCATCACGCCGATTCGCCCACTCGGGGAAAGGCGCACAGCCTCTGCGGCGGCCGGCCGGATAACGTCGGCAAGAATCGGTACTTTATAGCAGTTTTGTAAAACATCCAGACTGGCGCTCGCCGATGAATTGCAAGCCACCACAAGCGCTTTGATTTTATGCCCCATTAAAAATTCGACATTGTCCTTGGAACACCGCAAAATTTGCTGCGGACTTTTGATTCCGTAGGGAAGGCGGGCAATATCACCGAAATAAACGATATCTTCGGAAGGAAGAAGTCTCCGGACAGCGCGCACCACCGTAAGTCCGCCGAGCCCGGAATCAAAAATTCCGATGGGCCGGCGCTCGGACATTTGCGAGATGTTCGCGGTCTCGAAATAAAAAGGTTCCGCCGAGGCCGCGTGCGGATCTTTATTGAAAAATTTAAACGGTAAATCCACGAGTTTCTTCATATTTTTTCAGATATTGCCGAACGGCCTCGGAAATCATAGCCACCAATTCTCTTTGATAGTCCGGCGTAGTCAATCGTGTTGCTTCTTCCGGATTGGTCAGAAAACCCACTTCAAGCAAAAGTGCCGGGACCTTCGTATTCATGAGCACTCTAAATTCGGCGCTTTTCACGCCGCGGTTCCGCGCCAGGCCGGACTCGGAAAGACCATCGCTGATCATATTGGCGAGCATGATCGACTCGCGTCTTTTTTCGGTAAGAATAATATCCCAAACCGTTGGATCGATCGGCGGAGCCTTAAAGTCGGAAACGGTATCGGACTGGACGGCTGCATTTTCATAAGCTGCGACGGCGCGCGCATTATCATCAATCGCTTCGGATAAATAATAAATTTCAAAACCACCGGCAGACTGGCTCTGGGAAGAGTTGGCGTGAATACTTATAAAAAGATCTCCCGCCTGCTCAGCTACAAATTTTGAACGCTCTTCGAGGGTGAGATACCGATCGTCTGTTCTGGTTAAAACGACATCGAAACCCGATCTCGCCAATTCCCCCGCCAATGGCCTGGAAATTTGAAGCGTCAGGTCTTTTTCCATAATTCCATACGCTTTTGCTCCGGTATCAAAACCACCGTGCCCAGGATCAATAATAATACGCTGACTTTTGGGCTTGGTTTCAACCGGCGGAAGAGAAGCGTTTTCGTCGGTGGATGCATAGCCGCCCGAAGCGCGACCCTCCGAAGCGCGCCATGGCCACCAATCGGCTGTCGTGAAGGATTCGGGAATAAGTACTGCGCCAAATTGCATGAGAGGCGATTCTTCCAAAGGCCGCACGGCGCCGTCAACATTGGCAAGCGGTATATCCGGCATAAGCGTCACGAAGCGCCCGGCCTTCTTTAAGACCACCCGTCGCGCCACACCGTCCCATTCGATCTCAATTCCCTTTTCCGAACAGAACGGAACGAGCGGTAGAAAATTTTGTTCGCCCATTTTAACGGCATAGGTAAGTGTGCTCGCCTTTTCTATTTCGGCAAAGGATTGCGGAGAGAACAGAAAAACGCTGGTGATTACAATTAAGAAAGGAAGAAAGATAGCCGCTTTTTTGACTTTTGACATGAGCACCTCTAGAAAACAGGCAATTTTATCACGCATGCCCCGTCTGCGCAAACTGGAGAATCGACCAAGAATAGGGAGAGGCTTTTTAGACGTCGATGGGAGCAGCGACGGTGCGAATTACATTGCTGGCCTGAAAGCCCTTGGAACCGTCTGTGATTTCAAACGAAACTTCTTCGCCGTCCTTGAGTGTTCGATATCCTTCGCCCTGAATCGCTGTGTAATGAACAAAAACTTCATCGCTGCCTTCAACTTCGATAAATCCATAGCCTTTGCGGCTATTGAACCACTTTACTTTCCCTGTCGGCATGCAAACTTCCCTATGCGTTACGCGGTTAAAACTAAGATTCTATATCCAATAATTTTTTAAGACGCTTTAGCGCAATCGTTAAACGCTCTTCAGTTTCCACCAGCGCGAAACGAACAAAGCCTTCGCCGTATTCACCAAATCCGGTGCCGGGCGCACAAGCTACGCCGGCTTCTCTTAGCGCTAACTCGGAAAATTCCATAGAACTAAAAGCACTGTATTTTAGCGGTATTTTTTGCCAAAGGTAAAAAGTTGCTTTTGGAGGTTTGGCGGCCCAGCCGATTTTGTTCAGCCCTTTGACGAAAAATTTGCTGCGCTTATGGTACATCTCGACAATATTTTTGGTAAACGTCTGCGGCGCGGTAAGCGCGCGAGTACCGGCGACTTGAAGCGCTCTGAAAATGCCGAAATCGATATAGCTTTTGGTTTTGGCAAGCGAGCCGATGATTTGCGCGTTGCCTACCACAAATCCGAGGCGCCAGCCGGCCATGCAATAGGATTTTGAAAATGTATGAAACTCCACGCAAAAATCACGCGCGCCTTTTACTTCGAGAATGCTTCGCGCTTTGGGGCCGGAGAAAACGAACTCGGAATAAGCGATATCGCTTCCGACAATAATATTTTTATCTTTCGCCCAATGAACCGTACGTTCGTAGAAATCAAGATCACAGGTAGCCGTCGTCGGATTATGAGGATAACTTAAAAACATGAGCTTGGAAAGCCGCGCAGCTTCGCGGGGAATTTCGTTAAAGTCGGGGAGATAATGCCGCTCTTCGCGAAGCGGAATGTTGTAGAGAATACCGCCCGCCATAATCACGCCGTTAAAGTGAACCGGGTAAGCCGGTGACGGTACGAGCGCGAGATCTTCGTTATTGAGGAACGCCAAGCAAAGGTGGGCGATGCCTTCTTTAGAACCCAGGCAAGGCAGCACTTCCGTATTGGGATCGAGGTCTACATTGAAGCGTTTTTTGTACCAATCCGCAATGGCCTGGCGGAATTTCTTCTCGACTTCGCCGTCAAATTTGGAATAGCGGTGAATGTCTTTCATCTTAAGCGCATCTTTCAGCGCCTGATTAATGTAGAAAGGCGGGCTAATTTCCGGATTGCCCATACTCAAATCGATAACATCGACACCTTGTGCCTTCACTTCGCGCTTGATGTTATCCACCACCGTAAACAAATACGGCGGAAGCCGCTTCATTCTGTTTGCTTCGTGCATGGGCATAGGATTTGAGCCTCAAAAAAGGGTGAGAAAAATGGGATTCTGTCAAAAAGCGCCTATTCTGTCAAGTTGTTTGAAACTATTAGAGGGGGGATTTTGGAGTGAACGCCTGAATTTGTATTCAGGCACCGCAACGCGAGAATTGGAATTCTCGTCGTTGCAGAAAAAAATAGCGGGGAGCAATTCTTCGGAGAAACTCCGAGGCACTGCCGCCCCGCTAAAATTTAGATCTTTGTTACGTTAACAGCTTGGTCACCCTTCTGACCTTGGGTCACTTCAAACTGAACTTTCTGACCTTCATCGAGGGATTTAAAGCCTGTTCCCTGAATCGCAGAATGATGTACGAATACATCTTTTCCGCCGTTTTCACGGGAGAGAAATCCATAACCTTTTGAGTTATCAAACCATTTCACTGTACCTTGTTCCATATTAATTTTTCCTCCTTTCATAGAAAATTTTACAGTATAAGCCTTGTAGACTTATAAGGAGTATCGACAGAAATTAAAAATTCGAGGCATTACGAGGTCACTCGGAGATTTCATGTGCAGATAACTGGGCGGCATAATGCCCTTTCTGTCCCACCCTGTCAATAAGTATTTTGTGAACTGCCTTCAGGCGGCATCATTCCTTCTTCGCGCGCTTCGTTTTCCCCGGGCTGCCCTTCCACCCCTAACTCCTGCTCCGTCAGGGCTTTAGACTTGGCCAAGCGCCTGTTTCTCTTCTCTTCCTGTTTCTTACGGCGGGCTTCTTCTTTCTTGCGTTTGTTACCGCTATAATTTGGTTTCAATATCCCTCCTTAAGTGGGTTTGTTGGCGTATAAATTACTCTTTGCAAGCCCCGAGCGCTAGCTTTTTCTTAAGAAATTAGTTCGCATGATTAAAAGTTTTGAGCTCTGAAAAAAACTCATAAAGACCTGTCTTATTGGACGAAAGAATCTTGGGACTCTCTAAAAAAAGCCGCCTAAGCACTACAGACCCTGATAATTAAAAATATCGGCGAGGGTGAACTGTTTCTGAGACTGGCAGGTATTTAGTGCATTGAGGATTTTCATTTGAGCATTCAGGGTAAGACGCCTGCCCCTTCGCCCCTTGGCCACCATTTTAAACGTGAGCTGATCGCGGGAAGCTTCGACGAGAGCGCTATTTTTAAGCATGAGCTCCGTCAAAATCATGTCGAGCGGCTGCACGCCTTTTTCCATGTCCTCCAATGAATAGTTTTTCGTCATATCTGGAACTGCGCGCCAAGTTCGACGCGTCCGTTTCGGTCGCATACATAAATTTCTGGAAAACGTTCGCCCAAGGCGGCCTTTCCCTTGTGAAGGCAGGTTCTAAGCCGTTCGGTTTGTATTTCTTCGCCAAATTGAAAAAGCGGCGTCCGGCTCAGATCCGAGATAACGAGGACCGCACGCGAGATAATCGCATGCTCGCCCGTGGCAAGACATAGTTTGAACATTTTCTTCACAAGGGCGTCGAGCTCGGACGGAGCTTTACGAAATACCTGCAGAGGATACGTCACATCGATTTTTCCCCAGCTTTCTTCCATTCTTTTTTTTAAAATACCGCAGCATGCGCCGAAAGGAATAACGGCCGACTCGCCCACCGTAAGTTTTCGCCCGTGGTTTCCAAGCAATGTAGCGAACGCGGATGCGTCAAACGCTTCGATACGATTCGAGAGATCCAGCGAAAGTAAAGTGAAGCCGTAAAATCCGCGCATCTTTTCGGCGGCGTCTTTGACCGCACGCCCAAAGAGCTCTGAAAAGGAAGCCCAGACAAAACCTTCCTCCGATCGGATAACCATGGTCGTAAGTATCGTACGCGAGATCCCGCTCGCGCTCGTGCGCCCTTCGTAGCGGAAAATCTTGGGCTCGATTTCGCCGCCGAAGGCAATTTCTTCAAATGCGGGAAGCGCCGAAAGCCACGAGATATGTTTTGTGTAGTTATGAATCGCCGTCATCGGACTGCCAAAGACAGGCCAGGCAGCTCACCGCCGGTAAGGAGATGCCTCTCCGTTTCCGCTAAAAGCTTCTCGAGATCCAGCCCCATGTGAACCGGCCTGTATTTTTCGAAATGTTTGGTCGCTGTTTTGAGCAGGTGCTTTCCGCCTTCCGGCGTTCCTTTTTGGGTATGAACAAACACCGCCGCGATCTGAATGAGTCCTTGATAAAAATGGCGCGCCTTGCCGTGTTCTCGAAGCCATAGAGATTCTAACACTTCGTGCGCTTCGAAAAATTTATCGCTATTAAAAAGCCGTATGAATTCCAGATATTCTCGCGGGTAGGCGGTTCGGTCAAGAGTCATTAAGCGCTTCCTTTTATGTGCGGCGGACATTATACTCCTCCGCCATGCGTGCCTTGAAGCGCTTACAGCGAAAAGTCACTAAATTCGCTCTTCTTATTTTTATCCTCTGGGCCGCTTATCAATTCTTCTGGGCGCGGCATTTGTATACGATCACCGCGTATTGCAATTGCCCGATCTGCATTAATATTCCCGAATACTACGACGGCAAGTTCGCGAGCGGGAAGAAAGTGTACTGGGGAGGCGTTGCCGCCGATCCTTCCGTTCCAATTGGCGCCAAAGTCGAGCTCGTGCCCCATTCGCCGTTGGACTTCTTTGATATCTTTTTTCTCTTAAGAGGCCGGTTTAATTATCGCGTGGAAGACCGGGGCGGAAAAATCAAAGGGCGGGACATCGATCTTTATATTCCACAATCCCTCGGGGGCCATAAGAAAGCCCTCGCGTGGGGGCGAAGGCGAATGCGCATAAAAATAAACGGCCGGCTCGCGGAATAAGCTACGGATTTTTTACTCTCGAAAAACTTTGATCGTCAAAACATTCCCACTTCCCCACGGCCAAAGCAAAGCAATATCTGACCTGCTCTCCGATTTGCGGAAATACATGGTTTGATCGCGCCTAATACCACCGTAGGGTTCGGCATAACCGCTCGCGTCACGCGAAGGCGCGGCGCCCTCAGGCTTTAGCGGCGGGCCAAAATACGATTCGAGCGCGGCCGTCAAAGGCCCCAAATCGGCTTTGGCGATAACCACTTCAAGAGCATTTTCCGTACGCACACGCATTTCCCTGCATTTAATCTTCGCAATTTCGGAAAGAAGTTCTTCGAATGTCATAGGTAAAATTCCTACTTTGCGGTTATCATTTCGCGCCATTATGGCACTGGATGTTTAGCAACTTCAAGGTCGTAAATGGCGACCTTAAAAAGTAGTCTGCATTTCGGCCATTTTTAGGCATAATACGCCTATGTCTACCCTCTATTTAGAGCCCCCGGTCGCTCGGCCTTCTATTACTCCCGAAGAAATGGAGACTTGCCTGCGTGTGCTTCGGACGTTAAGTGAAGACCCGTCCGAGCTCGCCCACATCGACCCGAAAGACCGGATCGTATTAATGAAAGCTGCGGGCCGGCTCGCACACCCGACGAGAGAAGACAACCGAAGAACAGCGCGCATGTCCCGGAAACTCCGGCGCGAGAAACAAAAACGCGGCGATCGTAAGGCGCGCGGCAGCGCCGGTATTCGCGAAGCACGGCAGGCTTCTGTGTTTCAAGCGCCTCCTGAAATTGGAGGCCAAATTTTAAAAACACGCCAGCGCGAGCTTTCAGAGCCCCGATGTTGTTATGTCTGTAAAATTCCTTATAAACAAATCCATTTTTTCTACGATTCCATGTGTGGCACCTGCGGAGATTTGAATTATCAAAAGCGTTTTCAAACCGCCTCACTGGACGGCAGAACCGCGCTTGTAACCGGCGGGCGCGTAAAAATTGGTTATCAAACTGCCTTAAAACTTCTCCGCGCCGGCGCGCGCACACTTGTGAGCACGCGTTTTCCCCACGACGCAACGCTACGTTTCAGCCACGAAGAAGATTTTCAAACCTGGAAACATCGTCTCCAAATTCACGGCCTGGACTTACGCCATTCCCCCAGCGTGGAAATGTTTGCCCGTTATTTACTCGCCACCGAAGACCGTCTGGATTTTCTGATTAATAACGCTGCCCAAACGGTCCGTAAGCCGCCGGGTTTTTATAAACATCTCATGGAATGGGAATCCAAGCCGGTCAAAGATTTACCCGCGGAACTGCAACCGCTCCTCGACGCCCACGAACTCTGTAAGCACACGCTCTCGTCGCGACAACTCTCTAGCGAAGAAGCGGCGCTGGAAAATGCGGTGCCGAAAACCTGGCCCGGGAAAAGCGCAGCCGTCGGCATTCGCGCTTCGGCCCGTCTTTCCATGATTCCCTATAATTTTGATGAAGAAACCCGTTCCGACCTGGAAATTTTCCCGGAAGGAACACTCGACGCGGATCTCCAGCAGGTGGATTTACGCAGCGTCAATAGCTGGCGGCTATTACTCGCAGATGTTTCCACGCCCGAGATGCTCGAAGTGCATTTGGTAAACGCCGTCGCGCCGTTTATTCTCGCGGCAAAACTGAAAGCGCTCATGCTCCGTCACCCCACGGAAGACAAGCACATCGTAAACGCCTCGGCGATGGAAGGAAAATTTAATCGCGGGACGAAGACCGACAAACACCCGCACACCAACATGGCCAAGGCCGCGCTCAATATGCTGACGCTTACGTCGGCGCCGGACTATGCAAAAAGCGGAATATTTATGAATGCCGTGGATACGGGCTGGATCACCGACGAAGACCCCGCGCATTTGAGCCAGGCCAAAAAAGATATGCATGATTTCGAGCCCCCGCTCGATATCGTCGACGGCGCAGCACGGCTTATGGATCCGGTCTTCGCAGGTCTTCTCACCGGCGAGCACGTGTGGGGAAAATTTCTAAAAGATTATCGTCCGACCGAGTGGTAGCCGTGATCTACATTCTTGATGCCTACAATATCATTCACAAAATGCGCCGGTTTGAAACCGCACTCGATACCGACCTCCGCACAGCCCGCGAAGCCCTGACTAACCTCTGCGCCGGTTTGGCCCAGGCGCGCGGTGACGTCACGTCCATGATTCTCGTTTTTGATGGCCGGAGCGAATGGAGGGACCTGCCGAAAAAATCTCCGGCAAAAATTCGGTTGGTATTTTCGGAAACAAATGAGGAGGCAGATGACCGGATCGCAGCGCTTCTCGAAAAATCACCGGAGAAGCCCGAAAAATGCGTGGTCTCGGACGACAACTCGGTTAGAAATCACGCCCGCGCGTACAGAGCGCGCGTAATGAGCGTTGCCGAATTTGAAAAGCTCACGAACCCGGCGGATAAAAAGCGGAAGAAACCAAATTCGCCCGAAAAGCCGCCCCTTTCTCCCCACCTCGCCAACAAAATCACCGAAGCCTACAAAAAAGCCCTCGGCCTCTAAGTTTATTTTTCAAGCAAGGACGGAGAAATGTCTTTTAAAATTCCGTTGGTGTGGAGAGTCGATAGGGCGCTCTGCATACGATGCCGGTAGGTGTGCGCTTCGAGGACAAAACGGCGGCCTTCGGCGGCAATAGCTTCGCGCTCTTGATCGTGGGCAAGATAATAATCGAGGAGTTCGAAAAGCTCGCGCGGGCTGCGGAATAGGACGAGATTCTTCCGGTCGATTAAACCGAGTTTTTCGTAGCTCTCATCTTCCGCCTCACTCGTCAGTAACATGGCCCCGGCGCACATCACTTCAAAAACGCGCATGTTCAAATCGCGATTGATGGCTTGGTTAAATCCTATTTTACTCGCGCTATAAACCGGTTTCATCTGACTAAAATGCGCTTTTTGAATAAACGCGGGCTGATACCGTTCGCGAATTTCCTGCAGCAAAAATTTCCGGGGCATTCCTTCTTCCTTTCCAATGGAAGAAACCAGATATTTTTTCTCCCCCTCTATTTTCCCGTGAATCTCAGGATCGCAGCCCACCGGCAGCCATGCCACACGCGCCCCGGCGCCTTCTTTAGTAAGGCGCCTTACGCCGGATAAATGGCAGGCAAAAATAAAATCGTATCCGCGGATTTCTTTCAGAATTCTCTTAAGCGAAAACGGCACGTGCGTATCCATCGTCCAGTAAATCGCCGGCCGCTGCTCCGCCGAAAACCGGTAACCGTATTCCCCGTCTTCGACACGAAAATACAAATCAAACCCGGAAGCCTTGGCGATTTCGTGTTTACGAAAATAAACGACTTCGTGGCCGAGCGAACGCAAAGCGCGTTCGACATAATTTCCGCTCGAACCTATTTCGCGGTGTTCAAAAAAGAGGGCTATCTTCATTTCACAGGCTCCTCATTTTCACTGGAAATAAAACCCGCCAGGTCTTCCGGCCGCACGATCCGGTGCTGGTAATTGGAAATTTCGATTTCGGTGCCGACTTCATTTAATAGAACAGTCTGACAGCCGATCAAACGGGTTAATGCGGATATCCATTTGAGCGTCCTGTCTTTATTCACAATGACACATTTGAGGCGTCCAAATATCCGGTGCCATAAAATAATAAAAGCGACGCAGAGTTTAAAATACCATTTTGAAAATGCGCTGACTTTAATACCGGCGCGCGGAGTAATGATCTCAAGAACATCGGCGGGTACCTCTCCTTTGATAATAAGCCAGGACATAAGGCGCTGACGGGCGAGTGTAATGGCGAGTTCTCTTGCTCCGCGCCAACCGCGTTCGACAAGAAAAATGACCTGGGGTGCCTTGGCTTTGTTCATAGGGAGAATGCCGTTAATTTCCTTCCAAAATTCTGAGGAATTGAGCCGTGGTGTAGACCGGGATGGAAAGCTTTTCAAAATCTCTGTCATTAGACCAGATGGGGACATCCTCTTTGAGTGCCAGCGCTGTTAAATGAATGCCATCAGGATTGCGGTCTTTTAAAAGTTTCTCGGCCTTCGAAAAATGGCTTTTGTAATATTTTTCAGGAAACCTTTGCACCGGAAGCATCTTAAGCTGCCATAATAAGGCTCTGTGCTCCAACCGGTATTTAGCGGCAAGACGTGGAAGATATTCTTCGACTTCAAGAAGATTGAATTGGGTGGTTATAAACTCAATATCGGGCCGGACGAAAATGCGAAGTGCGGACTTGCCGATAACAGCCGAAAGAATGACGTTACTGTCTGCGGCGACTTTTTTTAAATTCCCGGAAATCATCCAAAACTTCTTTCTCTTGAATCTTCTTGGTTCCTAGCTGCGCCGCCATGTAACCACCAAGCGTTGTCACAAATTCTCTTTTGAGTTCAATCGGAATATCGTGCGTCCCTGCCAAGGGCAAAAAGCAACCGACCATTTTACCGCTTTTGGTCACAATCACCATTTCCCCCTTACGCGTAAAACCCGAAATACCTGTGCGAAACTGTCGTATGGATGCAAGCTTCATCAAATAACCTCCCGTCAGGCTGCTTGAAAGGTAGCATAATAATAAAAATGTGTCAAGTTTTGTGTACACAAAAATAGCCCGGGACCAGTCATCCTCGGGCTTTGCAAAAACAATGGCTGGCCGAGGTTGACGCAAGGCGAACCACTCAACGCTCTCTAATACAACTACTCGTGCCGTTTTATCGACGACGATCCAGGGGGTTTGTGCTTTCCCTTGGTGAGCCTTTTGAAGAATTTCCGCTACGGCGAACACATTGTACCAAAAGCGGTTAAATTGAAGCCATCTTTGCTTCCAAACCCTGAAGACCTGAGGCGGAGCCATCTGGTGTTTTGTCTCGTTCCCTGCCATTTCAGATTCTGTTCATGGTTATATAAAATATTGCAGTTGTTTGACATATTCAAACAACTGCAATACACTTTATATTAATCGTGCTGAGATTACGCACGTTTGACAGGATCAAACAATGGCAAGAAATCGTCTAATTCATAGCACATCCGGCGTTCGGTTGGCCAGAAAGATGGCTGAGGAAGGATACCGCATCTTTACTTCCAAGCAAGCTCAAGAGGTGGCACCATCGGTAGGTTTGCGTGTGGACTACCTCCGGCAAGCACTGCATCATCTCGTAAGATCCGGATGGTTGGTACGGCTGCGTAACGGCCTCTATGCATTGACCTCGGCCGTTCCGGGAACTATTCCACTTCATGAGTTTGAAATCGCCATGGCTTTAGTCAAGCCAGCGGCCATCAGCCACTGGTCTGCGATGCATCATCATGGCCTTACGGAACAAATTCCCCGCCGCGTCTTTGTCCTCACCACCACCGAAGCTTTAGTCCCTCGCGTCCGGTCCAAGTCAAAGATACAAGCAGAAATCGGATACCCGATCCTCAAGACGAATTACCAATTCATCCAAGTTAAGCCGGAACGTTATTTCGGCGTCGAGAAGGTTTGGGTCGGAGAAGCGCGAGTATCAATAACAGATCCGGAAAGAACACTCCTCGACGGTCTTGCGATGCCGCAATACTGCGGGGACTTTGCTGAAGTTCTGCATGCTTTTAAGGTGCGCTTATCCCAACTCAATATCAACCGCATGATCTCATACGCCCTTAAGCTTGATGCGGCAACGGCGAAGCGTCTGGGATGGGTACTTCAACATCAAGGTGTTGATCAAGCACGCTTAAAGCGACTCGCGCGGGTACCCATAAAGGGTTACCGGCTTCTTGATCCGACTGGTCCGCACAAGGGCCCTTGCGATCGTCATTGGATGATTCAAGTTAACACCTCCGGAAAATGAAGCTAATGAAACCACTCCGCAACCGGCTTGAAGAAGCTCGTAAAAACCTTGGCACTTCATGGGAAGTGCTGGAAAAGGATTACTTACTCTCCTGGGTGCTCGCGGGCATCAGCCGTGTCGAAGCGCTCAAAGACACGCTGATCTTCAAAGGCGGTACGGCACTTAAGAAGTGCTACTTTGGTAATTACCGCTTTTCAGAAGACCTCGATTTCTCCGCCGAAGCGGGCGCGCCTCGGCATCATAACATGGAGCAAGCGATCCAAAAAGTATGCGAAACAGCCCAGGGCCTGCTTGACGAATACGCACCGGTTGAGATCATTACAGAACGGTACACGGAAAGGGATCCCCATCCCGGTGGACAAGAAGCCTTTAACATCCGCGCCAAATTTCCCTGGCACCGGAAACCCGGAACTCGTGTGATCATTGAAATCACGATGGACGAACAAGTCTTAAAACCTGCCCGCAAGCGTACCGTTCTTCACGAATACGGAGAGCCGCTCGATACACACATTAAGGTGTACGCTCTTGAAGAGATCGTAGCGGAAAAGTTACGTGCTATTCTTGAAAACACAAAACAGCTTGAAGAACGAGGATGGAACCGCTCCCGCGCGCGGGACTATTATGATCTTTGGCGGATTTTCGGTGACCGCCGGAGCCATCTGGACCTTTCGGATTTCTCTACGTTTCTCAAGAAGAAATGCGATTTACGAAACGTGAAATTTGATGGACCCAACGCTTTCTTCCGGAAAAGCACGCTCATGCATGTGGAAAAAACATGGAAAGAATGGCTGGGTCCGCTCGTTTCTGATCTTCCACCGTTCAATACAGTGATCGATGAACTACGCCCTAATGTCGAGGCTCTTTTCCGCAAGTAGAACTTGCGAAAATTACCGGCCCACGGAAGCGGCTCTTGTCTCCTACCAACGAACCGAATCGATCGACTTCATGAAATTTCGTTTGATCTTGTGCTGAATGCGGACGGACTCAAGGTAACTCATGAAATCTGCCCCACGATCAAGCCTCTCCATGAGATCCCTGACCTTCACAAGGTAGGTAACGGCTTTTTTGTAAGCATCGTTATTCTTCTGGTTGACTGTCGGCTCTACTTGCTGCTTGTAAACTTCAAGGGCACCTTCGGGATAATCCTTCTCGCGCTTCGCGGCAAGCCCAAGCCAAAGATGATTGCCGCAACCTCCCTCTTTGGCTTCTTTCCAGGCAGTCTCGTAATCTTTCTCCCACAAGAAGATCTCAACAAGCGTCGAGCGATCGGGCACGTGATCCCACCGGCTCTGGGACTGTTTCTTTCTTGCCTTGATAATGAACTCACGAAGAAAGGTAAGCGCCTTCTCACGCCAGGCGGGCCACTCGGAAATCCGCTTGGCGTGTCCGGCAAGCTTCCGGTAATTTCCGATATCAGCATGATCTGTAAACTCCGCCCAAATAAGTTTCATGGCTTCATCGTGACGTTTTCTTCTGTGGTATTCTTCAGCTAAGAAATCCCTCAGCCTGGAATCCGTTCGTTCGGGAAAAGCTTTGACCCCACGCTCGGCCCACTCGAGGGCTTTGTCATGCAAGCGTGCTTTCTTGTACTCTTCGGCAATTTGGAAGTAATGGTAGGCGTGTGAGAGGTCGCGACTCATAACAGCAACAAGTGCTTCGATATCATCCGAGGCCCTCGCTAAAGCCTCCATCATGCTCGTGATGCGAAATCGCTTTCCGTATTCTTCGCTTGCACCGGGATGAAGTTGTGGAATCTTAGCCCACTCAGCTTCGGCAAGTTTCCGGTAAACGGCAAGTCCTTTCTTACCTAACACATCCTTGTACGTAGCCGCGGCGTGGTAGAAAGTATCGTAATCGGTGCGCAGTTCCCATTCAAAGAGCTTCCTTGCCAATGTTCCAGGATCCGGCTTTGTTTCCCGGCACGCCTTATGTGGTAAATCTCTTGCAGCTCCTCGAGAAGTCCGCTCATATGGCCATCTGAATCATCTACTTCGCCGAGATGTTCCTCAATCGATTCAAGAAAGTACTCGGAAAGCTCGAGGACCTCTTTCGCATGACCTTCTTTAAGAAGCTCTTTAACGGAGCGCACGACATCTTCGATCCGCCTGTAATAGCCCCAAGCCGAATGATAATCGACAAAACCCTCGGTATCCACCGCATGATCGATGGCCTTCCGGTACGTAGCCAGGTTGAGTCCCTTGGACCCTTTCGCTGCGGCTTTCATGAGGAGCTTCTCGCGCAACCGGTCGTCATCCATAGATTGCTCCGCGATCATATTGACGAGCGCTTCTTTGTCTTGCTTTCCGAGGTAAGCGCGAACATCATCCATGTTGATGGCTGGGTCCGAAGACTTTCTCCGGCCATCATCGTATCCTTCCGGTTTGAGAAAGGCTAAAGCAGCAGCAACAAGATGTTTACAGAAGACATTCTCGGCACCGCGGGGACAATTACAGGAATAAGTTAGGTCATCTCCCTCTATCCAGAATTTAACACGGTAATCACGGCTCCCACGAACCTTGGCCATCAATACATCCTTGTCCTCTGTCAGAGTACGTACCCTTCCGTTGACAAAATAATCCTCTCCTCGTGCAAAAGAGCGGGAATCCGCCAACTGACGTATGACTCTCTCGTTTAAAACCTTAGTCCAAGAACACTTCATTCCCATTTTACTGCACGCGGCATTTGTTCTTTACAGTGCATCTTCATCGTTGTGAGTTTGTATGCAAATCCGATAGAGCAACGCAGAACTGCGAAAAGAAATGGGGAACCAGGTCGGTATCCGAACACCGTTCCCGGACGCTCAAGTGATCGAGATCAATATAGGTGACCTGCTTCATATCCGCAGGCCGCGGCGAGGGTTCAGCTCTTCAAAGTATGGCGCATCAACATCCAATTGCTAGGGTTGTTTCCCCTCGCTACGCTTCGGAACTGCTTCGCCGGCTTTCATCCAGTTCGCCAGTGCTTGGAGACCATTTTCAGTATTATCAAAATGTGTCGTTTCAACGTCAAATAGTATCACGTAGCGGCTGATCCACAGCTTCGCTTCCATTAAAGAGACTTCCAGGCGGACTGGGTAAATTTTTTCGGAACCCTCTGTCTTGGCTGTGTATTTGAAGCTGATGAGTGGATATTGCTCATCTCGATCATCGTAGATCTTCCATCCTTTCTCCGAACTAACGAAATTAAATGAAATGATCTTTCCAAATTCTTGTTCTATATTCTCGAATAATGTTTTTACGCTATTTCTGTCAGTCGTTTCTCTAGTAATCGGGTCTAGTAGCGGGTAGCAATCGTCTACACTTCCCAAGCGCGCATACGACAGAAAGGTATCTACTAAAATCCTGGCTTCATCTACCCGAATCTCCTCTGGATATGCCAAAGGTACAAAAAGGATCAGTATTACGGCAGCGCTTGATAAGAATCTTAAAACCATGCGCTTCTCAAAATCTAATGGCCCCGGCGTAATCCTAATTAGGCGCTTCTGTTTATTTTTTCTATAAAGCATGGGGCCCTCCCTTTACAATTCCCGATCCTCTCTAATATATCGGCTAGGATAGTTTCAGCTTGTCAAAAAAGAGTTGCTGGGAATGAAGACTATTTCCACTAAAATATTATAAGGCCTGGCTGGTCAAGCTTGACACAAGGCGAACTACGCAACCGCAAGCGGTAAAACTTCTTATCAAACTCTACCGAAGGAGATCAAGGGGATATTCACTGGCTTTAGCCGCCCCTTTCCCCGAAATTTCTGTCCGGACGCCCAGAACCTTGGTCAATATCGTGACGCAAGCTCTCCAGTTTCAAGCGCATCTCAACGAGGATCCCAGCCGATCCCATGTGGACGTTAGCCAGCATTTTGGCATCTCGCGCGACAGAGTAGCACAACTCATAAGTGTTGTGAATCGCTTGCCGGTAAAGCTTGTTGACTTCCTCCGAGATTACGATGATCCCGCAATCCTCAAAATATTCACCGGCCGCACCCTCATCAGAATCGCTAAATTACCTACCGCGCGAGCACGGCAGGTGGAAACCAACCGCCTCCTCTCTACCGTGCCAACCCTTGCAGATTTTCACAAAAAATAATCGTGCCTTAATCGTGCCATCGGATAATACACGTTTCACCCTTTTAATTCTAAGCGATTTTGAATCGTTACCTGATCGTCACCTTGCACTACGCCTGGAACTGATAGCGGGTCGAAAGATTCTCACGTCAACCTCGCGTCAACTCGTATTTCGGGTATTTCACACTCCTTTACGTCTTAGGATACCCTGATTCCGAAATCCCGACGTGCAGTGACCGTGCACTAATCGTGCACTTCCCAATAGCCGCCCTTTGCAGGACCAATTCTAGCGCTACATCTCAATGTTTTTTACCAGCAATAACATACTTTTGGTTACGGGCCTTGGGTTGGGACGGATTTGTATAAACAAGTTCTCCTGCTTTCACGAGAGGCGTCAAGTAATGCATTACCAAATAAATGTGATTACGCCCTACGGCGCTCGCGATTTCTCTGGCCGTCTGCGGGGTCCTGCAGAATTGCAAAATTCTTGATCTCAAATCTTCCGTTTTCTTGATAGGTTTTTCTTGATAGGTTTTCTTTATAGGTTTTCCATAATCTATACTCTTTATGGCATCAGAAAGCTTGTAACTTGCCCATCTCCGGGTGCTTTCCTGAACCAAAAATCCCTTATTTCTTAACCCTATTAATAGAGAGGTAATATCAGCCCGGTGAAGTCCTGTGAGCGCCTGAACAGCCGCATTGTTTACAAAACCTTGATTTCTCGCGTGAATAAGAACCAATTGCTCGTCGGAACTTAACTGTCCTGCACCGAGAAAATTTGACTGCCCTGTTTTTGGATCAATTTGCGCACAACGGGATAACCAAGATCTATCTAGGTCCGACAGAAGATGAGCCAGTCCAAGGGTCAATTCAAATTCATAACGTTCCGTATTGCTAATCACAGATGGAAGTTTAAGACCTGCCTTACGCCAAATCTGCAAAATTTTTGGAAAGCCCGTGCCCGCTTCCTCAGCTAATGCGACCTGTCTAAACATTCTTAATAAAATAGGGTTTCTCGGATCAGACCGGTCTCCTGTCAAAAGATCTTCTTCAGAAATACGTGAGGAACCCGGATTACGAAACACGAACTCCTTCGGCGAAGCTTTGACCAACAGCGCCGCCTGCTCAGAGTAATCCGCGTGTGCAAGCATATTGATCAATGATTCGCGCAAGGCTTCATGGGCTTCTGTTTCTGTAAGCCGGTAAGGACCTTCCAGCTTAAACGGAGTTTTCAATGGATCGATAAGACGTGGATAAATTTGAAAAAACGCTTCGTAGAGATTGCCTTCCCAAGCGATTCGGTGTGCCCATCTGTTTTCCGAGTCGCCGGATTCTTCCGAAAGTAAACGAAAATCGATAAGATGCCGCGGACGCAAATTTGAAAGCGCTTCTTGAGTTCCAAACATCAATATTGCAGCTCGCGTAAATCCCTCCTGTCTGCTTTCCCGGTCTATCCGGTAACCCCCGATTGCCTTTAAAAATCGAGTGTCGTCATAAGCAATTTTCGGACTGGCAGGATTACATTGGCGATACCGCTGCCTGTATTGATCGAACGTGCCCTTTTCGATATCATCCCAGCCGTACCCTTTCAGAATCGTGGAATCCACACTTTCCGCACTTGCGTCCCGAATCATTCGATCTACTTCCTGTTTACTGCAACGGTAATCGCCCTCGTTACGGCGGATATATGTTCCTTTATAAGGATTTCCGTTGATAAACACAGGTTTCTGCCGAGAAGAAGCTGCATGAATGCGCATCACAATTATGTCTTTGTCATCCAACTTTTCGATACGGATATCCTCGAATCCACAAACCTCTCCACTGATTTTTTGGGGATTTCGCATTGCATTCCATAAATCCTGTTTCATGGACTCAGCGTTCTTTAAACCTTGCACCACCAGGTTTGATTTAACCTCAACAACGCCGAGTAATATCCACCCGCCATTCGTATTTGCAAAAGCGCTGGCAGTCTCCCACAAATTGGAAGGCAAACCGCCGGACGCGGTCTTGAACTCTATTTCAAGGCCTTCCTTGGATTCCAACCTTGATATAAGATTTTCTAAACTCATGCTATCTCTTCCATTGAATTCTTAGGCGCTTGCCTTCGGTGTTCGCAAAAGCAGCGACGCTTTCGACTATGGCACCCATCTGCGCAAGCGACGGTTTCCATTCAACCGTCATCGATTCACTGGCGCCGATTAGTTTTGATACGCTTTTTGTTTTCATACCGGATTAAATCCTGTCTCCGCTGTTAGCCACAGCGGACATCTTCGGCTAACTGAAATTTACGTTTCAATTGGTTCATCAACTCTTTTTTGAGAAAGCAATGAATGAAGTATTCGTTAGAATCGATCTCGATTCCTCTGATCCCAATTTCGATCAAATCTTCGATATGCTTTTTATTGCTCAGCAGCAAGAACCAATTCTGATTCTTCCGCAAGATGACTCTAAAATAGGGTTTCGCCTTCCCATTGATGCGCTTCATCACTTCTTCAAATGTTTTGTCAGTGGCTTTTCTCCTGCTAACCCCACTATCATCCCGAAAAGAAATATCTGTCCTTAAAGCATGCTTGTCTGCCCATTCCAGAACAGCACGTATCCTGGTAATCGTTGGCCGCTTGAGCCAATAGAAAACATCTTGTTTTGGATATTCAACTGTCGATTCCATAAATGATCTTTTGCCACTGCCACAAGGAAAGACGTGCCCTAATACACCTCTCAGAGCACCGGTACTCATAAGACCCCTTGCTACTGAGAAAACATAGTCCGGGCCTAAAAGAATGCCCTCTCATCTCTCCTTGATAAAACAGAATGCTTGCCATAAATAAGGAAACATCGCACCAATGACAACAACCAACGTTCCTGCGCCTTCGATATAAATGTTACGATGTATCGAAACCCATGTCTTCAAATTGCCTTCTGTTCCAACAAGTATGCTGGAAGAAGGTACGCTTGGAACATGGACGTATATGAGTCTCACAAATTCGAGATGCTGGCCATCCGATCCCTCGAATCCCATCGCCCACTTACTCGTTATCTTTTCAATGTTGTATTTTTCAATATCCTTTTCATGTCTAATAATGATCTGTCTGATTTCTTTAAAGCCTCTGACATTATTTTCTAACCTTCTTTCGGTTCTACGATCATCGTCGGTCAAATTAACGTTCTGAGAACCAGTTAACGTTTTCATACCCGAAGTTAATGAGTTGAAAACTGTGGAGTCGTAAAAATCGTTAATCCAGCCAATATTGGGCGAAAACAGAATTAATGCGCCGAGACTTGAAATCAATATGCCGACCAAAGCTCTTTTTTTCTCGATAAATTTCCCTTTTCTAAGAGCTTTTCGGTCGCCGGAAAAAAATTCTCTAAGCCTTTTAAGTTCTTCGAGTAACTTCTGCTTCTTCTGTTCCTTTTCCTTCAATATTTTTTCGATCATTACGATCGCGGCTGTTTTCGCCGGCTCCACTGCGCGACTTAGACTGATATCGCGTTCACTAGCGATAATATCTCTGATGAACCGAATCTTATAATTTACGTGGTCAAAATCGTAATAAAGGTCATTCAGGCCTTCAAAGAGTGACTCGCAGGATTGGATCACTTCCGACCTTATTAAATCATGCCAAACAGTATTCCGCTGGATAGTGCTCAGAGTAAAAGTGGGTGAAATGTTGTTTTTCAACTCACCAAGCATTGTATTCATTCTGTTAAAATTTTGGTTAATCTCGTCATGCAGCGCCTTAAGTTCGAGCCGTAAAGACAGCGCCTCTTTCCTTTTTTCGTGCTGCCACTCGCGCTTTTGTATACACAGCGGAACTGCACCGCCTACAATAATACCCGCTATACCGAAAAGAAAGTTTGATAGAGACAAAGGCATCACCTAAGCGCGGCCTAACACGGCATCTTTATTGCAAATATCGCCATAAAGTTTGATGTAAGTCGTCGATTTCCTTTTTGAGAAAAGTAGTCATTCAGGAAGGAGGTTGAGTTACAAATTTGATGAATCTCTCCGTAAAATCAGTGTAAACCTCGGTCTCTGAATACTGGCTGCCAATTCTAAATCTGTTGTCGACTCTTCCCCAAGACAAAATACTCGAAAATAATCCCGCGTTCTTAATCTCAGAAACACAAGAGTAAACCAAATCAAGGTTAACCTTCTGAGACGGATTCGCTAACTGGATACAATTCGCTACTTCCGCAGCAAATTCTTGGGTCCGTATCGCACTCTTTTTGTTCGGCATCCCATAAATCGCAGCTAAAACGTCCAATGCAGGTCTAGACAGAGATCGAAGAATATCTACAAACTTAAATTTCTCGGCAGCTTCTAAGTCGCTGATAACAGTTCCATTCAGAAGTGCATTTGCAAATAACTGCTGTTTTTCGGCGTATTCCGCATTCGTTGCAGAGGCCACAACCTTACGACAGAAATTTTGCCCTTCTTCACTGTTTATCCATTTCTCGTCCCAGCGTAATTCCAACTTTTCAAGTTCGCTAATGAGGTCATCCAGAAATTTTTTAAGCAGAATCTCTTCAACTTTTTTCTGGTACCCATCGCAAGCTTCGACAATCACGTCAATAAACGGAATCTTTTTAGCGAGAGCTTTAATGACGGATTCCTTGACCAATGATTTGCCTGCGGCCTTAAGACTTTCTTCAACAATTTGATCCGAGTTTTGTTTCATTGGATACCGTTTCTCCCACGAGCCACATCATTTCGCTTACGATTTCGACCTCTTTTTTAAATGCACCTGAATCTTGAAATGGGTTTATGTGAATAGGTTGGATAATCTCTACAACGCGACTTTTCCTGATGTTTTCAACTTGAATAAAGAAACCTTTTATTCGATCGTAAAATTCTGGCTCTAACTTCCCCTTATCATATCTTTCAAGTTCTCTTCCAAAATATGCGCGTAGGGCAGCTGACTGATTCCCGTCGAACCAAAACAAACGAAAATCCCACTTTCCTTTCAATCGCTCAACTATAAAACGGTCAATAAGACTTAAGGGGCGAAATCCGAAGACCGCGACAACCTTGTCGTTCTGTGCCACTTTGCTCATTATTTCGTAGTCGACCCGCTCTTGGTCTATATTGCCTCCTTTAAGAAATTCCTCATCTCTTCCTTGCCATCCCTCGATGTCTTCCAGTGCATAGCCGTGCTGCTCCTGAAAGATTTTGCCAATATGTGTTTTCCCTGATCCCGGAATACCCGTGATTAATACTCTTTTTTGCAACATAATTTCACCGGCGTAAAGCGGTATTTCTTTCTGGCGCGGTCGATTTATGGGCTTTAACCCACAACGTTTCGCGTACCCTTGCATTCCGGGTATTTTTGGCAAGACCAAAATTCGCCGAACTTTCCTTTCTTCAAAGTCATTGCTCCATTGCACTGCGGACAGGGCGGTGAATTTACCGTGGCGTCTTGAGATTGCAAAAGCGCGGTTTTCCCAAAATCAAAACTTTTCATTCGAGTCCTGTGCTGGCACCAAACACAGGCAGATGCCGATTCAGGCGGTGAATCTTGTTCAAGAACGCAAACTACTTCTCGCAGGAATTCGATAAACCGTTTGTCATCTCGTTCAACTTCGATCCAAACAGCTTTACCGCGAAAAGCCTGCTCCTCTTGATCTAATTGCTGAAACGCACTTGGTTCAAAAAAGATAAGTCCAAGTTTTGAAACAGGAGAAAGCGTAAGCGCCCCGTTTCCCGGATTTTCAAGCGCGAAGGCATAAGCCTGAAGTTGTCTGCCGTACATTTCTGCTTTCTGATCGGAAGGGCTTGCAGTCTTGCAATCAATGACGCCGTAAGAACCGTCGTCGAATTTAATCACAACGTCAAATCTACCGCGAATGTGACATTCGTTTTTGGAGCCGTTAAATTTGAGGGTTTTCGACTGTACCGGCCGCTCGCCGTAAAGAACAACTCCATCCGGTAAGTCTCTGCAAAAATCTTTTGTTCTTCTGTTGGCGTAAAATTCCTTTTGCCTTCCGGCAATCGCACTGAAAATACCGGGCATCGGCATTGAAGGCTGTGAGATTCCGAATTTGACTTTAAGCCAGAAACAAAATTTACAGCCGTCGTATAAATAGGTTAAATCAGAGGGGGATAATCTATAATTCATAGATTGACAGTACTCGGTGCTACAAACCCGAGTTGATGGTTTGCGATTTCCACAATTCTTCGCACAAACGCAGGGCAATAATCCGGCTTTGCAGATAAAATTTTTCGCGCTACGTATCTCGCAATCAATCCCTTCCCTTGATTTTTGTGGATCGGTTTAATGACATCCTTTGCCATTTGAATAAATGTGGCGAATTCAGGATCAGTCGAAGTCTTTTGCTGCGCATAATCGGCTTCTACCGCTGTCTCAAAATCGTTCCCAAGAACGAAGATGGGTGTCTTTGGTTCATTTACACTTTGAATTTCTGACCATGCGGTCGAATGCAAAATGGTGGCAAGCCCCAGGCCAAAACAGGTCGCGATATTCTTGTTGGATTTTCTCTTATCTCCATCTTCTCCACGTTCGTCCGTGTTGTCGTCATCATTATCAAAAATCACTATCATTGGTATCTTAAAAGAACTAAAAAGGCGCCAGTATTTTGGAAGCTGATTTTTACCTTCCACCGCAATCAAAGAAACGCCACGCATGTCACAATTAAGGCCGGTTGATCCAAGATATTCGGGCAACGCAAACTCTTCGCTTTCGCCTTCAACGAGAATCACAATGCGTGCAAAGAAGGCCTCGTTTAAACGGTAATTGGAAGTCGATTTATAATACTCCATAATATTTTGAACCGTAACTCTGCTCTCTGGAACTCCCGTATTGCGGCAACGCATGACTAAAGCATCTTTGTTAACCAGCGTAAGCGTGGACTGCTGTCGCTGTGGCGTTTCTTCATCGAGCACTTTACGAACCACCCCGATAGAATCAAAAAACTCCGTATCTACAAAGTAGCCCGAATGTGTGGAAACAAGAACTTGAATGCCACTGTCAGTGATATCTCGTAGCACGCGGAAAAGATTTCTCTGTGACTGGGGGTGCATGTAGATTTCGGGTTCTTCCAACGCCAGAATACCGTTTACTTCTTCACCCGCACGACGCAAATTTACCGCATAACTACGAAGCAAAGCTAGCAGGACAAGATTCCGCGTTCCCTCTCCAAGCTCTTCCAAATCGAGATCAGTCTGTCCTTGAGCGGGATCGGCGGCTAGTATTTGCATGGTCTTGAAGTAATTGTTAGGCGTGAAGGGTTTAAAGTTCACCGCCATTTTCAGCGGAGCATCGGCCTGCATTTCCGCAAAGAATTTGGAGAAATCTGCCTTAAAGTTAGAAAAACCTTCAACGCGGTCAAACAAATCAACAATTTCCTGAAATTTGATATTGAGTTGATCGCCGAGCGCAACACATCGCTGATGGAATGTTTTTCGGATCTTGCCGAGCAATGTCCAATCATAGAATGCCATATGCCGGTCAAAAGTTCGATCAGCTCCGAGATAAGTACACGGAAAGTCTTCTTTGATGTTGCCTCTCTTGCTGTAAATGGTATTTCCATTACTGTCTTTATATTCAGGCCATTTATTTGCGGTGGATAGTCGTGCCGTAAAATCGTTGTTAAAGGTCAATTGAATGGACAGTAGATTATCGCGAACTCGACCGTAAAAATCATGATCCTGCATCTTCTCTAACGTCACCCATTCTTCACCGCAAATCATGTTGATTGCTCGGATGATGTTGGATTTGCCGGCGTTGTTCGCGCCAACTAAAACGAGGAATCCACTCTCAGGAAACATAAATTCAAGCGATTTGATCGAACGGAAGTACTGAATTTTGACTTGGGTTAATTTCATAAAATTAAAATTTAAGTAGAAGTCCCCTTATTACTTATTTTTTACCACAAGGCGGGAAAGTGAGTTGGCAACTTAATCCGTGGGTAAAGTGTCATTCTTCGCGATTTTTTGTGGTATTCAATTTAATTCGCTTCCGTTTGTTGGTAGCGTATTCCTCCAATCGACCAACCCGGATTAGATCTGCCATTGCCCGCTGTATTTTTTTCTCCAAGCGGCGCCTGTCTTCTCGCCTGCAGGTATATCCAAGTAGTCGAATGACATCATTCGGCAGCAGGTCTTTACCTTTACTTGGTTCGATGGTTAGAACTTTGACGACAGCGGCTCTAGCAATCGCTGGCGTTAGTCTCTTAGCATTATGCTGCGTTTGACAAAACCTGTCCAATTCGCTTTCAGACGCTACGTCTAAATTTTCAACAGTAGATGTGGTGGCATCAGTTTCTGAAAATTCGCTACCATCTTCAGGTGGCGCATGTGTCTCAGACTTTGATGAACCCGCCTCTTTTCTTTCCTTGTGGCCCGAAGGATAAATGCCCAATTCTTCAAGCTTTTGCCACAAAGGTTCTAATGCTTGGTCGGGATCACGATAAAAGCTGCTACCTCTCACTCTCCAAAAAGTCCATGTCGCCCTTTCCAAAATCCGCTGCCGGGCCATGTCCTGATCATACATTTCTGGGCCATGCCATTCGTCTCCATCGCATTCAACAGCCAACCTGCCACGCATTCCCTCAACTACCAGATCAATTTTATATCCCGCAACTCTGAATTGGGGTATAGCTCTATAGCCCCGCTCTGTAAGTTTTAAGTACATGTCGACTTCAAACCAACTATCAAATGGTTCTGGAGGATTCCTATTCCGGTTCGATTTTCTTAAAAACTCCAGGTCAATCCCTTCAAGTAGTACTGGCTGAACTTGTGGATTCAGATAGTAATTCAGAAGCTGATAGCGTAAATCAATCGGGTTTAAATCTTCCAAAGTTACGGAATGAAACAGCCACACTTGATCAGCAGCACGACTCGCCGCAACGTTAAACCGCCTTTTGTCTGTCTCTTTAGTCAAAGTACCTATTCTCTCGTTCGTAGCCGCAACCATGCTGATAAACATCACGTCTCTTTCATCTCCTTGAAAATCGTATGGCTCACCACATAAAATCCCGCGCTCCTCGATGACTTCGGGGCCAAGGTCTTCAACAAGACGCTTTTCGATATATTTCGACTGCGCATGCCCCTGCAGGGAAATTATTCCAAAAGTTTTCTTGTGATATTTTTTATCTTTATGGCAAGCTACAACAGCTTTGATAAGTTCTTCGGCTTCGGGCTTATTGATGACATCTTGCCCACTACCCTCTCGAAATCCGCTCCGCACATGAACTGTTTTTATAGGTTCCAAACGATCTGGCGGATATTGCCGCAAAGGAATTAAGCTGGCACCGTGTGGTGCATAGCACAAATTATTTGAAAACTGGATAATTTCTGGCACACACCTAAAATGTTCTTTCAAGAAAATTTTGTTCTTGTATCTGATCTTAGCATGAGTAAACAAACTGTTTTCAACATCAAAGGATTCTTTAATAGGAACATCCTTGAGAAAACGCTCGATCAGCAAATGAACTTGGTTACGCTCAACGCCAACTGCTTCGGGAGCAATCTGTTCATCGTCCCCAACGATGATGCATTGCTTAGCAATGTACTGAAGTAATAACGCCTCTGATCCGCATTGGCTGGCCTCGTCCACAATTACAACATCGAAAATACCTTCTTGAGGTTTAACGGTATCGACGACACGATAAAGTGGCATAATCCAAGCGGGGATGGCTGTTTGACACTCTTGCAGATTTGCTTCTGCATCTCGTCTATATTTCTCTGCATATTTACCAGTTCCTTTTCCTAACTTCTTAATGGCAACCGACCAGGCCATTAGATGTAGCCTCTGTGGTTCAGTCATCCGAGAAAAGCAATGCATCCATGCTTTCTCAGCAGCTAAATCCTCTTTTAGCTGGGCAAGTTTCTTTTGCTGATATTTGTGATCATTTTGTAATTCGTATTCATCGTGCTGTGCAGAATAATCATTTAACCACGCGTCGGCTCGCGCCCATTTCCATGCTGAATCAAACAAACTTATCTTGTCGTCCCATTGCGACTCATGAATACTCTTGATGAGATCGTTCAAAGTATTTGGTATGACCAGTCTCAGTTTCTCCTCAAGGGGAAGAAGTGTTTCGTATTCCCTTTGCTTCTTTTCGATCTCTTGCAACGCGTTATGTGCTTCTCCCCAAACATTCCAATTCCGATTCGTCAATCCTTCCAACAATCGATCCATCACAGGGTGATGATCACTGCTTGAACAAACTCGCGTAATTTTTTTCAGTATTCTCTCCAGTTCGTTATCGATTTCTTTCAGCTCATCATTAGCTCTTACTGACTCGAGAGCCGTAAATAGCGCATCTACTTCAGGTTCATCATTGAGCCGAGGTGGAACTACTCCCTCCAATTGTTGCATCATCTCATTTACTTCCTTTGCAATTTCTTCCAAAGCCTTCAAGGCAGCAAGGGCATTGCAATTTTCAGAGTACACGGCGACTCGATGAAAAAACGTCCCTGCCGGCGGCTCAATCTTTGTTTTCCACGCTTCAGCCAGTTTACAGATCGCGGTTTCAACTTCAATGTGATTGATCAATTTTCCTAACAACTCGATTCTTTCGCACGGCCTCCCATCAACAAAAATTTGTTTGGTAATATAGTGACCACGTTTTACCACTCTGGCCCTGAACACAAACCACCCAAGCTTACCCCCTTTTCTCAGATGACCGCACAAATCCTCCGCATCAGCCTTCAGCTTCACCAGATCAGTGCCCGTTGGCCATTTGACATTTGTATCATCCGCTATCTGCGCTTTATCTTTTAAACCTTCGATCAGAGTTCTTGTGTATGTCTCAAGCTCTTTAAGTGTTTGATCTTGCTCTCCTAAAATTTGGGCGACAGCTTCGGGCAACCATGGTAGTGGTCTCTTCACAACTTCTCTTTTAGCAACTCTAAATTTATTCAAAAGATTGACTGCCTTTTCTCGCTTGTTCCTATCGAGTTTTCTTAGAGTTCCAATGAGATGAACTATGTCGAGCTGGTTATTCACAGCATTAACTTTCTGTGTAGCTTTTTCATGGTTACGAATCAGCTCGACAAAAGTATCCGTGGCGGGTATGTCTTGTGAAGGGATTCTCATTTTTTTAATTTCTCGAACTTCCTGTTCGCTCAATGCTCGTTTAAGCTGTAAATAACGCGCGAATTCCTCAATAGAGCAGGGCTGAGATGAGTCAGCTTGAATATCATCCTGAATCCAGCCCAAGCGGGCTTCGTCAGTTGCGATACGCAAAGCAATTTGTTGTGCGGTACCTTGATACGCACCGTCCGCAACCGAATACTTTCGCACTTCAGTCTCTCTCAATTCGCGCATTCGATATTCGACTTCTTGCAATCGCTTCTTTGTCTCGTAAAGCTGTGTTTCAAGTTTCTTGGCCATCGACTTTGACTGGTTCTCGTTCCAAGTGTTATAACGACTGTTGATTTCTCCAACCGAACTCTCCATACTTTGAACATCTGCAATACCTCTCCCAAGCAAATTCACGCAAAGCGGCCTTATTTTAGGAGGGAGTTTTCCCATCAAAACTTTTAAGGCTCTCGGAGTCTGACTTGTGACGAGAACCCGTTTTCCGGAGGCCAAGAGATGGCAGATTAGATTAGCAATCGTGTGACTCTTACCCGTGCCAGGCGGCCCTTGAACGAGGACACCCAAATGGTTGCCTAACCTTTGAATGATCTCGCGTTGTTCACCATTTGTCGGCAGTGGAAAATAAACTTCATGATCCTGCAACACATAATCATCGGGACTTTTTTCTTCGGGCTCATCCGGATTGTCATAAACGGAACGGTTTACTTGACTTTGAAGTGACTCGCCGATTTCCAAATACATTCTTACAGATGGAGACACATCTCGATTTTCGTTTGCAATTTGCTTTAAAATTTCTTCGATGAATCGAATATAACCCCTGGTTGATCTTTTTCTCAAAATCAATGCTGGCGAAAAAGATACTTTTGGCGCTTTTCCAAATTCTCGTTTTTCATCCCATTGTTCGGAATATATTCCATCAGAGTGCAATGCCTGCACCCAGCTTCTCAAGACAGATTGCATAACTTCGTTATGCCATACTTCATTTGATATTTCCTTCAACCTGTCCTCCAGTTGAAGGTAAACGTTTAGCAAAGGCCTTTCGTCTGGCTCTAGCATCTCCTGCTCAAACTGAAGACGTGCTCCGTCTATGCTTGGCCTGACGCATATAGTTCCCTGATTGGGATTAAAATCCAAAGTAATTTGGGCAGAAATGATATGCCGTGCAACTCTCTGTTCCTTCGGAGTTTTCCAAAAGAGTAAACCTAAGCCAAGAACCACTTCATAGGATTCCCCAAGGGTTTTTTGTTGCTGGTACATACTGAAAAGCCTCGAATAAATATCCTGAACCGCTTTTCGTCGCTTATATTCTTCAGCCCATGGTTTCCATTTGCCACTTACATAGACTTGCCAATCAGATTTGATCTCAGGAAAATCTTGAATAGAAAGGAACTGAACAACTTGTTCCGCTTCATCTTCTGAGTTGAAAATGGGCAACAAGTCAGACTGTGAGTTATCCCGTGGCTGCCATTTTGGATTCAGTATGGTTTCTAAAAGCAAGGGCTCGCCATCTGGGTCTTGAAACGATTCTTTATGAATCCAAGGAGCGCAACTTTCGGGTGGTTGAGGAATTTTTGGAAGGCTCTGTTTTTTTATTTCGACCCAAACATTATCGTCTGCGTTTTGGTGTTGTGGCCAGCCCGCACAATAGCAGCCGTCTTGCTGAGGCAATTCATGAAGCCACAAAACATCAATGAACTCACTCAGGTCGCGGGTAACAACGGATCGAATCTGAACAATTTCTTTAAGAAACTGAAAAAGACCTATCGCCCGATCTTTCACCGTTTTTTGACTGTTTTGAACCTGCGACTCGGCCATTTGATTTCCTTTAACTCAATTCAAGAATTCGTTCCATCGCTCCACGTTCATCAGGCTGAGAGTGACGATTTAGTTCTCTATATGGAGAATTTAATATGGGCGATTTCATCGGCTTGTTTTGTGTTCTGGTTTCTTCCACTTATTCGATTTGCTTTCGGCCCACTGGTCGAGAGCTTCTCTTTTGAAACGCCAAATACTTCCGAGTTTAAAAGCAGGCGCTTCACCTCGCTGAGCAAGGCGGTAAAGGTAGTCCTTGCTTATGTGCAGATACTCTGCCGCTTCAGCAATATCCATCCAGCGATCCTTGTTGTCTATTTTGGGAGTCTGCGTGTCCATGTAAGGGTTCTAGGTTAACCTAAAGGAACACAAGATATCATAAACTTTGTGGATTATATACCGAAATTTCTGTCAGGAAGAGTGCGGCTGGCCGTGCTTATGTCGACTCGTGCCGAAGGCCCCTTGGGAAGGAACCTGTGAGGGATAACGGTGGGAGAACAACCTGCGGTTATGTACAGCTTAACCCCCCGCCCATGTACAAAAAAATTTTCTGACGCTAGCGAACTCACGCGCGCGCACCGACCCGCAGTCATTGTCTTCGGGAAGGACCCGTAAACGCCGGACCCCTTCGCGCATCACTTCCACAGATCATGATTGCCCAGCCGTTTCTTGATTACTTCCGGCAGATCGCCTATGTCTTCCAAGAGATTGAACCGCTCGACAAGATCCATACAAAGTTCGTCTTCTTCCATTAAACGCGCGAGCGCCGCGATCTTTGTTTGTTCGCGCTTTGCTGAAGAAAAGAGCGACCACAGCTGCCGCTTGCGTTCTTTATGCGCGAGGAACATCTCACGGATGACCCCTTCCTTCGTCAACAGCTTAAGCTCGCCACCCAAAATGCGCCCACCCTCTCGAATGAGCCACTGAACCGTACGCTCCGGAATACCCTCGGCATCCGCAATATCCCGCGTCGAAATGCCCCTGATTATGTAGCGGTAAATCTTCATGGCCTTTTCTTTTAGGTCTTTTTTTGACGTTCTCATTTATATTGCGCCTTCCTCGCCGCCCACTCTCCAAAAAACCTGACGTTCTCATGAAACGCCCGGCCTTTCGTCAGGAGAATCTTCTAAAGCGGATGTTGCTTCAACAGCTCCTCAACATGCGATCTCAGTTGATTGAGCACAAGCCGGAACACTTCTAAATCAGCATCCTCATACGATTTATTAACCCTCTCCTCATACTGTCCAAAGTCGGACAAAAAAGATATCCGTACGGCCTGAGGAAACCGTAAATAGGCTTTGGCCATCCAACGGGTAAAAGCGGTAAACTCTTTCTCCATTAACGCCTTTCGGGAAGTCGCGTCTGCTAAGACGGGGGCTGCCGCGTTCGATACTTTTGTCTGGCCGCCGTACATCTCAATAAGTGATTTCATGTCGCAATAAGTTTCCTGATTTTCCTCTTCCTCACCTACCTCACCTCCTAAAAGGGGCGCTCATCGGAAGGCGAAGAAGGTGAGGAAGGGATATTTTGGCAAAGTGTTTCGTTCATTTCTGATGAAGGCATTTGGAAGACCCAGTGGGAGGTTTTCGTATTGCCCTGGTAAGAAATTTTGATCCCCAAAGACCCTTCTATCGCCCGTTTTAACGAGCGGAGCCGCTTCCCTAAAGCCGAAGAGCTCTTTGGCAAAATAAGCCCTTCATTCCTCGCGATATCGCACAGGTCTTTAAAGAGTTCGCCTGTTTCCACTTCTCTTCCTATGTTTTCGTTTCGGGATAACCAAATGCCGAGACCCGATGTCACGGGATCTTCTTCTACAGCGTATTGATCTTGTTCTGCCTGCAATTTTTCAAGCGAGCGGCAGAATTCCGCCGCCGCATCTTTGCCGCCGCCGGCATAGCTCAGTCGCCATCCAAAGGAAGCAAAATCGGCCATTCTGAAGTTTAGTGGCGGAGCTTCCGGAACATCCCGGAGAGCCGATATGATTCGGTTAAGCGTATCCAATAAATCTGACCAAATGTAGTCTCGCTCAGCCAACGTTTGAGCTAGGACGGATGATTCCGGGATGAATTCGGAAGGCCTGGTAAGCTTAACGATCAGCAACCGCTAGGCCACATCCGGACGGCGGAAATGAGGATCTCGAGATGTCAGTATCAGATGTGCGACAGGCTTATGAACTGACAGACGATTCGTGGTGTAGAGCTCACGCAATTCAAATTCATGACCTGTGGCGTATGTAGCGAGGCGATCCGGTAGCCATTTGATAGGAGAATCAGCATTATCAAAGGCAGTTAAAGGCTTCCCGCAAATAGCCGCGATGAATGATTGTTCGCCTCGTTCATTGGCTTCCAAATGACCCACATTAAACCGGGCGCCAAGCAATTGAATGCCAAAGCGTCTGGCCGTCGTTGTCTTGGTCGACCCTTGAGGCCCGATGAAGGTCGGTATGAGCTTTGTCGGATGAAGCTCGGGGAAAAATAATGACAGCAGCCATATGAATACAAGCTCTCGCCAGTTATCTGGAGATAATTTCGATGAAATATCAAAGCTTATTTGCTTCAGGAAAGAACTAACGCCGGCATCCCCGATTCTTTCCTCTGGCGGCAGGTAAGCAAACGAATCGGCAAATGAGGTGGTTACGAATAAAACGCCATCCTCGCCATTTCTACCCCGTACTACTCCTTTGCCATCTAACATCCACATTCCGCCGCCGAAGTCGGTGACATAGAGCCGGTGGGTGGAAGAATCATAATGAGCCAGCTGATACACTTTCGTCTTCTGGCCCCGCCGCATAACTTCGGTACGGAGATGTTCTGTTAGAAACTTGTATTCCGTCTCAACCGGATTAAGGCCGGTAAAATCCGCTAAGAATCTCACGAATTCTTCATCATCAAGGCCGAATAAGGCTGCCGATTCAGAGTGGAAATAGTAGCCCTGCTTTTCCGGCGTGATATAAAGAGCGCCCTTTGATAAAAGGTTTTGCGTTACCGTACCCGCGATTTCCTGCTTTTTTTCAAAGGATTGAAGCACCTGACTCGGTAACTTACGAATTTCGTGAACCGCACATTTGAGATTAGAGGATTCCTCCGTGGGAACCAGCACTGTTTTTCTTTTCCACTTTTTCCACCAACCATTGGCCTGCGAGAACGCCCGGTGAGATAAGGAAACCGTGTTTAAATCCTTGATGGCTTCACGCCCGCGCTCGACCACGAAATCATCGACGCCGACCTTTTGGTCACCTTCTTGCTCAATAATCGTGACGGATACGTTCGCGCCTCTGGATTCAAGCTCTTTTCCGAAGGCATAAACCGGGCGCATTAAATCCGGGCGATGCCAAATATCAGAGTCAAAATAAAATGCGACCTCGCGCTCCACCCAGGCAATCTTATTGATCTGGTCAAGGATTTCATGCGTCTTACCGTCCATCCAACTCCAGATACCGGCTACTCCAATCGTGTGAATACCCAACTGCAGAAGAAGCGCTGACTTTTTCTCTCCTTCGCCGATGGCTAGAGGAATAGAAGGATTGTGTAGGACTGGTTCTACGGCGGGAAGAATATAAAGCTGTGATCCGCTGGATTTAGGCTGCAGATATTTGATCGTATGGCCGTTTTTATCCTTCTGAGGCGGGAATACTTTTAAGCGCACAAATTCTCCATTTCCAAAATACGGAAAAGCCAGCGCCGACTCCACACCTAGCGGATTCCATCCAAGGCTTTTTTCAATGTCCTCCGCGCGAAGAGAATAAACGCCCATCCGCTCTATGATTTCATCATTCAGCCCGCTTTTCCGAAGATCAGCTAAATGCTCAGGAAGTAAGAAATGTGATTCGTCTGTCATTGATTTATCCCGAGGCTTGGTTTAATCCGTTTCCAGAACCTAATACAAAAGGGCCACGGCAAATGGCGGTTATTTTTGAAACTTCCTCTTTTTGCATCATATGGTCAGCCTCTCCTATCGCCTGCAGTCCAAAGATTTCATCTTCCGAAATCGACCGATCTAAAACTGTTTGCCCTACCAATCTGAAAGCCTCGAGAATCCGAAGTTGTTGTTCTACCCCGCCGGATTTAAGTTTGATCGGCGTAACGGTAATTCTCAGTGGATTTCCGAACCGCTGAGTAAGCCTGGCTTGAGTGCTATCACGATGCTTCTTCTCCATAAGCGGGACTTATTTCTGTTTAATCAGCGCCGAAGGTTTCCATTTCATTCCAAGAGCTTCCAAGTATTCACGGACGGTCCCCATCTTGCATTTATCTAGATCCCGCCTGAGCGTTGCCGAGACAACCTGCTTTGATACTCCCAGATACCGGGCTAAATGTACCTGCCTGAGCCCTTTCGCCTTCATGGAGTCATTCACCAAATCTTCAAGCCGCATAACCTTCTCCTTGATAAGTGTTAATCGTCAGTTAACACTCATCATATAGATTGACCCTGGGGCTTGTCAAGAAATTTTACAGGTTGACTTTTTATCGAATATCGTTAATCTGTAGTTAACGCACAGGCTGACCATGAAAAGACAGGAAAAGTTTTCACGACTCCTTAAACAATGCCGAAAAGAAAAGCAGTACAGCTTCCGGGCGCTTGGGAAATTGCTCAAAGTTAGCTCTACTATTCTCGTTCATTACGAGCGCGGGATTAGCTATCCGACCTCGAAGATCCTGGAGAGGCTTTGCGGAGTCTTTGGCTGGGACTTTAAATCGACTTACCTTTTAATCCAGAACGAAAAGAGTCCTGAAAAGACCTTAGCCCGGCACTTTCAGGTGATCAAACCTCAGTATCCTGAACTACGAAGCATCCTTCTGGATCGCTACGACCCGAAGATCTATAACATCGATAAGAAGGAAGCGAGTAGGAATTCTGTTAAGCGTGTTCTTCATACTTATGTACACAATTTCGCCAAGAACCCACGGTTACATTTTGCAGATAGAGCTGAGGTCGAAAAAGAGCTTGAAAAATATCCCTATCACTTTGTGGAAGCGCGCCTTCTAGCCGACGCGTATAGATATACTTTTAAGCAGGATCCGCCTGAAGGAACCAAGGTATTTGAATTTTATCAAGGGTTGGGGCTTGTTGACCGGGAAACCAAGATAAAGAATGCCATTGATCTGTGGTCTTATGACATCACCGCCCAAACAATGCTTATTTGTATGAACACAACCGGGGAAAAAGGAGGGCCGCTTAAAAAGTTCGGCGTTTTAAAACTAAAATTGGATCTCATTTTTGAGCAGACGGTGCCCAATGAATAAAAAGAAACGCTTTGTAATTTACGTTCGTTGTAGCACCGAAGATCAAAGCCGCGGCGACTTTACGACTCTCGAAGTGCAAGAGCAGTTTTGCGCGAACACGTTAAATTCCCTCGGACACAAATGCGTCCGAACCATCAAAGATGATGGATATACCGCTGCCAATTTAAACCGCCCGGGCATCCAATCCATTTTGAAAGAGATCCGGAACTCCAATAAACCGAGACGTTTTGACGGCATTATTGTGTTTCGCCTTGACCGGCTGACAAGAAACCCTCCCGATCAATACGCCCTTATGGAACTTTTCAAAGAAAATGGCGTCGAGTTCCTATCGGTTCAGCAGCACTACGATTTAAATTCAGCCGATGGAGAATTCCGTTTTGGCCTGGACGGCCTTCTCTCGTACAGAGAAAGAAGAATCATCAGCGAACGGGTAAGGGCGGCTGCCCTGGCCCGAATAAGAGAAGGCCGGTGGGCCGGAGGACAAGTGCCTTATGGATATAAGGCCATCGATAGCGGCATCATTTCCCGTGACGGACGCAATCTAAAAAGGGTTATTATCAATGAAGAGATCGCGCCCAAGATTAAAATCATATGGGAGTTAGCCGCCGAAAATAAATCAGTCAGGACTATTGGACGGGAGCTTGAGAAAAGAGGAGTTAAAAGTCCTACCGGCAACTCCTGGCGGGTGCAGAGCATTTTGAATATCTTGAGGAATCCTTTTTACTACGGTGATGTCCGCGGATCCGGTGAGATGCATAAAGGAAAGCATGAGGCTTTGATCGATCGAGAACTTTGGATAAGAGCGAACAAAATTTTTAATTCCCATATTCCCGGGCATCGTTTTGTAGCCCAACCCAAAAAGTACATCTATCTTTTAGAGAGCCTCTTACGCTGCAGCCAATGCGGAAGTTTTTATATCACAAAATATTGCCTTGGGCACGCTGATGCTTTCTACTACTACGTGTGCAGCAGAAAGAATCAGGGGCTTGGCTGCGACGCCCAAGCCCTTTCGGCTACAGCATTCGATCACGCGCTCGTTGACTATTTCAGAAAATCATCTAAAGAACAGCGGCTGATCATCCAAGCGATGGAACAAGCGGTCGCCGAGGCCCGGGCGAAACTACAAACGTCGGATAAAAATATCGTGAAGAAAGAGGAAAAGCTCACGGCTCTTCGGGAAGAAGCCGAAAGACTGCTTCATTTGGCCTTACAAGGCACCGTTTCCAAAGGAACCACCTACAAGGCCAAGATGGAGGAAATTGAGGAAGAAATGCTGACGCTTGAAAATGAGCTCACCCGGCTTAAGGAAGAGAAAAGGCTCGCCGAAGAATGCGCCAACTCCTCCGATTTCCTTCATTCAAATCTTGTCTTCATCATGGCGAAGTTCGACCAAGCCGCCCCGGAAGCCCAGAAAGCCTTGTTCCAAGCCCTCATTAAAGAGATCACGATCCATAAAGACCATATCGAGATGAAAATATTTGTTGGGAAAAACCTCGAGGAAAGCTCGTCTCCCACGTCTTCGCGCGAAAACGCAAAAAACGGCGAAGCCGCTGATAGCCAAAAACCCGTTCTGGTCCAGCAGACGGAAGGTTCGCCTGAATGTCAAGATTGGCTGGGGAACTAGGATTCGAACCTAGACTAAGTGGTCCAGAGCCACTCGTGCTACCGTTACACAATTCCCCAATATTGTTTACAAATTACAGTTTATTGGCGCCACAGAATTTAGCAGTGCACTAAATGCTGCCGCCAGTCCCGCCACTTTTTGCGGGGCGATTGCCGACGGATGCTATCCGCTGCATCCGCGGCAAAGTCCCTGCGCATTGGCGCAGGGGCACAATTCCCCAGTCACGACGTTTCAAGCAAGGCGCAGTAGTTGCCATGTCGTTAGACCTGCAACTGCAGTGAAGTACGAAAACGCAAAGGACGGGTATGATACACGAGAGCGGTTCACTAGCGAGAAAGCTTTTCAATGAGCTCGCCGGCGGAGGACCCGTCTTCGGGATACGTTGCGATAACGCATTCGAGTTCGGGCTGAATGCTTGAGGACTCTTTGGAGAGCGCTTCGCGTAGATGTTGGAGTACCCGGTTAAGAATAGCGGAACTATCACTTTTTAATGCCTGGGGAAACATAAAATAGACCTGCGGACCGTCTTTGCCGGATCGGCGATCCTCAGAACCTACGGCAACCGCCATATCGCCCCGCCGCCTGAGCGTTTCCTTGGCCCACACTTCTAACTTCTTATTCAAGGCGGCTAATTCTCTGCTTTTCAAAGCTTTCGAAAAAGCGGTGAAATTTTTAACCCAAACACGCGCAGCAACAATTGAACTTTCTTCGTGAACCGCTTCTTTAACATGATCCATTAAATGTTGTTTGAATATTTCGAAAGATGAGTAAGCAGGCAGGCGGAATATAAACCGGCAACCTTTTCCGGGCTCACTTTCAGCCCAAATTTTTCCGTCGTGCATCTCCACAAGCGCTTTGGATACCGAAAGGCCGAGGCCGGTCCCCTTTTCCCCGGAATCCTTCCGTCGAGTGAATTGGTGGAATTTATCAAAAATTTTCGCCAAATTTTCCTTCAGGATGCCGGCGCCCGTGTCTTCTACGGAGCATTCCACGGAAGACCCCAGATCGGAAACGCGTACTTTAATAAATCCGCTGTCCGTAAATTTAAGCGCGTTGCCGATCAAATTAATCAAAATTTGAATTATTTTGTCTTTGTCGGCATACACATGCGCGGGTTTATCCGGCTTCATTAAATTCAAGCTGAGCCCTTTGTTCCTGGCTTGCGGCATAAAACTCGTCAAGACTCCCTTGGCTGTTTCTCCCATATCGATTTTTTCCCGGTGAAGCAGCATGCGGCCAGCTTCCAGCTTGGAAAGATCCAGTAAATCATCAATTAACCTTCGTAGGCGGTCCGTACCCTCGAGCGCCGTTTTTAGATTATGCCTCTGATCTTCCGTTAAATCGCCGAGCAATCCTTCCGTCACCTGCAGGATCGCTTCCTTCATAATAGTAATGGGTGTCCTGAGCTCATGTGAAACGGTACTCACGAATTCATCCCTTAAACGTTCGAGTCTCTTGCGCTCCGTAATCTCCCGGATCACCATCATGATTTGTTCTTCCAGAAGAGGGAGCAGACGCGCTTCGTACCATTTTTCGATCCCCTTCTTTTTTATAAAAAATTCGACGGCCGATACGGATTTCTTGTTTCGCGCTTCGGCCGAGGCTTTCTCAAGCAGTTGAGAGGCAGGCGGCGGGAAAACTTCTTTCACGGACTTTCCCAAAAAATCAGGCGGGAGGGCACATAAATCAGCGAATGGCCCGGCATGGTAATCCAGAATGAGGTCGTTTTCCGTTATGCGCAAATATAAATCCGGAAATGCCTGAAAAAGCGCATTCAATTCGGATGCCGTCTGGAATAAACGTTCCTGGGCTTGATGGCGTTCGATAGCGTTGTTGAGTGACTTAAATAGAATATCGCTGTCTATTTTATCTTTAATAATATAATCCTGAGCCCCGCGCCTTACGGCTTCAAGCGCCCGTTCGCAATTTTTCTCGTTGGCGAGCACTACGATCGGAATTTTTCTTTCATGCCCTGTCAACGCAATAAAAGTTTTTATCCCCCGGCTGTCGGCAAGGAAAAGATCGGCTAAAATGACGTCGACATGGCTCTGTTTCAAATGCGCTAAGCCTTGTGCAAGCGTACGCTCATGATGCAGGTTAATCGAAACCTGTTTAATACCTGCGAGCGATCTCTCGATAGCAGCGGCTTTTTTCGCGTCGCTTTCGATGAGTAAAAGCGAAAAATCCAACTCTTGATTTAGAGGTTTGGGTTGCTTTTTTTTCTTTTTTTTGATGGGAGAACGGCTTATCTTCATGAACATGAAGTTACGGTTTGGAGGGCTTCAGAAACTTATCGATCTGTTTACTGATTTCTTCTTGGTCAAAAGGTTTGACGATAAATCCATCGGCATGAACGTGTTCGAAATCCTGATTGGTTTTCACATTCGCATCGGCCGTCAAGAAAATCACCGGGATACTCTTCAATTCCGGATCGGCTTTGATTTGCCGGCAAACTTCGTAACCGTTCATAATGGGAATGCGCAAATCTAAAAACATTAAGTCGGGCTTCTTTTCTCTGACCGATTCCATCGCTTTTTGTCCATCTACGGCAGTTCTGATATCGTAGCCAAGCCGCTCGAGTCGAAAAGATAGAAACTTAAGGACATGGGGTTCGTCATCCACAATCAAAATGCATTTAGCCACCTAAGCGCTCCCTGGGCCGACCGCCCTGCGCCGCTCGATCAAGCGGCGCCCGACCGGCGCTCGTCCAAGCGGCGTAAAGGTAAAGCAAACGAAAAGGTCGTTCCCTTTCCTTTATACGATTTTACCCACATATTGCCTTGATGCTTTTCGATGATTTTCCTGGCAATGACAAGCCCAAGCCCCGTTCCTCCGGTTCGCCGGTTGTTAACGTCCTCGAGTTGTCCGAAACTCGAGAAAAGCCTGGCCAAATCTTTCTCCTCAATGCCTTTGCCGCTATCGTTCACCGATATTTCTACAATATTTTCCTTCAGCCCAGAAGTAACGGTGATCGTTCCGCGTTCCGTATAGGATATGGCATTTTTCATTAAATGCAATAAAACCTCTTCAATCTTACCTTTATCGAACACAAAGGCGGGAATCTTGCGATCCGCGTTTAACCGGATAGTAAGCTGTTTGGATTCCGCTAGTTGTTTAACGGCATCAAACGCGCTTTCGATAACATTATTGATATCGCCGTCTTTAAAATCAAATTCTATCCGGTCGCTATAAAACCGCTGAAAGGTGAGCAGGTTTTCGATCGTTCCTCTCAGACGCTGGACGTTGTCCAGCGTTGTCTTAAGAAAATCTTTTTGTTCGGCATTAAGCGGCCCCAGGCTTTCGTCAGAAACAAGTTCGATACCTTCTTTAAGCACCGTAATGGGCGTGCGGAGTTCGTGCGAAACGATAGAAATAAAATGTGATTTTATTTCTTCGGTTTCGGCGATCTTTCGTTTGGTCTCCTGCCGCTCCGATGTATCGCGAAACACCATAAGAACCTCCGCCACAGAACCCGCCTGCGCAATCGGAATACAGCGAATCTGAACGGGCGCCAAAGTACCGTCCCTTCGGCATATAAAATCTTCTTCGATATCTTGCTCGCGTCCGCTTCTCAAGGCAACGGCAGCGGGACATTTTTCTATGGGGTAATCCGAGCTGTCGGGTCTACGGTGGTGAAGCGCTTCGTGCTCCGGCTTACCTTTAAGCTCCGTTAATCCGAAACCGGTTATTCGTTCGGCTGCTTTATTGAGGGATGTCACTCTGCCTTTCGAATCGAGCACGATAACGCCGTCTGTAATCGAATCCAAAACAGCTTCATGCTGTTTACGTAAGGGTTCGATTTCGGATTTAATTTTATGGTAATGAACGGCTTGGCGCAAAGTCTGTAAAACGGTTTGCGCATTTAACCCGCCTTTAATGAGATACGCCTCAGCACCGTTTTGCACGGCACGTAACGCATGGAGCTCGCTATCCTCATTGGCAAACACAACGGTGGGGACGCCGGGAACGTTTGCCGAAAAATTCGAAACAGTCGCCGAAGCTGGGCTATCTGTAAGCTCCAGGCCTAAAATGACAACCTCAGGCCGGTCTTTTTTGCAGAGCTTGATACCTTCATTCAACTGACGCACTGAGCTAATTTGATAGGAATTTTTTAGACCGGAAAAAATCTTTTGAAGCTCGTCAAACCCCTTAGCATCGCTTTCGATAATCAGAACCTTGGTAAGGGGCGAAGCCATAGACGATCAGCCGGGAGGCCAGGTTAATTTACGCCCTGCGAGCAAATGCAGATGGATATGAAACACGCTCTGTCCGGCAAGAGCTCCGTTGTTGAGAACGAGGCGGAAGCTGTTTTTTTCGACTTCTTTTTCTTTGGCAAGTTTCTTGGCCAGAATGATAAGTTTTCCCGTCAATTCGGCGTCGGATTCGCTTAGGTCCTCTATCTTTCCAATATGGCGCTTGGGCATAACGAGAAAATGCACCGGCGCCTGGGGATTAATATCCCGAATGGCCAGCACTTCATCATCTTCGTACTCAATCTGCGCGGGAATTTCCTTTTTAATTATTTTACAGAATAAACATTCCGGATCTTTCTTCATCCTTTAACCTCCTGGCGATAGTGACGCGCAGCTTCCAAACGGTGTATTACCCTATCCCGACCCAGCGTTTTCATCAATTCAAAAATACCCGGGCTCACCGTCTCACCCGTTAGCGCAACGCGGGCGGGATGAATCAAATCCGCTGCCGCAAGCCCCTCGGCATCGGCCAGCGTACGCAGCTCTTTCTCTAAAACGGCTTCGTCCTCGAAAACGTTAAGCGCGCCAAGGCGCTCGCAAAGCTTAGCCAATGCCCTCTGACTTTGTTCGGTGAAATATTTTAATGCCGCTTGCGGATCGTAGCTAACCTGTTCGGCGAAGCAAAACGCCGCCATTTCAAAAAATTGCTTAAACGTTTGAATCCGGTTTTGAAACAAAAGCGCGACCTTTTCAGCATATTCCATTTCTACCTGCGGGGGAAGAGGCGCGTAGGTTTGAACATAGGCCCTGAACTGCGCCAAGAAATCCGGTTTCGCAAGTGATTTTATATGCTGGGCGTTTATCCAGGCCAGCTTTTGTTCGTCGAACGTGGCGCTTGTTTTTCCCACCGCTTTCATTGTGAATTTTTTCGCCATATCGGAAAGCGTTATAAATTCCTGATTTCCGCCCGGACTCCAGCCGAGGAGTGCAAAATAATTTAAAAGCCCGGCCGGCAAATAACCCTGCTCGCGGTAAGCGCCGATAGTGACATCGCCGAATCGCTTGGAAAGCGGCGAGCGGTTACTTCCGGTAATTAAAGGAATATGTGCGCATTTCGGCAGCGTAAATCCAAGCGCTTCGTAAAGCATCCATTGCCTCGGCGTGTTGGAAAAATGGTCATCTCCGCGAATAATGTGCGTAATGCCCTGCTCATGATCATCGACGACGCATGCAAAATTATACGTGGGCATGCCATCCGATTTAATGATGATTAAGTCATCGAAAAGGCTTGTATCGAATTCCACCGCGCCGTGGACCAAATCGTGAACGACCATTTTTTTCTTCGGCATGATAAATTTGATCGCCTTGCCCTGGTCGTCGGCCGGTGCGGCCTTGCCTTCTTTTAGAAGCTGTTCTGTAAATCGCCGGTAAATTTCCGGCCGCTCGCTTTGCTTGGCCACTTCACCGTCGTGTGAAAGCCCGAGCCAGCGCAAATCTTCATAAATGGCTTTTTCGTATTCCACTTTAGAACGTTCGCGGTCGGTGTCTTCAATGCGCAGCAAAAATTCCCCGCCTTGGGCGCGGGCATAGAGAAAATTAAAAAGGGCGGTACGGACGCTACCGATGTGTAAATGGCCGGTCGGAGAAGGAGCAAATCGGGTGCGAATGGGGGCCATGATTCTTTAGTGTGTCGTCATTGCGAGGAAGCGCCGAAGGCGCTGACGAAGCAATCTACAACCTATGATATTGGTTTGAGATTGCTTCGGCTTCACTTAGCACTTTGCCTCGCAATGACAGTTGTGCCCATTCTTTCAAAAGAGACCCGGAAATCGTACCGGCATCAAACCCGAGCTTTTGAAGAACCCGTTCCCGGGATCCGTGCTCAAAGAATCCTTCGGGCAAGCCGTAATTTTTCACAACGATATTTTTGATTTGCTCTCCGTTAAGAAAAGAAAGAACGCGCTCACCGAATCCGCCGGTGAGAATATGCTCTTCCAGCGTTGCTAAAATCCGGCATTCGCCTGCAAGCCTCCGGATTAAACCCGTATCGAGCGGCTTTATGAAACGCAAATTAGCTACAGCGACTTCGAGACCCTTGGCGGAAAGTTGCTCGGCGATTTCCAGCGCCAGTTGAACGGTGTGGCCGGTGGCGCAAAGCGCAATATCGCTTCCTTCTTGAAGGATTTCGCCTTCGCCGATGGAAAACCGGGCGGGCAGGGGCGATTCAAACGGCACATTGGCCCTGGGATAGCGAATGAAGAAAGGCCCATTGTACTCAATACCCAATTCAAACATCCGCTCCATTTCGCTGAGATCTTTCGGGGCCGCAATCACGGCGTTAGGAATAGGACTGAGAAACGAAATGTCGAATAAACCTTGATGCGTCGGGCCGTCTTCACCCACATGGCCCGCCCGGTCCATGCAAAACACTACATTTAAATTTTGCAGCGCTACATCGTGAATGATTTGATCGAGAGCGCGCTGCATGAAAGTCGAATAAATAGCGCACACGGGTTTAAGCCCGCCCTTGGCCATCGCTCCCGAAAATGTGACGGCGTGCTGTTCGGCAATACCGACATCAAAAAATCGATTCGGAAATTCTTTTTGAAATTCGAGAAGGCCGGTTCCGTCCGGCATCGCTGCGGTAACCGCAACTACACGGGGATCTTTTCTGGCCAATGTAATCAACGCTTGGCTGAAAATGCTTGTGTAACTGACCGACGCGGCAGGTTGTTTACTCGCGCGCGTCTTAAAGCTCTCGACTTTTTCAGGGACGGTGGATTTGGGTGGTTTTACCGCATGGCCGCGCATGGGATCTGTTGCGGCGGGAAGAAAACCTTTCCCTTTTTGCGTGATGAGATGAAGAAGAACGGGGCCTTTCAATTTGAGAACATTTCTCAAAGTAGTCATAAGATTTCCAATATCATGCCCATCCAAAGGACCGAAATACCGAAAACCCAATTCTTCGAAAACAATGCCCGGCACGACAATATTTTTGAGGCTCTCTTCGGCATGTTTAAAGAGGCGCTTGAGACGCGGAACGCGTTCCAACTGCGATTCCACTTGACCGCGAACGCGGTTATAAAGAGGCGCGGTTATGATACGATTTAAATATTTGCTTATCGCGCCCACATTTTTAGCAATGCTCATTTCGTTATCGTTTAAGATAACAAGCATCGGCTGTTTCATGTGGCCGGCATTATTTAATCCTTCGTAGGAAAGGCCGGCGGTAAGACCGCCGTCGCCCACGATCGCAACGATATGTTCATCGCCGCCAAGCAAATCTCTTGCCGCTACAAGCCCGAGAGCCTGTGAAATCGCTGTCCCTGCGTGCCCTGTCTGAAATAGATCATGATTGCTTTCGTGCGGATCGGGAAAGCCGCTTAAGCCGCCGAATTGACGATTCGTAAGAAGCGCTTCTCTTCTTCCGGTTAAAATTTTATGAACGTAGGCTTGGTGCCCTACATCCCAACAAATTTTATCTTTCGGGGAATTTAAAATATAGTGAAGCGCAATGGTTAATTCCACAACACCGAGGCTTGCGCCGAGATGACCGCCGGTTTTATGCACAGCATCGATAAGATAACTACGGATTTCTTCCGCAAGCTCGGCGAGCTTTGCTTCGGGAATTTTCTTAAGATCGTCGGGCGATTGAATGGTCTCAAGCATCTTCATGATTAGTGTTTCCGTCGTAATACAAAGTCGGCGATTTCATACAATCGCTCGGCTTTGCGTCCGAAAGGTTTTAATTGCTCTTTGGCCTTCGCGATAAGTTCGGAGGCATCTTCCCTGGCTTCTTCAACGCTCATCAGTTTCGTATAACCGTCGGAATCAATAATATCATCAATCACTTGAAATGCGAACCCCAGATATTCGCCGAAGCGCGTAAGCGCCTGCTCTTTTGCCAGGCGCGCGCCTGCGCTAATAGCACCCAATTGGCAACAAGCGCGGATAAGTTGGCCGGTCTTATGAACGTGAATATAAGAAAGCGTCGGAAGGTCAACCGTACGGTCTTCATACAGTTTATCCATAACTTGACCGCCGATCATGCCCGCCGTGCCGATCGCATGGGCTAACACCTGCGTAAAACGCTGACTTTTTTGGGCCGGTTTTACTTTGCTCAAAATTTCAAACGCGAACGTCAAGAGCGCATCCCCGGCAAGAAGTGCTTGCGCCTCTCCAAATTTTCTATGACACGAAGGTTTTCCCCGCCGGAAATCATCGCCATCCATGCAAGGAAGATCGTCGTGAATCAGCGAATACGCATGAATCAGTTCCACCGCCACGGCAGGATAAATGGCTTGTTCCGGTTTCTCGCCGCAAGCCTCGGCGCTGGCCAAAACCAAAATAGGCCGGAAGCGCTTGCCGCCGTTTAGCACGCCGTAACGCATGGCTTCGTGGATAATGGCCGGCTGCATCTTGGCTTTCGGAAGCAAATTGTCAATGGCTTCGTTCATGATACGAAGCTGCTGCTTAAAATAGCTTGGTAAGTTCAAAAAAGACTGTTCTCCTCAGAATCATCCGTATCGCTCTTTTTTGGTACTTTGGGTTTATAACCTTCCGTATCAAACGGAACGGCTTCCAATTCTCCGCCGAGCGCTTTGGTGAGAATTTCGATTTTTTTCTCCGCCTCCGTGAGCTGCTTTGTACATAAACGGGCGAGTTTTACGCCTTCTTCATAACTTTTTAATGCTTCGTCCAGCGAAACCGATCCTTCTTCCAATTTGGAAACAATTTCTTCTAACCGCTCTAACGCTGCTTCGAATTTCATCTCATTTTTCATGTAGCGCAATCCTCTGTTTTGATAACTTTAGAATGTAGCGAGCTTTTTTGCAAACGGGTTTTTATAACATCGCCTGCTTTAAGTTGATCAGCATGCAAAACTAAATTTCCCTGTGCGTCGTACGTCACGCTGTAGCCGCGCTTTAAGATGCTTAAAGGATTCAAAGCTTCCAGCTGTATCACCGCTTCTTTAAAATCGCGCCGGGCGGATTCAAGCATAGACTTTGTTTGGTTCACCAAATGCCGGAGCGTGTCATCCAAGCGCTGCTGCATTTGCTCGACATAAGAACGCGGCTGGCGGAACGAATAGCTGGATGTAATGCGCGCCAGCTTTTCTTTGAGGAGCGCCCAATCGGAGCGAACCGCATTTTCAAGCCGCTGCCTGAGCGAACGGACGGTGCTTTCCAGTTCCGATTTTTCAGGGATAACCAATTCGGCAGCGGCAGAAGGCGTGGGCGCCCTCACATCGGCCACAAAATCCGCAATGGTGAAGTCGACTTCATGCCCGACCGCCGAAATAATAGGAATTTTCGAACGCGCTATCGCGCGGGCAACGATTTCTTCGTTAAACGCCCATAGATCTTCCATGCTTCCGCCGCCTCTTCCCACGATGAGCACTTCGATATCTTCCCTTTTATTCATCGTGTCGATGGCTTTGGCAATATCCGGCGCGGCTTCGGGGCCCTGTACCAAAACCGGAAGGATAAGAATGTGGATGTTGCTAAATCTGCGATTTACGATATTTAAAATATCGCGAATGGCCGCTCCGGTCGGCGAAGTAATAATTCCGATTTTCTTCGGAAGATGGGGAATGGGTTTTTTCCGGGAAACCTCGAAGAGCCCTTCATTTTTAAGCTTTTCCTTCAACTGCTCAAAAGCCAATTGGAGCGCGCCGACCCCTTTGGGTTCCATGCGTTCCACATACATTTGATACTGGCCGCGCTTTTCATAAACGGAGACTTTCCCAAAAAGAAGCACTTGGGTGCCGTCCTTCGGCTTAAACCGGAGGATCGAGTTTGCCCCGCGAAACATCACGGCGTCCATCACAGCGCCTTCATCTTTGATTCGAAAATACATATGGCCGGAAGTGTGATGCTTAAAATCGGTGATTTCGCCTTCGACCCAGACGCCTGAAAACTGGGTCTCCAGACTCGATTTTATGGCACGTGTGATCTCGGCAACCGAGTAAATTTTGCGCGCTTCGACCTTAAGAGGAGTTTTTGGATTTTGTAAACCTGCCGGAAACTTATCCATAAATAAGCATAAATGATAGCACTTAATCAATAGGCAGCAAACTCAAAACATGCTGTGGTTTCCCTGCGGTTTTATCTAAAGAAGACTCGTAAAGTGCCGCTTCGCAGTTGTAACTACGAAATATTAATGGAAGATATCTATTAAAAAGCCGATTGAAATTGGCGTTTACAGTATGAAAAGCTGTGATATACTTTTCAATCACACTATAGGACAATGACTCCAAAACGCATACTACTACTGTGCTTAGTCGTTGCATTGACACTTCTTGCGTACTCAGTTGTAAGTTACGCTCTATTTAGTGACCCCTCTGATTCTGCAGCTAATCCCGATTCGCCGTCCCAATCCAACGGTTCTACCCTTCCTTCTTTTGTTGAGGGAACCGTTCTTGTTAAATTAAAACCGTTCATCCCGGCTCCGGAAATTTCCGAAGAAAACGGGCCTGGGTTAAATCCGACTTCTTTTGGATCGAACGCACCGGGATTAAATCGAAAGTTTGAAGGGCGGACATCCCTTCGCAATGCTCGAATCCACTCTGTGTTTAAGGGGCGCAAGATTAAAGAGCGCGGTCTTGATCGCGTTCTCAAAGTGGAGTTCAGCGGTAACGATGACGTCGAAGAAGTTTGCCGCGAGCTCATGTCAACTGGCGAGCTTGAATATTGCCAACCCGATTACATCATGACTGCGCAAGTGCTTCCTCCCAACGATACCTATGTAAATCCAAGCCAACAAAATAACACTTGGTCAACCGGCGCATGGGGACAGACCTTTGAAGATATGTGGGGACTTAAGATGGTTCAAGCGGTAGAAGCTTGGGACATAACCATAGGTAATCCAGGTCATCAAGGAAACGGAGTCATCGTTGCGGTCGTCGATTCCGGTCTCGATTACAATCATCCGGATATCGCAGCGAACGTTTGGGTGAATCCCGGTGAAATTGCAGGCAATGGTATTGACGATGATTTGAATGGAAAGATTGACGATACCCGCGGCTGGAATTTTGTGAGCAATAATAATGATCCGATGGATGGATTTGGACACGGAACACATGTCTCAGGAACAATCGCTGCAGTAGCGAATAACAGCGCTGGTATTGCCGGCGTAGCCCCAAAGGTAAAGATTCTACCGGTAAAAGCAATTGATGATTCAAACTTCGGGACTAGCGCGAATCTTGCTGCAGCGCTGACTTATGCTGCGGATATGCACGCTCGTATCATCAATAATAGTTGGGGCTGTAGTTTTCCTTGTCCCTCAAATCCCGTCGTCGAAACTGCCGTAAATTATGCTTACGGACAAGGGTCCACGCTTATTTTTTCTGCGGGAAACTCGAATGTAAACGTTACCAATTTTTCTCCGCAGAATATGAGCACGGAAGTAGTTACCGTAGCCTCGGTAGACCGTTTGGGTGCAAAGTCTGATTTTTCAAACCACGGAGCACTTGTCGATGTTGCAGCTCCGGGCGGTGGCGACTTTCCTCCTTCTTCCTCAAATACGAACAGCCGAACTATTCTTTCTCTGCTTGCTTCTGGTTCTTTTTTTGCGACGAATGCTTCTTTCACCGTATATAAAGTAGGAACCAACTACCTGCGTCTGATGGGAACCTCAATGTCAGCTCCCCATGTTACCGGAGCGGCGGCTATTCTGATTGGCAAGAATCCGCTGTTGACTCCGGCGGAAGTCGCGGACTATCTCATTGCCGCAGCATCCTCTTTCCCTGCTGCGCCGAGTTTACCGATCGGGGCGGGAATTGCTAATGCGCTTCAACTAGTAAACACTTCGCCTTGGGCCGATGTTAACTCGAGTGAGAAATTTCCCTCCGGCACTTATGTGCGTCCTAATGTAACTTGGGAATTGAAATTCCGCCTCTTTTGCGCGAATTTTAGCGCACCGTTTACCGCAACATTGAGTACTGCTCATCCGAATATTCAAATCACGGATTCAGTAGCTGACTTTACACAAGAAGGTACAACTCGTTTTGCCAACAACAGTGCTTCAAAATATCAGCTTGTTTACACGGGCACTGCATCTGCCTTATTGGGCGATATTCCTTTTACGATTACGATCGCTAGTCCGAGTATCGTTCTCACGGCGAACGTCTCACTGAAGATTCTCGATCTTTTAGGTTGGCCAAAAACCACGGGAAATAAAATAAATGTTTCTTCGCCGGCCATTGCCGATCTCGAAGGAGATGGGCTATTTGAAGTTGTCGTAGGCTCGAATGATTTTAATATTTATGCTTGGCATGCTGACGGAACGTTGGTTAACGGATGGCCGAAATTTAGTTTCGGCTGGATTTCTTCACCCGCCATTGCCGATCTGGATCCGCTCACGAACGGGCTTGAGGTAGTGGTTGGATCTCTGGATAGCAACGTTTATGTTTGGCAAGCCAACGGCGCAAATTTGCCAGGGTGGCCGAGACCAACAGGAGGCCAAGTGCAATCTTCGCCTGCGGTCGCTGATTTGGACGGGGATGGAGATCTGGAAGTTATTGCTACTTCGATCAGTGGGAACGTGTATGTTTGGAACGCAAACGGAACTGTAGTCGCGCCCTGGCCGGTTGCAATAAATTTTCTTGGTTCCTCTTCGCCAACTGTTGTAGATCTGGAGGGAGTCGGCGGGCCTAAGGAAATATTGGTTGGAAACGCTGTCGGTCAAGTTTATGCACTGCGTGCGGACGGAACTAACGTTCCAGGTTTGTGGCCTGTTTCAACAGGAGGAGGAGCGGCGATTACCTCATCACCTGCTGTCGCAAATTTAAGCGGTGATGATACACTCGAAGTGATAGTAAGTACAGGAGGCGGCGGGTTTAATGTACACGCGTTTCGCGCGAACGGAATGATTGTTACCGGCTGGCCTGTTATTGCAGCTGGCGGAGCTCCTCAGTCTTCATCACCCGCCATCGCTGATCTGGATCCGCTCCTCACTAATGGGCTTGAGGTGGTGGTTGGCAATTCTAATGGCAAGGTCTATGCCTGGCACGCTAACGGAACAGCGGTTACTGGCTGGCCGCCGCTTGTTTCGCCAGGGAGTCAGGTTAGTTCCTCGCCCGCGATCGCTGATTTGGACGGGGACGGCAGTTTAGAGGTAGTGGCTGGATCGCAGGACAATAAGGTCTATGCCTGGCACGCGGATGGAACGCTGGTTGACGGATGGCCTATTTTGACTGGTGCTTTGGTTGATTCTTCGCCCGCTGTAGTTGATTTAGACGGAAATGGGACGCTTGAGGTAATCATAGGTTCTGATGATAATAGGGTATATGTATGGACATTGCCCCATACGGTAGAAGGGCGATTTCACTGGACAATGTTCCATCATGACATCAGACATACCGGACTTTACACAGTACCTCCACCTTCGGCACCGTCCAATCTTCAAGCTACCGTTATTACCTCAACCCGAGTCGATCTTACTTGGAACGATAATTCAAACATTGAGCAAGGTTTTACTCTTTACCGTCAAAAAACAGATCTTAGCGAGCTTGTCAACTTCGGTCTCCCCGCGAACACTTCGGCCCACTCCGATATGACCGTCGCCCCAAACAACTTCTACCAATACTGGCTAAAAGCGTTCAATGCTGGCGGCGTATCCCCGCAGTCCAATACAGTTACAGTTTCTACCGATCTCACGCCGCCCGCTGCCCCGTCGATCACTACTCCGGCTCCACCACCGGCCGCGCCATTTCTTACCGATTCCACGCTTACGGTGAGCGGCACCTACACATCTGAGTCGCCCGATGTAACGGTTACCGTAAATGGATTCACTGCGACACAGAATTCCGTAGCCGGCACATGGACGGTGGATTTAACGGGTCTTACAACAGGTCCTCTTACCCTTACGGCCAGAGCAACGGACGCCGCAGGAAATTTCACCAACTCTACTTCCGTACTAGGCACGGTGGATGCCACGCCGCCCGCTGCCCCGTCGATCACTACTCCGGCTCCACCACCGGCCGCGCCATTTCTTACCGATTCCACGCTTACGGTGAGCGGCACCTACACATCTGAGTCGCCCGATGTAACGGTTACCGTAAATGGATTCACTGCGACACAGAATTCCGTAGCCGGCACATGGACGGTGGATTTAACGGGTCTTACAACAGGTCCTCTTACCCTTACGGCCAGAGCAACGGACGCCGCAGGAAATTTCACCAACTCTACTTCCGTACTAGGCACGGTGGATGCCACGCCGCCCGCTGCTCCGGTGATTACATTTCCATCCGGGGGATTTTTTCACACTAGCATAAGGCTTGATGTTACAGGCACATTTGTCCCCGAGGGTCCGAACAGTATAGGCGTTAATGTAAATGGGGTTTGGGCCACTCAACAAGATGATATAAATGGCACATTTGTAGTTACGTTAGCGCCTCTTCCGGAAGGCCCACTTACTCTCACTGCTATTGCAGTGGACGTGGTCGGAAATACATCGTTTCCCTCAGATCCTGTTTCAGGCATAGTAGATCGTACTCCACCAGCAGCACCCGCAATCACAAATCCCACGAATGGAACTATTATTAACACCTCAAGCGTCTTAGTAAGCGGCACCTATACGCCGGAGTCTCCGACGGATGTCATCGTTACGGTTAATGATATCGTTACAGAACGAAACCCGAACAGTGGTACATTTCAAGTCACTCTCAGCGGCTTGAGAGACGGAATCGTTGTACTTGTGGCGAGAGCGACCGATCCAGCAGGAAATAAGGTTTGCACGTGCGTAGACCCGCCCGCTATCACAGTCGATCTTACAGCACCGACACCGCCGGTGATTACCAGTCCCTTAGATGGATTTTTTATTAACACCACATCGCTTCTGGTCCAAGGCACCTATACATCGGAATCTCCTGATGTCGTAGTAAAAGTAAACGGTGTTCCAACCACCCAAACTCCCGGCAGCAATTCATTCCAAGTTACTCTTACCGATTTAGACAACGGTCCTCTTACCGTTACCGCTACCGCTACCGATCCCGCAGGTAATACATCTTCCCCAAGTTCTGTCTCCGGTACGGTGGATTTAGTAGCACCGAACAAACCGGTAATCGACATTCCTGCATCTTCCCCCAATACTTTTCTTACAAAAGATAATCCTCTCACCGTAAGCGGTACCTACACAGCTGAGCCGGGTCTCAGTATTACGGTGAATACCGTTACCGCTACACTTAATGCCGGGAGATTTACAGTTTCTCTCCCGGTTAGCTCAGGACCCTTGACGCTTGTGGCCAGAGCGACAGACGCAGCAACAAACTTCGCAGACTCAGATCCGGTGTCCGGTACGGTGGATTTAGTAGCACCGAACAAACCGGTAATCGACATTCCTGCATCTTCCCCCAATACTTTTCTTACAAAAGATAATCCTCTCACCGTAAGCGGTACCTACACAGCTGAGCCGGGTCTCAGTATTACGGTGAATACCGTTACCGCTACACTTAATGCCGGGAGATTTACAGTTTCTCTCCCGGTTAGCTCAGGACCTTTAACACTGACGGCGGCGGCTGAGGATGGGGCAGGAAATGTTTCGCTTTCAGTAGGTGTTTCGGGCGTCGTGGATCTGGTGGCGCCTGCTGCTCCGGTCATCGATTCTCCTACTGGTGGATTTGTTACTGACTCGACGCTCACCGTGAGCGGCAGGTATTCATCGGAGACTCCGACTGATGTAACGGTTACCGTAAATGGATTCGCCGCGACGCGGAATTCTGCAGCAGGCACATGGACGGTGAGTTTAACGGGTCTTCCGAACGGTTCTCTTATCTTAACCGCCACGGCACAAGACGCGGCAGGTAACACACGATCATCTCAACCAGTTTCTGGCACGGTTCTAGAAGGATGGATCCTCAACCTTACCGAAGTACCTTATCGCTCTAATGATCCGATTCCATATTACAAAGGTGCGGCGGTAGCGGAGATGATATTGGATTACATGCGGCAGGGCACGGGCGCTTCCGATCTTTCACAGAGCGATATTTACAACCATATTCATCCCACGCCATCCACCGTTGAGATGAACGCGGCTGAAATGGATTTGGTGTTAGGGCATTTTGATCCTTACGATGTAATTGTACACAATAGCTATGACAGCTATGATTCACAAGCAGGCGGAAATCCGTACCAGGGCTACAACTTTAGCATCGACCAACATAGTTCCTCTGACATGCTCGGGTACATTAGAAATATTTGTCACTGGATGGCTTACATGGTGAGACAAGATGTTTGGTGGAACAACGGGGCCTTCGTATTACAACCGAACACGCCGGCAGCCCTTCCGTTTTACGGCGGTTACAATTGGGTAACTGTAAAAGGTTTTGCCGCGGACCAAAACCCCACACCGGATCCAACAAATCCCTTTGTTATGCCCAATTTCACCGTTTACGGATTCTGGTTTAAAGATCCGCAAATAAGCGGCATTGGCCAAGACACCTACAAGACCGCTGCTGAAAGTATAAGCGAATACTTTAAGCCGTTAACCACCGGTGATGCGTACAACGGAAAACTTATTCAAATTGCAGAGCCTGCTCCTGTAGTAAGTCAAGCACAGGTCACCATTGCTTCGCCTGTGTTGAAGCAGGCGAAACTTTCTCAAATATCCTCAGCTCTTGCGATGCGCGCGGACGGTAGTGCACAGGCAAATGCAAACATCGGCATTAAGTGTATCGATCTTGTCGATTCCTATGCGGCCAGCGACCCCAAGTTTCAAAAAGCCGTGGAGGGAACTTACTTGAACGAGAAATTGGATGTAACCCGCCTGGTGGATGCCAATGGCGCAGTAACCGGACAGAATTACAATTTGCTGTCTTTCGGTAAAGTAAACAAAAACGGAGAGTATCTGGTTTATGCGGTTGTCCGGCTTGGGACGCAGAACGCTGACTTTAAAGAAGTAAGCTGGATTGAGAATGGTCAGAAGTATTTGAAGGTAAATAGGAAAACAGCCATTCAGTCGGCATGGGAATATTTAGGGCAGAGTTATCCTTTGGAAAGTTTGACAGCTGATCTTGTCTGGTGGCCGAGTGCAAATTCCTTGACCCCTTTTCAACCTCTTTGGCGCATCACCTACGATGGGATAACCCTGCTTTATGTCACCCAAGAAAGCAAGTTCATCCGCAAGCCAGGAACCACCAAGTTTACTCCAGTCGCCATGGTCTGATCTGGTTAAACCGCAAGGACTTCCTTCATGCAAATATCATTGGGTCCGCTGGGAATGGATTTCAGAAGCTGGGCTTTGTAGCATACCCCGGCGGTGTGGCAAGTCTCAGGCAGCATATTGAGAAAACGGTCATAAAAGCCTTTCCCGCGTCCGAGCCGCCAACCCAAACGATCAAAAGCTACACCCGGAACGATGACTAAATCCAGATTTTCCGGCGCCAGAAAATCGCACCCTTCACGCGGCTCCAGAACGTTGTAAGCTCCCACCACTAAATCTTTTTCTAAATTTAAAACACGGCATGGCTTTAAATCATTTCCCTCGACTCTCGGAAGCGCTACCGTTTTGCCGGCTGCCCAAGCCAGATGAAAGCATAGATCCAGGGAAATCTCGCTGGAAAGCGCCATATACATCATGACCGTCCGGGCATGTCTAAAGGCAGGATGTCCGCTTAAACAATCATACATTTTTTTTGACGCTTTAAGCTTTTCTTCATTTGATAGAGTACGCAGTTTCAGAAGCATTTGCTGCCTGAGTTTCTGTTTAGCGGCGGCTAAAGACTCGCTCATGGTTCGACTTATAGTGTGAGATTAAACGACTCGCGGGGACGATTCATGGAAGGCGGAAACTCGGGAAAAGGCGCTGAGCTTTGTACGCTCTGGATAAACCGCTGCTGCAAAGCCTGATCACTTTGAATTTTCGGATTCGCGAAAGAAACCTCTTCAATCGCTCCGTCGCTACGCACGACGAGTATGACATTGATGGCACCTACCGTGGAAAGCTCTGCTTGACGCCTCACTGCCGATTTGACGCGCTCTTTGACAACTTGTTGGTAACCCTCAAGACTAGCGGTAGGAGGAGCCGGAAGAGAAAGCTCATCCTTCGGTACTAATTTTGGATTGGCATAAGGATCGTTGGGATCCTTATACATATCGGGTGGTGGGGAAAAATATCTTCTGCTTTCAACGCCGTCCAGTCTCCAATAGGGTTTAGGATTGAGGGCAAACGGATCCTGTGAATTAAATTGGCCTTTCTCGAACCGATATCCACCGACTTCATTCAAACTACGAATTCCGCCGGATTCATCAAAAAAACGAACCAAGTTGGGGTCGGTTTTTTCGGGAGCTATAATGGTCGGGGTAATGAAAATAACAAGTTCGCTTCGTGAAAAATCCCGGCCGCCGTTTCGAAATACAGCACCGACTATAGGTATGTCGCCCAAAAACGGGATTTTCCGGCGCGTGTCAGCTTGTTTATCCTGAATTAAGCCGCCTAAAATTACCGTCTCGCCGCTTTTAACCAAAACCGTGGTCTCAGCTTCCTGGGCCGTTACCACCGGAACGATCGTGCGGACAAACAAGGCTGCGGAAGTGGTGGCCGACTGGCCGGCGCCTTGCAGTTCCAGCGGCGCTCCGGCCGAACTCACCTCGGGCCTAATCTGCATTAATACATAACCGGTATCGGTAATTGTGGGGGTAACGGACATCGTTACGCCGACATCCACAAATTCCACATTATCTGCGGTGGTAGCCGTGTTTGTGGCTTGAACAACCGTCTGCGAAACAAAGGGTTGGCGCGTCGCGACTGCAATTTTTGCTTCTTGTTTATTAAGAACCGTTATGCGCGGATTCGAAAGAATATTTACTTTTGAAATTCCCTGCAGCACGGAAATGACGCCGTTAAAATCATCATTGGTGGTATTAATTGTCAAGGTACCAAAACCGGGATCTTTTGATGTGGTAAGCGAGCTAAGAGGACTGGTCACCGGTGAGTCCGTAGGAAGCGAAATACCTCCAAATGCGCGTGTATCAAATTCCGCAAATCTTTCTAATCGAGTTTTCTTAGCCTGCAAAACAAGATCCCAATCAATGCCGAATATAAAATCATCGTTCAGCGTAACCTCAATGATTTTAGCTTCGATGAGCACCTGCATCGGCTCCGAATCAAACGCATGCACAATCTCGGAGATCAGTTGAACCTTTTCAGGCAAATCGGTGACGGCAACCTTGTTGGTTCGTGTGTCGATTTTTAACGTGCCTGTTCCCGGCGTGATAATTTCAGAAATTTTTGATTCTATATCTTCGGCGTCGGCATAATGGAGCTGGAAAAAACGCGTTTCGTTGGGTTTATCCACAACATTGATGGTCTGCTCCATAGCAGCTACTGCGGCCGGCACATCCGTAGCAATAACCGAATTGCTACGTTCATCGACAATCACGGTTCCCAGCGGCGATTTTAACTGCGAAAGCGCCGTGCTTACATCAACCGCTTTAGCATAACGAAGGCTGAACGTCTTAGTAATACGCCTATCGTCAAACGGCTTGCCGTAGGTGGTTTCATAATCCTTAAGCGTCATAACCTTGACGATTCCCTCTTCTTCCACGTAGGCTAATTCGGAAGTTTCAAGCACGGTGAGTAAGGCAAGCCACACATCGACATCCTGGAGAAACATCGTTACCTGCCCGCGCACATTTTTTCCGGCAACCACGTTAAGCCCGCTTTTTTTAGATAGAATCTTGAGTACATCAAGCACATCAACTCCTTTTAATTCCAACGTTATTTTCTCCTCCGACGTCCCTTTCGGGCGGGCGCCGACACGCTGCGTAAATTCAGAAAGATTCCGAGTTGAAGAAAGATTTTGCTCGTTCGACGCTATTTCAGCCATTTCCGTAGATACGATATCGACCATCGACAAATCTTCTTCCCGTACCGAAGAGCCGGATCCCAATTCGGCGTCGATTTCCTTTTCTAGATACCGAATATCACGTTCGATTTCATCAACGCCGGAGCTTTCCTCAGAATACGAAAAGGGATTGGAAACAAGAAGGGCTATGAGAACGGAAAAGGAAATTATTCGTTTCCCGCGGAATTTAAATAATCCGAAGCTCATGAGTCTCATCCTTATAACGCAAAATAACTTTATCCGATTCAATCTTCTCAACCGTAAGCTCGCCTATCGCCGAGCCTTCATTTACAAAATAACTCTGGCGGCTTCGCTCATCTTTAATAATCGCTTCCTTTTGATCGAGCTCCACAATGCCGGTCAATTCATAACCTTTGGCCAGATCGGCGATTCCTACTATTTTAACAGGAGCTTGAGGCTTTTCTTCCGGTGGTTCAAAAAGTTGTTTTGTAGAAATGACGGAAAGATATTCGGTCAATGCCGGAACATCGGACGGTGAAACAACGACACCGGACTCTGAGGAAACCGAAAGTTCTTCGCCGTTTTTACCTATGAAAATTCCAAGAAAAAATTGCCCAACCAAGGCCAAAAAAACCAGAAGTACGACAGATACAGAAATCACTGTTAGAAGTCGCGGATTGATCCGTTGAGTTAGTAAATCCAAGCCGCTACCCATTTAGCCGTTCCTAGTTACAATGGTTAATAACATTATCGGCAAGATTTAGTATAAGTTAAATGTTAGATATGCATACGATAAGATTAAAAGCGAAGAAAAACAAGGCAATAAAAAACCCCGATGCTTAAAGCATCGGGGTTTTTTAAAAAAGCAAGCTTAGATCGATCAACCAAAATTAAGCGTTACCGAAGTCATCAATTCCTGAGCGGCATCGTTGGATTGCACAATGCCTGCCGCATCTCCGGCAGTAACAGGACCGGACTGATCAAAGTAATCCCCTGGTATAAAAAGCGCGTACAAAACATCGAACGTCAGATCTTCTGTATAGGCCCATGACAATTGGAAGTCAACTTCTTCACCAATATGCTTGTCGCGGCCACCCTGGTTATCGCCAGCCAGAGCGGTTACACCGTTAATTGGAACATGGTGGAACCAGTAACTAAGGAATCGGCTAAAAAACTTAATATCCGGATTGTTGAAAGGGTTAAATGCAAGATCGAGTATGAACTGATGCTGATTGGTAGAACCCGGAGAAACGCCAACGGCGGGAAGGTAAAAAGTACCTTGAAATTCTCGAATGGCGCTGTGGAATTTTCCGCGATGGAGGGGCCGATAATTCGCGGAATTCCCTTCCTCGTTTGCATCTTCACCCGAGTAAAAAACATGTTCGATACCCAGTGTTGTAGGCCATGGAACTTGAGTAACGTCGTATTCTCCACGAAGATCTGTCGCAAATGCTCGGATAGCTTGTTTCGTGTTTCCATTAAACGTGAAATCAGATGCTGCTACACCAAGCGCTGAGCCAAATCCACCTTCAATTCCAAATTGGCTCACCGCTTCTCCATTCATCCGCAATCCCTTAATCGGACTTATACTACCACGGAATCCAACATCATATATTTGAGCAGCCGTAGATAATGTCGTCCCTGCGCCGTCTACGAGCGATGAATTTGTAGCAGCTACAAAATAGGTTTCTGCTTCCGCATCATACTTGCCAAATTTTCGTCCGACGTTTATGGCAAGCAGATCTTCGTCATCAGAACCAAGTACATTGTCTTCAGATATCTTGGCGTAAAATAAATCGACCGCCCAAGGATCAAGGTCCAAAGTCAGAAGTGAGGAATCGAAACCATGACTGTACGTAAATTCATCCGCCGTAATGGAATTTTGAAGATCGGGCTGACCAACTTGGTCTTTGCCAATTACAAAACCTTGACCCATTTGATAATCCTGACGGCCCACTTCAAGAGTCGCTGGGGAGTACAAGAATTCTTTTATTTCGATAGATGCTTTATTGAGTGTGACATCAAATGCATCGTTAGCCGTGGAAGGCCCTGTGGTAAGAGCTGTGCGACCACTAACGGCATTCCCGCCGCCATCCGTCGCCAAAGCCGAACCCTGAGTGCCTACGTTGGGTCCATCCATATCTCTTTGGTTGAGCAATTCGATATGACCGGAAACATTTTCGGTTAGCTCCGCATCAACACGCAACCGAACTTGTTCCATGAAAAAGTTGTACGTGTCATCCGAACGTTGATCTCCACTGCCGTTGATGGCACCAAAGCGGCCCCCATTGTAAGTATCGGACTTATTATCGTTATCTAAATCGAAAGCGCTGCGGTAGATATTTCTTACAGTGACATCACCGCCGACTTTAACATTTTGCACAGCGGCAAAGGCAGGAAGGGTTACAGCTAAGGCAAGAATGGATACAAAAAGAAAAAATGAAATCCTTCTCATTATTTCTCCCCCGTTTTGTTGTCAAACTAAGTTAACAAGCACTACAAACATATTAACGTAAAATATGGCACAACATCCTGTAATCAGATTGACGGCATTCTAAGAAACTTCTTTAACGCTGTCAACACGAAAAAGAAAATTTGAATTTTTTAGAAAGTCGTAAAGGCTTGGAATGTCAGAATTTGTTTAGTTCCGATAAGATTTTGTTGAGGAAACCCGAATAGGGAAAATTTAGATCAGTTATATAAAGGATAGCCGTTCTTTTTGCATGTCCTGCAAATGATATCTAACCCTTGAGTGGGTTTTCCCGAAATTTCACGGCGAGCTTCGAGATACTTTTCATTATTCCATATCTTTTCAAACGGCTCTTTAAGCATATTCCCGTAAGCATATTTTTGTGTGTCATAAACGCTGCCGCACGGCACGACATTTCCATCCCAGTTAATAGTAACGGTATACCAGGGCTTTGGGCACATCGTTTCCCGTTCGGCTAACTGCTCTGTCGTATATTTATTGTATTCGCTGCCTTCGGGGATCCATTCGGCATCTTCTTGCATGCGTTCTTCGAGGGGTTTGAAAATCTCCTGAGCGCAATCGGTACGCATGCCGGCAACATTCACGTCTACGCCAAGCGCCTTCGCCCTTTCTTGAACCAGTTCGATCTCGTGCATATTGTGTTTAAAGACGAGAAAATTCCAAACAATCTGCGGTTGCGTTTTTTCATGCTTAACTTTGGCCTGAACGAGTTTTTTAATATTCTCAACGACGGTTTCTATATTTCCGCCCACGCGATATTTTTCATACGCTTCCTGGGAAACACCGTCCGCCGAAACGATCATTTTATCCAATCCGGCCAGAATGAGGCCTTCGGCCATATCGTCCGGAAGAATATTCAAATTGCTGGAGATAATCACTTTTAGATTGGGGTACTTTTCCTTAGCGTACTTAACCATGCGTACTATATCTTTGTTTAAAAGCGGCTCGCCCCAATTAAAGAGATCCAGATGATGGGCGTAAGACCCCAATTGATCCAGAATTTTGACGTAGTTCTCAAAAGAAAGCATTCCTTTTTTGACTTTTTCCTTCTCATTGCCGGTAGGACAGAGGGGGCAATCGAGATTGCAAATATTGCCGGTTTCGATAGCGATCTTGGTAGGAAAATAATTCAAATGGGCAGCCCAGTGTTTGCGCTGCCAGCGTTTAAAAATAAGCTTTTTGACTTGATATAAAAGGGCGGTCATGGCAGATAGAGTATCACGCCGATGGACGTCGGCAAAATGGATTTTAATATAGATCGAAGTGCTAGAGGCAGAAATAACTTACAAAATCAAGCAGCGCGGTCAACCGCCAAACGGCTTGCAATCATCCGATCCAGCTCGCGCAAATATCGACCAAAACGTGCCGGCTGAATTTCCTGGATACTCACTTGTTGATTTATCCGTTGATTCATCGGGCCAAAACCCTCTGAGCCCTTTTCATCCATCAACAGGTGAGTTACCCACGGAGTTGCAATCGCATCTAGCGGCTGTACCGCGCCAAACGCTCCCCCTTGGAAGGAAACGATACAAAGACAAACACTAAAGAGAAGCGCAATGAATGCTAAAAAAAGGCGGGATTTTTTCTTTGGAGGCGTTATGGATTTAACAGACATCGCGAACTCCTCAAAATTACAAGTTCATTTTACGCTCACGGCCGATAAAGAAATACTTTTATTAAGTTAGATTGGCCAAACAGCTGCAAACGTTTTCGGTAAACGATTGCAGAGAAATCTATAGGGATTATCGACTGGATAAAGTTGGGGATTTAGAAAATATTGGGAAAAGGAATTAGGCTGACTTTTCAGCGAGAGACAGAGCTTGGTTTACGCGAAGAATATTGGAGGGGAGCCGGACAGCGAATTGGCCCATGGAATGTTCGTAGCGTTGAGCGGCATGACTGGAATTAAAGGGTATATTGAGTTTGCTTCGAACATCTCGTTCGACAAAATCCCGTAACTGCACAAGCTCTTTAGCACTTAAATAATCGGTATAGACGTATGCTTGATATCCTCCGTTCGGATCGCCTTTGTAATAATCGGCAACTACATTGTAGTCAACTTCGATACTGTAAAGCCGATCGCCTGTTTTTTCATACGTGTACACCCAAATACCATCCTTCTCCGGATGCCGCACGGCATAATCATAATAAGGCGTGCCCGGGTAGGTCGTAATGATAGTAACATCGAAATCATCCGGCTTTACTTGCGTCAACCAATCGTGCGTTTCCATAATGGTTTTTTCCGATTCTCCGGGATGGCCAATGGACATAAGCGCCTTTACCTTAAGCCCGTATTTCTTGGCCGTTTCAACGCACCGGGTATTTTCTTCGCGCGTAGCTTTTTTATTGATATTTTCGAGAATTCTGGGCGAGCCGGATTCAAAACCCGTCAGAAGCCAGCGGAATCCCGCGCGGTACATGACTTCGGCTTGCTGTTCGGTAAACAATTCGGATTTAACAAATCCCCTTAATCTAAATTCAGCGCCTAATTTTTTCTGAAGTTGCGCGAGGCCCTCCATCAACTCTACCATCTTAGGATTTACATTTAATTCGTCATCATAAAACATATATCCGGTGTAACCATAAGTACGATAAATAAATTCCACTTCTTTCAGTATGTTTTCGGAAGACCGCATTCGAATGTTTCTTAAATACGGCGCTTCCCTGCCGCCGCAAAAGCCGCAGGAAAACGGGCAACCCAACTGCGCAATTAAACTGGTAGCCGGAAAACCGTCAATCGTATAACGATAACTTTTTACATCGACAAGATGCCGAGCCGGAAACGGAAGAGTTTCGTAGCGAGCATTTGTGAGAAAAAGAGAAGATTTCCGATCATTCGCATCGACTACCTTAGGGGCATCCTGGCCAAGCGCCAAATGAACGGCGTCTTCTCCGTCACCGATAATAAGTGAATCAAAAAGATGTTCGAGTTCCTTAAATGCTTTTGTGGCGCGGCCACAGTCGCCTTTTTTTTCTTCTTTACGATAAGCCGTATGAACCAACGTTACATGAGGACCGCCCAAGATTAATTTGGCATCGGGGCGTTTGACGCGAATGGCATCCGCAATTCTTTTGGCTTGGGGCATCTGGGGAGTGGTCGAAGTGATTCCAAAATAGTCGGCATCGCTTGCTTCCAGATGATCTTTAAGCGCCTCTTCATAATTATCAATGCCGGAAAAATCGACCACCTCAAGCGGATAACCGGCCTGTTCCAAAACAGCCGCTATCTTGAGTATGCCGAGATTAATGAATACACGCTCATCCAAGAGAAATATGGACGGCGGCGTAATAAGACATACGGTAGGAAATTTACTTGTCATAGGCCTGATTAGTCTAATGGAAGGAGAGATGGAATTAAAGGCTTTCTATCAAAACCGGTACCCGCAACTTGTTCTGGGCTATACGCTTTAAGCCGTCTTTGGTATTCGTCCTCTGAAAGCCTTCTATAAATCATTGTGGGATAAAGACCTTCGGTGACTGTGCGAAATTTATGGTACCCCAAATCGTCCGGACGGTTTTCCCATACAATATCAAAAGTGTTTAAGGTAATACGTTCGTATCTCCGCCCTATCTCATTTAAGTAAGCTTCGGATTCGGGAAGTCTTTGTGGATCTCCTTTAAGCAACTCCTGCCTTACCCAATAGTCCCTCGGCGCAATCCAATCCGGAAAATTTAAATCGGAGAAAAACCGGGCGTTCAAAACTTTTTGCTCCGGCAAATAAAATTGTATGGATTCGGGCTCTCCAGCTAAAGGAACTTTAATTTCATCCCCCGGCTTTGCATGCTTCCGAAGATAATCCACGATACTGGAAACCGGCCCTTCGTAGGTATGCGTGATTTCATAAAGAAAATCAAAGAAATAAAACCGTGTCTCTTTTACAGCTTCACGAATATTTTCTTGAACATTAAACGAATGAAAAAGGAATTGCGCACTATCCTGAAAAATATTCGTAAAGCTAAGAACAATAAAGAGCGCGGTTGCTATCCAAGCGCGCGTGCGCTCTTTCAGCCCGACCAAAACCCAAGCCTGAAGCATAAAATAAAATGGAAAGACATGAATGTAGTACCGGATCATCCTGTGGCGCAGCAAAATAAAAAACAATTCGTTGATTACGAAAAGGGGTAAAAAAATCTGCAGCCAAAGCGGCCAAGTCCGTAGCGACAACAGATTTCCTTCCCGCCACAATCTCTTTAAGTTGTGTTTCTTAAGAAAAAAGATAAGCGGGATATTGATCACAAGAGGAAAAATATGTTGATTTAACGAACGGATAGAAAACTCAAAATTTTTTCTTAATTCAATCAAGCTCACATGAGCAACATGCTGCAGGGGGACTGAAAAAACATACCAAGGGAGCGTGAGTGCCGCTAACAGCATAATTCGCCATAAACACGGCCATTGCCACCGTTCCCACTTTTTATATCTCCTAAAATACAATAAATCAAAAAGCAGCCACGCGACCACAGGAATGATCATGCCGTGGTTTGTGTGAAAAAAGAAAAGAAGCGATAGGGTCAATCCGTTTGCTAACGAAGACGAAAATCGATGAATGAGTTTCAAATAAAGATAAACGATCAAAAGAACAAAAAAGACCAGCATGGCATAATAACGGCATTGCCTGAGCAAAAGAAGCAGCTGAACCGAGCAAATAGCAGCGGCGACGGACAAATAGGCAATAGTCTTGTTCGAAAATAACCGCAGTGCTATTTTGTAAATTAAGATAAAGGCTCCGCATCCGAACAAGGCAAATGGGAAACGCGCTGCAAATGTAGTCTGGCCAAAAATAGAAAAAGATAACGCGGTCACATAAAAGGACAGCCAAGGATGAAATATCCACGCATGACCCGGGCCGTATCCGCCGTAATGGTCATATAAAACAACGGGATTGATTAAATACGTTTCATAAAGACCGCGAGGATAGCCGTATTTCAACACGCTTCGCGCGAGCATGGCGGTTTCGGCTTCGTCCTGCCAAAGCGCCTGATTATCCAAATTCCAAAGGCATAGAAAAAATCCGGCGGCTAGAAGAAAAAAAGCGATACGGTGCTCTCTTAATATTCCGCTTATCTTATTTAACATTCTGCCAAACAGCCGAACGGGAGGCCGAATATGCTATGTGCGAAAACGGCGCAAATTGATCACATGGAAAACTTTGTACATTAAGCGCTAGGTCGCTTTCAAGAAGCTTTAACATTTCTTCTTTGGTTCGATAAAAGATCCTATCACCGAGATAAAGCAAATGGTCCGCCCACCAAGCCACCCAATATTTCCACAACGGTTTCTCGGCTACCTCGATAATTATCAATGAACCTTCGGGCTTAAGCACGCGCAGGGCTGTTTTAAGCAATCTTTCCTGATCTTCATAACTACGCAGATGGTGGAGAACATGATAAAAAATGACGGCGTCTGCCGAGGAATCTCCAAACGTTTCCAGAAAAACATCCTTGAATTGAACGTTTTCGATACCTTTGTCACATTGTCTAAGTTTTCTTTTGCTGATTTCTAAACCAATCACCTTCCGTTGAGCTGATTTCAAACCGATATAATTTGAAAAAAACCCATAGCCGCAGCCGACATCAACGATGAAGCCTGATCCCGGTACCAACGGTTCGATTTCTTGATACGCGGCATGAATGCTTCTGAGCCAGGCGAATGCCAGAAGAAATTTATTTTGCTGGTACTTGGCTAAGGTTTCTTTGAGGACGGGATCGATCGGCATATTTCCTTTGAAAGGCTTGGCGGCCGCTAAAAGCAAACCGGAAAGCTTCTAAGATAGCATAGCCCATGATCCGGTAATTTAGGGACGATTGCCCAAAGGGGCGGCCTTTATGATTGGATGGGATTTCTGCGATCCTGTAACCCAGATCATGCGCTTTGACGATAATTTCCGGAAGAACAAAAAGCGATTTTGATTCAAGCTCAATCCGGCTAAAAAGTTCGGTCGGCCAAGCTTGAATCCAGTTGTAATCGTTGACACGGATTTTGAAGAGGAAATTTAAAAGAAAAATATAAATGACCGAGATTAGCAAGCGCCATAGCGCATAATCGTTTCTTTGCCATCGGACTCCCAATACGAGATCGGCGCCGCTTTCTAATTTTTCCATAAATTGCGGCAATTCCAAACAATCAAATTCCTCATCCCCGGCCACATAAATAGAATACTTTCCTTGGGCTGCGCGAAGACCGTCTTTAAGCGATTGGCAATATCCTTTATTAATTTCATGATAAATCGCCCTGGAATAGGGGTGTTCTTTTACTTTCTGCTCGACAACGCGGCGGGTGCCGTCTTTGCTACCGTCTTCTATAACGATTACTTCCCACGCCCATCGATTTTTTTCAAGAACGCGATACACAGAATCCAGAACGTTGCCGATACTTTTTTCTTCATTGTACGTAGGAATGACGATGGAGATAAATGGCGAGGACATATTATGCGAAACTTTCAGCCATATTCGGCTGATTCATGGGCCGGTAGGTAATATTTTCTGATTTCTTTTGCAATACGGCTACCATCGACAATCCGAAAGGAAGCGGAATTCGATTTGTTATGGCAAAAACATCGCATTTCATAAGGAATGTAAGAAAGTCGTTTAACATTTTTGGCAACGGGACTAATTCAGAGGCTTCGCTCTTCGGCGTCAGACACTTTCTTATTAATTTCAACGCTCCCCCCGGAAGCGCAACCGCGCTTAGCCACCAATTTATCAATTTTACATCAAAGGCATGGCCGATTAACTGAACGAAACCTTTTTTAGAATAACGCCGGTAATGCAAAGCGTAGCGATCCATCGGCCCATATATCCAAGCGTGCATAGGAATAAGAACAAATAGTAAACCGGCGGGTTTTAAAACGCGAATCATTTCTGCCATGGCCGCGCCGTCATGCTCAATATGCTCTAAAACGTCAATAGCCAAAATGGCATCGAATGTCTCGCCTTGAAAAGCAAGTTTTTCCGCATTCATCAAATAAAATCGTGAAGCGTATTTTTCCGGCCAATGTTTGGCAATTTCCTGATTCACATCTATGGAAAATATATCGCCGAATTGCGAATAAAGATCCAACTCTTCGCCCATTCCGCTTCCAATATTCAGAATTTTTCTTTTTGGCGTCGATTCTCTTTGGTCTTTCAAAAATGAATTCAATAATTTTTCGAATAGAATCCGGATACCTTTAAAGTACCAATACTCCGAATCTATTCGTCCTAATGAGAGATAATCTTGATAGTCCATAACTCTTATTACTTAACCGCTTCGATAGATAAATTTGCCATCAAATGAAAATGAAGGCCATTGTGGCCGGAAGCAGTGTCTCGATATCCAGGCTGAGTTTCAAGATTTCTCAAATGTTCGTGCTCTGACTGACCGGCTTGTACGCGCATCACACGCCGAAAGCCTGTTTCGTGAAGTTCCTTTTCCAGGCAATCAAAAGAAGAAATGAATCGGTGACCAAACCCATAAAAAATGCCGTTCAAAGCCGAAACAGCGTGATCCGGATAACCACGCGCGTCTTCAAACGTATCCAGGAAGTAGCGAAGAAAACCTTTTTGATCAGGGTCCAGGTTATTCCGGTTCAAATAGAGATTGATATAAAAATCCACATCGGGGGTCGCCAAGCGCAACACGCCGCCTTCTTTCAAAGCTCGGAAGCATTCGAATAAAACATTCTTTCCTTCTTTGAAACTAAAATGCTCATGCACATGTTCGGAAAAAATATATTGAAAACTTTGATCCTGACAAGGAAATTTTTTACTCAAATCTTGATAAATAACTTTTCTTTTCGGATCAGCAAAAAGATCCGTATTGAGCCAGCCCTTAAAGGTCCTGACACCGCACCCAATATGAAGCCTCGGCAATTTTTCGTTAGCTAAATAAGCGGAAAAATGCCTCGTATTCATCAATCGTGCATATCGTTTTCTAAAAAACTTGCTTATTTTCTTAATGGGTTTCACGGTGAGCCCTGTCCTATTGTATTAAAATAAAGCAAGTGATATAGTGCCGCCCATGGCGAAGCAGAAAAGCATTAGCAAACGCATACAAAAAAAAGAAATCGTTCTTTTTTTACTGGCCGTACTGGTTGGAACGGTGCTTTCCGAATGCGCGCTCCAGATTCTACACAAAGTTCATCCTTCCTTCATCATAAAAAAAAGGATAGGCGGAAATCATCCGGCCGATTTGGTTCACCATTCCGATGTTATTGATTACGAACTAACACCAAATTTTAAAGGGCGAGATATTAACCCTAACGGCGACTTTGACGTACAAGTAATAATAAACACCGACGGCATACGAGATTTTGAAGAAGAGCTGAATCCCGAGCAATTTAAAATCATGATTATTGGCGATTCCATCATGTATGGCGAGGGCGTGAAGCTGGAGGAAAATTTTCCGGCCATTCTTGAAAAACGCCTTCAAGAAACCGTGAATGCGTCGGCTCGGGTCATTAAAGCCGGCGTTCCCGGATATAGCGAAAGGCAAGCGCTCGATCTTCTGGAATCAAAATTTGAACTTTTCAAGCCGCAGGTCGTTATTCTCGGAGTAACTCCGACGGAAAGCTGGCGGAATGTTACAGGGTACCGGAACGAACAGGGGTTCATAGTGGATTCCCGCCTGAAGAAACAATATTTTCGATTTGGGAACGAACTTTTCGCGAGCAACATTCAGAGCCGGCCGCTCGCTTATTTAGAAGCTTGGTCCGAAGCGCATTTTCTTCTGCCGACATTTCTACGTCAACGCATGAAATTTATAACGGAGAAACTATCCCATAGACGGAAAGTCGAATCTGCTCAGATAGAAGAAACAGAAATCAACTCCCTAGAACTTTTGCCTACGATAGGACAACTCGATCGATTTTTACTACTCTCCGATAAACTCAATTTTACCCCGGTACTTTTCATAAAAGGTTACCGTCTTCAAGCCGGACGGATCATTTCCGATTACGCTAAAGAAAGAGGCGCCGCCGCTCTTGATCTGGCGCCGTTATTTAAGGTCGGAGAAGGAAAAGTGCTCTATACCTTTCCTCATGACGGGCACTGGAATAGTTCAACGCATAAAATGGTAAGTGAGATTCTCTACAATTTCCTCGTAACCTCTGTCATTCCCGCCTACGCGGGGGTGACAGTAGAAAAAATTAAAGCCGCATAATCTCGAGCATTTCTTTTACGCGGTCCACATAGCGGTGCTTAGAAACGGTAAATTCATGCCCGGTTTTTGCAATTTTCTCCCGTTCCTCATCGTGCTTTAAATAATAGTCAATCGAATCGAACATCTGCCCAGGTGAGGTAAATTCTACGTAATGAACGCCGCTTTTATAGCCAAGGCGCTCGGTTGATTCATCCGCCATGCGATGCATGAGAAGCATGGCGCCGCAACTTAAAACCTCGTAACTTCGCATTTGAAAACATTCGTGACGGACAGCAAGATTGAATCCAATTTTAGCTTGGCTATAAATTTCACTCATTTGCGTGTGAGGCGCCTGACCAATAAAACTTTGGGGATATCGTTCTCGCAATTCCTGAATGTAAAATTTCCTGGGTATGCCCCCTTCTGTTCCCACAAAACCAATACCCCATTTTTTGGGAAGTCGAAGATTTTTATGAATTTCCGGATCGCAACCCGCGCTCATCCAATAGGCGTTTATTCTTCCGCGGCGAAATTCATCCGCTCCGATCGTGCTCGGAGTGAAAACAAAATCATACCGCGGCGCCATTTTCCGCAAATTTTTCATCGAACCTTTCATATGCACATCGTTGGCCCATAGGGCGCGCGGCCGCAAAGAATCGGGTATATCTCGATCGTACCAATCATCATCGATACGAAAATACAGATCGTATCCCGGCGGAATCTTGTCCGCATCGCGTGTCCAAAAATGATCGCACGGTATCTCGAGCATTTGAAATGCCCTTAAAAAATAAATTCCCGTCGTATCTGCCCTGCTTTTATTGAAAATTACCGCTATCTTCATTTAATTAAATCCTCAATCGCAGAACACGTATTCCGGATATTCCGGTTCATTTTTTCCACGGGCAACCTGTTTCCTTCTTCGACTAATTGCATAAGTTTTAAACCTGCGACAGCGCAATAAGGAGCAAGTAACCGCTCGGTTCGCGGATTCGTCCAAAAACATACCTTGGCTTTTTTGGCAAAACGGAAAAATATTACAAAAGAAAGAAGCTGCACGCGATACATCCAACGCGGGATAAAATAATTATGAATCAGCTTATACCGGGAAATAAAATTTCTGACTTCCCTGCCAGGATCTCCTTTGATAAGCACAAAAGTATCTATATTTCGCCGCGCAAGCTCAAGCGAAAGCTCCCGGATATCGCGCCATCCGGCTTCGCATAGAACGACAACGGATGATTTGGCTTTAATTACATCTTTGACTCGGCTCAAGCATCACCGTAAAATTCGTCATTCCCGCCGCGCCGACCGCGCGGCACCGCAGCACCGAGCGCCCGACCGGCGCTCGGCCAAGCGGCGCAGAAGCGGGAATTGGATTATCTTATTTTTCGCGGAGAATCAAAGGAGAGTTCATATAAGTGACGCGCATTACTCGATAGGCGGGCCGCTTGCATCGTTTGTGCGAATAATACTGTTTTCATTGACAAAGAAAATATTATTGCCGGTGACGCCCGGCGAACTTGGATTTGCATATAAGGTATATTGTTGGCTGCCTACCAGAGTATACGTAAAATAATAACCATTCCTTCCCGGAGCGCTGGTGGCGCTGAGTAAATTGCTATCTACATAGGGCGGCGCCTGATTAATTAAATCGGTGAATGAGGCCGGATAGGTCGAGGAAGATTGAATCATGCGGTAAGATTCAATGGCGTCCCGAAGAAGGCGTATATTATTTTTGGCTACGTTTTCGTTGGCATTCAAACGCACGCGTAAAATAAACGGAATGCTTATAGAGGCCAAGATCCCGATAATGGCTACCACGATCATGATTTCTACTAATGTAAAACCTCGCTTGTTTTTCATATACCGTCTTTCCAAAAACATCCAAATTCTATAGTTCTTTGAGCAACAGTCATGCCAGGATGATTCATGCTATCTTCGGTTTGATCCTAACTTATTATAATAAAAAGGGTTGAGGAAAAAAGACTTACTTTTTTACCTATTTGCAAAACCGCTTCTTTGTCAAAAAATTTTGCTGCGCCGACCGCGCAGCACTGCAGGTCGAAGCGCCGGCCCGACCGGCGCTCAGCCAAGTCGTGCACTTACGCCATTCTGACAACACTCTGAAATCTACGGCTTCTTTGGAGCCTGCCTTTACTTCTTTCATATTAGACAGGCTGGTCAGGATTTCTTGAGGATGTTTAAGGCTGAGCCGGCTTTAAACCATTCGATTTGTTCTTGGGTAAGTGAATGGAGTAAATCAACATTTTCGGTTGCTCCATCTTTGTGATGGATGACCAATTGAACGACGGACTCGGGCTTAAGCTTGGTCAGACCTCGAATGCTTATGCGGTCGTCTTCTTTTATCTTTTCATAGTCTTCTGGATTTTTAAACGTGAGCGGAAGAATGCCTTGTTTTTTCAAATTTGTTTCATGGATTCTTGCGAAACTTCGCACAACGATAGCTTTGGCGCCTAAAAATCGCGGGCTCATAGCCGCATGCTCACGGCTGCTGCCTTCGCCGTAGTTAGCATCGCCCACCGCTACCCAGCCCTTACCTTCCGATTTATAGTGGCGAGCTACTTGAGGTATGGGTTTTATTTTTTCGTCGAGAAGATCTTTTGCCTCCCCTGCTTTACCGGTAAATACATTGACCGCGCCGAGAAACATATTGTCGCTAATGCGGTCTAAATGCCCGCGGTAACGAAGCCAAGGGCCGGCCGGTGAAATATGATCCGTAGTGCATTTTCCTTTTACTTTAACCAGCAAAAGCAAACCTTCAAAATCTTTGCCGCCCCAAGGCAGGAACGGTTCGAGCTTTTGGAGCCGATCGCTTTTAGGATCTATAACGACTTGAATCTTCTCGCCTTCGGGACTCGGCGGAACGAATCCTTCTTCTCCCGAAGCAAAGCCGTGTTGAGGCAATTCAGGAGCTTGGGGCGGATCCAACTTAACTTTTTTTCCGTCCGGAGCGGTCAGCATTTCTTTTAACGGATTAAACGATAAGCTCCCGGAAAGCGCCATGGCCGTAACGAGCTCCGGGCTCCCGATAAAAGCAAATGTTTCGGCATTGCCGTCGTTGCGTCTTGCGAAATTGCGGTTAAAAGACGTTATGATCGAATTTTTCTGACCGGGTTTAATATCATCGCGCTTCCATTGCCCGATGCAGGGGCCGCATGCGTTGGCGAGCACCACGCCGCCGATATCAACGAGGTCTTTCAATTGGCCATCGCGTTGTATCGTCTGGTAAATCTTATCCGAACCGGGTGTAATCATAAAAGTAGAACGAACTTTTAAACCCGCCTTCTTCGCTTGACGCGCGACGTGCGCAGAGCGCCCGATGTCTTCGTAGGAGGAATTCGTGCAGCTGCCGATCAAAGCAACCTTAAGCGAATCATCGTATCCTTTTTCCTTTACATCTCTCGCCAATTCCGAAATCGGCCGTGCCAGATCCGGCGTATGCGGGCCAACCACATAAGGCTCCAGCTTCGAGAGATCGATTTCGATGACTTCGTCGTAGAATTTTCCCGGTTCCCGCTCGACCTCAGGATCCGGAACCAGCAGTTCTTTATATTGCTCAGCCAGATCTGCAATTTCTTTACGCTTTGTTACCCGGAGATATGCCGCCATACGCTCATCGAAGGGAAATACGGATGTAGTCGCTCCCAATTCCGCGCCCATATTGGTAATGGTGCCCTTGCCGGTTGCGCTTATCGAACGTGTGCCCGGGCCAAAATACTCGAGCACTTTATCCGTACCGCCTTCGGTAGTAAGTATGCCGCAAATTTTTAAGATCACATCTTTCGGAGCGGTCCAGCCGGAAAGTTCGCCGGTCAAATGAACACCTATGAGTTTCGGGCATTTCACTTCCCACGGCATTCCGGCAATGACATCTACCGCATCGGCGCCGCCGACTCCGATAGCCAGCATACCCAACCCGCCGGCATTGGGCGTATGAGAATCCGTGCCGATCATAAGCCCGCCCGGAAAGGCATAATTTTCCAAAACGACTTGATGAATGATCCCCGAGCCCGGTTTCCAGAAACCGATCCCGTATTTCAAGGAAGCCGACATGAGAAAATCGTATACTTCCTTATTCGTAATAAGCGCCGTTTTCAAATCTGTGTCCGAGCCGACGCGCGCCTGAATGAGATGATCGCAGTGAATGGTAGTGGGCACCGCCACTTGCTTGCGGCCGGAGCTCATGAATTGAAGAATAGCCATCTGAGCGGTGGCATCCTGCATGGCCACACGGTCGGGGTAAAGCTCAAGATAGCTCACCCAACGCTCAAACGATTGCTTTTTTAAATCGAGCGTATGTGCCATGAATATTTTTTCGGTGAGTGTGAGCGGACGGCCTAGTTTTTTTCTGCCGGCAGCGATTCTTTCCTGCGCTAACCGGTACGCTTTTTTAACATCGACTTCTAATTTCATGTTGAGGACGTAGGTGTGGGCGTTGGGGAAGGTTTTTCGACTGTTTCTTGCATAAGCCAGTTTTCGTCCGGAAGTTCGCTTTCGCTTTCATCTTCTCCGTAAATCAAACCTTCGTCCACATCTTCATCTAAATACGTATTGTCCTCGGAAAGCTCGCTGTAAAAGAGAGGATTCCAACTCCCGAAATGGCGATTCGAGAAATGTTGGTTGAATTTTTCTTCCATGGCCGGCGTTACCTCTTTCCCGTCCCAACCGGGAAAGAGCGAGCGAATCTCGGCCTCAAGATCCGCGGTTGCCGTCTCATGGGCGGGCGGCGCATTTTCTTTCTCATATTCAAGGTAATCTAAAAGATAATCGCCAAGCGGCGCGTCACCGTGGTTTTCCGCCGTTGGATATTCGCCCTGTGCATCAAAAAATTCTTCGGCCTTCATTCTTTTTTGGTCATCCTTTTCTATTCGCCTAATGGCAAGGCCCCATAAAGGATATTTTTGAATGAACCGGTCTTTTATTTCCTTCGAAGGCTCTTCATAAAAATCTTCATCGGGAAACATTTCGTTAAAATCCTGGAGCATTTCAACCGGAGGCCCGCCCGGAATGTCAAAATGCATTTCTTCCGGTTCGTTAGCATCAGAAATATTCTCTTCGGTTGCCATTTTCGCACTTTGGTTACCCGACACTTCATCGGCCGGCTGACCTATTCCCGTCTGCGCGGAGAACGCCAGCATAAAAATGAATAAGATAAGAGGCCAAAAACTCCGTTTCATACAAAAAATCTCCAAGAAAGTGATTTTTTTAGAAAAACCAGAACGTAACTATTAATGTAGCGTAACTCATCTTATTACGCAACGTGTCGTTTTTCTAACAGGCACAAGAACCAACACCATTAAGCAACACGCAGTGCACCATAACTATAATAAAGACTTCGTATTGTGTAAAGGTGCACAACCGTTCTTATCGTTCTAATTTCAGCAAAAAACAAAATTTACATGCTGCAAAAGTCGGCCGTTTCATTCTTTTTTTTCACAACTTGAAAAAGAGTTCGAATTGCTATTTGATCGGCGAAGCTGACTTTTTTCGAAAAAATTGAAATTTTTTTCAAAATTCATTGATTTTTTGTTGCACACAAGGATGAATTTGTTAGAATACGACATTATAAGAATGCGCAGCTTACACTTACTCTCACAATTTGATTCTCACCCCAGCGCTCTCGTTGGCAAGATCGCCGATGAAATTTAACGGAAAGCTCCTCATCATCGGATGCGGCGGCGTCTCTCAATGCCTCATTCCGCTCATCCTTAAACACATCGATATGCCGTCCGAGAAAATTACCGTTATGGATTTTCTCGATATGCGGCATAAAGTCAAAGATGCTTTGAATCGCAGCGTAAAGTACGTCCAGTTTAAAATTACCCAGGAAAATTATGAGATTACGCTGACGAAATATGTCGGACCCGGCGATATGATCATCGACTTAGCATGGGATATCGATACGTGTGCGGTACTGCAGTGGTGCCATGATAACGATGTCCTTTATATTAACACTTCTATTGAGCTTTGGAACCCGTACCGCGGCGCACAAGGAAAACATCCTGCCGAATTAACACTCTACGCTCGTCATATGCGCATGAGAAAAATGATCGACCGCTGGGGAAATAAACCCGGCACAACGGCGGTTATCGATCACGGCGCAAATCCGGGCCTTGTTTCCCATCTTACGAAACAAGCGCTACTCGATATTGCGGAAAAAATATTGACGGAAAAACCAAAAGATCCGCGCCGCGGGAAACTCGAAAAAGCTTTGGCGAACTGGGATTTCGCTCAGCTTGCCATGCTCGAAGGCGTGAAAGTAATTCACATAAGTGAGCGGGATACGCAAATCACAAATGTCCCGAAAGAAGTAAATGAGTTCGTCAATACGTGGAGCATTCTTGGATTTTATGAAGAAGCGGTAGCGCCTTCCGAGCTCGGTTGGGGAACGCATGAAAAAAATATCCCGAAGGGCGCCATGTTCCACACCGAAGGCCCACGCAATCAGATTTGCCTCACAAGCAAAGGCATGAATACGCTCGTTCGTTCCTGGGTTCCCTGCGGAAATATTATTGGATATGTTATTCGCCACGGCGAAGCCTTTTCCATTTCGGATAAACTCACCGTGTGGAACGGAAATACCGCCATCTACAGACCGACCGTTCATTATGCTTACCGGCCGGCGGACGTTGCGGTGAATTCGCTAACCGAACTGGAAATGAGACAATTCGAACTTCAGCCAAGGCTTAGAATCCTTTCCGATGAAATTACAAGCGGACGGGACGAACTCGGCTGCCTTCTGATGGGACATGATTTTAATTCGTGGTGGATCGGAAGCCTTCTTGATATCGAAGAAACGCGCCGCCTCGTTCCCGGCCAAAACGCAACAACCCTTCAAGTGGCTGTCTCGGTGGTCTCTGCCGTGCGTTGGATGATGGCCAATACCAAGAAGGGCGTTTGTGTTCCCGACGATTTGCCGCACGACGAAGTTTTAAAAAATAGTAAACCCTACCTGGGTCCGTTTATTTCCGAGCCGGTCGACTGGACCCCGCTTAAAGACCGTAAAAATCTTTATCTGGATTACGGTGCCCGTCCTCCGAAAGAAGAGGACGTTTGGCAATTTACAACCTTTTTAGTTTCCCAACAGGGAGCCGATGCACCCAGTGCAAGCCCGGTTGCTTTCGCATCAGCCAACGCATAATCCTTCTGTTCCCCCCAAAATCCTAAATCGTTCCAGGCTAAACGGAGGGGATGGCACCCGTCTAAACGGCAACGGCAACGGTAAACCGGGGAGCGCAAGCGGAAAAGGTACGGAATTTCTTATCCGCGAAGCGCTGAAAAAGCATGCTACGCCGATTATGCTTATTGAACGAGAAGACCTCACACGCCAATTCACACGGTTTCAGCGCTCACTTCTCAACGTAACCCCGTTTTATGCTATCAAAGCCAACCCCAATCCCGACATTGTTAAACATTTCGTAAAACTCGGCACCGGATTTGATGTCGCCAGTGGAAATGAAATGGGAGAGGTGCTGCGCCTCGGCGCCAAACCCGATCAAATTATTTTTGCCAATACCATTAAGTCGGTGCCCGATATTCAATTGGCGCATAAGAGCCGCGTAAAAATGATGACCTTTGATAACGAATCCGAACTTTACAAAATCGCGAAATACGCCCCGGGCAGTCATGTCTTGGTGAGAATTAAAGTCATCAATATGGGAAGCCAGGTGGAGCTTTCGTTAAAATTCGGCGCGGATCCGGATCAGGCGGTTTTCTTTTTACAAAAAGCCAAAGCGCTCGGGCTAAAACCCGTCGGCATCAGTTTCCACGTAGGTTCGCAGTGCCGTATGCCGGAAAGTTATCTGGATGCTCTCAGGGTGACTTCGAAATTATTCGATCAGGCCGAAGACGAAGGTCTGCATCTTACTCTTCTCGATATCGGCGGCGGATTTCCAATCAAGCATTTCGATCGGGAAGAAGGGCCAACGTTCGAAGATATCGCTCGCGATATCAAAAAGCATCTACAGCAACTTTTCGATTTGAAAAAAGTCCATTTGATTGCAGAACCCGGACGATTTTTGGTGGGGCCTGCCGGAACACTCATTACTCAAGTGGTCGGCCGCACATTCCGCAATAACCGGAATTATTATTATTTAAACGACGGCGTCTACGCCGATTTTTCGGGAATCGTTTTTGATAATTGCAAATACGAGTTGAAGACGCTCAGAAGAGGACAGAAATTTTTAAGTACGGTCGCCGGACCTACCTGCGATTCCCTGGATGTGATTTCTCAGAGCGAAGAATTGCCGGAATTGGATGTCGGTAACGTCGTCTATGTTAAAAATATCGGCGCCTACTCAAGCGCAAGCGCCGTTCCCTGCTTTAACGGATTTACGCCCGCCAAAACGATCATTGTTTAGGTTCTTCCAGATAAAAGTACATCTGACTTTTACCGACATCGGAAATACTTGTTCCCACAACAGCGCTGTTCGTAAGCGCGTTGGTCAATCGACGCACAATGATTCCAGCCGCATAATCAAAGTAAATGACTTCTTCGATTTTGGAATCAACATCGATTTGGATATCTTTAAATAGAAATGAGAATTCTTCCAGACTCTTTTCCTGGCTCTCCGTTAAAATAACGGCAACGCGCCGTCCGGCCGCGGTCGTGAATCCTTTAAGCGTAGCTTGGGTGATAATTTTCTTCTTCGAAGGTTTCTTTTGCTTAACCCAAAACGAATGGATTTTAATCGATAAATCTTCTTCGTAGGTCCAGCTCTCGCCCACCTTCACGGGATGACCGGGAAACGTCGGCGTCCTCTTATATTCGGTCACATCAAACTTACCAAGCTTGGAGCGGTGCTCTCCCTTGATAAATTCTTTTACGGCGCCGTTCGGAGAAACCGTCATCTTTTCGTCGATACGGCCTCCTCCTTTATCAACATCGTGGACGATTTCTTGCGTGAAGTCTCCTTTGTTACCCGCCGGAGTATATTCCTCAGAGCATAAAATACTGAAATCAAACTTCATCGCTTTCCCCTCATTCTCCCGCGCAAACAAAAGAATATTGCCCCTGTAAAAGAGTGTGTTCGGCTCTGGAATCTTAAACGCGAGAGGCACGCCCGCCGATTCGGTTCCGTTCGGCGGCAAATCGGCGAAATTCGTTTGGAAAAACGGGTGGGCGAAATTAACCGGAGCCGTTTGAAATGTAAGCCCCGCGCATCCGGCCGTAACAAAGACAAATGAGATCAAAACGAAGCGTCTGAAGGTTCGAAACATGCGAGATTGTAGCATAGACCGGGATTTACTTGGCGAAGGGAAATTCACCGGCAGAAACTAGATCTTTATATTGCGGGAATCGCGGCAGAAAATCGCCGGCAATGAACGGACAGCTCGGCACGACTTGATAACCGTGCTTCCTGGCGTATCCAAAAGCTTCTATGAGAATTTTTCCGGCAAGACCTTTCTTCCGGAAAGGGTCCGGCACGTAAATATGATAAAAATCCAGCACCTTGCCTTTCTTTCCGTATAAAAGAACGGCTTCGTATGCTCCGAGTTTTACGGAAAATTGCTGTTTGGATTCGTCGTGGAAAACATGCACGTCAAAAATTACTTCGGCCTTTCCGTTCCGCCCAGGAGCTTATAGATTTTGGTGCATCTACAATGGAGGTAACGAACGGACGCAAAAAATCAGTCACGGGAGGAAACAGATCGGCAAAATAAATTAAAAATAGTCCGAGGAGTATAAAAACAAACCCCAGAAGAAGTCGTACCCAACTGGCCCGCTCGATCGATTCGCGGCTGATGAATCCGTCGTTAAGTCCTTTGAAGATGCTTAGGCAGCCGCCGATCGTCAGAGCGATTTTTAAAATTGTCTCGAAGTCGAATTTCATGTCAGCCTCCCCGGTATGAAGCATTCTAATCATCGGCATAAGGAGGAAATTCTTTTAACCACCTGTCATTCCCGCGTAGGCGGGGCATCTTGCCCCGCGGACCCCGGGGCGGGACGCCCCGGCTACGTGCCGCGCCTTTGGCGCTTCCTCGCAATGACGCGACGTTACGCAGCAACGGATGTGAGATTCTCGGCAAGTTGCTTTAGATACAGGGCTTCCAGAACAACATCGATAAAGCGGTCGCCGTTCTCGCGCATCTTTTCCAGAATGAACTGATTCTGAACTTTTTGAAGGAGGTATTCGGTTTTCTGACCCAGGAGAACCGCGCTGGTTCCGGCGCGAATTGCGGAAAATACTTTGCGGTCATCGGTACCTGCATAAATTCGTTGTCCGCGGGCAGAAAAGATTTTCGCTGCGCGAAGCCAAACGGCGTTCTCTTTTCCGTCCTGGATCTCCCAACCAATCACAATATTTTGAATGTTTCCGAATACTTGCTCGCGAACCGCAGGACTGTATTTTAATGCCGCCTTCTCTAATCTTTCTAAATAAGCTTCACTGCCCAGGACAAGCGTTTCAAATCCCGCAATCGGCTTCGTCGATTCCGAAGCTGCCTCTTCTACTACGTGCTTCACTGCTTCTATAACTTCGCGCTTCGCGGTTGCTTCATGATTTAACCCATGTCCAAAGCCCGCCGAAAAATCATCCGAATCGTTATCAAAAGCGGACGCCAAATCTACGCCCGACGTGCCTAACTTTTGAATAACGGAGCTAAATTTTCCCCCGCTCTCTTGATCAGCTTTAGCCAGCTCTTTAAAAGAACGAACTTCGCGCTGAGGCGCCTCAAAACGGCGAACTAATTCTCTAGTGACTATTACTGTAATAAGTTCCGAACCAACGCCTGTTTGCATACTCTTTACCAAAGAGACCTGATCCGGAGCTTTTGCATAAATCCATTCTTTTAGAAGTCCGGAAATAGCTGCCTTAGTGCTTTGGCGATCCATCCTGCCTTCAACAGCGTATCTCGCGAATAACCAAATCCATTTTAAGCGGATTTCCTGACGTTCTCTTTTGGTCTTGAGCTCCTCATTATGTTCTATTACGTCAGACAAGTTGGCTAGAACGACGAGCTCAAGCTTAAGCATAAAAATCATTTTCTCTCTGTCATCGTTGAGCGCATCGGTTAAAACTTCCAAAAATTCACTGAATCCTTGGTAAAAAGCTTGATCTATTTTCTCGCTACCCCGCTCAGGCACCTGAAGAACTATTTTAGAAAGGATACTGCTCATCTTCAGCCTGCGGTCGACCCCTTCATCTATAATTTTATCTTCGCCATCTTCTGGATTTTCTGCCGAATCAATTTCTACGCGAAGCTTACTTATTCCCTCTTCCCATAAGTTTAATTGTTGAATATCCAAACCTTCTCTCTGTATGCGCCGGCGTCCGTGTTCATCAAGAAGGGGCGCCAAAGCCTTCGCCTTTTTCAGTTTTTCTGCGTTGGCATCAGTCTCGATGTCGAGGGGAATAAAACCTACCGGGGTCGCATAAGTCGGGATCCATTGCAAAAGATCCCAATCCAGGGATGCGAGGAAGCGGCGAAATTCTTCTTTCATCCGCGCACTTGCAAATACACGTTCAAATTCTTTTTGTAAAACTGCGAATATGAACCACCTCGAGGCCCGCAAGTCCTTCAAACCATTTCTGCGAAGACGCGCAAGTTCGGTCAAAGTGACCACGCCTTCGTCGACAAGAACCTCGAGAAGCGGCCTTCGTTCTCTCTTTTCGATAGCATCGCTCAAAGCCATTAACCCTTCCTCATCTTCAACATCTCCCTTTAACAAATTCAATACTTGGGGGAGAAGAATAAAGGAGCTAAGTTGTTCTTCGGCTGGCGTTTCGTCTGTCACCGACGCCTCTTGAGGAGCACCAACTGGATAAAAATGGAAACCGCGTTTACCTGTTTTCATTGGTGGTATTAGATTGCGTTCGAGAATTTCTGGTTTCTCTGACGAAATATCCGATAAGCGAACTAACTTCGTCCGCCATGCGTCGCCTTGCGGATTGTCGATAGCCATCCACAGAGTTGGTAATTTTGATATTTGAGAATCAAGTTCGGGAATTTCCAAAAGTATGACTCCCTGAAAACCGGCCTTGTGGTGCTCTTGTATAAAATCTAGAAATGCTCTGACAGGATGGTATTGTAATTCGCCAGCAAGCTTTTTTATCGCAGCACTTCGTTCTGTCACGGAAGCAGCATCTCGAATGGCATTCTCAATGGGTTTAACCCTCGAAGCCAAATCCATCTGCCACTGTTCAAGATCCGGCAGAGCTTCCGCTCCAAAACCGGCATTTTGAATCATTTGATCCAGAACACCGAACGCAGGGTGATAATAGGCGTCAAACTCAATAACAATACCGTTTCCACCGGAAGAACCTTTCGCATGAATACCGGCAATCAGCGGACTATTGGCACGCTCGGCCAAATGGATCAAACGATTCCGCAAAGTACCGCTCTTTGGCGGCGCTTCCAACCGGATTTGCCGATACGTTTTATCAACGTGTACTGGAGCGCCAGCCACCGCTAAAAATTGAGCGGCCAAGCGAAAGGCTTTTCGAAAATCTGCCTCCGGCTCGGTGGCGGGCCAACTTGTAATCAGATCGTTTCGATCCATCGCTTCAACCAGAATTTTATAAATAGGCATCGGCGGCTGTATCGTCACCCCGTATATGCCGTGATGCTCTACCGCATGAACACCGGCTTTATTTGCGGCGTCAAATATTCGCTGTAGATGACCATTTAACGAAAAATCCCGATTTGTAGTTAGAATAATCGATCCTTGATCGTGCGTTGCGAGAGCGCCGTCTGCGTCGGCAAGCCTAAGTAAACGCACCGTTGAGACAAATAAATGGTAGAAATATTTTTGCTCATCCGTATTCGGCCATGTTTGCGCTTGCTGGCCAAACCCTGTACTCTCTCTATTTTCGCCGGCCTTCGTCAGAAGAGACTCAAAAACGGGTTCTTGTTCAGACGAATCGGATCGCACCAAGGTGGCTTTAAATAGGGCATCCCCGGTGAACGGGGCTTTGCCGGTTTCCAGGGCATAATGAACGGTATGCGTAATACCGGCGGTTTGGGCGTGAACAAAACTTTTCGCATCGTTATCAATAAAGATAGGATTTCGCGGCTCTTCTTTGGCCGATTCTTTGAATTTTCTTAGCGCTGCTTCGAACATCCGCGGTCCGGCTTCTTTGGTTTCTCCCACCGTTCCGGAAATCACAATGAGATCTTGGTCGATCAATCCTTGAAATTTTTCGGCGATAAACTTCTTCAGATGTTCTTCGCCCGCTGCTTCGAAATTCACAATAACACCGAAACGAATGCCAAGCGCTTCCTTTATTTTCTTGAAATCGTTGATGCGTGAAATAATATGCGGATTCACAGGCCGGCTAGCGAAGAAAATGTCTTTAAATTCGTCTACCGAGATTTGACGTGACGCGCCGTGCCGCATTAACCAAAAATTAATCCGGTCAAGCCAGGGCAGAAATGCTTCCGGCTGGGTGTGTAAAACAGCACGCTCCGGCTTGGGCAAAACGACGAGATTTTTAAGAATATCAAAATCCTGAGGCGGAATAGTTTTCCGCTGGATACCCACTCGATTAAGAAGTTCGTTGCTGACGAGCTCTGCAAAACTATTTCCCCGCTCTTCGGCAAGCACGCCGCCAAAATCAAAGAAAACGACATTCGTATCGATCGCACCGAACCCGCTGTCCCATTGTCGGTCTCCGCGCTTCTTTTCTCTGGCTTTTTCTCTGGCACGCTCCCGCTGAATTTCTTTCCGGCGTTCGTCGGTAAGACGCTCATCGCCACCGGCAAGATGCGTTGAACTCGGGGCCGAGCTCTGAAAACCGCTCGATTTGTCCCCCCGCGATTCGTCGGCATAATGATGACGCGGCTTCTGCAATGTAAACTGGATAAAAGCACCGCCGATACCATCGGTATCATCGGCGATTTTAAGAACGTACACTTCGAACTCTCTGCCGAGAAGTTCGTCCGAATAAAATAAACTCTCCGGCATATTGGCCTCTTCTAAACTTCTCTTGCTCAAAAATCCTCTGGTACGGCCGCGGTATAAAACATGCACGCCATTTTCATTCTTCGATTTACCGGTGACAAGAACGCGAACGCTTGAAAATTCGCGCGCGGCTGTTTCAAGCTCTTCGCGATCATACCTTTCCAAAGCATGTGGACTTTGTATGCGAAATTCGGAATCATCGGGACTCAGCAAAGAAAATGAAACTTTAGGTTTTCGTGTGTAAGTATCAATAAAGACTGCGCGAGCGTCGACGGTCTTCCCGAATAATGTCCTAAGGCCCGCTTCATATATTCTTTGCGGTATTTCTTCGAAACCGATTCTACCGGTAACGTTTCCCCATTTTGCCTCAAGCCCGACGATGAAATAGGGCATCTTGACAAAACCGGTAATCGTCACGGGGACAGTTTTAGTCTCATCGCGTGCTAATTCTTTAAGCTTTTCGACCGCTTTTAAATCTTCCCCCTGTTCAATCGAAAACGTCGGGCGCTCCTCACCTTTTCTCTCTTCTATCTTTAATAAAACAGCCGGGAAAGTTTTACCTTCGACGTTTCTGCGGAGGGAAGCGATGTCAACTACGGAACGTTCCCGATAGCCGCCCGGACCCATGAATACGGGAACAAATCCTAAAAGCTGTTTGTAACTCACCTCAAATCCAAACACTTCTGATTTGCCCGCTATGACATGTTCAATGCGGACTTCATAAATCGTCCTGGAATCGGAACCCCGCGTCCGTGTATTCCATTGATCGTCCCGCAACTCTTTTAAAACAAGGGCTTGTCGTTCAATTATTTCTGGGTCGGCGACGGGCGAAAAAATAACGCTTCCTTCATTTTTTATTTCTACAACGTTCACTTCGAAAGAACGCGGATGTTTAGCGATAAAACTTTCGGCGGTCACGCCCCGAGGAAGTGCTCTATTGGGAATAAAACCTTTTACGGACGTCTTAAACCGGACGTCAATGCCCATCGCCGCTCCATCGCTTATCCTCGTTGATAAACCGATGAGAACAACTTCAAAAATTTCCGGGATGCTCTCATCCAAAGCAAAACGTAATTCTCCCAGCTCGCTTGCTAAAGGAGGTCTCCGGGAAGACGGCTGTGACCGGTGTTGTCTCGGTTTGCTCGGTGGTTTCCTAAGAGCGGCTTGTTCTCTTTGTTTAGCTCTTTCAGCTTCGATTCTGGCTTGTTCCACTTCCCGGCGCAATTTAGAAATATGCGTTTCAGCAAGGCCCGCCACGTGAGAAGAAAATCCCAGATATTTTTTTCCTTCAGCACGAACCATGTGTCTAACAAACTCCGGAATGGCTTGCCAAAAAAGTATCTCTTCCTCTTTGGAACTAAACGCAAAACCAAGATCTTCGCTCGTAACAGGATGGATACCGTCTTCAAAACCTTTGACAACTTTCGTTACATAATCGAAAAACTTAGCCGGCGTAACGGGGTTTTCCCAATTGTCGGAAACAACCTCGCGAAGCATTTGGCGAAATTGATCGAGCCTGGCCTCGTTAGCTCCCTCATCGATTTTCAAATGCCCCAATCGCCTCAGGATTTCGCCCTTCGGCATCGTCTCGCTCGAATTTGCACCAAATCCAGAGGACGGTTTACGGTTGGCCTTCTGAAGTTGCATGCGCCTTAAATAGCGGGCGGCATTTTCCATAAGCCATCCAGCTATAAATGATGTAGCCGAAAAATCCGCAATTTCATTTTTTTCAGGACCGGGGGGCAAAATGAAGACGTTAGTTCCCATGTCCGTTTGAATTTGATCCCTAAAATCATCCCATTCCTCTTTGACTCTTTTGGCTCCCTCTAGCAGAAGTTTAATTACTTTTTCAGGTTTGGCACCACGCGCTGCTGCTGCTCTAGCCGGCCTTGAAAACTCTTGGAGAAGATGGCGCTCCAGACCATGGTAAAAGGCAGGTTCTTCCTTTAGAACGCGCGGCCCAAGAAGCTCATCACGTGCCCAATCTTCATCAGTAGTTGGAAATTTTGCTTCGATTACATTAGCGTCAGGATCGAAATTAAGCGGACCGTGTAAATACTCTGGAATCTCTTCGGGTAACAACTTTTTCATGATAAATTTAGAACTGCGCTCGACGTATCTTATTTTTGTGAAATCAATTTCTCTACTGGGTTCACCGTGATGAATGTATAAAATGCCTTTGTCGTATGCCAATCCTTTTACCAGAAAGAAAGTTTTAGGAGTAGGGGTGAGACGTTTATCCAAATGTTCGTGGGGAAATCCAATGGAAAAAGAACCTTCTCTAATCTCCATAAGGACAACTTCTGGCCACTCGCCACTATTATTCAAAATGTTGAAAAAAGTTTCTATTTCGGTTTGCGACATTAGCTGAGATGAATTTGCACCAAATCCGACGAGACCGATGTGGACTTGGCGGGATGTAGCAAGCGCTTCGGTGGGGTGGGATGGGGGCAGAATATTCACGGCACGACGTGCAACATCTTTTAATTCAGGAAAAAGCGTTACCAATATCTTCAGATCTTTTATTTCGGAGGTGCGCGGAAAAATGAGGTAATGTTTCGAATCGATACCGTCGGTATGACCCTTTTGTTCCACACCGCCCGATGCGATAATCTGCGTTTTCTTTTCTTTGGAGCCGAATGTCTTTAAACGCTCAAAGAGAACGTCCTTATCTTTTTCTTTATCTTGGGCTTGATCTGGATCTTGGTCTCGCTCTTTCAACTGGAGTGTCCACAAAAGATCGTTTGGCCCGATACCCATGAGATTGAGAATCTCCCGTCGGTCGAATTCATTAACCCCATGCCATCTTACAAAAAAACTATGCTCATACATCCATTTCCAGCGTTCATGTAAATCCGACATTTCCTTCGCATCAGCCCCGGGAACTTCCAGCTTTCCTTCCTGCATCAATTTCGTCAGCACACGAGTATGAGCGGTCTTTGCTTCTACGTATGCTTTTCGCTTTCTTTCAAGTTCAACGCTCGAAGCCGGAGATTTAGGTTGCGGAATGGGCAGCGGAGGTACGGGATGCAGATCGGCGAGCGGGATTGGTTCCCGGCGCGGCGGTGAGTCCCCGGCCTTACGCTTGGCTTCTGCTTTGGCTTCCTCTGCTTTTTCTTTTCTGACTTCGTACTCACGATTTACACGCTGATTGAATTCCACAGAATTTCTATACACTTTGTAGATGCCGTAAATTAAAACGGTCACAAGTGTAAGCAGCCAGTCCTTTAAAGTAAATTTCGGCTTGGTTTTCAGAAGTTCTTTTCTAATTTTTCCTTTCGCTTTGCTTTCTACTTGTTCATCTTTTCTCTTGTCCTTCAAAGCCTCCGCAGCGTCCCAAGCTGTTTTTCGCTTGTACCATCCATGCCACCCCCCTGTGCCTCGCGGCGTTGGCTCCGGCTCCGAAAACTTGCGTGCGCCGAAGCCGAAAATACTCGGCATGGGCCGGAAACGGCGGGCATTTGACCCGAGTTCGCGCTGAATCACCATGGCAATGCCCATACCGCCGCCGATGCAGGCGGAGCACGCACCGACAGTCAGGTCACGGTATTCAAGCGTATTCAGCATATTCACAATTAAACGTGCCCCGGTGGCGCCCAGCGGATGACCGCGCGCAATAGCACCGCCGAAGATGTTAAGATTTTCTAAAGGAAAGTTGTGCCATCCCTCGCTGTCAAATAAACCCACCTTCAGAACTGCAAGTATCTGTGCAGCAAATGCTTCATTAATTTTCCACAAATGAACATCTTCTGCTTTCAATCCAGCTCGAATAATTGCAAGCGGCAGCGCATAAGCCGGCCCTAAACCCATCACGTCCGGCGAAAGTCCTGCCGTAGCGTATGAAAGAATGGTACCGAAAATCTTGAGACCGAGTTTTTCAGCATCGCGGCGCTTCATTAAAGCAACCGCTGCAGAGCCGTCGGTAAGCTGGCTTGCATTTCCGGCTGTAATACCACCAAGATGTGGAAAAGCCCGCGGCAATTTCGCTAAACCTCCCAAGGTCGTATCAGACCGCACACCTTCGTCGTAATCCATTGTCTCCCCTTCAAGAATTATGGGGGCGATTTCAGGAAGGAGATGCCCTGCTTTTTGCGCATCTGCTGCGCGCATTTGACTGGTTAAAGCAAATTGGTCCGCTTCCTCACGGGTAATTCCAAATAGGCCGGCTAGGATCTCCGCCGTTTCCGCCATAGGCACGCGGGTTTGATCTTCCTCCCTCATCCCGTCTCGCAGTTGCAATCCAATTTTTTTCACTAACTCGCGGTCTTGCATAATTTTGGCCGTTTCTTCGGCAGTAGGCAGCTTCGGTCTTTTTTCAAGCAAACTTATGAACTCCTCGTCGGGCAAAAAAATGTCTTTTGCGTTTGGTCCCAACCGCCGGAACGCGGTGCGCAATTCTGGCCGCCGCACAAGAAAGGGAATTTGGCTGTACGATTCGACACCTCCGAAAAATATAAGACGCTTGTCGCCCACTAAAAGCGAGTCGACTGCAATGCATCCTGCTTTCATCGAAGAGCCGCACAAAAAGTTTATTGTCATCCCAGTAACTCCATCCGGCAATCCTGTGGCTCGGGTGAAAGCCTTCCCTATGTTTTTCCAGCTCAGATCTCCATATACGGTGCCCAATATGACCTCTATCCAAGGAGCAAGCGATTCGATCACAAGAGGATCTAAGTTGAGCTGTTTCATGAGCGCTTGCACGACATGAACGGCGAGATGGAACACCCTTTTCTCCTTTAACTTACCACTCATCCTTCCAAGCGGAGAGCGAGCGGCGGCGACGATTACAGCGCTGTCTGGGTGTCCGGCCTGCGGAAGCAGCGGCTTTATTCTGCCTTGCTCATCGAGAAGCCGTTCATGCTCCTTCGAATACAACTGCTCGATTTCAGAACGGTGAACGCTTATATTTTGACTAACTTTTCCTGAAAGCTCGCTCCGAAGTTTCTTAATGTCTTTCTCCGAACGGCCGCGTTGGTTCATATTTTCTTCCACACGCGACCAAACCATCTCCTGTTTAATCGGCTTCAAATGCCTAATTAAGGTTGCCAAATCCAAATTCCTGCCGCGTTCGCTCTGAATGGCTGAGAAGAAATAGTCCATCCGCCACAGCTCTTCCTCCATATCAACATCTGCTGTCTTTATCTTCTGTGGGACAACCCTCGTCTTCCACTCTTCAATCTGATCCAGTAAGCCACGCATCAGTTCGTCAGTCATCTTTTTACCATATAGGATCGCGGCAATTTCATGCCAAAACGTTCTGATTTCGGGTTGGTTTTTAAATGTAATTTTCTCCAACGATTCTATCTTTGTTTGATTTTCGACGGCGCCGAAGCCGGAAGCGGTGAATTTACCTGTTGCTCCGAATCTTTCCAGCAACGTAACATAATGCGATTCTAGTTTTCCTTGATTGATCGCTAACGCGCGAAAGCCACGCCAGAGGGTGGCGATATTTGAAATCCGTCTTTCTCGAAGCCGTTTCTTGGCACGTTCCAAGCGAACGACAAAACGCGCGTGGAGGCGTGCGACTTTAGAAAGCTCTTGATGACGCTCAACCAAACCTTCTCCGGGTAGAATAATGGGAACTCGGTGAACGGGTCCGACGGGGCTCTTAAGCAAACGCTTGGTCCAACTTATTTCAAGACCCAGCTCTCTTCTTACGGCAAGCGAAAGTTCGAAGAGTTCCCCGATCGCCCGATCGTATCTGAGTAATAGGCGCTCACGTACAATCGCCTGAACGGTTAAATAAGCGTAGGCAACAACGCCTGTGGCAAGTAAAACTTTCGCGGCGAGATAACTGCGTTCGGAACCGAACCCTGCTTTAGGTTTTGGATCTACTTTTTTCGGAGTCGGTTTTGGGGTAAAACTCGAAACAATATCGGGACCGCTGCGAGCAAGATCGGCTAGAGCAGGAAATAGCTCGGTTAACTTCGCTAATGATTTGACTTCTTCGGTCTTAGGGAGAATCAAATATTTCCTTACCTGAATCACTCCACCTTCAGTAACGGTCTCTCGGAGCCGGCGTGAAATAATCGGCTCTGCTTTCGGATTATTTAAGTCCGATACGTGAACGATCTTTGCAGAAATCGCGAACTTATTGGAATATTCGATTACATAAACGAGGTCATCCGGCTGAACATCAAGCATGTCGAATATTTTCTTACGACCCTCTTCCGCCAGAAGTCGGTGAATCCCGGCAAAAAACCAATCCCCATGAAGCATGGACCAGCGTACATCCGGTTCAACGGTTTTTGTTGTGTCGTCACTCGTCTTCATGGTTCCTTCTTTAAGTAAGGCCACCAGCTCTTCAATGGCTTCTTCTCTTGCCGTAATGTAATCATCTTTTGCATCTTGCTCGGCTGATCTGGCGCCCCCGCCAGCTGCAGCACCTAAAGAACCGCCAGCGCTGGTTCCCGCCTGCGCACTTCTAGCTTTAAAGTACGCGTCCATCTGTTGTCTGTACTTTGTTGCGGACTTAACTAATCCAAACGACAACGCCTGAATTAGTTTTAGATGCCACGGCGGCTCTGACAGTTGTTGCTCTCTTGTGGGAGCGGTCTTCGCAGGTTCTGTGACGGGAGCTGTCTTTTTGACCTGCTTGCCTTTAGCAACTTCGTCAAGACTAAGTCTCCCTTTCGGCGGTTCTCCCGCTGCCTTCGCCCCAAATCCAAAAACCCTTGTCGGTAATTTAGTAGCGGTGCTGTGGACGGCGTCCACCAGATCAACTTTTTCGCCGGTTTGGCGTCTCTTGTCCCAACGCTTGGCGCCCGCCAAAAGATCGCCGGATGAAAAAGCAGCATCCCCGAATAAATAAATTCCCTGCTGCCGAAGAAGTGAGGGGTCATCGACTCCCATTTCTACGAGCACTTGCGTTTGGAATCGCGGGCGATATTCCGGCGTACCCAAAGGCGAAGGAAGCCCGAGGGTATGAATAGATGTGTCATTCCCGCGCAGGCGGGAATCCAATTTGTAATTGGGCCCCCGCCTTCGCGGGGGCGACAACAAACTTCTATTTTTTTCCATTAAGCGAATATAATTATCGCGGGAATCCGGCTCGGCAATGTGCGGCATGATAACCATATACGACACGCCTTTTTGCCTCAGTTTTTTCGTAATGCCGTCTTTATGAAATCCCCCCGTAATAAGAATCGAATTTCGTTTGTTTCGAAGATGCATTTCTTTTCGGATTTGTTTAACAAAGACTTGGTCCCGCTCGCTTGCGGTTTTATAGAAATTAAATATTTTCGCGAAAAGACCTTCGATTTCAAAATTCACATTCTCAATACGAACAGGAGCGAGACGAAATTGCCCGGAGGCTTTTGTTAAAAAGTTAACAAGGCGATGAGCGGGGAAAAACGAATGGAGTTCGCAAAGCCGAAGAAAATCTTTTCGGGAAAGTTCAATTTTAAACCCGGCTTTAAGAAGGCTAAGGTATTCTTCGAGTGAGATAAGTTCTTTTTCTAAAGGAGTTTCGGCGAGACGAGCACGCAGTGAAAATGTTAATTCGTCGATTTCGTATGGTAGGCGTAAAACATCAAGATCTTGGAGGGACGGATGATCCGATGCAAATAATTTCAACAGTTGTTTATATCGGGAAAGATCTTCGCCCAATCTTTCTGCATATTTTTTAAGCTCATCCAGAAATGTTTTTAAATCTACCTGCTCAAGCCGATATTTGATTAAAAGTTCTCGAAATTCGCGGTGCGATTTCGAATATATGGTGTCTTCGAGATTCTTCATGGCGGTTCTGACTGTTTTAACTAAAGCAAAGCCGCTTTCTTGAGCATCCAAAAGAGCAAAGAACTCGGAAAGATTTTTTAAATAAAGTTTTCGCTTATCTACCCCCACGAAATCAAATGCTTGGTCTCCGGCCACCGCCAAATATTCGCTGCCGCCGACATCACCGCGGCGGAGATAGCGGTCCATAACTTCCCGCCGGGTTTTGGCCGCAGGAAATGCACGAAGGAGAGCCGTATCAATACGTCCTTCCGCGGCTTCTTGTCCAACTACGGAAAAATCATGATCACGGACAAACATATCAATGAGCGAAGCAATGCTTTGCTGGGCGGAATAATTGGCGTGCGCGTCTTGAATGTAGAGGACAAGCTCGTCCGTTTTCCCTTGATACACTTCTTCCACACGTCCAAGGGCCTCGGGAATCTGAATGTTGCCTAGAAAAGAAGAAGCCGGCGAAAACTCGGTTGGAAGAAGCGAAGCGTGAACAGGCGCCGCTTGATTGAGCGTAAATACAGCCAGAAGAATGGCTGCGAGATACTGGCGAGGAGATGTAAATTTTTTAAGGTTTTTTAAACGCATAAGCTAAAAGGGCAAAAAAATACACGAACGAATTCGTGTTGCTTTCCTTGTTTAACCAGTTTTGCCCTTTTTGCTAATTCACTTATAGGACATTCTAATGTTATTTATATAAATGTCAATAATTAATATAAGCTATATCCTATTTTGCTTCAATAACTTGCAAAAAATAATCAGCCGAATTGATAGTACTTCCGAACCGCTTTCTTTATATTCCAAGTACAGGACAAGCCTTTCGGAAACGTAACCAGGTCGCCTTTGCCAAAACTTGTCTCTCCCCTCTCGGTTTTTACCGTCACATCACCTTCCAAAAAATAGCAGATTTCCTTTTCATCGTAGACCCAATCAAACGTAGAAGGTTCCTTGGTCCAAATTGGCCACTTCTTTACATTAAGTTCGGTTAATTTTTTCTCTGTGGGTTTCTCAACCTGAATACGAGTCTCTGTTTGTACCTGAGGCATGGGTTTCTCCTTTACAAGGTTCTTTTCCCTATTTCGTGATAATCCGGTCCGGTAAGCGCGGGCACAAAAATAACGTAGGCCTCGCTGCCTTTTGGATCGACGTTCTCCGCCCAATGCACCGTTCCCCGCGGAATAAATACGGCGTCGTCTTTCTTTAACTCAAATTGCTTGCCTGCCATAGTAAGCCGGCACTCGCCGGAAATCATAAATGCGTAGAGATCATGATCATCGTGGGTGTGGGGCTTTTCGGAACCCTGTAAATGAAGAAAATGAAAGCTGGAATCGTTTGTTAATTTAATATTGCGCGTTACGGGATCTTTGGAGAGATCTTCCTCCGTCCATGCGACTTTTTCCACTACGCCTTCCGGAACAACCGCTTTCCATACGTGTTCTTTATTTGAAGTAGCGCAAGAAAAATTTAAAAAAGCCAAACACATCACAAAAATTGAAGTTGCGTATCTTTTCATGAAACCTCCGTTGAAGGTAGCTAATATAACACGTGCGAGGAAATTGCCCTACAAAAAATACAGCCAAACCAGGTCTTGGCAAAGTGATTTCGCTATGGTACTATTCAACTAATTAATAGTTAAATAGCTTAACTAATCTGACTGAATTCCCCCGGAGCATACGTGAACGAACAAGAAGAGTTTTCCTCTTACTTTAGAGCGATCCAGATAAAATTTTCGCGATTCTATGCGCGGTTTCTGACACAAGCCGACCTCACGCTTCAGCAATACGCGCTCCTCAATCAATTGGTGACGACCGGCACCATGTCCATGACCGACGCCGGAGAAAAATTAATGATCACCAAACCAGCCGTTACAAATTTGGTGGACCGCCTCGAAAAAGGAGCGTTCATAAAACGAATTGCTCATCCGGAGGATCGCCGAGTCTATCTTCTCGAAATTCAGCCCAAAGGCAGAAAAGTGGTCAGGGAAATTCAATCGGTCATTCTCAAATTTCTTTTGAAAGCATTGAATAAATTCAAGCCATCCGAAAGACAAGTCGTCGTTCGCTTCTATGCCCTGCTTTCCAATACCATCGATGAAAATTTAGCTCAGGATAAAAAAGAAAAAAAATGAGGCCCAATACCGTCACATTGATTCCGATTTTGGGGATCATTCTTCTTACCGCTTCCGATGTAGGAAGTGCGCCAGCACTCACACTCAGAGATTGTTATCTGCTTGCTTTAAAGCAAAGCGAAGCGATTGCCATTAAACAAGAAGAGGTAGAAGCTACCGAAGCCCAATTTTTCAAAGCCGCAAGTGAAGCGCTCGGCGACGTTCATTTTAAAATGACGCAATTCCGCCAGGATGCGCGCGATACCGGTGATACTTCCAGCGTCAGTGGAACCCTCACGCGCCAGCTCAAGAGAGAGCGGGTGTTTGAAATTAACCAGCCTGTTTTCCAAGGTTTTAAAGCCTTTGCCGCTCTTAATGCCGCCGGCGGTCTTAAAAAACAAAGAACGGCCGAGCGCATCCGCGCTGAGCAGCTTTTATTTTTCGACGTAGCGCAATCTTTTTATTCCGTCCTCCGCGAGGAAAAAGATGTGGAAATCATCGGAGAAATTGAAAAATTATTTAAAGAGCGTATTGATGAATTAAACGAGCGCGAAGCCATCGGCCGCTCGCGCCAAGGCGAAGTCGTTACAGCCGAATCCCGATTGAAATTAATCTACGCCGAGCTCGCCCGTTCGCGCGGCGAACAAATCATTGCCCGTTACGGTCTGGAATTCCTTACCGGCATCGCGATCGATCCGAGCATACTCGTTGACGAAGAACTTCCGTTAAAAGACGCCGAAAGCCTGGAAACGTATTTGGCCAATATTGAAAACCGGGCGGATATAGAAGCAGCACGACAGGCCGCCAGAATTGCCCGCCAGGGAATTATTTCGGCGCAAAGCGATTTATGGCCGACCATGACGGTAGATACGACGGCCTACGAAATGCGGGAAGGATTCCAATCCGGCATTGATTGGGATGTCTTATTTACCATCGATGTACCTCTTTTTCAAGGCGGAGAAGTCATCGGGAATCTCAAACAAGCTCACTCGACACGCAAGAAATTTGATCTTGCGCATGATTTAACGAAACGGCAAGCAGAGCTTGACGTCAAAACGTCTCTTCAAAACTGGTTAACTTCTCTTGACCGTTTTAACGCATTAAAAGAAGCCGTCTCCTCTTCGGAAAAAAACTACCAACTTCAGCGAGAAGATTACGAGCGGAATCTCGTTGGAAATCTCGATGTTTTGGAAGCGCTTGAATCGCTCAACCAAACGCGCCGCGATGTAAACGTCGCACTTTATCAGATGAAACAAGATTACTGGGGCCTCAAAGTCGCCGTAGGAGACATACCGTGAATCTCTCAGAAATTTCCATAAAAAATCCCGTCTTCGCCTGGATGCTCATGATCGCTCTCATGTTTTTCGGTTTTTTGAGCTTTCAAGGCATGGGTGTGGGACAAATGCCGGATGTCGATTTCCCCGTTCTTACCGTGGATATCGCTTGGGAAGGCGCAGCGCCGGAAGTCATGGAAAGCGATGTCGTAGATATCGTCGAAGATGCAGTCATGGGCGTGCAAGGTATTCGCGAGGTTTCTTCTTCCTCGCGCCGGGGGCAAGCTCAAATTTCCATTGAATTCAATCTCGAGCGCGATATCGATATCGCACTTCAGGAAGTGCAAAGTAAAATTTCTGAAATTCAAAGACGTTTGCCGAGAGAAATTGACCCGCCCATCATCACCAAAGCAAATCCCGAAGACCAGCCCATTATGTGGCTCGGAGTTTCAGCTAAGGAAGGCGTGGAACTAAAAGATTTGATGGACTTCGTCGACCGCCAATTGAAAGACCGGTTTAAAACCATTTCCGGCGTTGGAGAAGTTTTCCTCGGCGGCTTTTTGGAAAGAAATCTTCGCGTTTGGCTGGACACGCGAAAACTCGAAGCCTATCAGCTCACCGTTCAAGATATCATCGATGCCATTCAACAAGAACACGTCGAATCACCCGCCGGTGCGCTTGAAACCGACACGCACGAAGCCACCGTTCGTGCGATGGGCGAAGCGCTTTCCGTAGAGGAATTTGAAAAAATTACCATCAGCAAGCGCGGCGGACAGCCCATTTATAAACCGATCATGCTTAAGGAGGTCGCCACAATCGAAGACGGACTTGCCGATCGAAAGCGCCTTTCCCGCATCAATGGGAAACCTTCCGTCGGCCTCGGAATTCGTAAACAGCGCGGTGCAAATACGGTTGCCGTCGCAAAGCAAGTCAAAGCGCGCTTGAAAGAATTACAAAAAGAAATTCCGGAGCAATTTGAACTCGGAATTAATTTCGATAGTACGAAATTTATCGAAGATTCCGTCGATGAACTTGTCTTCACACTGATTCTCTCGGCTTTGCTCACTTCCGTCGTGTGCTGGGTATTCCTCGGTTCCTGGAGCAGTACGATGAATATTTTGTTGGCCATCCCAACATCGATTCTCGGTACATTTATATTCATTCGATCTATGAATTTTACGTTAAACACCTTTACTCTTTTGGGGTTGTCGCTTGCCATCGGTATTGTTGTAGACGATGCCATTATGGTTTTGGAAAACATTGTCCGGCACCGCGAAATGGGAAAATCGCAAATAAACGCCGCCCTGGAGGGCTCCAAGGAAATTACGTTTGCCGCTATTGCTGCAACCATAGCCATCGCAGCCATTTTTATTCCCGTTGTTTACATGAAAGGCATTATCGGGAAATTTTTCTTTCAATTCGGCGTGACGATAACGGTCGCCGTAATGCTTTCGCTTCTGGAAGCGCTGACGCTCGCGCCCATGCGCTGTTCGCAATTCCTCGAGCTGAGCAGTCCAAATAACCGGATCGTGCTTTGGTTTGATCAAGTCATGAAACGCATGACCGAAGCGTACCGGAAATGGGTCGTCATTGCTTTGCGTCATAAGAAAAAAGTGATACTCGGCTCGGCTATTTTCTTCCTGCTTTCGTTTACCACGCTTCCCTTCTTACGCAAAGAATTTGTGCCCGCGCAAGATCAAGGCATGCTTCTTTCACGTATTCAAACGCCCATCGGTTCTTCCATCGAATTTACCAATCAGCGCATGAAACAAATCGAAGAAATTGTCATGAATCATCCCGCTGTGAAAAGATACTACGCAGCCATCGGAGGATTCGGCGGGGGCGAAACAAACGCGGGCATGATATTCGTCACGCTTAAAGAGCACCGCCCCAAAAATCCTAAGACGGGCAAGCGTTACACGCAACAAGATGTTATGAATGACCTGAGAACGCTTTTCAATCAAACACCCGATGTAAAAGCATTTCTGCAGGATCTTTCCACCCGCGGTTTTGCAGCGCAGCGCGGATTCCCCATTGAATTTACGATACGCGGGCCGGACTGGAAAAAACTCGTCGAATATTCGGAGACCATTAAAAAACAAATGTCCGAAAGCGACCAATTTCAGGATGTGGACACCGATTATCTGGCCGGCATGCCGGAAGTGCGTGTTTACCCCGATCGCGACAAAGCCTTTGCGCGGGGCGTAAGTATTGGCACCATCGCCCGCACCATTAATTCGATGATTGGCGGAGAACGCGTAGCCAAATACACTCGTGAGGGCCGCAGATACGATGTCCGCGTCCGTTTGGTGGCCGAGCAGCGGATGCGTGCGGACGATATCAAAAAACTTCTGGTGTGGAACAATCGCGGCGAGATGGTCCGGCTGGAAGACGTAATCCGCATCGAGGAGAGTCCGAGTCTCTTGACAATTACAAGGCGCGGACGCGAACGAGCCATTGGAATTTTTGCTAATGTCGCTCAGGGAAAATCGCAGGCGGATGCTTTAGATAAAGCGAGCCGGATCGCCTCCGGAATTCTAACCGATGGCTACCGGATTGTATTCAGCGGCACAAGCCAAACATTCAAGGAATCTTTTCAGAGCCTTTTATTTGCATTATTTCTCGGCATCATTGTTTCCTACATGGTGCTCGCATCGCAGTTCAATCACGTCATTCATCCGTTTACCGTTCTTCTTGCTCTACCCTTCAGTGTCTCGGGCGCTTTTCTAGCACTGTGGATGGGACATCATTCCATCAATATTTTTAGTTTGATTGGACTTTTGCTTTTGATGGGAATTGTGAAAAAAAATTCGATTCTGCTCGTGGAATTTGCCAATCAACTGCGCGAACGGGGACTTTCTCCGCTGGAAGCCATGAAACAGGCCTGTCCGATTCGATTCCGGCCGATTATGATGACTTCCATTTCAACCATCGCGGCGGCCGTCCCGCCCGCTCTTGCACTCGGTCCGGGTGCCGAAACCCGTATTCCTATGGCCCTGGCAGTCATAGGAGGAGTCACGGTATCTACCGTTCTAACGCTTATCGTTGTCCCTTGCGCGTATCTCGCACTGGTCCCGTTTGAAGAAAAGGGCGTATTTAAAAGGTTTTTTACGAAACGATTGCCGGAATTGCTTAAAGGAATGCGTCAACGCATTAGCAAACGCCCGGGAGGGCGTTAAGGTTTAACAAAATGATTTAACGGACCGAAGCCATGCCCCAAACCGGGGGCAGCTTGGATGGCTTGGTTGATAAATTTTTTAGCCGAACGAATCGCGCTGACCAAATCTTTCCCCTTGGCCAATTCCGATGTGATCGCCGCTGAAAATGTACAGCCCGCTCCGTGCGTATTTTTGGTTTCGATATGCGGAGAACGAAAGATTTGTACACGTCCATTCACATAAAGAAGATCGGCGGCTTCGTTTCCTTCAAGATGTCCGCCTTTCACCAAAACCGCTTTTGCTCCCATATCCGCGATGCATTTCGCCGCCCGTTCCATTGATTCTAAATCCTGAACTTTAAAATCCACAAACTTCTCAGCTTCATAAAGATTGGGTGTAATTAACGTGGCGTACGGAACCAATTCCTCGATAAAAATTTTCCGTGCTTCCATAGCGAAAAGTGCCGCGCCGTGTTTGCTGATCATTACCGGATCGATCACCAAGGGAAAGGAAAATGTTTTAGCGCGTTTGGCAAACAAATGAATAAATTCACCGCTTCCGAGCGCGCCTGTTTTCGCGGCTGCGGGGGGAATATCATCCAGGACAGCTTCGATTTGCGCCATGATACGACGCGGATCGACGAGCTGTACTTCGCGGAGTCCCTTCGTATTTTGAATGGTGAGAAGCGTAATGGCGCTCATTCCATAAACGCCAAACTGATGGAAAGTTTTTAAGTCGGCCTGAATTCCGGCGCCGCCGGAAGGGTCTGAGCCTGCGATAGTAAGTGCCGTGAAAATCATGGTTTCCATGATAACAAACCTTAATTCGCGACACAATGCCCTAAATTGGAGGCATGAGAAGCGACTTCTCTTCTCTCTTTATTTTTGTTACGATGGACCTCGCTTAAAAGCTTATTCAAAAACTCACTCTCCCTCTTAAACTATGACCAAGAAAAAAATTCTTATTGTCGAAGACGACGCCGATATCCGCGAACTCATCCGCCAAACGTTAGCAAAAGAAGGTTGGTTTACGGCAGAGGCCGCCGACGGCCGGCAGGCGTTAGAAAAAATTAAAAAATCGGCCCCCGACATGATTCTCTTGGATCTAATGCTTCCCGAACTCGATGGGAAGGAAACCTGCCGCATATTAAAAGCAAATAGCCAGACGAGTTCGATCCCGATTGTAATGCTTACAGCCAAAAGCGGCGAAACGGATCGGATCGTAGGTTTTGAGCTAGGCGCGGATGATTACATCGCCAAACCTTTCAGCCCGCAAGAACTCATACTTCGCATGAAAGCTATTTTCAAACGCATGGAACCGGCTGAAAAATCACGGCCTGTGTTTCGAGCGGAAAATGTGGAAATCGACTTCGATAAGCGTCTTGTCCGCAACCGAGGGAAGATCGTTGATTTAACCAAAATAGAATTTGATCTCCTGCATGTCCTTCTTAAACGACCCGGAATTGTTTTTGCCCGAGATCATTTGCTTCAACAAGTGATGGGTATCGATGCCTATGTGGAAAGCAGAACGATCGACATGCATATTTCCCGCTTAAGAGAAAAATTGGGCGGGTTTGGCAAACATATCGAAACGGTCCGCGGTGTCGGTTACCGGATTTCGGAAAAAGCAGCCGAAGAATAATGAAAATCGGATTTCAGCGCCAACTATTTCTGTGTTTTTTAGGCATCCTCCTTTTTGCCATGCTTCCCCTCGCTATTCTTCTTTTTACCACGCCTGCCGATACCCTTGGGCAGCTGATCACGGAGAGCCGGCTGGCTCTTTTAATTGTGTTGCTCCTCAGCGTTTTGATTGCCTTAGTCCTTAGCCTGATTATTGCCCGGCGCTTTGCTTACCCCGTTCATGTCATGACGAGAATTGCCAATAAAATGGCGCAAATGGATTTCCGGGAAAAGGTGAAAATTACGACGCACGATGAACATGCCGAACTCGCGCGGTCTTTAAACCAAATGTCCCTTGAGCTCGAACGCCGTATTCGCGAAGTGTCGCGCGTTAATTCGGAGCTTGAAGCAACGTTTTCCAGCATGAAAGAAGGTATCCTTGTCGTAAACCGCGATGGGAAAATCGTCCAACTAAATAAAGCTTGCAGAGAGATGTTCGGTCTGGAATCCAATCCTGTAGCACGTGCGGCGTTAGAAGCGCTAAGAAGTGTTCCGCTGCACGATATGATCGATTCGGTTCTTAATCAAGGCAAACCCGTTACCGGCGAACTTCACTTAAACGAAGCCGGGCCTTTGATCGTTTCGGTGAACATCAACGCTTTAAAACAAGCCGATGATATTCAGGGGGCTGTCGCTGTATTCCACGACGTGACGGAACTGCGAAGACTCGAACGCATGCGCCATGATTTTGTAGCCAATGTATCCCATGAATTAAAAACACCGCTCACCTCCATCAAAGGATTCGCGGAAACACTTCTTCAGGCAGACGAAGGCGATATCGCCCTTCTTAAAAAAAATATCGAAATTATTCACCGAAAATCAGTAGATCTGGAAATGTTAATCTCTGACCTTCTGGATTTGGCCGCTATTGAATCGGGCGAAATACGGATGAAGAAAGAACCAATACCGTTAAAGGCATTTTTTCAAACGGCCGTAGATGAACTCCAAAAACTTATCAACGAAAAGAACCTGCGCGTTTCGATAGTCCTCGAACACGTGCCGACGACAATATCGGCCGACAAACGTTGGATACATCAGGCGCTCTTGAATTTACTGACGAATGCCTGCAACTACACCAATCCGGGCGGCTCTATTACGATTAGCGCCTCGCCTGAGGGTCGATTTACCCGGATCCAAATTGCCGATACGGGAATGGGAATTTCAGAAACCGACATTCCTCGCATATTCGAAAGGTTTTACCGCACCGACAAAGCACGCACACGGCTTACCGGAGGAACCGGTCTCGGACTTTCGATCGTCAAACATATTGTCGAAGCCCACCAAGGTCGAATCGCTGTATCTTCAGAGTTGGCAAAGGGTTCCACCTTCAGTATTTACCTGCCCCAGTAAAGTTACATTACCTTTACAAAACTAGGTTTATTCCGTTACGCGCCACGCGTATCCTCCCGATTGTAAAAACAAAAAGGAGGAAGTATGAATCATATGAATTGGTTTTCGGCATTGGCTGTCATCGGCGGACTTATCTACCCTAGTTTGGGTTACGCCGATGAGGCTGCACTTTTATCAAGAATTTCCACCCTAGAACAACAAGTAAAAGTACTCGTCGATCAACTCGGTGCGCGTAGAATAGAACCTTCGCTCGGCGCTCCCGCTCTTTCTGAAGAAGATCAGCACATTCAGGAAGTCGTTAACAATACCTACCCCTGGATAAAAGGCCTTAAGCTCGGCGGCGATTTGAGACTGCGTATGGAAAATTTTTATGTGGATGAAGCCCCGGGTCGAGTAGGTCGTAATCGATTTCGCACAAGATTACGTTACGGCGCGGAAAAAAATCTTGGCGGCGACTGGAAAGTTGCTTTCCGGTTAGCAACGGGCGCGAGAGATACCTCGCAATCCAGCGGCACGACCAACGATACCAGCATCGGACTTAATGACGATCCGACTTCAACCAATCAAACATTCACCGATAAATTTAGCTTGAAAGATATTTTTGTTGAAAATGCTTACGCACAGTACAGACCTTCCTATTTTAAAGGCCTCGGCCCCATCCGATCTGTTGAATGGCAGGGCGGGAAAATGCCCCTTCCCTGGAAAGATTATTCGACCAGTATTGTTTGGGACGGCGACGTGACGCCCGAAGGTATGTATGAAAAAATGGAGCTGGGATTATACGAAGGCACGGGAACGATCCAAGACGTTGCCTTAACGGGGCTCTTAGGTCAATGGCTTCTTAACGAGACCGCCAGCGCCCATGGCGATCAAGAAATGTATAGCTATACCGGCGCCTTGGACACTAAGATCGACGTCGGTTTAGAAGCCCCGGCAGCCATTCGTAATGCCGTTAATTTTTATGATTATGTAGATCTTCAGGATAATATCCTTATCGGCAGCACTAATTTGGCAAGAGGTAACGATGTCTCCGGTAGCAAACTTATCGTCGAAGACTGGAATATTCTCCAGTTTTACAATGAAATCAAGTTTAAAAATTCCTGGATCATGAACAGGGACTTGGCCATCTTTTCCGATTGGGCTTTTAATACCAGCGGAGATAAAAATCCTAATCTTGTATTTTCAACATCCATGCCGCATACCGACGAGCGTAATGCGTATTCGTTCGGAGCCAAATTAGGAGGCGTGAAGAAAAAGAAAGACTGGGAATTCGGGTATCAACATTTTCGTATTGAAAGAAATTCTGTACCCGGTATATTTACGGAAAGCGATCTTGGGAACGGTCATGCCAATCATCGCGGAGAGAAGATTTTTGCAGGCTACGGGCTTACCGACAACTTAGTGCTGAATATTGCGGGTTGGTTTGTCCACGATCTTTCAAACGAAACGGGCACCGGAAAAACCAATCGATTCCAAACCGATCTTGTTTGGAAATTTTAAGAAATCAAGGGGAGGAAAAAATGAAACTCAAGTTCTTCATATTGTTAGTCCTATCCACGCTGGTTATTCCGGCTCATGCGTTTGCCGGTAAGATTACGGTAAAAGGCTCGGATACCATGGTGGTTTTGGCGCAGCGCTGGGCTGAAGAATATATGAAAACCAATGCGGATGCGAGGATCCAGGTAACGGGGGGCGGTTCGGGAACGGGCATTGCCGCGCTGATTAACGGCACTACCGATATCGCTAATTCCAGCCGCGAGATTAAGCCCGGCGAAATTATGCAGGCGCAAAATGAAACAGGCCAGATTCCTTTTCATTTCAAAGTAGCCATGGATGCCTTGTCGGTTGTTACCAACTCTGCTAATTCCATTGAAGAACTGGCATTGAAACAGATCCTTGGCATTTATACGGGACAAATCAATAATTGGAGCGAGGTAGGTGGTAATAACGCTCCTATTATTCGATATTGCCGCGAATCCAACAGCGGAACGTATGTGTTCTTCAAAGAAAATGTTCTAAAAAATATGGATTACGCAGCGGATTGCCAAACGATGCCGGGCACAAGCGCCGTTGCCGAGGCCGTCAGCCGCGATCCAAACGGGATTGGTTACGGCGGTGTGAGTTATTTTCTAACGCGCCCCGACACGAAGATTCTTTCCATAAAAAAAGATGAAAATACTTCTGCTGTAAATCCTGTTAAGAATGGAAAAATTGATTTCAGCGTGGTGTACAGCGGTGAATACCCCATTGCACGTTACCTAAATTGCTACACGCTCGGAAACCCTACCGGAGAAATCAAGGAATATTTGGAATGGACTCTGGGACCCCAAGGTCAGAGCATCGCAGAAGAAGTCGGCTATATTCCTTTACCTGCTTAGATTAAATTTGTAGAATTACCCGCGCCTGTTCATATTGAGCAGGTGCGGGTTTTGTTCCAATCAAACCTCTAGTGAAAACGCGATGTTCACAGATACAAAACTTCAACGATCTCCCCTAATTCGATCGGGCGTTCATCTCGGCGACTGGCGTGAGCGTATTGTCGAGAAATTCCTATTCGTAAACGGCTCTTTTACCGTGGTCCTCATCGGACTGATTTTTCTTTTTCTGTTTAAAGAGGGACTGGCTTCGTTCGGCCAAATTCAGCCGTTTCAGCTTTTAGGCGGGTGGGCAGAAAACTTTTTTACGGGAAAGAGAGAATTTAAAATGGTCTGGCAACCCGTCTCTGAAGTGCCGAAATTTTCACTCCTCCCTCTTTTATGCGGTAGCTTCCTGGTCGCTGTTCCCGCAACATTATTTTCCACGTTCATTGGCGTCGCCATCGGCATTTATTTGTCCGAATTCGCGAGTGTACGCATGAGGGAAATAGGAAAGCCGGTTATAGAATTCTTTAACGGACTCCCGACGGTGGTTGTCGGCTTTTTCTTTCTCGCCGTTGTGGCCACCTTAGTCCAGAAGGTCTTCGGAACGGCCTATCGGCTTAATGCTTTTGTCGGAGCGCTCGGCGTCTCTGTGGTAACCCTCCCCCTTATTGCCTCCCTTACCGAAGATTCTCTACAAGCTGTACCGAAGGAACTCAAAGCGGCCAGCCTCGCGCTCGGAACCACGCCATGGCAGACGGTTTGGAATGTTACTTTACCGGCCGCCATTTCGGGGATTACGGCTTCCGTCCTACTCGGACTGGGCCGGGCGCTTGGTGAAACCATGATTGTCCTTATGTCTACAGGAAACGGCGCGGTCATAACCCCAAATATTTTTTCTACTGTTCGGACCATGACCGCTACCATTGCGGCAGAGTTGGGTTCGGCGGCGCACGGCAGCCCGCAATATCACATGCTTTTTCTCGTGGGCTCCATTCTTTTCTCTATCACCTTTATATTTAACGCCGCAGCCGAGCATGTTGTTTACAAGCTGCGCGAGAAATTAAGGATGTAGGATTGTGGAAACCGTTCTTAAACGCCACAATTTGACGGAAGCTCCGCTCGATTGGCTTGGGTTAATTGCCGTAGGCATCTGCAGGACGCTTTTCATTCTATGCGCCTGCTTTCTTTTCCTAATCCTCGGACGCATCGCTATGCAAGGCCTGCCCGTTATTTCGTGGGAATTTCTTTCCAAAGAACCAATCAACGGCATGACCGCGGGGGGAATTTTCCCATGCATATTTGGAACCATCTCGCTTGTATTCATCATGGTGCTTCTCGCATTTCCTCTCGGCGTATTTACGGCTATTTATCTTGTTGAATACGCCAAGCCCAATGCCAGTACACGTTTAATCAGGGCTGCTGTAAATAATTTAGCGGGCGTGCCTTCGATTGTGTTTGGGCTTTTTGGCGTGGGGTTTTTTGTTTTGTTCATTGGAAGAAACATCGATCGGGTCCTGGGAACGGGACTCCTTTTCGGCCAACCGGCTATGATTTGGGCGGCCGCTACGCTGGCCGTCCTCTCTCTCCCCGTGATCATCGTCGCGACCGAAGAAGCGCTGAATGCTGTACCGCAAAGTCTGCGGGAAGCTTCGTATGCCCTGGGGGCTACCCAATGGCAAACCGTATGGCACACGGTTTTACCCCAGGCCCGCGGTGGAATGCTCACCGGTGCCATTTTGGCAGTGAGCCGCGCCGCCGGCGAAACAGCTCCGATTTTATTTACGGGCTGTGCTTATTTTCTACCCCGCTTGCCGGTTGCTTATCTTTTCGGTGTAATTCCTGTCATTAATCCGACCGATCAATTCATGGCCCTCCCGTACCATATTTTTATTATGGCCACACAATCTACCAATGTGAAGGCTACGCTTCCCATACAATACGGCACAACTTTAGTCTTGATTGTTGTTATATTTGCCCTTAATCTAACGGCTATGGTTTTTCGCTATCGTTTTAGAAGAAACATGGCCTCTCGAACCGCTTGAAAGGTCGAAAAGATGGCCACTATGACAGCGCCCGCAGAAAGCCGAGCATTGAAAATAAAGACTGAAATTAAAAGCAAATCTCATTCCACATTACAGAGCGATCAAACTGCCCAAATCAAAATTAAAGTCAGTAATTTACATATCCTTTACGGCTCCATGGCAGCTATAAAAAATGTCTCTTTAGACATTCCCGTTAATGCCGTTACAGCGCTTATCGGCCCGTCAGGATGCGGGAAGTCGACTTTTCTTAGAGCTCTAAATCGTATGAACGACTATATCCCCCATTGCAGGACAGAAGGCACGGTCCTTTTTGACGGAATTAATATTTATGCTCCCAATATTGATGTCGTTGAATTACGACGGCGCGTCGGGATGGTTTTCCAAAAATCGACCCCTTTCCCGAAATCCATTTTTGATAATGTCGCTTACGGTCCGAAAGTAAACGGCATCCGCGACAACAATCTTCTTGCCAATATCGTTGAAGAAAGTTTAAAACGTGCGGCGCTATGGGATGAAGTCAAAGACCGGCTCGAAGATTCGGCGTTGAGTCTTTCCGGCGGACAGCAGCAAAGAGTTTGCATTGCCCGAAGTTTAGCCGTAAATCCGGAAGTTATTCTTATGGATGAACCGGCTTCGGCGCTCGATCCTATTGCCACGGCTAAAGTAGAAGAATTAATTCACGATCTTAAGAAAAATTACACCATCGTGATCGTCACTCATAATATGCAGCAAGCGGCGCGTGTGAGCGATTTCACAGCTTATTTTTATATAGGCGAGCTTATCGAATACGACCGGACGGAAAAAATTTTCACGAATCCTTCCAAAAAAGAAACTGAAGATTATATTACCGGCCGTTACGGTTGATCTACAAAGGGTACCTATTATGGAACGTTATTTTCACAAAGAACTTGATGAATTAAAAGAACAGCTCCTTAAAATGGCTCTTCTTGCCAAAGAAGCCATTGAAAAGGCGACGCGGGCGCTTCTCGATCAAAATATCGAACTGGCCGAGCACGTTATTGCCCAAGATAAAGTCATCAATAATCTTGAGCTTGAAATTGACGAACGCGCGCACAGCTTGCTCACCCTTCGCCAACCCATGGCCGTGGATATGCGACTTCTTACCATGATCCTTAAAATTAATAACGATCTTGAGCGTATCGGCGACCACGCCGTAAACATCGCCGAAAAAGTTGCTCCGATCCGGGAAGCCGGAGTTATTTCCGAAGTCTGCCCCGTTACATCGTTTTGCCCGATCGCGGAGATGTCTAAATTAGTTACTTCTGTTTTGATTGAAGCCGTGGAAGCTTTTCTAAAGAGGGACGCCATCGCCGCGCTAAGACTTTTGAAGAAGGACGACGAAATTGATCGCTTAAACGATAAGGTTTATGAGGACATGTCGGAACGCATGTGTCAGGAACCCGAGATAGCTCCCACCTGCATGGCGCTTGTGATGATTTCTCATAACTTGGAACGCATCGGAGATCTCGCCAATAATATCGCCGAAGATGTTATCTACGTCGCCCAAGGGCGGGAAGTGCGGCATCACTCCAGCGAAGAAACCAAACTCAAGCCGTAACCGCCTTAGATCTGCTCAACGTTCACCATAATAAAACTATCGGCAGGAATTTCATCGCTGCCTTTCTCAACAGCATCGCACCATTTCATTCTCCTATCACCTTAACCAACACGCGCTTTTTTCTTTGGCCGTCGAATTCCGCATAGAAAATTTGCTCCCACGGGCCGAAGTCCAGCTTGCTATTGGTAACAGCAACTACTACTTCCCTGCCGAAAATCTGGCGCTTCAGATGCGCATCGCCGTTGTCTTCGCCGGTTTGGTGATGCCGGTATTTTTTCACATCGTACGGCGCGATCTTTTCCAAGAATTCATCGAAGTCTTGAATGAGCCCAGATTCGTCATCGTTAATGTATACACTCGCGGTGATGTGCATGGCGTTAACCAAACATAATCCCTCTTTGATTCCGCTTTTTCGCACAAGTTCTTCCACTTGCGGCGTAATATTAAGGTACTCGCGTTTCTTTCTCGTACTAAACCATAAATGTTCCGTCAGCGATTTCATCTCTTCCTCCAAAATGTTGCCGTGAACTTTTAAAACCCCGCCGGGCCGCGCGATTTAGCAATATAACCAATGCTTGCGATCGGAACAAAAAACTTGTCTTCCACGACAATGTGGTCCAAACAAACTTCCGTAAGTTCGCCGGCTACTTTTTGTTCTCCCAAAATATAAACGGTGACCTGATTGCCCTCAAGTTCCAAAAGCTTATCTACCAAACGTCCGTCGATCATATCTTTCTCCTATGTGATTTAAGTACCTATTAAAAATGCCACCTACCTCAAACGTGTCTCAGGCGCTCATTCTCTTGGCAAGACCACGGAGGAGCAGTTCGTTATTCAAATACAAATACTCTTCGCCTTCATATTTTACAATCGCTTCGCTGCGCCAACCGCGCGGTGCCGCTGGACCAAGCGGCCGACCGCCGCTTAGCCGAGCGGCGTCGGATAGAATCTTTCATAGCTGTTCTCCCGAAACGACTTCTCCGCCGCGCGCGATTTTAATAAACGCCTGCTCAAGCGAGGCGGTTTCAAAACTTTTCTGAATATCTTCGGCCGTGCCTTCGATAATGCGTTTCCCGCGATGAATAAAAATAATCCGGTCGCAAAGATTTTCCACCTCAAACATATTGTGGGAGGTATAAATAATGCCCATATTTCTTTCGCGCTGAATCCGCTGGATCGTGCTTCTTACTTTCTCCGAGATATCGGGGTCAAGGCTCGCTGTCGGCTCGTCCAAAATAAGAAGAACCGGGTCGTTTAAAAGGCATTTGGCCAGATTGAGTTTGGTTTTCTCGCCCGAAGATAAGGCGCCCGTAATCCGGTTTTGCAAATGAGACAATTCAAAAAGCTCCAGGAGTGAAGAAATTTTCTTCTTCGCGTCGCGGACCCCATAAAGCCTGGCGAATGTGCACAGATTCTCGTTTACTTTTAAATTCTGCGGAAGCGTTTGGTAGGCGGAAGAAAAATTAATTTTATGCGCAATAGTTGATCGATCTTTAAAAGGCGATAATCCGACAATGCTTACTTCGCCCGAAGTTGGCTCGAGAAGGCCGAGCAAAATATGAAGCGTAGTCGTTTTTCCCGCGCCGTTCGCGCCCAAGAGCCCGAGAATTTCCCCTCGTCGAAGCTCGAAGGATAAATTATCGAGCGCCTTTGTGTCCGCATAGACCTTCGTTAAGTTCCGTGCTTCGACAAGCGTTTCCGGCATTGTCATTTTTTTAAATTCCTATCAACGCGGCGCCGATCACGCCTGCGGAATCGCCGAGTTTATTTTTAACGACGGGCGTTTCGAAGCTATCGCTAAACACGGCGCGCCTGACTTCTTCGATGCCTTCGGTGTAAATCTCATCAATATTAGAAACCCCGCCGCCGAGCACAACGATGTCGGGATCGAGAATATTAATCAGATTGGCGACCGAACGGCCGAAGCGAACAAAAAATTCTTTCATAAATTTCTTCGCCTTGGAATCCTGTTTTCGGTAACGGTTTACGATTTCGTTTAAATTTATATTTTCCCCGAACTCTTTTGCAAACCGCTTCTCGAGCCCGCCACCGCTAATGAATGTTTCTACGCAACCGCGCGCGCCACAATAGCATTCGGGGCCGTTCGGATCGATTGACATATGTCCCCACTCTCCCGCGATATCCTGCCGGCCGACGAAAATTTCACCTTTGTAAACAATCCCTCCGCCGCAGCCGGTACCTATGATCACACCGAAAACCAGATCGTTTCCTTTCCCGGCGCCGTAAAGAGATTCTGCCAGCGCAAAACAGTTCGCGTCGTTTTCAAGCGCGATTTTATGGCCGAGTAATTTTTCCGCTTCCTGCGTTGAAAACCGGCCGCGCAAACATGCGGTATTGGAATTTTTAAGCATGCCGGTCCGGTGGGAAATCGCGCCCGGTGTTCCCATACCGAGCGTGTGCGGCTTTGATTTAATTTTTTTAACCATCAAATTGTAAAGGAGTTTTATTTGACGGAGAATATGCTCGTAGCCTTTTTCCTGTTCGGTAGGAATGCGCTCGCGGAAAATCTGCTCCCCCATCTCATTTAAAACAACCCCTTCAATTTTTGTTCCGCCGAGGTCAATACCGAGCCGGTGCATAAAAATTCTCTAAATAAGTGCGCCTAAAAAAACGCCGAGACGAAAAACGAGGAAGCCAAAAACGAGGCTGAGCGTTACATTCAGAATCGCATGGATGAGCGCGCCAGCGGTCATTAAATTAGCCGTCTCAAGCATGAACGTCGAAAAAGTGGTGAACGCTCCGCAAAAGCCGATCATAAGAAGCACTCTGGCGTTGGGGCCTAACAAAAATTTTTCTTCCGAAAGGGCAGAAAGAAAACCTATCAGAAAACAACCCGTCATATTTACAGCGAGCGTGCCGTAGGGAAACGTTGTGCCGGTGATACGATAAACAAGACCGCCTAAAAAATATCGAGCGAATCCACCGGCCAGACTTCCTACAGCAAGAGCAATAATTTTTGCCACACAATTACCTTTTATTAGCGGTTTCGCGTTTTTCCGGAAATAAATTAAGAAGTCCTTCCGCGCTCGGCTCGGCTACGCCGCGTTCGGTAATGAGGCCAGTCACCAAACGGCGTGGCGTCACATCAAAGGCGTAATTGAGCGCTTTAGAACGTTCGGGGGAAATGAGAACTTTTTTAATTTCGCCTTCGCAAAGTCCTTGAACAAACCGGACCTCGTCGGGATCGCGCTCTTCAATAGGAATATCTTTGCCCTCGCGCATATTCCAATCGATGCTTGAAGAAGGAACCGCCGCATAAAACGGAATTTGATTATCCCGCGCGGCAAGCGCTTTGGTGTACGTACCAATTTTATTGCAAACGTCGCCTCCGGCCGTTGTCCTATCCGTTCCGACAATCACCATATCGACATCGCCCTTTTGCATAATATGGCCGGCGGCATTATCGGCAATCACCGTATGCGGCACGCCGTGTTGGCCGAGTTCCCAAGCTGTAAGCGTAGCGCCTTGATTTCGCGGACGTGTTTCATCCACCCAAATATGAATATCATATCCTTTGTCGAATGCTTGATACATCGTCGATGTCGCCGTTCCCCAATCAATGCAGGCCAGCCAGCCGGCATTACAGTGCGTGAGAATATTTACGCGCTTTCCTTTTTTCTTTTTTTGAATTTCTTCGAAAATCTTAAGCCCGTGCCGCCCGATGCTTCGACACATTTCGACATCCTCATCGGCCATGGTTTGAGCGGTTTCAAAAGCCCTTCGAATTTTTTCTTCCTTCGAACTCGCTTGAGCAATGGCGGTGAGCTGCCTCTCCACACCCCATTTTAAATTGATAGCGGTCAGGCGTGTCGCGATTAATTTCTCGGCGGCTTTCTCCAGATATGAATCGAACGATTTTCCAGCCGGCGCTTCTAATGCCGCTAAATACATTCCGAATCCGCCGGCTACACCGATAAGCGGAGCGCCGCGAACATGCATATCTTTGATCGCACGCGCCATTTCATCCGCTGTCCGCAGATCTTCAATGACAAGGCGGTGAGGCAGCCAGCGCTGATCAATAATTTGCACAACTCCGGCGGCGTCCTTTTTTACCCAGATTGTTCGAAATGGTTTTCCGTCAATTTTCATGGTTTCCGCCTTCGGCTCCAACCATTCCCTCGCCCACCCACCTTCGGTGGGTACCCGGGCTCGGTCATGATGAGATGAGATTATATTCTAAAAGAATTTTCTTTTGTTTCCTTTTTGATAAGCGTAAAGAAGGACAGGGGTTGTTGTTTTTGCCTCAATTTGGCCGGCTCGGTCCACACCAATGACGCCCATATTGCGTTTATGGCGGGCAATTTCTTTAAATGTTTTCGAAAAAGCTTCCTGAAGACTAAAGCCGTCGATGACGCGTGTCGCAATTTTTAGCGCAGCGCCTTCTTCTATAATTTCTTCGCCAATCCCCGTTGCAGAAAGGGCTACAAGTGAGTTGGCATAATTAGCAATCGGCATTCCGGAATCGCTTACGCGGTGGGGATAAGCCATCGAAAGTCCGCCGGTTGATGTCGCGCTGGCTAAACGACCGTTACGATCAAGCGCGCAAGCACCCACGGTATCCATTTTTTTCATGTCATTCCCGTGCCGTTTGGCCAAGCGGCGCGAGGGAGACAGAAGTATGCGAACGTCTTCTAATTTAAAACCGTTCGCCACAGCAAATTTTTGCGCACCGGCTCCGGCCAAAACACGGTATTTTTCTTTGAGAAGTTTTTCGGCTACAAGGATGGGATTGGCCATATTTTCCAAATCTAAAACGGCAGCAAATCTCCCTTGATGACCATCCATGACAGAGGCGGTAAGGCGGGCAATTCCATCTTTCTGCAATCCCGAACCTCTTCCGGCATTAAATTCGGGATCGTCTTCAAGAAGTTTCACGGCGTGAACCACCGCGTCAAGTGCACTTTTCCCTAGCAAGACAGAATACGCCGGCTCCAAAATCTTGGCGAGTTTTTGATGAAGCATTTTTCGCCGCATAGAATTTGGAACTTTGCTTCCGGCGCCACCGTGAATAATGAGGGTAGGAAAGATACGCATCTTCGGCTCAGAAAAACTTTGATTACAACGCCAAGCCCTGTTTTTCCGGAGTTTGAGATTCCGCTTCTCGCGCTGCAGCTCGATAGTTACAAAACGAACAATTTTTGGAAGCCAATGGAGCTTCGTTTGAAGATAAGCATCGATGCGCCTCGGAAACAGAGTTGTCCACCCAGGAATCGTCTCCGATGTGCTTCAAAATGATGGTTTTAAATTTAAGCTGGTCAAAAAATCCTTTTTCGGATTTGAGCGCATTCGCATAGACAAAATAAGCATCGTTTGAAATTTGAAAACCGTTTTTTCGAAAAAGCCACTGATAAATTTCTATCTGTCGTTTATAACTTTCCTTAAAAGCGCCTTCGAGGCTGACTTCCCCGTCGGTGCTGGTAGACTTGTAATCGACAATAATCAATTCCTGTGAGCTGTTTTCCCAGATATCATCAATACCTCCCGTAAGAATAAAATTCGTGCCTGTGTCGTGATACCTGATTCCCTTAAAAGGATCGCGCCATATTTCCAAATCCTTGTGATTAAAAGGAATGGCATTTATTCCGTACTGTTCCATCAACGGATGCGGTTTTCGCTTAGCCCGGTAGATATCAAACTCTTTTTTGAATAGGACATCCACCGCAGAATTGAGCGTGTATGGAAAAATGGGCGGCTGGTCAATGCCGAGCCGGCGATCCAGATAAAAACATCGGGGACAGCGGATAAAGTTTTCAAGCCGCGAACGGCTGAGCACAAAAGGCGTTTTTGCAGAGGGATTATAGAGATTTCGCGTTCGTTTGGCAGGTTTTGAAGTGCGGTCCGTACCGCCGGACTGTAGGATAGGGTTCATTTCGTAAATATCCTACCAAATGCAGCTTACGGTAACAAGGAAAGGCTTTGGGAAACCGAAGAAAATAACGTCGGAGGCCTTTTGTAGCCTCCCCAGAAATTATTTTGTTGAATAGTCGCGCGATCTCGCTACACTATTCTCCCATTGAGACAGTTCTCCGAAACAACTTTAAAGCTAACCATATAGGAGTTTTTGATCATGGCAAAACGAGGATCGGCATTATCGAAACCACTCAACGTCAGCCCTGAATTGGCCGCCGTCGTCGGCAAAGGTCCCCTTGCGCGTACCCAAGTCGTTAAGAAGCTTTGGGAATATATCAAGAAGTATGATCTTCAAGATCCCACCAACAAGCGCAATATCAAGGCGGATGATAAACTCAAAGCCGTGTTCAGCGGAAAAGCCATTGTAAATATGTTCGAGATGACGAAGCTCGTCTCCAAACATCTTTCTTAGAACTTTTCAAGCCATCCCACGATAACGCCTGCCTGCCGCCGCTCGGCCGAGCGGCGGCAGGCAGGCCATCAAAAATCAAACCAACGCTTCGGCCGAACTTCCAAAAAAATAACCTTCGGTCTGGTAGCCAGCGTTATATCGTGGCGGATTTCTCTTTCTTCTCTGGCAAATAAGCTGATCATCATTTCGTTCGCGTAAAGCGGCCTTGGATCGCGAGTGTATTCCTTTTTTTGTTCGTTTTGAAGCCTGATTAAAATGACGGGGCGCTGAAGACGCGGAGTCGTGTTCAGAAGGCGAAAAGAAAGCGTGCTTACGCCGGTTTCCTTATTCGTAGAAAAATTTACATGGGTAACCAATACGTCGGTTGGGTAGGCAAAAAGCTTCGCGATAAAATAGCCTGCGATAATCAATCCCGACAATAAAGATAGAATGCCCTTTCTTGAAATAGCCATAAGTGATTTTAATATCGACCATTCACTAGGACAACTTCAGACTATCGCCCAACGAACTAACTAAAAAGAACTAAATTGTATTAGAGGGAGCTCGGTCGTATAATGAGTTTGGAATTTTTAATCAAGGAGCACGATTATGAATCACGACGAACCTATCAAACTTCGCCGGTCCTGCGATGCCATTCTAATCCCGAGCGGGCAAACAATTTCTCTGGAAGCCGGAACCGAGGTTCGCATCACGCAAGCTTTGGGCGGCACCTATACCATTACTACTGAAAATGGCCTAATGGCACGCATTGCGAGCGAAGACGTGGATGCGCTTGGCGTCGTCCCTTCTTCGGATAAAAGCATGACCGCAGCAGGCAAACCCGTCAGCGAACTTGTTTGGGATCAATTGAAGACTTGCTACGATCCTGAAATCCCCGCCAATATCGTGGACCTGGGACTCATTTACGAATGTAAGGTTAGCCCAACTCCGGACGGGCAGCATAATGTGGATGTAAAAATGACGCTCACCGCTCCCGGATGTGGAATGGGCGCATCGATTACGATGGATGCGAAATCAAAAATTGCGCAAGTTCCCGGAGTGAAATCCGTAAATGTGGAATTGGTCTGGGACCCACCGTGGAATCCCGGTTTGATGTCGGAAAACGCCAAGCAAAAGCTCGGGCTAATTTAACTTTTACTTAAGCTTCCTTTCTCTTTTTCTGCTTAAATTTAAAAAATTCATCCACGAGCAATTGAGCGTCATGCCGGCTAAGGGGCTTTGAGAAATGATATCCCTGGCCAAAATCGCATCCCATCTCCGTCAACACAGATAGTTGAGTCGGGCTTTCTACCCCTTCGGCAATCACACCCATATTTAAGCTATGCGCAAGCGTTACGATGGTCCGGACAATTTGCTGATCGCGTTCGCTCGTTTCCAATCGACTTACGAAAGAACGGTCGATTTTTAGTTTGTCGATATTGAAGCGACGAAGGTAACTTAGAGAAGAATAACCGGTTCCAAAATCATCCATATAAAGCTGGATATTGAGATCCTTCAGACGCGAAAGCTCGCTCAGGATCGATTCGGTGCTTTCAATAAGCACGGTTTCGGTAATTTCAAATTTTAAAAATTGCGGATCCGACCCTGTTTCCTCCAGTACATGCTCAATCTCGGAAATCATATTGGGCTGCTTACACTGCGATCCCGAAAGGTTTATGCTTAGCGTGAGAGGACATTTCCCAACAAACTGATCCTGCCAGATCTTCAGCTGCAGGCAAGCTTCCTTAAGCACCCACCACCCGATCGGCATAATCAAACCGATTTCTTCGGCGATAGGGATAAAATCTTTGGGAAACACCAAACCACGCAAGGGATGGGCCCACCTTATAAGCGCCTCAAAACCAACCAGATCGTGTGAATCCAAAAGAAAAATCGGTTGGTACCAAAGTTGGAACTCTTCCCGTTCCAACGCGCGCCGCAGATCCGTCTCCAGTTCGAGCCGTTTCAAAACGGGTGGACGCATTTCGCTATTAAATATTTCATGCCTGGCTTTCCCCGATGTCTTAGCTCTATACATCGCCGTTTGCGCATCTTGTAAAATTTCTGCAGGGCTATGGTATTCGCTGCCGCCGAGCGCAATACCGATGCTCGCTGTGGTGAAAACATCGTGCCCACTCAGGCTAATAGAGCCGGAAAGTTCTTTTTGAATTCGGTCCGCCACATGCCCGGCGTCACGTTCGTTGTGAATATCTTCAAGTAATATCGCGTATTCATCGCCGTTCAGGCGTGCTACGGTATCGAATGACTTAACACAACGCTGAAGCCTTCTGGCTGTTTCCACCAAAAGTTCGTCCCCAATCGTATAGCCCAGACTATTGTTCACCAACTTGAAACGGTCGAGATCCAGAAATAAAACCGCAAACTTATATTCTTCACGTAATTCGGCGCGTTTAACGGCCTGACTAAGGCGTTCCATAAACACGTAACGGCTTGGAAGGCCGGTCAATTCGTCGCGGAAAGCGTTGTCCACCAATTGTGCTTCCCTTTTATGTAAAAGTACCGCCAAATATTTAACGAAGTAGGCAATAAAATTGTAAATGGGAAATACGATAAGAAAGATGGCGAGTTTTTCGCCGCCTGAAAAATTTAGCATAAGCGGAGCAACGGCGGAAATAATACCTTTGTGTTCCAGGTACGTAAGTATAGCCAACATGAAAAATCCTTGATTGGCATAAAAATATGTTTTGTTGGGCGACATCACAACGCCGGCAAAAATAAATACGAGAGGATACAGGAGAAGCGCGAGGAATTTTCCAAGATCACCGAGCGTATAGGCCGCCACTGTAATCATCACCACATCCATCGCCGACGTTACATTAAAAACCCATTCGGGGTTTTTGACTTTGCGCATGAGCCAATGGTGGGGAAGATTTAAGGAAATTTCGATGATCGTAACAATGAGGAACGGAAGAAGCGGAAATTCGAGAAAGCCAAGCGTATGGGAAAGAACAAACACAAGCATGAGCGAGCCCACCAAAAGTAGCTTGGCATGGATTACCCATTCGGCATTTTGGTAGAGTTCTTCTTTTCTGTTAACTAATATCATATAATGACTTACGTAAACTCTTTCGTGAGCTAGGTTCGTTGGGTAGTCTAAGTATACCTGTTCTATTAATATTAGAGAAATGTGAATTAAATCGGAGTTTCATTTGAGCAGATCTCCTTCTTTCAGAAAAACCTTGAGCGATTCAGCGGCAAGCTCATGCCCTTCTTCGGTCCAATGATCATCCTGATTCAGAAATAATTTTTGGCCGCGTTTGAATTCACGATGAAAGGATTCGTAAGGATACATTGCCGGGATTCCGGTGCTTTCAAAAAAATCCAGGAAATTATAGATGTGCGGGTTCGGCAATTTCTCAAGCGCCGATTTGTAGGGAACAACAAAGACAGCAAGCTTTGCTCCACCTTCGGAAGCTACTTGTTTCATCCGCAAAAATAGTTGCTTCGTGACATCTACGTTTACATCTTCACGGTTAAGTTTTAGCCGAAGATCAGAAAACCATTTTCCCGTGACGGGATTCATACTTAAATTTCTTACGAGCGAATATCTAAGCTCTTTAAATCCCTCCGATAAAAATGGATATGTTTTCGTGCGGTATTTCAAAAATCCTTTCAAACCCTTTCGTTTCTCGGCTTTCTCATCCGGCTTCCAGTTCTTTAATATTTCGTTCCATTCCTGATCGTTCAGTTCGGGAAGCGGATAATTCATCGGCTTCAATGCTTCGCTCTCGAGAATGAAATAAGGCTTCAAATAATAACCGTGACGGCCCGATTGATTATCCAGCATAAAATCGTTTGAGGCAAACGCTATGAGAATAAGATCGGGCTCGTATTTCATACCTTCGCGTTCAAGTGAAAGTAATTCCTGATCCGTACCGTAACCGGAAACACCGGCATTAATTACCTCCACAGGTGATCCGAGCAATTCCTCAAGACGGTCGGTGAAATTTTTTCCTTGTTCCACACCGTATCCCCATGCAAAAGAATCCCCAAGCACCAGGATTCGGAAAACCCCTTCGCCTTTTTTGTAATCGTATTCTTTATCGCGAAGGCCTTTCGAATTGATCCGGACAAACGTCTTTGAGTCGGGGCTTGTAAAATACCCTTTGGCGTTTGGCTTATTTTTCCAGCCTAAATACCGGTCGTATTCGTAGAAAATAAATTCACTTTCCCGCTTCAACACTTCCTGCTTTTTTAAATGAGCTTTTTCACCCTGCGCAGTCATGATATTGAGAGCAACTTCGAGACTTATCAAAACAAGCATGATGGAGAAAAAAAAGAGAGCGATATTTTGAAAAACGGATGTAAGGCTTGTTGGCGCAGATCTACCTTCTTTTATAGCAGGCATTATGTTCACATTCTCTTAATCAAAGGGATGGTACCATCATACTTTGAAGTAAATAGAATTAAGCCAATGCCATTATGCGGAAATGGAAGCAACACGTTCGGCCAGTTCGGCCAGCCGCAAAGCTTCGGAGACAACAGCGATAAAGTGATTGCCGTTACGCTGCATAAGATAGAGTTTATAGCGATCGTCGACTTTCTGCAACAGATAATCGGTCTCGGGGCCAAGAAGTGCGGCCTGAATACCACCTCGAATCGCGGAGAAAATTTCGCCGTCGCCCGTTCCGACAAAAATACGCTGACCACGCGCGCTAAAAATGCGGCTGATGCGGAGCCAAAGCGCATTTTTATCTGCCGCGCTTAAACCGGAAACATCCCAGCCGACGACGATATTTTTTACGCTACCAAAACCTTTAGCTCGGAGTTCGGGCTTGTATTTGAGAGCTCTTTGCTCGATGCGCTCAAAATCTTCTAGGCGGCTGAACACAAGCACGCCGACCGATCCGACGCTCTGCATACTTTCTCTGGCGGCATCGAGAACTACCTCATTCACGGCATTTATGATTTCCTCTTGCGGCGAAACAGATTTTCCAAATCCGGCCTGAGCATTACTCGATCGAGCTTGCTCGATGAGTTTGGTTTGGCGGGCGGCAAGAGCTTCGGACAGAACGGCTTCATGAACGTCGGCGTTTGCTTTTAAATCTTCGCTTCGGAAAACCTGCGCTTCCCAACCGCTCGGCGGCGTGTAAACGGCTTTACCTCCGCGCATAATGGGAACGAGGCGACGAACAGCGGTTTCGCCGGGATTTAAAGAAAGCTCCTTGCCTTCCCAATGAATGACGCGGCGGATAACTTTTCCTTCCGAATTTCTGATCTCAACGATTTCTTTGTTCTCAGGAAGAGAAGTTTTTCCCGGATGTTCGCTTAATTTGATTCGGCCTTCGCCATCGAATACAGCTAATTTGTAAACTCCGCCGAGCGCTGCTTTGGGCCCGCCGGTAATAAAATCGGAGCCCAGCCAAACGCCTTCATCTTCCGGCCAAGCGAGCGGGACTCCGTAATTCAAGTGAGCATCGAGATCCGTTGTCGCGTTAATTCCACCTACAAACGCGGAATACATCGCTTCGGCATGGCTTTGGCCTTGCGCGCCAATCACGGCATCCACATTTAGTCTCACACCTTCTCCGTATTTCTGCCGGGTGAGATTCGACCAAGTCGCGATCAAATTATTGAAATTAATCCGCTTCAGTATTAATGTTTCCATAATAATTTCAAACGCCGTGCCTTTTACGCGAATAATAGGCTCGCGCGCGAATGCCACACTGCCTTCCGGAAGCGCATCAATATCTCCTTTGAATTCAAAATGAGCAAGATAATCCAGGAATTCCGGGGTAAATTTGTAAGGACTGTGCTTTTGTAAATATTCAATATCATCGACGGTAAATCTAAATTTGCGAATTTCATCCATGAGAAACTTAATACCTGAAACAATGATTTTGTCATCTCCGTAAGGGGGCGTGCGGAAAAAGTAATCGTAGGTGGCCGGTTTCTCGTGTATGCCTTCGTTAAAAATAACCTGAGCCATCGTGAGGTGGTACATATCTTCTTCAAGCGCGGAACTTTCATCTTCCTCCGGCACGGGCGGATGCGCAATGGGTTCGGGAAGCACGGTGGCGGGGAAAACACCCATGTGATTATTGGCATCTACCAATTCTTTGGCGGTAATAACTTTGATTCCTTTGTCTTTAAATGATTCGTTCATTTTTTGAATGCTTCCTTCGGGAAAACCCACGGGGCGCGTCGCGTCAATAATAATGAAAACTTCGAATCCTTCCTTAACCGCATCTTCACAGGACCAACCGACGCAGTAGTCCATAGCCAAGCCTTTGACGAAAAGCCGTTTAACTCCCCGAGCGCGAAGTTCGTTCGCAAGCGCTGTCGGGTTACCCATGTTATCGCGAAATGCGCTGTAGGAATCAACGCGCGGATCCATTCCTTTTAGCTGAACGTACTCATATTCGCGTTCAAGCAATTGATCATGAAGCTCGCCTTCTGGTGTTCCTTCTTCGGCATGATCCGTCCAAAGTACTTGCCCGCCGGTTTTCTTTAGAACTTCTTTCAGCTCGGCGAGTGTAAATTTGGCGTGCGGAGCAATTCGATGATCTTCTTCCGTCCATTTTGAAACTTCGTCGTAGCTCAAATAAGTAAACGGCGCGTAGCCTTCGTAGGAACTTGCCAAAGACATATGCCCGCGCGGATGCCGGTCTACCGACGCGAAACGTCTTTCCTTAGGAAAGAGATTCATCACAGCACGAACATTCGGAAGAATTAAATCCCCTTCGCGCACGGCAAGCCCGCCGCCCGGCATGAATGTGGACTGCACATCTACATCGAGCATGGCATCGGTGTGGGGATTAATCGAAAGCGGATTGTCCTGAGTTTCAACCGGGATTTTAGCTGAATCCTGCAATTTTTTATGTTCAGGACTCCACTGGTTTAATTCGTTTAACGTGCGTAAATGCGCCTGCCAAGGTTTTTCAACGCCGAACACGCGCTTGCCGCCGCGCCAAATAGGATTGAGAAGCTCAAAGATTTCTTCCGCATAAGCGGCATGCGCCGTACGGCCGGCCGGCGTTTTTACGTAGCGCTGGATTTTCCCCTTATGGCGGCTTCTCCAAACTCGCTCGCCTTGTGATTTAACAAAGTTCAATTCCAAATAAGCCTGTTTGCCGCCGGTAATTAAATTGGTTCCCACGCCGAGACCGTCGAGCTCGGCGCCTTCGGAAAGCAGTTTCGTAATTTTTTCTTCATCCAAATCATCGGAAGCAAAAATTTTCACATAGTGAAGTCCGGCACCGTTTAACATTTTTCGAACTTGACGGGAAAGACTCGCGAGATTGCCACTATCGAGTCGAACGCCGAATAACTCTTCACCTCGCTTCTTCATTTCCTGGGCAACCGTAATGGCATTTCTAACACCTTGAATCGTGTCGTACGTATCGACGAGAAGAGTCGTTTGATGCGGAAAAGTTTTAGCGTAGAGCCGGAACGCATCGATTTCCCGATCGGGCGGGAAAAGCATGATGAAGAAATGCGCCATCGTGCCGGAGGGCTCTAAATAATGCATTTTGGCCGCTTTCACATTTGAAGTCGCAATGGCGCCTCCGATCACGGCAGCGCGCGAAGCTTCGGTCGCTCCTCTTCCCTGAGCCCGGCGCTGGCCGAAATCAAGAACGGCTCGGAATCTTTTGATTTGCTCACGCGTCATACCAAATTCTTTGATTAGTTTAGCAACCGTTGCTTCATCCACAAATTCGCCGTTGGCGGCTTGAACGATACGTGCTGTTTTCGTTGCGATATTGGTGCTGAAAGCCATTCGATTAATAATCAAATCTTTAAGAAGCGCTTGTTCGATCGGCGAGGCTTTAATACGCAGGATTGGAATTCCCGATGAAACGACTCTTCCTTCCTGAAGCGCGTCAATATCTCCCTCAAAAATAAATTCGGAAAGATATTTGAGGAATTTCTCGGAGTACCTTCCGATCTTTCTTAGTTGATCGATATGCTCTTTCGTAAAACGCCGTCGGCGGATAGCGCCGAGCGTTTCTTCGAGTCCAGCCACTACAATATAATCCCCGCCGTGGGGTGCTTTGGGCGCGATGAGATCAAACGTTTCTTTTTGAATTCTATTTTCACGGAACGCTTGGTACGCCTCGTCAAGCGAACGTGTTGTAATATCGAGCGGCGGATATTTTTTTGCCAACTGAGCATCGGATGATTTAAGCTGACCGCTCATAACTTTAGCGACAGCATTGGCGATAATGATGCCGTGCCGGGCGTAAAATTTATTGTTCGGATCGTCAACTCTTACCCATTTCGCAGAATTCTCTTTTGCATTAGCACCGGCTTCGGGCTTTAGATATTTTGATTCTTCCCAGCTAAGAAGTTTGGCAACCGCCCTGCTTTCCACCCACGCATCGTTTGTATCCCGCCAATCATCAACAGCGCCTTCGTAGACCACCATGCCCCCGGTTAAATCCAGCCGGATTCCTGTTTTATCATAAAGAGCCCGGCTTGCCGTTACGCCCGTCTTTGTTTCTTCACCCCATTGAATCATGGCACCCGGAAGCGCACGGCCCGCTACACCATCACCGCGCTCGATCGTGAGAACTTCGAGTTCGCCTTTTTCGTTATGACGTAAAATGACCGGATCTTCAGCCGGATTGGGGCCGTAACGGCCCAAAAGCCCGCGCCCGCGCAGACCGGTTTCTTTTCTGTTGCGCGGCATACCGTTGACAAACTTTGTAGAACGCGAGAACCGTTTGATATCAGCACGAATTTCTTCGCGCAAACGATTCCGCTCTGCAACGGAAAGATTAGGATCGTCCAAATTAGGATGTGCCCAACCGAGGGAGTTCGTTCTCGACTTGGCCATCTCAATTACTCGCGCCGCCGTATACGTAGGCGGATTTTCAAAATTCCTTTCCGGGTACCCTTCCGGCCGCTCGCGATTGAGCCGCGCAATATTCTCCCGCGCAATTTCTTCCGCCGTCCTCGCTCCAAAACCGGTTTTAGCTGCGAAATAAGCACGCGCTTTTTTAAGAGCCTCGACTACATCCTGCATAGTTTCTGGCTTACGATCGTTTATATCATCCGCAATCATCCCCATGCGCAGCTCTTCAAGACCACTATTACGACGGCCTTCCGATGGAATATTGGCGCTCCTTTTGCCTCCCCAGAATAAAAGCTCATTCATTGCCCCGCTAAAATCATACATATCGGATTTGAAAAATCTTTTGTCTTCGCGTGATTTTCTCAATCGAGTGCTCCCCTGAGGAAAAGGAGACCCGATGGGACTTGCGAACTGAAAATTAACAAGCATGACTTTACCTTGTTCATTGAGAACAAAATTTTGAGGATCTAAATAGTTATGCAGGAAACCGGCTTGATGGACAAGGCTGACCGTCTCTGCAATTTCAATTAATACATCCAACTTTTGAATCGTGCTCAAACTCAGCCAATAATCAGAATGTGTAAGCCAGTCGGCATGTTCGATACTTTCTGTTTTCATCCAAAAAACTTTTCTGCCCTCCACTTCAGCAACGCCTACAGCTAAAAGTTTGGGTATGCGCCCTTTGAATCCTTTAATTTGATTTAGCCGCGCCAGAGCTTCTGCTTCTCCCATTTTAAAGTCATTGCGGTTCCTTACGGCCCAACCCGCTGTCGCGTGATTGACAATCTCATAATGAATTCGTTGATCCGGCTCATTCTTTTTTACAAAAGTAATGGTCATATCTCCCGCGCTTACAACCTCGTCCCGTTCAAACTCCGGCACTTCTTGATTCGTGTAAAAAGAATGTAAACTCGGATGGTCTTGCAATAACTCAGGAATAGCGCCAAATCCGCTTTCTTGTTTTAATTTTCGGCCAAAACGATAGAGGGTATATCTAACAGCTCCTAAGTGCCTTTCGGCGGCCCCTAAGTGTCTTTCGGATTTAAAATACGAATGAGCACGAAGCTCTGTTTCTGTCGTTCCGGTAAGCTTTTCTAGGGTATCAATACCCAAACTTTTCAGCGCTTCCATAGTTGTTGGATACAAACCAATATCTTCCAAAAGAGGCGGCTTTAAGGAAAGGCTGTGTTTGGCAAGTTCTATCTTTAGCTCTCGAAGACTCGCGATACCAAAATATGGGATGGCCAGAAGATCCGACTCTTTTTTATCTGCAAGCCAACGCAATTTTTCGATCGGCCAAAATTTAAAGTGTCTTCGAGATCGATTGGATAACTCAGAATCTAAGACACGCGTTTTTCCATCTTCGGAAGAAAGACGGAAGGTGCGGCGGACAATGGCATCGTGTAGAACACCGTAAGGCCCCGTACCTTCAGCATGGCGGACTTCAAAAGGATGATATTCGACTTCAAGACCTTTTTTGCGGGCGTAATCGATTTCTTCTTTGGCGATAGGTCCACCGCCGAGAGCGATAATACCTTTAAGGCCATTTTGAATAAAGGCATCACTTAAATATGTGGCGGTAGAACCAACCGGCTTTCCGTCACGAACTCCACCGTAAAGTATTTGACCGCTATCATTTCTCTGCGTGGGATAGTAGTACGCATAGGTAACATGATCGCCAACCCCATATTTTTTGTACTCATCCGCTTGTGCAGCTAAAATCGGCACATTGTGCTTAGTGGCAAGATAATGCATAGCAAATCCAATGTCGGGCTTTTCTTTATTTGCCGGATCGCCGCCAAATATGGCCAGCCAATTATTAGTGCCAAATTGACGATTGAGTTTGTCGACAATGCCATCAATTTTTCTTTTTAACGCGTTCGCATCTTTATATTGAGCCTTGCTACCGTGTCCGATGAAAAGAAAAGCTGCTTGAAATTTTTGAAGGAGCGGAACAAGTTCTTCTTCTTTCAATTCCACCGTCGCACCGAATCCGGCTAGAGGCGCATCGGGAACTAAAATATCGTCTTGGATCGTTATTTCACCGGCTCTGGCTCTACGGACAGCTTCGGCGATTATTTTGGAATGTGTACCTAGATTTTTCAATTGCTCGGAATCCACGGAAACGAATCGTGCCGAACCGGGCCTCGCATCATCGCTGGCTTCAATGGAAAGGTTAAGCGACTGTTCGTAGGATAGAATAACGGCTATTCCCCGCGTAACAATCCAAGCATCGTTTGTGTCACGAATGGTATGTACTTGTCCTTGAAAAACCAATGCGCCTTTTGTGAAATCTACTTTAAAAGGAGATTTTGGAAATGTTTCTTCTTTCGCTTCGCGAGTCGCTGTGATACCAAATTCAAGTTCTTGCCCACGCTCGGAAAATCCGCCCGGAAGGCGCGTGGCACCGCTGTCCATTCGATCGATAACGAGCACTTCGACCTCGCCCTGTTGATTGTAACGAAGGAGAACCGGGTCTTCGGCTTGATTTGGGCCGTACACACCAAGAAGCCCTCTGCCGTTTAAACCTGTTTCCCGGGAGTTTTTTGGTAAGCCGTTTTCAAACTTTGTACTTGGATCAATACGTAATGCCCGTTCTCGAACGATACGAAGTTGATTTTCTTTCTCTTGGCCTTCTAGCTTTGAAATATCGATATCAGCCCAATCCGCGGAGAGCACAGTCGGCGCTGTATACGTGGGTGTATTTTTAAGACTTCTCCAGGGATACCCTACTGGGACGCCATTTCGGATAGAGTTATTCAACCAAGCGATATATTTCGCGTCTGAATCAAGCAAAGAAAGATCCATAAGCAGATTTCCATTTTTATCCGTTCTCACATACGAAGCTTCAAAATTTTTAGGATGGATAGCGTAAAAATCATCTTCCGAAAGGAAAGCGAGCTTGCTCCCGGCCGGCATGTATTGCATCGCGCTCCAAGGCGCGCGCAGCCGGATCGGCTCGGTGATCTCAAGCATTTTAACTACGCGTTTCTTCGGCAGATAAAATCCTTCCCTTTGCGGATCGGGCTCGTAGAAGCGCTTGAATTTTTCCGCACTCAGAAAATATTGATCGCCCTGGCTTGTTGTAATTTTCCAATCACCTTGTTGGGCAATATTAAGCGTTTCAACAAAAGTCCCCATCTTGGTCTCAAGAATTTCATCCGGTGCGGCCAATTCTGCCCGCACGGCTTCAATCTTCGTGGCGTAAATAAATTTTGACTTGGCCCACGGCACGTTTACGGTATCTTGCGTAATATCGATTTTCTTGGCATCGATAAGGCGGAATTGATCGCGATCGGGCCGGTCCCAATTAATGATGCTGTTGCGGGTATTTCTTTTGGTCGGATCACGCTTGACCCAAATCCAATCGCTGTAATCAAGCAGAGGTTTGCCATCCTTGCCAACGACCCGGTTCACTTTATTTCCCACACGATTCAGCTTGTCTTTGCTGAATTGAATTTTGACAAACGTGCGCGATAGCGTTTTGTCGCTCTGATTTACATTGACCGAATGCAGATCGTACGGAGTTATGCGAACGAGCGTGTAAGGTTTCATAGGTTGAGGTTTCTGTCCGCTTTCTTCCAATTCCAACGCTCGCTCATCAAAATGCTTAAGCACCGCTTGAGAATCCTCGGCGTCGATACCTTTAAGCGAGAAAGGCCCTTCGAGAAAAAGGGTCGGCAATTCATCGGCAATAACGTAGGTTGTGTCGGTCGTTATTTCTCTCGGACTTCCATCTTCATTAAATAGAACGCTTGTTTCCGGAGTAACGAACGCATCGCCGTGCCAACCGGCCCGCCGCTGAGTCTTGCCCGGTTCAACTTTCTTTTGATCCACCGTGATATAGACATAATCGTTTTCATCGAAATCCGGATTGATTGTTTTCTGATCTCTAACGGCAAGCTCAAGTACTTCACGGTAAGGTTCAAGAGCTTTCGGCAATGCCCAACCCTTGCCTTCGTCTTTCCCCGGCATCCGAATAGCCATGTCTAAAATGCGTATGCCGCGCTGTTCGCTGAACGCTTTTTTATTTCTGATTTCACCGACAACAACGGGACGGTGCGGCCGCTCAAACTGCCCAACATCCCATTTCATGGTTCCGAGCAGTTTATCTCTATCGGGATAATTCGGATTTAATCCCAAAAGCTGCGCCACATGTTGGTCTTTTTCATTTCCGCCCAGGAGTTTTTCAAGCGATGAAGTATCCGCTGCCTCGGTGAGTAATCGGTCTAATTCGGAAACCGGCCACATTTTTGTGCCGGGTTGATCAATACGATGCCGCACGACAGGATGTAAGAACTCTCTCGCTGATTGCAATTTCAGATCTCGGCGAATATCTCTTGCAGCAATGCTTACTTGTTTACGCTTCGGATCCGGCTGAACGAGCTCGGCGCCTAATCCTTCGGCGATGTGTTTGCTATACCATTCGTTGCCAAAAAATTTGTCAACTTTGACTCCACCGGTCAGCTTCTTCAGATAATCAACGTGCGCCTGTCTTGCCTCGGGCGTATCGCCGGTGGGCGGATAATCGTAGGCGATTTTTATTTCAAGGCGGTCATTATCCATCACATTCTTTATGAGCTCGGCCATTTGCTCGGCGGGAATATTGCTAAGCTCGGGGTGATCGTAAATAACGAGAATAACTTTTTCCGCCTGATCCAAGGCTGCGCGCAAAAGCCCTTCGTGACCATCGTGGAACGGTGAAAATTTTCCAACAACGAGGCCGACGCCAACTTTTTTAGCTTTAACCGACTCTCTTCTGGCCAGTTCTGTACTAAGATCGATTCTCGATCGTATGTAATCCTCCACAGGTTTTGGAACGAGGTTGGATATGGATAATCCCGAGCTGAGACGCCTTCGAATTTCACCGGATGAAATATCCGCTCCTTCCCATGTAACGACATGCTTCACGCGAGGGGAAGAAACGGTTGGGTGGCCGGGGCGACTCATCGAAACTATAGAGGTCATCTTTGAAAGTTCGCCGATGTCTTTCCAAGTCTCGAGCGTCGGAACACGATCCTCGCCCATGATAAGAAAAAACTCCGAACCTTCGGGATATTCTTCACGCAAATGGCGAACCGTATCGATCGTATAAGAGGGCCCCGCTTGATTTATTTCAAAACTGGAGACGCGGAAATAAGGATTGCCTTTGGTAGCGAGTTGCGCCATGTAAAAGCGCTCTTCGGGAGGAAGTGCTCTCTCGACTTGCCGATCCGGTGTGATTCGGGAAGGAACGAAAACGATTTCATCGAGGCCCAATTGTTTACGCACCGCTTCGACGGCTTTAATATGCCCCGTATGTATCGGATTAAACGTTCCTCCAAAAATACCAACCTTCTTCGGCGCGCCTTCCGTTCTTAGAAATCTCTCTGTCACAACCTCTCTGTAACCATTACTGATCGGCATGCGCCGCTCACGGCCGAGATACATCTTGCTGACCTTAACACCAGGGGGACCTTGGCGGCGTTTGTATTCGCTTTGATCGACTTTATTAACCACCCATTCGACAATATTTCTATCCCATTTTTGCGCCATCTGCTCAATAGATTCATTTTCTTCAAGAAACGCTTTTAAGATCTCGTCAAGCACGGAGTAAGGAGGCAACGTGTCCTGATCTTTTTGCCCTACATTTAATTCAGCCGAAGGTTCGCGAGTAATAATGCTTTCGGGAATTATTTCTCTTCCGTGCAAACGATTTATATAACGGGCGAGTTCAAAGACCTGTGTCTTAAGCACATCTTGGATCGGGGCAAAACCGCCGGTCATATCACCGTACAATGTCGTGTAGCCGACCGCCGCTTCGCTTTTGTTGCTCGTCGTGAGAAGCATCGCGCCGGAGACGTTGGAAAGAAACATCAGAACCATTCCGCGCGCACGCGCCTGGAGATTTTCCTCCGGAACGCCGAGACACTTGACCAAAAGCTTTTCGGCCAAAGCCGAAAGATAACGTGATCTAAATAGGCGGCTGAGTCCGTAAAAGAAAACGGCAAACGCTTTTGACAGAAAATTATGTGACCGAACGGCCATTAGAATGAAAAAGAAAATGGTTTGTATGGGAATTTCCTTGAAAGCAATACCTAAGTTGGCTGCCAATTCCCGGGCATCGGATTTCGTGCCTTTCGAATTAAACCGGCTGGGCATGGAGATCGCTTCGACGTTTTCAGCGCCGAGGGCATCCCGTGCAATCGCCCCCACTACGGCGGAGTCCAACCCGCCGCTGTTTCCGAAGAGTACTTTTTTGAAACCGGTCTTTCCTACATAATCGCGCGTCGCTAAGACAACCGCTCTATAAATACGTTCGATATCGTTCAAATGTTCTATCGGTTGACGTGAAGGCAAAAGCTTTTTTTCCTTAGCCGGAGAAATGTGGGAAAGCGAAATGGTTCGAGCGCCGTATGTTGGAGATGAAGAACGAACGGGAACGTCGGTTACGATCAGTTCTTCTTCGAATTCCTTTCCTTTGATAATAATTTCGCCTTTTTCATTCATAATCAAACTCCCGCCGTCAAAGACGAGCACATCCTGTCCGCCCACGGCATTGGTATAAACAATCGTGCTTCCGGTTTCGGCTACCCGCTTTTTAAGCACTTCTTCCCTTTCCAAATCAACGCCGCGCCGGTATGGAGAAGCCGAAGTATTTATGATGAGCCGCGCGCCCATTTGAATCTGGTCATCGAAAACACCGCCGTCCATCCAGATGTCCTCGCAGACATTCACGCAGAGCACTTTTTCGCCAAGCGTAAAAACTCTCTTGCCGAGTGAATTGCCCTCCATGTCCACGATCTCGGCCTTTTCACCGGGTTCGAAATATCGCTTTTCATCAAAAACTTTGTAGTTGGGAAGATCGCGTTTCCGGTAAATACCTTTGAGTTCACCGTTTGAAATGACTGCGGCCGCATTGTAAATCTTTCCTTCCTTATCGAAATCCACAAATCCGACGACAGCCGTGATGTTTTTCACTTTTCGAATAAGCAGGCGGAGCAGCGCTTTGTTTTGCCGGAGGAAATGCTGTCCGTAGAGAAGGTCTTCCGGGGGATAGCCGGTCATGGCCAATTCGGGAGTTACAACGAGATCGGCATCTTGCTCCTCGGCTTTTTGAATATTTTCCAAAATTTTTTGATAATTTCCCGTTAAATCACCTACGCGCGGATTGATCTGCGCCATCGCTACGCGCACGTTTCCTTCGGCGCCAAATCCAAAAGCGGGATCGTCAAGCATTTGAGCGGCGAATAACTTTTTTGCAGCAGCCAACCCTTCATCATCTTCCTCTCCCGTTTCAAGCATTTCTCTATCGACACCATCAACAATTTGGCGGAAAAATGTTCTCTCGTCGCTAAGCTGTTTTTCGAGCATCTCATCGACGGTAAGTAATGCGCTGTCGGCGGCAACCGGCACATCACGGAATTGGCTTACAAGCGTAATCACCTTGACCGGGTGCGTTTGGCCGATACCGATTAATCGTTCGCCGTCGTTCATATTTATCCAAGGCCGGCTTAAGCGAATGAGCGTGGAAATATGGAACGGGCTTTGCGGAATTTGAAAAAGATTAAGGGAAGAACCCAACAGCTTCGGCGTACCGATAAGCACGGAAGGTTCATGTTCGCTTCGAAATGCCCAAATCCGCTTATTCCGCTCCGTCAGAGTAAGCTTTCCGCTTACACCTGCCGCTTTTCCATTTCCCAGCCGTGTGTTGTAACGAGATTCGAGCCGTTCTACCTCTTCAACAAAATCCACCAGTATTAAAACTTTGCCGCGCGTGTGAGAAACCGGATCTTCCTTTAGCTCCTGATCAATTAATTCGTCCAGTTTTTGAATTTTAGTGGAAAGTTCTTCGACGGGCAAATCTTCTTCGGGGAGAACTAGTGCCAGATCGACACTGGCGCGTCGCTCAAGATCAACTCGTTGGAATATATGGTCGACAAGATCAGCTTTATCCCGGCGTGCTTCCTCGGATTTCCACTCGCTAAATTGGGCACGTATTCGGCGGAGAATTCTGTCCTGAAGTTCCCCATAGGGAATGTGGATAATACTTTCTTCCGGATCTCCTAATTCGGGAAGGACAATTTTTCTTCGCCAACGCACCATGATGGGATCAAGTGCTTCAAATATCTCTTCACTTGAAAGTTTTTTAATCTGATCTTCGCTTTCAAAAGTTTGATGGCGGAGCCACAGGAGCGTCGGCACTATGTCCCCGGAACGTTTTACGACAGGCTGCGCGCTGATTCCGATACGGTAAGTCGAAGGTATGGAAAATATAATCGGCGCCCGCAGCGTATCTTCGCCACGCCTAAGATTATCAAGTTCATCAATGATATGGAGATCCGGCTTAAAAGATTTCAGCTCCTCGGCATGATCCCGTACAAATTCGTAGTTCACTACAAGAACAATATTACCTTCGTGTTTACGCGCCTCCTCCAAAGCCTTGAGCTTTTCTTGCGGGGTCCCGTCCAGAACCACAACTTTCAGGTCAAGTTCTTTAGTTGTTCTACGTTTAATTTCTTGAGCCACTTCATATTTCGCCTGGTTTTTGGTGGTATAGAGCACGCGCTTCACCGCGTAGCTGCTTCTCTCGCCTTTCATGTTAAACGCGGTTAAAATAGCGATGATGGTTTTTCCCAAGCGTGCTTCGCCAGCCAAAAGAGCACTCCTCTCAGGACGGCTGAGCGCTTCTAAAGCATCCCGGATGCTGTAATATTGATAGGGAAGGAGGGGTTCCTTGTGAGGGGCCTCGCCTTCGTAAAAACCGCGCAGTTCTGTGAAAGCCGGCTGAAAGTAATCCAGCGTTTCCTTCACAAGCTCTTTCCACTCTCGATTCTTCAAACTGCGCTCACTTTTCAATTCCCTCAGAAGTCCTTCTAAAGCATGATCATGACCCTCTTCGATCTGGCGCCGAATGAGTGGGTAATAGAAATCCCGAAGCGCTCTCCTCTTAATGATGTACTTACGCGGGGTCCGCTCCGGATCAAGCTCGGTAAGTGCGTAATGAATGATGTTAATAGCCTGGCGGGGTGAAAGTTTTCGCTTCCTTACGTCCATGCGCGCAAAGATCTGATTAAAATGTTTGTGCGCCACTTCCTCAATCTCGCGTTCCCCGTAACGATCGCCGTAGAGCTCGACAAGTATTTGGATCACGCCTCCGGCATCCCCTCGGGTAATTTCAACCAATTTATCCAGCTCTCCCCTGCGGAATAACCGCTCAAACTCGCTTTCGCCTGCGTACGGAAGCACACGAAAAACCTCTTCGGCCGAGCCAAACTGATCCAGTATGCCGAAAGTAAACCATGTCCTAAGGGTAGCAAGAAGCCGGCCGAGATTATTGGCGGTAAGAACGCCCTTACCCAGCTCTTTTCCAATTTTATGTTCCGTCCACCCTTCAAGCGCATAGGGAAGGAGCGCCGGCTGATCTCCGGCAAGCCTCGATTGAACCCAGTTAATTAATGCCTCTTCACGCTCAGGCGACATCGCAGCATGCGAAGAAACGCGGGGACGCTCCCAAACGCCGGGTTGAAAATTTGACGGCGCGGGCACCGATCTCGGCAAGGGATGGTCTTCATCCCAATAATGTGCAAACAAATATTCATTGAGGGAAATTTTCCGCTTACTTGGCCCATCCTCAAAAAGGCGGAGTAATTCTCGAAAAAGGACGTACTTGTTGGCAGTTTCGGTACCGTGGCGCACAATAGAGCTGAGTTTCTTCAATAACTGAGGCGCCCTATCCGCAATCTCAGACAAGATGTCCAGGCGTGGTCCAAGTTCAGCGGGTAACTCGTAATTAAGGATACGGTCTTCGGCATCACGTTCTTTATTATTCCGCTCAATGCTAGATTTCCTCTCACTGCTAAATAAATACCCGAGAAGATAAGAATAGAAATTGTGCCTACTCCTAACATGCGTCGATTCAATCAAGCGATCTATATTGGAAATTTCTACCGCCAAATCTCGAGGGGGGCGGCCCTCTTCTATCAAAAGCTGTCTAATGATCTTTTTGATACCATCCCGTTCACGGGGAGAAACCTTAAACTTTTCTAAGATCGCATCCAACTCTTTCATTTTTGGGAGAATGTAGCGCATGGATTGAAACGCGCCGAGGCTAATCTGCCGAGCGCGTTCCTTTGTTTTTCCTATTTGTAAGCCAGTTTCCTCGAGTGTTCTCTTTTCCCCACCATCCAGGCCAAATAAAAGATGAATAACGGTGGCTTCTTCCTCTGTCAAATTGGCCATGGCCTGTTTGAGTACTTCCTTCCATACTTCCGGGCTACGCTCATCCAATGCCGCAGCCGGATCCGGGCTTCCTTCAACTTCTTCATAAACAGGTGGAATGAAAATGTCGCCCGGATATCCTGTAAAGCCCTCGGAGTACTCATGCAATTGTGCCGGACGCAAAACGTGCGGATCATCATAGGAAGGTTCTTCGGTTCTACGAATGGTTTTCATAAGGTAAGCATACGGAAAATCTTTATTTTTAAGCACGGCCTCAAGCCTTGCGGATACTTTTTCTCTCTCCAGGAAAATCTCTCCGGCGCTTTCTTTACCGGGGTTGCGTACGACTTCACTTAGATGGGATAGAGTTCTCGAGATAATACTTATATTATCGACATGGTACGAACGCGCTATTAAAAAATGCAGTCGGTCCTGAACCTTTAAATATAAAGCTTGGGGCAAAGACGCTTTCGACCACCGGACTGAGAGTGAAGACTTTCGCTTCTCGGAAATTGTAAATTCTTTTAATATGCGGTGCAATTCGCCCGTTGCTTCACTTAACATATCTTCCAAATCAAGTTTGAAAGGAACACCTGCAATTTCCTCAAAAAAATAACGAGCCCGGTAAAATTCATTTTCCGCCATTCTCGCCACGCGTGGAGAAAAATGATCCCAGATTTCTTTGGCCGCTTCGCCACGTTCGGACGCATCCTGACTTCCTAGCTTTTCTTTCAGCGCATCCTGATCTTCTTTCGAAAATCGCTTGCGCTTGTCTTCGGCACCAAATCCCGCTGAGGATTCAGGGCGAGGATGAATCCGGTAAAGCTGGAGCGTATGCCAGTAGGGTTCTTCGTCGAGCCGCGCATCGGGGTGAAATTCAAGCAGCCCTTGCGCAACGAGCCAATCTTTCCATTCTTGCGAGATCGTGCGAATCTTAAGCGGGACTTTGAGCGGTTCGCCGAGCAGCTCGATCACAAAATGCTCGCCGTGGAGTTTTTGAAATTCGGCGATGTAACGTTCGAGATCCTTTGCCGCTAAAGAACTCACGTTGATCACAATACTGGCTTCTGGATTTTTGGAATTTAAATGATTCGGCCCTTCGACAAGAGCTTCACGGATGAGTCCTGTCCCACGATACGGATCGGTTGCGGGATGGGTATCAAAAGGCGAAGTCGGAATGTAGGGCGGATTAATTAAAAGAAGATCCAGATTTTTACCGAGCTTGCCAAGTCCCTTGCCGAGAAATGTTCGAAGGCGCGTGCGCGCTGAAAGAAAAGGCATAACGCCGCGTTTTGCCGTGCGAAGCGCGTACATGCTGATGTCGGTCATGGAATGCTCACGAAGATTTGGAATGCTCGATACGAGAAGATTGGTGAGATGCCCGCCGCCCACGCCGATTTCGGCGGATCTTTCAATTTTCATCGTCTCAAGCAGATCGGAGTTTTCCAATCGATTATGGAAGAAAAACGTATCGATATTCGATGTCCACACATCCCGGTCCGTGTCCCGATCCCACGAGACGGTAAGACCGCGGTAACGCGTATAACGTTTATGCTGGGGCCAGAGACGACCCACCGCTTCAAGAACATCCGGGGGTGAATTATTTTCAATGTAGCGCACGGGAGACATTAAATAGGAACTGGGGAATGTGGCGATTTTTCGGAGACGCAGTTCGCCGTAATCCATGGAGCCGTCTCTCCGGTAAACAGCGCTGTCGTCGACGACTTCGGAATACGTCACCCAGCGTAAATCATCGCTCACATCAATATGCAGTTTCAATCCACCGCGTCGCGGTGAGGGAAGAACGTACGGAATTTCCGTTGCCGGCCCGTCAGATGTCGGAATGACGTAATCGGGTCTTTGAATATCAAAGGGTACGGAAATATATTTTAGAATGGCCGCCCAATCCGCGAGGCCGTTTTTAGTCACAAAATCGGCTCCTCGGTTGACAAGAATTTCTCTATTCTGATTCCATTCTTCCCCCTCTCCCTGCGGTAGAGAAAAAGTGAATCCATCCAGCGCACGAACGGCTTTGATTCCTCCCACCCAATCGTTAAAGTGAACAAAGGTGTAGTTCGGAAAATGATTTTTGAGACTTAAGATCGCGCGGTTCCGATCGCGGCCGGAATATTGATCGGTGGCCGAAGAAAGAAGCATATCGTCGCGCGAGACCACCATTTCTTCAGGAACCAAATCCAGAAACCCGTGTTCTCTTAACTGGGGAATAATGACACGGCGCTTTGAGCCGCTAATAAAAATGACGGGGATATTTTTTTCACGAAGAGCCTTTACAAATTCGTAGGCGCCGGGCATGAGCTCGGGGAATTGTGTTCGCCAAAGTTTTTCTCGAACAAACTTTAGAACTTTAAGAACTTCTTTTTCGGATTTTTTACTCGCCTCTTGAAGTTCTTTGTTCAAATCTTTGCGCGCGTTTTCATCTACCCAGCGTTTTGCAGTTTCTAAATCTCCTCCGGCCAACCTGCGGTAGGCTTCGGCATATTCTATTTTCCAAGTTTGTTTTAAAAGAGTACCGTGCACATCCATGACAACGGCGATGGGTTTGTCCTTCGGAATTTCGCGATGCGTGATGTTTTCAATAGAAGAAGGAAGCGAAACGGCCTCGGGCACAACGTGAGGAATCGACGGCGGAAGCGGTTTTTCAAGTGAAGCCAGGCGGCTTTGTTCCAAAAGAGGTTCGACAAATTTCATGGCGGCGCGCGTTCCTGCCACCATTTGATATTTTTTTTCGCGTCGCCCGGGAGTTGAAATATCTTTTTCCAAAAGCTCTAGTAGCGGCACAAGCTTGTCGTTTTCGTAGGCGAAAAATTTTCCGCCGGCCTTCTCGACAAGGTACGCCACGGCTCCGACATCCCAAATACTCATACCGACCGATTGGATTACACTAAACAAATCGAGTTTGTTTCGAATAATATTGGTGGAATTCACAACAACGGAGCGCGTCATGAATTGAATATCCAGTTTTTTAATTCTTTGCTCCGACGCTTCTTTTCTGACGGCGTCTCGAAGCGCGGCGGGATGTTCCGTAATGCCGGGAATAACAGCGCTAAAATGCTCGGGTAATGTTTCGCTCTCATCCATAGAAACAGGCATGTCGTTTATGTAAACACCCTCTCGATCAAGCGAGGTTTCTATGATGCCAAACTCCGGAGATCGAACCATAGCCAGCACCGGCAGGCCTTTATAATAAAGCGCAAGCGGTGTCCCGTAGAAATTCGAACCTTCCGTAAATTCCCGCGTTCCATCGATCGGATCAAGCACCCATACGTATTCGGCAGACTCGGCGTTTTGTCGATTGATTTTGGCCCACTGATCTTCGATCTTTTCCTCTGCAATAATGTGGTGCTTGGGGAATCTCTTTAAAATTTCTTCGACTACAATTTGTTGAATATTCCGATCGATCGCGGTAACAAGCGAGCCATCTATTTTGCGATCCGTAGCAACTCTTTTCCCGGATTGTTGACCGACAACGTTTTTGGCCCGATCCATTAAGAAATGAGCGAAGCGGTTAAGTTCTCTGACTTCCTCTAACGGAAGCGTCGCTTCTCTTACAGCCACAATACCAAATCCGGATTTCTGAGGCTCTACCTTTACTTCGTCAGCTTTCCATAATCTTGAAATTCTCGACGCTGTTCCGCGAACAGCTGAGACCAGTACATTTTTCTGCGCAGCGCGATCGAGAAAGGCTCCGCTCCGCTCGAGATAATCCAAATGCATCACGGCACGGCTTGCGGCGCGGATAAGATCCTCGCGTGATGCAGCACGCTCGAGCTCGGGAAACACCATAATTCCCTGATGCTCAAGCTCCGCCAAGATAGCGCGCGCCACTTCATTGGCACCACTAAATCCATAACGTACGGGATCGCGCTGAATAACCTGAAGAACTTCCGACAAAACCCGGCTTAAAAACGCCGGCCTGAGTTCAGGCGTTCCAAGCGAGCTGGGTATGCTTAGCGTGTCATTGCGAGACAACGCGGTTGTAGGGGCGCGATTCATCGCGCCCGATTCACCGGGCGCCATAAATGGCGCCCCTACAGGGCTCGCAATGACGGACTCGTTTTCAATCAACGAACGGTTCTCTTCCATGATGCGGAGATAGTCTTCGTGCGAAGTCAGTTCTGTAATGCGGGGGGAAATCACAGCGTAGGAAATTCCTTTACTACGCAGCTTGCCCGTGATCCCTTCGCGGTGAAATCCGCCTGCGACAAGAATGGTTCCGTCGAGTGACCGCCGGTCCATTTCGTTTAATAAAAGTTTCGAAATTTCGGCGTCCCTCTTAGCCGCGGTGCGGTAAAAATCGGCCACGCGTTCGTAGTTCCTATCGAGTACGCCCTCCGGAGATTCATACAAAAATTTGATGTGATGCTCGGTCGAAGCCGCGGAAAGAAACGTTTGAATTTCCTGTTCGGAGAATTCTTGGTGAAGTTTTTCAAGACGACTTACATCGCTACGCGAAAGCTCGAGCTTGAAACCGCGCTCAAGAAGCGATACATATTCGTCCAACCGAAGAAGCGTTTGTTCAGCTGAGGTTTTTGCATAATGTGCTTTTAATGCCAGTGTCAACACTTCGATTTCTTGATGAATTTCAGATGCATTGATATTTTTTAGCTGGGTAATATCTATGTTAGCGTTGGTTATTTTTTCCAATTGTTTAAATCGCGCCAACTCCATTCCCGCCTGCTCGGCATGTTTTCTTAATTCCAAAAGAAACGCGCCGAACTCGATCTTATCCGAGCTCTGGCGAGCCAAAAGCTTGTTTAATGCGAGGAGAGGCTCAGCATAAACAACGTCTTCGAGAGTCTTCGTAGCTGTGCGGACAGAACGGACGGATTTCAACGCCTGGTCTTGAATGCTTAGCACGGTGAGAAGTTCGGAAAGGTTCTTCAGGTAAAGCTTGCGTTTATCAACGCCGACGAAATCGGTGGATTTTTCCGACGTAGCCGCATAAAATTCCGCGCCGTTTAATTTTCCGCGGCGGACGTAACGATCGAGCACTTCTTTGACAGCTTCTTTCGCCGGAATAGCGCGAAGAAGCATCGTATCGATTTTCCCTTCCGCTCCTTCTTCGGCGAGAAGACTAATATTTAATTCCCGGCTCAAATGATCAATAAGAGAAGCGATGCTTTCCTGAGCGCTTAAGTTGGCGTGTGCATCCTGAAGGAGTACGACAAATTCCCTTTTGTTTCCCTCGAAAACTTCTTCAACGGTTCCAAGTTCGGCTGGAATTTTTAGGGTTTTTAAGGAGATGGGCGGAGCGAGTAATGAAGAAGCCGCTCCTGCTCCCGTAGGCATAATTATCTGCGTGACGCTTAGCGCAATCGTGAGAACAAAGGCGGTCAAACGCTTGATTTGTTTATTTGAATGCTTCATAAAAGTTCGGGAATAACGAAAAATAAAAAGGGCGTGTGCCCTCTCTGTCATCCCCGCGAAAGCGGGAATCCAAAACACTAGGCCCCCGCATACGCGGGGGCAACAGAAGAAGCAACGCCCTTTTAGATATAAATCTTATTTAAAGAAAAAGACAGGAAGTAATATAGCTAGAAGAGGGCAGAAAATCAATTTCATTTTATAAGACTCGTTTAGAAATGATGTAAGCTATTTAAACATAATAGTTAATGATTTATGCAACGTTTTCATTTAATTCAGAGAGTAGTACTCTTTCGATGTTCGAGATTAACTGCTCTGCGCATTCGATACCGGCTTCCACATGTTCGGGACGTGAAGAGATTTCTGAAACGACACGCATTAAAAGCGAAGTATGTGCTTGAAATCTCTTAAGGCTGGTTAATTCGCTCAGGTTTCGGTAGCGTTGATGAAGCTCAGCAAGCAAAAGCTCTCGTGTTGTATTGGATCTTACCGAATCGTAAAGCTCGAGGGCGCGTATCGTGAAATACGCGAAATCGAGAAGCTTTTCGATCTGTTGGCGCAGGCCCAAGTTTACCTTCACTTTTAACACCTCCAAAAAAGATGGTAAGCAACGTCCTTTCCATTTTCTCCTATGTTTCCAAACGTAACTGGGCGTTTATATCATTGCAAGGGTTGCGAGCTTGGTTTTTATAGTTGTCAATACGGTCAATTTGACAAACTAATAAGTAACGGGCAGGCTTTATAGAGTGAAAGCCGTAGTCAAACGTTCTCGTTAAAAAAACCGACGGGCAAACAGGAGAAAACTTTGTACAAGGAAGCAAACGAAGATTTAAGCCCGAAATTTAAAGATATCGATCTGCGTAAGCGGCCTCTCTGGGGAAACGCGATTAAAGAGCTGCTTGCCCAGAAATCAACTACCGAAAAGCCGCTGAAGGTTGAGTGGCTTGCGCAAACAACAGGTCTTAATGCGAAACATCTTCACAATATTATTGCCGGACGCGTCAAAGATCCTCCTTGGGACAAACTCATTCGCATTGCTGATGCGTTTCAGATTTCATACACCGAACTTTTCGAGCGCGCCGTAGGCGAGCATGCGGGAACTTTTTATTCCTGCCGGTACGGTGAAAGAGCTTATATTGAATATTCACAGCACGGTTTTTCCATTCAATCGCTCTCACCGCCCGGAATGAGCGGACGAGACTTCTTCATGGGGCTCATGACGATAAAGCCGATGAAGGAATTGAAGCATTGGAAATTTCGGGAAAATTCAATGGTAGGAATCTATATTGAGGCCGGAACGCTTGAAATTACACACGGAAGAGCCGTCCGGACACTTCGCGCAAACGAGGCTGCTTATTTCGACGGCGGCATATCGCATAAGCTTAGGAACATCGATTCTATCGAAGCGCGTCTTTTTATCGTAACGCGCCCGCCTATTTTCTAATCCGACTTTTTAAAATTAAAGAATAACAAGAAAACAAAAAGCCGTTACGGGTGAGCTCGTAACGGCTTTGTTACTACTTGCTTACGTTAGATACGCTTCCAAAGACGAGCGTAGAAGCGAATTTCTTTCTTAAGGCTGCTGCAAGCAACCTTATACGCTCTATCACTCTTGAAGTGGAAACGCGAGCTGGCGCCGATGAGTTTCTTCAACTCAACTTTGCGAGCCTTTAAACCAGAACGTACACGTAGTTTCAAAGCTATCTTCTGAACCCTATTCATGGATTCTCCTTTTTGTTGTTTGTTTGACTCCGTTCAAACATAAAACATACAGAGCCTTCTAAAATAAAAGTTACCTAGTGGAATATTGAATTACAAGGTGAAGGGATAAAATTTATGGGAAGATGGTTATGGGACTTAACTCGGAGCGCGCGCTTCAAGTTTTTCATATACAGAGAGATGTCGGAACATCCAGGCGTATTCAAACCGGGGCTGCATAGCTTTAAAGGTTTCGACCAAATACCCCGTCTTTTGGCGGTTGTATTGAAAATGAAAAGAACGGAGGGCGTCAATCCAATATCGTTTCGGTTGTTCGTTCACATGATAATGGCCCCCCTGCCAAGGCGGAGCGCAGGACAGAAGCAACGTATCGCTAAACCGCGTGATGTTTCCGAGAAAAATATCCCGCGATTCATGCGGTATGTGCTCACCGACATCAAAACACACGGAAAGATCGCGATGTTTAAGTTCGGTAAAAATCGGTTCGGTGAGATCGTATTCTAGAATTTCGATTGGAAATTTATCATCTTCCGGAGAAAGGACGGCGTCAATACTCAAGACTTCGACGCCTTGCTGCTTGAAGAAAAAACTGTGAGCACCCGCACCGCAACCCCAATCGATCAGGCTTTTCGGCTTGAAATAATCGTAAAGAACGCGGGAAATGCGGAAGGCCGAATCAACGTACGCCCGGTTATTTTTTCCCCAAGTCTTAAAGAAGGCCGGATCGTAGATCTTCCGAAGCCCGGTCATCACCGGATGTCTTGAACTTGGGGATTTTCAAGCCGCAATAATTTTTTCTTCTTCTGAATTCCCCAGGCAAATCCACCCAGTGATTTTCCCGATCCGACGGCACGATGACAAGGAATAACAAGAGCCGCGGGATTGGCTCCGCACGCCGTTCCAACCGCGCGAAAAGCCTTTGGATGTCCAATGCGCTTGGCAATGGCCGCATAGCTACGGGTTTTTCCCGCAGGAATTTTCTTTAAAGCCTGCCAAACTTTTTTCTGGAAAACGGTGCCCTTAATATCGAGGGGAATTTTCCGGAAGGCGCGCGAATCGCCTTTGAAATAGCGGTGAAGCGACGCCTCGGCAGTTCGAATACATTTTAATGCGAGCTTATTATTTGCGGAAGAACCGTTGGAACTCTTACCTCGTGATCCATTCAAAGAAAGCGCGGAAATTCCTTTCTCCGAAGCAGCAATATGAATTGGTCCTATGGGCGTACGAATGCGTTTATGCACTAATCCCTTCTTCTTCCGAGTATGCGAAGAAGCATGATAAACAAGTTAATGAAATCCAAATAAAGTTTCAAAGCGCCCATAATGGCCACTTGGTCTGTGGGAGCAACTCCGGACTGCTGAATGGCTTTAAGTTGCTGAACATCGTAGGCAGTAAGACCAACGAAAAGAAGCACACCGAAATACGATAGTCCCCAATAAAGCCCGGGCGATCTGAGAAAAATATTCACAAGCGACGCAATCAAAAATCCAATAAGCGCCATTGTGAAAAATCCTCTGAAACCGGTTAAATCGCGGTGCGTCGTCCAGCCGTAAAAACTAACCGCCGCAAATGTTCCTGCGGTAATAAAAAAAGTCGAAGCAATAGATGCTCTCGTATAAACCAAAAATATAAAAGAGAGCGTTAATCCATTCAGCGCCGAATAAACAAGAAAACCAATCGATGCTGCGGTGGCCGAAATTTTCATAATGGAACCGGAAAGCCATATGACAAGGCCAATTTCGGCAAGAGCGAGAATCCAAAACATTCCGCCGGAAAGCATATTGATCATAGCCACACTGCGGGACGCCCAGAGGGCTACGAAACCAGTCATGGTGAGTCCTAGCGCCATCCATTGATAGACTCGCTGAATAAACGTTTGTTCCGCCGCTAACGGGGCGGGAATAGGTTGGGAATTTCCAAAAGCCATAAATCCTCCTTGGCGTATAGCCGTTAATAACAAAGATATTTTACTCGGAGCGCCTAATTTTGAAACCATAATCGGAAAAATGGGGTTTGCGCTTAAATCCCAGAATGCGATAAACTAAATTGATTGCGTGATTTACATATGCATCCGGGTATCCTTTTTATCATCGCCGGCATAGGACTTTTGGTGGTCACGCGAGCCTTCGACGTTATTTCGCGCAAACAAAATTTCGACGATGAAACCATGCCCTGTCCCCATTGCGGCGAGCAAATCCCCAAACTCTGCATCGAATGCCTCACCTGCCGCAAACCTATTAAATAAAAACATCGTCCAGGAATAACGCAAGATTTTGAATATTACGAGGAAGCGTGGAGGAAGAAATTTTCGCGGTAATAACGGAGCTCGTCGATGGATTCTTGGATGTCACTTAACGCGAGGTGGACTTTTTTCTTTTTAGGACCGAGGGACCTACCGGGATACCAGCGCCTGAGAAGTTCTTTTACGGTGGTGACATCGACGCTTCGGAAATGGAGATATTCGCTTAAGTGAGGCATATACTTATAAAGAAAGCGGCGATCCTGGCCGATCGAGTTTCCGCAAAGCGGTGCGGTGCGAGGACGAACGTATTGTTTAATGAATTCGAGCGTGAGCTCTTCGGCTTTTTTCGTCGTTATTTTCGAAGCGCGCACGCGTTCGATTAATCCGGAAGCGTTGTGATGATCGGTATTCCATTTGTCCATTTTCTTAAGATGCGATTCCCGATGATGAATGGCGAGGCACGGGCCGACTTCCAGAATATTTAAATTTTTGTCGGTAATAACGGTGGCAATTTCCAAAATTACATCGTGATCGGGCTCCAGGCCCGTCATTTCCATATCCATCCAAACTAAATTGTAACCGCTCTTCTTAGACATGTTTTGCCGCAAGCTGTTCGGCGCGGTCCACCAGTTTGGTAACCAAAGACAAGCCCAGATTCCAAAACCCGGGATCCTGAATATCAATGCCGACTAAACCGCAAAGCTCTTCGGGCGTTTTCGAACCGCCAAGCGAAAGTAGTTTTAGATAACCAGGAACAAAACGCTCCCGGTCCTGTTTAAATTTTTCATACATAGCAAGCACGAGAAGCTGTGCGAAGGCGTAAGCGTAACAATAAAAAGGCGTGTGAATGAAATGCGGAATGTACATCCACCAATAACGATACTCGTCGGTAAGTTTAACGGCTCTTCCGTGCATCGGCCGGTTGGCCTCCATCCATAGATCGGAAAACTGATCGGTTGTGAGCTCCCCTTTTTCGGCTACCGCCGTATGAATTTTTAATTCAAAATCCGTCATGACGATTTGACGAAACACGGTGGCAAAACAATCTTCGATCTTACCGCAGAGAAGCCCGAGTTTCACTTCCTCATCTTTTTCCTGTTCGATCCACTTATCAAACACAAGCATCTCCCCAAACACCGATGCGCATTCCGCAAGTGTAAGCGGCGCGTCGCTTTCTAAAATTCCGACGGAGCGCGATAAATATTGGTGAACGCCGTGACCGAGTTCGTGGGCAAGCGTCATTACGTCGCGGACTCGATCGGCGTAATTCGTCAAAATATAGGGATGTAAATTCGGAAGCGTCGCCGCAGAAAATGCTCCGCCGTGTTTTCCGGACCGAAGTTCGGCGTCGATCCATTTCTTCGTGAAGAATTGATCGACGATCCGGCCGACATCCGGATGAAATTGATGGTAGGCCGTTCGCACAATTTCCCGGCCGCGCTGGTATTCGCAGTGCGGATCTTTTTCCGAAAGCGGCGCGTACCGATCGTAATCGTAAAGCACATCGAGCTCGAGCAGTTTTTTCTTGAGATTGTAATAACGCTCCACCGTGGGATAGGCTGTCTTTGCAGAAGCGATAAGATTTTCTACCGTGGCGAGAGAAATTTCATTGTCGAGATTCCGGCCGGCCATAGGATGACTATATTTCCTGAGTTTTCCGGTCGCGCGATGATCTTCCAGAATCATATTGAAAATGTAGGTGAGCATGCGTGCGTTTTGCTTAAAACCTTCGGTGAGCGAGCGGTGCCCTTCTCTACGAACTTCCCGATCGCCATGATGGAGCATGGCCAACGCTTCGGACTCGGTTTTTTCTTCTGTCTTCCCATCCGTTTTCACATAAAAGGGAATACTGTTTATAACTTCATCGAATAGGCGGGAAAACGCGCGGCCGCCAGTGTTTTCCTTAACATCGATAACTTTTTCTTCGGGCTCGCTAAGCAAATGGGGCGCAAAGGACCGGAGTTTTCTTAGAAAATGTTGATACGCGGTTACAGAAGGTTTGCTTAAAAGATTATCGACGGTGGCCTGATCCAACCGGCCCCAATAAATTTCCCAGAAAAGGCAGTGCGAACGGATCTCGGTCGCCTCGGTGCGCATCTTTTGAATAAATGCGCCGTGCTCCGGTTTTTTGGTATCGGAACTAAAAAGAAGGCTGGCATAAACGAGAGGGCGCGCGGCGAGTTCGGAGATTTCAATATAGACATTCAGAATTTCGCTGAGATTAAGGCCCATCTCCAGTTTTTTCCCGGATAATTTTCCGCTGGCCGCGTCTTCGAAGATCGATTTGAAACGGGATTCAAACGATCGGGCTTTTTCCTTGGCCAGTTTCAGATCGGCTGTGAGTTTGGGATCGTCTATCGATCGGTATAAATCGCTTAAATCCCAGCGAATTCCTTCGGCAGAGCTTTTAGGCATGGATCATAATTCTTTCTTTGATAAAACTTTTCCGTTTTTATCGATTTCGTAAACAATCGGAGCACCGGTAGCGATATTTAAATTGAGAACTTGCTCCTTCGTCAATTTATCCAAAAACATTACGATGCTTCGGAGGCTATTGCCGTGCGCGGCGATTAAAATATTTTTCCCGTTTTTTAGATCCGGAAGAATGATTTTCTCAAAATAAGGAAGCGCCCGCGCGGCCGTATCTTTTAAACTTTCACTCATGCCTTCAGGATTAAGCTCCGTCTTATCAGCCGGGGGCGGAACATCGTAACTCCTCCGCCAAATATGAACCTGCTCTTCCCCATATTTTGCGGCGGTTTCTGCTTTGTTTAACCCTTGAAGCGCACCGTAATGGCGTTCGTTCAAGGCTTTGTCTTTAATAATAGGAAGGCCGGTCTTACCGAGAATTTTTAGCGCGCGTTCAAGCGTATCGATCGCCCGCTTGAGCACCGATGTGTAGGCCTTATCAATTTGAATGCCGGTGGTTTTGATTTTCCATCCGGCGTCATCGGCTTCTTTTTCGCCCTTGGGACTTAAAGGAATATCCACCCAACCGGTAAAGCGGTTTTCCAGATTCCATTGCGATTCGCCGTGGCGCAAAAGAATGAGTTTAGCCATGCGTACTGCCCTTCTAAGTGAGCACCATTGAAGTCGGACAGTATACACCATATAGATTTTGAATCAAATCTCCCAGGATTTTGATAAAAAATCATATTTAAATTGATATTATTAGCTTATTCGAGTATAGTACGGATGACTTTAAAAAAACGCTTGTTGATCGGGGTTTAAAAAAAGAATACAGTAATGAAGTGGTTTACAAATAGACGTAAAGAATACGTGGCGAGAACCTTTCTTGATTTAGGGAAGGTAGTCATGGGCGTATTGGTAATCAACCAATTTGTTACGAAGGAGCCCCCTCGCATTTCGACGATGATAGCCGGTGCTTTAATTTCTAGTATTTTCTTCTTGATGGCCTTAGCCATTGATGACGCAAATACATAAGGGAGGATATGCTAAATGAACGAGAGAGAAGCAGGAATTTACGCCATGTATACTATTCTCCTGATCTTTGCTCTAACCGTTTTCATTGTAGTAAAATGGCTCGACAGAAAACCGCCCCACAAACATTAAGCAGCCATGCGGACTTGGCGCTGAACTTTGGAAGCCCAATCAATCCATTTAACCACTTTGGCGTTTGGCCCCGACGTAATGAAACGTAAAGACTCCGGCAAATCTTCTTCTTCGCCAAAGTGAAAGAGGTCTTGTTTCAGCAGTTGTAAAACGACTTCGCCTTTAAGCTCGCTCGCATCTCTGAGACCGAGAATACGAGTTTTGCCGCGTGCTAATCCGAGCTTGAAAGCCAATTCGCGGCCGAGTTCTTCGGCTCCTTCGCGATCCCCGGGCATAACGACCACAATATTTTCAATCTCATTAAATATTTTGCGGCGTAAATTTTGCGGCATGCTTGCAATAGCATCAATGTATTGCTTGTGATTACTCGTAATCAAGACCGTCGAACCAGTCGAAGCCGTTTGAGGCGCTTCTATAATCCCGAAACCAGCAGATGCGGAAGCGATTTTCTCCAAAATAATTTCGTGCACCACGGTGTGATCCATAGCTCTGGTAAATTTCTTTCCGGTTACGGTAACCTTGACCCCGGCAGGTTTCAGATGTTTTCTGACTACCTGAAGAACGGTATCGAAAGGCTTCGTGTGGCTGCTGAGCAACAATACAGCTCTGGTCTGAATGGACTCAGCGATTTTCCGGAGAATAGCTTCGTGATAAATTTCTGTCCTCGGATCGTCCAGCACATTAAAAAGAAAAACGGCATTGTAATAATTCCGCGGCAACTCAGCATCTTGAACTTCCACGGGAAAGCTATGTAAATCAATGCGTTCGCCGATAATGTCTCTGCCTTTTGCTTTATTAATCGTAGAACGCGCAGATTCAATCCCTTCCTTTAAAAACGCTAATTGTTTATCCGGATTTCCAGAATCCGGTATATGTTCTTCAGGCTGCACGACATCCACATGAGCACCCACGACAGCGGCGGCAACAAGCGGCGGGTAATCGTAGCCCGGGCCAACCGCTAAAATTTTATCCCCTGCTTTAATTCCAAATCGATCAATCATATCGCCGGCTTCCCTGAAAGACCGGTGCGTGCGAAATACGGATTGCAAAAATTCTTTGGCACGGGCAGCCGGGGCCTTGGGTAAATCGCCATCGCCGGCGCCGAAACCGGCGGAATTTTTTCTCGCGTTTACACGTTTTTTTGGAATAGTCCCGACCAAAATTGTTTTTGTTTGCTTTGGAATCCAACCGAGCGTATCGCTAAGATCGAGCAATTCTTGGTCCGTAAGTTGTCTTAGTTTAAAATGCGTCTCAAACCAGGTTCGCGGCGGGTGTTCCAATTGAATGAATGTGGAAATTTTCCAACCTGGAAATCGAGTTTTTAAAACCGCCGCTACCCGATTATACATATTTGTGCCAAGTCCCCTGTTTTGCCATTTCGAGAAATGCCGCTCATCTTGGGAACCATCGCTACGACCCACAGAGAAATTAATCAAATGAATGCTCTGTTCTTCCAGAAATTCTACAATGGAATAATGCATCAAGAAATCATTGAGACCCACTTGCCCAGATATGAAATTTCGTGCTGCATCTTCGACTTCCACCCTTTGTCCAAAACGCAAATTCATAGGCCGTTTCCCCAAAAAGTCTTTCACCTTATCAATTGCAAAAGAATGAACAACTCGGATTCGATCGTTTCGGGATTGGGTGAGAGACGTACTTACATAAACATATTCTTCCGGACTAAGTTCTTTTAATTTTTCCACAAGCTGCGGGTAAACATTTTCTGTATTTCCCGCCAACTCAATCGTTCGTACAATCTTGCCGCCGTTTAGTTTCTTTATCATCCGATTGAACCTGCTTTTTTCAGGGAAAATAGTGTCTGCGCCAAGCAAAAATCCTGAAGTACCGAAGCCGGCGGAGTTGGTTTCGGGATGACCCGAGGCGGCGACTTCTTCGTAGACGGAAAGCATGAGTGTTGAAAAGGAAAGCTCGGGGGAAGAGTTGTAGTATCGGTTGTAAACCTGGGCAAAAAATCGCGTCGACTCATCGATTTTTTTCTCGCCCCCGAGCGCCCGGATTTGCGAAGAAGTAAAATGCCCGCGAACCGTTCGTCTAAAATTAATGCCGTAGTCGTTTTCCAAATAAAGAGCAAGCCATTTCCCGAGGCCGGCATAGCCAAATAGAAATTCGATCATTTGCTTCATGCGCACGCGATGTTCCTGCGGAATGCCGGAATCGGTCAGCACACCGAATACGGTGGCGTAAAGCGTCTGGGCGTCGTAGGGAGTTTTAAAATGTTTGGTTTCGAGAAAATCGATTTCTGCGCCTTCCTCACGCATGACGTTAACTAAATTCGCGTGCTCGCGATCGGCTTCGGCTTTGTTGATCGAACCGATTTGGCCGATCATAAACGGATTGTAAATGGACTCGACGCCAAAAATTCCCTGAGGAGATTCGATAAGCTGAAAAAATTTGTTGTCCTCGACATCCAAACTAAACGGATTCCTGTCCAGCTCCAAGACCAGGCATTTTGATCCGCCGCCAGACCTGTAAAATTCGAGAAGATTGACGCGAACAACTTTCATTCCTCTTCGTATTAACTCGGCTTCCAACGCACCGCTCACGCGATCATCCATGATGATGCTCTTGCCGATCGTAACCGAATTGGCCGCAAAATTTTTGGCATCGACGTCGGATAAAATCACGGCGCCCGGAAACCGCTCGCGTAAAACGCGCTGGGTTTCCGGCGAAAATGCTCCGGGATGATACATGATCGTTTCATCCACAATTTTTCCGCGACGGATAATAGGAATTTCTTTAAGAGCGGTGTCGATATGATAGGCATCTTCGGTAATCTCTTCGGCGAGGATAATCTCAAATTTCTTCTTGAATACGGCTTTCCCGACTATTCTTTCTACTTTTTTGACAATCTGGTGTATAGCTCGTCTGGAGGAACGGTATCCCCACCCGAAAATGATGGTCGCGGAATCACCGTGCTTCACGAATTTAACATCCGCACTCTCAAAAGGAAGACTTGCCGGCATTTCAATAACTTCATAACCCCTTGCCTTGAACCAGTCGCGATTAAATTTCGCTTCACGAATTCTCTCTCCGTGACCGTGCTCGGATGAAAAGTTGCTCAGAAAAACATAGTTTTTACCTTTGTGGCTAAAAACCATTCCGGACTCGGGGCGGAAAACAAGATCGGGCACAAAAAACTCAAGTTCCAATTTGTAGTAGTGAACGACAAAATTAAAAAACTCTTCCACTTTTTCCTTCGGAAGCGCGCGAACAGCCGATTGCCGGTAATGCGGAAAAACGGTTATCAATTTGTTGTAAGGAACGACTTCGTCTTTTTCTTCCGCGTTTATGATTTTCATGACGGCGGGGGCGATCTCGGCGGGCTGTCCCATGAGACTGGCGACATCGGAAAATGAGTCCTGATGATGTAAGGAATAATTTCGCGCCTGCCTGAGCGCTTTGGCGAGCAAGAAATAATAATAAGGCGCCGTTTTCTGAATATTATTTTGGTAACGTTTCCACACACGATCCGAAAAATCATCCGTAGCGGCCTCATCAAGCAGGCTCTTTAAATCACCTTCTTCGCGCATAAATTGAATGATGCGTCTAACGCGAGCGGGCACCTTAGTTTCATGCCCTACGCCAAAACCGCTTGATTTTCCCCTGTGCCCTTTTAAACCATGCAACATTCGAATGGCTTCACTATTTTCCCTTCGCGCCAATATCTCCAGAGTTTGGACAGCCCTTTCATTTCCATTTTTAGCTAATTTTCCAAGAGCACTAATGGCTGCCGGATTTCCTCTATGCGCCCAAGCGATAAGTTTATTTTGTGCGTAGCCGTCGCCCTGTAAAGCTGCTCTTTCCAAATCGGGCGCCGACTTTCCGATTTCAAGGGAGGGTTTTAAAGTATGCCCCGCCATATCGTGATTTTTTGTCTCGTTACCACGAGTACCGGGTATGGGCATATTTCCGGACTGAAGGCGGAGGGTTTCACGCCGTCTCTCTATGACCGCACGCAAAACGGCTTGCTTTTCCGCTCCGAGATGGTCATCCATCCGTTCGATTTCCAGGAGCCGGTGAAGCGAGGCGTTTCTTATTTGCGCAAGGCGAGCGTTAAATCCCGGATCGCGGGGAGTTTGCGGCTTCTTCGCCGGCGGCGGATTGGTTTTTGGATTAAGCGGCTCAGCTGCTTTTGCTTGAATCAGCAGTTCACCAGGAATTAGTTTGGATAGTTCTACGCCGTGGTCGTATACCTTTTTAACTTGCTCGGGATCATCGCCGCGCTCTCTTAATTTACGAATCAACATGCCGTAAGTACTAACCGTGTAGCGAATCGCATCTATGAGCTGGGCATCTTGAAAATCCTTTTTCATTCTGGTTTTATAATCAACAAGCGCAGCCTTCAAACGTTCCGTAATTTTGGGAATTCTCTCCATGAAAATGGTCATGGCTACGGGCCCGTTTCCTTCCGAAACGGCCCGATAGGCAAGCGCGCGATAGAAATTTAATTGATCAACCGCCGAGAGAAGAACGGACCACGGCGAATAAAGTCCGGCAAAAACCCGATCGGCTTCGGCGCTTTTATTCAAAGCTTCATTAAACCGGTGCTTTGCCCGCAAACTATCCGCCGAACCCAGAAGCGCTTTTCCCCGCCGATTGATTTCAAGCTCACTTTCCCCATCCGTACCTTCGTCCACTGCGCCGAAACCGGATGAAGATGACAGACTATCGCGTAACAAACTCACAAGGCTTCGTTCGATATCAGCCGGCCCCTCTTCCTCAAGAATCGTAAGTCTTCCTGACGATTTGAATTGCCGAATACTCGGGCTCTCATCTTTGCTCCCGGTAATGGTCGGTACATTAAAGTTGATGGGTTCGGCCACATTATGACCGTGTTGTTCAATGATATTTCCGCCTACGATAGCAACATCGGCCGCCGCATAAACCGCGGCTAGCTCGCCCAATCCTTCTACTAATTTGCGCGGGCCTTCATCCTGCCCCACGTTGTAAACGAGTATACCGTCATCTAAGAATCCCCCAAGTGAAAATAAGGTTGGCGCGTGAGCGTCTTCAATAGGAGCGCGCAAAATGTAATCGAACTTATTCGCTTCAAGATAAGACCGGACTAACGCGACATCGGAGCGCATACTTCCATTTGCATATCCCCTGGGCGCCAGAATAAGGAGAATTTTCCTGTTCATTTCTTTGCGAAGTTTTTCGACGGCCTGAATAATCACTTCGTCTTCTTCAAGAACCTGCGTACTTCCGGCTACAACAACGAACGCGGATTCTCGTATCTTCAATCTCTGGCGCACCTTTTGCCGCATATGGCTAACCCAATATGCGTAACGCACATCGGGCTCCTGTCGGAATGTCTCAAGGAGAAGACTCCGCACCACATCATCACCAAGAAGATTGGCGGCCATAGGAATCGTCGTCAGAAAGAACACACCTCGATCCGGCACCGTACGACCGAGACTCATTAAATTACCCCAATGTGTAGTCATGTCCTGTCCAAAAACCTTCATTATTCTCGGCAAACTTGCCCGGAAAAATCTACGCGTGTTGTCTCCAGCGGCAAGTCCAACATCCACCATATCCCTCCAGTAACTTCCAAATTCCGCTTCAAACCGATCTCCGAGTAAGCCCCGGAATGCGCTAACCACCGGAGGAATTTCCTCGTTAAGCGATCGATCCGCATCTTCTCGCATGTGTCCTGCCAAAAGTGTCAGATCGGGCCATGCCCCATCGAAAAATGATCCCATTGCGCTCCGAAGTGCTTGAAAACGTTGTTCCAGTTTCTCTTGTACGCCGAAGCCGGTAGATGATCTTTTACTAAGTTTCTTATCAATTTTTTCCACAGCAGCTTTAGCGGTTTGATCCCCTTTCGCTGCCCGGGCCCTAAGCTTGTCGAGCGCCAGGGTATCGCCATTCCAAAAATCCCGTTCGAGCTCGGCTAAGGATCTGCCTGATTTCTTCGGTGCGGTTGTTTGGCTTCGAGGGTGGGGTTTTGTTTCCTCCGCTCGATGAGAAGCGCTCGGAAGAGGGGGTTGCTGCAATTCAAGCGTAGCGCGTCGTTCCCGAATGGCTGCTATTAATCGAGGTTGTCTTTTGTTACTAAATCTCGGTACGTCATTGGCTTCTATCTCACCCAGCTTATAAGCGGATGCGGTTCGAATAAGATTGAGGAGTTCGTCAAGCTCACGTCCCTTGTCGCCATTTTCTTTTTCTTCCTTTACCGGATCCTGCGCAGCCGGCTTGGCAGCAGGTTTTGGACGTGGAAGAGCTCCTGCGGCATCTGAACGTGTACTTGCGTTCACTTCATCCCTTAATGCGAAGAACTTGTTTTGTAGATCAAGTTCAAAAAACAGATTAAAACTTGTTTTAACCTTCCAAGCGCGCTCGAGCAGTTCTCGAACTTTATTGATTTCGTCCGTCCCTTCGCTTTGCCAAATAGCTTTGGCCAAGCCAAGGATTCTTTTAAAAATATGCACAGCTCGTTCTCGCACATCTTTGTCGGCATGAAATCGAGCGGCAATTTTCTCGACATGACGCAACACTTCGTCTGATTCCGCGAATCGACCGGCAAAGGTAAGGCGGTCCGAAAGAAGGGTTGCTGAAGACACAAACCATGAAGCTTGTGTTTTTACCGATTCAGTATCTTGAAATTTTTCAAATAGATTCAGGTAATGCTCGAAAACTTTATGTGCAATTCTTGCGTCGCCGTCGGAATGAAGATATCTATGTATGAATAAATCGTAAGAGATCAACAGCTTCTTCACTATACGATGCGACAAAACAGAGGCATCGGATAATTCGATATGATTTTGGAATAATAAAGGAATTTGATTTGTAAATATTGAGATGGCTTCTTCCCAATTCTCTTTTTCCACGGCATTATGAGCTTGATTGAATATGTCTCCGCGCTGCGCTAAAATTTCTTCTGTTTCCGCGCCGAAACCGGCCTGGCGAATAGGAGCAAATTCATAAAGCGCGGTGAACCCGCGCTTGGTTTCGTAAGCATCGGCCTCGGAAATCGTGAGCGAATGCTCTCGCGCCAATTTCCTGAGCGTTGCGGAACGCGAACGCGGGAAAACAACGTAGATTTTTCCTGTGGGCGTTAGGCGAGGTTTCATTTCGTCCAAATATGAATTAAGTTCTTTATGGAGTGGGTCGCTCCACGCCTCCACACGTGCTGCGTCACCATTACGCCGCCTTGCATACCACGGCGGATTCCATAAGATAACGTCGAACAACTCACCGTCTTTTAATCCGAGAGTCCACGTCATGGCGGACTCCCATCCTGTCTTCTTTGCGCTGCGCAGTTCAATATTTCGAAATCCTCCTATGCCCATTCTTAAAAACCGCATGGCGTCCATAAGCGCATCTCGGGAAATGTCATTCGCAACAAACTGTACATCTTTAATTCCCGCGTAATGCACGCCCGCAGCCATGGCGCGCGTCAACATGCCCGGCCCCGTTCCAACCTCAAGCACTCGGCTTCCGTTTTGAATAACACCTCGATCCACCAAACCGCGTTTTACCAAAAGCGGCAGGAGATGATCTTTCGGCCAATACATGGCAAGAATACTTGAGGGTAAACCATCCCGCGTTTCGGCATCAAAAACCCCTTCCTCGTAAAGCGCTTGGGATAGCTGTTTTCCCGCCTTGCCGGCAAGAGCGCCGAAAAGTTCTTCATCACGCCACCAGAAAGAAGCATCGGTCCAGAAATCATTGGAGCGAAATACTTCGTGTCTAAGTTGATGCCCCATGAGAACCTGAAGAAGAATGATCCCGCCTGCCGGAACTTTTTTCTGAAGCCGATCGGTCAAATCAAATAACGATTCATGCAATATAACCATTCTGCGGGGATAATGATCGCCGACAAGATGGGGCTCGATTTTTCCGTTTACATCCCGGAATAGCAAGTGAGCGGCCGGAAGAACAATGATGGGATCGCCTTTAATCATGCTTTGCCCGGGATCTTCTTGAACCAAGGATTTTTCAAAAGCTATCTGAATCGAACTTTGCTCGCCTGCCCATCGGGCCGGTAAAAGATAAATCCAGCCGTGGAAATTTATGATCTTAAATGTTTCCTTCCAATTCAGACGAGACAACTCGAGAGTCACTTCTTCAATATCTTGTCCTGAGGAAATGGCGCGGGAAGCCTGCCGTCTCAATTCAATAAAGTCGTCTTCCATTAATCGCGTTTTTTTGGAATTACCTAAAAATACCCCTTCTTTTTTTGCTTCCATAATTTCTGCCGGCGCCACAGGAGCTATAGCTCTAATAGGGGAATTATGAAAAGTATCTTCGATATTATCTTGATCTCCAATCAAAGCAGGTTTTGTCCAGTCAACGGGCATTGATTTCTCGATTACAAAAACAGACAGAGCCAGTTCGTTTTCGGCCGGATTCCAACGATGGACTTCATTACGCAATGCATTTAAAGCCTCCGGCCGATCCCACTGAACAGCCATATCATCAAGTCGCCTATTTTCGCGCATGAATAATTTGAAGAGAAACCACATAGGCGTAATAACCGCGGCTTTACTAACCGGTGCGGAAGGCGTCGTATCTACAAATTCCGTGAGGAGCCGGAGGAATTCATCCGGATGGCTTTGGTAAACATTGTGGCGGTACGGCGGACCCGTTACGCGATTAACATGGGCTTCGGGATAATGTTCCAACAAATGTTCTTGATCGGCCGGGCTAAAAAATGGCAAATGTTCCCAAGAAATATCCGACGCGATTACTTGCAAAGGAATGGCTTGTTCACGTATGAGGTCTAATTCATTACTCATATCGCGAGCACCGGCTGCACGGAAAAGTGAATAGGCTGCCTTACTTCCACTTCTAAGAATTCCGTATTCAACGAAATCGGCTAATTCGGTTCCGAGATATCGCCGGAATCCCAAATCAATGACCGTAGCGCGTTCCACCAATCCCGGATATTGCGTAGCGAGCGACAGGATAATTTTCCCTCCGGCAGAATGCCCGACAAACGTCGCCCGTTTAATACCGAGCTGATCCAAAGCGCGTTTTACATCTGCCGCTATGAGATCGAGGTTATAATGACTGTTGGAAGAATCCCAAACATTCTGTGCAGACATTTCAGGGCCTGTTGATTTTCCATGTCCCGTTAAATCAACTCGAATCAAACGATACTTCTTCGCCAACTCGTTTAGGACATTTGCACCCCAAGCTGTTTTATCGAGAGCCGCGCCGTGAAGTAAAACTAAGGTTTCTTTACCTTGTTCGCTTATGGCTTCTGCATAAACAGGCGGGCGCGGAGGAAAATTCTTTGCGACCCAGGCCTCAGGATCGGAAAATCGTTCGGGATCCTCCGTACGATCTAAAGATATAGCGTCAAGAGAATCTTTGCCTAAAGCGAGCTTTAATGCGGCAAAGGGGCTCACTCCTGTCTTCTCAAGAATTAAACGGACGAGGCGCTGCATTTCACCTTTATCGTCTTTCAAAATGTTCGTGGCTTTTTTGGCGAGATCTAAATAAGCGTTGTCGTTCAATGGAATCGGCGGCGGTTCTGTGGGCGCAAATGGCAAAGGCGGATTTTCCGGATTAAACGCAGCAGGAAGGAAACCGGCCGAAACCAATGCGGTCAACATACCCGAAACCATTCTCTCGCCGTAAAAACCATCCGACTTAAACAAAGATTTATGAAGAATACGCCGAAGTGCTCGTCCCTCTTCGTAAGAGATTTGTTTGGCCTGATGCTGGTTGACTCGCTCGATAATTTCACGAGCTTCGGTGCTCACGAGTGCAGCATGAACCTTACCCGCCAAAATAGTCGCTAACTTTTCAAAGATGGGCTTTCCGTTATCTCCCCGCGCATTGTGAAACCATGCCGTGTTAAATGAGTACATCCCGCGGCGTTTCATAAGGGCAAACCGAAAATAATAAAGTTCCCTGAAATAATCTAAATAATTATGCTGGCCGTTCGCCCAATACTTTTGAAGAACTTCTTTTGTTTGCTCAAGCGAAAAGCTTTCTGTACCGAAGCCGGATAGAATGGGTTTTACTTGTCTTAAATCAGAAATATTGATCTGACGGGTATCATACGTACGGATGTCACCGGCATCGGTCGGATGTAATTGAAAGACAACAGTGGTCGCGGTGATCTCGAGAATCTTGACCTCAGCACCGCTTTGCGGATAAAACACTTCGTTGGGCTGACTTAGGGTGCGCGTGTCTTTCGGGCGCTGGAAAAGAGGAGTAGCGGTTTTAGCCACTAACTTAAAGCGTTTCGCTCCTTTTAATTCATGCGCTTCGATAAATTTGGAAAGGGTTACTCGGGCAGTACCTTTGGCCAGGCTTGCATCCTCCGGACCCCACCAGAGCATTTCGCTTATTTTTTTCTGTCGATCCATTAACTGAGATGGTTTTGCAGCCGTAGCCGGAACGGATGGAGATTTTGAAGGCGGCCCAACCATCGTGGCAGGAAGTATTTCGTTCGCCGGCGGTTGCCAAAACGGATCTATGCTCAAAATTACATCTCGAATAATAGCCTGCTGGTCTCCGATATTTAACGGCGCTAAATTATCAACCTGATATTGCGTCGCGGAACCGTAATTTTTTATTCTGACAACGGTGCCGCCAATAAGACCATTATAAGCACCAGGTCCTGCCTTGGCTCGAACTATGCCGAGCAGATTAGTAATATCATTAACGTAATCATAGTTGCTCCGGCCTGACCCTTCCCTATAAGCACGACGATGCAAATCCACCAATGCCGACAATCCGGCTTGCTGCTGAGCCCAACGGATAAAATGTCTGAAATCATCTTCGCTCGTCACGCCGAAGCCAACATTACTGTTTATGGCCATAATCGGCTGGGCGGCAAATTGGGAATCTCCGGTATTTGATAAATAATCAATATCATGTTGACTTTCTATTCCCTTTCTGATATTCTCCACTCCCTCATAAATTTCCCTTAAAAGCCGGAGATAATCCAAAATGAATCTGTTCGAAAGCCGCGGGAGAGAAGCTGTCGCTAAAACGATGCTCGATATCGCAAAGATCACCGTAGGAGCTGCGTTTGCTAGCAAATTCTTTCTTGATCTAAGTTTACCCCTGGCAATTGTGGCTTGGCTCTGGATCCTCTTTTCGTTTATAATCGGATGGGTTATGTATCCCACTAAAGAGGAGGCGTAAGATAACCATGGAATTAGGATTAACAGCTGTCGGATCCATTTGTATTCTGATTGTAGTTTTGTATTTAATCGAACGATATCAAAAGCGGCATCATCGCTAGTCTCAAATCTTCCCTGGCTTGAAATTTCCGTGCCGAAGCCGGCGGAATCTCTTGCTCTATCAAGAGGTTTGCTCGCGATTTCTCGTTCCCGTTCCAGTTTTATTGAATCATCAAACTCCTTTGCTTCTCTCTGAATCTGCCTTTTACCCAGCCCTACAAAAAAACTAATGACGATCGTAGCAACTACCGTACAAAGATGTGTGATAATCCACCCGGGCCTAAAGATCCACATACCTCCCAGACCTGCGGAGGGTAACATCACCGCAAACAACGTGAGCCCGGAATATAAACGCGTGTAGTTATTAAAAACAAAATCAGCTTTTTGATCCGAAGGCGATAACCACAACCCTTCTACAAGATCAAACCATCTGTCATTTGTTGATTTAAAAAGTTCCTCGACAAAAATATTTATTTTTTCGATGCGCTCTCTCCAAAAATCTTCTAAGAAAAGCCTGTGGACAAAGAGTGTTGTAATAGGGATGAGATGAGTAAAAATAGAAAGTATCATGAAATATAGCCCCATCCCCCTGAATCCCGAGGAGGAGAAGAAAATGGCAAGGAGATCCTTGACATTGCTTGGACTAAAATTTGATTCGGTGGCTAAACCATAGAGGTAAAGTGAAAAACCGGCAAAAAACATTGCTACCGTAAACCAATTTTCTTTTAAAAGTCCCGCTAAATCACTCCTCTGCCTCCCCCGCCGGCTAAACCCGGGAATGGTCCAATAGTGATACGCATCGGGAAGACGGCTTCCCAGAATTTCCGATAGCGTTGATTTAGGAAACCCAAGTTCTTTAAGCCGGACGGTCTCCTCCCGCAATTGCGTTACATCAGTCGTTGTCTTTAATATTTCCAACTCCGGTGAGTCCGCATTTTTCTCATCCACGGGTACCGCCGCACTTCGCTTCGAAGGCGGCCCCTCGCTTGAGGATTCGACGCCGAAGCCACTGCTTTTCGAACCGGCTTCTTCTCGTAATGCTTTCATCACGCTTTCCTGTAACCTGTCCATGGCGGCCCCTCGCGGAGTAGCGAAGACTACATGATTCACCCCCCGCGGTATGAGCGATCGCCTGGTTGCGAGAACTTTCTCCGCTCTTTTGAATAAAAGGCCGAGCGGAGTCTTTAAGGAAGGGAAACCGGGCTTGCGGCGGTTTACAAACGCATCGATGCCTTCACGCAGATCCTCCGAAGCAATCATAGCTAAACCTGCTTCAACTTCGCTTTCGACAATCTTGTCCAGGTAATCTTCCCGCTTGCCTTCAATCACACCAGATAGGTACAAATCCGTATTCTCTTCAATCAATCGATTCGTTTCCAAAATGGCTTCGGGAGAACGATCCGCTATCATGGCCAGAGTTTCACGAGCAAAGTGATATTCTTCGCCGTTTACTTTTGACTTCGGTCCGGCCGCACGGATGAGACCGCTTAGAATTTTTCTTGCGCTTGCTTGACTAAAGTACTTTCGAATCAGCCGGCGCCTTGCCTGAATCGACTTTTCGAGTTCATCGTCAACCGTAAACCAATCGCGCGGTCCTTCGAGACCGGGTTCGGAAGCTAAAATTTCTAAAACTTCCGGATCGGTGACTTTTTCTTGCCCCCCGCCGATATATCGCAAGAACAATTCCCGTACAACATGACTTGCTTGATGTCTGTCGAATCCTTTTCCATACTTCTCTGCGGGAATTGTACCGTCAAGTAATCCTTTTAGTACTTCTTCAACCGTTAAAAGATCGTCGACAACATCCCATACAAGCCCGTAGTGAGCTGCTTCTCTGGCTTGGATTTCCTTCCCCGTAAATCCAAAGTATTTTGCAAAGGGCTTCCCGAGGAGAGGGTCTTGCTCCTGTTCAAAAGTCCATTCGTCATATCCCAAGCGGTAAAGCCGGGCAAGGAGGGGTGTATTGATCGCATCGGCAAACCAGCCGAGACGGGTTTCGGGCAGCATAAAACTTGATCCGCGTGTCGCAAATGCCAGATCGCTTGCCAGCACTATTCCGAGTCCTCCGCCCACCGCAATCCCATCCACAAGCGAAATGATGGGTTTCTTAAACCGGTGCATAGTCCGGAGCATTTCATATTTCTCTCTGACAAGCGGCCTTAAATCATCCAAGCGGGCGGCCTGCAAGTAGCGTTGACGTTCTTTGATATCCCCACCGGCGGAAAAGAACGGCTTCCGCGACGGATCTTTACCGTCCGCACCTTTAAAAATTACAAAGGAAATCTCCGGCTCTTGTTCCAGCCTCTTCAATGTGTCTGTGATTGCGCGAATCTTCTCACTATCCAGCGCATTGTTCGTCCCCGGAGAATTAAGCACGATGGCCGCCACGCCCCGATCGCGCGTCACGATAAGTTTGTTTGTTCCTGATGACACATCCTCCGCGCCGAAGCCGAGCATAAATTCTACAAGCCCCCACTCTGGCCCTGGGTCAGAGGAAATAAGGGCACGAACGGTATTGGCAAACTCACCAGCTTGTTCCTCACTGGCCTGGCGTAGCGCCTCGTTAGAGCGAATCTGATACAAAGGATTAAGATTGCGGAAATGCATTACGAGCAAATATGCCAAACTCACCTGCACAAGGTGAGAAGGCGTGTCTCGGACAGCTTTAATAAGTGCGGATTCGTTCTGTGCTCGCAGCCAAGGTTCCAGCAATACAACCGTGCCAACAAGAGCAATATCACTAGAAAGCTGCTTGTTATGTGCTGAATCCTGTAACCACCGGAGCCAGCGGAAACGTAACTCGTCCCCCTCAATACTGCCCGCCAAATGCTCAAAAACCATGCGCGCAGCATTTAACCCTCTATCCATATCAGCTTCAGCTTCTACATCCAAGCTATCGACTATTTGTTGCCAACCCCTGTTAAATTCAATACTTGGTTGCTGTTTGAGTGCCGGAACTTGGGATACAATTTCATCTACAAGTTCCATTGACTTTATTATGAGATCTACTTCACGTTTTTGATCTTCGTCATCAGGCAATATTCCCGCCGCTCGCTTAACCTCACGAGCAGTCTCATTTATGTCTACCGGAGACCGCAAAGCTACCCATCTGATTTGATCCGCGAAAGCAATGTGTTTGGCCCAACGCTCAAACTGATCCGTGTTCGCACCCCTATCACCCAATAGCCTTTGTCCGTATCGGTCTAAGACAGGCAGAAGCTGTGGCAACAGTTCAAGCTGTTTCTTGTTCGACCCTCGATTGTTTTTTGGGACAAGCCCCGTATCAACGGGACGCCCCGCCATCCAGCTTAAGAGTTCAATATCCTGACCAAAAGAATTTAAGAACTCACCAAAAGCGACCTCAGGATCGGGACTCTTAAACACTCGAATGAGCTCTTTCTTGACGATGGCATTAACTACAATGTATGCGTTGCGAAGATTCTTGAGGCCGTTCCGTCTCATGCGCAAAAGTTCAGGCAATCGCATTTCCCCGGCGTGAACAAGCACGGCTACGGCCTTCATATCTGCAGACCGACGGTGTTCAACAGCATCGCTCAAGAGGAGTAGTCCGTCCATGTCTTCGGGGTCATTCTTCAACAACTTCCTTACCTCAGCTATTTTGTGATACGGAGAAAACATCATGGTAACATCTTCTTTTGACTCAGGATCGATCCTGGCCTCGGGAGGCTCAATCGTTTTGAACTGTGTGGCAAGTTCAAAATTCTCAAGCTGCGTATCGTCAACTCGCTCCTCTACAGCTATGTCGCGTTTAATCACGCGAGGACTAGACCTGTCCAAATCCATTACCCGAATCAGATCTATCTCGCTCTTGTCGTAGTCAAAACTGCTTGCGGCAAACCATAGCTTAGGTAATGTCTTACCTCCAAGAAAAGGCGCAGGCACTTCAAGATGAAGAGCTCCTTTCAGGCCCCATGATTCGGTAGCAACAGTGTAGTCCTTCAAAATATCTTCAAGTCTACGAAGGGCTTTAAGCCGCTTCGCTTCCGACCGCCCACGTTCCATAGCGATAACGACAGGCTTTACCTTGTCCACAAACTCTATTTGCCACGGCACCAACGTTGGAATCTGCTCCGCTGCGCCAAAGCCGGCGGGCTTTCCCTTCTTTTTCTCTTTCCGCTCAAATGCTTCGAGGGCACGGATGGCCTCTTGATTACCCTTGTGGGCCCAAGCTTTAAGTTTTGGAAGCGCAAGTTCGTCCGTGCCGGCTTCAATGGCCCTAATAAGATCGGCCACTGTTTTTCGCTGCTGAGGAAACTTATCTCTGTCCTTGGCGATTTCCTTTCCGGCTTCGACTTCGGCCCTCGGAGTTGTAACCGACAACCGCTGCCCTTGCATAAGTAATACGTCACGTCTTTCGCGCAGAGCGGCAAGCAAGCTCGGCTGTTTCTTTCTGCTAAAGCGCTCGATTTCTTTTTCGATCTCCGCCAGAGCGTGAAGCGAGGCGAGTTTGATTCTATCCATCAGATCCTGAAGTTCCTGCTCGGATTTCGCCGCCTCCCCCTCGCCGGGCTTTAAAATGGGTTGCCCGGCCTTTGGCAGATGCGGTACGCGCACCTCATCCGGTAGAGATACTTGCGTCCGTCTGACCTCATCCAACAAGTCCCGATAGTCTTGGTAGATACCCGGCTCAATATGAATGAGTGATTTGAAATCACGTTGGATCACTGACGCTTTGTAGAGCAATTGCTTTACTTTGGGTCTATTTCTCTTATCTTCATCCCACAACGATGCTGCTATTCTGAAATAGCGGATGAATACCAGGTAAGCCAACTCTTGAATCTGCCAGTCGTCCTGGAATCTGTAGAGAAGTCTTTCCGCTTGCCCAATCGCTGCCTCCGCCTCTTTATTTTTACCACCAAGATTTAATGATTTCGCCTGTTCGACAAGTTCATTCAGCCGAGAAGCGGCGTCATCGGCAGTTAATTTTTTCTCAAGGGGGGCGGAGTCCACTTCGTTGCTGCCGGCTGCGACACACCCTTTACTTCGTTGCCCAATTGGAGGAAAGCGTGGTAAATCTCTTGGTTGATAAATGCATGCATATCTCCTTTAATGCGCCAAGCCCTCTCGAGCAACTCTTCTACTTTTTTTCTGTTTTCTCTGCTCCTCTGCCACAAAACCAAGGCGATGTGGAAATATCGTGTGAAAATCAGGTAAGCCAAGCCGCGTATCTGCTCATCGTCACGAAATCTGTAGAGAATCTCCTCCGCGTCCCGAAGCACCTTTTCAGCTCCCGCATAATCGCGTTGATCGTAACGCAATCGCGCTTCCTGAATGTGGGCGCTTAATTTGACACGAGCCTCTTCCACGTTCATCTTGCGTTCCATTTCAGGCGGCTCTTCCGCGCCAAAGCCGAGAAGCGGGCTGGAGGCTCTAGCCAACGCCTGTGAGCCCCACGTGTATGATTTTTCATCATAATTTAGTTGACGTAAACGGCCTACTGTGCTAGACTCCCTCTCCCTCAATAACTGTACGACCGCCAAGGAACTGAAACCGATGAGACTGTTTGAAGGAAACAAGAAAAATTTAGTAGCCAAAACATTCATGGATTTTAGCAAGATCACGGTGACTTCTGCTTTAGCCAGCCAATTTTTCTTTGGGCTAGGCGTTTGGTTTAGAGTGATAGCCTTGATCCTGGGGGTATTTTTGTTTATACTTGGTTGGGTGTTTTGTCCCACCAAAGAGGAGATTTGATACCATGTTCGCAACAGGTCTTTTAACCATGGCGCTAATAGCAACGATAGCAACCGTACTCCTAGTAATCGACGAATATCAAAAGCGCCATCCCCGCTAAGAAATCTTCCTGACTCGACCACCCTTCTTTGAGTCTCTATATTTGCACCAAAGCCGGATACGACCGGTTGTGTAGTTTGTGATTTTGACAAAAGATCAATATTATGTTTATTTTCTATGGCACTTCTGATATTCTCAAGCCCCTCAAAAATTTCCCTCAAAAGCCGGAGATCGCCAAAAATGAATCTGTTCGAAAGCCGCGGGAGAGAAGCTGTCGCTAAAACGATGCTCGATATCGCAAAGATCACCGTAGGAGCTGCGTTTGCTAGCAAATTCTTTCTTGATCTAAGTTTACCCCTGGCAATTGTGGCTTGGCTCTGGATCCTCTTTTCGTTTATAATCGGATGGGTTATGTATCCCACTAAAGAGGAGGCGTAAGATAACCATGGAATTAGGATTAACAGCTGTCGGATCCATTTGTATTCTGATTGTAGTTTTGTATTTAATCGAACGATATCAAAAGCGGCATCATCGCTAGTCTCAAATCCACTTTCCGAGAGTCCCGCTTCTACGCCGAAGCCAGACAGATCAACTCGGGTAATGTAAAGCACGCCGCGCAGCGGCATCGGGTGTGATGGCTTAACTTGTCTTGGCTCTTTTTCTTGCGGCCCGACCTCAAACTCCTGGCCACGTGAGGCAATAAAAGTTTGGGTTGTAAACTCTGAAGAATTTTCTAAAGATGCCCCTAATCCTTCACCCCAGCGACTCAGTCTGCCTCGTAGATGAAAATACGGAGAAAGGCTGATTGAAATTCGCATACCTGATCCTGAATCCATCACCACACCATACAAATCAGTTCCATCTCCCAGCAGAAGAGTTATTGCTTCCGAAGCGGGCTCTAATAGCGCATGCTGACGCGCGTTTTCAATCGCAAAAAGCATATTGTGCAAAAAACTCCTTTTTTCCATTTTTCCCAAAGGTAAAGAAAAACCACGTTTTCTAAAATCGGCGATCAACCCTTGGACAACCGATCTCTCTACCCCCAAGATAGACGAACTCGAGAGCAATCTAAGTTCCTCCTCGGTGTATCTTTGAAGCAATGCCGGTCCAGCTACAAGAATGCCCTGCTTCATTAATTCATCGGCGATCGTCCTTACGGCCTCCGGCCCACGATCCACAAGGGCATGCCACATTTCGTAAATGGCAGCAATGACCTTTTCGTGATCGGTATGTGACCTTAAAGAAGATTCGGCGCCAAAGCCGGCGGAATTCGTCATTGCAAGCCCCGATAGGGGCGAAGCAATCTCTGGACTTTGAGATTGCTTCGTCGCCTTAAAGCTTTCCGCTCCTCGCAATGACGAGTCCTGTTCTCCCACCGCGCCAAAGCCGGTTGGCTTACGCGTATTTCGGAAAAAGCCTTCCATGATCGGTGCCGGTTCGGCATCGGAAATCGCGGACTCAAGCGAGTCGGCGGCGTTGACGCGGAACTTGTAAACACCGGGACGCACATAATCGACAGCGATGCTGACCGAGAGATTCTCAAACGTTATGCCGGCCAATGTTCCCGGAATCACGCGATCGCCAAAAACGAAGTATTTGCCAAGGGTAGCCAAAATTCTTGTCTCAAGCTGCTGCACGGCAATATCCGTATTCTCAACAGACGGGCCGAGCAGCTCCACGAAAAGCTCGTCATTAAAGCCCAGCGTATCCGCTGCAAAAATACCCAGCGCAGAATCCCCGGCTACCGAAGGCAGAAGCGGTTGTGATTTTGCTATGGCCATTACGGAAGACGCCCTTTTACGGTTTACCGTCTCAGAAAAAACAATCGACATATCGTAACGGTTATCCTTGGCGACCATCCGGATACTCCATCCTTTGGACAAGTCATGCCGTTTCTTTCTCCCGCCGCGCTCAAGCTCGATCACAGGCGGTGTCAACTCTCTTTGGAAACCATCCTCCAGATCGCTCCGCTCAAGCCGGCCGGCTAGAATCCGGGCAATTTCAAGCATAGTGCCTAAATCGCGATCGAATTCCTCTTTAAATTCAGGCTGCCTGGCTAAAAGCTGTTTGATCGTGGTTTGGCGAACGGAAAAACTCACCGGCGACTCGGGAAGATTTAACTTTCTGGCAAACTCACTCATCCCTGCTGAAACCATATAAATGTCCGCGGATTCTTCGCTATCGACTTCGGCTATCGAAACCGGCATGCGAATCCAGTCCGGCGCCAAGCGGTAAAACGTCTGCGTTCTCAATTCAAACCCGGCTTCCGACAACCAGTGCGCTAATTCCGAAAGCGGCGTAAAGCGGTATCCCCATATCGGTTTTCTTTTTGCGCCCGGATAGGTCGTGATAATGATTTTCCCGTCATGCTTCAAAAATGCCCCGAGTTTTTGCATCAACTCTTCGCCGTCAAAATAACCGAGCGATTCGGACAAAACAATCGCGTCGAATTTCTTTCGCTCATCCGCGGGAATCGCCATAGGCAGAACCCGTTCTAAATGCTGGGCGTCTCCGGTAAACACATGAATATTACCTTTTCTGCCTAGCTTCCTGCTCAGCACCTCTGACAATTCAACGGCCGAAACCTGGTAACCGGCCTTTGCAAGTTGCCGTTCAAGCAGCCCGCTCCCCGGCCCAATGGAAAGAATCCGCTTCTTCGTTCCGATTTCCGCACGAATAAGTTTGCGGATCTCCGGCGCAACAGTACTCAGCGTATACTCCGTACTTTTGTCATCGCCCTTCCTATGAATGCTCTTTGCAAGCCGGGCCGAATCATAATGCTCCCTCACCCGACCCACAAAGGAACGCTCGCGATACTCAGACCACGGAACGAGAACAAAAATCCAAGGACGAGCGCCAACCTCGGCAACGGTCCACAATGCGATATGCCCGCCGTATTCCTTAAAAGACTCAAATGTATCTTTACGCAGGGGAGTGAATAAAGCGGCAAACGGCTGGCCCGCTATCTGAATAGGCACATGATAAACTCTTCTTTTCGTTCCCGGATCCTTGACATCAAGCAACTCTACAAATTGCCTCTCGATCAAAGGAGAGGCTCCCTCCAGAACGGCTGATCTTTTCTTTACTATGAGGTCTGTTATGGCATCCGGAGAATATTTTCCGAACGGAGGCGACTTTCCAAAAATTCTATAGCGTAACGGAGAGAAGTAATCGTCGATTACGCGCCCCAAATGACCCAGTTCCCTCGTCAGTTGGCTTTGAAGACTCGCGCTATCAAGATGCAGAGCGGCGGGTATTTCTTCGCTAGCTCGGGCTATTCCACTAAACTGCAACCAGAGTTGATCATATGCTTCCGTGTAATAAAGAAAATACAGCAGAAATGATACGTGATCAAAACCGACGAGCGAACGCATAGTTTCGGGGGAACGGAACCAGAAACCGGCATCGAGAAGCTCGGCCAGAAACGTTCGTTCCTTTTTGGTAAAGACGGACTTATAAAACTCGCTCGCTGTTTTTTCCCTAAGCTGACTGATCAAATCCGGGTTTTTTCGAATACGTTTAAGAAACGGCGCTAATTTTCGCCGTGCAGCAAAGGTCTCGGCAAGTTTCAGTTTGGGATAAAGCGTGTGAATGGCCTGACCGGCGGCGGGTTCTAGATTTTCATCTTCGCCGTATATTCCGGAAAAACCCAGCCACCGGTTTAACTCATTCATGTCGCTAAAAATCCAAGCCAAAAATCCATGATTCGTAAAATCAATGGGAAAAGATTTCATAAACCGCCGGATGCTTTCGAAAACCTCTTTATGGTTTATGCCGTCAGCCAGATCGGCCAGGCCTACTACGCCTTCAAGTACGGTTCTAATCTCAAACAGCCGGGCATCTCTTTCCCGAGGATTTCGAAGCGGATGCCTAAGATACAGATAGCGCGTAACAGCCTCACCCAGGGCGGAAAACCGCTTGTACGTCCTCTCTCTCAGAAGTTTCCCGTGCCTGCCTTTCCCGGCTAATTCCTTGGCCGCTTCCCACGCCGGCGACCGGACAAAAAGCCAAACGCCAAAAGCCGTCAGCATAGCCGAAAGAAGCTGGACTGAACTTGAAATAGTCCTTTCGAAATCCGCAAGTAACATCGCCGTAAAAATGAAACCAAAGATCGCCGACGTGGACCGAAGGAAACTCGTCGTCGAAGAATCCGTTAATTTAACGGTTTGAAATTCCGTCAGCCGTGAGCTCATCCGGATAAGCGCCCAACCAACAACAAGCGGAGCAACCGCGGTGGAATATGCATTCAACGGCAGAAGCAAACCGGAAAATAATCCGGCAACGTCTCCGGCAAAAAAGTTTCCTTTGAATATATTCGAAGCGATATACACCAACGCAAACGGCCAGACCGATGTAGCGTAAGCAATTCTCACCTGCTCCGTCGGGCTCATCTTCGGAAGATCGGTTTGAATAAATTTTAATATCACACGGCCGGCCGCCTGCATAGACGCATAGAGAAGCACAAAGATAATCGGAAGGCTGGCCAGACTTCCGAGCTGATCATGGCGCGACAGAATCATCGCGCCCACCGTGATGAATCCCCCGATCCACTGCATTTTTCCGAAACGTTTCACCGAAAGCATGCGTTCTAAAACGGCGGAAAAAACCGGGGCGAGAGCCATCGAAAGAAGGACAAACATGGGTCCGAAATACGGAATCGAGAGAAGTCCGAACGGCTGAACCAGCATCGGATGCGTGGCTATCCCCCAACGGCCTCTCTGCGTTAAAACGGGCGGCGTTCTGGTTATTAATTTTTTCCAGATACCTGCGAGCTTCACGAATACATACGTCGTAAGCAGGAACCAACCGAGCATACCGTTCCAAAGCGCGATTCCTGATGCGGCGATGGAAACCACAAGAACTGCGCCACCGAAGACTTGATTTCGTTTGCCTGGGTGCGCATTCTGCGTCCGGATGAATTTCACCAAATGCAGAAATAAATCGATAAGGATCGCGGCAGAAAAAAGCAGGGCAAAAACATCCGTCTCAAGACGCAGTACATTCTCCGCCGAAATGACCGCAAGCGCTCCAAGCGCGCTTGAAACAAGTCCAAAGAAAATTCCCTTCTCCCTTGCCTGCCAGCGCTTCATTCCAAACCCAGAGGCATGCTTGGCTTCCGCGCCGAAGCCGGAAGGTTTTTCCGAATCGTCAGCATCGAGCTTGGAAAATTGACGAGGCAGAAGGTTTGTGTTAGCATTCCCCCTATGAAGACGACGAAACCCTTGATTCGTAAGTACATCAGTGTTCACCCCAATGTCTGCCACGGTCAACCCTGCTTTAGAGGAACGCGGATTCCTGTTTCGCTTATTCTCCAAATGATCGAAGGAGGCGACTCCATCGACGACATTCTGCGCGGTTATCCGATGCTTTCCAAGCAAGCTATTCAAGCTGCGCTTTACTTCGCCAGCCAAGTAGTCGAAAACTCCCGCTTGAGTTCGCGTGTCCTCGCTCGATAAATTCCGATTTCTTGCCGATGAGATGATCCACGACAAGGATTTTTCCGATTCCGAACGATACCCGCCTTCCGGCACCAACGGAATTGTCTGCGTACGTGTTTTCCTGCCAACCATTGCTAATCTTCTGGAAAGCATCAAAATATTCATCCACGGAAAAACCCCGGATGATATTAAAGAAAAACTAATCATTCTGAAGTAATCGGCTCTTTCAAGTTGCCTTTCGGATTTGCCACTATTTACGGCTCTTGCTGCGCCGAAGCCATGGCCGGGCTGGATCGGTCTATGTTTTTGATCAGCGATTTTGATTAAGCGCCCCAATTCCCACATGGAAACTGCCAGAAATTCATGACCATCGCCGGTTTTTAGTATAAATGGGGGTGCGTCTTCGGCAAAAACTACGAGCTTTTTCCCTTCCGCCATGCTCGAAAACGTGGTCATTCTTAACTTGAGCAATACGGAGATAAATAAAAGTGCGTTCATACCAAGTTGGCTTAGCATGGTCACATCTCGTTCAGGAAATCTTAATTGAAAAGCGGTCTGATTAAATTGGGCGACCAATTGCGTTCTTAAATCGGAACTGAGATTGGCATCGAACCACTGGATAAGATCATCAAATAAAGCAACGAAGGGAGGAAGTGTAACATCCTGCAAGATGACATGCTTTACCGAATAATGAAGCGTGCCCTCAATAATTTTTTGCAGATCGGCCGGATCGCTCACCATGCGCGGAACGCCCTGCTTTTCTAAATGAATCTCGCTCCGGGCCTCACGGCTAAGCGTGTCATCGGGATGGCTGAGCAGAAATGGATGGACAGCCTTGCCTGTTTCGGGATGAATGAAACTCGGATAGAAGATGTCCCCAAATTTCTCAAAATGAAACTCCGCCGGCGTACCGCTACCGAAGCCGGAAAAATATTCGCGGGCGGCTTCGTGTATAAGCGGATAAAGCTCCATCCGGTTATACCTCAACGATGGTTTATTTACGCGTTGAGCAAACCTGCTAAATTTAGGACTGGTTGACCGGGCGGCCAACTGCTCGATAAATTTAAGATACCAATCTTCTAGATCATCGGCCAGAATAAACATCTCGAAATTACCCACCGTCCGAAGCAGTCTAACTGCCTGATCGGGCGAAAATCTACTTTGGTATTCCCCGTATCGTTCATAAATCTGTGCCGCATTCCCGCCTGCTTTCACAACTTGTTTTCTCAACGCATTTGACTTTTCATTTAACAACCAAAACCACTCAGCAAATAACGCGCTATCTTCATCGGGTTCTAAATACGGCCAAATCCAATGCGCATTGAAAAGAATCCCCTTGTCAAAGAGATCGCGCAATATAAAGATTTGCGATTCGAGATCCTTCTTCGCAAAAATATTTCGATAACCATTCAACAGATCGCTTTTGTTAATTTCTCCCCGACCGAACAAAAACGCGAGATAAACGGCTCTGAGTTCAAGATCCCTTATCCGGTCAATCAGAACATTTAAGATCCCATCCCGTTCGGTTGCCCACGTTAATCTCCTCTGATCTTCGCTCGAGGATATCGCACCGAAGCCGGCGGAAAGCGGATTAGCGTATTGAATGAGTACAATGCGGGTGTTCGTCCGTCGATCGATAATTTGCCGGGATTTTACGGGATGGCCGTCCATCACAATATCGATGGGCGGTTTCATATTCCACTCCACCTCGCCTTTTCTCATTGCTTTTTCGGCAACGCGTATGAACCCGTCAAGATCGTTGACCGCTAAGTCAACATGGCTGAAGGAAGGCCGTCTGTCCGAATCCAGTTTTTTATGCAATCCCTCGAGCCGGCTGCCCGGTGTCTGCACAAATGCCAGTTGGTTATTCTTCGGCGCTGGCCACAAAAGAGCATTCGCATCAAATGCTTCGACATACTGGTTGGGCCCGCCGAGTGAGGTAAGATCATCCACGAGGAAGGCTGCAAGTACCGGCCGTATTTTCCCCAGTGCGTACTGGCGAACCTCTTCACTCCGGAAAAGCACACGTTTGGCATTGTAGAACTTCCATTGGGCAAATAACCAAAGCAGATGAACTTGCCAAGTCCGCTGTCCACGATTTAGGTTAACTTTTTTCTCCCGCAATCCCTCAATGAGCTTGGTCGCCGCCTCATCAAGCCGGCGATTCGCCATCGTAAAGAATCTATCCACGATGCGCTGAATATCGGTGTCTACCTTCTCCGCGCCGAAGCCCGCACTGCCTCTGAGATTCTCCGGAAGCGTACGTACGGGAATTTCCTTGCGCGCCGAGTCGGATTCAATGACATGATTTGTATTTCCTGCAGACGAAACACGCCCAAGGTGAATGACATACGCCAGAACCGGTCCCACCAGTAGGAACCATGCCAAAATAGACTGCGCCAAGATGCGCTTATTCAAAACCTTCTTAAACGTTTCCAGCTTAAAACCGCTTCCCACAAAAAAGAAAGCCATGGTCAGAAGCGGTTTGGACAATTTTTTAAGGTCATTTCCAAGCGGCTGAAGCGGGGGGATAAACGTGGTCAGTGCTGCGACTAAAATAAATCCAAAAATGAAAGGCGGAGGGAGTCGCCACGACTTGGAGACACGCTCTTCGGCCGATGGCGTTCGCAAACCGCCGTTTAAAAATCTGGCCAACCGGTGTGCATTAAGTGAGATAAACAAGGTGGTGAGCGTAATCAAGGAAGCCCTCATGACTTTCAAGGTTGTGGCCAATTCGACACTTTGAAGATCAAACAGATGGGCCGATTCCACGACAGAGTTGGTGTCCTGGATAGCCCAGGCAAATAGATACGCGGCCTGCGAGGGAAGTAAGTGAAATTGATGGGCGATGAACGGAAAGATCCACAAGGCCAGCGTATTCAAAACCAAAATGATGGCCAGAGCCGACGATTGGGATTTTTTGTGCTCATCATTTTTATCCGGTTGTAACCCCAGAGCCACCGACGCCGCCAAAATAGCACTTCCTCCGCAAATCGACATACCCGTGATGAAAAGAACGGAGAAAATCCAATCGGTTTTGAAAAGTTTCGCAAGACCAAGCCCCACGATGAAGGTTGTGCTCACGACGGCGGCGGTTCCCACAATTCCGGAGAACCCGATAAGCTGCCAAATTTGGTGAACGTTTAGCCCAGCCCCCAAAAAGACAATGGCGGCATTTAAAAGTTGTTTGCTCCATAGTGCCGTTGCTTTTTCATTGGGGTTACCGATCGCCCAACGAGTGAATGCGCCGATTAATACAGAGAGTCCCGCGACGAAACCGGCGTATCTGAAATCCGACAGTGAAATGTAAACAGTCCCCAGAGCCACGAGCCCAAACGCAAGGGGACGCCAGCCACGAAGCAATTCGGTCCAAGAAAAAGATGCGGAGCTTTTCGGTGGCGGAGCGGGCCGTCCCTTGACCATTTCTTGATAGATTGAAAAGACCCCTATGACAACATACGCGAGTCCGGGTGATAAAATGGGAGCCAACGCGATGGCCACTGCGCCAAAAAGGCCCGCGCGAATAAGCGCATTCCGGTAACCTTGAGATCCATCTGCCCACATTTGTTTATCCGGGCTTTTAGCCCATGTTTTGACGATACGCCACAAAGCCCATCCACTCAACGCGCCGCCCGAGCCGGCAAAAAACTGTAGAATGAGGCTCCAGAACCAACCGCTCGATACGAAGCCCACACTTAATTGGGCTATCGTCACCGGAATCGCTAATAGCGGAATAAAATTGACCGAAGCAACCTTTATCCCCCCGTCAGATACCCGCTTCTTCGAATCGCCCGTTGATCTAGCATCAGCATTTTCAACCTGCCCCTCCGTGCCGAAGCCAGCGAGCTTATTGTTCATGTTTTCGCTGGAATAAATGGGACTAATGATGACGTCGGATTCTTTTAAAGGGCCCGCTTTTTCTTCGACTTCTCTGACTTTTTTAATCAATCTTTTGATCTCTGGCAATAATTCCCCTTCATCGGTGGAGTGATAATAATTAAGATAGCGATTATTCTCAATTTCATCGCTTCTTCCGATAAACCGCTCGTAAACCCACGCGGGCATTTCCTGACCTAACTTTGCAAGTTCCTCGGCCATGGTTTGAATAATAATCAAAGAGGGATATTCGTTTTGCGCCCCTTCTCCAACCTCGGTCCGCTTAATTAAAGCATCAAGCAACTCGTTGTCATTAAAAGGTATTGGATCGATCTTGATTAATCGCGAAATTAAACGGTTATGTGCTTCGGCCCCATTAAATACAAAAATTATGCTTTGTGCCAAAGGCCCTTTTATTTTCCGAGTGATTTGAGGAATCCATGTTTTGAGCTTGGTTTTCCACTTATGCGATTCATCTTGCATCATAAAATTCAGGACAAAATCGAGATTTTGGGCAATACTATTTACATCCCAAGAGTTTGACATTTCTGAAAAGTTATATAAAAGCTGATCCTGAATTTCTTCGTCGCTGAGCAAAATGGCGAGCAACTCGTGGTCCGGTTCTCGACGGAAAGAATCGCGAAATTTACGGTAGAAATTGACCACCTGTTCCTTAATGTCCTTATCCCCGTGCTTTAAAAATGAAATCGAAAAATCCTTCATGGCTTTTATAACTTCTTCCCTACGGTCCACAAATAGCTTCTTGGCTAATGCTGCGATATCCATTCCCCTATGAACGTATAGGTTATTTAGGTCTAAAGATATTTCGCCGGTTTTAATCTTGGCAACAAGCAAATCGGCAAGATCTATGCTGAGGAGTGTACTTAACACTTCAAGTGCATACGCCGGTTCAGCTTCAAGAGCCAAGGCGGAAAGATTATGAAGATAGGCTTCTAAAGCCTCGGTTCCATTTATTTCACTTACCTTTAATAAAATTGTTCTGCGGATATCGCCGAGGGCCGACGCCTTCGTTTTTTCTTGATATGCTTTTACTCTTTTTGTTTGTGAAAAATATCGATCAATAAACGCGGGAATTAGATACCCTAAAATTTTTCGAGCCATAGGATGTTGAAGCGCCCATTGCTTTTGGTAAGCTTGGACGCCTTTTTCTTCCCTTTGCCATTCCTCCCACCGACTTGGAATAAGTTTTTGATAGATCAAATTTCTCGCTTCAATGGCCGCTTTTCCGCCTTGCTGGAGAAATATAGCTCGCACGCTCGATGCCGCTTCGAGAGCCTTTGCTTTACTTGCCTCATCTTTAGTTAGACCTGCGTCAAACAAATCAAATACAACATGCGCTTGTAATAGATCCGCCGCAAATTCCTTTCGGTAATTCTCATCCTTTGATTCTTGATATCGATGGAAACGAGACGCCGGAAGTAAGATATTAAAAGTTCCTCTATGCTTGACAATAAGTCCTACTAATCTGCCGTCACTTTGCCGAAGAGTTTTTTCGTCTACGTCGACCGATATGATTAGATGCGCATAAAGAAAACGTTCATCGCGATCTCCAAAAATCGATTCTTTGACATTGTTTAGTATTACTCGAATATCCGGTGCGGATTTTTCAAAATCCTTTTTCTCCAACGCAGACAGCGTTTCATACCACGTTTTCCGATCCAGCGTAGCGCGAACATCTCCCTTCGTAAGCCCGAATAAGACTTGATAATCAACATTGTTTTCCACGCTGCCGAAGCCGATGCCGGTTTCGGATTCGCCGGGCTGTTTATGAAGCCAAGCAAATTCACCGCCGAGTGAATACCGGCCTCCTAAATTTCTGAGCAACGTAAGTTTGTCTTCGCCAATACTTTGAAAATGAGGGGTTGCGATGACTAATACTTCTTCTTTAAGCGGCCCTAAAAAGATAATGTGGCGTTCGCCTTCATCCACGCCTTCGGTGGCAACATAAAGGCCGGGTTCTTTCGGCTGTAAAGCGCCGGACGGAAGAATAGTTTTTCTCAAAGGCGCATTTAAAATATCAGCGGCTTGAGCCACCGTCTGTACGACCCAGATTTTTTCATACACTCTTTCCGCCAAAAGTTTCGCCTCAGGCCACCCCTCTTCGACAAAAGGACGGAGCGTGTTTAAAGCGTTTTTGAGATGAGCCATAGCTATCGACATGGGACTCACTTTCCGGTCTCCCTTGAGAAAAGCGTCATACCAATGATCCGCATAGCGGATGAGTTTTCTCGCGGCGCCCAGAGATACGGCTACACCCAGTCTTTCAAGAATTTGAGCCACGGCTTCACGTTTTTCAGAACCGATCGATGCGGTTTGAAATTCCTTAAGCCAAAATTCGCGCTTCTCGAGCAAGTAGGCGACTTGTTGCGGAAAAAGTGTCCACAGTAAAATATCCTCCGGTGTTTCGGCAAACACCATCGGCTTTCTCTCTATCCTCCGAAGCCGATGCATGATTTCATGCCGGTTTAGCGGGACATTAAGAGCGGTGTCTCCTTGTATGACTTCAAGAATTAAGTCCCTGGGATAATGCCCGTCTTGAATGGCAGCTATTGCACGAGCGGCGAGCGGATCACCATCTTTTGCAGCGACGGTCCGGAATTTCTGCTTAATTCGAACCACGGTAAAATCGACTACCGTTTTTCCGAGCGATTCACGAATCGGCTGGAATGTTTGAAGAACCCGGTAAATTCCATTTGTATCGACAGCACCTCCGCCATCCGATCGTAAAGACTCGCGCACAACATCCAATGGAATCGATTCGTCTTTAAGATCCTCAAACACACGATAAACCAAATCGCGATTTACTTCGGGGTAGAGATTTTGAAGATGCGTATCCTGGGACCAAACAAGAAAATAATTTCTAAGATCGTTGCTTAACGGCGCGTATTGCTTTAGGCGGTTATCCGAAGGAAACTGATCTGTCTTGATAAAGGAAGCGCTCGCCTTATCAAAACGAATCCAACCGCTTACCAGCCAGTTTACGACGTTACTAAACGCCTGTACTCCCACCCACTGACTTGTCGGCGTCACAAGCGAAATATTTCCGGCATCACGCGTAACAGCAGGCATTTCTTCACGGATGAGCCGCAGTAAATCCCGAGAAAATTGCTCGCCCTCTTCAGTAAATTGGCCGGCGACGGAAAATAACTGGACCCCTTGTTCTTTCAGAACCAGCGCGGCATAACCTTTGAGTTGTTCCTTAAGTTGGCGAAGAAAATTGGTGGCCATCCCTCCGGGCATGTAGGCCTTCACATAATCTCTTCGCTCCTTACTCGAGACAGGTGAGGATGGGTACGCCGGCACGATGTCTTTGGCTATCACCTCTTCAAGTTTCTCAAGCACCGCGTAGTCGATACGAAATTCCTCTGCCCAATTTGTTCCGTGCGCCAACGCAAGGAAGTCTTTCAAATCAGGCTGGCCAAAAGGCGCGGATAGAAAATTCTTTCCCACTGCTAAATCAACAACGATCGGAAAATCGGCGCCATTCGCTCGAATCGCTTCAAGCAGAGTAAGCTGGCGATTGCCGCGGGTATCGTGCGTGTGAACATGAATGGGAACGGAAAGCCCGCTTTCGCGGAGTGCGTTCACTAATTCAAAAGCAGCTCCCGGCTCGAGAAGCCCGCCGGCGTCCTTGATGACGAGCGTATCCAACGCTTCCCCGCTTTCGTGAACCAGTTCCCGCGCAAGCTCCACATATCCTTTAACTCCTTGCGGAAAATCGGGTGAGTAATGTATGACGGGCTGGACTTTCGCGCGAACCGCTCTTGCGTAACGAATGGCTTTTACGATATTACGCTTGTCGTTCAGAGCATCGAAAATTCTAAATATGTCCACGCCGTTTTTGTAGGCCGTCTGGATAAAAAGTTCGAGAATGCTGTCTGGATAAGGAACAAGACCGACGATATATTGTCCGCGGAGAAGCATTTGTTGCCGCATGCGGTAACGATCCGTGATCAACCTTCCCGCTTCGGTATCCGGTGCGATCGAAGGATAGCGGGACAAAATTTCGTGAAGCTCTTCATCCGTCAACATACGCCGCTCCTCAGAAATTCTAAAACGATCGAACAACCGTTCCAAATCTTCATCGCTTATCATTTCCCAATACGGCAGAAGAGCTTCTTCCAATTCTTGGCGGAGCACAGCGGTTTGTTCTCTTAAGTTGTACCAAGGATCTTCGGGTTCGTCGCCGCGCGTATCTTTAAGAAGCGCTGCCTGCACGACGCCGCCACCCCAAGTCTCGAGATCGTGAAAGGCTCCCAACTGCGCTTCGAGCTGAATGATTTTTCTCTGATCCGCGCCGCTAAAACGCAGTGCATAATTGGACTGCTGTCCATCGCGAGAAGTGGTAAGCCCGATACGTGTTTTCCTCGGAGGCGTATTTTTGCGCTGAAGAAGTTCGCCGTAAAACCTCAATCGGAGTTCCTGAATAACCTGATCGCGATTTGCCTCGGCTATGGAAATGCCGGCGATCAAATGTGTAACGGCCGAATCGATGGCGCTAAAAAGTTTTTCATGTGAGAGTTTGTGGTCAAGCGCTTCTACTTCGCTTGAAAGACGACCCCGCTCTCGACGCAACTCCGTTGCATAGAAAATCTCGATGTAAGGAACGGCAAAAAGCTCTTCTACAGGAAACGACGACGAGGCGCGATCGAATGAAACCATACTTCTAAACGCTTGTAAAACTTCCGGGGCGAAAACCTGCTCTAAAACTTGTTGGTTGTGTTTCAGATAAAGGAAACCTCGGTACGCTTCAAAAATTTTCTTCTGCTGAGCGGCCGGCCGTTTCAAAATCCTTCCGAGACGATCCTTTAGCTTCTCGAAACTATCCGGAACACCCAAATCTTCTAAGCCGTCAATATTCGAAAGACTCGCCTCCACCCCGAAGTAACCTGGAGGCAACTTGGCTTTCCCCTGATCCGCAGCACCGAAGCCGGTAAAGGCGTTACGCTCGGATTGGCCGGGCTCTCCCGCTCGTTTCTTCTCCAGCGCACTCAATTCATCTACTATGCTCTGTTTGAAAGCTTCCACACGCCCACGAGTAAACAGAGTATCCGGCGTAAAGATCCCGCTATCTCCGACTGCCGGCTCGCTCAGGTAAGCCTCAAGCCACTTGACGGCCTCGGACAGCCCTTCTTTCAAGCCGTGTTTTTCTATGAGCCCCTGGCGAATACCTTCAAAAACACTTTCCGGAATAAGCCGGTCGTAAGGTTCACCCACATTAATTTCTTTGCCGCTGATGCCCGATGAATATTCCACCAGATACGAGAGGTCAAATAAATAACGGATAAAATGGGGAACCTGGATTTCTCTCCACTTCGTTCGAAATGCGATAAGCGTGGCTCGAACCCGGTCTTTGTCAGAAGTGGCAATATCCACACCTTCAGACACGGGAAATATAAAATCCTGTTCGTCCATGTTAGCGTCTCCGGCAAGCGGTCTAAAATTACCAATCATGGTGTGGGTTTCCTGATCATAAAAATAGACCAGGATTCTCACGTACGCAGCCAAGATCTTTTTGAAATCGTCGGGGAGTTTACCCACACTGCCAACCCGGGTGGGATGGCTGGAATTAATGTAGAAAATACCCCAAGGCCGATGAAGAGGAGGTTCGGCGGAGGATGCGGCGGAGTCGGATGCCGTGGTATAAAGAACTTCGGCAGAATTATTAAGGAAAGCGCTGCTGTAGGCGTAGATAGGGCGGCCTTCTCTTTCGACCGATGCCAAATGAAGAACCTGTACGGCATGGGGATCGCCGCGATAAGGTTTGAAATTTTCATATTCGGCCCGCACAGTCGCGGACATCTCCGGTCTTCTGGCCAAGAGAAGCGTAAACGGCACCACCGTCCCATCCTTAAGCGTCGTGAGAATCAAATATATGCTTTCCGTCTGTCCTTGTTGAATTCTGGTAGCGCTTACGGGAAAACGAATCTCATTCTTCGTGATATCCCCATCAGGAAAAGCACTGTTTACGGAGGCCCGAAGAAAATCCGTGGGCTCTTCTTCTTTGAAAAGGAGTTCTTCGATTAATTTTACTTCCTCCTCCATTTTGAAGTTATCGTCTCCTCCCAACTCCCTCGCGTACTTAGTTACGTCAAGATAATAAATGTGAAGCTTCTTACCCATAAGAAACCGGGAAACGTGCGGCGTTATCGGGGCGGGTGTTTCGTTGGGCTCCAATGCTCTGTGTAATCCCTCGCCCAATTTTTGCGTCGCAATGAGATCACCGACCAGGTCAAACCAATGAGAAGATATCTTTTCGCCTACGCGGCGAAGCGGAGCAATAAAGTGGACGGCAAACTCCTCAAGGTAATCGGGATGTTCGAGAAATAATCGGTTGAGAGCGGTCATGAAAATGAAGTAATCGAGTTCGGAAGAATAGGCTTTCATAAACACGTCTGTCAGACTTTTGTAATCGCTTTCGCGGATCACCCGGCCCAAGTTTTCGTACACATCTTCACGAAGGTTTGGATGACGTCTCTGATCTCCTTGATATTCCGTCCCGAACCCCCTCTGGGAGGTACTATCCACCACTCCGAAGTAACCGGGAGGCTTGGCCTCCGGCTTCTGGCTTTCCTGACCAAAACCGGCGGGAGAACCTGAACCGTTTTCTCGCAAACGCATCGCTTCTTGCCGCGCACGGATGTCCGCGAGAATTTCAGACGGATATCCTTTTCTTTCTAAAATCCTGACGGCGTTGGTGGTTCGGACGGGGCCTTCTTTTAACTTGTAGTCGGGTTTGGAAACCGTTGATCGATCGTCCGGAAGAATTTCTTCAAAATGGGTGTTAAAGATGCCCGGCTGATGCTCGACCGTCTCCAGTTCCGTAACTTCTAAATCGTGCGTCGACACGATTCCGAGGATACCGAGTTTAGCCAGGTAAGGAATGACGCTTTTTTTAATGAGAAGGCGGTCTGCCGGATTGGTCCCGCGAAACATTTCGTCAAAGAAAAGAAACGTTCGCTTGTCCGAAAGCGCGAGAGCGATCATTTCCTTCAGCCGATCCGTCTCGACGTCGAAAAGCGATTTCCCCTTTGCTAAATCATCTGCAATATTAACAAGCGCCATGAACTTGACGGGGGTTAACTTCATTTGAGACGCGCGAACCGGCGAGCCGATCTGGGCAAGAATCATATTCAGAACAACCATCCGTAAATAAGTTGATTTCCCGCCCATGTTCACACCGGTAAGAATCATGAACGAATGGCCGGGATAAAGTTCTATGGAATTGGGAACGGATTGATCGATGTGAATAGCGGGATGGTGCGCTTCTTCGATGGCGGCGGTGAGATCTTTGCTATCGAAGCGGACGGATAAGGCCGGTTCGTCGCTGTCGATGATTTCCGGAAAGGCGTCGTAGCCTAAATTATCAACGGCCGACTGCGCTTGCGAGAAAAGACTCTCGAGTTCGCCGATCGCGCCGAGTATTTTTTCCAGCTCTCCGCGTTTATTTTTGTATGCCCAGTGTGCTCTGCGGGGTGTCGGATTCAGGAGAAAATTTCTGAGACCGGAGTTTTGATTTTCATCCAGCGCTGGTTTCAAAACATCGTGCACTTTTCCTGCGAGCGGAGATTTCATTTCGGCCAGTACGGGCAAAATCTTTTCGACGAAAACGCCGATGGCCTTCCAATCTTTGCGCACAGCCGCTTCATACCGGTACCTTTGCCACAAAACAAACGGGAGAAAAAGAGCGTAGAGTGCAGACACTAAACCGACAGGGGGAAGAGAAAACACATAAAAAATAAGAGGCGCCACAACCGCAAGAGCGAGAGGAAAAATAAGCGAAGCTGTTTTGTCCCTCCATTCGCTTTTAAATCGAGGTTTGCGCGACACAAGACTGGTCAACGCTTGGCTTTTGAATTTTGATCCCAGCTCAACAAAGCCGGTCTCGATTCGATTCCGCAACGGCTTGCTGTCGATAAGTTCGGAAATCGTGCGCTGGCGTTCGCGAATCCGGAAAGGTTCAAGCAAGGGATGAAGGACCAACCGCTTCAATCTGTTACGGCCAAGGCCGGTTTGTGTTCTGTCCAACTTATAGAAAAGCGTCGTTTCTCCACTTTGGAAATTGTATTCGGGAGCGACATCAAAATCGTTTACCGTTGCTTTATCCAACGTAAAAAATTCGCCTTCCGGCTCAAAAATGCGCCCACCCTCGCCGAGCGTCGGCTCTTTGGAAATTTGCCCTTCGCGAATGGATTCCGTAATGCCTTCCCCATAGCTCGGGGGAAACTGTTCCTTAAGAAATTCCGCTCTCTGTTTGTTCTCTTCCTCCCTCAACTCCATGTCCAGGTAAAAATCGCGGAGCACATTCACGCGCTTTTGAATGCCTTTTCCGATAGCGTCAAAAACAAGCCCTATGGTAATAGAAACAACATCCAGCGGTAAGAATCCGTAAAGCATTAAGAATCTAATCCAGTTGGGCGGTGTCTTTCCGTTCCAGAGATATGCCGTTAGTACGCCCGTCACGAAAAGGGCGAGTAATGAAAGACCGAATATTGCAAAGGCCACAAACTCAATAATGTTGGACTTGAGAAGTTTTGCCTGCAACTTTGCGATCTCGGTTTTTAGCTTACTAATCCTTTCCTCGCGCTGATGTGAGACTCCTGTTTTATCAATACCCGGCGTACCGGACGCGCCGTCTTTAGAACCAAAGCCTGATTCGCGTGGGATCATGGCAAACAATTCATCGCGGGATTTGCCCAACCGATTTCCGAGATCGAATTCCCAAATAATCGATTGAATTCGATTACGATGGCTTTCGTCTGTATCGTCAACGGTTCTGCTTTGTAAGAAAAGCTCTTTCAGAAAATCCGGCAAAACTTCCGAATCGTTTTTAGACCTTTCAAAAATATTTTCCACTTCCTTTTCCAGGAGTTCTCTCGATTCCCGTTCAAGCGTTACTCCGTACAACTCATAGAGAGCAGCTTTGGCCATCATCTTCGCTGTCATGACATGACCAAGACTAATGCTCCGGTCAGGCCATATCCTCAAGACTCTCCGGTCGAGATCCTTCATGGCTTCGGCGCTGCCAAAAATGACGTAATCGCCTCCGACCTTTTCCACCGCAAGGCTGCTTAACGTGAACGCACGGCCGGCGGTAACGGCCTCAAGCAAATTTTCATAAACATAACGTTGGCCATCAAAATAACCGGCGAGCCAATCGATCTTAAGTCTCCGCGCTGCTTCTTTACTGTAACCAAGACGTTCTAATTCGCGTTCAAGCTCCGTTTGAAATTTCTCATAATTTTCCCGACTGTATTCTCCGGCTGTTGGATGATGATCAAGAATGACAAGATCAAAATCCGCCGCGCGTGGAAATGACTCTTTTCTTCTTTTTACATCCATAGCAGCAATGGCAAAGTCCCGCGCGGTTCCCCCGCTTAAGACAATTTTTAAGCCGAGCCGGTCCGCAATGGTGAAGAGAACTTGAATTTCATCCGACACCCGCCTTTTAACGGCATGCTCCGAAATAATCATCCGGTCAGGAAAATCTTTCGATACCGACGACGGGGAAGATTTAAATTGTCTCTTCACAGCACGATCGAATTCTTTTTGAGCTTTCCGATAAGGCTTATACATTTTGGGCAAGACCATCGATCTTGCACCCGAGAACATAATGAGAAGACCAAAGGGCAATACCACATAAGCCAAACTCGTTATATTGATAAGCGCCATAACAATCCATACCGGCGTTAATGCGACAAAAGCGAGCGGCAGAAAGAAAGTGTTTATGAAAAGGTGCGTAAATCGCTTCTTCTCAACAAAGTAGCGATCGTAAGATTCTTCTTCCTGATTTAACCAATACTCCTTCCAAAGCAACTCAGCGGGATTTGCCTGCCTTTGAATAAAGATCTGCAAACGCTCCGTCAAATCGTTCCATGCTCCGTCAATCCGATTCATGGCTAACCGCTCCGAAACGATGAGGTCGATCACACGTATAAGAATGGCAACGACAGGGGTGATGGAAAATATCAAAATAGAAAGCCAAACGGATGAAAGATTAAGTGCTGGTAAGGCAGAAAACATTAGAATGATATAAGACTTAATCGTGTAGGCATGGTGATAGATCGCATTGAACTTTGAAAGACCTCCCAGTAAACCTTTTGGTTGCCATACCAAAGCTCGTTTCCAACTCATGTAGTAGGCATAATTCGCTCGCCTATTCGCGATCACATCTGAAATGCCGTTTATGGAATTTCCGAGTCTCGTCAGCTCTCTGATACTGAATCGGAGCTCGAAAGGATCCAGCGATGTTTTGAGATGGTCCCACATTAATTTCTTCCACTCTTGAAAAATGGGTTCGAATACGGTCTGAGTAAAATATTCTTCGCGTTGTTTTACGGTGGATTTGAGATAATACGTAGCGGCGAGACGGGCATTGCCCATGATGAACTGTTCGAAATTTCCCATTTGAATGTACGCGAGGCCGATTTGTTCGCTCACATCTACAGCGGCTTCCGAGAAAATCTTTGCTGCATTATCAGAATATTTAACGAACCGCCGCATGAGCCGGCGCAGTTGTTTTGCTTCTTTCGATTTTGGTTGAACTCCATTCTGTCCGCCCCAATGAATGAATCGATCCCGCTGTTTAACGAGCCAAGTATCCCAAATCGATACGTTTTCTTTCGCTTCCTCGGGGGTCCAACGCTTGCGTGGCTTTTCCCATTCACGAAGAGTCTTTTTGTAACCGTCCAACTCCTTTTTAAATTCTTCGATTCTCGTTGGCTTTACTTCGGCGGATTTCTCAGCGCCAAATCCGGAAAGCAAAGCTTCGATTTGCTTAGCTTGAGGAGGTTGGATACGCCTGCCGTCGACAAAATCTTTAATCAACAGATAACTGGCGTGGCGATAGAACGCATCCCTTCGTTTGGCCGCACCGGCATCTTTCGGACTGCCGAAGGCAACCTCGAGGGGGATATTTGACGTCTCTGTCGTGCTCGGATTTGGCAGTGACGTTTTGCGATACTTTTCCAAATCTTCGGGTTTGTGTTCCTTCATGGCGGGTTGAATCACTACGTAGGAAATATTTTTCTGCCTGAGGCGTGCGGTAATTCCGGGGGTGTGAAATCCCCCAGTGATCAGTAAAGATTGCTGACGTTCTTTATGGCGGAGTTCTTTTTCGATTTTTTCGATGAAGACCTGGTCCCTGCCTTGGGCACCGCGATAAAAAGCGATGGCCGGTTTGATTCCTTCAAATAATTGTTCAAATTCGGGCTTCCAGACATTCAATGCGTTTAACGACGAAAGTTTATTTCGAACCAAATCCGCCGTCGCGTAGGGCGGATTTTTTTCTAATTCTTCAAAATCGGTACGACTAAGGGTTAGATGGAGCGCTCCTTCGATGTACTTCAGAATATGCAAAAGCTCGAGCAGTGTTTTTTCATGCTCGTTTGCGATAAGCGCATCGCTTACTCTGTTTTTGAGATTTTCGAGTTCTTTAAAAATCTGAGCGAAATCGATCGAAATATTTTCAACTTCGATTTTCTTGTCGGGCGATACCGCTTTCGCAATAGATGGGTAAGAAGCGGTAAACGGTTCGGCGGGAAAATGCGCTTCATATTGACTCTTTAGATAACGCAGGTAATCCGCCAAAAGCGTTGGGGATTGTAGAACTTTCTCAAGCTTATCTTGCCACTGTACGAATTCACGAAGTTCCGGGTTTAAAATTTTTGATTTTAGATTTTCAATGTTTGTCCGGAATAGGCGAAATTCATCGTCCAGACTTTTTCCGAGTTTGAGCGCTTCGCTGAATTGTTCGCGGTTCGTGTAATATTGTTTAAGATTTTCTACACCTATGAGAGAAAATTCCGGGTTCTCGCTGATGATGTAATATTCCGGGCCGGTGATTTGCCAGGTGCGAAGAAATTCGCGCGCCACTTTGTTACGTATCTCGGGATCAGGAAACGTCCGCGCCTCGTTCATCACCAGCTCGCCTTCGCCGCCTTCCACAAACGCCTGTTTAATGCTGTATTTTTCGTGGAAATATTTGACCAGGGCCGCAAGCGCTTCCTGCGTCTCAACGCTTGAGTGCGCGTCTTGCAGATGAATGATCAGTCTGGAACCCTGACCTTGAAAATATTCCTGAATAATTCCCAGTTCGGATGGGATGACAATGTCTTTGGGAGAAAGGGCATGGCTTTGCGTGGATGGCTGCGCCGGAAGGGACGCACCGATAGAAATATCCGTCCAGATCAGCGAAACGCAGAGCGTTAATGCGATCAGACGAAACCAAGTTTGCTTAGGGTATTTCTCAAGCTTCATTAAACCCTCAAGTTTAGTGGACAAAAAAATAGCGCTAAAAAGAAACACAATGAGCCCTGCCCTTTTTAACGCTCGCTTAATATTAAGCGTGGGTATTCTAAATAAGCCTTAATCGTATATCAAGGAGATATTTATCGGACTTTATTAACCTGTTTGTATACAATTAGTTACATTATATTTTAATCCGTCAAATGATACCATGGAGGGACTTGCCTGGCGCGGCGAGTTCGCTGACTTGCTTTGTTATGGTGGGATCCTCGACAAGCGGGGGCGCGTGGTGGGGTTTCATTCGCGCATCAATTACAAGAGGGCCGCGGCAACCCCAATGTTTATTTTCCACAAAACTAACGGCGCCGTAGATATCGTGGGATGGATTCGAACGCGTGAATGTTACCCAAAGAAAATTATTTAGCGAACGCGCTGTGAATTCGCTATCGTCCGCCACAACCATAAGCGGAATATTTTTCAAATCCTGGCGCTCGAGTTGATTCGTCAGATCTTCCATTTCCTTTCCGGCTTTTTCGTAATCGGAAAATTTAGGTCCGTTCAAAACGACCATGCCGGGTTGCGTCAGAAGCGGTTTTTCAAAACCCTTCGGCAATTTTAAATTGGAAGGTACTTGTTTTGCTAAATCGCGAATTTTTTTCCCTGCCGCCGCCATGACAACTTTCGATCCGGCATTAAGTCCTGTTCCGGAATAATCGAGCGTATCGATTGTAGTCATCGTCTGAAAATGCAAATCTTTCCGCCAATCGATTCGCTCGAGCATATGCGAGAAAAAGGCTTCGATATTGTGAATATCAAGATTTGGATTATCTTCTCCGGCCGCGATCATTAGATATTTTGCAAGTGCGAGCGGTCCGTAACCGAGAAGTGCATTGGCGAGTGTGAGAATTTCTTGCGGCTTGCGTTCTGCGTAAGGCGCGTAACGTTCGCTCCCGATGGCAAGAAGAAGCGGATGAACTCCTGCGGCATCAACCGCATGAACGGCTTTAATTCCCGGAATTTCTTTTGGAATCATTGGCCCAGCGATTTCATGAATCAATTTTCCAAATATAGTATCTTCCTGCGGCGGGCGGCCAACCACGGTGAATGGCCAAATCGCATCTTTGCGGTGATAAACCGTTTCCACATTAAGATAAGGAAATTCGTGTTTCAGGCTGTAATAACCGAGATGGTCTCCGAAGGGGCCTTCGGGAAGCGTTTTGCCGGGTTCGACAAAACCAGTGATACAAAAATCAGCATCGGATGAAATCGTAAAACCGTTTTGAATGGAATAGCGAAACCGCCTTCCGGCAAGCGCTCCGGCAAATGCTACTTCCGGAAGTCCTTCCGGAAGATACATCACGGCAGCGAAACTATGCGCCGGCGGGCCGCCGACAAAAATACTCACGCGAAGCCGCTCGCCCCGCTTGACCGCGGCTGCGTGATGGACGCCAATATCGCGGCGAATTTGATAATGCATGCCGATTTGTTTATCCAATTGATAATTATTGCCGGCCATTTGAAGGCGATACATACCGAGATTGGATTTCATAATGCCCGGCGAATCCAGATTTTCCGTGTACACCTGCCCCATCAGCACAAACGGACCGCCGTCTTCCGGCCAGCATTTGATCAGCGGAAGATTGCTGATGTTTGTTTGATGCTGAAGGACAGGCCCACCGGACATCTTCCAAGGCAGAGCATTTAACGCGGTAAGAGGGGCATCGAAAAAATCGAAAGGCGATTTCAGTGCTCGGCTTGGATCGGCTTTAAGGCAGACAAGTTTTTGAACACGTTCAAGCGTGTGGCGGAATATAAACCTTGCGCGTTCGATCGTGCCGAATAAATTTGAGACCGCGCGAAAAGGGCTTCCTTTAACGCGTTCGTAAAGTATGGCAGGGCCGCCGGCTTGATACACTCTACGGTGAATCTCCGCCATCTCAAGATTCGGATCGACTTCTTCGCCAATCCGCACAAGCATTTTGTGCTGCTCTAAATCCAGCACGCACTCTTCAAGACTTTTGTAAATCAATTATTCTCCATGTCACCCCCGCAAAAGCGGGGGTCTAGTACTGGATTCCCGCTTTCGCGGGAATGACAACTCATTTATTTTTTTCCAATTCTAGAGAAGCGGAATTGATGCAGTAGCGAAGGCCGGTTGGCTCCGGTCCGTCATCGAAAAGATGGCCTAAATGCGCGTCGCAGACATTACAGAGCACTTCAACGCGATGCATGCCGTAGCTCAAATCGTCTTCGGTTTTTACGTTTTCTTTATTAGCCGGAGTAAAAAAACTGGGCCAACCGGTGCCGGAATTAAATTTGGCTTCCGATTGAAATAGTTCGGCGCCGCAACAAACGCAACGGTACATTCCTTTTTCCTTACAGTCATTATATTCGCCGGTAAACGCGGGTTCGGTTCCCTTTTTTCTCGCTACTTGGAACTGTTCGGGCGTGAGAACTTTTTTCCATTCCGCATCGCTCTTAACCATTTTCTTTTCCATTCTATTCCTTCTCAGGCACGGCATTATATCACCCAATACACGGCGTCTAAATAGTTTAGAAAGCTGTACTTGCCAATGGCTAGAGACGGCCGATATACTATCCGGCCATGGCTAAGACTCTTTTCAAAAAAATATGGGAACGGCATCTGGTAAAAACCTTAAGCGATGGGAGTTCCCTCATTTATATAGATAGACACCTGATTCATGAGGTTACAAGCCCCCAGGCGTTTGAAGGCCTCCGTCTGACCGGCCGCAAAGCCAGGCGCCCGAAACTTGGTTTTGCTACGATGGATCACAATGTGCCAACCGATGATCGCGTAAATATTAAAGATCCGATATCGCGCGAACAAATCGAAACGCTCAGAAAAAATTGCAAAGAATTTGGCATTACCCTTTTTGATTTGGATAACGACAAGCAAGGCATTGTCCATATCATCGGCCCCGAGCTTGGAATCACACTGCCCGGCACAACAATTGTTTGCGGCGATTCACATACCTCTACTCACGGTGCCTTCGGAGCTTTGGCATTCGGAATCGGCACTTCCGAAGTGGAGCACGTTTTAGCTACGCAATGCTTGCTTCAAACAAAACCAAAAACATTCAAAGTGGAATTTCGAGGCCGCCCAAAATCTCCGGTCGGCGCTAAAGATTTGATTTTGAAACTCATCGGTACGATCGGCACCGCCGGCGGCACGGGTTACGTACTCGAATATACCGGCGAAGCCGTTCGCGCGCTTTCTATGGAAGCGCGGATGACCATGTGCAACATGAGTATCGAAGCAGGCGCGCGTGCCGGAATGATTGCGCCGGATGAAACGACATTCCAATATATCGCCAAAGGAAATCGGCCGTTTGCACCGAAAGGCAAGGATTTCGATAAAGCCGCCCGATTTTGGAAAACGCTTCCGTCGGACGCCAACGCAAAATTTGACCGGGAAATCACCATCGATGCTTCGAAAGTCGCACCGCAGGTTACGTGGGGAACAAATCCCGGAATGGTTCTAGATGTAACGGAACGAATCCCCGAGCCGGACAAAGTGCCGGGGCTTAGCAAAAAAGATGTCGAACAAGCGTTAAATTATATGGGCCTTAAACCGGGCACGCCCATCACAGAAATTAAGATTGATACGGTATTTATTGGTAGCTGCACCAATGCACGCATTGAAGACCTCCGCGCTTCTTCTAAAATTTTAAAAGGAAGGAAAATTTCGCAGGGAGTTCACGTGTTGGTTGTCCCCGGATCAGAACAGGTGCGTAAGCAAGCCGAAGCCGAAGGTCTCGATAAAATTTTTAAAGAAGCCGGCTGCGATTGGCGTTTTTCCGGTTGCAGCATGTGTCTCGGAATGAATCCGGATCAACTAAAACCCGGCGAACGCTCGGCTTCGACTTCCAATCGAAATTTTGAAGGCCGCCAAGGCAAGGGCGGCCGCACGCATTTAGTTAGTCCCGAAATGGCTGCCGCCGCAGCTGTCGCAGGGCATTTTGTTGATATAAGGGAATGGAAATAATGAAAGCGTTCGCGAAACATCGTGGAAAGATTGCTACACTTGACAGGTCTAATGTAGACACGGATCAGATCATTCCAAAACAATTTCTGAAATCGATTAAGCGAACCGGTTTTGGCGAAAGCCTTTTCTTTGATTGGCGCTATTTGCCGGACGGAAAGCCCAATCCCGATTTTGAATTAAATGCAGCGCGGTTTAAAAACGCTACAATTCTCGTCGCGAGAAATAATTTCGGCTGCGGCTCAAGCCGTGAGCACGCGGTTTGGGCTATTCAACAGTATGGATTTCATGTCGTCGTTGCGGCTCGGCAAGAACGTGGCGGCATAAACGTACCGGCGTTCGCCGATATTTTCCGCTCCAACTGCGGAAAAAATGGATTACTCACGATTGAACTCTCCGAAGCGGAGGCCGAAGAGATTTTCCAAATGGTGGGGCGCTTTCCAGGCTTGGAAGCAACGGTGGACTTGGAACATCAACGGTTCACGCTTCACTTGGACGAAGAAATCTCTTTCCATTTCGAACTCAACTCCGCCGTGAAGAATCGCTTAATCCACGGCCTCGACGACATCGGCATCACATTGAAAGAGGAAGCGGCCATCTCTTCCTTCGAATCTCATCACAATTCCCAATTGAAATAAAAGAATAGAAAGTGTTCGGCAGTTACCTTCGATAGCGCATAAGGTCTAACCAATTGTCCGCGCACCGTTCAGAAATTACCATCATGGTAATTTCTTCACTCGTTTCGGCGCTGCTCCGCCATCCATGGCTGCACAACGCGCCTCAAACGTGCGCTAAAACAATTGGTTAGACCTTATGCGCTAGAGAATCGCATTAGTAATCGACCTATACTATTTCCGTGCTTGGCTGTTACCGGAGGCGGCTTGTTTGATGCGGCGTAGCCCGGACTGGCGAAGCCGCATCAAACGCAGTGAGGAAATATAGGATATATTTCCGAACGTAGCCGAAGGTAACAGCCAAGCACGGAATATTTTGATTCGCCTGATGAGCGCCTGGAATTCTTGCTTGCGGGTTTAGAATATAGGCAAAGGAAACTCAAATGATTCAAACGGTTTTGAAAAATAAAGTCCCGGTCAAAATCTGGACAAAAAATATCGAAGCGGAAGCACTTCAGCAACTTGAGAATTTGTCCTCACTTCCCTTTATTTTCAAGCATGTCGCGGTCATGCCCGATGTACATTGGGGCATGGGCGCAACGATCGGCTCGGTGATTCCCTCTAAAACGGCGGTCATACCTGCGGCCGTCGGCGTCGATATTGGCTGCGGCATGTGCGCTGTTAAAACAGGTTTTACGGCCATGGATCTCGAAGGAAAATTAAGCCGCATTCGCCAACGTATCGAACGAGATGTCCCCGTGGGCTTCGAAGGAAATAGGCAGATTGAAGGCCGGGCAGAGAGCTGGGAAGGCTGGAAATTATTTTCTGAGCTTACCGGTAAAGTAAGCGATTTAAAGAAAAGAGCCTTGGGACAACTCGGCTCGCTCGGCGGAGGAAATCATTTCATCGAAATTTGCCTCGATACCGAAAATAACGTTTGGATTTTGCTTCATTCCGGTTCTCGCCATATTGGAAAAAGCGTGGCGGACGTTCATATTCATGAAGCCAAACGGATTATGGCAAGGCAGGAATTTAAAATTCCCGATCGTGACCTCGCTTATTTCACAACCAAAGATCCGGAATTTAAATCGTATCTCCGCGATGTCGAATGGTGCCAGCGTTATGCCATGGAAAATCGCGAAATCATGGTGGAGCGTATCGTCAACATTCTCGCCCGCGAATTAAACGAGGGAAAACCTATTCCCGTTTTGATGCGTGTGAATTGCCATCATAATTACGTTTCTCTCGAAAAGCATTTCGGCGAAAATGTTTATGTCACACGGAAAGGCGCTGTAAGCGCGCGGCAAGGTCAGCTCGGAATCATTCCCGGCTCGATGGGAACGGCTTCTTATATTGTGGAAGGTCTTGGCAATCCGGAAAGTTTCATGAGTTGTTCGCACGGCGCGGGAAGGCGCATGAGCCGGCATGCCGCAAAAAAGAAATTCACCGAAAGAGATTTGGAAGAGCAAACGAAAAATGTGGAGTGCCGGAAAGACCGGGGTGTTCTCGATGAAATTCCCGGCGCCTACAAAGATATCGACGAAGTCATGAAAGATCAGGAAGACTTGGTCACCATCAAAGCAAAGCTAAAGCAAGTACTTTGCGTTAAGGGTTAATATTACACCGGTAATATTTGCTGCTTGAATTTTACTTCCGCGTAGGTTACGACTTAAGTCCTTTTATTCCGGAGTCCCAGGTTACTCTTCACCACCGGACTCGGAAGAATCTTGCGAAGGCTCTGATTCTGACGGTTCTTCCATTTCCTGTTCCAGCGCCGATTGTTCAAGTGATTCGGCTGAAGCGAATTCGGCCTCGGCCTGCTCGGCTGTATCGGATGCGGTTACTTCTGTTTCCTCGCCGCCTGCAACGTCAATGAAACTGGTAAAATATTCTTCTGCGCCACTGCCGTAGTCTTCCACCAAATCAGCCGCCTGCTCTTTGGCTTCCTCAGGCGAAAGCACCCCGGCTTCTACTTCGAGAGACAGCTCGATAAGCTGTGGATCAAATTCCACAACTTCTTGCAGTTCTTCGCTTGTCACGGCATGACCGACTGCTTCGGAATCCTGATCATTCGGGGTCCCGTCGCCATCGATGTCTTGATCTTGACTATTCGGCGTGCCGTCTCCATCTACGTCCGTATCTTGCGCATTCAATGTCCCATCGCCATCAATGTCTGCATCCTTTGCGTTGGGAACTCCGTCGCCATCGACATCGGTATCCTGCGTATTCAAAATTCCATCGTTATCGATGTCTGTGTCCGCAGCGTTTAGGGCTCCATCGCCGTCAATATCAGCGTCTTGCGTATTGCTGATGCCGTCTCCGTCAATATCAGAATCAAGGGCGTTGGATTTTCCATCCCCGTCAATATCCGCATCTACGGCGTTAAGTTGCCCGTCTCCATCGATATCTTGGTCTGCCGCATTGAGCACACCGTCCCCGTCCACATCCATATCTTGCGCATTCAGAGAACCGTCACCGTCGACGTCGGTGTCCACGGTGTTGAGCTGGCCGTCTCCGTCAACATCTGTGTCGGCCGCGTTGAGCTGACCGTCTCCATCGATATCGGTATCGGCGGTATCCAGCGTTCCATCATGATCGGTATCCACGGTAGAAGCCGAGGTAAATTCCTCGCCCGTACTTGTGCTATCGGATACATTAAGCGTGCCGTCGCCATCAATGTCGGTATCGGCAGTATTCGGCTGTTCATCTCCATCCATATCGGTATCCGCCATGTTTAGCGAACCGTCACCGTCGACGTCTGAATCTTGAGCGTTGAGTGTTCCGTCGCTGTCAATGTCTTGGTCTTGAGCGTTGAGTGTTCCGTCGCTGTCAACGTCGAGATCAGATGAATTAAGCGTTCCGTCACCGTCTATGTCCATATCTTGCGCGTTTAGCGAACCGTCACCGTCTATATCGGTGTCTCCAGTGTTGAATTGACCATCTCCATCAACATCTTTGTCGGTTGCATTTAATTGTCCATCTCCATCAACATCATTATCGACGGCGTTCAGAATTCCATCGCCGTCCACATCCACATCTTGTGTATTCGGAATTCCATCGTGGTCTAAATCAAGCATCTCGATAGCTGCTGGCGCATCGACCCCTTGAATAAGGTCCATTGATGCAGGAGACTCACTCACATAAGCGGCACCGACAACTTCGGCTTTTTCCGCAGCCCATCCTAAATGCACACCCATGCATATCCCGACCAATACTCCAACAACTACTGTCAACTTTCCTTGCAGATTCATGTCATTCCTCCTGATTAGGTTAGAACTTCCTAAAATACCGCTTGGCTAAGCGCCGGTCGGGCGCTTGGTGCAGCGGTACTGCGCAGTCCGCGCAGTAAAAAACCCTTACTCTCAAAGAGTAAGGGCTCGCAAGACGGGTTTTACAACTCATCACATCCGGCAACTGGCTACCTTGCCCTGCAATGTGCAGGGTGTAGGCCCTTTAGCTTTGCGACCCATTCTTTCGAGTGGTGTGCCTTCGCCACATTGAGTGGCGGATCTGCCGTAGAATAGCGGGCGGCAGATTTATCAGACCAAGGCAATTGTCAAAAATCTTACACTCCTATAGAAAACCATACCTCATGGGAGAAGCGCCGTCAAATTTTTGCCCAATTTTTTCTTTTTCCTTCCCCCTTTTAATCTCTGAATCTACTCGATCACGCTTAATCCGCCCCCGGACTTGGATTTTTTCCATTGCTCGGGTGTATAGGTCTTAATGGCGATGGCGTGAATACGGCCGTCAGCCAATGCCGCTTGCAGTGGTTGCTGAACCAACCGGTGCTGTTTAATAAGCGTTAGCCCTTCAAAGGCCGGTGAGACAATTTCGATATCGAAATGATCCATCGAACCGGTCATATCGGAAACCTCAATATGCGCGGCGGGAAAAGCGGGTTCGAGCATAATCTTAACTTCATCTGGCGAAATCATAAACACTCATTTCGTTTGCGCGAGTAATTCCCGCGCGTGTTTGGTTGCTACTTCGGATTTTTTCTCGCCGGCCATCATTTCGGCAAGCTCGCGAACGCGTGCTTCGCCTTCGATGGCAGCATAATGTGTTTTGGTACGCTTCCCTTCCACGGACTTTGAAACTTTAATGTGTCGATCCGCAAAAGAAGCGATCTGAGGCAAATGCGTAACCAAAAGCACTTGATGTTTTTTGGCAATTTCCGCTAATTTTTCACCTACCACCGATCCTAAGCGGCCGCCGATATTAGCATCAATTTCATCAAAGATCATCGTGGGAATTTCGTCGGTATCAATCAAGGCGCGTTTTAACGCAAGCATCACACGCGAAGCTTCCCCGCCGGAAATAATTTGAGCCAGCGGAAGAAGTTCTTCGCCCACGTTGGGACTTATGAAAAATTCAATCTTATCCGAACCGGTTACGCTCGGCTCCGATTTTTCCACCCGGCATTCAAATTTAGCTTGGGCGATACCAAGATCTTTTAATTCTCTTTCAATCAAACTCTTTAGTTTTCGGGCTGCTTCTTTTCTTTCCGTAGAAAGTTTCTTCGCAGCACTCTCGACTTTCGCTTGCGATTCAGCCACCGTTTTTTCCAATTCGCGGCCCATCACCTCGGAATTTTCGAGAAGCGCTAAACGTTTACGCGATTCATTCAAAAAGGAAATGGCGGCGTCAAGGCTTCCACCGTACTTACGTTTAATCACACCGATTGCCTCAATTCTCTCCTCGACTTCCTTTAACCGGTCAGCGTCAAAGGTAATCGAATCCTGGTAATCACGAATAGAACGGGCTAATTCGTCGAGTTCGGACTCGACCTTGTCTATTTCGTTCGTAAGAGGTTTTAATGAAGAATCAATGGCAGCTAATTCAGAAATATATTTCGAGCACTGCCCGATTTCTTCTACGGCCGAACCTTCGCCTTCCGAAAGGCGGTCGATTAAATGCGCGGTTTTCTCGTAAAGCTTCTCGGCATTGGCCAGCCGGATATGTTCTTCTTTTAATTTCAAATCCTCGCCGGGCTCGGGATTTACTTTGGAAACTTCCGAGATTTGAAATTTTAAAAGATCGAGTTCACGCTCGCGACCGGACTCAAGATTTCTAAGCTCTTCAAGCTCACGCTTTTTTGCCGCATATTCGGCATAAACATTCCGGTACTGCTCCATCGGTTTTTCTATTCCGGCCAATTGATCTAAAATCGATAAATGTGAAAACGGATCTAAAAGCAGTTGATGATCGTATTGACCATGAAAATCGGCGAGATATTTTCCGATTTCCCTGAGGTTTGAGACATTGGCTGTCTTACCATTAATAGAACACTTGTTCCGGCCTTCCGAATCGATTTCGCGACGAAGAATCAGACATTCATCATCTTCGGCAAGCCAGGGAGCAAGAACGCCGCTACGAGGCGTTGTTGTAGGGGCGCGGTTTACCGCGCCCGTTGATCTGGCGGGCGCCATAAATGGCGCCCCTACAGATGGACGATGTATTACTCTCAAATCAAAAACAGCTTCGATCAGGCAGCGTTCTTCTTTCAGACGGAGTGAAACCAAATCTAAACGCTCTCCCAAAACAGCGGAAAGTGCATCAATCAATATGGTTTTTCCGGCGCCGGTTTCGCCGGTAAATATGTTTAGACGGGGATGAAATTCGAGGGCGACATCTTCAATAAGGGCGAAATTTTTGATACGGATTCTCTCAAGCATGCCCAACAGCCTAATCGCCTTATCGGCCTTTGTCAATGATGGCAAGTGCTTGGAAACACTAGAATTACATGGCATACTTTAACCAGCATTATGAAAACAATCATCCTTAGCTTCTTAATTATTTTTCTCGCGCTAAATTCGTCTGCCTTCGCGGCCGGTGAAAATCCCGTGCCGCCCGCTCCGGAACAAAATGCGGATGAATTTCTGGATATGGTTCAAAAGCAAACGTTCCGGTATTTTCTCAACGAATATCACCCCGAAACCGGTCTCATAAACGATAAATCCTCGAATCGCGGCGAAACGCTGCGTGAAATGCGCACAAGTATTGCCGCCACCGGATTCGGCATCAACGCTTTCCTTATTGGCGCCGAACGGGGCTGGATTTCCAAAAAAGAAGCGTACGAACGGATTTTAACCTCGGTGAAATTTTTCTCCGAGCGCGCCGAAACCCAGCACGGATTTTTTTATCATTTCCTTGAAGGCCCTGCGGGGAAGAATGTTTACGATTCCGAGCTCTCTTCCATCGATACCGCTTTGCTACTAGCCGGAATGATTACGGCGGCCCAATATTTTCCGGACACAAAACTCGCTGAGCTCGCTAAACAAATTTATGCGCGCATAAATTTCGTCTGGATGCAAAACCAAACGCCGTACCTCTCCATGGGTTGGCATAAAAAAAGCGGCTTTCTCCCTTCGTATTGGTCCGGCTTTGACGAAGGCCTGCTTCTTTATATTCTCGCGATCGGATCACCCACTTACCCGATTTCCGCCGAAAGTTGGAGCAACGTGAAAAAACCCGTGGTGGAACGCGAAGGCGAAACGTTCGTATTTGCCGGACCTTTATTTATTCATCAATACCCACAGGTATGGCTGGATTTGCGGAACAAAAACGATGGGGTCGTTGATTATTTTGAAAATTCCAAACGCGCCACGCGCGCGAATAAGAAATTTTCAGAAAGTCAGGCGAGCCGATTTAAAACCTACGCCGAAGGCTATTGGGGTTTAAGCGCTTGCGAGGGGCCCTTTGGTTACAAAGCGTACGGCGCGGCGGATAAAAATTCCCACGACGGAACCGTTTCACCGCTTGTAGCCGGCGCTTCGATTGTTTTCGAACCTGATATTTCTATCGCACAAATGAGGAAAGTATATTCAAATTTAAAGGAAAAAATGTGGGGGCGATACGGATTTAGCGACTCGATGAATCTCGAACGTTCCTGGTATTCCAAAGATGTGATCGGCATCGATGCCGGAGCGTTTATTTCCATGATTGAAAATTACCGAACCGGTTTAATTTGGAAATTGTTCATGCAAAATGAAAATGTAAAACGCGGTCTTAGTCTGGCGGGATTTGTAGAAGGAACGAAAGAACCTTCCGTTTCCAAAGCACCCTTTTATTTGGCGAAACATCGCAGCGAGCGAATCATTACGGTAGACGGTGATTTGACCGATTGGTCCGACGTCGGGCTAATTGAGTTAAACGATGCCAAAAATATAGATTACGGTACGATTAGTAACAAGGACGATTTAAGCGCTACGACGGCATTTCTCTGGGACGAAGAATATCTTTACGTGTCTGCGAATGTCCGCGACGATGAGCTCATCGCAAAACGTACCGTTCGATACAGTTACAAAGATGATTTACTCGAACTTTTCATGGATCTCGACGGTGACGGGTTCCGCTGGAAAAATCCGCGCGATCCGCAATTTGGATTTAGTTTTGACCCGAAAACCAAGCGGCCGAGACTTTACAATTGGGGAACGGGCGCTGAAGTCCCGCTTAACGAGGCAACCAAAGTGAACATGAAATGGAAAGCGAACGGATATTCGATTGAAGCCGCTCTTCCGTGGAAAGCGTTTGGAATTGTTCCGGAAAACCCGCTTGAGATTGGCCTAACGCCGGCCGTTCACGATGCAGACGCTAAAGAAGAAGCTAAAATTTCCTGGCATTTCCGCGACCTCGGTGCCGAGCGCGGCATCGAACTCGGCCGCATCCAACTCAAGAAAGGCTACGCTTCTCCCACCATAGAAAATTAGTCACCCCCAAAGAACGAATCTTCAATACTTCTTAAATGGGGATGAGGCTCTTTGGATGTCCCTGATAAAAGATCCTCGAAAGAATAATTGAAATAACCGCCTAAGCATCCCGTTGACTTGGCATCCCCGATCAAAGAATATTTAACCGAAGGCTGATTAATCGCCGTACGCTTAATTAAACCAGAGAGAGTTTCCCTTGAAAGAATGAAAACTTTTAAGTTTGAATTTCTTGCGGCATTAAAAATTCTGTTATTTATATGCTCGTCCATAAATCCATAACCAATTATAAACAATTTCATATCTCCCTGTTTCAAAACCTCTTCGAATAAATCAAGCTGCCACGTAAGAACTGGAAAGTCTTTCATTCGCCCTTCCTTATCACTACTTACAATTATAATCGGATCGCCCTCGTTGACTTTCCATCCATACGAGCCGTGCAATTTAATATAAAAAGAAGACGAGTTTTTAAGAAGAGTTTTCTTTTCATCATCGCTAAGCTTCATTGGCAACTTCGTATGGTTATCCGCATTTAGTTCAGCACTACGAAGCAATCGAGGCATACTTTTCCTTCCTAAAGGATAGATAAAATCTAATGGAGCGTACCATTCGTCGGTGTTGCCTTGCCCACAAGTCATGTATCTTTCGACAAAAAGATCTTGATTGAGTGTAAAAAAATATCCTTTCTGTTCACCTTTGCCTTGGAACATTCCAAGAAGCTTATCCGCCCGTAGATCATCAGGGCTAACCTGATGGTTTTTGATATGGAGAGCTTTGCGCTTTTTTGTCCATCGATCGACCAATAATTTATCCATCTTTTGATACGCTTCTGAAAGTGCTTGCGTGAACGCATCTTTTTCATAGTTGGTCATTGGTTGGTCGTAAATTTCTTCGTAATTAAAAGAGTATACTCCGGCTTTTCCGCCCAGCACTTTTTTTCTTAAATTCTCATCGTTTTGTATCTTTGGGTTATTAAATATTTCTGCCCACATTTCGGAGCCAAGTAGGCCACCAAAATTTTTGGTAAAACCTGCCCCTGTCAAGAGCAGATGCTTCCTGGCCTTGATTTCTTTTTTCCAATCCGATTGTAATGGAATCATCAGCTTAAGATTTGAATCTGGAACAGTTTTTTCATTTAAGGAAGGATGGTGGAGCCCATAAGGAATTTGTCGATGCTGCGCGCGGCGGCGCGGCCCTCATGAATGGCCCAAACCACTAAGGATTGGCCGCGGGTCATGTCGCCCGCGGTAAAAATACCGGGAATGCTCGTCATTTTATCCTCGTCCGCTTTCACATTCCCGCGCTGATCAAGCTCGACTCCAAGCTGTTCGATCATTCCCTTTTTCACCGGCCCGAGAAAGCCCATCGCAAGAAGTACGAGTTCGGCCGGAATTTCAAATTGGGAACTGGGAACCTCGCGCATTTCCGAGCGGCCGGTGCCATTGTCGGAAGGAACAAATTCGACGTGGCAGGCTTGAAGTTTTTTGGCAACTCCGTTTTCTCCGATAAAACGTTTGGTAAGCACCGAAAAATCTCTTTTTCCTCCTTCCGCATGAGAGGAAGAAACACGAAAAATCTGGGGCCAGAGCGGCCACGGATTTTCCTTGGCGCGATTTTCCGGAGGCTTCGGAAGAACCTCGAAAGAAGTGAGCGATTTACATCCTTGGCGAAGCGAAGTGCCAATGCAGTCCGAACCGGTGTCGCCGCCGCCAATCACGACGACATGTTTATCTTTTGCCGTAATGCTTTCGCCGTTTACTTTTTCTCCGGCCACGCGCCGGTTCTGTTGGGGAAGAAAATCCATGGCAAAATGAACACCTTTAAGATTTCGTCCTTCGATCGGAAGATCGCGCGGTTCCTGCGCGCCGCCGCAAAGACAAAGCGCGTCAAAATTTTTTCTTAGTTCAGCCACACTGACTATAACACCTACGTGAGCATTCGTAACAAACGTAACTCCTTCCTCGGCCATGAGCGCCACTCGGCGGTCCACAACTTCTTTTTCCAATTTAAAATCAGGAATTCCGTAAATAAGAAGCCCCCCTATGCGATCGTCTTTTTCAAAAACGGTCACCTTGTGCCCCGCCCGACGAAGCTGCTGGGCAGCAGCGAGTCCTGCCGGACCCGAGCCGACCACGGCCACTTTTTTTCCGGTTTCGGTCTTCGGCGGTTGTGGCTTTACCCAGCCTTCGCGGAAGGCGTGTTCAATAATGGCGTGTTCAATATTTTTAATCGTGACCGGCGGTTCGTTGATGCCCAGCACGCATGCGCCTTCGCAGGGCGCCGGACAAACCTGACCGGTAAATTCGGGAAAATTATTGGTGGAATGAAGAGCTTCGATTGCTTCCTGCCAGCGGTTCCGGTAAACCAGATCGTTCCAATCCGGAATAATATTATTGATCGGACAGCCTGAAAAACCGGTGTGGCAGAAAGGCGTACCGCAATCCATGCAACGCGCCGCCTGGATTTGAAGCTTATCTTCCGGCATCGCAGTGTGAACATCGCGATAATCCCCAAGCCGCTCTTCCGCAGGGCGGTCGGGTAATTCCTCGCGCTTATATTTCATGAAACCTTGTACATCACCCATATCTTTCCTCGAAATGTCATTGCGAGGAGGCGCAACACCACGTAGGCCGGGCATCTTGCCCGGCAATCCGGGGCGAGACGCCCCGGCTACGCGATCGGGAGCCTGCAATAACAGCTAATCATGCACTTTTTGACAATACTTCCGAAGCGGCAAGCTGAACTTCGCCGTCCTGTTTGGAGCGGTCCGTAAGCGCCTTCTTGTAATCCTTCGGATACACTTTGACGAATTTGGAGACGAGCTTGTCCCAGTTTTTCAAAATTTCCGCGGCGCGCTCGCTTTTCGTATACTCAATATGTTTTTCAATCATGCCGACCAAACGATCGATATCTTCTTTCTCAAGCGGTTCCAAATCCACCATCGCTTGATTGCAGCGCTTTGGAAAATCGCCCTTCTCGTCAAGCACATAGGCAATTCCCCCGCTCATACCGGCAGCAAAATTCCGGCCGGTTGGGCCGAGCACAACGACATATCCGCCGGTCATATATTCACAGCCGTGATCGCCGACCGCTTCGACAACCGCATGCACGCCGCTATTACGAACGCAAAAGCGTTCGCCGGCCATTCCGCGAATATAAGCCTCGCCTCGCGTCGCACCGTAGAAACAAACATTTCCGATGATGATATTTTCTTCGGGAACGAACTTGGCGGTTTTCGGCGGATAAACGATTAGTTTTCCGCCGGAAAGACCTTTGCCTACATAATCGTTGGCGTCGCCTTCCAGTTCGAGGGTAATACCCGACGCAAGCCAGCATCCAAAACTCTGTCCGGCCGAGCCGGTAAATTTAATATGAATAGAATCGCCCGGCAAACCGTCGTAACCGTATTTTCTGGAAATGCGGCTTGAGAGAATCGCACCGACCGCGCGATTTGCATTACGAATCGGACGATCCAACCGTATTTTTTCCTTGCCGTCTATAGCCGACTGACACGCTTTAACCAATTCATAATCCATGGCATTGGTGAGCCCATGATCCTGTTTTTGCACGCAATAGGTAGCCACATTTTTCGGCACATTGGGTTTGTGTAGGATTTTTGTGAAATCGAGTCCCTTGGCTTTCCAATGATCGATCGCATTTTTCGCCTCCAGCTTATCTACACGGCCGATCATTTCGTTTACCGTACGGAAACCGAGCTTGGCCATAATTTCGCGGAGCTCCTCGGCGATAAATAAGAAAAGATTCACGACATAATCCGGCTGGCCGGAAAATTTTTTACGAAGCACAGGATCTTGAGTGGCAACGCCAACCGGACAGGTGTTTAAATGACATTTTCTCATCATGATACAGCCGGAGGCGATAAGCGCACCGGTAGCAACACCCCACTGCTCTGCGCCGAGCAGTGCGGCCATAGCGACATCACGGCCCGTTTTAATTTGTCCGTCGGTTTGCACAATAATTCTTCCGCGCAAATCGTTTAGTACAAGTGTCTGATGCGTTTCGGCAACCCCGAGTTCCCACGGAAGTCCGGCATGTTTGATCGAAGTTTGAGGCGAAGCGCCCGTTCCCCCTGAATCGCCGCTGATTAAAACGAGCTCGGCGTGGCCTTTGGACACGCCGGCGGCAATCGTTCCTACGCCTACTTCGGCAACCAATTTTACGTTGATATCGGCCTGATCGTTTCCGTTTTTCAAATCAAAAATGAGCTGTGCTAAATCTTCGATGGAATAAATATCGTGATGCGGCGCGGGTGAAATCAATTGAACGCCCGGAGTGGTGTAACGCACGCGGCCAATTTCCGCACTCACCTTGTGCCCGGGCAACTGTCCGCCTTCGCCCGGCTTGGCGCCCTGCGCCATTTTGATTTGAAGCTCATCGGCGTTCACAAGATAGTAACTATCGACACCGAAACGGCCGGAAGCCACTTGTTTAATGCGGCTTCGTCTAATATCCCCGTTCTTGTCCGGAATATAACGGGCCGGATCTTCTCCGCCTTCTCCGGTATTGCTTTTCCCGCCCACGCGATTCATGGCGATCGCCAAATTTTCATGCGCTTCTTTACTGATGGAGCCATAGGACATCGCGCCGGTATTAAAACGTTTCAATATATCAACGACGGGCTCGACTTCTTCAATCGGAATAGGCTTCTCGGCCCATTTGAAATCAAGAAGTCCGCGCAGCGTACAGAATTTTTTATCGTAGCTGTTTGCGGTCTCGGAGAATTTTTTGTAGAGTTCGTAATTTCCAGAACGCGTGGCGTGTTGAATAAGCGCAATCGTGGCCGGATTCCACATATGATACTCGCCGCGCTGGCGCCATTGATACTGGCCGCCGGGTTCCAATTCTACTTTTTCGGTCACTTCTCTCTTTGGATAAGCTTGCTCATGCCGGGTAAGCGATTCTTTTCCAATGACATCCAGACCAACCCCGCCCACACGGGAAGCTGTGTTTGTAAAATAGCGATCGATTACTTCATCATTTAATCCCAGCGCTTCAAAAATCTGCGCTCCCCGATAACTTTGGACAGTAGATATGCCCATCTTGGAAATAATTTTTAGAAGCCCTTTGTGCGTAGCTTTGATGAAATTTTTTACGGCGTCTTTCTCGCCCAGGTCGGTCGGCATAATGCCGGGCACTTCCGGATGACGCACGAGATCAATAATGCTTTCGAAGCAAAGATAGGGATTAATCGCGCCCGCCCCGTAACCGATTAGAAGCGCAAAATGATGCATTTCACGAGCTTCGCCGGTTTCAATAACAATACCCACTTTCGAACGCGTACCCTCGCGAATCAAATGATGGTGAACTCCGGCAACGGCTAAAAGACTCGGAATGGGCGCGTGATGTTTGCCTATGCCGCGATCAGAGAGAATGAGGATCGTGTTTCCTTCCTCAACCGCTTGCGTTGCGGCCCCTTGGAGTCGCTTCATGGCTTTTTCAAGCCCGCTTGGTCCATCCTCGACATCAAAGAGGATCGGAAGAGTAGCCGTTTGAAGTTTTCCTTCGGTGACGTTACGAATTTTCTCAAGCTCTTCGTTCGTAATAATCGGATTCTTCAATTTCAATTGATGGCAATGCTCGGGCGTCTCCGCTAAAAGATTTCGCTCCGGGCCGATGGTCAACTCGGTCGACATCACCAACTCTTCGCGAATCGGATCGATCGGAGGATTCGTCACCTGCGCGAAAAGTTGTTTAAAATAATTAAAAAGAAGCGGCGCTTTATCCGAAAGACAGGCAAGCGGTGTGTCGTTACCCATAGAACCCACCGGCTCCAGGCCCGCAATGGCAGTCGGCGCAATAATGATTCGGAGATCTTCTACGGTGTAGCCGAAAACCGCTTGGCGTTTTCGAATCGTCTCTTTATCAAAACCCTGCACGGAATGCGGCTTGGGCAGTTTATCCAAATGCACGAGATTTTCTTTTAGCCATTTCCCGTATGGCTTTTTCGTGGCAAGCTCGTGTTTGATTTCTTCGTCCGCAATGATGCGGCCTTGTTCAAGCGAAACGAGAAACATACGGCCGGGGGTGAGCCGGTCTTTATGCAAAACATTGGCGGGATCGATATCGAGAACACCGGTCTCCGAAGCCATAATGACAAAACCGTCTTTGGTCACGGTATAGCGAGAAGGCCTGAGGCCGTTTCGATCAAGCACGGCGCCGATTTCCCGGCCGTCGGAAAATGCGATCGATGCCGGGCCGTCCCAGGGTTCCATAAAACAGGAGTGAAACTCGTAGAAATCTTTTTTCTCCTGACTCATGAATTCATCGGCCGCCCATGCCTCAGGAATCATCATCATAATGGCGTGGCGAAGGCTTCGGCCACCCATGACAAGAAGCTCGAGTGCGTTATCAAAAATGGCTGAGTCGCTTCCCTTTTCATTAATAATGGGGAAAAGTTTTTGAAGATCCTTTCCGAAAAGCTCGCTCGTCATAAGCGCTTGGCGTGTTTTCATCCAGTTGATGTTGCCGCGAAGGGTATTGATTTCACCGTTATGCGCAATAAAACGGTAGGGGTGCGCCAAATCCCAGGAAGGAAAGGTATTGGTGCTGTATCTGGAATGCACCATCGCAAGAGCGCTCTTCATTTCGCTCTCGTGCAGATCGAGAAAATATTTCTCAAGCTGCCAACCGATAAGCTGGCCTTTGTAAACAACGGTCCGCGCCGAAAGACTGGGAATATAGAAAAATTTTTGTTCCCGAAAATTTTTATTTCGAACGGTATTTTCCACGCGCTTACGAACAAGATAAAGTTTCCTTTCGAGCGCATCCGAATCTTTGACCAGGCCGGCCGATAGAAAAATTTGCCGAATGACGGGTTCGGCTTCGCGTGCTACCCAACCAATATGTTTATTTTCACACGGAACGTCGCGCCAACCGAGAGCGCCAAGGCCTTCTTCATGCGCAATAGATTCGAATATAAGTTCGCATTGGTTACGCTCTTCCAAATTGCGCGGAAGAAAAACCATACCCACGCCGTATTGGCCGGGTTTGGGTAAGTCAAATCCTAATTTTTCCGCTTCTTTGGCAAAAAATTCATGGGGCGTTTGAATCAGAAGACCGGCGCCATCGCCGGTCAAGGGATCGCATCCGCACGCGCCACGGTGCGTGAGGTTTGTTAAAATTTGAAGGCCGCTTTGAATAATATCGTGGGATTTCACACCCTTCATGTTGGCAATGAACCCGACACCGCAGGCGTCGTGTTCGTAGCGTGGATCGTATAGACCTAATTTTTCGGGTCGTGTTTTATGCATAAAATTTGTAGGAAATTTCCGATGAGCGTAAGTCTACGCAGCCGTTGATTTTACAGTAACCGCATTAAAACGGCAACATTTTCATAAGTCTTTGTATTAACAAAGGTTGTGAGGAGATTTAGCGGCCAATCCCGATGTCCGGAACTAAGGCGAGCACTAATATAATTGCGGTGATAAAGGGTGAGATAGCGATAAGAATGAGCACTCCTTTTTCAAATTTGAGATGCATGTAATACATAGCGACAAGCAAGGCCTTGGTCATGGCAAGACCAATGAGAATAATGGCCATGGGAAATCTTGGTACGGGCAGTTTAGTTACACCAACTTCGAGAAGTGTAAAAATAACAAGAACCCAAAATACCGCGATGTAATTGGGGTGATGTTTGGTAGTTGCCTGCGTCATTTTATATTTATATTAGGTAAACGATCGTGAAGAGAATAATCCAAACCAAATCCACAAAATGCCAGTAAAGGCCCACGTACTCGATCGCCGCATAATTTTCAGCGCTGTATTTTCCGCGAAGAGACTTGATCCAAAGAATAAAAATGGTGATCACGCCGCCGGCAACGTGCGCTCCGTGGAATCCCGTCATTGTATAAAAACAAGAAGGAAAAATCCCACCGCTAATCACAAAGCCATGATGAATCAATTTGCTGTATTCATACGCTTGGATGGAAAGAAATAAGCTGCCGATGAGAAAAGTGGCGAAAAGAAATTTTTTAATTCCCGCTTGGTTACCTTCGGTTGCGGCGGCAAAGGCCTTAACCATCGTAACACTGCTACAGATGAGTAATAATGTATTGAAAGCGGTAAGCGGAATATTCAAAACGGTAGAAGGAATGGGCCAATCCGGCGTGGCCATGCGGAGAACAATATACGCTCCGATAAGGCCGGTAAAAAACATGACCTCAGAACAGAGAAAAAGCCACACGGCAAGCTTGCCATTACTTATGCCAACTCTAGGCTCCTCAACAGCTTCTGCGCGGCTCATTGTAATCTCCTAAATATTGCGGGCATTATATAGCTTTCTCTAAAAAAGGGTCAAGAGAACATATTTATACCTATGCTATACTTTAGCCACCCATAATAAATCATGACATCACGAGGGTATTTCATGAAAAAGTATGCGAACTTAAAAACATTCGGAAAACAAATCTTTTCTTTAATTCTCATTGGGATTATTTTGTCAACTTCCCCTTCTTCGGCTCAAAATCATTCGCCTAAACGTTCCTTCAATTTGGGTTTTTGCCCGGTTCCCCAACAAGCAGACCATGGACAACCGACTACGGACGATTGGATGAAAACATTTTCTCTGCTCGCACAAAATGCCGAATATGTTCTGCATCACGTCCATCTTTCAAAAGAGGATTGGAAAAATTTTGCAACGGGCGAATCCGTAAATTCATACAGTGCTTATCCGGGTCTCGAATTCATCGTGTTGATGGCGGTTCGGCACAATTTAGAAGTTTTCGTTGTTATTGATCCCTTGACTTCCAACAGAGAAGAAATATCGCCCAATCCTTTTGCCAACGGTTTTCATGACCCTAATATTCGCAATGCCTTCAAAAATTTCAGCTTGCGCATAGCCCGGGATTGTCACCGGCTTACTAACGGAAAGATATTAAAGTATACGGCGCTGGGATCCGAGGTAAATACGTACTTTAAATCTCATCCGAACGACGCTTCCAACTTCATCACCCTTTATAGGGAAACCTACCGGTTGCTTAAATCAGAATTTCCACAAACGAGAATAACGTCGACTCTGCAATACGAGTTGTTAAACGGCCGATTCGATGGAAATCCTCGCTGGGATATTATTCTACAATTCGGAGCGCAACTAGACGCGGTTGCCATTACCACGTACCCAAGCGCTTTCTTTGAAAATCCCGATGCTATACCGAACGATTATTATCTTCGCTTGAAACAATTCACCAAGAAGCCGATTGTCGTTGCGGAATCCGGTTGGCCAACGGCGGGCGATCCCAGCTGGCATGGTTCGAAGGAAAATCAAAAGCGCTTTCTTGCAAGATTTATCGAACTGACTTCGAAAATGAATTTGAAACTTTTGATTTGGTGGTTTTTACACGACTCCACGGGCGAAGGATACCCGGCATACTTTAGAAGTATGGGGCTGCGCACCAGCGATGGGGTAGCCAAACCGGCATGGGAAACTTGGCAGAAAATTTTCTCGCGACAAAATAAAAACCAAACGTCTTTATAAACTACTGAAGCGTTTCGACGGCTCGTTCGTTGGCGTCGGTATTTAAAATCATCATGGCTTCTTCGGCATCCGGAAGCGCCGAGGCGTACGCGTAATAGATATTGATATCGGCTTGCGCCAATTTTTGTGAAATTTTCCCGAGCGCGCCCGGCGCGTTAATGGCTCCCACCATGACTACTTCCTGCTCGGTAACATGCCATTCCTCTTGTTCTAAAATCAAACTTGCCTTTGTCGGGTTATCCACAACGATACGAACAAGGCAATGATCAACGGCATCGTGTACGGAAATACCCATCATATTGACATTATTTTCACGGAGCACGCCGCAAAGACGGCTTAATTCACCCGGCCGGTTAGATAAAAAGACGGAAAGCTGTTTTCTGATTTTAACTGCAGCCATAGTTCCCTCCCTTTCATTACTTCTTGCTTACGAGCCAATCTCCTAGGGCAAGATACCCTAGCCCACAACCTCCGAACATGTCAAGCGCATCGTCGGGCGAGCAAACCATCGGCTCGCCGCGCCGGTTGAGCGATGTGTTAATAACAATGGGTATGCCGCTTAGGCGATTAAAATGTTCAATCAACGAATAAAACCGCGGATTGGTTTCACGCCTCACATATTGCGGGCGCGCGGTTCCGTCAACGTGCACCACTTCCGGGACTTTACTTCTCCAAGCGGGACTCACTTCGAAGCTAAATGTCATAAAAGGCGAGTCGTGTTTATTCAAAATAAAATCGGGTGCGAGCTCGCGAATAAGAGAAGGGCAAAACGGCCGCCATTTCTCGCGGAATTTTACAATGGCGTTTATGCGGTCGGCCGTTCCGTGAATCGTCGGGTTGCCGAGAATGCTGCGGTTTCCAAGCGCGCGCGGGCCGTATTCCATCCGGCCCTGGAACCAACCGGCGACTTCGCCTTTTTGAAGAAGCGTAGCAACCGTTTTGGCGATATCCGGATCTTTTCTTGCATGAAACGATTTTCTTTTAATGGCCGCTTCGATCTCTTCATTACTATATTCAGGCCCCAGATAAGGATGCTCCATGGTTTCAATGGTATCGCCCAGTTGAGCTGCCACATAAGCAGCCGCACCAAGAGGAGTGCCTGAATCGCCTGCGGCCGGAACCACCCAGAGTTCCTTAATTAAAGGATGTTCGATTAATTTCCGGTTGAGCGAGACGTTTAATGCGCAGCCGCCGGAAAAACACAGACGGCCGTGTTTCTTAAGTTCATCGGAGAGATGCGCTTCGATCATTTGAATGGCAATTTTTTCAAATAATTCTTGCGTCTCATGCGCAATGTGGATATGGGGCTCGGCGAGATCGTCGCCTTCTCTCGGAGGGCCCCAACGCTTAACAAGCCGGCGGCTGAAATTCATTCCGTCCTGGTAACGCTCGTGATGGGGCGAATGATAATATCCGGAATGCACATGAAAATCTTTTTTAGATAATGTCGCTACGCCGGAGAAATCGACTTTTCCCTGCTGGCCGAACGGCGCCATACCCATCAGTTTATATTCGCCTTCGTTCCGTTCGAATCCGCAATATTCCGTAAATGTCGTGTAAAGTGCGCCGAGCGAATCGGGCCAAATCCATTCTTTTCTAACCTCAAGGGACTTTCCATCGCCTACTCCAACCAAGCCGGCGGTAAATTCTCCCGAGCCGTCGAAGGACATAAACGCCGCCCGGTTGAAACCCGAAGGAAAATAACTGGCTGCGGCATGCGCGATATGATGGGGAACAAATTCAATCCGCGTTTTGGCAAGGTCAAATCCGGCCTTCTTTAATGTTTCCTCCAATTTGCCGATCGCTATTTTTCTAATTTTCTCGCTTTGCAAAACAGATTTAAATGCGCGTGAAATGTAGGGGAAAAAAAGCCGGCGGAAGGATTTCCACCGGCGGCTTTGATACCATTCGTAGGACCATGGAAAGGCGACGACATCAATATCCGGCGGCGAAAGATTCGCGTACTTTAGACAAAACTCGACCGAGCGGGCAGCGGT